>JABLTK010003686.1_pt1 | contig 203029 bp, 187 predicted proteins | sample 7160131 | NCBI WGS metagenome assembly JABLTK01 (sample SAMN14651221, study PRJNA627086) | human gut metagenome | isolation source: feces | host: Homo sapiens | reverse complement strand
GTCGGAGTGGTGGAACGGCAGACACGCTAGCTTGAGGTGCTAGTGCCCACTTAACGGGTGTGCGGGTTCAAATCCCGCCTCCGACACCAGTTAAAACTATAAGAGTCCCTTCGGGGGCTCTTTTCTTATATGTAGTACAAAAGTTCACCGATTATAACTAGGATGATATCTATGCTAGCTACAAAAAATATGCAAACCAAACGAACTGCTCAGGTTAAGCGTGTTCTTTGGATTGTTCTGTTTTTGAACCTAGGGGTAGCTTTAGCAAAATACATCTATGGTGTTATTTCGGGTTCTACCTCAATGCAAGCTGATGGTATTCATTCCGTATTTGACTCCGCAGGAAATGTGGTTGGTCTTATCGGCATTTCACTCGCAACGAAACCTGCCGATCGCGACCATCCCTACGGACACTTTAAGTTTGAAACATACGCCAGTCTCGTCATTGGAATATTCTTACTTGTTGCAGCTGCAGAAGTAGGCTCAAGCGCCGTTACATCTCTTGTCAATCAAGAGTTCAATGTCACTGTTACACCTATCTCTTTTGTAGTAATGATTATTACGCTGTTCATAAATATTTCAGTTTCTCGCTACGAATCTAAATGCGGAAGAGAACTCAACAGCGAAATACTGGTAGCTGATTCTAGACATACCCTTTCCGATGCCCTTGTATCTATTGGCGTTATTATTGGTCTCATCTTGATCCAATTCGGAATTGCCATGGCTGATGCCATCATGGCTCTTATCGTTATGGTAGCTATTTTACTCACCGCTTTTGACGTATTCAAAACTGGTCTACAAACCCTATCTGATAAATCACGTCTTCCAGAAGAGAGAATTAGCGAAATTGTAAGTGCTATTCCGGGTGTAAGAAAACCTCACATGATCCGCTCACGAGGAACAACTGATGAGGTATATGTCGATCTTCATATCTTAGTTGATCCCAACATGACCGTACTCGAATCGCATGCGTTATCTGATGAAATAGAGAAACGGATCAATGACGCCTTTCCCGAAGCAAAAGATATCCTCGTTCACATAGAACCAGACGATGGGCTTCACTGAGCAACTCAAGACCCGGTGAACAACTATAACGTAGCTAGGTTCTTGAAACATAGATTACGGTGTGGGTACCAAACTCAAAATGTTTGGGTTTGTGCGCTCCTGCAACCATGAGTGCGCTCTGCGGTCATGGTTGCAGGAGCCTGAAAGCTTTCTCGAATTAGCCTCACTTATTAGCGCGCTTCTTCTTGCTTCCCAAGCACCCAGCAAGGAACTACTCCGTCTCTGGAGTAGGTTCTGGCTCAAAGTAGGTACTAACAGTAGGGTTTGCACTAATAACCTCACGTAGCTTTTTTATATAACGCTGAGCTAAATCACTGAATTCAAGATGAGCATGACTCAAATAACCAACCGTCATGGTCTCATCTGCTTCAAGCTGAATTGCCACGATGCCTTCGTTCATTTCGTCAGACAAAACACCCGTCGAGATAGTAAAGCCATTGTGATTGGTTAAAAGGTTTGTGAGAGTGCCACGATCTGAATAGGTAATTTCTTGCCGATGAGGTAATTGTCCCAGTGGCTCCTCAGAATAGAAAAACGAGTTATTACTACCCTGCTCAAAAGAATAACGAGGATAATCCTCTAAATCCTTCGGAGTAACCTTTTCATACGAGCTCAAAGGATGGTTTTCACCGACAAAAACATGAGGTTTTGCTTCAAATAAAGGAGTAAAGGCTAAGTCTGCGTCATTGAAAATTTTGGTGAGAACCTTTCGGTTGAAATTGCTTAAATATAAAATTCCAATTTCACTACGATAGCTTTTAACATCTTCAATGATCTCATTGGTACGTGTTTCACGAAGAGCAAATTCATATTCCTCCTCATCGCATTCCTCAGCAAGCTCAACAAAGGCTTTGACGCTAAAAGCATAATGTTGAGAAGAAACTGATAGCTTTCCTGCTTGACCGTGAAAGGAAGAGGTATAACGAGACTCAAGTAAATTAACCTGCTCAAGAATCTGACGCGCATACCCAACAAACTCTGTTCCTTCGTTCGTAAGGGTAATTCCTCGATTAGTTCGATTGAATATTTCTATCCCCAACTCACGCTCAACATCTTTAATAGAAGAAGAAAGTGTTGGCTGAGAAATGTAGAGATTTTGACTAGCAGCGTTAATGGAACCACATTCCACGACTTCAATAATAAAGCGTAGTTGCTGAAGAGAAATATTGATATTCATAGAGATTCCTTACGTTGTACACGCTTAAACATTGCATTAAAAAAGGTCAGAACCATCACAGATTCTGACCTGATATTCATGGTGGGCGGTACTGGGATCGAACCAGTGACCCCTACCGTGTCGAGGTAGTGCTCTCCCGCTGAGCTAACCGCCCTTACTATGCTGAAGAAATCTTCAGCGGTTGATAAGTCTACCAGATTAGTAGCGCTCGTCAACTAGTTTTAAGAAGCAATCGTTCCTTGAGGATACACGACCATCAGAACAATCAAAGAAACCAAGAATACTGCTGCAAGAATAATTGTGATGCGAGTAAGGTTTTTCTCAACGATGCTCATTCCTTGTTGATTGTTATACATAGAGCTTGCGATCATATCTGAAACACCCGTACCTTTACCTGAGTGCATAAGGACGAAGATCACAAGACCAATACCAGAAATAACTAACAAGATACTAAATATGATAGCTACAACAGACAAAGTTTCTTCCTAACATACATACTGCCATACAAACACATCATTATGCCAAAGTTCCTACGCCTTGACAAGAAGTGATTCTGCAGTCATTTCTTTTGGAGCTTTAATGCCAATCATTTCCAAAAGTGTAGGTGAAATATTGGACAGAGAACCATGCTTGTCTTTTAAAGACAAGTTTTTATCGGAGTAGTTAATCAACACTAACGGAACAGGGGCGGTAGTATGCGCTGTAAAAGGCGTACCATCTTCAGCAATCATACAATCTGCATTGCCGTGATCGGCAGTAAGTAGGGCTACACCGCCCTTTTCTTTTAATGCAGAAAGAACGCTTGCAACACCAGAATCAACGGCCTCTACAGCTGCCTTAGCCGCCTTAACAACTCCTGTATGACCTACCATGTCACAATTAGCAAAGTTAACGATGTAGACATCTGCTTCATCAGCCATAATTGCATCATGCAAAGTTTGCGCAACCTCAGGCTCACTCATTTCGGGCTGAAGATCATAGGTGGCAACTTTTGGAGAAGGAATTAAAACTCTCGTTTCGTTTTTCTTGGGGGCTTCTATTCCACCATTCAAGAAGAAGGTAACATGAGCATACTTTTCCGTTTCTGCAATATGATACTGCTTAAGACCCTCATCAGCCAAAACGTCAGCCAGAACATTTTCCGGACATTCCTTAGGAAAAGCAATTTCAGCGGGAATAGTTGGATCGTATTCTGTTAAGCAAACAAAGCGTGGCTTTACCCAATGTTCTCGCTCGAACTTATCAAAATTTTCATCGCACAGAGCTCGAGAAATTTCTCGTGCTCTATCGGGACGGAAATTAAAGAAGACAAACGCGTCCCCTTCTTTTACCCCCTCATACGAAAAACAAACGGGTTCAATAAATTCGTCGGTAACATCACGATTATAAGAATCACTCATCATATCTTGGACCGAAGCATCACAAGCTCCCTCGCCTAACCAGATAGCGTTCCAGGCCTTCTGAATACGTTCCCAACGATTGTCGCGATCCATCGCATAATAACGACCAGATACAACACCAATTTTACAATCAACATTCTTTGGTAATTGAAGGATTTTTTCTTCGAGCTCAGCAAGATACTTCTTGCCACTGCGAGGTGGAACGTCTCGACCATCCATGAAGCAGTGAACACGAATTGAAGAAACGCCCAACTCGCATGCCATATCCAACAATGAATAAAGATGTTCATTGTTGGAGTGAACTCCTCCATCACTCAATAAGCCCATCAAATGAAGCGTTGAGTTGTTCTCGCGAACGTACGAAAAGGCGTTAACTAAAACTTCATTTTCGTAGAGAGATTTATCTGCGCAGGCATTATCAATGCGTGAAAGCTCCTGAAACACCGTACGACCTGCACCGATGTTTAAGTGACCAACCTCAGAATTGCCCATCTGTCCTTTTGGTAACCCTACAGGATTCCCCGAGGCATCAAGCGTTGTTTTAAAGCAGGTAGCAAAAACCTCATCCAAACAAGGGGTACTTGCCAAATCGATTGCATTGCCAGGACCAGCATCAGCAAGGCCAAATCCATCCATAATAATCAATACTGCAGGAAGGGTAAGTTCTGATTGAGAAGTGTTACTCATTCTTAATTCCTTAATTGCCTAATATATTATTGAGCTACATGAGCAGCCTCGATAAGCTGTTTGAAGGTGTCCGCTTTCAAAGCAGCACCACCAATAAGGCCACCATCGATATCTGCCTGAGCTAAAAGCGAGTCAACGTTTCCTGGGTTCATAGAACCGCCATAAAGAACGCGAGTAGCACCAGCTATTTCAGTATTAAAGAGCTCAGCAATAGTAGAACGAATGGCAGCACATACTTCTTGAGCCTGTTCAGGTGTTGCTGTTCTGCCTGTTCCAATTGCCCAAATTGGTTCATAGGCAAATACGATACTCTTCATCTCGAGCTCATCAAGACCAGCAAGAGCAGCCCTTACCTGAGCACAAACAAACTCCTTATACTCCCCTGAATCGCGCAAATGAAGAGATTCTCCTACACAAACAATCGGAGTAATAGACGAAGCAACAAGAGCCTTCACTTTACGATTAACTGCCTCGTCGGTTTCGGCAAACATCTCACGACGCTCCGAATGGCCAACAATGCAATATTCGCAACCAACTTCCTTGATCATAGGAATAGAAATCTCTCCCGTATAGGCACCTGAAGATTCCCAGTGAACATTTTGTGCACCAAGAGAAATGTCGGTTTTATCGAAATCAAGGACAGTATAAACCGCCTTTAAATCAATTGAAGGTGGGCACAAAACAATATCTACGTTGTTCCACTTGCGGTTATACAAATTACAAAGCTGTTGAGAAAGAGCAACCGCCTCAGGAAGCGTTTTGTTCATTTTCCAATTGCCAGCCATCATATACGTACGCATAGTTTCCTCCTATTTAAGAGCTTCAGCTCCAGGAAGTGCTTCCCCCTGAACGAGTTCCATAGAAGCACCGCCACCCGTGGAAATGAAAGTCATCTGATCGCCAAGATTGAACTTATTCACGGCAGCAACACTGTCGCCACCACCAATGATGGTTTCTGCTTCTTTATTTGATGCTACCGCCATTGCAACCCCTTTAGTGCCAGCTTCAAAAGAAGACATTTCAAAAACACCCATAGGTCCATTCCAGAATACCGTTTTTGCGCCAGCAATAGCATGAGCATAAAACTCAGTGGTCTCAGGGCCAATGTCCAAACCCATCATATCTTCAGGAATCTCAGAAACGGAGCAGGTTACTGTATTGGCATCATTAGCGAAAGTATCAGCACAAACAACATCAGAAGGCAGAAGAATTGAAACGCCCGCTTTTTCCGCCTTGTCAAGCATCTGGGTAGCTCGATCAACCCATTCTTCTTCCATTAGAGAAGTACCTACTTTGTACCCCTGAGCGACCAAGAAGGTAAAACACATACCTCCACCAATGATAAGAGTGTCGCACTTATCAATAAGCGCATCGATAACAGCAACCTTGTCTGAAACCTTAGATCCGCCCAAGATGGCAACAAAAGGACGCTTAGGGTTATCGAGCATTGAGGTTAATGTGGTTACTTCCTTAGCCATTAAAGCGCCAGCATAGGAAGGAAGATATGATGCAACGCCGGCAGTAGAAGCATGAGCACGGTGAGCAGCACCAAAAGCATCGTTAATGTAAAGATCAGCCAAGGAAGCTAATTCTTTTGCAAATTCTGGATCATTCTTTTTTTCACGTTTGTCGAAACGGAGATTTTCAAGCAAGACGATTTCGCCATCCGAAAGAGCGTCAACCGCTGCATGGGCTTTTTCTCCAACCGTATCTTCGGAAAAGAAAACAGGAGTATTTACGACCGTAGAAAGGTATTGCGCAACAGGCTTAAGCGAAAAGTCTTTTTCATATCCAACACCCTCTGGACGACCAAGATGGCTACAAAGAATTATTTTCGCACCTTCATCAATAAGGTAGTTAATAGTAGGAAGCGCAGCTTTAATGCGCGTGTCATCCGTAACAGATTCTCCATTCAAAGGCACATTGAAGTCAACACGAACAAGTACGTGTTTCCCTTTAACATCTGCATCGGTATACGTTTTAATTGAACTCATGAAAAACCTTTCAACACCTAAAAAGGGAGCCCTCGAACGAGATGCTCCCTTTTGTTTCTTTTAGAAGTGATCGTTGCAACCTAACTAAGTACCCAATTAAAGCAAGATCTTTGCCAGGTCCTTAACGCGGTTAGAATAACCCCATTCATTATCATACCAAGAAACACACTTGACAAAGTTGCCCTCGCCACCGAGAACCATAGTGAGCTTACTATCAAACAACGAGGAATGATCATCACCAATAATGTCAGAAGAAACAATAGGATCTTCAACATAGGCAAGGATTCCCTTAAGAGGACCTTCAGATGCAGCTTTGATTGCAGCGTTAACCTCATCTATCGTTACGGATTTCTCAAGCTCAACGGTAAGATCAACCATAGAGCCATCTGGGGTTGGCACGCGAGTTGCAAAGCCATCAAGTTTACCCTTAAGTTCTGGAAGGACTAAAGCAACAGCACGAGCAGCACCTGTAGTAGTTGGAATCATGGAAAGAGCTGCAGCACGAGCGCGGCGCAAGTCTTTATGTGGCAAGTCGAGAATTTTCTGGTCGTTGGTATAAGAGTGGATAGTGTTCATAAAACCACGCTTAATGCCAAAAGTATCAAGCAAAACCTTTGCGAAAGGAGCGAGACAGTTAGTGGTACAAGAAGCATTAGAAATAATATGATGCTTCTCTGGATCATATTTGTCGTCGTTTACGCCCATAACAATGGTGATATCTTCGTTTTTTGCAGGAGCAGAAATAATAACCTTCTTTGCGCCTGCATCAATATGTGCATGAGCGGCATTTGCATCGGTAAAGAAGCCCGTTGACTCAACAACAATTTCTACACCAAGATCACCCCAGGGGAGATTATTAGGATTACGATCGCTTAGAACACGAACTTTGCGTCCATCAACTACTACATAATCACCATCAACAACTACCGAGTCATAAACTCGACCATGAATAGAGTCGTACTTAAGCAGGTGAGCCAAGGCGTTAATATCGCCAGGATCATTAATGGCTACGACCTCGAGATCAGGATCCTTCTCCATTGCTCGAAAAACAAGTCGGCCAATACGGCCGAAGCCATTGATACCAACCTTGGTTGCCATACATTTCCCCTTTCGTGAAAAGTTTATTACTGAACTGCGTACGTAAGCACACAAATTCGCATCTTGATTCATGATACCACTACTGTGAAATATACTAAGACTTCTTTGTGTGTGGTAGTTCTTTTTCTATCTGTTCCAACCTACGAACACGATGATAAATTGCCGACTTAGACAACGGAGGATTCGCCATTTCTCCTAGTTCCTTCAGTGAGGCATCAGGGTAGCTCACACGCAATCGAATATAATCCTGCAGCGCTTTGGGAAGTGTTTTGATGTCATGATGCTCCAAGACATGACGTATCGTTTTAATTTGCCCTATGGAAGCTTGAGCGGTTTTCGCTTGATTGGCAATTTCTGCATTAACACGCCTATTCACGTCGTTGCGCACACTCTTGAGCACACGCTCATTTTCCATTTTAAGCGCGCATTGATGCGCTCCTACCAGTGCCAAAAATGACGAAATAGCAGAACCGCTCTTAAGATAAATAGTAAATGAGTTTCGTCGTTCAGTAACTTTAGCGACAATACCCGCTGAAGCCATTAGCTCAACAACATCATTTGCCATTGTTTGAGTTTCAACGGTTATTTCAAAGTGGAAATCGCCTTTAGGGTTAGCAATAAAGCCGCTTCCTAAAAATACACCACGCAAATAAGCAGCAGAACAACAGCGTTTCTTAACCAAATCTTTACTTACACCACGCTCTAAATGCCCCTCTTTATCAAGTACGCCCAATACGCGAAGTGCAGCATTGAGCCCCTTTTGGCTTGGAACTTCAATGAGCCAGTTAGGTGTTTTATGAAGAACACTTCTGCGCATTGTTAAGTCAGTTTTTAAGCCAAAAATTTCATGAAGCGCCTTGATAACAAAACGAGCCACAACAGGAGCATCGGTAGCAACCTCGAGACGATACTGCCCCATTCCACTCAAAAGAAGTGTTCCTTCGATACGAATTAACGCAGCAAGCGTAGCTCCTATACAGTGAGAACATACAGGTTCAACGCGAGAAAGCTCTTCTTTTACTTCGGTTGTGAAAGACACAGCTTAAACACCCCCGCAAAAGCTTGTGCAAGAGCTTCGGGATCATGCCACGTTGGGCGAAGAGGGTCAACCATATTACGAAGCAAAACAACAATACCCTGCCGCTGAATTTGGTTAACATCTTCTTGTGTTACCTTCACGCTTTGAATTTTTGATTTCAGTGGAGTGCCTTTTCGCTCTTCTGAATAGCGTGTATTAAGTGCGCCTTGACCTGCAATAGCCTCAAACGAACCCGTTGCAAAACGAGCACTGGAAGGTTTTGAAACGGTATGAATAAGCACGTAATCCAAGATGCCAGCCATACCATGTTTCAAAAGTGCCTGAACATGCTCAAGGGCACTTAAGCCCCATGTTTCCCCTTGCTGATCTGCTAAACTGCAAACAAAAAGTGTTTTAGCCCGAGACTGCGAAATGGCGTCAATAATCCCTGGAACAAGCAGATTAGGAATAATGGAAGTAAAGAGCGATCCAGGCCCTAACACAATCAAATCAGCATCACGAATAGCTCGCAAGGCTTCCATATAAGGCATGCACTGCTCGGGCGATTCCAACCAAACAACATCAAGCGCCGTTGGTGATTTGCAGGCATTGGCCTGCCCTTTCAAAAACATTCCATCTTTGGTTTTGGCGCAGAGAGTAATATTGTTAAGCGTAGAAGGATACACATGTCCCTGCGCATCGAGCAAACGACCGCATATTTTAATTGCCTCAGGAAAAGAACCCGTGGCATTTTCTAGAGCTGAGAGCATAAGGTTGCCCAAGGTGTGGTTACGAGCAAATTCAAAACGATATTTAAATGCCTTCGTGAGTGGATCATTAGGATCTTTCGCAAAGGCAGCTAAGCATTTTCGAATATCACCTGGCGGCGTTACATGAGCTTCTTCACGAAGAATTCCTGTCGATCCTCCGTCGTCTGCCATAGCAACAACTGCAGATGTTTGAACCCCCATTTTCAAGAGTGTTCGAATGGAAACCGGAGCACCCGTTCCACCACCAATAACAACTGCTTTTAGAGAGCTGTAATCTATATGATCTTGGGTTAGGTCAACCGATACCGCCTGAAATCGTTCAGTTAGCGCTGGGTCATGGGTAAAAGGAGGCTTGATCATTTGGTTGCCACCTTTGAAGTGTCTGCCAAAGCAATGTCACGGTGGGCAACCGTAACATTGTATTCTTGACCCTTAAGAAGCTCGGCAGTTTTTTCTGCCAAAGCAACACTTCTATGCTGACCCCCCGTACATCCAACACCAATAGCAAGATGCTGCTTACCTTCAGCTACATAACCAGGCATAACGCAATTGAGAAGGTTCTCCCAAGCAATAAGAAACTTCTTCGTTTCTTTATTTTCTAGCACATAGTCACGAACAGGCTTATCAAGACCTGTAAGCCCACGGAGCTCAGGAATATAGAAAGGATTCGGCAAAAAGCGAACATCGATTACGATATCGGCATCCGTTGGTGCGCCATGCTTAAAACCAAAGGAATATACAACAACATTCATGCCATCTTTATCGGTTTCTTTTGAGTACAACGAGCGCAATTCTTCGCGTAATTTACGAGGATTCATGTGTGTAGTATCAATATAGGAATCCGCAATATCTTTAAGTTCGTGTGTGAGACTGCGTTCATGCTGAATTGCCTGAGAAATTGTGAGAGCATTATTGACACATAACGGGTGACGTCTGCGGGATGCTTTGTAGCGTGCAACAAGCGACTCATCCGATGCATCAAGAAAAATAATTTTATACGTTACGCCTGCAGTTTTAAGATTATGAAGCTCTCCAACAAGCTGTTTGAAATACTCACGATTTCGCGCATCACAAACAATAGCAAGCCTACGCGCAAAATCATTCTGGCCTGGCAAGCTTGCCAAACTAACCATATTCATAATGAGAGAAGGAGGAAGATTATCAATGCAAAAATAGCCCAAGTCCTCAAACGTGTGCATCGCTTCAGTTCTTCCGGCACCGCTCATTCCCGTGATAATAACGACATCAGGACCAGGATGGCCTCCTGCTTCAACCGTGCCAGTCGCAAGCTTTTCTTCAATAGGAGAATCACTCATGCAAATCGTTTCCTTCTATAGGATTATTCTTGTTTTCATTATACTGCCTTAATAGGGTAAACAAATCTTCAGCAACCGCATCAGGCAAAACGCCCAATTCTTTGATTTGCTCAAGCGACATCTTTCTTAACTCAGTAAAGTTACCAGCAGCTTTAAGTAGCTTCTTTTTTCGTTTTGGACCAAGCCCAACCACTTCATCTAGAATGCTCGTAGTCATTGCTTTACGCCTGAGTTCACGGTGAAAGGTAATTGCAAAACGATGGGCTTCATCTCGCACCTGTTTAACAAGATACAAACTAGGAGAGCCACTCGGCAAAACCACCGGACCGCTCTCCTGCCAAGGAACAAACAGTTCCTCGTCGCGTTTAGCAAGGCCACAAACAGGAATATCGTCCACTCCTAAATCTTTAAGTTGGCAAAGAGCTGCCGTAAGTTGGGGTTTACCCCCATCAACAATAATCAAATCAGGCTTTTGAGCAAACTGACTATCCTTCATTTTTTGAGCGTTGTAGCGCCTATCGAACACTTCGCGCATCATGGCAAAGTCATTTGCTTCATCGGTTTGCATGCGAATTTTAAAACGTCGATACTGCGCCTTATCAGGCCGTCCATTCGTGAAAACAACCATTGATGCAACCGAATGCTTGCCGTGAATGGTTGAAACATCGAAGCATTCAATTCGATAGGGTGGATGTTCAAGAGCCAATGCGCTCTCAAGTTGCAATAAAGCAGCATTGATACGCTTATCGTCATAGCTGCTTCGTGCCTTATAACGCAACAAAGCATGACGAGCATTTTTTTGAGCAAGAGCTAATAGAGCATTTTTTTCACCACGTTGCGGAACCGTAAAATGCACCTGTGCACCATGAGCACTCTCGAGCTTCGTAGTGAGCCACTCTTCAAGCACCTCATAATCTTCTGGCATTTCACCAATGATGAGTTCGTGAGGAATGGATGAAGTTGAATCGTAATAACGAAGTAAAAACATACGAAGTAATTCATCAGAAGGAACATCGTTGCCTTTATTGAAAATAAACTCGTTGCTGTTTATTACACTTCCCTCACGAACAATCAGCACAGTAATTCCTGCAATGGTTTCTTCACGATAGACGCCAACAACATCCGCATTAAGACGTCTCGAAGAAACAGCATGCTGCTTATCTTCAAGAGATTCAATGGTTTCAATATTTTTTTTGATTCGAGCTGCTTTTTCAAAATCAAGCGCCTCAGCAGCGGAAGACATTTCTTCATAGAGCTCTTCTAAAAACTCTTTTCGCTCACCCAACAAAAATCTCTCAATTTTTTTTACATGTTCTCGGTACTTATCAGGGCTAATACGACCACAACAAATCCCAGGACCTAAGCCAATATGAGCGTCAAAACAAGGTCTTGCATCAAATACAACATCCTCATAAGCAACATCCTGTAACTGTCGATTTAAGCGGCGCCATTCTGCACACGAATACGTGCATAAGGGAATGATTTTTCGAACGATGTCGATTAAATTTCTTGCTGCCCTGCTATCAGTATACGGACCAAAATAACGCGTAGTCGGCTTATGAGCCTCTCGCGTATATTTAATAGCTGGAAACACATCCCCCTTGGTTAAGGCGATAAAAGGATAGCTTTTATCATCTTTAAAATCCGCATTAAAATAAGGAGAGTATTGCTTGATCAGGTTTTTCTCTAAAACAAGGCTTTCGTGCTCGTTATCCGTGACCACATATTCAAATGAATCAATCTGAGAAACCAAGAGAGGAATTTTCACACGAGAATCTTGGTAGTTTACATATTGACGCATGCGAGCTCTAAGCTGTTTAGCTTTCCCTACATAAATCACCATTCCGTCTTTATCTTTCCAGAGGTAAACCCCAGGAAGCGCAGGAACGGAAGCAAGCTGTGCTTTTATTTCATCCAGTGAAGCCATAAATAAGCTTAAACGTGGTCCTCGACGTCGATCATCATTAAGCTTACGTTGTCACGCATTTCTTTGGCTTGAAGACGCGTTAGCTGACCTGAAGCATAATGATCTTGAATCTCTTGAATTTCGTACTGAAGTCCTTTTCGCTGAATTTCCCTTAAACGGCTCTTTTCCCCTAAAACTCCAGGAGATTCAACATCTTCATCGCTCGACTGAAGAATACTCAACACCGTTTCATGAGAAATCATCAACTTGGCAACAACCTCACTCGGATAGTTCGGATCATTCACAAGCGAGCTTAAAAACTCAATAGCATATTCTTCGCCCTTAATACGAATTTTGCGCATTTCTTCATCGTTGAGATGAACATCTATATTGAACAATTCAGCGATTGATTTTTTGATCGCTTGAAAAAGCACACGAACACGACCAAGGTATTTTTGAAAAGACCAGAGTGATTCCTTCTCATGCGCAAGAAGGTACTTTTGCTGCATTATGCGTCTTAAATACGTAAAGCAAAGGTAATAATCAACCTCATTTTTGTTGGACGCCTCAAGCAATTTATCTGCCTGATAATCGATAACCTGAATTCTTAACTTTGTTGTAGAAGGTGGCTCTAAATCACTTGCGTCACGAATGGAAGCAATGCGCATGTTGTACGATCGAATAACGTCATTTGTTTCGCGGTCAATATCATCGTCGGAATCCGCAATTAACCGCTCGATAACCATTCGCAATATTTCGATCTTAATAACCTGAAGCTCTTTTGTTTTCTCATCTTCATCATCTTCTTTAGGAGCCAAAACTGGCAGAAGGAAATTTGCCAAAAGAAGAGTGCATAAAATTACGCCAGAAGCCAAGAAAATAATGAGTGATCTTTGAGGAAAATCAGAACCATCCGATAAGAAAAAAGGAATGGAAAAGATAATCGAAAGCGTGATGGCACCCTTTGGCCCACCAACAGTAGTAATAAAAGCATTACGAATAGTGTTTTTGGTGAGTTTATCGCGCTTTCCCGTTTCAGGGTTTCTCGCAACACAGGTCATTCCAAGGGCCCAAAGGAATCTGAGCACGACAATCAATGCCGTAATGCCTAAAACGTAACCAATAACAACAAAGTTATTGATATAAACATCACCCCACGTTGATTGCATTGCCATAGGAAGCTGCATACCAAGAAGAACAAACACAATGCCGTTAAGAGCAAAGCCAAGGACTTTCCATACACTTGAAAGTGCAATGTTCAAACGTGAACGATACGGGGAAACTTTCTTATCATTATTAAGCGACCACACAATGCCACACGCTACAACAGCCAAAATGCCACTTACTCCAATGAGCTCCGAAATAAGAAAGACAACAAACGGCATAGAAACCTCAAACAAAACATGGAAGGTAATGTTGTCGAGGCCTAAATCGCGAATTTTAGAGGAAATAAAGAGGAACAGAACAGCCAAAATGATACCCAACACAATGCCGCCGATAAAGCTAAAGAGTAGCGATGTGGTGGCATCGAGAAGAGAAAAGAACCCCGTGACAGCAGCAGCGATTGCAAACTGAAATGAAACAACACCCGAGGCATCATTGACAAGCGCCTCTCCTTGCAGAATTGCACCTTCTCGTCTCTTAGGTTGAGCCTCTTGCTTGAGTGCTTGTACCGCAACAGCATCAGTAGGCCCTAAAGCCGCGCCCAAAGCAAAAGCGGCAGCCAAAGGAATAGAAGGAATCAGAGCATTAACAGCGAAGCCAACACAAAGAGTGATAACAATAACGAGGCCAATAGCAAACGACAGAATCGTCCCTTTGTTTTCCCATAGATTCTTTTTGTCGGCTTCAAGCGCATCACTAAACAACAGTGGAGCAATAAAGAGAATAAGGAACAGCTCAGGTTCAATATTGATAGTAACGGGCGAAATTGCCAAAAACGCAATTACAACACCAAGACCAATCTGAATAAGAGGCAATGAAACTTTGGGAACGAACTGGTCAACAATCGATGAAATAAGTACCGCGATTCCTAATAATAATATCAGTTCAAAAGTCGCCAAATAATACTCCCAGCATGCGCAAATTTCTTTTCTCATCTTTTATTAAAGCAAATAGCTTATAAGAAAACGAAATAAGCAAATGATTTGCACAACTGCCATTATTGTTTCCGTATCTAGTGTCGTACTTGCGGGCGAACTCCTAAAAAACCATCCACAGGATGGTTTTCTTAACGGAATTCCACCCTAATGGGTTCGAGTCATGAATGTCTCATAAAAAAGAAAAAGCTCCATTGCTGAAGCGTAGTTTCAAAATGGTGGACCGTCGGGGACTCGAACCCCGGACCTTGAGATTAAGAGAGCGGATTATATCGTCTCATAATGTCTTCTTATATATAAAGAAGCTGGTCATTGCGGATTATATACTCATATTTTTTGCCCCTTTGTGACCAAGATGTGACCATTTCTTTTTACTTGTGACCATCGGCACAACTCACTCGTTCAATGAGGTCTCCCACATCAGGAAGATCATAATGCTTGTACGTTATAGCGTCAGTGGTATGCCCTAACAACTTAGCTATGTCTTCCAAATCTACGCCCTTGGTTCTCATATTAGTGGTGTAGCTGTTGCGTAAGTTCTTCAACGGGATAAACGGGTATTCCTTATCCAAAAACCAACGCTTATACTCACGCTTAACTTCCTCAGGGTTTCTTGGCTGGCCAAGCCCGTTATCACACATCCACACCAAACCATCTTCTTGCGCTTGGCTTGTAAGCCCTAACATTCGATTTGCCCACGGCGGCGCAATAATAGCCCAACGCGATTCAATTCCCGCCGAATCTTCTGTTTTAAGCTTGTCCCTAACGCTTATCTTGCGGTTAACAATCTGCACAGTGGTATCAATGAGCAAAGCGGCGTATATATCGCCTTTATGCTCGATTGCGCTAATCTTTTCAGGCTTTAACCCAAACGCTTCAGAGACACGGCAGCCACCAAACGCAGCAGCCAAAAACACCGCTTCCCACACTTCCCCACGCGCGGCTTCTGCGATTTTGCCAAGCGTAGCATCATCTCCCGTTGTCTTGTTAACGTTAATCACTCGCGTTTCTTTGCCTGGCAATCTGTAACGCCGCTGCATAATGTTTTCGTTTACATAGTCCATAGCATGAGCACGTCCGAGCATTGCCGAGAAAGCAGTTTTGGCGTGCCTGGCGGCGCCGTAGCTCATAGAATCAAGCCAAGCCTGAACTTCTTTACCTGTGATCTCGTTTAATAGATGCTTACCGAACACGGGCTCAATTTTGCTTCTGTAAATGTTCCTATATCCTGCAACAGTTGAAGGTGCTAAGTGCTGTTCGATTTCGGGTAGATAGTGCTTAGTCCAGAAAAATGATACTGTCATTTGAGCGTCTGCTTGCTCAATGTCGGCATGGATGCGGTCAAGTTCTAATCGAGCATCCTTTTTGGTTCCGTGTATGGTTTTAGTGCCATAAAGACGTTTTCCAGTTTTAGCATCGTAGCCTTTAGGCCAGCGGATGCGCCAAGCATCGCCACGCTTGCCAATGCTTCCCCATTCGCTTCTCATGGTACAATCACCTTACCTTCCGTTATCGGTTGGTGTTCGTTTAGCCTCGCGCAGGGTTGCCGCCCATATGCGCGAGGTTTCTTATTTTTAATTTAAATAATCTATAGCCTCTTATACAGTCTATCGGTTAAGTAATTATGCCCAAATAATTACTACTCTAATAAGACCTTCTTCTTGATAAACAAACGACCAGCTAGGAACATTGTTTATGTTTTTCGACAATAAGGTATAGGACGAATTACGAGCATATGCTTCAAAATAAACTGTTTCACCGTTTTTTATCAAAATATGCGGTTTGGCTTTCGAACCTTGTTTTGGAGGGATAATCTTAAAAGAAGCGCAAAAGCTCTTTGGAGTGGAAGAGATCTCTTTCTCTAGATCCTCACTAATCGACGTCGCAAAAGAAGCAACACTACCACTAACTGGAATAGTGATTCCAAAGCGTAAAGACTGATATAAACAATCTTTCTGTTGCTTGTTTAAATTATCAAACATCTCAATAAAAGCACCATCAAATGGGATTACTTTATTTGTCGCTTTGATGTAAATTGCCCAGTTATATATATTTCTTCTCTTTGCAAGTAAAGCCGAAAACTGGTGTCCAGTTACTTCATCGTATCCGTCACATATAGCCTTCACGATGATTCTGAACCCTTGATGCAAAGCAAAGGAAAGTTCATCAGGTAAAGAGACTCGTCCGAATACCACACTTTTGTAAGCAAGAGCAAGCTCCGCATTCGTATAAACCTCTTCACCAATAGCACGAGTGCAGACGACAATATCACAATCAATAATGTTGCTTATATACACATCCAAAAAAAGGGGTCTCGTCATAAACAACCACAGGAAAAGACTCGAACCCGCTAAGCTCAATAACTGGCTCATACCCAGATATTTCGGGAGCCGGGATTGGGTCACATCTAATCTCGTCTACTCCATCATAGCAATCCCCATATTTTTTGCCTGTTTGCTTATCAATTGTCCGTCTATCAAGTTTAAATACGTTTTTAAAAAAGCTCATTCCTAGCCCCTTTCGCTGAATTGGGGACAGTGAAAACAACACTCTTTATTAATCCATCTCTTCTCTTGCCTGAAACCACACGACCTTACCAAGAAACTCAATCGTGTGCTCGGTTTCAGATGTAACAACAATGTCGTCATGATCGGGATTAAAGCTATCAGGTGATAACACAAGAGTATTGGGAGTACGGTACATGCGCCTCATTACTGCTTCTCTGCCATCAATCGAAACAACCGCAACAGAGCCATTCATAGGCTCTTTATTAGGACTTACCGCTATCGTACAGCCTTCTGGATATACCTTATTCATGCAATCGCCCTCAGCCTCTAAGGCGTAACATTCGGGGTCAGAATCTATTAAGAATTGCGGTATTTTAACCGTTTCGCCATCATACGTATCAGGGTCTTGTGGCTTGCCCGCGTGGACAGAGCCTAGAAGTGGTACGGGACCCATCGCCATGCCCTGGACGTTAGTATGAATTTTTGGTTTTTTAGTTACTGGGTCAATGTCGTTCATGCCACCATCTTCGATAATGTGGCTTTTCCTTAAACCGAAATGCGCAACAATTTTTTCAATCGCGCCCATTCTTGGCTCAGAAAAACCACCCTCCCACTGGGAAACGGCGCCTCTAGACACGTTTGCTATTTTTGCTAATTCTTCCTGCGTAATGCCATAAATTTTTCGCAATTGAATTATGTTTTCTCGGATACTCATAATGACCTCCGTTAATTTTTCTTTCATTTTATGCAAAAATTTCTTGACAAGCAATGCTAGTTTAACTAGCATTTGATACAACGAAAGAGAGGAGGAAAAGTTGACTAAATATGAGTCTTTGCGAGCAGCGCGAGAAGATGCAGGTTTCACACAGCAGTATATGGCTGATGAGCTGGGTATATCCCGTCCCACGTATGTAAAAATCGAAGAAGACCCTACTCAAGCAAGCGTGCTGCAAGCTAAACGCATCTGTGAGATTCTCTCGCGTAGTTATGAGCATATTTTTTTCGGTCATAGTGTTAGTTTAACTAGCGACAACTAACCCACCAAAAACACTCCCCTATGTGGCAGCAGGTGTCTAATTCGGATTTCTCCTAATCGGTTACCAGCCCCTTAAACCCATCTACCTGCTGTCATTTAAGGGAGTGTTTGAAGAAACGAAAAACGCAAGGAGAAAGGAAGGAAGAAATGGAAACGTTTGGAATAAAGAGAGCTTTAGTAATAAAGCTCGTGCCAAAAATTGAAGGCTGCGACCTTGAAAAAGTTCTCAAGATTACAGCCCTTTTGAATTGGCATGCAGAAGAAGCAGAACGTCTTTCTAAAGAGTTAAACGAAGAACTTACTAAAGCTGAACTTCGTCTAACTAAACTTCGAGATTGAAGCCCTGTTATCGCACAGGGCAAGCGGCGCTAATGTTTAGCAGCTTTGTGATTAGCAAGCGTTGTACCAGCTTTAGACTTTGCGCTTTTAGAACTCCCATTCTTTGCAAGAGTCTTGCCAGCTTTACCAACCTTGCCACCGTGATGAACGGTCATTGAATCACCTCCTCCCAAAAAAGAGGTGGCTATTTCAGAGAAGCAGAAAGTCCGAAATTAATACTGCTTCCCGTAGATGATTATACAACATATTGTTAACGAACAAATGTTCACCACAAAATAAGGAGGAATAATGCGAAGTAACATCGCAAAGCTATGCGAAGAAAAAGGGATCAGCTGTTATCGATTAGCCAAGAATCTAGACATAACAGCACGCGCTCTGTACCTATACGAAAAGAAGGGTTTAGACAAAGCGCAATTTGGCTACATGGTCAAAATCGCTAAGGAACTTGGATGTTCACTTGAAGAGTTATTTGAGGAATAGGAGGGGGAATGGAAGTAGCAGACTTTATGTTTGCTTTTGTCGCGAGTCTATACCTGTTAACCCTTTTGAGAATGATTTTCTTAGAAAAGAAAGTAGAGAAGATTTTCGATCAAATTGCCGAGTACAGAGCCGAAAGCACAGGCAAGCACGCTCAAAACAAAAGAAAGAACAGCGGAAGCGATTAAAGAAAGGAGGAAGAAATGCCAGGATTCACACCAAAAGAGAAAACGATAGCTATTCAGTTCTATCTGGCTGTTTTTGGTTTCTTACTTGGAATCTTTTTAGCAAAAATGACCAGCTAGCCAGCCTGCAACAGTTGAGAGAACGAGGGTAAGAAGAGATAAACCGATTTGGAATCTTCTGTCGCTCCAAAGCTTTTGTTTTTGTTCCTTTTGCTTAGCAGCGAAATCCTGAACGAAATCGATACCAGCCTGAGTGACTACTCCATAAAAAAGGAAAGCATTCATTCCGCGAGTACCTTCTATCAGCCCTAAAGATTCAAGCGCCTTATAACAGTCAATGCTGTTTGGATTCCAGATGTTTTGATTCTCGTAAGGATGGAGGGTTTTAGCCGCGAAAGAAGCTCTTTCCTCATCGCTATGTAAACCAACCAGACTTTTTAGTTCTCGATACTGGCTGCCAGTTAAATCAATTCCGTTGATTGAGTACATGGCTTACTCCTAACAAAAAAGCCCCCGCCGCACCACCGACGAGGGCAACCGCTCAAAAGCGGATAACACACTAACGATTCTAAGGAGGATCGATGAATCATGCAAGACAAAATATCACCTCTCACTATTGGAGTGAAGGAAGCCTGCAAGATAACAGGCCTATCAGAGAGTTTCATCTATCAGTCTTGCCGCCGAGAAGACGAGCTAAGACTACCTCATATCAAGTCCGGAAAACGGATCCGCATAATCACCAAAGAGATACCTGCTTGGATAGACAGATGTGCAAAGGCATAGTGGCACGTCTTCGTCCCTATGCCGCACTGCTAATCTGCGCCGTAGCTATTGTTTTCGCTTTCATTTGTTCCATCGGCCAAGCAAGTCAATCCGCCTATCAAGAGGGCTTAAGGGCGGGCAAAGCGTCAGCACAAGCCGTAGCCTACGACCAAGGCTATGCAAAAGGTTACGCGTCAGCAATGTATGAGGTGGCATAAATGGCGGTTTCTTTTGTCGCAAACCTAATCCCTATCAAGCGACGTCCCAGGGTCGTCGCTAAAGGTGGACATGCCCACGTATACACCCCAACGGCAACGCTTGAGGAAGAAGCGATAGTTGGAGCTTGTTATCGCGGCGAAAAATACACAGGGGCGGTAAGGCTAACGCTTCACATTTTCAAAGCACTACCGAAAAGCCGACCAAAGCGAATAGAGCGCGAGCGAAATACCAGCAAACCCGACATCGATAACGTCTTAAAGGCGGTTATGGATGGGTTAAATGCAGTCGCTTATGACGATGATGCGCAGATATGCGAGGTCCACGTCTACAAGCACGACAGAATTCGCCGAACAGGCGATTCCATTCGTTTTTGTGTTGAGCCAATCGCCGAAGAGGAAATACTGTGACACGGAAGAAGCAAAAGTTATGGACAATCAAAGAAGAAGAATTCCTCAGAGAAAACGCTTCTACCCTCTCTCTAACTGACATTAGCTATTACCTCGGCCGCAGCCCCGAATCCGTAAAACAAAAGGCGAAGAGGCTACGACTAAATGGGGGCTCTGTTTCGCTTAAACAAAAGAGGGTGAAGTTGGGGATATGTCCATGGTGCGGCAAACCTCGCTCAACGATAAAAGCTGATGGGATATGCAAACCCTGCCGATTGGCTAAAGCAATTAATCAGCGTGATAGCGAGATTTACAGCCTGCTACAAAAGGTTAATCCACAAACACGTGCACATTCCATCAAGACCGAAAAAGCTTGGCAAGAAAAGCAACAAAAAGAGTTTTTCGTACCTAAATACAGGGACGAACAAGAAAGCGATTACGCATTAAGACTTGAGAGAGCCGAGATCAAGGCTCTTGAACGAAAGCTTGCCACGAGACGCCGCCGCATAGAGCGTTTGAAGAACTCTTTAAGAGATATGTAAATTTTGTGAACAGACAAAACAAGTGACACTTTCGCAGGTCAGACCCAAAAAAGGAGAACATATGACAGTAAAAATTACCAGCTTTGAAGCTGAGAATGTAAAACGAGTCAAGGCGGTTTCGTTAGAGCCAGCAGCTGATGGCCTTACCGTTATCGGTGGTGGAAACGGACAAGGCAAGACCAGCATCTTGGATGCGATATCTTGGGCGTTGGGTGGAGATAGATTCAAACCCTCTACCCCTAAGCGCGAAGGCTCAGTAACTGACCCGTATTTGCACGTTGAGTTGTCTAACGGAATTGTTGTTGAGCGCAAAGGCAAAGATTCAACTCTTAAAGTACTCGACCCCGAAGGGCGCAAATCAGGCCAAACCTTGCTTAACGATCTCTTAGAATCACTCGCTCTTAACTTGCCTAAATTCTTAAGCAAAAACGACAAAGAGAAAGCCGAGATCTTACTCAGAATCATTGGTGTAGGAGACGAACTAGCCTCTCTTGATGCTCAGGAACAGAAGCTATATCAACAGCGCACATCTATTGGTCAGTATGAGCGGCAAAAGCGCGGCGCTGCAGAGGAAATGACGCTATGGCCAAACGTACCAGATGAACCTATAAGTGCATCTGAACTCATCCAGGAACAGCAAGCTATTCTTTTACGCAATGCTGAAAATCAAAAGAAGCGCGATCAGGTTTATTCGCTCAAAAAACAAAAAGATGAGCTATCTGATCGAATCGACAGGATATCCACTGAAATCGCTGCAAAACAAAACGAAATAAAGAAATTAGAGCAAGAAAAAGCGCAAACTGTTCTGACGTTTGACAAAGCTGTTACCGATTATGTAACAGCTCAAAAAACAGCAGAACAGCTACAGGATGAGAGCACCGAAGCCATCGAGAAATCTTTAGCTGAGATCGACGCAACTAACGCCAAAATCAGAGAAAACGCCACACGTGAAGCGGCGATTAAGGAAGCCGACGAACTCAAAGGTCAATACGAGGAACTCTCCAATCAGATAGACACGATAAGAAACGCACGAACTCGCCTCTTGGATGGTGCAGATTTACCTTTACCTGAGCTAGGAGTAGAGAGCGGTGTTCTCACCTACAAAGGCAAAGCATGGGATTGCATGAGTTCATCCGAACAACTGAGAGTATCCACTGCAATTGTCAGACGCTTAAAACCTGAATGTGGGTTTGTTTTAGTGGACAAACTGGAGCAATTCGATACCCAAACACTTGCCGACTTTGGATCCTGGGCTGAATCAGAAGGATTGCAAGTTATTGGCACCCGTGTAAGCACGGGAGATGAGTGCTCGATCATCATCGAAGACGGTCGCGTACTCGAAACCGCCACGACAGCAACATCTCCTGCTCAGCCAGCACAAACCATCACCACCCAAGCCGTACAAGAATGGAGTTTTTAATAATGCAAATCACACGAGGAAAAGTTCAAAAGGCACAAAAGATTGTTATTTATGGACCCGAAGGAATCGGCAAAACAACCTTTGCATCACAATTTCCTGATCCTTTATTTATCGATACCGAAGGCGGTACTAACGCCTACGATGGGGCAAGGGTTGACCCCTCCCCTAACAGTTGGCAAATGCTCACTAGCTACATTGATGACGTAATAAGGGAGAAACCATGTAAGACCTTAGTAGTTGATACCGCCGACTGGGCAGAAATCCTCTGCGTTGAACAGCTTTGCGCAAGGTACAAATGGACATCACTTGATTCGCCAGGATATGGCGAGGGGTATACCGTCTTGAAAGAAGAATTTGGCAGATTCTTAAACAGGCTCTCCGATGTGGTAGAGGCGGGAATAAACGTAGTTATCACCGCTCATGCCATGACACGTAAATTCGAGCAACCCAACGAAGCGCAGCCATACGACCGTTGGGAGCTAAAGCTTCAAAAGAAAACAGCAGCGATTGTAAAAGAATGGGCAGATGCTCTTTTATTCGCGAACTACAAAACCATCATTGAAGCTGTTGACGTTGGTATGGGTCAAGTAAAAGGCAAGGCGCGCGGGAATAAACGCGTAATGTATGTCAGTCATGATGCGTGCTGGGATGCTAAAAACCGTTGGGGATTGGACGGAGAACAAAGGTTTAATTATTCGGTCATTGCTCCGTTTATCACCAATCTAACCGCCTCTACACCAGCAGAGCCAACACAGCCTGCAGTAATAAAACAATCACAGCAGCAACCTAAAGCTGCTCCTGTAGCGCAAACATCAACATCAGCAAACACAGAGACCAATCTCCCCAGCTTTTGGGAACCAGCCTTGCAACTCATGGCAAAAGATGGCGTAACAGTAGACGAGGTGAGAGAGGTAGCTGCTCAAGTTGGACACTTCACTCTTGATACTCCACCAGAAAACTTCACGCCTGAATATATCCCTGGATTTATCGTCCCTAACTGGCCAGAGGTACTAAATCGCATTCAAGCCAACAGAATCAATAAAGAACCAGTGCCTTTTTACTAAAAACAAACAGAGAGGAAAATAAAAAAATGGCTGAAAACACAAATCTCGGAGAAGCCCTCGATTGGGAAGGCGAATTTGACGCGACCGATGAATTTATTTTGCTAGCTCCTGGATACTACCCATTCACCGTTAAAAACTTAGAGCGAGAGCGTTTTCAAGGCTCAAATAAAATGGCCGCCTGCCCAAGAGCGAAGCTGACTCTAGAGGTTACTGCAGGGAATAATACCGTCAACATTACTGATCGGATTATGCTCTCGACAAAGACCCAATGGCGCGTTAGTCAATTCTTCCAAAGTCTCGGATTCGCAAAGGACGCAAAAGGCAAGATGGCTATGCACTGGAACGAAATCTTAGAAAAAACTGGCTGGCTTAAGCTTGATCTACGCTCTTATTTCAATAAAGACGGAGAAGAACGAGAATCTAACGAGGTAACAGCATACTGCCGTCCCGACGAGGCAGATAAAGCGTTCGAGGAATATCAAAAGGCATTTGGCGCTCCTGCGCAGACAGTAACTGCCGCTCCTGCTACAACTCCTGTACCAGCACAAGCCCCCGTACAGTCTGCAATGCCTCTACCTCAGCAGCCAGCTCAGTATATAAATCCCTCTACCGGTGAGATGTGGAGCATGTGATGCAGTTAAGACCATATCAACAAGAAGCCAGAACGGCTATACACAAAGAATGGAGTGAGGGGCGTCGAAAGACGCTCCTTGTCTTGCCGACCGGATGTCACGCTAAAGGGGAACGCGTACTCCTTGCTAATGGACAAAAAACAAAAGTAGAAAGCATAAAACAAGGAGACGAACTCCTTGGCTCAGATGGTAAACCGAGAACTGTACTGGCTATCCATAACGGCGTTGATGATTTATATAAAGTAGTACCCGTAAAAGGGGAACCATTCATAGTAAATTCGTCACATATACTTTCGCTTGTTCAAACCAACCAATCGTCTAACCCTAAATTTCCGAGTGAAATGTCCGGGGGAAGAATTGTAGATGTTTCTATAAATAAATGGATCAATTGGTCTAAATGGAAGAAGCACATACACAAACTCTACCGGAGCGAAGCAATTGAGACGTTTCCGTATAACGATGGTTCTTCCCTAACTATCGACCCTTATTTTCTTGGTGTGCTTCTCGGCGATGGAGATATAACACATGGAGTAAACATCACAACAATGGATAACGAAGTGAAAGACGTTATTCAAAAACAAGCTAAAGAATACGGCTACACAATAAGGCGTGAACCATCCGGTAAGGCTGAAACGCTCTTTCTTCGTAGTGGAGAAAAAGGTTGCAAGGGCGCTAAGCTAACAAGACAACTAAAATCACTTGGTTTATTTGGTTGCAATGCCTCCAAGAAACATGTCCCCATACGGTACAAAACAGCCCCATTAAAACAACGGCTTGAAGTTATAGCCGGCTTAATTGACACTGATGGCTCACTGCATTCATGTTCTGGATATGATTTCATATCTAAATCTAAAGCCCTGTCAGAAGATTTAGCTTTTATGTGCAAGTCGGTTGGCCTTGCCGCTTACGTCTCTGAGACGAAAAAAAGCTCTCAAAGCGGCTATACAGGAACATATTGGCGCGTAAGCATAAGTGGAGATTGCTCGCTTATACCATGCAAGGTTGAACACAAAAGAGCTAGACCAAGAAAACAAATTAAGAATGTTTTGCGAACAGGTTTTTCTGTTGAATATATTGGGAAGGGTGAATATTTTGGGTTCACAGTTAACCGTGACAACAGGTATTTAATGCATGACTTTACCGTTACCCATAACTGCGGTAAGACCGTGGTCTTCTCAATGGTCGCTAAGGATGAAGTAGACAACGGTGGGCGCGTTTTAATTCTGGCTCACAGAGGCGAGCTCTTGCAGCAAGCAGCTGACAAGCTAAAAAGCGCAACAGGACTTGGATCAAGTGTCGAGAAGGCAGAACAAACCAGCCTTAACGATTGGTACCGTGTCACGGTTGGCAGCGTGCAAACTTTAATGCGTCCTAAGCGCCTAGCACAATTCAATAATGACTACTTCGATACGATCATTGTTGATGAAGCCCATCATGCACTCTCTGATAGCTACCAGCAGGTGTTAGCTCACTTTCCTGCCGCTCAAATCCTAGGAGTAACAGCAACGGCGGACAGAGGAGACAAACGAAACCTCGGGGAATTCTTTAATTCAGTAGCTTATGAATACACCCTCCCGAGAGCGATTAGAGAGGGGTACCTCTCCCCCATCAAAGCGCAAACTGTACCCTTGCAGCTCGATTTAACCAGCGTAAAGGTATCTAATGGCGACTTTGCAGTAAACGAAATTGGCACTGCTCTTGACCCTTATCTTGAACAAATTGTTGATGAGATGTTAGCAGCGGGATGCATGGAGCGTAAAACGGTAGTGTTTTTACCCTTAGTTGCCACCTCAAAGAAATTTAGGCATATCCTGGCCGAACGCGGTTTTATGGCCATGGAAGTAAATGGAGAAAGTAAAGACCGTGAAGAAGTCTTAACTACATTTGATAGCGCGGGTAAAGGCGCTGTTTTGTGTAACTCGATGCTGCTTACCGAAGGCTGGGATTGTCCAAGCGTTGATTGCGTTGTAGTTTTACGTCCGACCAAGGTCAGAAGCCTGTATTGCCAGATGGTAGGGAGAGGCACTCGCTTATCTCCAGAGACCGGTAAAGAAGATCTATTAGTGCTCGATTTCTTATGGATGACCGAGCGTCATGATCTATGCCATCCCGCCCACCTAATCGCCCAAAACGACGATGTAGCTAATGCCATGACCAAGCAACTAGAAGATGCAAGTGGCACACCATTAGACCTCGAAGAGATCGAGCATAAAGCAAAAGAAGACGTAGTGGCGCAGCGCGAAGAAGCTCTAGCTGAGCAGCTCAAAGAAATGCGAACTAGAAAACGCAAACTGGTAGATCCTCTACAATTCGAGATGAGCATCCAGGCAGAAGATTTAGTAAGCTGGGCACCCACGTTTGATTGGGAGATGGCACCTGCAAGTGATAAACAACTTGCCGCACTTGAGAAATTCGGCATCTATCCTGATGAAGTTGAATGCGCGGGCAAAGCAAGCTTGTTGCTCGATAAACTCAATAAACGCCGGAACGAAGGCTACACCACGCCTAAACAGATTCGCTTGCTCGAAAACAAAGGGTTTTGTCATGTAGGTTCATGGTCGTTCGACGCAGCGCATAAGATGATTAATCGCATTGCTGCAAATAGATGGAGGGTCCCTAAAGGCGTAAATCCAAGCACTTATAACCCAAATGAGGTGATCTCATGAATGACGATTTTGGCCAAGGATACAACCTCCTCGAATGTCTAGATGCGATTGATCCAGAATCGCTCGATTACACCGAATGGGTAAATGTCGGGATGGCATTACAATCTGCTGGTTTTGCTTGTGATGCTTGGGATACATGGAGCATGCGGGATGCTCCCCGTTACCACAAAGGTGAATGTGAGAGAAAATGGGCAACTTTTCGCCCTGACGGAAAGATTACAGGTGGCACGCTCGTAGAATATGCCCGCAAAGCTGGCTGGGAGCCGCCAGAATACGATATGGGCGAGGCTTTAGACTGGGAGGGCTATTTTGACTTTATCGAGCCAGAGAATCGATCTCATGGCTTCTCAGAGAAGAAAGAATCAAATCAGTCCTACAAAATCATTGATCCTACATGGGTAGAAAACGAGGAGCTGACCGAGCCAGGCACAGAGTGGCAAGGTTATCGTGACCTCATTCGTTATCTTGAAACACTCTTCTCAGCTGAAGATATCGTTGGCTATGTATGTGATTCCTGGAACAAGGATGGGAAATGGATACCAAAAAGCAAAGGAGCGTTTACAGAGACTGCAGGAGATATTATTGCCAGGCTTGAACAATACCAAAACGATTTTGCTAGCTCATTAGGCTTCAACAACACTGAAGCAGGAGCCTGGATTAGATTTAATCCGCTTGACGGCCAAGGCGTTAGAAACGACAACGTTACCGAGTTTAAGTATGCGCTTGTAGAGTCTGACGAAATGGCACCCGCTCGCCAAATTGCGATTATAAAAAGCTTAGAGCTTCCCGTTGCTGCTCTGGTACACAGTGGAAACAAGAGCGTTCACGCTATTGTGCGCGTAGATGCAGGCAACTATGACGAATACCGAAAGCGCGTAGATCTTCTGTATCAAACATGCAAAGAAAATGGTCTTAAGATCGACACGCAGAACAAAAATCCATCACGCCTATCACGTATGCCTGGTGTTATGAGAAACGGCAAAAAGCAGTGGTTGATAGCTACCAACATCGGACGTGAATCATGGTCAGACTGGCAAGACTGGATAGCAGAGCAAAACGACGATCTACCCGAGCCTGAAAGCTTGAGTGATGTTTGGGATAATTTGCCCGAATTATCACCACCGTTAATTGAGGGCGTTTTACGCCAGGGACACAAGATGTTAATCGCTGGACCTTCTAAGGCAGGTAAATCGTTTGCGCTAATCAGCCTATGCGTGGCAATAGCTGAGGGTCTATCTTGGTTTGGATGGCCATGTGCAAAGGGACGGGTTTTATATGTCAATCTAGAGCTTGATCGCGCGAGTTGTTTGCATCGTTTCAAAGACGTATATCAAGCGATGGGTGCAATACCGAGCAATTTAGATAATGTCGAGATTTGGAATTTACGCGGCAAATCTAAACCTATGACCGAGCTTGCGCCGTCCCTTATCAGACGCGCCCTTAAAACACGACCAATCGCGGTAATCATCGACCCAATCTACAAAGTCATCACAGGAGATGAGAACTCAGCAGATCAGATGGCTACGTTTTGCAACCAGTTTGACAAAGTAGCCGATTCACTTGGATGCGCTGTAATCTATTGCCACCATCATTCAAAAGGCTTGCAGGGGCAAAAGAATTCCATGGACAGAGCATCTGGCTCAGGAGTGTTTGCTCGCGATCCTGATGCTCTGCTCGATATGATTGGGTTGCACATGGATGAGGCTTTTGTGCAGCAGATCGAAGATAGCGCAGTGTGCGAGTGCTGTAGCACGTTTTTAGATGCTGATCCTGCTAACTTTAGTGGTTGGCACGATCTCATCAGCCAGGACGACCAAGTAACCGCTAACAAGATGTTGGCAGCAACAAAAGAGTTTGCGCGTGGCATTGGCAAAGAAGACGTACTTTTGAACCAAGTGTACCTTGCGCGACAAAGAGCAAGAGCAAAAACAGCATGGAGAGTAGAGGGGACACTGCGTGAATTCCCCCGTTTCGACGCGGTAAATCTTTGGTTTGATTATCCGATACACCATAGAGATAAAGACGGCCTACTTGCCGACCTCCATCCTGAGGGTGCGATATTAGACCGCAGCCAATACCGCGAAAAAGGTAGAAGCAAAAAAGCAGAGCGGGACAAAGATAGGCAACAAGAGAAATTAGCGGCTTTGCGTGAAGGCATGGATGCATGCGACAGAGAAGGCATTGAACGAACGCTAGATAACGTAGTCGAGCGAATGCCTGAAGTTCAGGGTAAGCAAGTGAGTAAGAGTACGGTAGCCAATTGGGTTAAAAGAGATAAGTACGATTGGTGCGTTATCGAGTCAAGAGGAGAAAAAGGGAGAGCAGGTATCCTTTTTGACCCCGAACTTGAAGCCGCGCTAGATGATTGGTGAGCGGTCTAACCTAGGTCGGTCACTCTATATCTAAAGATATAAGTATGACCTAACCTAACTAACTTAAGTTTAAAGCTAGGTAGGATTAGGCCGTGCGTGCGGGCTGACGCCACGCCCGCACTCGTGGCGCAGGGGCTAACGCCTAACTTACCGAGCATTCAACTAAACGAAATACGAATGACTAAGTAGGCAAAATTGAAATATAAATAGTTTAGAATACTTATTGATTATTAACTCTATACAGTTTATAATATATTCAACGGTTAAAGGAAAGGAACCTTATGCCGAAAGAACAAGAAGTTAAGGAAGTTATCAAACGACTTAGAAAGGAAGGTTGGCAAGAGCGAAGAGGCAAAGGTAGCCATATGGTGTTCACTAAAGATAAGAAGATGGTAACGGTTCCAACTTCAAAAAAAGAAATACCAATAGGCACTTACAGGAACATAGCGAAGGTAGCTGGTTGGCTATAGACCAGCTACCCTGAAAGGATAGAAATGGAAAAGTTTATATACCAAGCAATACTGACTCCTGATGAAGAAGGATATAGTGTCGAGGTTCCTGACCTTCCTGGATGCTTTACTTATGGCGATACTTACGAAGATGCTGTTTATATGGCGGCAGATGCCATGAAAACCTATGTGGCTTCATTGCTAACAGACGGAGAACAACCACCACGTTACACAAGGCACGATTGTCCTGATGGTTCTGAATCAGTTAATGTTTTCTTTGAAACAGATCAGGATTATGTGATAGCCGGCGAAACGGTATCAGCGGCTCAAGCTGCTCGAGATTTAGGCGTGTCTAAGGGTCGAATAACTCAAATGCTTAATGCTGGTTTGTTGGAAGGATACCGAGAAGGAAGACGAACTTATATCAGCGTGAATTCTATTGCAGAAAGAAAAAAAGCGATGCCAAAAGCAGGGCGACCAAGAAAGACTCTTGAAGCGTAAACCCGCGACATCGAAATCATAATGGTAAGTGCATAAGGTACTTTTGATCTCCCTGCCTTATGTTCTCACTCCTTGTTGGTTTGTCTCGACCAAGAAGTAAAGCCTCACTGTATTGCTTGCAGTGGGGCTTTCTTCTTGCCTGATGCTCTCGAATATAAACACGCGACAGCGAAGCCATCATGGATATATGGCTTGTGATCCACGAAATAAAAACGGAAATGCTAGACGCAAGGTAAGAGCTTGGCTTAAAGCTCAGGGTTTGCCTTGCCATTTATGCGGTATGGCAATCGACTACGACTTGCCAGCTGGTGATCCAATGAGCTTTGAGGTGGACGAGATCATACCTGTAAGCAAAGGAGGATCTCCTTTTGATAGAGCAAACGTAGCGCCAGCACACCGTATATGCAATCAGAAACGTGGCAACAAAGACATCAACCAGACACCAGCCCCGAGAGAGCTGCCATGTCCTACGTCACGGGAATGGTGACAAGAGAGGGGGATATCCCCTCCCCCTCACGGCAAGGCGAGCCACGGGGCATTCTGCCTTTTTTTCAAACCAATAGACGGCAAAAGGGGTCGGCAAAAATAAAGGAGGTTTCAAATGGGCAAAGCTGATAGATTCACTGATCTCGAAATTGAATACATTAAAGCTGCTTATCCCCAGTTGGGACCAACTGCTATCTCTCGTAAGCTCGGTCGCTCGCTCTCTGCCGTTAAGGCAAGAATTAAAGAGCTGGATTTAAAAAATGACAAGCCTACAAACAAAGAGCCCAAACCTTCCTTAAAAGCAATCAAACAGCTTCCAGAAGAGGATAGAACGTCTAGGTTGTTAGAGTTGCGCGACATTTTGCATACCCAGCTAACAGACATAAACACGCCCTCTAATTGCATTGCTGCAATATGCCGTGAATACAGGGCGACACTGGAAGAAATAGAAAAGCTAACAGAGAACTCATCCCAAGCAAGCAACAACCCCCTCGAAGAAATAGCAAAGGCGGTAGTTGATGGCTTGCGCTCCTAGCCTTTATATCCATCAGCCAATAGGGCTGCATTATGCCGACGAAGCACATCAGGTCGCTTCACTTGCAGGCATAAACGTTATCGATTGGCAGTATGAAGCCTTAAAAGGAATCTCTGCACATAAAACAGATGGGCAATTCGTGCATAGGCGTGTTGGTTTGTCGATACCTCGGCAAGCGGGTAAGAGCGTTGACGGCATTGTTTGGGTAATTTTTCTACTTGTAATCCTTGGGTATAAGGTGCTATGGACAGACCATAACTACGCAACCACGATGGAAATGCTTAGACGCTTCCAGGACATTTTCGGTAAAAAGACTGATGATCCTCTCGCGAAATACCCCTTTTTTAATGACTTACTGGAAAGGGTTTCAAATAAAACTGCCCAGGAAGCGTTTTTCTTTAAAAACGGTGGCCTTCTAGCTTTTTCCACACGAACCAAATCAGCTGCGTTGGGCTTTTCGTTCGACGTTGTCATATATGACGAAGCCCAAGAGCTGACCACTGAACATGTGCAAGCTATCACCCCTACAACAACATCAGGCGAACATCACAACACACAGTTTATTTATCTTGGCACCCCCACTCGGGCAGGAAGTGCAGCAACTTGCTTTTCGGACATGCATGAAGAAGCCCATAACGACCCTCAAGACGATTTACTGTGGCTTGAATATGGCGTTAGCGAAGTTGGAGACGTATACGACGAAAACCGATGGGAAGAAACAAATCCATCAATTGAAGAAGGTGTTGCAGATCTAAACGCAATCAGAGCAGGAATACGCTCTTTTGGATCTGACCACCTTGCAGCAGCACAAGAATATCTTGGTTATTGGCTCCCACGAAAAGCAAACGCCCTAGTCTCAAAAAAGGAATGGGCAAAAACACAGATTGAACCAGAGCAAGCTCCGCTCGAAGGCAAAATAGCTTATGGCGTTAAGTTTGCACCTGATGGATCAGAGGTTGCTTTAGCTGTTGCGCTAAAAGCTAAAAACAAACCCGTACACGTAGAGGTTGTAGAGGTGAAACCTCTATGTGCAGGTACAACCTGGCTAGCTGTATGGCTCATTTCCCGATCGCGCGTTGGCTCGTGTGTCGTTATCGACGGCAAATCTGGAACAGGTAATTTAATCGAAAAATTAGCCAAGGACGCCCCGAAGAAATATCTCGTGGTACCAAAAACAGCCGACGTTATCACAGCGGCTGCTATGACGCTCGAAGCGATCCAAACAGAAGAAATCACGCATATCGAACAACCCGCCCTAGATATCTCTGTAACCAAATCAATAAGAAGAAGAATTGGATCAGACGGATGGGGCTGGGGCGGCGATATGTCTACCCCCATTGAAGCAGTATCGCTTGCTATATGGGGAGTTATGACATCGAAAAGAAATCCTCAAAGGAAACAGGAGGCATCATTTTGACGCAGAGACTAACTAGAGCAATCGCGCAAGCTAAAGGCTTGACACCAGAGCAACGCATGCTGGTGCGAGAACTGTATACCATCTGGCAAGACAAGCTTTCCCGCAATCAATTACGAGATAGATACTATCTCGGCCATGTGCCCACAAAAGGCCTCGGCGTGGCCATCTCTAAAGAGATGTCTGGCAAAGTAAAATCAAGAGTGGATTGGCCAGCTAAAACCGTTGATTATTTGGCAGCACGGTCTCAGTTTGATGGCTTCACCTCATCGGACGAAGCTACTAACGAATTGCTGCTCAAAATAGCAAGCGCAAACCACTTAAAAGCGATGTATCGCAAAGCAGTAATTTGCGAACTTAGGCACTGTTGCGTTGCCTGGACGGTAACCACAGGAGATAACGGCAGAGCAGTCATTAGTGCCTACCCTATGACTGCGGCCGCTCTTTTATGGGATGACGCTCTAAAGGAGGTAAAAGCTGGTCTTGTTGTTGCCGAATCGGTCAAAAGACCAAATAGCGAAGAGAAAGATCCAAGCGTTATTAAGCTATTTACTCGCGATAGTCTGGTTATCATCAAAAAGACCTCACAAGGATGGATTGCTCAAAGCGCAACACATAGGATGGGCAGACCACTCATCGAACCAATGGCTTATCATCCAACGCTTGAGCGCCCCTTTGGCAAAAGTCGCATTACTCGCACTGTTATGTCGCTAACCGATGATGCGCAGCGCGAGAAGGAACGCTCTGAAATTGCGGCTGAATTTGCCGCTTATCCACAGAAATATCTACTTAATACCGATAGCAAGATGATTCCCGACAACAGCAAGTTCGCAGCATACATTGGAGCAATCCTAGAGGTAACCGCTGGTGAAAACGGTGCTCCTATTTTTGGGCAGCTCGCACAGTTATCAATGCAGCCCCATATTGACTATATGCGCTCACTTGCTGCTCAATTCTCTGGCGCTACTAACGTACCTTTATCGGCTCTGGGCGTTGTAAGCGATAACCCATCTTCGGCGGAAGCAATCTATGCTGCAAAAGAAGATATGGTTATCGATGCTCAAGCGTTAAATGCTGAGAATGGGCGCGCTCTCACCAACGTGGCCATGATGGCTCTAGCGGTTGAAAGTAATTCTTCCTTTAGTGATGTTCGTGATTCAGGCCACACCATCGAAGCAAAGTTTAGAAACCCTGCAATGCCATCAGTTGTCTCTCAATCCGATGCCATGATCAAGCAGATTTCCGCTCTTCCTTGGCTCGCTGAATCTGACGTTGCACTAGAAGAACTCGGATACAGCGAAGAGCAAATATTGCGACTTCATAGTGATCGAGCAAAAGCGCAATCACGAGACCTTATTTCCTCTCTTACAAGCGTTCAACCAGAAGGTGAAGAATGATTAGCCGCGCTGATTTCAACGCTTACAACAACGATGTTGAAAAGCTGGTAAAGCAAGCAAGGCAGCAAACCGTATGGCAGGTTGAAGCTTGGATAAGAATTAACCCTGACGCAAGTGTTGCCGAGTGCAGAGAGATGGCAAAAGAAACCATGAGTGGAATGGTCCAAGCCTATGGAGAAGCTAGCGCAACGCTTGCGGCTAAATGGTACGACAAACAGGCTCAAAAGGCGCACGTGAAGCTTCCTGAAGCCATTACGGAAACTACGTACAGCAAAGAGACCATTGAAAAAGTTGCACATTATCAAGCTAAGAAGCTAATCAATGGAGATATAAGCGGATTTGCAAAATCATGCGGCGAGCTCGTGGAAAACGAAATGAAGCAAAGTTTAAACGAAACTATCTTGGCTAATACGAAGCGTGATAAACAAAAAGGGGTTCGTTTTGCTCGCGTAACAACTGGCGCTGAAACGTGTGCGTTTTGTTACATGCTTGCTTCTCGCGGAGCAGTCTATCACACCCGAAGAACTGCTGGCGAACAAAGCCATTATCACCGTGGATGTGACTGTAAAATCGTCCCTGGATTTGAGGACGATAGATTCGCTGAAATCGTCGAGGGTTACGATCCAGAGGGTATGTATGACCGTATGTCGCTCATTGAGAAGCAAACAGGTCTTAGGTTTAGCAATAAAAAAGATCTATCAGCTCTATCTAAAGAGATGAAACTGCGTGATAAACAATGGTTGATAGATGGAACGATTCCTAAACCTAGATATGAAAGCGAAGCGGTCAGAGAATTTAAGTATAAAAATAAGCAATCTACAAAGCAGCATGAAGTAGAACTCGAAACAGCTAAGCTACTTACTGAATCAGGCTTTGATGTCACTTTCGTTATTGATGAAATAATAGATCAACAAACAGGAGCTACAATAGGTCTTGCTGATTTAAGGTCTGGACTAGAGATAAAAACACTTCGAGATGCGACAAGCGAAAACACAATCAATAGTCACTTAAAAAATGCTTCTAAAAAAAGAAATATTACTGCTGTAATTTTCGATAACAGTAGCAATAAATTAAAAGATGAGGTCCTTATACAAATGCTTTTAAATAGCATTAGATTTAAGGGAAAACCCGTTTATATAATCAACAAGAGCAAGCAGGTGCAGAAAATAAGATGAGCGGGTCACCTGTTACCAACTGGTATCACGCTCCCGCTCAGCTGCATTATACCATGAGAAACGAAAAATTATAAGAAAGTAAGAGCGGTTCACATGTTACCAAAAAGGGTATCAAATGACCGCTCGACTGTATTATGCCATGGGAAATAAAAGGCTGAAATATAAAAAATACGATAGGCGGCTCATAAACCACCTATGGGTGGTAAATGGCCGCCTAACATAGGTATATTTTATCATGGAATGGAAGAGGTCAAAAGATGAAGCGTGATTTAGATCTGATCAGGTACATTCTCCTGACTACCGAACAATCAGATAAGGGTATAACTGATTCCGTTCTTGTTAACCAACGCTACGATATAAGAACTATTGCTTTCCACACAGAACTTCTTATAGATCGTGGACTTGTATCTGGTTCGGTTGAATATGATGGCTTTCACACAACTCCTTTAAGCATAGAGATAACTCGCATTACATGGGAAGGCTACGATTATTTAGATTCGTTTCGTTCTGACAAAGTGTGGAGAAAAGCAAAAGAAGTTATTTCTAAGTCGGTCGGAGACACATCCCTTTCGGTTGTGAAAGACACTTGCCAGCTGGTTGCAAAAACTCTCATTAAGCAAAATATTGGATTGTAGAAAGAGGCAATCATGTCATCTGATGATTACGAGGTAATTGCTTACAAGATTCTCGCTTACTTATATGCTTGTTTAAAAAATGGCAAGAAGGTAGACATTCCCGCTATGCGCTCTCTTGCCGACTGCAACGAAGCATACTTCGGTTCCGTTCTAAAACATCTTCAAACAAAAGGCTTAGTCGAAGGGTTTCTATTTGATGGTCTTTCAGGGATAGTTATAGATTCTCTTTCTTTAGCATCTGTAGGTGACCCTGCAATAACTATGGATGGAGCTATATACGTAAAAGAAAACTCCCGAATGGGAAAAGTTAAATCATTTTTAGGCCAATCTTTTGAAATGGCTCTTACGATACTAATTGATGCGGCAACCTCCCGCGTCTAATCGAATTCGAATTAAAGCTACACCAAAAGCCCTCTACATGAGGGCTTTTTTATTGTCAAAAGCAAAAAACGCGACAGCGAACACAAACTATTAACTAACGCGAAAGAGAGCGGAAATCTCTTATCTGACGTCGCAGTGACGGAAACACTGCTCACCACTTCGAGATGAAGGAGAAAGTATGGCATTTGAGCCAATCACAACTCAAGAAGAGTTCGACAAAGTAATCAAAGAACGAATCGAGCGAGCCGAGAATAAAGTTCGCTCACAATTCGGCGATTACGAGGAACTCAAAAAGAAAGCTCAAGCGTATGACGAAGACGAAGAAGCTAAGAAAACCGAGCTTCAAAAAGCTAACGATCGTATCGCTGAACTTGAGGAAGAAGCGAAAAAACGAACGGAAGCAGATACCCAGCGCGAACTTCGCGCAAAGGTTGCGAAAGAAACCGGTGTTCCAGAAGAATTAATCACTGGAACAGATGAGGAATCTATGAAGGCATACGCCGACAAGCTGGCAGAGTTTGCGAAGGTTCAAATTCCACCAGCCCCTAAGGACCCAACGCCTGGTGCGTTTAGTGATGATCCAAAGGGAGACAGCGAACAACGCACTTTTGTAAAGGCGCTGTTCGGAAACGATGAAAATTAAGAAAGGATAAACTATGGCACTTACTACATCTAAGGTTAAATTGCCTTTATCGGTCGTGACCAAGATGGTAAACAAAGCAAAAGATAATTCTACGATTGCAACGCTTTCTGCGGCATCTCCTGTATCTTTCGCTGATCAAACTCACATGATTTTTAATCCAGCATCTGAGGCTGAGGTTGTCGCCGAAGGTGCAGCTAAAGGCTCTTACGAACAAACTCTCACTCCAGTTAACGGTAAGATTTTTAAGGTAGTTACTACTACACGCGTATCCGCTGAGCTTAAATGGGCTGACGAAGATAATCAGCTCGACATCGTCAACGCCATTCAGGAAGATCAAAGCGCCGCACTCGGTCGTGCCTTGGACTACGTTGTCTATCATGCTATCAATCCAAAAGCTGGCACCGCAATGGATGGATATACTTCTTTGGTATCTGGTGCGAATGCAGTAACTGCTACAGATGATTATGTAGCTGATATTGATTCTATGGCAGATGCGATCATTGACTACAACATTAATGGTATTGCTATGTCTCGTCAGTTCGCTTCCGACCTTCGCAAACTTCGCGTACCCGCTACTGGCTTGCGCCTGTTCCCCGAGATTCCCCTTTCCTTGGCCGCTGGCAACTTTGACGGTATTCCCGCGTCGGTTTCTGGCACGGTAAACGGCCGCCTGGCAAAAACCGCAACTAAGGTACTCGCAATTATGGGCGATTTCTCTCTCATCAAATGGGGCTTTGTACGTGATATTTGGTCTGAAATCATCGAGTATGGCGATCCAGACGGTGCGGGCGTTGACCTCAAAAATGTTAATCAGCTTGCTTACCGTACTGAGGGCGTTTACTCCTACGCCGTACTTGATCCTAAAGGCTTCTCGGTTCTTAAGTCTGCTTAGAAGGGAGAATGCTTTATGCCTTTGGTACAAAAATTTATTGTCGAAGATATTGATAAAGCATCTTCATTGTTGCCTCAGCATATTGCTTTAGTAAACGCAGATGGTTCGGCTTATACAGGTGCAGTAGCAGCGCACGTTGATCCAGACACTGGCACGGTCAAAGAGGTTATTCAATCTCTCATCGCCGCTGGGATTATGGCAGCTACGAATGCAGAGAATGCACTGCAGACTGCAGCTTTATCGGAAGATGATGCTGCTGGTGAAGCTAACGAGGTTGTAGATACCGCTTCCGCAGATGACGCTGCTGGTGAACTTGCAAAACTAACCGAAGCATCAACTATTGCTGAGATTCGGGCTTATGCAGCACAAGAAGGAATCGAGCTACCATCTTCTGCTACTAAAGCTGAACTGTTGGCAATTATCGGCTAGGTAAACGAATGGCAGATACGGTTTTTGCGACATACGATGATTACGCCAAACGCTACGGCACTAGTAATGACAAAACGAAAGTTGAAACACTGCTAGCAGACGCAAGCGCAGCAATCCAAAATGCCTATGAAACATTTTGGGGCAGCATATATGAAAAGGGAGATCATCCAGCTTTTGACCGAGCAGTAACGGCGGTTTGCTGTGCTGTAGCAAATCGCTCGTTATCAGTGCCAGCGGGATTTGAAGGAGCGAGCCAGTACAGTCAAACTGCGGGCTCATACAACGCCAGCATTACGTTTAGCAACCCAACTGGCGACCTCTATTTAAGCAAAAGCGATTTAAGAAAACTTGGGCTTATTGGTCAAAGGATCAGAACAATAGCTCCCGTCATAGATGAGGATGCAACATGAGTTGGCTATTAAGAGGTACTGCAGTTTCTGTCGCTCATCCCAATATAACTGTTGATGAGTTTGGAGACCCAATTGAGTCAAACGTGCACGTTGATTACGTTGACGACGTATTGGTACAGCCTGGATCTACGAGCGATCTAGACGCAACACGTCCAAACGGGGTTGAGGTTAACTTTACCCTGCATTTCCCTAAAACCTATACGAAGACTTTGCGTGGCTGCTCGGTTGAGGTTTTCGGTGAAACCTACGAGGTAATTGGCGACCCTAAACCTTGGATGGACGACAACACTCCTGGACCATACAACAGGACAGTTGAGGTAGGTGTTGTTCATGGCTAAGATTGGAAAATTTAAGATGAATCGCCCGGGATACATTGCCCTTATGAACAGTGCAGGAGTGCAAGGACAGCTCGAAAAGAAGGCTAATCGTATTAAGTCGTCAGCTAACGCGAAGCTCTCACCTGATGGCTATAGTCTTGAAGGACACGAAGCAAAACCTATTAAAGGCAAAATGGCTAACGGCTATTTAGTGCGCACTAAAACAAACCATGCTCGTTATTCCAATGCCAAAAACAACACGCTACTTAAAAGCTTAAGGGGATAAAGATGCTGGATATTGAAAAAGAAGCAGCGAAGCTTATTGCTGAACAAACTGAAATAAAAACCGTTCTTACCATTCCAGAACAACGACCAAATGAGTTTATCAGCGTTGAGCTTGTGGGACAGAGTGGCAGTCGCTTCGTAAGACGCTGTATGTTAACCGTTCAAGCCTGGGCAGACACCAGACAAAGAGCGGTAAAAATCGCCAACGAAGCAAGTAGAGCGGCTTACTTTCTCGATATTCATCCCAACATCTTTGCTCCCGAAGTAAGCAACTTCTATCGCTTTCCTGACCCCGACTCAAAACAGGAAAGATATCAAATGACCGTAGAGTTTTCGGTCTGCGAATGAAAGGAAAACAAATGCCTGAAACTAATACCAATAATGTAGAAAACGTCTCAACTGGTAAAGGCGTTGAAGGTGGTTATATCTTCTCTGCCCCTGTTGGGACTGATCTCCCGACCGACTATGAGACCGCGCTTCCTGCAGCATTCAAATGCCTTGGTTTTATTTCCGAGGACGGTTACAACGAGAGTGTTGATGAAGATACCAACGACATCAACGACATGAACGGCACGCTCATGGATTCCTCCAACTCAAACCGCGTAGAATCAGGACAAATGACGCTTGCCGAGATTAAGGCAGAAACCCTCAAGCGTCAATATGGCGAGGATAATGTAACTGATGCCAACGGTATGATCACGGTTAAGCACAACAGCAATTCACACCCAGTGTTTTCTTATGTTTTAGAGCTGTTGCTGAAAAATGGTCGCAAATGGCGAAAAGTTATCCCGCGCGGCCAATCTTCTGAACTCGACGAGTTAAACATTGCGAGTTCTGAACTTTGCCAGCGTGCGCTAACCATGAAGTATCTTGCCGACGAAAGCGGCAACACCTGCTACGACTACATCCAGTCTACAGAAACAACAAAAAGTTAGCTAACTGATTCTGCTAGTGCAGAGCCTCAAAGCAATGAGGCAGAAAGTATCGATGTTGTTGATAACGAAGAAGAGGTAGTTAATGAAATCAGTTAAGTTCCAAGTTGAAGGTTTTGAGGGAGATTTCTTTGTTGATGCTGATGCGCTCAATGATTATAAAACCATGAAAGCACTTGCCCTCGCTGACAAAAGACCATCAGGCCTTTATGAAGCTCTCGAAAAAATCTACATGGGCAAAGACGAAGAATACGCAGAGCGCGTTGGTGGCATGAATAACCTCGAAAAGCTCAACAATGCGGCCGCAGAAGCTGCTCAGGCAAAAAACTAATTGAGTTCGTCAGTGCGTGGGAAGTTGACCGTGATGAGATTATTGCAGACTTTGCTCAATTCTATGGGTTAATACTCTCCCCTAGTATCGAGCCGAAAGATATTGCTCTTTATGCGTCTCTTTGGATCCAACTCCCGCGCGAATCTCGTTGTGTCAAAAAGCATTGCCCAGATGCTTTATGGAGTGATACCGAAAACTTTTTGTGGAGTATCGAACACTCTTTGCGCGTGCTTGTCTGGAGACAGGTAACTAAAGATGGTCAGAAGGGTCGCAGAAAGCCAAAGGCAATCGAGCGACCAGAGGACTACATAAAGAACAAAAAGCACGCTGACCATGCGCTGGCGAACAAGCAAAAAATTGCAAAAGCTTTGGGAATTGAGGAGGTGATAGCCAATGGGAGTTAACGTAGGCAGCGCGTTTGTAACGCTATATCCATCCATGAAAGGATTTGGAAGCAAGGTCAATGCGTCTTTTGCTTCCGAGGGCAAAGAATGCGGTGCTGCCTTTGAGAAAGGAGTCGAGTCTTCGGCTTCTGGACTCAATGCAGTAGGTACAAAGGCGGGCTCTGGTTTTGCAGACGCTTTTAAGGGAGCCACAAAACAGGATGTATTAAGCGGATTAACATCGAAGGTAAAAGAAGCATCGGCAAACCTAAAGAGCGCACAAGTGGCCGCTGCCACCTCGTCTAAGCAGGCAGAAGCTGCACAGCTGAAATATAACGAAGCTGTAAAGAAATATGGTGCTAACAGCTCACAGGCAGCATCAGCAGAAGCAACTCTTATCAATGCAAAATATAAATCCGAACAAGCTTCAGAGAAAGCTAAAAGCGCAGCGGATCAACTTGCAGAGGCAAACAAGAGGCTTTCTCAGGCTCAAAAAGCACCCGAAGCCGCCTTTAAAGCTAACTCAAAGGCAGCAGAGGGCTTCTCGACAAAAATGGCTGCATTATCAGGCGCTATTGGCGGTTTTGTTGCGGGGGCAGCACAACGTCTCTTTAGTTATTTAGGCAGCCTTAAAAACGAGATAAAAGAAACAGCCGACTCATCTCAGAAGTTTGCCCAAACGCTCCAGTTTGCAGGACTTGATACATCAACTATTGATGCGCTCACCAAACAAACTCAAGTGTATGCGGACAAAACCGTATACAGCTTGAAAGACGTGAGGAGTATCACGTCCCAGCTTGCATCAAATGGCGTAAAGGATTTTGATCGTCTGGCTGAAGCTGCAGGTAACCTAAATGCTGTAGCAGGAGGAACATCTGATACCTATAAAACCGTCGGTTTAGTCCTTACCCAGACCGCAGGCATGGGAAAGCTTACAACTGAAAACTGGAATCAACTATCAGAAGCTATCCCCGGTGCATCAGGAAGGCTTCAGGAGGCCATGCTCCTAAACGGAGCCTATACCGGCAATTTTCGCGAAGCAATGGAAAAGGGCGAAATTACCGCCGAAGAATTTAACCAAGCATTGCTTGATCTTGGCTTTACTGATGTCGCGATCAAAGCAGCTGAATCCACCTCAACGCTTGAAGGTTCTTTCGGCAACTTGGAAGCTACCTTTGTTGGCGGATTTGCAAGAATGTTGCAAACAGCAACTCCTTTTATCACAACGGTTACAAATGGCCTAAACGAGCAGGTTACCGTTGCTTTCGATATTGCAAACACCGCTGTTGAAACTTTTGTTCAGGCGTTCGAAGCAGGGGCGTCTCCCGTAGAAGCCTTATCACAAGCTTTCGCAACACTCCCTCCCGAGGTTCAAGCAGGAGCGGTAGCAATTGGAGTGATTGGCGGTGCTTTTGCTGCTGCAAAACTTGCATCTGTCGCATCTTCGGTTGCATCCTCTTTCAAGACGCTTGCATCTTCAATGGCGTCAATTATCGCACGTGCTACAGGCACCGCAGGAGGACTCGTTGCCACCGGAGCAGCAAGCAAAACTGCGGGCTCTGCTTGCAGTGCATCTGCTAAACAGATGTTAGCTGCCGCGGCTGCCGTTATCGCTCTTGGTCTAGGCGTAGCTCTTGCGGCTGCAGGATTAGCACTCCTGGTTTATTCGGCAATTCAGCTCGCATCTGCAGGACCATTAGCAATCGCTGTAATGGCTGGTCTTGTTGTGGCTGTTGCTGCCCTTGCTGCAGGCGCTGCTTTCTTAGGACCAGCACTTACTGCAGGCGCTGTTGGGTTTATCGCCTTTGGTGCAGCAATAACCCTTGTTGGCATAGGCATATTTCTAGTTTGTGCAGGAATTACACTGCTATCGACATCACTTCCTGTTGTTGCCATGTTTGGCACGCAAGCAGCAATTGGCTTTGCTGCCCTAGCTGGTTCGCTCATTCTTCTCGCGCCTGCTCTTGTCATCGCAGGTGCGGGGCTTGTTGTGTTTGCAGCGGGCGCTCTAGTTGCAGGTGCTGGCCTTGTCGTTTTAGGAGCAGGGGCGATTGTCGCGGGGGCTGGTCTTATTGTCTTAGGGGTAGGAGCAATTGTTGCAGGCGCAGGATTGTCTCTTATTTCAGCAGTAGGCCTTTCAGCAGGAACAGCCATTCTAGTCATTGGCACAAGCTCAATTGTTGCTGGTGCAGGATTACTCGTTATGGGAGTGGGTGCGCTAGTTGCAGGCGCAGGACTACTAGTGTTGACAGCAGGCGCTGCAGCAGGAGGCGTAGCTTTAACTGTTCTCGCAGGTGGATTCACACTAGCAAGTGGCGGAGCGACTCTCTTTGCTGGTGGCGTAACGGCTCTTGCAGGAGGTATGTCAGCATTAGCTGCTGTTATTGCTGTAGTTGACGCAAGTTGTAACAGCATGGGATCGAGCTTGCCTACTATTGCCTCTTCTGCCCCAGTGGCCGCAGGAGGGTTAACAGCTCTTGCAGGTGCATCAGTTGCAGCAGCAGGAGGACTAGGAGCTGCCGTCCCTGGATTGTCGGCGCTTGCAGCAGGAGGTGCAGGTGCCGCAGCGGGAACACTGACAGCTGCAGCTGCTCTTCTTACGTTGGTTGCAGGTGCATCAGCCGCTCGAAGTGCTTCCTCTTCAACAGCAGCCGCGCTAAAAGGTGTGGGTAGTGCAGCATCTACGATGGCAAGTCAAGTGTCTTCTAACGCGAATAAGGCTACCGCAGCAATCAATAACATGGTTTCCAGCATGCAGTCTGCGGTAAACAACATGCAGTTGCGCATACCTCAGATTCAGGTTGCGCCCCTGCCCCATTTCAGTATGAGCGGGTCGTTTAATCCCGAAACAGGGGCAGTTCCTAGTGTCTCTGTGAGCTGGTATGGCTCTGGCGGCTTCTTTGACCGCGCAAGCCTAATTGGAGTAGGCGAAGCGGGACCAGAAGTGAACATACCTTTGGCTGGAAGAAAAATGCAACCGTTTGCAAAAGCCGTTGCATTAAACCTCGACAATCAGAGCACAAAAGACTATGACGGCTCGCAAGTAATTGAATGGTTAGCAATGAATCTGCCAACAATCATTGAGACCTGCACTCCTGTTATTGGTGAAAACGACTTTAATCGACGTGCAAGAAAGGCCGTACAGTATGCCTAATTGCTATTACGAATCATCTAAAGGTGAAATAGTACAACTTAATGGACCAACCACTTGGATTGGCACAGGAGAAGGCCTACGCGGAAACGCGTGGGCTTATTCTCTCGGCTCTCGCAATGCCACAGGCATTACCCGAGAAGCATATAAAGTCTCTTTAACTGCCTGGTTTAAAGACGAAGCAGAATCAAACCGCTTAAATACAGTCGCCGATTATGATATGTACTACAAAACTCCAGGGACAATCCATTATGGCGATTGGTTTCAACGTGCCTTTATCTCTGGAGCCGACGCGTCTTGTATCACTAAAGGGAGTCATTCTGAAACACTTGAAGTGCTCCTGCTTGATGGTCAGTGGGGCAAATGGAACAACATCACGCTATGGCCAACGCAAGATGATCCAGACGTAGAATACTTAGATCTGCCTACAGATGTCCCTTTCGATCTAATGCCCCCTTCTGGTGCTAATTCAATCACCAACAACTCTTCTATCCCCTCTCCTATGCGATTTATCTTTTATGGCCCTGCCGTAAACCCCTACATTCTTGTCGGGAAAAATCGCTACGAGTTAAACCTTACTATTCCAACAGGCGCATATGTGATTGTTGATGGCAGCACGTGGCCAAGAACAATCACGATGGTTTCTGCATTGGGAGATACAGTTGATGCTTTTTCCTCCGGGACACGCGGGAACGGCGAAGGTTCAGGCTCTTATATCTTCGAGCCTATACAACCTGGGCACCAAAAAATCCAATGGTCTGGAAGCTTCGGTGTTGATGTTGACTGGCTCACTCTTAAAGGAGCACTGCCATGGGGATTGTAATTGCCGACAAAGATAAAAAAGCCGTTACTGAACTAATAGACTGCACCCTTGAAATTGCTTACGGAGCCGATGAAAACATCATCTCGTTTACAGCCGACCCAATATATACGCCGCCAAATAATGGCTACATCTTTATTGATGGTACCGAATATGGCGGCACTGTTGACGAGATTAAAGCAAGCACTTCGCGCTCTGGGATAAGAAGTATTATCGCAAAGGGCAGATCCTGGCACGGCATTTTAGCTGGAAAACGAATCCTTGCCGATAGCGGACAGGCGAAGCTTACCGTATCCGGTAACGTCTCTAGCGTTCTAAGCAGCTTAATATCTAGGTTGGGTCTAAGTGATTTATTCTCGGCTCCATCATCTGAGAGTGATGCTATTTATATCAATGCGTATTCCTTCGACCGCTTTGTAGATGCTTATAGCGGTCTAAGATCAATGCTTGACGCGCACAGCTCGAAGCTAACAATGCGCTACCTAAACGGGAAAGTGCTCTTAGGCGCTAGAGCAGTGGTTGATTACGGATCAAAGGTCGATAATGATTTACTCGATTTCGACATCACTAGCATCAATCGTTGCACTAATCATCTTGTGTGTGGTGGAACTGGACAAAACGAGAACCGTACCATTGTCCATTTTTACGCAGATAACGCAGGCAACGTATCTCACACACAAAGCCTCTTTGGCGTTGATGAGATAACGGGATTTTACGATTATTCAAATGCCGACGAAGCGAAACTCGAAGAAGAAGGAGCTAAAAAACTTAAAGACCTTCAAGGTCAAGGAACGGTAGAGGTTGATGTTCACGACGATTTGGTCTTTGACATTGGGGACATTGTTTCTGCTCGCGACAACAGCACGGGCTTGTTGGTATCAGCGCCTATTACGAAGAAGATCGTCACATTTGATTACGGAGTTACCTCTTACGACTATGAAGCAGGTACTGCAACAACAGGCACCTCAAACAACACGTACTCGGGAAGCGGCGAGTCATCTGGCGGTGGACATGCGTATTATGCAGGTTCAGGAATCAGCATCAATAACTACACCATTTCTGCTGACGTAACACAAGATGAACTTGATGCTGTGTCCACAACCGCAACGCAAGCACTTACAACCGCATCCAACGCTAGTTCAGCGGCAGGTGCAGCTCAAGCCACGGCAGATAGTAAAGCAAACGCTACCCATACCCATGTTAAAGCTGATATAACAGACTTTCCTACTAGCATGCCGGCATCAGACGTGAAAGCATGGGCGAAGGCTGAAACGAAGCCCTCTTATAGTCTCAGCGAGATAACAGGAGCTTTAGGCGAAACCTCTTCTACTGCTTATCGTGGAGACCGTGGCAAGATTGCTTACGACCATTCACAGAAGACTGGCAACCCACATGGTACGACTAAGGCCGATTTAGGTTTAAGTAGCGTTGAGAATAAGTCTTCTGCGACTATTCGCGGCGAGTTGACCAAGGCAAATGTAACCACCGCTTTAGGCTATACGCCACCAACCACTAACACAACGTATGAGACAGGTACCACGACAACAAGTGGCACTACCAAGCTCTACACTTCTACAGGTACGGCAACCGACGGCACTATGACGCAAAACGCTATTACTGCCCAACTTAGCACCAAAGCAGCATCAGAGCATACTCACCTATACGCTGGATCCGATACTGCTGGTGGAGCTGCCACGTCTGCAAACAAGCTGCGCACAGCTCGCAAGATAGCACTTACAGGCACGGTTAATGGCTCAGCATCGTTTGATGGCACAAGCGACATAACTATTACAACTACTGGAGATAGCGAAGCAGCTAGCTTTTTGGCAGCGCACCCAATTGGGTGTATCTACGAAACAACTAAGGGAACTAATCCAGGAACCATATACGGGGGATCATGGTCTGCTTTGCCATCGGTCGGTGCGTTTCTATGGGAAAGACTTTCTTAAAAATGCGACAGCTACGCCAATATAAAAACATCGAAAGGAGCCAATATGGCAAAAACTGACGGATATAGCCAATACGTTTGCGACAGATGCGGAAAGACCGAGCATCTAGCATCCAACTCCCCAAGTAGAAGCGACTGGAGAGAGCTAAAAAGAGTGGACTCTAGCGGCGTTGAAACAGGTGCTTTAATCTGCCGTGATTGCAACGCAAAGTACAAAGATATCGTAAGCGCACAAGATGCCGAATATCGTATTTTTATGGCCAACCAAAACGAGGAGAAATAATGACTGTTGAACTCATTGATGGACGTGCTGGAAAGCCTCATATTAGCGGTGACGATCTAGGCAATTTTAAGGCAGGGTTCGTAGGGATTGAAGGCTATGTCTTAGAAACCGAAAACAAACTAGCTGCAACGCTCGAATCTGCTAATAAGTTAACCATCAACACGGGAGCTGCGATCATGCCAACAACAGGCAGGCATGTTCGCATCACGTCACCAGAAACAGTAACAATTCAGTCGGGCACGCAAGGACAGAAACGTAACGATCTCGTAGTACTGCGCACTGCTACATCCTCCGACAATACGACAGTCGAAACAGCAAATATTATCGTCATTAAGGGCACACCTACCACGGGCACGCCTACGGATCCATCCATCAATAACGGAGATCTAAAGCTTTATCGTTTGAACCTAGACGGTATTTCTGTAGAAAATCCCGTCCCCCTCTTTAATGTCTTGACTCCTTTAGCAACCCTCGGGGCTTCTGTAGACCAAATCAAGGTTGAACAGAGAGGAACGAGCGGAATTTGGGAGTATGCCAAATACTCAAACGGCATTGCTGAATGTTGGGGAATCGACTATACGGGGTCATTTAATATCAATACTCTATGGGGCAATGGTTTCTATATTAGTGACAATATTGCTGCTCGTAATTATCCGTTTACATTCAAGTCTGCACCACGAGAGTTTGCACAAATCACACTTGTTAATCCCGCTAACCACAACACGGTTTATACAGGCATCAAGTCGCTCCAAGCGGTCAACAGTACCTCTAAGACGTGTGCTTATCAGATGCTACGCAGCGGTAGCGGCACTGGTTTCGCCGCAAAGATCGAGTATTATGTTCGCGGAGAATGGAAGTAATGGGCTTCTGTAGACCAGTTGTTCTTAATCCGCAAGGAAACCATATCGGACATGGTCACAATCCCTGGTGGTAGTTATGTAGATACAGGAAAGACTATAACGCCACCTAGTGGGTATATCCCTGTTGCTTATACCTCATTTGAGCCAGCAAGTGGGGCTTCTGCAATTGTGCAATTGCGAATTAAAAAGGACGGCGCGGACTATACTCTCTCAGCCGTCCTACGCAACGTTAGTTCAAGCCAAAACAAGCATCCCGTTTCGGCGGACGTTCTCTATGTCCATTCGTCTCTTGTCAATGATCAGAGGAGCTAAGGGAGCTGTTATAGCTCCCTACTTTTAGCTGTCTTGCAGAACACCTTCTACGAACAACATGAAGCCTCCATCGGTGGCACTCGCGTTATTCATAGCGAAAGTAGCGATAATACTATTTCCGATGATTTGAGCAACCTGACAAAACCCCTCACGTCCTGTTGACACAGCTGATGCCGCTGCATTACTGAATGAGAAAGGGAGAGTCTCTTCAATTTTCTTGTAACCGAAAGTCAACGAACCGCTATACTCGGTTTTTTTTCTGTAGGTTTATTGGGCTAAAAGAAACGTTTTTCCAGCATCGGCAATAACTGCCTATTTTTATATAGCCCCATCCCATCGATTCCCCCCAGTCTACAGAATGCCAGGCGGGTTACTCCCCCGCTTTTAGCACCTCGCGCTCTAAACGTTTCGCGTTACGTCTCATGATGGTGGTATCAAGAACCATGTAGTTATTAGCTGTGGTCGTGAACTCCTCATGACCAAGCGCGTACTGAATATCCACATCAGGCACGCCGAGACGATGCATGACTGTACTGTAGTTATGCCTAAAGTACTTTGGTGCAGGACAATATACGCCTTTATGCTTTGCGTAGGCTTGAATCTTGCGCGCATACGTTTCGGGATTCGCATCAATGCCTAGTAACCAATCAGCAGGTTTAGGGTTGCGAGAGCGTTTAATCTCGCGCAGTCGCTCAATAGCTACCTTAGGGAGTACATTAGGACGCATGGAACGATGGGTTTTAACGTCCGTAACTAGCAACCTACGATCTATGACCTGCAAACCGCGCCTTATATGTACTACGCCTGTTCGCAGATCAATGTCGCCCCATTGTAAGCCGCATTGCTCACTGCGGCGAAGACCAAGCCATAAGCCACATATAAGATTAGGCTCGTATTCATGGCCATAGAAAGCGCGTAAGAGCTGATTCATCTGTTTAGGTGTTAGAACCCGCGGATACTCTTTAGGCGGCATCTTGGGCAACCTGACAGCTCGAAACTTAGGTTCTGCAACGTCTTCGGGATACACTTCATCCGCTATTGCGGCGTTAAGGATTTGACGCAAGATTTTAAACGCCTTACGCGCAGCTCCTGGCTTGTCGAATTCGGTAAGCCAGAGGTTTATATCGCGCGCGCGGATAGATTCAAGCTCCCACTCACCAAACTTTGGGTATACATAGAGTCGCCAAGCGTTCTCATATCCTGACACGGTAGAAGGTGCAAGCCCTTTAAGGTATTGAACGTAAATGTCTTGATAGTAGGTTTTGAGTTTCATGTTTATTACCTCTCTTATATTTACAAAATACTTATACAATATATAATCAATATATAAGGGGGGGGTTATAAGTGAATTTTGAATACGATCCAAAGAAGAGCGAGTCAAACAAAGCAAAACACGGAATTGATTTTGATGAAGCCAAAAAGCTGTGGGAAAGCTTAACTGTCACAGTACCTTTAGGGAGCGGATACGGCGAAGAGCGTCAAGCAGTGTTTGGGATTATCGACTCCAAACATTGGACAGCCATAACAACCTACAGAGGTGAAAACATAAGAATCATTTCAGTTCGTAGATCACGTAAAGACGAGGTGGATTTATATGAGTGCAAAAAAAGAAATCAGCGTTGAAGAGTTTGACAAAGTTTTCGACGAAGGCAAAGAAAGCATTCTCGATTATCTAGATTTAGACAAAGCGGTAGTCAACCAACCAAACAACGAACAAAAACCATTGAGTGTCCAGTTCCCAATATGGATGGTTGATAAGCTTGATTATGAAGCCGAACGTCTGGGCATTAACCGTCAAGCAATGATCAAAATCATCATTGATGAAGGTTTGCAACAGCGCGAGAAAAACCGTACCGCCTAAGGGAAAAATAGACTAATACAACAACTCAAGCCGCTCATTTTGGGCGGCTTTTTTCTTACCTAAGCCCCGATGAAATTTGCCACTTTCACACATGGCAGCATCGGGGCTTTTTTGTGCAAAGATGCCTCGCGTAAAAGAAACGCGACATCGAAAACAAAATAAAAATGTAAGCAAAATCTCAGGCATTTTGCCTGGGATTTTTTCTGTGTGAGAGGAGGTGACAATGCCTTACGACTTTTGTCCCGACCACTCAGCTCATGAGCACGCCCTTGAACGCCACGAACAGAGACTTAATTCTCACAGCGAACAGCTTGACGCCGCCAAAGAAGAGCGACACGAGATCGAAGTCATGATGCAGCGGTTGATTGATCTGAGCGAGTATGCGCAAAAACGGATTGATCAGCACGCAGTCGATCTTGAGCGGCATGAGAAACGCATCCAAGAACTAGAAGAACAGCCAGTTAAAGATATTCGGCGCATCAAGGAAGCTGCTCTTGGTGCTGTTGGCGGTGCAATTGGAACAGGGGTCATTGGCTTAATCGCCATAGCACTCACAACGCTTAATTAAAGGAGGAAACATGACTGAAAAGAATAACGTACCTGATTGGATTTTGCCTAATAAGGTGTATGACGTACTTAAATGGGTCGGGCTGATCGTACTACCCGCCACCGCAACCGCAACGCTAGTTATCGGTAACGCTGTTGGTTGGGCTGACGCGGGAACCGCAGCCACCATCATTACAACAATTGGCACGCTTGTTGGTACCTGTATCGGAGTGACAACCGCAAAGAGCGGAGGCGGCAATGACGAAAACGATTAAACGCTCGCTTGTCTCCCTACTTGCTGTTTTCGCGCTTGTTCTTGCCCTTCCAGGCGTAGCTCATGCCTACACCCAAAAGGAGACAATCGTAAACGATGGACACGGTTGGGCAAGCCCGTCTTATCTTGTAATCCATGAAACCGCGAATCCTGGAGCAAGCGCATATAATCACATGCTGCTCTACTCTCGTGGATACGACTACGCGGTGCAGTATGTCATGGAGCTTGACGGTTCTGTGGTCTATCACACGATGGATGATAATCGCTATGCATGGGCTGTTGGCAATGGAAACCCTTATTGCGTAAACATCGAACTTGCTCATGCAACCACCATGGAAGACTTTTACGCCCAGTGGGATGAAGCTGTCAAATGGGCAGGCGACTATCTCAACGCCCGTGGTTGGGGCATAGACCGCATGATCAGCCACAACGACGCGCGGCGCATGTGGGGCGGAACCGACCACACCGACCCTATTGGCTACTTTAATGATTACGGCAAAAGCTGGGATCAGTTTAAGGCTGAGGTAGCTGCTTACATGGCCACAGGTCAAACAGGCGGCACGGTTGAATACGGTTCAAACGACACAAATAGTAACGCATCTAGTGGCTTTGGCGGTACGTATACCGTCATGGCAGATGTTCTTAACATCCGCTCTGCCCCGTGGGGCGCAGTCGTGGGCTCATATAACCGAGGTGCTACGGTTGTCCTTGACAAATTGGGTTACTTCTAGCGGTGGCTATATCTGGGGACGTTATACGGCTTATAGTGGCAATGTCCGTTACGTTGCCGTAGGTCGTGATACGGGAGCCGTCGAAGCTGACGATTACTTAGTCAAAGGCGGCACAGCTAGCGGTTCGTCCTACGCTACTAACAGCGGCAGCGGAACGTATCGTTTTAACAGTGCGATGAATGTCCGCTCTAGAGCTGGCACAGGCTACGCTGTTGTTGCCCAGTATGGCGCAGGACAGACGGTTAACATTGAATCGACTGTTAATGCTGGCGGCTATACATGGGGACGTTATACGTCCTGGAGCGGTTATACCCGCTACGTCGCTCTTGATTGGGCAACCAAGATTGCTTAATTCGATCAATTCTTGAAAACGCTTGTGACCAAGATGTGACCATTTTGGTCACAAGTAAGACAGAAAATAAAAATGACCCGAGCAAAAGCCCAGGTCATAAGGTTGTAAAATGGTGGACCGTCGGGGACTCGAACCCCGGACCTTGGGATTAAGAGTCCCCTGCTCTACCAACTAAGCTAACGGTCCATGCTGTATGTTAGGTAACCTGCACAAAAGAAATTCAAAATGGTGGACCGTCGGGGACTCGAACCCCGGACCTTGGGATTAAGAGTCCCCTGCTCTACCAACTAAGCTAACGGTCCAGAATTAAACAGGTTTACCTGCTCACTAAATATTGAATCATCTTTCGATGCGGTTTTAAAAGTCGCGCTGGGGTGGGTAATCGGACTCGAACCGACGACCTCCAGAGCCACAATCTGGCATTCTAGCCAACTGAACTATACCCACCAAGCGCAAGTAGTTATTATATGGGATAACAAAAATGATGCAAGCCCTAAAATTTGATTTCTTTAAACGTTCAAAAACGATCGTTAAAAGGCGGCTTTATTAGTTCAAACTACCTTGCAGTTCATCATTAGTGTTCCTAACAAAACCGCCCATAGCAGTAACTCTATAACAACTGCGCCGCAGCATCACGAATCATTTCAGAAACCGTGGGATGCGGGTGAATTGCCGAGACCAAATCAGCAACAGTAAGGTTGTTCCTAATCGCGAGAGCAAGCTCGGCAATCATGTCAGTTGCATGAGGACAAACCAACTGTGCGCCCAAAATTTTGCCAGTTTCCTTTTCAGCAACAACTTTAGCCATGCCAACATCCACACCCTCAATCAAGCACTTACCGTTAGCACTCGCCAGAGCTTTTGCTCGAACTGCCTCAATACCAGACTCTTTAGCCTGAATCTCCGTCATACCAACTTGGGCAATTTCAGGAAAAGTATAAACACACCCTGGAACCAAATGTTCATCGATCTCAGGTTTCATGCCCAAGATAACTGAAACCACGTTTTCTGCCTGAGCAGCCGCCACGTGAGCCAGCTGGATGCCGTGATAACGCACGTCGCCTATTGCATAGATATTAGGAATACTCGTCTGACCCAATTCGTCAACAACGAGGGCACCACGTTCTAAGTGGGGTTCTGCACCTTCTTCAAAGAGTCCCCGAGTACTTGGTGTGCGACCAACCGCCACCAAAACTCCATCAGCCTTAAGGCATTGTGAGTTTCCTTTTTTATCCTCAAAGGCCACCTGCATCGCCCCTGGCTCACCAGCAAACGAAGTTACCATACAGTGAACATTTATTTCTACACCACGCTTTTTAAGTGCGGTGCCCATGCGTTGAGAAACCTCTTTATCAAACGTTGGGAGAATGCGATCCGCTGCCTCCACGATGGAAACATCAATACCAAAAGCACTGTACATGCTGGCGAATTCCAGACCAATGACCCCCCCACCAACAATCACGATGCTCGAAAAAGAGGGCGCATCATTAGAAAGTAAATCATCACTCGTATAAACTCCAGATAAACGAATTCCCTCAATGGGAGGAATAGCTGGCGCAGAACCCGTGGCCACAATAATATTTTCAGCTTCAAACTCTTGCTCGGATGTTTTAATCAAATGAGGAGCTACAATTATCGCACGTTCAGGTACAACGGTCACGCCATTCCTTAACATCAAAGAGGCGACGCCATCTCGCAGCGTTTCAACAACCTGGCTTTTTCGTTCATGCATAACGCGAGTATCGAGTTCGACCCCACGCACCGACACGCCTAGATCAGAAGAATTTCGTGCCTTATGATACACCTCAGCAGAGCGAAGAAGTGCTTTAGTGGGAATACAACCACGATTCAAACACGTTCCACCTAATTCTCGCTCCTCAAATAAAACGACGCGTTTTCCTAAGCGAGCAGCCTTTTCAGCAGCCGTATAGCCACCAGGTCCGCCACCAATTACTGCAATATCAAAGGAATACATTACGACCTCCCTGAACAAATTGCCTGTGCTAAATCTGAAATGCACAGTTGCTTTTCTTCAGAAGTAGAACCTGGTGTGTTTTTTGCCAGTGTTTCAAGTGCTTTATGAATACTGTTTTCGTCTACGGAACATCCCCTTAATGCAGCGGGGATAGCATCAAGAAAGTCTGCGTCTAATCCGTCAGAAAATAGCGAAACCTCTTTAAAAACCTGCTGATACTCATCCCAGTCAACACGAACACATCCCCAATCAAAACGAGCTTCAACGCTTTTTTCGAGAAGACGCTCACCCTTTAAAACCCAATCTTCAGAAGCAAATTGCGCGCGATACACCTCAATCATTTCATGTGCCGCATCATTAAGCGATACCTGTTCAATCCTGCCGTCATACACCTGAGAAAAGGCTTGCTCTAATGCGTCTTCAACAGAACGAATGGAAAGATCTGGTATAAAATCTTTCAAATTACAAACACGAGAAGCAACAGAAGAAACGCCCTTAGAAGAAAGCTTCAAGGGAGAGGGGTTGAGGTATTTTGCCATTTTCCCCGAATCCGTGTTAACCAGAAGCGCTCCATGATGATAGCTATGCCCTTTAGTATGGTAATACGCGTGACCGGAAAACTTAGCTCCCTCAACCAATAAATCGTTTCGTCCTGTGCGTTGTGCATGAACCCCCAACAAACGAACAGCCTCTAGAATGACGCGCGTTTGTTTTTCCTCACTAAAAAGAGCAGAGGGGACCAAAAAAGTGAAATTCAAGTTTCCTAAATCATGAAACACTGCACCACCGCCCGAAAGACGGCGGACTAGTTGTCCGCCGTCTTCTTTAAGCTTTTGCACACGGCACTCCGCAAGAGCGCTCTGATTTCTGCCGATAACCACCGTGTTCTGGTTTTGCCAAAGATACAGAATAATTTGATCATCTTTAACACTTTCAAGCAAATACCGCTCGCACGCAAGGTTGCGATAGGGATCAACGCATTGAGTTTTATATAAACTCAAACGCATATATCTACCCCTCCTCAGCCTCGAAGAAATAACGTAAAACAGGATGACGAGCAGCAGTAGCCTCGTCGGGTCGCTTAATAGCGCAAGCTCGAGGCGCTTCATGAAGCGACTCTGGATCGGTCTGAGCCTCCTTAGCAATTGCGGCAAACACGCGCGCCGCCTCATCTAATGTTTCTCTGCTTTCTGTTTCAGTTGGCTCAATCATAAGTGCCTCATGAACTATGAGAGGGAAATACATTGTGGGTGGATGAATGCCGAAATCGAGCAACCGTTTTGCTACATCAAGTGCGCTTACTCCTAAATCATGATGCATGCCTTCAAGCGTCATAACAAACTCATGCATACAGGGTGCGGGATATGCCATATCAAACACATCGGATAGCTTATGCATAAGATAATTTGCGTTAAGTACTGCTGTTTCGCTCGCACGTGAAAGACCTTCAGTTCCCAACATCAAAATATAAGCGAGCGCACGCACTATCACCGAAAAATTACCATAGAAGCTACGCATGCGGCCAACGCTTTGCTCTGGGTAGAACAAACCATATAAACCATGCTCGTTCTTACGAATGCGAGGACCTGGTAAATACGCAGCCAGGTTTTCCTTGCAACCCACAGGACCTGATCCTGGTCCACCACCGCCATGGGGAGTGGAAAAGGTTTTGTGTAAATTTACATGAACGCAATCAAATCCCATGTCGCCTGGTCTTACATGGCCCATGACAGCATTGAGATTTGCTCCGTCGTAATAGCAAAGACCACCCGCCTCATGAACGATTTTGCAAATCTCAATAATATTTGGATCAAAAACGCCTACGGTATTGGGGTTAGTAAGCATCAACCCAGCTGTTTGCGGACCAACCGCCTCACGAAGCGCATCAAGATCAATACCACCTTGGGCATTTGAAGCAACATTCACCACTTCAAACCCTGCCATAACAGCGGATGCAGGATTAGTGCCATGTGCTGAATCGGGCACAATGATTTGCGTACGCTCAGTGTCTCCCCGGTGCAAATGATAAGCACGAATAAGCAACAACCCTGTATATTCACCATGAGCGCCTGCTGCAGGTTGAAGCGACATAGCATCCATTCCGCATATCTCACTCAAAAGTTCATCAGCACGATACAAAACCTCAAGAGATCCCTGAGCTGTTTCCATCGGCTGAAGAGGATGAATATCGGTAAAGCCAGGCAATGCAGCAAAAGCCTCATTCATGTACGGGTTGTATTTCATGGTGCAAGACCCAAGCGGATAAAACCCATCATTCACCCCATGCGCTTGCTTAGCAAGTTCTGTATAATGACGGCTTACCTCAATCTCTGCTAGTTCAGGAAGTCGAGGAGATTCACTTCGAAGAAGTTTTTCGTCAAAAACAACTTCAGGAACATCACAATCAGGCAAAATAGACTGAGAACGACCAGTATAGCTTCTTTCAAACAAGAGTTTCATTAGTCCAACACCTCCTGAATAGCTTCAATAAGTTCGTCTATTTGCTGCTTTGAGTTGAGTTCGGTACAACACCACAAGATGCCGTCTTCAACAGGTAAACCAGAGAGAATTCCACGCTCTGCTAATTCCTTTTCAAGAACAGAGGCATCACAGGGACAGCTGGTAACGAACTCATGAAAAAACTCACCTTCATGTACTCGTTTAAATCCGCATTCCTCAAGACGTTGAGATAAATAGTGGGCATGAGCGGCAGAATTCTTTGCTACCTGAGCGAAACCTGAAGGTCCCATAACGGCAAGATATACAGAAGCCGTCATGGCACAAAGCGCTTCATTTGAGCAGATGTTTGAAGATGCCTTTTCGCGACGAATATGCTGTTCGCGCGCTTGCAACGTCAAAACAAAACAGCGATCACCTTCTGAATCTGTCGTCTGTCCAACAATTCGTCCAGGAAGTTTTCGCATCAGCTTTTGAGTTGCCGCCATAAATCCAAGGTAAGGACCACCATAGGAAAGCGGAAGCCCTAGAGGCTGCCCCTCGCCCACCGCAATATCTGCGCCAACTTCTCCGGGAGTTTTCAATAACCCCAAAGAAATAGGGTTTGCAGACATGATTACCTTCGCTTTTACCTCATGAGCAGAAGCAACAAGCGCTTCAGCGTCCTCAATAACACCGTAATAATTTGGACTTTGGAACAAGACACTCGCTGCATTCTTTGCAGCACACGCAATAGAAGCAGGATTTGTTTTACCGTCCTCTAAGGGAACAATAGTTACCTCCACATCGCGAGAAGCACAGTACGTACGTACCACCTCAATCATTTGAGGGTCTACACCTGCAGAAACTACCACGCCTGAGCGCTTGCGTTCTTCGCACATAAATACCGCTTCTGCAGCCGCCGTAGCACCGTCGTAAACCGAGGCATTCGACACATCCATACCCGTAAGTTCGCAGATTTGCGTTTGATATTCAAATATCGACTGCAGCACGCCTTGGCTAATTTCAGCCTGATAAGGAGTATAAGAAGTGACAAACTCTTCCTTCGCCGTTATTGCAGTTACGGTTGCAGGAATAAAGTGACGGTAGGCACCCGCACCGCGAAAGCAACTCTTGAAACGCACGTTGGCCTCTGCCAAACGATTCATTTCGTTAGTTGCTTCGAGTTCGCTTTTCCCTGAATCAATATCAACCTGTTCAAGATAGACTTCTTCGGGTACATTCGCATACAGCTCGCGGATGCTCGTATACCCCATCTCCGTAAGCATAGACTGCAACTCGTCTTGAGTTGCAGGAATAAAGCTGCCCATATTTACTCCTCTTCAGCGCAAGCGGCCTTATAGGCTTCAGCGTCAAGAAGGTCTTCTACACCAGAAACTCCTTCGAGCTTCACAAGCCATGCTCCGTAAGGATCCTGATTTAACAAGGCAGGATCATCGAGTAGTTCTTCGTTAACTTCGACAACCGTACCTGAGATTGGACAATATACATCCGATACCGCTTTTACAGATTCAACGTCAGCGAACGTTTCGCCAGCCTCAAATTCATCTCCTTCTTCGGGAAGGTTGACGAATACAATATCGCCAAGTGCGTCCTGAGCGAAATCTGTCAAACCAATAAGAGCCACATTGCCCTCAACCTTTACCCATTCGTGAGATTTTGCATATGAAAGATTTTCAGGGGTTTTGATTTCTGCCATTGATACTTCTCCTTTTTTATTGGACGGCAATACCGTCTGGTTACTAGTTGGTTTCTAACCTGAATAAACAAAGCTCAATTACATAAGGATGCATTCAGATGTTCTTGAGATTAAACTTGCTCTTTAACACGGGTTATCCGTAAAACACAAAACACTTCCTTGAGTAAGTCAAAAGGGTTACTTATTACGAGAATAAAATGGAAGCGGAACAATCTTTGCGGCAACACGACGTCCACGAACATCAACTTCAAGCTCCGTGCCTTCTTCAGCATGGGATCGATCGATATATGCCATAGCCAAAGCCTTGCCAACAAAAGGACACATAGTACCCGAAGTTGTAACACCAATCTTTTCATCACCGAGATATATGTCTTGATGCTCACGAATAATTCCACGACCCGTAACTTCAAGACCAACACGAACCTGACGAGGAGTACCCTCGGCAACAAGAGCATCACGACCAATGAAGTCATGATCGAGTTTAATAGCAAAGTTAAGTCCTGCCTGAACAGGAGAAATATCATCGGTAAGCTCATGCCCATAAAGTGGCATTGCTGCTTCTAAACGCAATGTGTCTCGAGACCCTAAACCGCAGGGAATAAGTCCGAACTCTTCGCCAGCTGCACGCAATTTTTCCCATAAAGCAGGTCCATTTTCAGCGGCGGTATAGAGCTCATATCCCCCTTCTCCGGTATAGCCCGTGCAAGAAACCATACAGTCGATGCCATCAACATCAACATGAGGAACTGCAGTGTAATAGCCGGTTGGGAGCGTGGATGTATCGACAAGCTTAGCAAGAATGTCAGGCGCTTTAGGACCCTGAAGCGCCAATTGCGCAATAGAATCAGAAATATCTTCTACCTCGGTATCCGCAAGAAGGTTTTCTTTGATATGGGAGAAGTCCTTTTCGCGATTTGCCGCATTAACAACCACCAAGTATGACTCTTCGCCAAACTTATAGACAATCAAATCGTCAATGACGCCACCGTTTTCGTGACACATCACACTGTAACGAACTCGACCAACACGCATGTTTGTAAAATCGTTGGTCATCAGGTGATTAAGACTTACAAGAGCTCCTGAGCCCGTAACCTTCACCTCACCCATATGCGATACATCAAACAGACCCGCTGCTGTACGCACCGCCTTATGTTCTGCAATAACCCCTGTTCCATATTGAACGGGAAGCAAGTATCCCGCAAAGGGAACAATCTTGCCTCCTTCTTCAACATGCACGTCATAGAGAGGTGTTTTTTTCTCCATACAAACCTCCATTCAAAGAAAAAAGCGCAAGCGAACTAGCGCTTGCGCCTCTGTCATTGGCCTGAAAGATTCTCTGCTCACGCAGATTGCTTCTTCGGCGCACCAACGTGCGTTTCCAGAGTTTCGTCCGAAATCGGTCCTTTTGCCTGAGAGTTTCTGCCTCCCCTTCGGCGCCGCGCGCATAACCACACGATCTCTCCCGACTTCATCATCCGAAGTATTTTGTTACCGCATCTTGAATGGCACATTTGCGTTTAACCCATCCATGATGATAAGACCATTATATGAAGCGTTTTCTGTAACAACGAATTTTAAAAACTAAGATTTCGGTGTTTGGTATTTCTTTTTGTAATAGATAAATTACTAAACTCTTATAGATAAAAAGACGTCTCTCCCGTCAGAAGATAACCTCTTTTTAAGAAGCCCTCTGCTTACTAAAAAATCCAAATAGGCATACATATTTGCAATTTTTCGAATACGAAAACTACAATCTCTTTTTTTAAAGTCCCCAGCTCGATCAGAACAATAGCGCAATGCAACATCGTAGGCATCAAGCCATTCACCTGGGATAAACTGCGCCAAAACCTTACGCAAAGGATGGTCATAGGAATCTATCTGTTTAGAAATAAGAACATTGGCTTCCTCCATATTGAAAAGAACCTCGTGATGGCTCATGTACAACGCTGACAAATTAGCCTCGCGAGCTTTTCCAAGCTCATGCAGATACTTCTCAAGCATATGAGAATCAGGAATAAACTGCATAACGCCAGGAGCGGCATCTAAAACAAAATCACCAGCAAAAAGAATATTCTTATCGGGCTCATAGAGGGAAATATGCTCAGGCGTATGACCAGGAGTGTAAACAACCTTAAAAGCATATCCTGCAATAGAGAAGACCTTGCCTTCAGGCACTTCCCGCAAAACAGCCTCTACCTCAGGAGAAAAACGATTCCTTTGTAAAAAGAAATCAACAAAAGGTTCCAACTCTTTGTCACCTTTTTTTAAGATGCCCGTGCGCTGTAAGAAAACCTGCTTTCTCTCTTGCGAAAAACACAGACGCGGACCGTGATATACGTGAGTTACCCCTTTGTTTATGCAATGTTGCACGCAACCATCATGATCATCATGGAAATGTGAAAGGACAATTTCGACTGACGACCAAGGGATATGGTACGTTTCGACCAACCGATCAAGAGCCTCGGTACCACAGAGTTCTTCTTTTCCTACATCAAAAAATAAAGCCTTTTCTCCAGGCTCAACAACAGCAAATAAATCAAGCCTTTGCGCAAAAGGAAAATTTTTAATGGAAAAACTGCTATGGAAAATATGCTGAAGTTCTTCTTTGAACAGAAAATCGTTTTTATACGTTACGGGGTCATAAATTGATACAGGACTCGGATTCATGCTTCTTCTTTCCTCTTTCCCTTTAATTGTATAACCAAGACAGGCTTTACCGTACAATGAGACAGGAGAAAATGAGCAATCTGACAAAGGATACTCAATGTTTGGAAACACGCTCCTTATCATCAACCCAACTGCACGTAATAATAAGGCGACTGCTGTCGCCGCGAAAGCAGTCAACGAAATAAAACAGGCTCTCGATAAAGAACCAAGTAGTCCAACTTTTGAAGTTTGTCATACCGTATACCCAAAAGAAGGAACCGCTCTTGCAAGACAAAAAGGGGCAAATTTTCAAACTGTAATTGTCCTTGGTGGCGACGGCATTGTGCATGAAGTTGTTAATGGGCTTATGCTCCTCCCAAAAGAAAATCGCCCTATCTTAGGTATCATTCCTTGCGGAAACGGTGACGATTTTGCCCGAAGCATCAACATGAGCAGAAAACCTAAAGAATCGCTTCAGGAACTTCTTATCGCCCAGCCAACATCAATTGATATCGTAAAAGTGAATGACACATATTGTGACGAAACCATCTCTTTTGGACTTGATGCAGCTATCGCGCTACAAACTATGGAATTAAGGAAGAAAACAGGAAGAACAGGCACTTCACTTTATCTTCAAGCTGGTTTTAATCAGCTCAAAAACCACCTTGATGTCCATACCGCAACCGTTTCTTTCGATGATGAAAAAGCCGAAGAACTCTCCTTCTATTTAATGGCTATTCAAAACGGCAAGACCTATGGTGGAGGATTTAAAATATGCCCCAAAGCGGAATTGGATGATGGATACCTGGATATTTGCTATGCGCTGCCTCCCCTAACAACGCTTCAAGCTACCACCACATTCCTTAAGGCAAAGAATGGAGGACATATCAACCATCCGCACGTTCGCTTTAAACGCGCAAAGAAAGTCTCTTTGGAGTTTCGTATTGCTCCCCCAACACAAATTGACGGAGAGGCATTTTCCGCTACAAAAATTGATATTGAACTTGAAGAAAAAGCCCTAAGGATACTAATGAACGAAACGAAGTAAATATATCTTTGACACAAAATGCCACCTCAAAATGAGGTGGCATTCTTACACTTCAAAGCAAAAGAGTTGTTGTAAACCCACTCTCAATGAAGCCCTATATAATCACAAGAAAATTACTACTACGCTCTGTTAAATCAATTGCTCTTGAAGTTATTCGATGATATTGATCTTTGAATTTTCCATGAGCCAGTTTGCAGCCTTCATGCGAGATGCGCCTTCCTTAAGCAAGAAGACACGACCCGTCTTTTGCATTGTCTCAAAAGCATCTTCTTCGTCACCAGGAGCAAGGCTGCCCAATGCGCTCATTAAATCAGCAAGCTCAAGTTTAAGCTTGTGATGACGGAAAATGGCGTCTAAAACAAAGCCCTGAATAAGCTGGTTCTCTGCCTGAGTTGCCAAAGAAGCGCGAATTTGTTTTTCATCGGTTTTCTGTTGAAGCATGAAATCCATCAAGGTCATTCCCTCGTTTGCGATTTCGGTCTTAAAGGCCTCATACATGTCATCAGTCATGGCGGCAGTCATTTTTTCAGAAATTTCACCCGTAAAACGCTTTGCGTACTCAGCCATAATGGCAGACATTTTTGAATTCTCGAACTGCTCATTCTTAACGCGCTCTGAAGTTTCACGGAACTGAGAGCGTAACTGCTCTACACTCTCAACACCCGTTCCTTGAAGTGTATTTTTAATCCATTCATCAGTAACTTCAGGCTCGATAATTTCCTCTTCGCCCGTTTCAGGATCAACCTTAACGGTAGCAAATTCGTGTGCAAGCATATGAATTTGCATATCGATATCACTCTCAGTCACATCAGTACATGCAGGAACACTAACCTCAACAGGGGAATAATCAGTCAACTCAAATTCAGGTTTAGGAAGCACGGTGACACTAAACGTAAACTCTTCGCCCTGCTTTGGGTCAGATTCAGCATTAACGTTTGAAGAAGTCATAGGAATGATTTCTTCACGCTCCAAAGCAAAGGGAAGTAAAAAGCTAATTACCGCAGAGGTAATTGCGTCTCTACCCTCTTCGTTGCCTAACGCTTTATAAATACGCTGGACAGGAGCTTCATCTTCAGAGCCTTCGATTTCGTATTGGGTAATAAAAAGCTGCAAACCATCTTCAAATGCTTTTTCAACCTCTGGTACGCTAGCAGTAATGCGAAGTTCAACCTCACCATCAATTTCATTGATCTGTTCGACCTTCATGAAATTCCTTTCTCTCATACAACGTTGTGTATGGTAACACGACACATGTTGGGTTTATTCTGATATAAGCTTTTTAGATACTCTTCCGTTACGAATAAGGATTGTTTATGAATACCGATGCAGCCAAAAACAATACGACAAAACACTACACCGTTGTTCCAAAAATTACGCCACTAAATTCCACAACTCCGTCAACAACAAAATCAAATAGCTTAGCTAAGCAGCGAAATAACAATCCATTAAAAACCAAGACACAGCCCGTCAGGGCGATTAACGAAGACGATGACGGATACGATCCATATTCTGATTACAAAGAAAAACCCCAAATGTTTGAAAAAGACCCCTGGCAATAAATGCCAGAGGTCTTTAAAGCATATACGCTAAACAGAGTAATTAAAGAGCCTTTTTAGCAACTTCAACCAAAGAAGCAAATGCTTGAGGATCGCTAATTGCCATATCAGACAAAACCTTGCGGTCGAGTTCTACTCCAGCCTTCTTAAGACCATTCATAAAAACGGAATAAGAAAGACCGTTGAGACGAGCAGCAGCATTGATGCGGGTAATCCAAAGACGACGGATTTCGCGCTTCTTATTGCGGCGATCACGATAAGCATACTGAAGAGAATGCTGAACCTGTTCTTTTGCTGCACGATAAGAACGAGACTTTGCACCATAGTAACCTTTGGCGCGATTTAAAACGGTACGACGCTTTTTATGAGCGGATACGGCACGCTTTACACGAGGCATACTTGTTTCCTCCTACTACTATCGAAGACCAAGATTACGTGCGATAACTTTGTTATCAGCAGGTGCAACCTGGGTGTCGTGACGGAAATTACGTTTACGCTTCTGGCTTTTCTTGGTCATGATGTGACTCTTGTAAGCCTTAGAACGCATAATTTTGCCGGAACCGGTTACACGAAAACGCTTAGCGGTACCAGAATGAGTTTTCATTTTAGGCATTAGTCTTCCTTTCCCTGTTCATCCTTCTTCTTTTTGACCGTTGTAGGTAACGGAGCAATAAGCATATGCATATTGCGGCCTTCCATCTTTGGCTGGTTTTCAATGACCGCAACATCTTTAAGATCATCAGCAAGACGCTCCAAAATGCTTAAACCGAGTTCTGGGTGTGACATCTCACGACCTCTAAACATAATGGTGATCTTAACCTTAGAGCCAGCCTCTAAGAAGCGAAGAACGTGCTTCTTTTTGGTGGTGTAATCGCCCACATCAATCTTGGGACGAAACTTCATCTCTTTAGTTTCGACTTTACTCTGGTTCTTACGTGCCTGCTTAGCCCTAATAGCCTGATCATACTTGAACTTTCCGTAGTCCATAATGCGGCATACAGGGGGCTGTGCCTGCGGCGCAATCTCAACCAAATCGTAGCCTTCGTCATCGGCGATGCGCTGGGCTTGCTCAATAGGGTAAATTCCCATTTGAGATCCGTCATAACTAATCAAACGACATTCTTTGATTCTGATCTCTTCATTGAGTCTTGGTTCTTGAGCTGCTATGGTGCCCACCTCCTTTTCATACTTTTTTGGTGCTACCAAGCACGAACCATATTTACGCTGAAAATAAAAAACCTGCACACACGTTGCAGGCCACAATAATATCCACAAAGGAATAAACATATTCACGTGACCCATCAGCAACAAAAGCGCCAAACCAGGTGGAGACATAAGCCTCTCTTGATTAACAGCCTGAAAATAATACCACAAATAGCAAGAACTGTTACGAGAAAACGGAGGTATTTTGCAGTTCATCAATTCACCACAATTACCCTCTTACACCTTTCGTATAGAGACTGTGATTTTACGAACAGTATTTGCTAAATTGCTTGTTTTGTTTGCTTGAGCGTAATCGTAGTGCAGGGTTGCTGTCCAAGAAAATGTTCCTTCACTTTGACTTGATGTACCTGAAAAGGTATAGGTTTCCGCTTTTAGAGTTTTTTGATCAGATTCATAGGTTGAATATTCTTTACGATCAGGTAAAACAAGCGAAGAAGAATCGTAATTAGTGAGTCCAACCGAAGATAAAACCTTGTCCACCACCTTGTACTTATAAACAGCATCGATAAACGAAATAGACTCAAAGCCTAACGCATCAAGAGGAGTGCTATATGTTGCTGCTCCTACCTTGTCGAAAGAATCAAGTTTTATTGAAGCTGAAGGAGTACCAGAAAGTTCAGTCCCCTTTTCATCAGTGAGAGAAAGAGAAAGCTCTTTTTTTAAGCCCGAATCGTCAATATGCTCTTCCGCTACCACCACAGCTCCACGACCAATTTCCTCAATTGCTTCTTGCTGCGATAAGCCAATGAGAGAAACAAGGTTTACCGCCTCTGATGAAGCACGAGTTGTCTGCGTATCTTTTGTTTCTTCAAGCAAAAGCGCAGCGTCATCTTGCGCAGAAGTTTTTACCGTAGGGTTTTGAATAGCATCAACAAGCGAAGCAATAAGAATAATAGCGGCAACCATCATTGCGACAAGGACAATAACTGCGCCAACAAAAGCAACACGTATTCGCTTTGAAGCACGTATACGATCGGAGTATTCCGCAAAAGAAATTCGACCGCGATGCTCTTTTTCTTCCATTAAGAACTCCGTTGCTTACCTCTTTATAAGAAACCTTAAAACAAGATCCTTAAACCCTCTACATTACAAAAGCGAAATAGACCCCAAAACCAATAATAAGCAAAAGCAAGGCAGCAATGATGATAATTCTCATTCGACCAAAAGGAACATTGAATCCTTCTCCAAGCTGATCTTCTATCTCTCTTTTTATAAGGTCGTCAACCGATTCGTCCAGTCTATCAGTACTCGTTTTTTTGCCGTGTGACTCAGATGTCTTTGAACTGTTTTCCTCTGCTATTTTTGCAGCACTGGATAGCTCCTCGAGCGCAACAGATGTACTCACTGTCTTGTTTTCCGCTTCCCTAGACACTGAGACAGCCTCCCCCGAGACAGGCTCTGCATGCTGAACGCTGATAGAGGAATAGTTAATTCCGGAATCAACAGAAATAGCGTCGGACTTTTTTTTCAATTCTTTGCTTTTTTGCTCTTCGACATCAGCAGCATGAGAAACAGATATTAATGAGTATGTTTTCTTATCGCTCGTCATTACGCCATACGACCAGACATATCGCTGCTGATGACATCAGCGATTTCTTTTGCTTCTTCTGCGGATCTTCCAACAGCAAAGACATACACCTTGATTTTAGGTTCCGTACCACTCGGACGCACGATAGCCTTGCTTCCACCTTCCAGGACAAATTCAATAACATTGGCAGGAGGAAGCGTTCCGACCCCTTCTTTGTAGTCAACGATCGATTCAACAACAAAGTCACCGACAGTCGAAAGAGCAGTCGTGCGAAAAGCGCTCATAAGATCGCTCATCTTTTGAGCCCCCGCGCTTCCCTCAAAAGTAAAGGAAAGCGTGCGGTTGTGATGATACCCATAGGTTTTATAGATATCCTGCATGGCCCGATAGAGATTCTTGCCCTTAGTGCGGTAATACTCCGCCATTTCACAAATAAGCATACTTGCAACAACGGCATCTTTATCGCGTGCATGAGTTCCTGCAAGATATCCATAGCTTTCTTCAAAGCCAAAAATAAATCGATCAGGATGGCCTGTGTCTTCAAGCTCAGCAATAACCCCGCCAATATATTTAAAGCCTGTTAGAACACGTCGAACCTCAACATCGTAAGCACGCGCAACATCGTCGACCAGTGAAGTGGAAACAATGGTAGTAACGGCCACAGGATCGCAAGGCATGGTGTTTGCCTTGCGTCTCATTCGGCAAATAAAGTCGAGCAACAAGACGCCCACTTCGTTTCCTGAAAGCAACTGGTAGTCATTACCATCTTTAACCGCAATGCCCACACGGTCAGCGTCAGGGTCAGTAGCAAGGAGTAAATCAGGATGAACTTTTTCGCAAAGATCAATACCTTTTTCTAACGCATCACGATTTTCTGGATTCGGATAAGGACAGGTAGGAAAATTGCCATCTGGCTGAGCCTGCTCTTCAACAACATGAATATCAGAAACTCCAATGCGATTCAAAATCTTCGTGACACATTCAAGGCCCGTACCGTTAAGCGGTGTATAAACGAGTTTAAGATTTCCAGGGTCTTTGTCGTAGACGCTCTGTTCATAAACGGCATCTAAAAAGGCATCGAGAACTTTTTCATCAATAAAAGAAACGAGTCCCTGGTTAAGCGCTTCATCAAAATCCATTGTTTTGACATCGTCAAAAATATCAACTGAAACAATGGCGTTAGTAATAGCATCGGCAATTTCAGCGGTAATCTGGCATCCATCGGGTCCGTACACCTTATAGCCGTTGTACTTGCTCGGATTATGACTTGCAGTAACGTTAATTCCAATAGCACACTTAAGATAACGGGTAGCAAACGAAAGTGCAGGCGTTGGCTCGAGACGTGGATACACAAACGAGCGAATACCATTTGCTGCTAAAACAGCAGCTGCCGTATGAGCAAAAAGCTCAGAATTAATACGAGAATCGTAGCAGATTGCAACAGTATTATCGGAAGAAGGCAACTGCATTATGTAGTTAGCGATACCCTGTGTTGCCTGACCAACAGTATAGATGTTCATTCGATTGGTGCCAGCACCTAAAACTCCACGAAGACCAGCCGTACCAAACTCGAGCGTCTGATAAAAAGCATCCTCAATACACGCTTCATCGCCCGATTGATTCATTTCGTCTAATTCAGCTTTTAAAACGGGATCCGACACACGATCGCACCACTGATTGAAAAGCTCACGAAAACACATCTATTTCTCCTTAAACTATACGAAAGCACTTGTTATACCTTTTAGGAGTATATCAAGCAAAATGTGGGTTAATACGAGTATTGTACTAAAGAAAAGGTTCTCACATAATCTATCAACCCCCAGGCAAGAAAGAGCGCATATAATGAGCAGTTGAGCCTATACCAAAAAACTTGGTGTAAATGCCCATTAGATAACCGATCGATCAATCCAACATCTCATCTTGATCATCAGTATTCTTCAAGTTACAAAGGAGAGAAACCTACCGATGCTTGAGTTAAAAAACATTGTTTTTGAGGTTCCCGTTGAAGAGGGCTCCTCTAAAACAAAAAGAATCATAGACGACATATCACTTACGGTAGAAGAAAACCGCTTTGTTGTAGTAACAGGACCTAACGGTGGCGGTAAGTCCACCCTAGCAAAAATAATTATGGGAATCGAAACTCCAACAAGTGGACAGATTCTTTTCAATGGACAAGATATTACTCATGCCTCCATTACCGACCGCGCAAACCTTGGAATTGGATACGGTTTTCAGCAACCTGCACGCTTCAAAGGCATGAAAGTAAAGAAGCTTCTCGAGCTTGCAGCAGGAAAACGCCTTCCAATGCTTTCCTGTAATGAGTATTTGGGCAAGGTTGGTTTATGTTCAGCAAATTATCTTACGCGTGAAGTTGATAAGAGCCTTTCTGGCGGCGAATTGAAACGCATTGAAATTGCTACCCTTCTCGCGGCAGACCCCAAGCTTGCCATTTATGACGAACCTGAAGCAGGTATTGACCTTTGGAGTTTTGATCGTCTTACGCAAACATTTGAGACTCTTTATAAAAACAATGACGGGCATTCGATTGTTATCATTTCTCACCAAGAACGCATCATTGAGCTCGCTGATGAGATTATTTGTTTGCGAGATGGAACGATTGAAGCTCAAGGCCCAGCAGAAAAAATCATTCCTCTCCTTGGTTTAGCGCGCAAAGAGAACACCTACTGTTCCTTTACTGAGCCAACTGAATTGCATATAACTGAAATCCCAACTACCTGTTAGGACAATTCCATGAGTGTAGATCTTTCTCCAATCGATGCAGACCTGCTTAAAACCTTAACGGACGTTCACGGCATCCCTGATGGTGCTTACAATATCCGCAAAGATGGTGAGCTTGTTGTACGTAATTCCTCTTCAAATATTGAAATATCAACTAAATCAGATCACCCTGGCATTGATATTAAAATCAAAGAAAACACCAAGGGTGAGCGCGTTTATATTCCCGTAATTGTTTCAAAAGCAGGTCTGAAAGATGTTGTATACAACACGTTCTACATTGGCGACAACGCTGACGTTACCATCATCGCAGGCTGTGGTATCCACAACGATAGTCACGATGCTTCTGAACACGATGGCACCCATTCCTTCTATGTGGGAAAACATGCACGCGTCAAATACATTGAACGTCACTATGGGGAAGGGAAAGGAGACGGTAGTAGAATCCTTAACCCCGTTACCAAGGTTTATCAGGAAGAAGGATCATTCTGTGAAATGGAGCTGAGCCAAATCGGAGGCGTTACCTCAACCATTCGTGACACCTTTGCCGAAATTGGCGAGGATGCAAAACTTATCATCAACGAAAAGCTTCTCACCGACGGCGATCAGGTTGCAACTTCCAATATGGATATCCAACTTTTAGGAAATAATTCCAATGTGCAAGTGGTATCGCGAAGTGTTGCAAAAGATCAATCCAAGCAAACGTTTAACCCACTTGTTAAGGGTGAAGCATTCTGCCATGGTCACGTTCAGTGTGACGCTATCATTATGGGAAAAGCCTCCATTACCGCAATTCCTGGAATTGAGGCAGCTCATGAAGATGCTCAATTAATCCATGAGGCGGCAATCGGTAAAATCGCTGGAGATCAAATCACAAAGCTTATGACTCTTGGTCTTACCGAAGAAGAAGCGGAACAAGAAATCCTTGATGACTTCTTGAGTTAATTCTCGTTCGAACAGCATCTTGTGGATGCAAGCTCTACCTAGCAGCCAAACAACCATACCTAGTCTGTTCTGTCGGTAAAACTTTGCGATAGACAGCCACCACAACTAAAAAGACCGTCTTTTCATCTAAATAGACGGTCTTATCTTTGTTAAGAAACAACACACAAGCTTTCGTTTTTTTCTAATGAATAACGATAATGGTTTCCCTATGCAAAACCTATGTAGCTTTAATCTAAAGACAACCAATACAACAATGAATAAGACAATCGCGCTAGACTAAGTAACTAGAAAAGCTGAGCGAATCAATTCATTGCATTCGCTTTTATAGGGATTAGGAGTCAATTCGCTTTTATGAGCTGTAAGCGTTTAAACAAGGAGCATGCAGTATGACTTTGCGCGACAAAATAGAACAACTAAAGAATCGCGCTGGTTCTGTTTCTTCTTCCTCGACTTCTCATAAAAAAAACGGCTCGTCGCGCCCTCAAGGACATAGATACCCAAACCAAAGTCGAAGCGAGCAGCAAGATCAGTCCTCCGAACAATATCCGAGTGCTGCGTCGTACGCAAGTACTCATGGGGACACTCGTTCAGGAAGACCGAATATTCCCAATCCTTTTAACCCCCTAGTGCGCATTTCTAACCGATGGTTTAACCGTGTGATGGGAGCTGTTTCAGAAGGGGGACTTGCTGGGCAAGAAGCTGAATATGCTGCCCATCGCACCTCGCGCGACTATATTTGGAATTCAATTGGTGTGGGTGCTTGGGGTTGCGTATTTCCTGTTTTAACCGTTATCGCGACTCAGCTTGTCGGCGCCGAACAAGCAGGCATGTTTTCGATGGCGTTTGTTACCGCAACGCTTTTAATGATTATTGCCAACTTCGGTGTAAGAACCTATCAAATTTCAGACTTAGAGGAAAAACATTCCTTCACTGATTACCAAATTCACCGCTGGATTACCTGCGTCGTTATGGTGCTTATTGGCGTAGTTTACTGTAACGTACGAGGATACGGTGAAGAAATGTTTTACCTCTCTATCGGTGTGTATCTCTATAAAATGATAGATGGTTTAGCTGACGTATACGAAGGACGACTCCAGCAAGCTGACAAGCTCTATTTAGCAGGAATTTCTCAAACCATTCGCTCCGTACTTGCGCTCGTAGCGTTTTCGCTTTTGCTCCTCATAACAAAGAACATGGTTGCCGCCTGTTTCGCCATGGCTATTGGTGCCATCATCTCCTTTATAGTGCTAACATTCCCACTGGCACTTCTGGAAACACCAAAGTCAAGGCGTTGCAATTTCTCAAGCATCATCGCACTCTTCAAAAACTGCTTCCCGCTTTTTATTGCACTGTTCCTTTATGCACTGATTGACAACATGCCTAAATTCGTGATGGAAGGCACACTATCCTACGACAACCAACTCTACTTCAATGCGCTTTACTTCCCTGCCCAAGGCATTCTTCTCACCGCGCAGCTTATCTATAAGCCGATGCTCGTGCGCATGGCAGAAGTCTGGCACGATCCCAGTAAGCGCAAGCGCTTTGACCTTATTGTTATTGGCATGCTGCTGCTTATTGTAGGAGTAACTGTTGTAAACGTTATCGTGATGGGGTGGATTGGCATCTCTATCATGAGCTTGCTCTATGGATTAGATTTTGAACAATTCAGAGGCTTGATGTATATCATGCTTGCTGCTGGTGGAATCACCGCCGCGATTGACTTTCTATATCAAACCATTACGGTACTCAGACGACAAAAAGATGTCATGATGCTCTACGTGGTTACCTTTGGCTTCTCTGTCTTCATTCCTATATTACTTGTGAACTTTACAGGTTTACCTGGTGCCGTTATTGGTTACCTTATTGTGATGTGTATTTTGATGGTGCTTTTGGTCTGGGAGTACTTACGTATTCGAAAAGATCTCAGTAACACTCAAAGCGGTCAGACTTTTTCCAAAAGAGCAACGGTAAAATAGGTTCTCTCATAAGGACGATAAAACCGTTCAAATTCAACCAAAGAAACATCGTTTCTTCGAACAATATCATTTACGTCACTTGGTTCCTCTCCTTTTGGTGACTGACCAAGCACAATGAAGATTCCCTTATATCCATCAAGCGCCGCATCCCACGTTTTCACACTCTTCAGTGAAGGGGCGTAGGCCAAATACGATTGCGCCCAATTTCCCTCTTGCCAATCAAGGTAAGTCTCCTCGATCTCTGGATAAGCAACACAAGTTACACCCTCTACCCCAATATCAGAAGAAAGAACAAGGGTACCATCCTTTGCCTGCTCTTCGAAATACTCAAGAGCCTCATTGTTTTCTGCGGAATAGTTATCGCGCAGCAAGATAATCTGATTAGCGATAGCAACGCAAAGCATTAAAGCACAAAAAAGACGGGTCACTAACTGCGGTTTAATACAGGAAAGTAAAACTGAAAACGCAAACAAAAATGGAGCGGAAGCCACAAACGCATAGCGGTAATACAGAATGAACGAATCCATCACAACAGAGACAATGAGTGACAAAACAATGACACCGACATATAACCCAAAGGCAAGGCAAGCCGCTTTAATGTCTGTGCGATCGGCTACAAAAGAAGAGTCTTCTCTATTCGTCTTCTGTTTCTTTTGTTTATAAAGCGAACAAAGAAAAACAAAGCAAATCACCAAGAATACACAGAACAACATGACCATGGTAATTTGCGCTTCTAACCCATATTCGCCACGCCATGCAAAGCACATGTTGTCAGTTGCAACCAGATACGTTAAAAGATTAAACACTGCTTCTGGAGAAATATTTGCCCAGTACGATTCTGAAACAACCCCAACTTGATTAAGTAAAACAGACAGCCAAGGTAGATACAATAAAACTTGAACAAGAGCTTGTACGATGAATATCAGGATGGTCCTTTTATTCCCCTCTCTGTGTCTTAAAAGAAAACAAAGAAACGTGGCATTGATTAAAAAAGCCGTCAATACCCCAAAATAATGCAAGTAAGCACTCGCTAAACTCGAAAGAAAAAAGACAACCCACCATCTATAAGGAATCGATACTCTCAAACTCAACGATTGGGCAATCCTAAAGGAAAAAAGAGCGCATACCGAAACAGTGAAAAATACCCAGGAATACATACGAATCTCGGTAGCCATGATTGTTACATAGGGCATAGTAAGAACAAGAAAAGAAAACAAGACACCGATTTTAGCGCTGAAATCTTTGCGTAAACAAACAAACCCCAACCAAGCAACAGCAGCAACGCCTAGCAAGGTAACAAGACGATACACTACAAGGTTCTGCCCAAAGATAATATAGAGAACATGCAATCCCCAATAATACAAAACAGGGTGAACATCCCCAGAGCCTACGTACCAAATGTCTCCAAAATCGTGGTTAGCTATCGCGACAGAATAGCTCTCATCAAACCAAACGTTATTATGAAATGCGTTAAGCGATAAAAAAACTGTTCCAACAATTAAAAGAACAATATGAAAAGCACGACTAGTTAAAACTGAATCTACAGATTTATCGTTTACTGTTATATTCATCTATATTTCTCCTTTATCTGATTATCTTAGAGATATTCAGATCGTGCGATAATGCATAAAACGAACGAAAACAATCCATGGGAGTTGGTTTTACATGTCGATTATTTTTCATGCCGATGATTTTGGACTCAACCCCAAACAAGCAGGACGTATTCTCAGCTTAAGTAAAGTCTGCGGAAATTCTGGCAGATTAACCTCTGTGAGTATTTTTCCCAATTCGCCCAGTTTTAAGGAATGTACACAGCTCGCAAAACCCTTCATTGAAGAAGGAAAACTCCTTGCCACCGTTCATCTCAATATAGTTGAAGGCCCAAGCTGTGCCCCAAAAAGTGAAGTTCCTCTTTTAGTGGACGATCGGGGTATGTTTAAACTGAGCTTCATTGATCTTTTGAAGCGCTCCTATCTGCCCAATAATGAAGAATTACTTGTGCAAATTGCACTTGAATTTATCTGCCAAATTGAACGGTTTCTTGAGCAATTTCCCACACTCAAAACCAGCTTAAGACTTGATAGCCACCAACATTTTCATACAATTCCGCTGGTATATCGCGCTCTTGAACTCGCCTTACAAGCTATCTCATGTAAGCCTGATCACATACGAGTTCCTCTCGAGTGCAACGTGTATTTACGCGACCAACCAAAACTTCGAAAAAAAATACAGCCTATCAATGTTATTAAAACTGAACTACTCGCCGCCCTTTGGGCACAGTGTTCAAAACGACCCATACCAACAAATCAACCAACAAACTTTTTCAGCGGAATTCTTTTTTCAGGACACATGGAAGATTTATCTGACCAAGCATTATCCTCGCTTCACCAGCATGCCCTACGATATGGAAAAGATGTTGAGGTTTTATATCATCCTTTTGGTCTTTCTGAAGGCGAAAAAGCGTTCGATGAACACAAAACAGATTTCATAACTTTTCACCGATCACCTCACCGTTTGAATGAAGCAAACGCGCTAAGACGCCCTGGTATCCCCGTCTAAAACACTCGATAAGAGCTATTTATTTATAAATTCATTCTTTTTGTTCAGCAAACGGAAATGATCTATTATTACACTCCAATACATTGATTTGCTGCGCGAAGCTCTCAGCGCTCATTTCATTCTTAGTGAACACTCACTAATTCGAAAGGATGTCATTCATGAAGATAGCTTTCTTTCCGGGTTGCATGGTAGACATGTTTTACCCCGAAGTTGGCAAATCTGCTGTTCGTGTTTTGGAGAGGCTCGGATGCGAAATCTCTCTGCCTGACGGACAAATTTGCTGTGGTCAACCTCTTCTTAATTCGGGGTTCACCAAAGAATCAATTCCCATGATGAAAAACCTTATTGATTCTTATGAACCTTACGACACGATTGTTTCGCTCACAGGTTCATGCGCATATGCCATCAAAGAAGACTACAAACGTTTTTTGGCATATGACGAGGAATATGCTCCTAAAGTAGAAGCCTTAGCGAACCGAATCTATGAATTCACTGAATTTATTGTTGATGTTCTAGGCGTAACCGATGTTGGGGCAAAACTCGAAGGTAAAGCTACGTTTCATAAAAGCTGCCACATGACACGCATGCTTGGAGTTCGCGAACAACCCCTCGCCCTTTTAAATAATGTTGAAGGATTAGAATACGTCGAAATGAAGGCAGCTGATCGTTGCTGCGGTTTTGGCGGCACTTTTAGCGTTAAAGAGCCAGAAATATCAGAACAAATGGTTTTAGAGAAAGCCCAGAATGCCCTCAATACGGAAGCTGACTATCTTGTGGGAGCTGACCAAGCGTGTCTCATGAACATCAAAGGCTGTTTTGATCGTATGGAGGCTGAAGGAATACTGCCACACCCCATCAAGGTGCTCCATATTGCACAGGTTCTTGATTCAGGAAAGGGGGCAAATTAAATGGCTTTAAGTCCCGTTATCTACGACGACGCTCCCCTTCGCGAGCGCGTTCGCAAAGCTCTCACTGATGATTTCAAGCACGAAGCAATCAGGAAAGCTCAGGATACGATTGTTGGAAATGCCGAGCGTTTGGCAAGAGAAAACCCCATATGGGAAGAACTCCGACTGGAAGCTGCATATATTCGTAACCATGTCCTTCAAAACCTTGATTATTACATCAAGGAATTCGCTACTAATGCTCAAGCCGCAGGCGCAAAGGTTTATTTTGCTCCTACCGCAGAAGACGCCGTAGAGAAGGCGCTTGATATCTTTGAAGAAGTTGGCGCTAAAAGTTGCGTTAAGTCAAAATCTATGGTCACTGAAGAAGTTGGCCTCAATGATTTTCTGGAAGAGCACGGCATTCATGCCATCGAAACTGACTGTGCTGAAAACATCCTTCAAACCGCAGGAGACAAACCTTCGCACATTGTTGTACCTGCCCTTCACTTCGACAGAAAACACATTCGTGATCTATACCGAAACAAGAAGGGCTATACCGGAAGTGAAGATCCTGAAGAAATTACCCACTTCCTTCGCGAAAATTTAAGAAAAGAATTTCTTGAAGCAAAGATAGGTGTTACCGGATGTAATTTTGGTGTTGCCGAAACGGGATCGTGTACGCTTGTGACCAACGAGGGTAATGGCAGAATGGCAACCACCGTGCCTAATACTCAAATAGTATTCTTGGGAGCAGAGCGTCTGGTACCAAACCTGAAAAGTCTTGATACTCTTTTAGCGTTGCTGGTGCCAAGTGCCGTTGGATCAAAAATCACCAGCTCTTTCTCTATCAACACTGGTACGGCAAACGCTGAAGAAGCCGATGGCCCCCATTCTGTTCATATCATTATGGTCAATAACGGCCGTAGTAACATTCTGAAGAGTGAATTTGCTCCTATGCTACGCTGCATCCGATGCGGCGCTTGCATGAACAACTGTCCGGTTTATCGCCACATTACAGGTCACGGCTACGGATCAATCTATCCAGGACCTATGGGTGTTGTACTTACGCCGCTTCTTGAAGGCTATGACAATACCGATAAAATGGCGTTTGCCTGCTCTCTTTGTGGAGCATGTGATGATGCTTGTCCCGTGAAAATTCCACTTCACGAACTTATTCACTACCATCGTCTCAATATCGTCGCTGAAGGTAGACCAGGCGCTCCCGAAAAAGCAGCATTTGCAACAGCAGGAAAAGTGCTTTCTAACCGTAAACTCTATGATCTAGCTACAGGCGCAGGCTCAAAGGGCATGAAAATAATGGGTGGCAGTTATGGTGCGCTCGGCTCATCTACTTCGTGGATTCCTGTTTTACGCGGATGGACTGGATCACGCGATTTCGAACTCTTAGCTGACGAACGCTTTAGAGACTGGTTTAAACGCCACTCCCTTACTCCTTACGAAACTGACACAAACAAACACAATGAAACCAAGGGAGGAGAAAATTAATGAGCACCGTAGAACTAGAAGAGTTCCTTAAGCCCTTTTCTTCCGCATTAGGCAGAAGTACTCCACCCGAAATCATCGAACCAATCGACATTAAGAACTCGTGCCAGTTCATTCTTGCTAATGCTATGACGAAAGATGAAATCGTCGAAAAGTTTTTCACAGAAGCAGAAAAGATTGGCGTGAGCATCGCCCGAACAGCCCCAAGCAACGTCGCCGAGACTGTTACGAAAGTTGCCCTTGATATGGGCGGCGGCAAAGTTCTGTTCGCCGAAACCAAAGAAGCAAAACAATGCGCGCTTGAACAAGCGCTAAACAAAGCCGGACTTGAAGTGGTTGCCTGGGACTCCTCTAGAGGCCATGAAGAAATAATGCTTGCCCAATCAAGCGACATCGGCATTACTTTTGCTTACGGGGGGATTGCTGAAACAGGAAGCGTTATTCAGGCTTCCTCAAAAGAATCAGGACGCTCAATTTGCACCATTCCTGCTTCACACATCGCCATAGTCAACAAAAGCAAAATCTTTGCTCGAATTGGCGATGCCCTCGACACTTTAAGAAAAGACTTTGGCGGAAACATGCCCTCGAATGTCACTATTATTAGTGGTCCATCCGCTACGGCAGACATTGAACTCGTTCGTGTTGTAGGTGTACACGGCCCTGTTCACACAGCCATAGTCTTCGTTGAAGACTAACGGTCTACTCATTTAAATACAGCGTGGGTTTTCGATGAAGCAAAACGGGCATTGCAGATCGAACAGCCTTAATCTCGCGAAGATCAATTCGGGCGGTTATCAGCGTTTCGCGTTGACCGCCCGATGCTATCAACACCCCATCGGGACCAAAAATTCCACTTTGCCCTAAATAACCTTTGTCAACTCGACTCAACCCTGCAACAAAAATTTCATTTTCTATGGCACGAGCCGCAAGAAGTGTTCTCCATTGATCTGCTTTTAGTCGACCATCCACCCATGCAGCAGGATACACAAGCAAATCGCACCCTTTGAGCGCTGCAAACCGAGCAACTTCAGGAAAACGAAGGTCATAACAAATTCCTAAACCAATATTTCCAAACGGTGTTTCAATAGGTTCAAAAAGAGCATCTCCGGAACTCATGCGATCGGATTCTTTCGTGAAATCCGTATCGAAAAGATGAACTTTACGATATACACCTCGTTTCATTCCGCTATCTGAAACAATAACAGCAGTATTAAAGGGATGGTTAGTCTGAAGATTTTTCTCATTAACGGTATAGATAAGCCAAAGGCCATACCGCTGAGCCAAAGCATCCATTCCTTTAGAGAAAGGACCGTCAAGCGTTTGGGCCTCAGATAAAAACACTTGCTGATCCTTTTCATAGCGCGTCATAAGCGACTCAGGGAAAACGAGAATATCTACACCTTCCTCTTTAGCCTCCTCACACCATTTCTCAGCCATTACCAGCACGTCTTCATAACGTTCACCCTCTGGATGACAGCACTGAGCAAGACCAAGCGTAAATTGAGAAATAGACATACCTAACCATCCCCGAAGTGTTCTGTTTCATTGTCTAATCGAACAATAAAACAATTCAAAGTTTATTACAAAAACGTTTATGTTTCTGAAATACTAAAGAAGAAGCCATCCACCCTCTATATAGACAATTTGGCCCGTGATATAGGAAGACTCATCGCTTGCAAGGAACAAAACACCATTAGCGATATCGTCTTTTGTGCCACGCTTTCTCAAAGGAAGCTTGGCACAAAGATCAGCCTCACGCTGTTTATCGGAATACAGATCTGCATTCAAATCCGTTGGAATACTACCAGGACCAACTGCATTAACACGGATTCCGTCAGGTCCCAAATCACGCGCTATAGTTTTAGTAAGCATTGCAACACCCGCCTTGCTAATGTTGTAAAGCAAGTTTTGAGGATTATAGGTTGCTCCAGATATTGACGCAATATTTACGATATTTCCTTCAGTTTTATGTTCGCGATGATATCGAGCAAACCATTGACAGGTAAACACCATAGATTTTAGGTTTACGTTCATCTGTTTTTCCCATATTTCTTCGGTGACTTCATCTAAGCTTTCGAGCGAAAAAACACCGGCGTTATTCACCAAAACATCGAACGCACCAAACTTTTCAACAACACTCGTAAAAAATGTATCGATGTCTTCAATTTTTGAAACGTCAACAGATTTTGCCATGATGCGACTTCTATCGTCTCCGGCAATCTCTTGCATCAACTCCTCTTTCCCGCAAGGAGAAACGCTGCAAAAGGCCACGTTTGCACCCGCCTCATAAAAACGCTCACCTATGCAGCGCCCAATACCACGAGCCGAACCTGTCACCACTACGGTTTTCCCTGTAAAGTTATACGAAATGCTCATTCGATTACCTCCCTTTTCTTTATCAGAAACCGACTAAACATATACAAAGTGTAACAAAGTGCCTGGTCGGGAGTTATTCATAGACACTATTGATAGCTTAATACCGACTAATGGCTCAACAGCAGCTAAATAATGTCCCCCTACTCCTGCGTAATTTCTGAGAAAAAACAGGTTTACAATAGATACACTAAACAACGTTTTCTGTTAAGAAAGAAGAGATCGATGAAAAGATCTGAAACTATTTTTTATGAGGTGCATAACGGACTCTACGTTAATCTCACCAATAAATGTTCATGCGCATGCACGTTTTGCATTCGTAATTCAAGCAACCAGGTTGGAAACGCAAACACGCTATGGCTCGATCATGACCCTTCTTTTAAAGAAGCAAAAGAAGCCCTTGATGCGATAAATCTAGATTTGTATGAAGAAATTGTTTTCTGTGGATACGGCGAACCAACTGAAGCTTTAAATGTTTTACTTAAACTCGCAAAGGAGATTAAACGGCGTAGCGCAACCCCCATTCGTATTAACACCAATGGTCATGGATCGCTTATCAACAAACGTAATATTATCCCAGAGCTTGAAGGTCTTATCGACGCAGTCTCCATCAGTCTTAACGCCCCCGCAGCTGAAAAATATTATGAACTCACGCGAAGCCATTTTGGTAAAGAGAGTTTTGATGCGGTTATAGCGTTCGCTAAAGAGGCAAAGAAATACATTCCGTCCGTCACCCTGACAACAGTCAGTACCACTCTTACCTCAGAAGAAGAGAAAGCATGCAAGCATCTTTGCGAAGAGCTGGGTGTTACTTATCGAATTCGTGCCTGGGTATAAGAAACAAATGTGTTGCAATTTCTAACGAATCGCCTTTACTGGCGCCCCCGCAGACTACTTTTCTTTCTTATGGTAGGCTATCCAATACATCATACCCACAAACAACGCTCCACCAACAATGTTACCTGGCACTGTTGCACTCCAGTTCCATAGAGCACCTGCCCATGAAATCGTTGTCGGGTCAAGCGCCACTGGGTCAACCCCAACCGAAACAAGCAAAATACCCATGGGTAAAAAGAACATATTAGCAACACAGTGTTCAAAACCGCAGGCAACAAACGCTGCTATAGGGAGAAGAACGGCAAACATCTTATCAACAACAGTCTTAGAGGCATAAGCCATCCAAACCGCCAAACATACAAGAAAATTACAAAGGATACCTTTAGCAAAAAGCGTAACCCAATCGGCGGACATTTTTCCGCTCGCAACGCTTACCATAGTTTGACCGACTTGTCCGCCATCCATTGAAGGCATTCCGCTCAAATATACCAAGGCAACCATTACTAATGAGCCCATGAAATTACCAACAAAAACGACGATCCAGTTTTTCCAAACAGAACCCCATGATATCTTCTTGCTGGCCGCCGACATGACAATCATGGTATTGCCCGTAAAGAGTTCGGCACCACAAACAACAACCAACAACAGCCCAAGAGAGAACAAACAACCGCCGAAAACACGCTGAACCGCGAAGGGTAAATCTGGATCTCCTACCACGAGCGTAAAGAACATGGCTCCCATCGAAATAAAGGCCCCTGCCATAAGAGAGAGAATAAAAGATTGTTTTATCGACATTGAAGTTTTAGAAACGCCTAAATCTTCAGCTTTCGCCTCAATTTCTGCAGGGGTCAAAGCATCTGGTTTTGGAAACGGTGCGCTCAGCTTGCCATTGGTCATGTTCTCTCCTTACGACACCTTTAATACAGCAAAAGCATCATGAACAACTGACAATAGCAGCATTTTTTGAAAAGTAGTAATCAGATAATAAAAAAACTGGCACACGGTTTGTTTTAGTTGATTCGCGATCAGAAAAATATAATGCACATAAAACGACCGGGAATAGATTGGCTAAAAACGTCCGCCCTCTCCCTCAATATAGCGAGGTTTGACAATTTCGTTTCTGATATAGCGGAACGTTTCCTTCTCGCCCTCTTTAGCAAGCTTTACGAGAAGACGCTCTAAAAGAGCAGCAGTATCAGGATGCATCAATAAAGGACCAACACTTTGTTCAAGGCGGTAATAGGTCAGAGAGCTTTTATCGGTGTAAGCAGATCCTTGATACACCTTACTGGCCGCAACACGATCACAAAACATCTCTACCACATAGCGTGTAGGCATTTTCTTGCCTTCGAGAGTTGCATCACCGTTGTTCTTAATATCAATCCAGTATTCAAAATGATGACGATTACGACCTTTATGGTGGAGCCAAGCGGTGGAATACCCAAGCTCTTGACGCTCGCCAGAATTAGGGCTTTTTATGCCCGTGTAGTATTTCATGCCGATTCTAAATTCGGTAAAGGAATATTTTGAAAGATCGTGCGTAAGACCTTGCCTGTACAAACCCGATCGGAAGCAATGATTAGCTACCACAATTTTATGGTGCGTAATCGTAGCAAAATGTCGTATCGCATTTGAAAGGCTCAACCGCGCTCTCCTTCCAGGCTCCATCCAATACGTAAGCAAACTCCAGCCATTAAGAAGAACTCACATTCAACCATAACTGAAGCGTCAACGAGAATGACTATACTCTTTTACTCGTGCATACAAAAGAAGAGAGTTAACCAGAGTAGAAAAATAATGCATCTTCATAAAAACGTTTTTTCGGAAAATGACTCTAGCAATTTCTAAATCCAACCAAAATGATGACAGGCCTTCATGATGCCATCATTATCACAGCTCTCGGTAATGTAGGTAGCTCGCTGCTTAACCTCTTCTTTTGCGTTCCCCATAGCAACACACGTCCAATCAGGGATAAACATCGAAATGTCGTTTTTATCGTCACCAAAAACGACAACGTCCTCATAGGGTGCATTAAGAATATCCATCATCTTCTTAATGCCGAACTGCTTATCCATCGGCTCAACAAAAATAGTGTCAGGATTGTAGCGAATCCAAGGCACCCCATCGAGTGCCCCCGTTGACAGCAAACGAGATTCGTCATTCACTTTGCAGGGAAAATAGATTTTATATATCTCATCAAGCGAATCAGCACTAAGATTAGAAACCCACTGAGTAGGAACGTAATAATCCCCTGCATACGTATCAAATTCCCTGCAAGGACTATACCGAAGAAGCTCATTAGCTGTTGTTACCGCCCACGGAATTTCAAGAGCATCAAGCTTTCTGAGACAGGCTTTGGCGGGCTCCAAATCAAGGGGCCTCATGTAAACGAGCTTACCTTCTACTGTTACCGAATAACCGCCATCGGCAACAATATTTGAAATGCCCACACTCTTAATATAATCTACGGCATTTGCCTGAAGTCTTCCGGTAGCAAGTGCAACAAAGTGACCCTCGGCTCGCAACTTATCCAACGTATCGAGTGCGCTTTGCGGTATTTCTCTTGTTCTTGGAATAGCAAGAGTTCCGTCGTAGTCAAAGAAAAAATACTTTCGTGTCACACGCACGCTCCCATCAGAATAAAAGACCACGTTCTCACAGATTGAGAACGTGGCTTATTACCCAAAACCCGTTTAATCACTAAAGGATGCGCAAGGCAACCTCTTTAAGTTGACGAGTGGTAACCTGGCTGGGAGCACCCGTCATAGGATCAGAAGCGGAGCTCGTCTTAGGGAAGGCGATAACGTCACGAATAGACTGCTTACCCGCAAGAAGCATAACCAAACGATCAAGACCGAGGGCGATTCCGCCATGAGGAGGAGCGCCGAGTTCGAGCGCATGGATAAGATGACCAAACTTTTCTTCAATTTCTTCATCGGTCAAGCCACAGACACGAAGAATACGCTTCTGCTCTTCTGCATTATGAATACGGATAGTGCCTCCACCAACTTCGAAACCGTCCATAACCAGGTCATACGAGTAACTACCGCATTCAAGAGGGGCGGTTTCAATTTTGTCGAGATCTTCTTCAAGAACATGAGTGAAAGGATGATGCTCCGCAGCATATTTCTTTTCGTCCTCGTCATAACGAAACATTGGGAAATTAACAACCCAAAGAAGAGCATGACCCTTACGCTCGATGCCAAGAGCATCAGCCATGTGCAGACGAAGCGCAGAAAGAACTGCATTTGCTACATCATAGGTATCTGCCGCAAAGAGGACTAGGTCACCAGGCTCAACATTCATAGCCTCTTTAAGAGCAGCGAATTCTTCATCAGTGAAGAATTTAATAATTGGACTCTTTTCCTTACCATCAGAGGTAAAAGCAATCCAAGCCATGCCTTTTGCTCCATTTTCAGCGGCAATGTCGGCAAGCTTTTCAATTTCGCCACGACTCCAGTCACCAGCGCCCTTAGCGTTAATAGCCTTAACAATGCCTCCTGATTGAGCAACACTTGAAAATACTTTGAAACCAGAGTTCTTAACGATTTCAGTGAGGTCCACCAATTCCATGCCGAAACGAACATCGGGACGGTCGCAGCCAAAACGATCCATGGCCTCCGAATACTGCATACGCTGCAAAGGGAATGCATGCTCAACGCCCACAGCCTTCAAGGTTTCAGCCATAACGTCTTCCATCATAACCATGACGTCTTCGCCCTTAACGAAGCTCATCTCAATATCGACCTGAGTGAATTCAGGTTGGCGATCAGCACGAAGATCTTCGTCACGGAAGCAACGCGCAATCTGATAATAACGCTCAATGCCACCCACCATCAACATCTGTTTAAACTGCTGAGGACTCTGAGGAAGCGCATAAAAACGACCCGGGTTAGGACGAGACGGAACGATATAGTCACGTGCGCCTTCAGGAGTGGAATTTGCAAGAATAGGAGTTTCAACCTCAAGGAAACCGCGTTCATTAAGAGCAGCGCGAATTGCTTGAGCTACCACATGACGCAGTTTTAAGTTAGCAAACATTTCAGGACGACGAAGGTCAAGATAACGCCACTTCATACGCGTGGTTTCGTCGGTTTCAATACCATCTTCAATGGAGAAAGGAGGGGTGACTGAAGAATTCAAAACCTTAACCGAAGAAGCGAGCACTTCAATTTCGCCCGTAGTCATATTAGGGTTAACGGCCTCAGGCATACGCTCACGTACTTTACCTATAACCTCAATTACATATTCACGGCCAAGATGTTCAGAAACTGCGAAATTTTCAGCACTTACACAATCAGGGTCAACAACACACTGAGTGTATCCCTCACGGTCACGCAGGTCGATGAAAATAAGACCACCATGGTCACGGTTGTGCCAAACCCAACCGGTCAACGTAACCTCGGTGCCTACATCCTGCTTGCGGAGCTGACCGCACGTGTGAGAATGCATGCTGTATTCATTAAGAAAGTCAGTCATGTTTTCTGTTCTCCTTTTAACCCTTATCGTTATTCATAACCAATTTAATTGATTGGTACACCTAAAACATCAAGCCTGTTCGCTAAGCACAGCGCCATATACTCAATGCATCAACTGCCTTATTTTACGCTAGTTTAGATACCAAATCAGCAAAAGAAATTGTTTGCTCTTCGTGATTACCCATATTCCTCAAAGTAACAACACCCTGGGCAATTTCATCAGGACCAAGAATTGCAACATTGTGAGCGCCAAGCTTGTCAGCAAGCTTAAATTGACTCTTTAAGCTGCGCTGCTGATGGTCCATCTCGGCGATAATCCCCTTATCACGACACTCTTGAACGAGACAAAATGCCCGAGCGCGAGCATCATCATCAACACAAGCAACGAACAAATCACAGCGCTTGAGTGAAGGAAATTCAACACCAGCCGCTTGAAGCGCAAGTAAACAACGCTCATAACCTAACGCAAAACCAAGACCCGGCGTTGCTCGTCCACCTACTTCCTCGGTGAGTTTATCGTAGCGTCCACCGCCCCCAATAGCATTCTGAGAACCTAAGCCTTCGACAACCTGAACTTCAAAAACAGTACGCGTATAGTAGTCAAGCCCACGAACAAGAGAAGAATCCTCAATATAGGAAACACCTGCTCCATCAAGATAGTTCTTAACTGTTTCGTAGTGTTTCTTGCAGTCCTCACATAAATGGTCAGTGATTATGGGAGCTTTCTTCATGACTTCTGAACAACCTGGTTTTTTGCAGTCGAACGCACGCAAGGGATTGATTTCCGAGCGCGTAATACAGTCTTCACAAAGCTCATCATGATGGGCATCCATATACCGCTTTACAGCTTCTCGATATGCTGGTCTACAGTGCTCACAACCCATAGAATTGATAAGTAGCTGCGTGGCGTTTACCGGAATGCCGATAGCCTCATAAAAACGCATAAGCATAATGATCGCTTCTGCATCAACACTTGGGTTTTCAGCACCCAAGCACTCCACACCAACCTGGTTAAACTGACGCTGTCTGCCTTTTTGAGGGCGTTCAGCTCTAAACATGGGACCGGCATACATAAGCTTAGCGGGAGCAGCTCCCTGCGGAACTAGATCATGTTGAACCACAGCGCGTACAACACCAGCTGTTCCTTCAGGACGTAAGCTCAAACGACTCTTGCTTTTAATAGACCCACCGTCAATGAGACGCTTAAGATTTTCACCTGAAATTGCAGTAAACATCTCTTTGGAAACAACATCAGTTGCTTGACCGATACCACGCACAAAGAGCTCAGTCTGCTCGAACTGTGGAGTCTCAATAGGCAAATAGCCATAACGACCAAAAATATCAAAAGCCGTCTGTTTGAAATAATTCCAAAAAACAGCCTCTTCAGGAAGAAGGTCTTTAGTGCCTTCAGCATTCTGGATTGCCATTATTCTCCTTACAGATTCTCGATAACTTTGTCGCCCATAGCAGAAGTGCCAAGAATTTTCTCTGCGGGTGTTGAAGCATCAGCGATATCACCAGTACGCCAACCATCATTCAAAAGCGAATCAACTGCACGAGCAACATCATCAGCGGCTTCACCCATGTCGAAGCTATAACGGAGCATCATCTCAACAGAAAGAATTTGCGCCAAGGGATTTGCAATACCCTTACCCGCAATATCAGGAGCACTACCATGGCTTGGTTCATACAGAGCAGTACCATCACCTAAGGAAGCGGAGGCAAGCATGCCAAGTGAACCAGTAATCTGAGCAGCTTCATCAGAAAGAATATCGCCAAACATGTTTTCAGTTACCACAACATCAAACTGGCGAGGGCTGTCGATAAGCTGCATAGCCGTATTATCTACCAACATATCAATAAGCTCGACATCAGGATATTCTTCCTTGCCAATACGATGAACAATTTCGCGCCACATACGGCTCGTTTCCAAAACATTAGCTTTATCAATAGAGTGAACCCGACCACGGCGTTTGCGAGCAGCCTCAAAGGCCTGGCGCGCAATACGCTCGATCTCATATTCGCGATATTCCAAGGTGTCATAGGCTCGTTGACCGCGAGAACCTGAAGTTCCTGCACCTTCTTCATCGTAAAAACGTTCACGCTTACCAAAATATAAACCACCCGTAAGCTCACGAACGATCAAAAGATCAACACCATCGATAACTTCTGGTTTTAAAGTTGAAGCAGAAGAAAGCGCATTGAAAATTTGAACAGGACGAAGATTGGTATACAAGCCAAGCTCTTTACGAATTCCCAATAATCCCTGTTCAGGACGTGGCTTCGAAGGATCGGTAGTATCCCATTTAGGACCACCTACTGCAGCAAGCAGAACCGCATCACAAGAACGGGCAGCATCAAGCGTTGACTGCGGAAGAGGCTCTCCAACCTCATCTATTGCACAACCTCCAATAAGAGCCTCGGTGTACTCAAAGGAAGTATCGTACTTTGCGCCCACCGCGTTAAGAACCTTAACTCCCTCGGCAATAATTTCAGGCCCAATACCATCACCTGGCAATAAACAAATCTTGAAGGTTTGAGACATTCCTCTTCCTCTCTCGAATAACTTCATGTAAATACACTATTTCCCTTGCCAACAATGACAAGGGAAATAACAACTAATCAATTCCTAAAACTTTACGGGTACGATTTAGTAATCCGCCCTGCTCAATAATATCAGCAATAAAAGGCGGGAACGGCTGCGCGATAAATGACTGACCCGTTGTTTCATCAACGATAGTACCGGTATCAGTATCAACCGAAACCACATCACCATCTTTGATTGCGTCGACCGCTTCGGGACATTCAAGAATAGCGAGGCCAGTGTTAATTGAATTGCGGTAAAAAATACGAGCAAAGCTCTTTGCAATAACAACGTCAACACCCGAGGCTTTAATAGCAATAGGAGCATGCTCACGAGAAGAACCGCAACCAAAGTTTTCATCGGCAACAATAATGTCACCCTGAGCAACCTTGTTTACAAATTCAGTGTCGAGGTCTTCCATGCAGTGTTTTGCAAGTTCAACAGGATCAGACGTGGTCAAATAACGTGCAGGAATAATTACGTCAGTATCAATATCGCGACCGTAGCGATGTACATTACCTCTAAATTGCATGTTCTTTACTCCTCATCCAAATCTTCAGGAAGACCAATGTGACCCAAAATTGCAGAAGCCGCAGCCACAACAGGAGAAGAAAGATATACCTCACTCGTTGGGTCACCCATACGACCAACAAAGTTACGATTCGTAGTAGCGATAGCACGCTCCCCTGCTGCCAAAATGCCCATGTAGCCACCAAGGCAGGGACCGCAGGTTGGAGTCGATACTGCGCAGTTTGCATCAAGAAAGATATCCATCAAGCCCTCATCAATGCACTGACGATATACTTGCTGCGTAGCAGGAATGATGATGCAACGAACATTGGGGTGAACCTTGCGACCTTTGAGAATTTCTGCAGCCTGGCGCATGTCTTCAATGCGGCCATTTGTGCAAGAACCAATAACAGACTGATCAATCGTAATATCACGTGCCTCTGAAGCGGGACGTGTATTAGAGGGTAAATGAGGGAACGCAACCGTAGGAACAATATCTGCGGCATCAATATCATAAACCTTTGCATACTGAGCATCTGGATCAGAATGGTATTCCGTGTAAGGCTTCTCTACTCTGCCATCCATATACTTACGAGTTACATCGTCAACAGCAATTAAACCAGCTTTACCACCTGCCTCGATAGCCATATTGGAAATACTCAAACGTTCATCCATTGAAAGATTTTCAATAGCGTTTCCACGAAATTCCATTGCGGCATACAAAGCACCATCAACACCAATCATGCCAATAATATGCAAAATGATGTCTTTTCCTGTCACACCAGGTCGCAACTCGCCATTAATATTGAACAGAATTGACTCAGGAACCTTAAACCATGCTTTGCCCGTTGCATACCCAATTGCGGCGTCCGTTGAACCAACGCCCGTTGCAAAAGCGCCTAAGGCTCCATAGGTACAGGTATGACTATCGGCACCAATGATAAGATCACCCGCACCAACAACACCCTGCTCAGGAAGGAGCGCATGCTCTACACCCATGCATCCAACCTCGTAATAATGGGTAATGCACTGAGCATGAGCAAATTCACGAGTCATTTTTGCTTGCTCGGCTGCTGCAATATCTTTATTAGGGACATAATGATCTGGCACAAGTGCGATTTTCGTAGGATCAAAAACCTTCTCAACGCCAACCTTGTTGAATTCTTTAATTGCGATTGGTGACGTAACATCGTTCGATAGAACGAGGTCCAAATCACACTCAATGAGCTGACCAGGAACAACTTCTTCAAGACCCGCATGGGCTGCAAGAATTTTCTCAGCCATGGTCATGGGACGTGCCATATTCTCTCCTTTTTATAGTGTTCATGCGAAACGTGACAAGTATAGCACCGTATACAAACAACCTCGCAAAGCTACACAGGAGCAATGGAATCATTACTCCCAAAACCACAACGAAAAAAGGTCAGTTTACCCACGAAGAGTATCCATACCAACCTTACGAAAACCGCAGCACTCTACGAGCGAGAAAGCGGCCAAGTAAACGGCAGATCAAAAACGTCACGTTTCCAAAAAAGCCAAATTGCGATTAAGAGAACAGGAATAGCGACCTTGATTGTTTCATAGAAGATAAATTCAAAACCTGCAATAAGAACCAAAAAAGTTAAGGCAAATGCCCATGCTATACGAAGGCGGAAAATAAGTCCGATACCTGCTATAAGCAGAATTATCGCGGTAAAAATAAGTGCAGGACCAGAAAGCATATTGCTGATATCAATCCACTGAGTGAGAAGGGTATAAGAAGCAAAAAGCTGCGGGAAAAGAGCCATGACAAGGTTTACCACTGCGCAAAGAATTACCAACGTCCCGCTAATCCAACCAATGTCACGATGCTTAGCTTGCGCAGAATTATCCTTTTTTGCGGTAAAGAACCCAGACTGAGAAAGCAAAACGGCACCAATACAGAAAGGAACCCAAAACATAATTCCACGATACACAAGCGCAATGGCGGTAGCTACTGACAAAGAACAGCCTGCACTGGTAAGAACAGCAGCAATTGCAGCCTCAACAACACCAACGCCCTGAGGAGTCGGACTCAACAAAACGGAAATAACTCCAAGAGCAAATGCCGCAATAAGTGGTCCAATATCAGTAAAACCAAACGCGAAACCAATCGCTATAAGGCAAAGCATGTTTAAAATAGCCGATGCGGAAGCATACACAATTGTAATAGCTGTTCCTCGAGGGTTGCCAGCCAAAATTCGCGCTGATCTGATGAAAGAGTCGGCAACGCTCTGGCCCCATCTATTAGGAAGTTCGCGTTTCAATGGCTTAATGATTTTACGGATTACACGCTCAACAACGGAAAAAAGTGAAACAAGCCATTGCGGCTTGAAATACCCACAGAAAAAGAAACTCGCCAAAACAACCAAGGTTCCCGCAAGTAACAACCCACCAATGACGAAAATAACATTTACCATACCGCTGATAAACATAGCGATAAAACCAATAATAGATATTACGAAAACCGCAGCAAAATAGGCAATTTGTGAAAGCACCGCGCCACTCGTTGCCGTGCCAATATCACACCCACGTCTACGTGCATCATCGATAATGAAAGCAACGCCGGTTGCCCCCGAAAAGAGACAAAACGTATTAATAAACACGAGACTAAAAATTAAAACGATGTTATGCCAAAGTCCCGTTCTGTTTCCCACAGCGTCAAAAGCCGCATCATAAGACATTGCCTGAACAATGTGACGAGCAAGCATTACAATCACTGAAACAACAATAGGAATTAAGGCACCACCTTGAATGGTGGTTACAAACTCAGCGAGATAATCTAAATTTGCCACGATAAAAAAAGCCCCCACAACAGCGATGAGGATGAGAATTGCTTTTTTCATGACACCTTGCCTTTAAGCTGCATAGATTAATCCTGCTGAATAGATTTTACTCTATCATATTTCGTATCATCTAAAAGATGAATTCGGTTCAGAGTTTACCCAACAAAAGCTCAGCGTAGCTCTTCAGTTTTTGTTGAAGACTCTTGAACGTAGTCAGTTACCCCACAACATTAAAGGAATACAATGCCTAGTCACATTCACCATCTAGCTAACACAACACGCAGTTTTAGGCGCTTTCGCGAGAACTATCCCGTCACTAAGAAACTAATGACCGAATGGATTGACAATGCTCGCGTAACAGCAAGTGCAAAAAACGCTCAACCACTTAAATATCGCATCATAACCGACAAAGATATGTGCGCAAATGTCTTTGAAACACTCGCCTGGGCTGGTTATTTAACCGATTGGAATGGCCCAAAAGAAGGAGAGCGCCCAACGGGTTACATCGTTATGGCAAATGACACCACTATTGCGCCTACCGCACAAGCACATTTTGATGCCGGTATAGCCGCTCAGACTATCATGATGAGCTCAACCGAAGAAGGTTTTGGTGGATGCATTATTATGTCATTCAAGAAGAAACAACTTAAAGATGTCCTCAATATTCCAGAGCACCTTGACCCAGTGTTTGTTCTTGCCCTTGGACGTCCCATTGAAGATGTTCGTTTGACCAAAATGGAAAACGGAGATTACAAATACTATCGCGATGAAAATGGCGTCCACTATGTTCCCAAACGACCCCTTGAAGATATTCTTTTTTAATTCGCATTTTTTCATTTGTGATTCTTTGCATATACCGAAGAGGTTTTCCAACATTTAAGCAACAAAGAACTGTTTGGGATCCTCTTCTTGACTTTATATGGAAAAGTAAACCATGAAAGATGCAGGCATCACACGTTGAAGATAGGTACCTAAGACACTATGAAAAAAACTGAAGCTCTTTCTATTCTTGGATTGAGTGAGGGAGCATCCGAAGAAGAAATTAAAAAAGCACATCGCAAGCTTGTAATTGAAAACCATCCCGATAAATTTGGTCAAAATCAAACCGCTCGGGAACAGGCGGAAGAAAAAACAAAACTCATCAATGAAGCGCGTGATGTTCTACTTTCAGGAAAATGGGACCCAGAATATACCACCGCAGGCACCCCATATGGTGCTCCTTTTTCCTACAACCCTTATACGCAATCGAGACCAAACGCTTCAGGGGAAAACAACCCTTACAGCGGTGACCCTTTTGACGTCTTCTCGGACTGGCCTTTCACTCAAACCAGTTTCGTTTGGACCACGTGGGATCCTGTTTCGGGTAAGAAAACAACCTATACATCGAGCCAAAATCCCTTTGCACATACGTCACAGACCAATCCTTTTTCAACCCAAACGGGAAATTCGCAAAATAGCACTCAAAACTCAAATCCCTTTTCATACCGCTCAAGCCCAAAACAAAGCTCAACTTCACGTTCCCCTTTTAACGATCCTATTATGTCGTCCTTTTTTGGATTCCCGTTTTATACCGAACCACCAACAGTCGACAAACAAATCGAAGACGCAAAAACTCTTTTACAGCGTGATGCTAAGTTCCTTGTTGTAAAATTTGCTCTTCTGGCTCTTTGCATTGCTGTAGGCTTCCCTGCTTCCGGACTCTACCTTTACACCATTATTTCAATTGGTCAGGGTATATATAAACGGCTTGGCATACTAAGTGCTTTCATTCTTGCTCCGTTCGTTCTGCTTGCCATCATTTTTGCCCCTGCAGCAAATGGACCAATTGGCATAGTAGGAATGATTTGCTTTGCCCTTGTCTTTGCGTTTGATATTTCAAATATTTTTCAACATTTAAAAGTGCTTAGATCGCTTAAAAAACAAAAGGGATCTAGGCAATAGACAAAAAACGCCTCACTCTTTTGAGGGAGGCGTTTTAATTGTTGGAAGTTTATCGTTTAATGTCTAAAGTGACGATGAGCCGTGAAAACCATCGCAATTCCATGCTCATTAGCGGCTTCAATTACTTCGCTGTCACGAATAGAGCCACCTGGCTGAATAATTGCTGTAACACCAGCTTCAGCTAAAACATCTAAACCATCACGGAAAGGGAAAAATGCATCACTTGCAGCAACAGCCCCCTTAGCTTTCTCTCCTGCCTGAGCAACAGCAATGCGAGCAGAGTTAACACGGTTAGGCTGACCGCCACCTTCACCCAAGTTGACAAGATCTTTAGCAATCAAAATAGCGTTAGATTTTACCGACTTGCATGCCTTCCAGGCAAAGATTAAATCTGCCATTTCCGAATCAGTTGGTTTGCGATCAGTTGCCACCTTAAACGATGCGGGATCTTCCAAAACAGCATCGCTTTCCTGACAAAGCAAGCCGCCCTCAACCGCACGGTACTCAACAGAATGACCAGCAGGATTTACGCCGCCTGTCTCAAGAAGTCGAGCATTAGGCTTCGCTTCATACATCGATAACGCTTCAGAGGAAAACTCAGGAGCAATAATTGCTTCAACAAATTGTTTATTGCCGAAGATCTTTTCGCAAACCTCACCCGTTACAGGACGATTGAATGCAATAACCCCACCATAAGCAGATACCGGGTCTGCTTCATATGCGCGTTCATATGCTTCAACCGCGCTCGTTGCAGTAGCCACTCCACAAGGAGTCAAATGCTTAACGATCACACAAGCAGGTTCTTCGTATTCGCGAACGGCAACCCATGCCGCATCAAGGTCAAGATAGTTGTTATAAGAAAGCTCTTTACCTTGCTTTTGCTGCGCATGAGCAAGAGTGATATTAAAGTTTGGATACCCATCAATAGCAAAGAAAGCCGCCTTCTGATGGGGATTTTCACCATACCGAAGATCCTGTTTTTTCGTTAATCTCAGCGTAGCTTTTTCAGGGAATACGGTCTCGTTGTCTTGAGAAAGCTGACCAGAAAGCCAAGAAGCAATGGCCCCGTCGTACGATGAGGTAGTTTGGAACACGTGAAGCGCAAGACCTGCACGTGTTTTATACGTAGTCGCTCCATCGTTTACACGCATTTCTTCGAGAACAGAATTATACGATGCAGGATCAGTTACAACCGCAACACTCTCAAAATTCTTGGCAGCAGAACGAAGCATCGAAGGACCACCAATATCAATATTCTCAACACAATCAGAGAATTCCGCACCGGAAGCAACTGTTTTCTCAAAGGCATACAGATTGACAACAACCATATCAATCATTTCAATGCCATATTCTTTTGCCTGAGCCATATGTTCAGTATTATCACGCTTTGCGAGAAGGCCGCCATGAACAGCAGGATGAAGCGTTTTAACGCGACCATCCATCATCTCGGGAAATTTTGTTACTTCATCAATAGAGGTAACCTCGATGCCAGCATCGGAAAGTACCTTTGCTGTGCCCCCTGTTGAAATAATCTGGACACCAAATTCTTCAGATAAACTGCGAGCAAAATCGACAATGCCTGTTTTGTCGGTAACAGACATAAGAACCCTCTTCACTACCGGGTCTGCCATACTAATCTCCCTTCAAAAAGTGCTAGCAATTCAAGTATAACGATTGTTCTATCTCTTTATTCCATAGGCTATGGAATAAAGATGGATGGACAGATTTATTCGGGAAGAATAGAAACTCTTCGATCTTCACTGACCACAACACGCCTTTGAGCTAAAAGAGCAATTACCGCAGGGTAAAGCTCATGCTCAACTGCATGAATTTTCTCTTCTAGAGATTCCAACGTATCTGATTCAGAAATTTCTACCGCACGCTGCGCAATAATAGGACCCTTGTCGTAATCTTCGTTGGCAAAATGAACAGTAACGCCCGTCACTTTAGTGCCAAAATCGAAGGCATCTTTGATAGCATGCGCTCCCTTAAACGAGGGAAGTAATGCAGGATGCAAGTTTACAACTTTATCAGGATATGCCAACAATACTTCTGCGGTAAGTTTGCGCATATACCCTGCCATAATTACGTATTCAGCACCTGAACGAACAAGTTCTGTTGCGATAATCTCGTTAGCGATACAAGGATCTTTATAAACCTCTTTATTTAAAGAAATGGTAGGAATGCCTGCCTCTTTTGCACGAATTAAGCCATATGCATCAGGACGAGAAGAAATAACAACGGTAATTTCCGCGTTAAGGAGACCAAGCTCGATTTGATCAATAATAGCCTGAAGATTGCTCCCGCTTCCACTAATGAGAACCCCAATTTTGAGAGGCTGATTGGTAAAAGCAGTTTGGGTTGAAATAGATTCCGACATGCAATTCCTTACGCTTTAAACCCTAGCACATGGAAACTAACCATTCTGCAAGGCACTCTGTCTTTTTTAAATCTCTACGTTATTCTTCGGTTTCCTGGGTAAACGGTGCAAAAAGGTTCTCCTGATTAACATAGGTCACCTCTCCTACTCCGGGAACAATCTGACCGACAATAAAAGGAGTTTCGCCTTCCTGCTTCAAGATATCCATAATGTCGTCAACCTTCTGGGGATTAACAACTAAAACCATTCCAAGACCCATATTGAATGTTTTAAGTGCTTCATGCTCATTTAAACGAGCTGCGCGACAAACCCAAGGAATAATGGGTGCCATTGTCCATGTTCCAACATGAACTTCCGCATCAACATTTGCGGGAAGTGCACGATTAAGATTCTCCGTAATACCGCCACCTGTGATATGCGCCAAAGAACGAACTGCACCAGGAAGCTGACGCAGTACCGATCGAACAGGCTTAACGTAAATTCTCGTTGGTTCCAAGAGAGCATCTAATATGCTCTTTCCACCAAGTTCCTCTTTTTCTAAACGAAGTTCGTAGAGTGTTTTACCTTCCACACACACTTTACGTGCCAACGAATAACCATTCGAATGGATGCCAGAACTTGCAAGCCCAATGAGGACATCGCCTTCTTGGACCTTTGCTGGATCAAGCATTTCAGGGCGATCTACCACCCCAACACAAAAGCCAGAGAGATCATATTCATGAGGATCCATAACACCTGGATGCTCTGCCATTTCGCCACCAATAAGCGCACATCCACTCTGAACACAACCATCAGCAATACCAGAAACAATTTCTGCTACCGCTTCACTCTTGAGCTTTCCAACAGCAATGTAATCAAGAAAGAAGAGAGGTTCTGCTCCCGTAGCTAAAATATCGTTGACGCACATTGCCACTAAGTCGATACCAACCGTGTCGTGCTTTCCCGCCAACTTAGCAAGCTGAATTTTAGTTCCTACGCCATCGGTACCAGAAACAAGGATTGGATCTGCCATCTGCTTTGCCACATTAAGCGAAAACAAACCACCAAATCCACCAATGTCGCCTCGAACCTCATCGCGATACGTACGATGAACGGCATCCTTAATAGCATCGACGGCTCGTGCACCCTCAGCGGTGTCTACCCCTGCTTCAGCATAGGTTGTAGAACCCTGAGTGGTCCAGCTAGGCCATTTAGTGTCAGCATCGAGAGCGTTAACTTGAATACGATCTGGCATGTTTTTCTCCTATGGTAACCAACAGTAAAACTAAAAATGTTCAATCGCAGTACAACCGAACGACAAAATAATAACCAATTGTGTACAGAGCCTCACGAAGTATTATGCAAGATTTTCGGGAAGAAAACTCTTCGCTTTGATGGAATCGGGTATTTCTACAGGATAATTGCCCGTGAAACACGCATCACAAAAGCCTTCGTGCTCACTGCAAACGGCATTGTGTAAACCTTGAACAGAAATGAAAGCCAACGAATCACAACCAATGAAGTCACACATTTCCTCATTGGTCATATTTGCCGCAATGAGCTGGTCTTGCGTATCGGTATCAATACCATAAAAACACGGCCAGCGAACTTCAGGGGAAACAATGCGAAGATGGACTTCTTTTGCACCAGCACTCTTGAGCATGTCAACGAGCTTCTTTGATGTGTTGCCACGAACAACAGAATCATCAATAACAATCAACCGTTTACCTGATATCACAGAAGAAAGAGGGTTAAGCTTTACGCGAATTCCCATCTGGCGCATTTCGTTAGTGGGCTCAATGAAAGTCCGCCCAACATAGCGGTTCTTCACAATGCCATCGCTATACGGAATGCCACTTTCGATGGCATAACCCATAGCAGATGGTAGACCAGAATCAGGTACACCTAAAACTAAATCGGCCTCAACAGGTGCTTCTTGCGCAAGAATCCTGCCCATCGAACGACGAGATTGATATACGCTAATTCCGTCCATTACCGAATCGGGTCGAGCAAAATACACATATTCAAACAAGCAGCTTGCACGCCGTTCAGGCTCCACTGCAATTTGTGAGGAAATTCCCTCAGAGTTAATTCGGATAATTTCTCCTGGGGCGACTTCCCGAACGTATTCAGCACCAACAATATCAAGACCACACGTTTCCGAAGAAACAACCCAACCACGATTATCAGGTAGCTTACCCAAAACAAGCGGACGAATTCCATTAGGGTCGCGAAATGCATACAGCGAATCGGGGCTTGAAAGCACCATAGCGTATGCGCCGCGCATCATTTTCATTGCCTTACGAATGCCATCACGCAAGGAATGTGTTGAACTAGTAACTTCGCCAATAATCTTTGCCGCAGCTTCAGAGTCAGTACCTGCACGGAGTGTTACACCATAATCAACCAGCTGAGCACGGAGTGAGTTGGTATTAACGAGTGTGCCATTGTGAGCCAAGGCAATTAACACTTCATCAATGGCAGAGATATGAGGTTGTGCTGCTTCCCACGATTCAACCCCACCACTTGTTGAATAACGAACATGACCAATAGCCACATGGCCTTTAAGAGCAGAAAGAGACGCCTCATCAAAAACCTGAGTTACCAAACCTAAATCTTTAAACGCTAAAACAGTTTCACCGTCACCAACTGCGATACCAGCTGATTCTTGTCCACGATGCTGAAGCGCCTGGAGACCAAAACAAGTCAAGCGAGCTACATCATCATTGGGGGCATATACCCCAAAAACCCCACACTCCTCTTCAAGAGTGTCAAAGGTATCCTGATAAAACGCAGAGGAAATCATGCAGCCTCCCTATACTGTTCTGCCACTATCGACAATTCTTCTTGATTTATACCTGTAGTTCCTTCGGTCGTTGAAGAAACGTAAGGATCATTCGTAACCGTGGTTTCAACAACTGCTGCAAAAATTACAGCACGACCATCAGTTTTGGTATATTCACACGTTGAAAGTAAAAGCGACTGTTTAATATCCGAGGCACTTAAAATAGTGCCCTTTTGTTCAACAACGCTCCTGTTGAATTTATCTTGGATGTAATTGAGGTAGTCAGCCTCTGTTCCAAAGCCTGTTTGAACAATGGCATCAGAACCCGTTGTTGCCACTACAGCAAACGATTTCAAACGATAGTTTCCCTTAGGAGTTAAAAGATATATATCGCGATGAGCATTAAACTCATCTTCGTTTTCCCATTGAGCTAATGCAGCGAACATTGAACCATCATTCATATTATGTCCATACAAGGCATTATTTCGATCACTTAAGTCTGCTTGGTTATTCACGTCAAGAAAAACTGTTCCCGCAGAAGCGAGCCAGCCCGTTGAACCATCAAAGGCCTTATGAAGATATTCCTCGTTATCAGTACCTTTAACTACAGGATAATTCACTGGCGTACCAGGAATATAAATCCACGCAACTATATCTGGATTAATGTTTTCCAAAGCATCCCAGTCAACGGACAAATCAGCCAATGAAACATTGGAATTATCTGAGAGCGATACATGGGTTTCTAAATCAGAATATGCTTTCTGCTGTGCCCAATATTGATACACAATAGCCCCAAGAGCTACCACAGAACAAATAAGCACAACTACGGCTATAACAAAGACGACTTTCCATGCTTTGGATTTGTTCTTTTTGGAAGGAATGCTGTCAAAAGCCGCTGTGTTAAATTGACCAGATTGCGGGACATTTCGAAACGCTCCTTGAGAATACGTATTTCTCTGCGCGGTAAAGGACCGTTGCGGAACACGCTGAGAGCCTTGATAAGAGCGAGGTTGCCTCTCAGAAGGATCCTCGACGCGTGCATGAGCACCACGAACTTGATTAGACTTCTTTTTCATGTAGAGGCAAACCCTTCAACCTGTCCTGATATAAAAGACAACGCTTAGCGTAGCGTATCAAAAGCACTATCTATACTGCCAAAGCAGCCGTAAACATTAAAACCCTAAAACTCTTTAAGGCGCTTTTCAAGAGCTGCATTAATAATTTGCAGTGCCTTTACGCGTGCATAATACTTATCGTCGCTTTCCAAAAGCGTCCAAGGAGCATGTTCGGTAGAAGTTAAACGGAACATATCTTCTATTGCTGCTCGATACTGAGGCGTTTTGTCGCGATTGCGCCAATCATCATGGGTAATCTTCCAGGTTTTATCTGGATTGTTTTCACGTGCGATAAAACGCTCAAGTTGCACTTCAGGAGAAATATTTACCCAAAACTTGATAAGAATTGCACCCCAATTGACTAAATCTAACTCAAATTCGTTGATTTCATCATAAGCCGCAGCCCACTGAGAAGGACTCGCAAAGCCCTCGACACGCTCAACTAAAACACGCCCATACCAACTACGATCGTAAATACCCACATGACCAGCTTTTGGCAAGCGAGTCCAATACCGCCATAGATGAGGATGCTCCAATTCGTATTTGGTAGGTGCAGGTGAAGGAAAAATACTATACGCACGAGCATCAAGCGCCTGAGCTACTCGCTTAATGTTACCCCCTTTACCAGCCGCATCCCAACCTTCATACATAATGATCATGGGAATGCGATTAATGTAGAGTTGAGGTTCAAGAGCAAAAAGTTTATTTTGCTCTTCCTTGAGCAGCTTCTTGTATTCGCTATGTTCAAGTTTGAGAGTATGATCAGCTGTTTCAAGCGAAGGACGATCATGAAGAATAGGAAAACGACTTCTTACAGGTGCCTGCATCAAAGAAAATTGCGCCTCTTTTTCAGCGCGCTCAATCATCGCTTTATTTTCTTCATCCGAACGAAACCGCTCGTCTTTAAAGTCAGGGGTCTTAACAAGCGTGTCCGAACGAGTTTCTGCCTTTTGTTCTGCCGCAATCGTGGCAGCGTTCTTTTTTAAACCAAGGCGTTTTTCCAAAACTTCAACCAACGTGCGAACAACTGTAAGATTAACCTTTCGCTTGTCACTGGCATTGAGCAAAACCCATTCGGAAGAACCAAAGTTGGTCTTTTTGAGCAGCTCATCATATATTTCATATGTTTTTTCATAGTATTTAAGTTGTCTAAGATCTTCTTCCGAAACACGCCAACGCATTGCAGGATCAGCATGAAGCCCTTCCAATCGCTCACGCTGCGTTTCTTCAGAAATATGAAAAAAGAACTTTACTACCACATAGCCATCAGAAACCAACTGGCTTTCAAAGCTTTCAATAGAAGGAACCACGCGCAATACTCTACGCAATAGGTCATATTTTTCGGGCGTACGACCGCGTTTCTTTGCAGCAATGGCGCGATCAATCATGTATTGCGTTGCAAGGGTATACCATCCGCAATCAAAAAATGTCATGCTTCCACGCGTACCCAGTGCTTTCCAAAATTGCTGCATAGGTGGAAAGAATCCCGTCGCTCCAAAAGGTCCCTCAGAAATATGCATGGTTTCTTGCGTTCCATACCCCTTAGCTACATGAACTGACGTGCCACGCGCATCAAGATGGTAGACAAGGTCAGAAATTCTACTGCCTTTTCCAGCGCCCTTCCATCCTTCAAACAAAACAACAAGTCCAACCTCTTCGGAACGCGCTTTTTGTTGCAGCACGATTAAACGCGAAATGAGCGAATCATATTCGCTCCGATACTCTTCCTTTGACATTTTTGGTTCAGTCATATCGATAGATTCGAGCATAATCCCCCCACTCTGCTCTGGATAGCACGACAAATCCATACCAGAGATGTTAAATAATGTATCTTCTTTAACTCTACTCCACATTTTCTACTGAGAGTATAGTTAAATGTTATGTCAGATTGTCTACTAGGGCATTCTATAACTCAAAACCCTACAACAACGTGCTTATTGAAGCAGATAGACACAATTGTTTATGCGTCACTCAGGAGGAATCGTGCCACGTTACGGAATTATTGATCTCGGCTCTAATACTATTCGTCTCTGCATTTACGAAACTCCTTCAGAAAAAAAGAACGGTATAACACGCAAAGAAATACAAATACTTCTTAACTACAAAATCATGGCAGGCCTTGCCTCGTTTGTTAAGGAAGGAGCAATAACAAAGAAAGGAATCAAGAAAGCAATCAATACCATCAATGCTCATCTTCGTAGAGCATCGCATTTTGACTGTGAAGAAATCCATGTTTTTGCCACCGCAGTAATTCGAAACTGTTCAAATTCAAAAGATGCTGCACAGGCAATTTCTGAAGGATGCAATATTCCCGTAACTATCCTTTCTACATGGGATGAAGCACATCTTGGTTTCATAGGAGCCAACCTCGACAGACACCTTGATGAAGGAATACTGGTAGATATAGGTGGTGGCTCAACGGAACTCACTATTATTCACGAGGAAGAAAGTCAGACAAGTGTAAGTATTCCACAAGGTTCCCTTTCTTCCTACTCTTCAAACGTTTGCGGAATCGTTCCCACACAGGCAGAAATTAACGCTATTCGATTGAGTTTTATTGATTGCCTTCGCGAAAGCAATTTCGACCTTCCAAAACAAGACGAGCTCTTCGGCATCGGCGGCTCAATACGTTCCGCTGCTAAAGTTTACGGAGATGTATGTAATGAAGGAGAACGAACGGTTTATTTATTTCCCGAACATCTCGATAAAATTCTCGACCAGTACAAAACCTATCCTGATACTTTTCTGCATAAGGCTCTACAAACTATTCCCGATCGCATCCATACCTTTATTCCTGGATGCATTATCATCCGCGAGATATTCGCTATTACACGCGCAAAACGTCTCACTGTTTGCAAATCAGGAATTAGAGAAGGTTATCTCGTAGACAGAATTCTTAAGTAGGATTTACGCAACATAAAAAATGGCAACAATCAGCCGTTTTTACTTACAAAACCTTATAATGTCATAAGGGGATTATCACTCTGGATGTTTCTAGAAGCTGATAACATGCAGTAGTTATAAAGGGGATTACTTCGAATGGAAGCAAAGAAGATATCAGAAGAAACCGAATCTGGTTCAGGTGAATCCAAAAAAGAGAAGAACAACAGCGGCAGTAAATCATCCTCAAAAAAAGTTCTTCCGTATATGCAAAACCGCGAACTTTCCTGGTTGACATTTAATAAAAGAGTTCTGGATCAAGGCGAAGACCATAATGTTCCCTTACTTGAACGTTTAACCTTTGTCTCTATTTTCTCAAGTAACTTACAAGAGTTCTTCATGGTTCGTGTTGGCAGTTTGACCGATCTTTCATTGGTTAAGAAAGAACTTCGTGAAAACAAAACACTCATGACCCCTGACGAACAAATCAAAGCCATCCATGAGCGTTGCCACGAGCTCTATCCTGAACAAGAGCGAATTTTTGAACGAATTCAAGAACAACTTGCCAAAGAAGGCATTCGCCAGCTCCAACCAAAAGATTTAAACGAGGAACAAGAATCATACCTGCGCACTTACTTGCATGATAAAGTTTCTCCTTTTCTTTCTCCGCAAATCATTAACGCGCGACACCCCTTCCCGCATTTAGAAAACGGCTCCTTGTATGTTCTACTCCGTCTTGATGAAGAGCACACACCAAACGAGTCTTCCTCTAAGAGCAAAAAGAAAGAAAAGAACGTAGGAGCAAACGATGCCACCTTCGGTCTTATTCCTCTTCCTTGCCAAGCAGAACGCATTATCGTTCTTCCAGGTGAAGGATTGCAGTTTATTTTGCTTGAAAACGCTTTAAAGCTGTTGGTCGAAGAAGTCTTTTCAATGTATGTCACCAAACGAGCAAGCGTCATCTGCGTTACTCGAAATGCTGATATCGATGCAAACGATGGTGTAGATGAAATAGACTATGACTATCGCGAACACATGAAGCGCATTCTTAAGAAACGCGCACGCCTTGCCCCTGTTCGCCTTGAAACCGACACCCCCCTTTCTGCCGTAACTGAAAAATTCCTGCTTAAACGTCTCAATCTTGAACCACATCAGGTATATGTGACCAAGGTTCCTCTTGACATGGGCTATGCATGGGCTTTAGGCGGGATGATTGATGAAGAGGTAGCGAAAAGGGTTACCAGTAAACCCTTCACACCTCAATGGCCCGCATGCCTAGATAAAAACCGCTCTATCATTGGGCAAATATGTGAACAAGATGTTTTACTTTCCTATCCTTATGAAAGTATGGATCCATTTGTCCAGCTACTCAGAGAAGCAGCCAATGACCCTTCTGTTTTGTCAATAAAAATCACCCTGTATCGCCTTGCGAGCCAATCACATTTAGCAGAGGCGCTTCTTGCTGCAGCCGAAAACGGAAAAGAAGTCACAGCGCTTTTTGAACTGCGCGCACGCTTCGATGAATCAAATAATATCGAATGGTCACAGCGCTTCGAACAGGCTGGAGCTCATGTAATTTACGGTTTCCATGACTTCAAAGTTCATTCAAAGATCTGCACCATTACCCGCCATAGCGAACAAGGCATTCAGCATATTACTCAGCTTGGCACTGGCAACTACAATGAAAAAACCTCGAAGATCTACACTGACTTCTCCTTTATTACTACCAACGAAGGTATTGGTAAAGATGCTGCGGAATTCTTCCGCAATATGAGTCTAGAAAACACCTCGAATAATTACCAGAACATCTCGGTTGCTCCCTTGCAAATTAAACCTTTAATCCTTAAGAAAATTGATGAGCAAATCGAACTTGCCAAAAAGGGATTGCCTAACGGAGTTCTTTTTAAGACCAACTCAATAACCGACAAAGAGATTATTGATAAGATTGCTGAGTCGTCACAGGCTGGTGTTCATACCACGCTGCTTGTCCGCGGCATTTCTTGTATTGTTCCTGGCGTTGAAGGCTACACTGACAATGTTGAAGTTGTTTCTATTGTCGGTCGCCTTCTTGAACATAGTCGCATCTATGGTTTTGGTCCCCATGACGAAATGGAACTCTATCTTGCGAGTGCCGACCTTATGACACGCAATATGGATAAGCGTATCGAAATTGCATGGCCAATAACTGAAGATGCACTACGACAACAAATTCTTGAATATCTGGACATCTCCCTTTCTGACACAACTAAACTTAGAAAGCTTCAGAGCAACCTTGAATTCACTCCCCTTGAATACTTTGCAGAAGTAAACAAGGCGGGCGTAATTGATTCATTCGATTCACAAGAATATCTCATTAAAAAAGCTAAAAAGGACTATGAGGACTCTATCGAAAAACGCGAAGAGGAAAACAGAAAGCGTTCCGCCGTTGCTCAGGCTCAGCGCTTGCGTGATACTGAAACACTTCGCTACGCTGCCTCTGTTGCTACTCCCGTTCAAGTTGAAGCTATACTAACAAAAGCTGCTATCTCTGAACCATCCATTAAAACAGCAACCGAACCTGAACAACTAATCACAGTAGAAGAAACCGAAGTAACAGCAAAAAAGGAATCTAGCTTAGCCTCCAATAAGGAGTCAACCGTTTCTGAAATCGAAAAACCTGTAACGAACACTCAAGAAGTACAATCAAAAACTGCACCAAGTGCTTCAGCGGTAGAGAAAGCAGTTGTCTCTGCACCAGAACCCGTGCCCACAAATCAACATGTTGTAGCTGAGGTTCTTCCTGCTCAAGAAACACCTTCACAAGATGCTATCCAGCTAGTTGAAAAAAAGGAAAAGAAACCCGGCTTCTTCAAACGCTTAAAATTCCTATTCACAGGTCACTTCTAAGCCATTTCAAAACCCTGATACGATTGTACACACCCGAGCTCCCACAGAGTTTGGGTGTGTGTTTTTTAGAGACAAAATCCCTCCTGCATGCACAGAAGGGATTTTGAAAGCAAAGCTTGAAAGCAATATGGATTATCGAAACACTAAGGAAGAAGAAGCTGCGCAATCTGAACGGCGTTCAATGCAGCGCCCTTGCGAATTTGGTCAGCCACATTCCAGAACGCAATACCATGGTCAACAGAGTAATCTTTACGAATACGTCCAACATAAGCACCATCGGTTCCTGCCAATAAGCCAGGCATTGGATAAACCTTATTGTCTATATCATCCATAACCGTAATGCCAGGAGCAGCTTCAAGAGCCGCACGAGCCTGCTCAACAGTTACTTCAGATTCAAATTCAACATTGATAGACTCGCCGTGGCAGCGAAGAACAGGAACGCGAACACATGTCGCTGCAACCTGAATATTCTCATCTCCCATAATCTTCTTAGTTTCAACAATCATCTTCCATTCTTCTTTGGTAGAGGCATCATCAAGGAAGACATCAATATGAGGAATGCAGTTAAAAGCAATCTGGTGAGCGAACGCATCAATCGTAAGTTCTTCGCCTTCGAGAAACTGCTTAGTCTGCGCATAAAGTTCATCCATTGCGGCTGCACCAGCGCCTGAAGCAGCCTGATAAGTCGAAACGACAACACGCTTAATAGGAGAAATGTCGTACAACGGCTTCAAAGCGGCAACCATTTGAATGGTTGAGCAGTTAGGATTTGCGATAACTCCGTTATGCCACTTAATATCCTCGGGATTAACCTCTGGAACAACCAAAGGAACATCCTCATCCATGCGGAATGCACTCGAGTTATCAATCATTACCGCACCCGCCGCCACAACAGCTTCACGCATTGCCTTAGAAACAGATGCTCCAGCAGAGAAGAGTGCAATGTCTACCCCCTGAAAGCTCTCTGGAGTCATTTCCTGAACAACGAGCTCACCAGCAGGAACTTCGCCACATCCCTCAAACGGAAGGGTTTTTCCCGCAGAACGAGCTGAAGCTAATGCGCGAATTTCCGAAGCAGGAAAATCAAGATCATGAAGAACTTTAAGAAACTCACGACCAACCGCACCTGTAGCACCAGCTACAGCAACAACAGGATTTGCAGGTATTGTCTTTTCCCAAGTCATAGTATTTCCCTTCCAGTTAAATAGACAAGATCAAGGCTTGTCTACCTCGATCTACTTTCGTGTACTTTATCAAAATTCCAACCAAACAAAAAAGGCTCGAACGATCAAAAATCGCCCGAGCCTATAAGAAATTCTTGGAACGGTTTATCGACCCTTGTTCATTTTCGCAGCAATTTCCTCAGCAGAAAGCTGGGTTTCTTCGAAAACGCTATCCGAATCAAGACCGAAAGCGGTATGCAAACAACGAACTGCTGCTCCAACCTGGCTTGCTTCAACAACAACAGAAATACGGATAGGACTTGTTGAAATCATAATAATGTTAATCTGGTTCTCTGCCAACGCAGCAAAAGCACGAGCAGCAACACCAGGACTTGATTTCATCCCCGTGCCAACCAAAGAAACCTTAGCAATGTTTTCGTCGAACAAAACCTCAGAAGCTCCAAGTTCATCAGAGATACGATCAACCGCTTTAAGAGCGTCTTCTTTTTGAGAGCTTGGGAAGGTAAAGCTGATATTCGCTTTACCGTCATTGGAAATATTCTGAATGATGAGATCGACAGAAACATTATTACCGGCAAGGGTTGAGAATACCTTAGCCGCAATTCCCGCTTCATCAGGAATACCACGAACGGTGATTTTCATTTCAGACGTATCATGAGCAATACCTGAAATTACTGCCTGTTCCATAGATGGAGCAACCTCCTTGATTAATGTTCCCTCTGCATCTGAAAAAGCAGAACGGGAATGAATAACTACGTTATATTTTCTCGCGAATTCAACAGCACGTGACTGTAAAACGCCAGCACCGCCACTTGAAAGCTCAAGCATATCATCATACGAAATAACATCGAGTTTACGAGCGCGAGGAGCAACGCGAGGATCCGCAGAATAAATTCCATCAACATCAGAATAAATTTCACAGACGTCGGCGCCAATTCCATGAGCAAGTGCAACTGCTGTAGTGTCAGAACCACCACGCCCAAGCGTAGTGATATCGCCCTCCATAGAAAGACCTTGAAAACCTGCAACTACAACAATCGCTCCACCTTTAAGTGCTTTGCGAATGCGATCAGCGGCAATATCTTCAATTTTCGCCCGCGAAAAGGCGTCATCAGTAGTAATACCAGCTTGCCAGCCCGTAAAACTCACCGCTTTATACCCGCGAGCCTGAATTGCCATCGCAAGTAGCGACATGCTTACCTGTTCACCCGTGGAAAGGAGCATATCCATTTCTCGAGGAGCAGGATGAGGATTAAGAGCAGCAGCAAGACCAACTAATTCGTCGGTTGTTTTTCCCATCGCAGAAACAACAGCAACAACATCATCGCCAGCCTGTTTCTTTTCAATTAAGCGTTTTGCTACCATCTGGATTCGTTCAGGAGAAGCAACTGATGTTCCGCCGAACTTTGCAACGACTAATGACATAATCTTCTTTCTTCCATAAAAAGTGCTTGTTTATGATAGCAAAAACAAGCACCTAGAAACTTCTATTAACCAATCATTTACGGTTATTTGCTCACTGGTTCTTGTAAACGAACAAATTACCCATTTTTAAGCATGATGGAATTCATTTTGTCAGCAGTACTTTCGCAAATATCAACGCAATCTTCCATCATGTCAAACAAACTTGTCCAAACCACCACTCGCATGGGATTTTCACGATCAATGGTATGAAGCTTTCGTACGGCTTTCACATAAAATGCATCTGCCTCGTTTTCAATATCATTAACCTGGATAATGAGCTGTCTAAACTTTTTGGATTTCTTGCAATTTCTAAAATCCGCCATAGCTGCACAAAGCGCATCACAGGATTTCACAATCATTCTAGCGAAAGGCTCTGCATCATGATGCATAAAATGAATGTCATACATATAAAACCGTTGAATAACCTCTTCAATCTTATCAATCAGCGAATCCATACTGTTAGTGATAGCAATAATGTCCTCCCTATCAATGGGAGTAACAAAGTCAGGCAAAATTGCATCGAATATTTTGTGACAAACCACGTCACCCTCATTTTCTAGAGCATGAGCACGTGGCAAATAAGCCTCAATATCCTCAGCCCTAGAAAAACCTTCAACCACTTCAAGCAAAAGCCTTGCTTGCTTGGCGGCAATTTCAGTCTGCCGTTCAAAGGCGTCAAAATAATTGAACTTTTTCTTGCTTGACTTCATTTTCATAGCTTAGCACCCTCCCTTTAAGCCGCAAAACACGCGCTAACAAAAGTAAGCAAAGACTCGTCTCTGCTCATCTTTAATGGTGGTTAGAGAGTTATGACCGGGCAAAACAAGAGTATCGTCTGGTAACTGCGATAGACGTTTGAGCGATGCGCGCATCTGAGCATCGCTACCACCTTCAAAATCAGTACGACCGATTGTGCCACAAAAAAGCGTATCACCAGACGCGAGAACAGACGCTCGTTCAATATACTTTCCGTCTTCAGAATTAAGAAGAAAGCATATTCCTCCAGGAGTATGACCTGGCGTTGCAATAACCCTCCATTTCATAGCTCCAACTGAAAACACATCTTTGTCTTTTAACTTCACATCAACACCACAGGATTCCGCCTTGATCGGACCGGGTGTATTGGGTTGGTTTTCTATTACCTTTGCGTCAATTTCAGATGCATAAACAAGCGCACCCGTTTTTTGCTTCAACTCTTTCAATGCGCCAACGTGGTCACTGTGATGATGCGTACAGAAAATAGCATCAAGATTGCGCTCTCCTAAAGCGTCAATAATACGATCTGCATCGTCCGATGGATCAACAACAATAGTTCCTAAACCATCGGTAATGATGTAGGTGTTGTTCTGAATCATGCCAAGAATAAGCCAGTCGATATCAACACAAGCGCCTTCGATACTGAAACATTTAGGTCCTCGCTTAACTTCGATTTTCATACTCATTCCTTTCGAATATCAAAACAGTAACGAACTTTAACGTGATGATGGTTTACCCGGCATCATACGACGAGCATCAAAGACGCCTTCAACTGATCTTAGTTTTTTCAGTATGCGCTCAATAGCGGCGGTTTCAGAAACTTGGAACAAGAAACGCATTTCAACCATTCCATCACGATGGGTCATAGAATTAACAGAGAGTACATTCGCCCCCTGTTCGGATAGCACAGTCGAAACGTCGCGCAATAGATTCATGCGATCAAGGGCTTCAATAAAAATCTCAACATTAAACGTCGTATTGGACGAAGGGGCCTGATCTTCCCAAAACACCTCAATGATGCGTTCAGGTTGCTGCATGAGATCTTGAGCATTGGGACAATCGCGTCGATGCACAGAAACACCTCGACCACGCGTCACAAAGCCAACAATATCATCTCCCGGAACAGGATTACAGCATCGAGAAAGACGAACTAAAACATCATCAATCCCCTTAACAACCACTCCATTAGAAGCATGAGCCTCATGCTTCTTTGGCCGCTTAACACTCGTAAGCATAGGAGGCATTTTGCCCGTAGCGGAAGCAGACATACCAATGCTTGGTTTTTCCGCGTCTTCCGTTCCTCGATCAACCAAAATCTTCAGAAGCCGGTTCGCCACATGCTGAGGGCTTTCTTTGTTGGTACCAATATTGACCAACATATCATCTGAGTCTTTGTATCCCATAGCATCAGCAACACGTTTGATAGCACGCATGCTCTGAGCAGAAGAAATACCCAGACCGTGTTTTCTCATTTCGCGCTGAAGTTTATCTTTTCCTGTTTGAAGATCATCAGAACGGCTGACTCGAGAAAAGTAAGAGCGGATCTTGGAACGTGCCGAGGGCGTTTTAACAATATTGAGCCAGTCACGTGAGGGTGTAGCGCTTTTTTGTGTGAGAATCTCAACCCTATCACCTAACTGAAGTTGATAACTCAGCGGAACAATAGAACCATTCACCTTAGCGCCCACACAATGATTGCCCACTTCGGTATGAATTGAATAGGCGAAATCTATAGGCGTAGAGCCATAACGCAAGCTCATCGCCTCACCCTTTGGCGTAAAAACGTATACCTCTTTGGGATCAAGATCGGTTTTGAGCGACTTCAAAAACTCACGAGAATCCTTAGTTTCATCCTGCCAGTCGACCATTTCCCTTAACCAAGCAATTTGCTTATCAAGAGCGGTATCTTTGCCTTTGCCGCCTTTTTCCTTATAGCGCCAATGAGCAGCAACGCCATATTCGCTCATTCGATGCATTTCTTCGGTGCGAATCTGAACTTCAAGTGGACGGCCAGCAGGACCAATAACCGTTGTATGTAAGCTCTGATACATGTTGAATTTTGGCATGGCAATATAATCTTTAAAACGACCTGGCATAGGATGCCAAAGGCTATGAACTGCACCAAGCGCCGAATAGCAATCACGAACCGTAGTAACAATAATGCGAACTGCAATAAGATCGTAAATCTCAGAAAAGCCTTTGCCTTTCTTTGTCATCTTAGAATAGATGGAATACAAGTGTTTTGGACGACCCATAATCTGAGCCTCAACACCAATTTTTTCCATTTCACCATGCAAAATATGAATAATTTTTTTCAGGTATTCTTCCCGCTCTTTACGCGTTTCTGAAACCATGCGAGAAACTTGCTTAAACTTGTTAGGCTCAAGATAGAAAAACGATAAGTCTTCCAATTCCCATTTAATGGAACTAATACCTAAACGATGAGCAATAGGAGCATAAATTTCCAATGTTTCACGCGCTTTAAAAATGCGTCGATCTTCCTTTAGAGCCGAAAGCGTACGCATGTTATGAAGGCGGTCAGCCAACTTAATTACAATAACGCGAATATCTTTGTTCATCGCTATGAGCATTTTGCGGAATGTTTCAGCCTGCTCATCTGATAGACTTTCAACTTCGATTTTGGTGATCTTCGTAACACCATCAACCAAATCAGCAATGGACTGACCGAATTCTTCAGCCACTTCATCTTTAGTAGTAGAGGAATCTTCCACCGTATCATGCAGCAAAGCGGCACACAGAGTTTCAACATCCATATGTAAGTCTGCCAAAATAATTGCAACCTCAACGGGATGGATAACGAAGGGCTCACCTGATTTTCTTTTTTGTCCCTTATGCGCCTTACAAGCAAACTCAAACGCACGTTTAAGCGTATCAAGATCTTCATTTCCTAAATACTGAGAACTTAGATGTAAAAGCTCATTGAATCGTTCTTCTGGCGAAGCGCCCATTGGCGCAAGAGTAGATGCTTTAATTGTTGGATCTACTGGAGTAACAACAACTCCAGAGAGGGTTGTATTTGAAGAAGCAGTTCCCATGACGCACCCCCTTACTCAAACGGCAATAACGGTCTCTGAATCCGCTGCTGCAGTTGCATTTTTGTATTCTTAAAAACCCATGAAGAAAAGCTTTTGAAAATTTCGATTTCTTCCATGCCCTCACGATAGCGGGCACTGTCGAAAAGCTCCACTTTTCCTTTATAGTCTACGACATGAATAGCACAACCTACCTCTTCTTCGGAGGTTTTTTGTACCTCAATGAGTCCTAACTCAGAAAAAACCGTCACACCACATTTAACCTGCGAAGCGGTAATAGTAAAAGAGGGAAACAACTTTGTTGCCTGCTGCGCCACTTCCTCATACGAAATAGAAACGAAGTAATCTTTTTGTGATCTCTGTATACCACGAAGCTGTCGATAAATCTGCGCCATATCATCATGATTTGGCGTGAGATCATTAAGGATAGACTCATTAAGAACGCTGTCGTTTTTTGCGAAAAGTAAATGCACCGTTGCATCTTCCCCATCGCGACCTGCCCTACCGCTCATCTGATTGAATTCAACCTCGCTAAAAGGCAAGTGATACAAAACCACATGACGAACATTTGGAATATTAATTCCCTCCCCGAACGCGGAAGTCGCAATAAGTACCTGAAGTTCACCAGTACGGAAAAGCTCCTCGACCCGTTCGCGTTCTTCACGCGACAAACCAGCATTATAAAAACCAATCATCCAAGCAATTTGCGGCAATTGCTTTCTTAAGTCGCGCGCAATAGCAATAGATTCGAGACGAGAGTTGACATACACAATTGTTTTTTCTCCGCTTGCAGCAATATTAACCAAATAACGTAGTCGATGCTTCAAACCACGATGATCATCTATAGTCAAATTTTCACGAGCAGTGTCATCATATATGCAAGAAGAGATCCCTAAAATGGATTGAATGTCTTGAGCAATGTGTTCATCTGCTGTTGCAGTAAGAGCAAGCGTTAAAGGATTACCAAGAGCTTCACGCGCTAATCCCAAGTTTGGATACGAGGCTCTAAACCCAGCCTTAGACAAAGCTACATGGTGCGCCTCATCAACAACCAGGAAAGAAAACACGTCTACGGCAACAAATTCATCAAGATGCGCTTCAAGATATTCAGGTGTTGTTAAAACAATATCAACAAGACCTTCACTTAAGCGCGTCATTACATTCAACCTATTATCGCGCGAAGTATCGCCAGTAAGCACTTCAACCTCAATACCGAACTTTCGAACAGACTCTTTGAGATGGAATGCCTGATCTGATATAAGGGCACGCAAAGGGTACACAAAAAGACTTGCTCGATGGTTTTTTAAAGCAAGTTCTACGGCAAACGTTTGAAAAACAAGCGACTTCCCTCTGCCCGTTCCCATAATTCCAAGCGTTGAAACTCCAGCATCTAAGGCGGTGAGTAACTCAATTTGAGCCTGATGCAACGTACCTTCACCAATAAAGGCGCGAAGTATTGCTCGACGAAGGCTCACGGGGTCATTATAGGCAAGCTCATTCCATGCCTTGCGCTCTTTACACGTCACATCAGCACTGACATCGCCCGTAAGATTAGGACCTTGCTCTTCTTCCGAGGCCAACGCTCCTGCTTCATCGTCATGAAACAATCCCTGGAGAAAGTCTTGATCTTCTTGACATGAGCACGCCGCCAAAGCAGAACACGCGGCAACGGGAACAAGCGAAGATACAATTGCTTTGACATTACGTCTGCCACGCCAAACATCAATTTGAAGTTCAAATACCGCATCAATAACGGAAGGACAAGCTTGCAGCTCTTTAATGGTACTGCAATGAAACATAATTCCTTCAAGGGAAGATTTCCCATCGCTAAAGGTGCAAGAGAGATGATTTTTATCAGCTCCTACCGCTCTGCTGTAGGCAAGCGTAACAGAATGAGCCAAAAAACGCGGAATTTTATTTTCCTGCCCAAACGGAGCAAGCAGCTCAATTTTTTCAACATTTTCCTTGGTAAGTTCAGACAAATTAACACCTGCATCAACAGTGATGCGGGGAGAAAATTCTTCACTCGGAAGCTTATCCATATATTCACAAAGACGCCCGAAAAAGACCGGTAAATTATTTACGGGAAGGGTTACCCCAACCGCTGCTTCATGACCACCAAAACGCGTAAGTAAATCTTGGCAGGATTCTACCGCTTTAAAGAGATTAATCTCTCCTACACTGCGACCTGAACCGCGTGCTTCCTCACCATCGATAGTAAATAGAATAGAAGGAACACCATAACGAGAAGCAAGACGCGAAGCAACAATGCCTTTAACGCCCTCATGCCAACCTTCACCTGAAACAATCAAGACACGTTCATTGTTGTAAGTTTCTTCTGCCTTTTTAAGAGCAAGATCTGTGAGTTCAGACTCAATTGAACGGCGCATGGTGTTGGTTGCCTCGAGCTCTCGTGCAAGCGTGCTTGCCTCAAGAAAATCATCACACATGAGCAAATCAAGCGCTAACTGCGCATTTCCCATTCGTCCAGCAGCGTTAAGCCGCGGAACAATAGTAAAACTTAAATTACTTGAGCTTAGAGCTGCATCACCAAAACCCGATTCGTTAAGCAAAGCGGCAAGACACGCTCTTGGGTTGTCGTTGATTATTTTGATTCCCTCAGAAACCAGGGCGCGATTCTCTCCCACCATTGGCATAAGGTCTGCCACGGTTCCAAGGGTTGCAAAGTCTATCAATTCCCGCCAAAAATGAGGCATCCCAAAACGAGAGCAAAGTGCCTGAATCACTTTTAAGGAAACACCCGCACCCGCCAAAATAGAACTAGGAGAATCTGAACATTTAGGATCAACTAAGGCAACGTTTTGAGGAACAAGGCCCGAAGGCTCATGGTGGTCAGTGACAATCAAGCTGACGCCCGCATCAGTTAAAAAGTGAGCCTCTTCCTTTGCTGATATACCATTATCAACCGTGATAACCACATCAGGTTCATACGTCAGAGCGCGAGCAATTGCGGCTTCCGTAAGACCATAACCTTCTTCGAATCGCAAGGGAATAAAAGGAACAACATCTCCGCCAACCTCACGCAAACCACGTGCCATGATAGTTGTTGCCGATATTCCATCAAGGTCAAAGTCACCGAAAACGAGAATTCTTTTATGATCTTTTACCGCCTGTTCAAGCTGAGAAACAACTGCTTCCATTCCTTCGATTTCATAAGGATTGTGCCAATCCTTATCGATACTGGCATTGAGAAATGATGTTGCTTTTTCAATCGTGTCGACACCACGAGCAACCAGAACAGTTGCGATGAACCGCGGTAGTTGAAAATGATCTTCTATGGTTTTTATCGCGGTCTCGTCCGCAGAAAGAATATTAATACGCGCTGACATGTGTCTACCAATCTCTTTTTCCTTAAGTATTGTCTCACAAACCCCAAGAAAAAAGAGCAGAGGCAAACAAATGAGAGCTAAGCGTTGAATTTCGCTTGTGTTTTCTCCAAGCCAACTTCCATCAAGGACAAAACAGCTTTAGATGCCTTATAGCAAACAGCATCAAAGTCATCTTTTGCTTCTTTGCGTGGTACCGACAAAACATAATCAGGCACTTTCATCTTTCCTGGAGGTCGACCAACACCAACTCGAACGCGATAAAAATCGCGAGAACCAATTTTGTCGATAATTGAACGAAGACCATTATGACCCGCGTGCCCACCGCCCTTTTTCACACGTATGGACGTTGAGGGAATGTCGAGTTCGTCATGTACGACAATCAGATCATCAACACCAAGGCCATATTCTTTACAGAGACGAGAAACGGGACCCCCTGAAAGATTCATAAAGCTTTGAGGTTTTACAAGCAAAACCTCCATGCGCACACCGTTAAAGGTGATTTTACCCGAGCCCACAAGAGCACCACAGGTTGTTTTCCAGTACGTGACACCTAGTTCCTCGGCGAGCAAATCAACCGTTTCAAAACCAGCATTGTGACGTGTATGAGCGTACTCTTCCCCTGGATTGCCTAAGCCAATAATTGCGAACATCGTAATGAAATCCTACAGAGCAAACTCTGGATCGAACAAAGAGGCAACAGATTCGTTGATATACACGTTCCTGATAGCACGAGCCAAAAGTGGAGCGACGGAAATAACCCTGATTTTGCCCGTACGACGCTCTTCAGGAATACGAATAGTATTGCAAACTACCACTTCATCAATCTGAGATTCTGCGATGCGTTCATATGCTGGACCAGAGAACACAGGATGAGAAGCACAAACATATACCTTATCGGCACCTTTTTCCTTAAGCGTTGCAACGGCGGCACAAAGCGTTCCCGCAGTGTCGATCATATCGTCGTTAACGATACAGGTTTTACCCGCAACATCTCCGATAAGCGCTGTGATTTCAGCCTTATTGTGACCCGGACGACCCTTATGCATAATCGCCAAATCCGACTCAAGCATATCGGAAAGCTTCTTAGCGGCTTTCGCACGACCAACATCAGGGCTGACGACGCAAAGATTTTCTGACGTAAGACCCTTCTTCTTGAAATAATCCACAAAGATAGGTAAAGCAGTTAAGTGATCTACGGGAGTATCAAAGAAACCCTGAATCTGACCTTGGTGAAGATCAACCGTAATAACACGATTGATGCCTGAAACCGTCATGAGATTTGCTACCAACTTTGCGGTAATAGGCTCGCGAGCGGCAGCTTTTCTGTCCTGACGAGCATAACCATAGCAAGGAACAACCGCATTAACAGTACGAGCCGAAGCACGTTTAGCGGCATCAGCCATAATGAGAAGCTCCATAATTGCTTCGTTGACATTTGGCGTAGAAGTTGACTGAACAATGAAAACATCCGCGCCTCGAACACTTTCAAGATAACGAGCGTAAATTTCACCGTTAGAAAACTTTTCCAACTTTACATTCCCTAGGGTAGTTCCAAGGGAAGAAGCGATCTCTTCAGCAAGTTCTGGACACGTTGAGCCAGAAAAGATTGCCAAGGTTTTTGTCATATTGCTCATGGTGATTCCTTTTACTCTCGTTCAATAGAACAGTTACTTCACACGTTGGATATCTTAATACGTTCCCATACAATACCTAAGCGGTATTTTCTACTCTTCCTTATTTTTTTCGTTCCAATGAGGGATTTCCGTTTGTCGAGCGCGGCCTAAACCTAATGCATACGCAGAAACATCTTTAGTTATTACCGAACCGGCGCCAATCAAAGCACCTTCGCCAATAGTTACCGGCGCAACGAGCATTACATCACTTCCAACAAAAACATCATCTTCAATGACAGTTGGCCATTTTTTCTCGCCGTCGTAGTTACAAGTAATAGTTCCAGCACCAATATTAATGTCTTTTCCAAGGGTGGCATCACCAATATAGGAAAGATGCGGAACCTTTGAACCCACGCCAATCGTTGATTTTTTTATTTCAACATGCGTCCCCACCTTAGAACCATCACATAAATGCGTAAGTGGCCTCAAATAAGCACGGGGGCCCGTTGTTACTTCGTTGTCGATAACCGTTTCAAGAGCAATGGTTTCCTCAATAGCACAATTCGACCCAACTATAGTATCGATCAAACGAGAGTTAGGGCCAACAATCGTTCCCTTACCAATCGAGGTTTTGCCAAACAAGAACGTCATGGGCAAAAGCTCAACATCTTGTTCGATGGTTACATCAGGACCAATCCAAGTAGTTCGAGGATCCATTATGGTAACGCCATTATTCATGTGGAAGGTATTAATTCTTTCCTGGAGAATCTGAGTGACCTCTGCAAGCTGAACACGAGAATTAACTCCCAAGCATTCCCTTGGGTCTACAGCCTTCAAGGCAAGAACTTTCTTCCCTTTAGAACGAGCAATCGATACAACATCGGTAAGATAAAACTCGTTCTGAGCATTATCAGAGGAAACCTCATGCAATGCTTCAAAAAGAAATGCCGTATCAAAGCAATAGAAGCCCGAATTGCATTCCTTAATTACCATTTGGGCTTCTGAACAGTCTTTCTGTTCAACAATACTGCAAATTTGACCATCAGAATCACGGACGATACGACCATAACCAAAAGGGTCTTCAACATCCATTGTTAGCACAACAACCGCAGCATTTTCTTTTTCTCGGACGGAAAAGAGTTTTTCGATAGTTTCAGAAGTAACTAAAGGCGAATCACCCGTAAGAACAACAAGAGATCCCGTTTTATCTTTAAAGGCAGGTTCGGCAACCTGAACCGCATGCGCAGTTCCGAGCTGCTCTTCCTGGATAACCGAAACCGTATCTGCAACCAAGGGTTCAACCGCTTCACGACCATACCCGATAACACTAACGATCTGATTAACACCTGCCCCATGAGCTGCATCAATAACCCAACGAACAAGCGGCTTATTCATTATCTCGTGAGCAACTTTTGGTTTTAAGGACTTCATGCGAGTTCCTGCACCGGCGGCAAGAATAAGAGCTGAATGTTTCATATATGCCTTTCGTTTAATACCCGCAAGACAGTATATAACAACGACGCAAATCAATCGTAAAACTGAACGCCTTATACAAATATGAAAGCATAAAACTATTCAGAGAGAGACACGAGCGCAGTACAGAGAGCATCAAGCAAAACAATCGCATAATGCTGAGCCGAACGAGCCTCACCAGCATCTTCCCATGTATCACTAGGAATACGAATAGCGACACGCTCCGACGAGCGTTGAGCAACACGTAGCGCTTGCGAAAGACGAAGCGAGAGTGAGTTTTCTGGTTCAAATTCAACAACAGGAATCTGATCAATCGGAGTTTCATCCGCCGAAAGAATTTGAACAAACATCATTGCTTCATCAGGAGAAACCAATAAAGAATCAGCACTTGTAACCTGTGAGGTAGGATTGGTTGCCATAGCAAGATTAGACATACGAGCAGCAACCGAACGCGTAAACTGAGATGTTCCAAAAAGACACAGTAAGTTCTTCTCGAGCACTTCTGAAGCACGCGCAAAACCCAAATGAGGAATAGGACTAAACGAATCTTTATCTTTCCAAGAATGTTGAAGATTAGTTATTTCGCGAAACGTAAACGCCCCCGCGATGCCATCTGAAGGAAGACCCATATTGAGTTGGAATTTGCGAAGCGCATCTTCTGTGTGAACTCCAAAAATGCCATCACATTCACCACAGGAAAAGCCAAGAGCCGAAAGAGCCTTCTGCAAAAGAGCGACATCGTGCCCGTGAAAATAAGGAACACGAAGATATAACACACGGTCACCGAGTTCATAGGTGGCATCAACAAGACGAGCCCAAACTTGCTCATCCACTTCTGAAGTTTCCGAAAGCCCCGAAGCACTTGCAAATGAACGCACTGCAGATGCAGTACGTTCATCATACGTGCCCGTAATATCATCATCAAAAAGATATCCTAAAGAAACAAGCTTTCGCTGAATATCTTCTACGGCGGCACCCGTATCATACAAAGTAATAGCTTCCATATTCCTCTTACTTCAAACGATCGACAAACCAATCAGCCATTGAAATAAGGATAGCACGTCCATTTGAAGGCTCGAGAACCTTCACTAAACGTTCTTTTGCCCGAGAAACCAAATCTTGAGCATAGGAGCGAGCATAATCGATGCTACCTGCATCTTTCATTATCTGAACCGCTTCCTCGAGGATTTCTGGATTCTTTTCCTTTGAAGAGAGAATTTCAATTAGGCGTTCGTTTTGAGGAGAATTGTGCAACGCATGAACGGCAACAAGGGTACGCTTGCCCTCGGTAATATCGCTTCGATAATCCTTTTCCTTGGCCTCTTTTGTGCCAACGAGATTCAAAAGGTCATCTTGAATCTGAAAAGCAAGACCAGTGTCTAAACCAAACGAACGAAGACCCTCAATAACCTCATCACTTGCACCGCCAACCATCGCACCAACAACAAGAGGAACGGCGCCAGAGTAATAGGCGGTTTTATGCATTGCCATTGCAAAATAATCGTCAGTGGTAATATCGTAGCGCCCATCACGAGCCCAACCAATATCAAGAGCCTGACCTTCAACGGTACTTTGAGCCATACCAACCAATTCGAGTGCAACACGCACCTTCATGGAATCATCGAGGTTCGGATCTCGCATCACAATACCATTAACAATTGAGAGAGCGAGATCTCCCGCATTGATAGCAAGACCTTCACCTTCCGTTAAATGCATGCAAGGTTCGCCGCGACGTAACTCCGCCTCGTCGGCAATATCATCATGAATAAGCGCAGCCGTGTGAAAATGCTCAATAGCAGCAGCGGAGGAATATGCACGAAATTCCTCTCCCCCAACAGCATTGCACGCAGCAACACAAATTAAGGGACGATGACGCTTGCCGCTGTTCTTGCTGTATTTCAACAAAGGACCATACAGGTAGGTTTCCATATCAGGATGAGAACCTCGAGGAATAAACGAGTTAATTATCTCACCTGCACGGTCTGCACAAGCATTGAGATACTTTTCAAACAACGAAGGTGAATCTTGATTTAAAAGCCCTTCGTTAGTATCAAGTTGTTGAGCAAGAAAATCTTCGAACAAACTTTGAGCACCACTGAAATTGGGAAGCTGATTACTACTGGTCATAAATTCGCTTTCGGATTGTACCGTTATCGCTATCTACACAGTTATACTTCTCAAAATAAAACTATGCAACACAAAAACAAAGAACTGGTAGGAGCGGAGGGACTCGAACCCTCAAGCCCGAAGGCGGCGGATTTTAAGTCCGCTGCGTATGCCAATTCCGCCACGCTCCCTTGGTGCTATCTTAGATACAGCTTTGACATCATAACAAATAATTAGAGGGTTCTTCAAGAAGAATACCGTGCAAAATATCTAATTCGCTCACCGTAAACGAATTCATTTTTGCAAGCTTAAGAACAACCGCAAGAATAAGCATTCCCGCAACAATTACGCTCGCCCTTTGCGGTTCAAGGCCAACAACCTGTTTGCGTTGTTCAAGCGGCATTAAAGCAAGTAAGTGATAAATCCGAAAAAGCACATCAAGCGAAACAGCTGTCCCATGAACGACATCTGAATCGTATACTTCCATTTTTTTATCGACAGAAACAACACTCGTTGCCGTTCCGGCAACAGCCACTACTCTATCAAGGGAAGACGGAAGTTTTTCCAAGCATTCAATAAAATAAGGAGTCATTTCCTTTTCGATATATTCAGCAGCACAGGCAAGTTCTTTTGCACTGGGTGGATCAGACGGAAGAAAACGCTCAGTAATTCGGCGACAACCAATATCAAACGAATGGCTAAAGAGTGGGTCACTCCCCGCTAAACCAAAAATTACCTCTGTCGACCCTCCGCCAATGTCTACTACCATTAATACTTCATTATCAAAACAAGAAGAAGCCCCCTTAAAAGAAAGTGATGCTTCTTTCGTTCCTGAAATAACCGAAAGCTTTACTCCTAGCTCTTCAAGCCGAGAAATAAGCTCTGAGGAGTTTTTGGCATCACGAGCAGCACTTGTCGCAAACGCAATAATAGGCATGCGCGTAGAAGAATCTTCATTTGACGCCTTTGCACTCTCTTGGTCAATGAGGGCGACATACTCCTTTATCTGATTTACAACGCGTTCAATAGCATCTTTCTGAAGAAGGGATGTTTTATCAACACCGACGCCTAGATTGGTTATTTCACAACGTCTCACTGTTTCAGTGAGTTTTCCATCAGCGACATCAGCAATTAAAAGACGGCAGGTTACCGTCCCAATATCAATAGCTGCACATTTCATATGCTTACTTTCCGTACCCAAAAACGAAATCTAAAACCCCCGAATACCAAGTATCAGGAGCGGGGATACTGCCCGCAGGAATGGAATAGGAAATAGATCCACTTGTGTCATTTACCTTGGAAGAAGGCTCTATGTTTTCAACGGTTGCAGTTTGTTCGTCAGCACGAATATATCCAAGCTTATATCGAGCATAGTCTTCTAAACCTGCATCCGTATTAAGGTAATCAATCTCTGACTTAAGAGACGCGTTTTGCTCTTCGAGCGCAGAATACTCAGCCTCAAGCTGTTGGAGCTGTCTGGACTCATCGTAATAGTCAGCTAAGGGCTGATAAAGCATAACGAAAGTAAAGAAGACACAACAGCCCGCGATCACAAAACGAGAAGCAATGGTGGAACTCATCCAAGAAAACAACGAAGACAAAGAAACACTTTTTGCTCTTTTTGAGTTACCAGAAGAAGAATCATTCTGCATTTTCGTCGAACGCTTTTGAGTCCTCCCCATACGCATTTCATAAAGAGCAGCTCTGCTTGTAGACTCTTCGTTTCGCGATTCCTTGGAAGAAATTGTTTTGTTAAATTCTCTTTCTGCTTTTGCCGAACGAGCGCGTTTCTTTAAACCCTGCATAAAGGTAGGTTCACTAGAAGCCTCTCTTGAACTCCTTGAGTTTCTTGAAGAAGCAAAACGCTGAGAGCCTTCCTGTGAAACTCGAGCAGAACGTCTCGGAGAAACTGAAGTAGACGACCTTCTTTGTGAAGAAGCATTCGCGTGCATCGAACGCGGTATCTGGCGTGCTTGTTGATTACTTCTGTGATAACCATTTTGCTGAACAGAAATACGACCAGAACGATTTAAAGAAGCTTGATTAGAAAGACGCTCGCCTGTTGCAGATTTGCGTGAATATAATGAAGAACGAGATGAGGCATGTTGACCTTGGGCGTGAACAGCACGACGACGTGAAGCCCCGCGGGATTTCGCCTCATCAAAAGAAAGAATATTTGCCTGTTCAGACACCAAATTACCCCTTGAGCATCGTAGTGTGATTAAGTAGTGCGTTTAATGCTTAGAGTAGACCCATGATAGCACAGCATGCGATGAAATTGCGTCCCTCAACCAATGTTTTAGGGCTTTTCATAAAGTTTTTTCAGAAGAAAAAAAGGCCGCAAAATGCGACCTTTTTTACATTTTTTAGAGAAAAAACAACGATACCTACTCGTCTTCGAGGGCCTCTGCAATTTCGTCAGTGATATCCATTGCGTGATAAACGTTCTGTAAGTCTTCGAGCTCTTCAAGGCGATCAATCAAACGCATAACCTTTTTGGCATCAGATACACTAACCGTTGCGGGAGTGGTTGGCTCCATAATGAACTCTGCACCCTTAGTAATAATGCCTGCTTCATTGAGCGCATTCTTTACAGCCATCAAATCTGCTGGGCTGGTATATACAATCCATTCATCGCCAGCATCTTCATAATCAGTTCCGCCTGCTTCAGCAACTGCCATCATGAATTCATCTTCATCAACAGCGTTCTCTTTATCGGCAACCTTTTTCTCTTCGCTCTTGATAACCTTTTCTACCAAGATTTGACCTTTGCGTTCAAACTGAAAGGCAACAGAGCCAGAGGTACCCAGATTTCCGCCATGATGCGTAAAAGCGGCGCGAACGTCAGCTGCAGTACGATTACGATTATCGGTCAAGGCTTCACAGTAAATTGCCACGCCACAAGGACCATAACCCTCATAAACAACCGATTCATAATTAGCAGCATCTTTGCCTGAGCCAAATGCTTTATCAATTGCGGTTTTAATTTTATCCTTAGGCAAGGAATAACTCTTTGCCTTATCGATTGCGGCAGCAAGAGAAGCGTTGTTGTCAGGATTAGGGTCGCCGCCCTCTTTAGCAGCTACCGTAATATTACGCGAAAGCTTAGAGAAAAGAGCTGAACGTTTTGCGTCCTGAGCTGCTTTACGATGCTTCGTTGTTGCCCATTTTGAATGTCCCGACATACAGACTTCCTTCCGATTTCACAATACCAACGCTAGATCTTATCACATCTAGCACTCTCCCTGCACAGGCAAGGATTCCAACCATAAAAAAGCTATTCCGAACCAAGCTGCTGCTCGATAACGTGCGCAATTGTTTCTGCAACTCTAAAAGCCTCTTCATGCGTTGCTGCTTCAACCATAACGCGAACAAGAGGCTCTGTACCACTCGGGCGAACAAGGATACGACCTGAGTCTCCTAACTTCTGTGCTTCTTGAGCAATTACCTCAGCTACTGCCTCATTGGACTCAACCGCATGTTTATCAAAAACCTTTACATTGATAAGTTCCTGAGGAAAACGTTTCATCACCGAAGCAACCTCTGAAACACAGCCACCCTTTCGTAGGCAGGCAGAAAGGAACTGACAAGCAGTAACCAATCCATCACCCGTAGAGTTATGCTTCAGAAAGATCATATGACCACTTTGCTCACCGCCCAAAACATACTTCCCTTTACGCAGCTGCTCTAAAACATAGCGGTCACCAACTTGCGTTTGAATAACATCAATATCTGCCTGTTTCATGGCTTGCGTAAATCCCAAGTTGCACATAACAGTAGAAACAACGGTGTTACCAGATAAAAGGCCGCGCTTTTTAAGATCTATCGCACAAACCGCCTCTACAACATCACCATCAATCTCATTGCCTAGCTCATCAATAAACATAACGCGATCGGCATCTCCGTCATGAGCAATACCAATTTGAGCACCCGTTTTAGAAACAAGTTCCTTTAGAGGCTCAAGATGAGTTGAACCACATTCGACATTGATATCAGTGCCGGAAAAATCATCATTGATAACTTCAACCCTTGCACCTAAAGCCTCAAGAGCACAAGCGGTTGTGAGTGACGCGGCACCATGACCCGTATCAAGAGCAATCGTAAGGCCATCAAAAGTAATACCCTCAGACTTTACGGTATCGATCGCATGATTGATATACAGCTCACAGGCATTTTCCACCGGAACCACTACCCCAACCTCGGCTCCACCAGGAAGCTCTGCGACAGGGGTTCCGCCTGAATATACAAACTCTTCAAGCTTGCTTTCTACTTCATCAGGGAGTTTAAATCCTTGCCCGTCGAAGAATTTGATACCGTTGTATTCAGGAGGATTATGAGAGGCAGAAATCACAACGCCACCATCTGCATAGAGCTCACGAGTCAAAAAAGCAACCCCTGGAGTGGGAATAATCCCTGCACTAAGAACCGTACCGCCCTTACTCATGATTCCCGCATTGAGGGCTGCTTCGAGCATATCACCTGAAATGCGTGTGTCCTTGCCAACAACAATGGTCTTCCCAAGAAACTCGACAGCTGCCTGACCAAGTTTGAATGCTATATCTGCCGTAAGTTCAACATTTGCAACACCGCGCGCTCCGTCGGTGCCAAAAAGCTTTGTCATACTTTTACCTCACTATCTTCTATTTGCTTCATGCGCAAATAAACAATGTGCAAGTTGTTTTTGCATGAGTTGTTGCTAGTGATTGCCTCTATTTACATGCTCAGGCTTTAAGAGCACAACGCCACCACGACACGCAATCTCTTCTTCGGTCATACGAGAATTAAGCTCAGCAGCAAACTCTTCCAGATCAATACCGTTACGCTCAAGGAGAACCAAAAGATGATATACAACGTCCCCTGCTTCATAGCGAAAATGGTCGAGGTTTGCATTGTATTCTTCACTCGTATGGTCGCGACCGCTAAGAGCCTGAATATCTTTTGCCGCAAGCGTAGTTTCATGTGCTTCTTCAACCAGTTTTTTTAGCAGTTTATCGAGATCGCCGGTAAGAAGACGATAGGTATAACTCTCTTCCCCTGCGCTCCTGCGTTCATGAATTGTCTTAGCAAGAGAATCCAAGGCAGCACCAATTTGACTTGATGGAGGAGTTCGATCGTCTGAAAGATATGTTTTCATCAATACATCCTTACGTAAAATACCGAATACCAGAATAGCGCAGCGAAGACATCAATCCAAGATTAGATCGCTACATGAATGGTTATACGTCTTCTCCAAGCTTAGATACAATAGCTTCGCGAGAACGTATGACTTCATACTTCATACGTTCGATATCAATACTGAGATAGTCTCCTTCTTTATAAAGGACCGAACCATCAACCATCGTTAAAACGACGTCACTTCCTTCTGCGGAATACACCAAGTTACTTGACATAGAATCAACCGGAGTCATCCAGGGCGTATCGATATCTAGAACAATGAGGTCAGCACGAGCGCCAACCTGTATCATTCCGCAATCGTCTCGTCCTTGAGAAAACGCACCGCTGCGCGTAGCTATTTCAATGAGTTCCGAAGAGGATAGACCTCGAGGGTTCGAATCCTTCGCACGCTGCATGAGTGCCAAAAGATAGAGATCTTTAAACATGTTGTGATTATTATTGCTTGCCACTCCATCAGTTCCCAACGAGACAACAATGCCCGCCTTTTTCATAGCCAACACATCAGCTATACCACTACCAAGCTTTGCATTCGATGCAGGACAGGTGGCAACAAAAACGTTACTTTCCGAAAGAATACGGTAGTCATCGTCATCCAACCAAACACAATGCGCAGCGGTAGTGGGAACATCAAATAAACCACATTTTTTCAGATACGCCACCGGGCTAAGCCCATGGCGTTCCTTGCAACCCTCCACTTCACCTTTTGTTTCGCTCACATGAACCTGCATATGAACACCTGCTTTTACAGCGGCATCCGCTAAACCATGAGCAATTTTTGGGGTGGAGGTATATTCGGCATGAAGATTGAAATCAATTAGAAGTCTGCCATCTGCAGCTTTATGGTAATCTCTGACTAGATGTTCATTGAGTTTACAAGCGTCAAGATCGGCATATTCTTTTTCTGGATCAAAACAAACAATTGAATGACCCAAATTAGCTTTTACCCCAGACTCAATAATCGCTTTTGCGCGCGCATCAGATTGGTAGTACATATCAGAAAAGGAAACCACCCCAAAACGGAGCATCTCGGCAATACCAAGCATCGTAGCAACGTAAGCATCGTTATCTTGAATATGATCCTCAAAAGGAAAGATAGAATCATTGAGCCAATGATCAAGATCAAGGTTTTCTCCGCGTCCGCGTAAAAGCGTCATAGGAACATGGGAATGAGCGTTGTAAAGCCCCGGCATTAAGAGTTTTCCTCGACCATCATATATCTCGTCATACACTCCGTGATTCACTTCGCGCGGATCATCCGTACCCACATACTCAATTGCCTTGTCTGAAACTCCCACGAACGCATGAGGAATGTAGCTTCCTTTTTCAGTTAATAAAGAAATGTCAGCAAATAAGAATGAACTCATGTTCTCCCCTTACAAAAACGCCCCCGAAAACGGGGGCGTTTAGTTTCACACAACATCAAACACAAATACAGTATTCCGTATTGATTTATTCAGTATCAGAGTTGCTAGAAGCTTCATCTTCTTCGCTCGTAATACCAAAGCCCAAATCAGAAGATCCCAATAATGCATCAAGCTCCTCAAGATTGCGCTGATAAGAGCGAGGTGGAAGGGCTTCACCAAGCATATCCTCGCCTTCGGTACTGAAGGTTGCGGGTTTGTCTCCACCAATAAGAACCGTGTCGTCTGGAGAAAAGACCATATCAAGCAACTGGCTCATATCGTCACGAGAAGCGGAGAGATCATCTTCGATAACTTTGGAAAGACCATGAGCTTCTAGACCCTGCTTGAGTTCCTCGATAGCTTTCGTTCCAATGCCTTCAATGCGCAACAGCTCATCTTCAGTATGACCAACCAAATCAGCTACCGTTTCAATACCTGCTTCACTGAATTTGTTTGCCCAACGCTGAGAAACGCCCAAGTCATCATAGATATAGAGTCGAGCCTCTTCGTCGGTGAGATTGTTAGCACGATAGCCTGCAGTAATAGAGGCAAAGTAGCTCGCATAATCAGAACCAGCGCCCAAATAACCGTCACCATCGAGAGACCAATCCTGTGGTTGAGGCAACAAGTCCTCGATTTCGCGCAAGGCTTCTGGTGCAGAATCTGGAAGACGATCGCCCTCAGGCTTACCAACAGGAATACCATGATAGGTAAGTCCAACATCATGATAGCGCTTGAGACCCGTACCAGCAGGAATAGGCTTACCGATAATAACGTTTTCCTTGAGACCCTGAAGCGTGTCAACCTTACCCTCAATAGCAGCATCAGTCAAAACCTTGGTGGTTTCCTGGAATGATGCAGCGGAAAGGAATGAATCAGTTGCCAAAGATGCCTTAGTAATACCAAGAAGCAAAGGCTGCCCAACAGGAGGATTCTTGCCCTCAAGAACTAAGTCATTAGCAACCTTTTCGAATTCGAAACGGTTAACCTGACGTCCTGGGAGGTAATCGGAATCACCTGGATCGGTAACTGCAACCTTGCGGAGCATCTGGCGAGCAATAACCTCAATGTGCTTATCGTTAATATCTACACCCTGGGATACGTAAACATCCTGAACCTGATCAACGATATAACGGAGCGTGGTGTTTGGATCAGTCAAGCGCAGTAAGTCATGAGGGTTAACTGAACCCTTAGTGAGCTGCTGACCAACCTGCACCTCACAACCATCAGTAACACCAGGTAAAAGCTGCGCGCGAGCAGAAACAACATACTCACGAATATTGCCTTCCTGATCATGAACCGTAAGCGTCTTACTGTTCTTGTCACCCGTAACCTGAAGAGTACCTGCGATTTCAGCAAGAACAGCCTGGCCTTTAGGCTTACGAGCCTCAAAAAGCTCGGTAACACGAGGAAGACCATGCGTGATGTCTTCACCTGCAACACCGCCCGTATGGAAGGTACGCATCGTAAGCTGGGTACCAGGTTCACCAATAGACTGAGCAGCGATAATACCAGCTGCAGTACCAATATTAACAGGACGAGAAGTTGCCAAGTCCCAACCGTAGCACTTCTGACAAATGCCATGTTCAGCATGACAGGTCATGACAGCGCGATGCTTAATGACTTTAACGCCTGCATCAGCAAGTTCTTGGAGTTGAGCAACAGAAGAAGGATACTCCCCTGCTTCCATGATTACTTCACCGGTGGTCTCGCTTACTGCAGGTGCAGCCAAGCAACGACCAACGAGAGAATCGTCAATTTCACCCTTAGCATTAAGGAGTGAGCACTCAACACCATCAGTAGTGCCGCAGTCGATTTCGCGAATAATAACGTCTTGAGCGACGTCGACCAAACGACGGGTCAAATAACCAGAGTCAGCAGTACGCAATGCCGTGTCCGCCAAGCCCTTACGAGCACCGTGGGTTGAAATAAAGTATTCCAAAACGGAAAGACCCTCGCGGAAGTTTGCCTTAATAGGACGGTCAATAATCTCACCCTTCGGGTCAGACATCAAACCACGCATACCAGCTAGCTGACGAATCTGCTTGATGTTACCACGAGCACCAGAGAAGGCCATCATGTAGATTGGATTGAACTTGTCGAAGTTATTGGCCATTGCTTCGCCAACTTCTTCATTAGCAGCATTCCAGATGTCAACAATCTGCTTATGGCGCTCTTCGTCAGACATAAGACCCATTTCATAGTCTTCGTCAATAGCAGCAACCTTTTCATCGGCGCGAGCAAGAATTTCACCCTTGTTAGGAGGAATAGTTGCGTCATAAACAGAAACGGTTACACCAGCGCGCGTTGCATAGTGGAAGCCAGCTTCCTTCAAGCCATCCAAGATAGGACCCATTTCGCTGGTGGTGTAATGATTACAGCAATCTTCAACCAAACGAGAAATCTCAGTCTTGTTCATTTCGTAGTTCAAGAAAGGATAATCGTCCGGCAACACAGCGTTGAACGTGATACGACCAACCGTAGTCTCAATACGCTCGCCCGCTTTATGCTCTTCAAAAACACCGAAGGCTGAAGCAACTTGAGTGTCCTTGGTAAGACGAACCCAGATCTTTGCCTGAAGGTCGAGCTCTGCACGAGCATCATAGGCGTTCATTGCATCATCGAAGTCGATAAACGCACGGCCTTCTCCAGGGAAATTATCGCGAGCTGCCGTTAGGTAGTACAGACCGATAATCATATCTTGAGTAGGAACGGTCAAAGGACGACCATGAGCAGGAGATTTAATATTGTTAGCCGAAAGCATCAAAACGCGTGCTTCTGCCTGAGCTTCATTACCCAATGGGACATGAACAGCCATTTGATCACCGTCAAAGTCAGCGTTAAAGGCTGTACATACCAAAGGATGCAAACGAATTGCCTTACCTTCAACCAAAACAGGTTCAAACGCTTGAATACCCAAACGATGCAAGGTAGGAGCGCGGTTCAAAAGCACAGGATGCTCAGTGATAACCTGATCCAATACGTCCCAAACATAGCTTGCACCACGATCAACAGCACGCTTTGCAGCCTTGATGTTTGCCGCATATTCAAGTTCAACCAAACGCTTCATAACGAACGGCTTAAACAATTCAAGAGCCATTGCGGAAGGCAAACCGCACTGGTGAAGCTTAAGCTGAGGACCAACAACAATTACAGAACGACCAGAATAGTCAACGCGCTTACCCAAAAGGTTCTGACGGAAGCGACCTTGCTTGCCCTTGAGCATATCGGACAAAGATTTCAAAGGACGATTGCCAGGACCCGTTACCGGACGACCACGACGACCGTTGTCAAACAAACTATCTACTGCCTCTTGAAGCATGCGCTTTTCGTTGTTGACAATGATTTCTGGTGCACCGAGATCAAGGAGGCGCTTCAAACGATTATTACGGTTAATAACACGACGATACAGATCATTGAGGTCAGACGTTGCAAAACGACCACCATCAAGCTGAACCATAGGACGAAGATCAGGAGGAATAACAGGAATTACATCCAAGATCATGTCGGAAGGCTTGTTTGAAGAGTGTAAGAAAGCGTCTACGACCTTAAGACGTTTAATGGCCTTAGTGCGCTTTTGACCCTTACCTGTTGCAACGGTTTCACGGAGCTCGGTTGCAGTTGCTTCGAGATCAATCTCGTCAAGAAGATCACGAACAGCCTCAGCGCCCATACCACCCTTGAAGTAATCAGAGTAATTAAGGCGCATTTCACGATACAAAGCTTCATCAGGAACCAATTGCTTTGGCTCAATCTTCATGAACGCATCCAAAGCCTCAGTACGCAACGCCTTGCGCTCATTGAACTCTTCGAAAATGTCAGCGATTTCTTCCTCAACTTCTTCAGGAGTCATACGCTCATCTTCGTCGATATCATCAACAAATTCGTCCTCTTCAGGAATGTAGTTTACCGAGAGACGACGAGTTGCCTCGATCAAGCGATCGCGCTCAGCATCCAATTCTTCCAAATCAGCTGCCAATTCATCACGTAACTCTTCTGCGTCTTCTTCGCGAGCTTCTTTATCAACTTTGGTAATAATTGAACTGGCGAAATAAAGAACCTTTTCGAGTTCTTTAGGAGCAATGTCCAAAAGATAGCCTAAACGGGAAGGTGAACCCTTGAAATACCAAATATGAGAAACAGGAGCAGCGAGTTCAATATGACCCATACGCTCACGACGAACCTTAGAGCGAGTAACCTCTACACCGCATCGCTCGCACACAATACCCTTAAAGCGGATACGCTTATATTTTCCGCAAGCGCACTCCCAATCCTTGGTTGGACCAAAGATCTTTTCACAGAACAGACCGTCTTTTTCAGGTTTTAAGGTGCGATAGTTGATTGTCTCAGGCTTCTTAACCTCACCACGAGACCAACCGCGTACGTCTTCAGCGCTCGCGAGAGAGATGCGGATAGCGTCAAAATTGTTTACATCAAATTCGCTCATTTACATCTCCTCTCCCTTACCGATAAGATCGATAGTGTCATCAGTTTCCTTTTCATCATCATTGAGAATATCGCCCAATTCAGCAGCGATTGATCCCAAAAGATCGTCTTCTTCTTCCTCTTTAGAGGAATCAAGAGGAGTACCGATCAATTCCTCAGTGCTGTTTTCAGCGTCGTGCAAAATGTCAATAGCCTCATGGGAATGACCCTCAAGTTCAACATTCAGACACAATGAACGCATTTCCTTAATAAGAACCTTAAAGGATTCAGGAACCTCAGGAGCAGGAATGGTTTCACCCTTAACGATTGCCTCGTAAGCCTTAACACGACCAGAAGTATCGTCAGATTTAATGGTCAGGATTTCCTGAAGTACGTTAGAAGCGCCGTAAGAGTACAACGCCCAAACTTCCATCTCACCAAAGCGCTGACCACCGAACTGAGCTTTACCACCCAAAGGCTGCTGAGTAATCAAGCTGTAAGGACCAGTTGAGCGAGCATGAATCTTGTCATCAACCAAGTGACCCAACTTCAAGATGTAAGACTGACCAACGGTGATAGGTTCACGGAACTTCTCGCCCGTACGACCATCAAAGAGCCAAGTTTTACCTGTACGTGAAAGCTGAGGAACAAACTCAACGCGAGCCTTATCGCCATATTTTTCACGATGAATATTAATAAGGTTACGGTTTGCCTTCTCGATTGCGTCAGAAATTTCTTTCTCAGTAGCACCGTCAAATACTGGAGTTGCTACATGCATTGGTCCTTCTACAACCTCATTGGTTTCCTCTTCATCAGACCAACCCCACTTAGCTGCCCAACCAAGATGGTTTTCAAGAAGCTGACCAACATTCATACGAGAAGGGACACCCAAGGGGTTCAAGATAACGTCAACGGGAGTACCGTCTGCCAAGTAAGGCATGTCTTCAACAGGAAGAATACGAGAAATAACACCTTTGTTACCATGACGACCAGAAAGTTTGTCGCCCTGCTGAATCTTACGCTTCTGAGCAACAAAAACACGAACAAGCTCGTTAACACCAGGCGCAAGCTCGTCACCATCAAGACGTGAGGAGCGAACAACATTAATTACGCGTCCGCCAGAACCATGAGGAACCTTTAAGGAAGTATCACGAACCTCACGAGCCTTCTCACCAAAGATTGCACGGAGCAAGCGCTCTTCAGCGGTAAGTTCAGTTTCGCCCTTAGGGGTTACCTTACCAACCAGAACATCACCAGGGAAAACCTCAGCACCAACGCGAATAATACCGTCAGCATCAAGATCAGAAATCATATCTTCAGAAATGTTAGGGATTTCGCGCGTGATTTCCTCAGGTCCAAGCTTAGTATCGCGTGCGTCGATTTCATACTCGGAAATATGAATAGAGGTAAGGAGATCTTCAGCTACAACACGCTCGGAAACAATGATAGCGTCCTCGTAGTTGTAGCCTTCCCACGGCATGTAAGCAACCATGAGGTTCTGTCCGAGTGAAAGCTCTGCCTTGTCACAAGAAGGACCATCAGCAAGAACATCGCCCTTGCAAACTTCATCACCCTTAGCAACAATTGGTTTGTGGTTCATGCAACCGCTCTGGTTAGAGCGCTGGAACTTAGGAATGAGGTATTCATCGTATTCGCCGTCTTCGCGCTCAACAATAATGGTTTGACCATCAACGTAGTCAACTACACCGCTGTTCTGAGCAACAAGAATCTCACCAGAGTCAACCGCAATACGATGCTCAATACCCGTACCAACCAAAGGTGCATTTGGACGAAGCAAAGGCACTGCCTGGCGCTGCATGTTCGATCCCATCAAAGCACGGTTTGCGTCGTCGTGTTCCAAGAAAGGAATCAAAGACGTAGCAACGGAGGTCATCTGACGAGGAGAAACATCCATATATTGAACATTCATTGGATTGACTTCGTCAGGCTCACCGAAAACACCATTGGCATCTTTAGTACGGCAGAGAACCTTAGTTGCTTTAACGAAGTTACCTTCATCATCAAAGTGACCAAACTCACGCGTTTCAAGATTGAAGGTTTCGTTTGCCTGGGCAATCGTGTATTTCTCTTCCTCATCAGCAGTGAGGTAGTCGATATCGTCGGTAACCTTTCCATCAACAATGCGACGGTAAGGAGTTTCAATAAAGCCGTAAGGGTTGATGCGTGCATAGGTTGCAAGCGAACCAATAAGACCAATGTTTGGACCTTCAGGAGTCTCAATAGGGCACATACGACCATAATGAGAGGTATGAACGTCGCGAACCTCAAAACCTGCACGTTCACGAGACAAACCGCCTGGACCTAACGCAGATAAGCGGCGCTTATGCGTAATACCAGCAGCAGGGTTTGACTGATCCATAAACTGAGAAAGCTGTGATGAACCAAAGAACTCTTTGATAGCAGCAACGATAGGACGAATGTTGATCAGGCTCTGTGGCGTGATATCGTCAGGTTCCTGCATGCTCATGCGCTCACGAACAACACGCTCCATACGTGAAAGACCAATGCGGAACTGATTCTGAATCAATTCGCCAACGGTACGAATGCGACGATTTCCAAAGTGGTCGATATCGTCAGTTGTTACACCTTCAGCACCATCATGAAGAGCAACGATATAGCGCATAGTTTCAATAATGTCTTCTTGCGTCAACGTAGAGTTGTTGTTTTCGGGATCAAATCCAAGCTTCTTGTTAATCTTATAGCGTCCCACCTTTGCAAGGTCGTAGCGCTGAGGATTGAAGAAAAGACCGTCAAGCAACGTACGAGCAGAATCAATTGTAGGAGGCTCGCCTGGACGGAAGCGACGATAGAGCTCAATGAGAGACTCTTCTTTGGTAGTTGCAGGGTCACGATCAAGCGTACGGATAACCATCTCGGATTCGCCCAGAATATCAATAATCTCTTCACGTGTTTCAGCAATACCAAGAGCACGCAACAAAAGAGTTGCAGGCTGCTTACGCTTGCGGTCAATGCGAACAGAAAGAATATCGCGCTTGTCGGTTTCAAATTCGAGCCAAGCACCACGAGAAGGAATAACTTTTGCGTTGTAGATAGTTTTGTCGGATGTTTTATCGCGCTCAGATGAGAAATACACACCAGGACTGCGAACCAACTGTGAAACAACAACGCGCTCAGTGCCATTGATAATAAAAGTACCGCGAGGAGTCATCAAAGGAAAATCTCCCATGAAAACTTCCTGTTCTTTAATTTCGCCCGTTTCTCGGTTAATGAAACGAATCTCAGCAGACAAAGGAGCCTGATACGAAACGTCTCGCTCCTTACACTCATCTACACTATACTTAGGTTCACCGAATTCATACTTTCCGAATTCGACACACATATCTTTAGTGTTGGATTCAATAGGACTAATGTCGGAAAAGGCATTTGCAAGGCCTTCTTCCATGAATTGCTTGAAGCTTTCCGTCTGGATAGCAATAAGATTTGGAACGTCCATGACGTCAGGGATCTTTGCGAAGCTTCTGCGATTCCTATAACGGCTGGTGGAGTCGGGTTTTTTAGCTTGAACCACGAGTCAATTCCTCCTTCAATGGAACCTAGTTTTTTGCAAAAAGACGCAATTTAAAAAGATACTGCGCAGAAACCCCCTAGTCAAGAAAAATTTTTTTAAATTATGTTTTGCTTATGTGTTTTTGCGCCTAAATCAGCTAAAAAAGCAGTAATTGGTAAGCCTTTTTCCAGCCTATCAAAGCAATAAAAACCCGCTATTACTATTTCAGCCAATTGGTTGAAATGCTTACCTTATCCTCGCGTTTCCTATAGTCCAAGAGCGGTTTATAAAAAAGCCTGCCACCCAACACGAGCAGCAGGCTCTATAGCACTCAAACCAACTATCAAAGCATGAAACTATTTAGTTTCTTCGATAGGAATAGGTGTTTCATCAATTTCATCAAGATTATCGTCGTATACATAATGCTTTGTTTCGCGTGCAATCAAAGCCGAAAGACCAAGAACAGCAATTAAGTTTGGTATTGCCATCAAGGCATTTGTCATGTCAGAAATATCCCAAACAAAACCCGAAACACCAATAGCACCCAAGAAACAGATAAAAATGAAGATGATCTGGTACGGGCGAATGGCGTTCTTTCCGAAGAGGTAGGTAATGCAGCGATTGCCGTAATAAGACCAGCCAAGCATGGTCGAGTATGCAAACAAAACCAATCCAACACACAACACAAACGGCCCAACAACAGGAATCTGAGCAAACACCGTTGTTACTAACGCGGCCGAAGCTCCAACAAAACCGCCATCTACAAACGTAGCAGCAATCTCTGGATTAGCAAGAATGGAAGAAACCAAAGCAAGACCGGTCAGAGCACAAACGATTACCGTGTCCCAGAAAGTACCTGTCATAGAAATCAAAGCCTGACGAGCAGGGTTTCTAGTAACAGCAGCAGAGGCAACTAAAGGAGAAGAACCTAAACCAGATTCATTTGAAAACAAACCGCGAGCGCAGCCCATCTGAAGCGCAATCATGACAGAAGTACCAACTGCACCACCAAAAGCAGCTTGCGGCGTAAAGGCACACGTAGCAATAAGAACAAGTGCTTCGCCAAGGAATGGAGCATTCATGATAATGAGAATCAAGCAAGAAACAACATAGAAAATAGTCATAAAGGGAATGAGTTTCTCACATACGCGAGAAATAGACTTAATGCCACCCAAAATAACAATCGCCACAAAAAGCACTACCAATAAGCCAACAATAACTTGCAAGAGAGACGTTTCGAATAAGCCAAACACCGAGAACGTATCGGTAGCAATGGAAACATCACCCGCGACTGAAACAATCGCCTCAGAAAGCGAATTTGCCTGAACAGCAGCACCAATCCCAAAGGAAGCAATTGCAGCAAAAAGAGCAAATAAAACCGCAAGCACCTTACCAAGTTTCTTCCTTTTAAAACCACGCTGCAGAGCATACATTGCACCGCCAAGCATATTGCCATTGTGATCCTTTACACGATACTTTACTGCGATAAGGGTTTCAGAATACTTAGTCGCAATACCGAAAACACCCGTAAGCCACATCCACAAAAGAGCTCCAGGTCCGCCCGCAATTAAAGCCGTTGCAACACCAATAATATTTCCGGTACCAATAGTAGCAGCAAGTGAGGTGGTTAACGCCTGGAAAGGACTTACGTCACCCGATCCTTCGTCTTTAGAAACAGAGAGCTTAATACCCTTGATGAGCTTACGCTGAATAAACCTTGTCCTAAATGTCATAAACACATGAGTTCCTAATAAAAGGAGAATCATGATAGGACCCCAAACAAAACCATCAAGGGTCGACACAACATCCTCAATCCAACTCGCACTGCCTGAGCCAGCCTCAGCTAAACCAGATCCCAAGCTAACAAAAGGATTGACGAAAAACTGATACAAAAAATCTTCCATTTCGTTCACCTTAACACCCGCAGCTTACAACAATGTGCGGCTCCGATCTTGGTCTTTGCCGCAAAATAAACGAAACACTTTTGTCGACTAAAGTGTTTTTGGTATTGTAAAGGTGTCAATGTAACTGAATTGTTAACAAACGAATCAAATTCTGTAAACGGAAAACGGCCGTCCAAAAATGGACGGCCGCACACAAAGCCTCGCTAAAATAAAACAAGCCTAACAAAAATCATAAAGATCTTTAGTTGCTTCCTTAAATTCCTCGTAGATGTCTTGGGCTACTCCTTCATCAACAAGCAACTCAAAAGCGCAGGGCTGACCATCTTCATCAAGCTCAGTAACTTCAAGAATAAGAACTTCCCCCGATGCTCCAGTCTGTGTTTCTTCGTCTACAGGAAAGAAGAAACCATAACGCTGATCTTCGTGAAGAATTAACCCGAGAAACTCTAGGGTTACCTGTTCTCCTTTTTCATCTTCAAAGGTTAAAACCATCCCCTCTTCTATGGGTGGTGCAAAATTTGGCGCGCTTCCCTGTCTCATTTCTTCTTCCTTCGATAGTGGTAGTTAACTTGCTGTTTGTTTCCGCCTTTAGAGCTACTTTTCTTCTTAGCGGTTGACGAACTTGTCTCTTCCGACACGATCGTGGTTTCTTTTTCATCTGTTTTAAGCGTTTCAACTACAGAGACTGAAGAAGCCATGCCTGAAGCGCCTTCGGCTGCCAACAACGGTGTGGATGCAAACGTAAAACGCGTGATAGACGACCCATATTTCTTTTGGAGCTTTGCGTATTTTGGCTCACGCGATTTCCACAGCGAGAACAATGGCGTAGCAACGGCAATGGAAGAATAGGAACCAGCAATCAGACCAACCGCCATTGCAAAAGCGAAGTCTTTTAGCGTTTCTCCGCCAAAGAGCAACATACCTAAAACGGGAATGAAAGAGGTGAGCGTTGTGTTAATAGTACGCACAAACACCTGGTTAAGAGAATGATTTGCCATACTCATAAAGGTGCACTTTACCTTGGATTCTTTCATGTTGTCGTTAATTCGATGGAACACAACAACGGTGTCATAGAGCGAATAACCCAGAATAGTCAACAATGCCGCAATAGTATTTGGAGTTATTTCACGACCAAACAACGCGTAAACACCAACAACGATAACTAAGTCGTGGATAAGCGCCAAAACCGCCATAAGCCCCATCTTATATTCAAAGCGGAAGGCGATGTAGACAATGATGAGCAAAATAGAAACAAGAAATGCAATAAGCGATGATTGAATGACCCCAGCACCCCAATCGGGACCAATCGTACTTACCTCATAACTTGACGTTGAAAGATTCAGATCATTTGCCACTGCTGTAGCAACCGAAGCAGCATCTTCAGCAGATGTTGAAGTGGTTCGAATCAAAAAGCCTTCAGTTCCATCAGAATTCGTCGTTTGAACAACCGCGTCTGGCTCACCCGCTTCAGTAAAGGCATCACGCATCTGTTCGATAGTTATATCTCCCGTGTTATGGAACGAAACTGAAGTACCGCCAACAAACTCAATACCAAAATCGAGCCCTTTAAAGCCGACAGTTGCAATAGAGGCAAGGACCAAAAAAGCAGAAACAGAAAGAAGAACTTTCCGCGCTCCCATAAAATTGATGTCTTTCTTTATAAAGCGACCCTTGAGTCCTTCAAGAATTTGAGAAGGACTGCGGCGCGCACCTTCAGTAGATGCTCCCTTGTCAGGATTTGCGTCCTGCAAAAGTTCCTCATACGCCTCAGCAGCAACTTGACTGTCTTTGATACCCCAAAAACCAGGATGCTTCGAAATAGAGTGCGGCGCAAGCAAGCGAACGAGCGGAGCTTTAAGAATAAGCATCATAACGATGTCGCAAATAATACCAAGAGCAAGGGTTAAACCAAAACCCTTAACGGAAGCAGAAGCTAGGAAGAACAACGTAAGCGCCGAAACAAGCGTTACTAAGTCAGCATCAATAGAAGTTTCGATAGCGTGGCGAACACCCGTAAGGGATGCAGCTTTTACACTGCGACCCATACGTATTTCTTCCCTAAATCTCTCCAGAACCAAAATGGAGGAGTCTGCTGCCATACCGATAGTCAATACAATACCCGCAACACCTGCAAGCGACAGTGAGAAAAGCCCGAACGCGGAAAGTGTGGCAAGTAAACCAAGATAGAGAACAGCAAAAACAAGCATCGCGGCTGCAGTAAGAACACCCAAGCCATGATAGAAGAACAACAAATACAAAATAACAAGAAGCAAGCCAAGGAGAGCAACAATTACACCACTCTTAAGAGCATCTTGGCCGAGCGTCGGCCCAACAACCTGACTCTGTTCGTATTGGAAACTCACAGGAAGTGAGCCACTCTCTAGAACTGTTTGTAAACTCTGGGCTTCTTCGAGAGTATAACCGCCTGTAATTGAAACTTCACCGGTAGTTATTTCAGACTGAACAGCAGGAGCGGACTGAATCTGACCATCAAGCACAATTACAATTTGACCCTTGGTAGGTGCGAGTTCTTTAGTTGCTTGGGCAAAAGCAGCGGAACCTTCACTGTCAAGCGTTAAGTTGACAGCATAATCAGTGCCCGTTTCCGAAGCCTTGTCAACCGTTACGCGGGTAATATTCTCACCGGTAATAAGTGGGGTGTAAGTGCCACTCTGCACTGAGCGATAAGTTACCTGATCGGAGGCAAAAGAGTTCCCAAAGTCATCAGTATATTTTTGCTGCTGGACATAGGTGCCATTTTTAATGGCAGCCTGATCCTCGGGATTAGTAAATGAATCTGCTCGAGCAAACTCCAACTTACCAGTTTTACCGATAGTTGAAAGAGCTGTTTCAGTATCAGATAAACCAGGAATTTGGACAAGAATCTGATTGGATCCCTGAACCTGAACTGTGGCTTCAGAAGCACCTAGGGCATTAACACGAGACTCAATGATCGCGCGAGACTTTTCCATATCATCAGAGGTGACATCTTCACCATCTGTACTGTTAGCACTCAAAACAACCGAAAGACCGCCTTGAATATCCAGGCCCTGGTTAACCTTTTCCTGAGGCGGCATGAACATAAAAACTGAACCAAGAACTAACATGGTTGTTAAGATCAAAAGCCAGATATTCCTGCGATCAGCGTTAGTGCGCGTAGGTTTACCTTTCTTTTTCTTCTTGTCGGAATCTATCACAACAAATCCTTATCTATTTTCACTTCATATTTGCCAAAATTAAATACTTACACAGCGCACCAACGCACAAGCCGTCAGAGCACAGACGCTACACATATTAACGCTAAAAAAGTAAACCTGATTGAATTCCACGCAATATCATAACCAAAGACAAATCAATAGTCTCGAGCGGCAGGAGAATGCATCCATCCCTGATAAAACTCTTCATACGATTCCGCCAAAATAGCTTCTCGAGCTCGTCTCATAAGATCAAGCAAGAAGAACAAATTATGCGTGCTCAAAAGGACACTCCCGAGCATTTCATTTTGCTTTACAAGATGACGAATATACGAGCGACTATGCGTTTGACAAACAGGGCATTTGCACTGCGGATCAAGAGGCGAAAAATCATGAATATATTTCGCATTGCGCATATTCATGCGCCCCGCCGATGAAAACGCCGTTCCCATACGCGCCGTTCGAGTTGGCAAAACACAATCGAACATGTCAACTCCTTCACGCACCGCACGAACAAGCGTAGTGGGGTTTCCTACCCCCATGACATAACGCGGTTTATTTTCAGGAAGAGCACGGGCAACTTGCCCAAGGGTCTCAAACATTACCTCATGGCTTTCGCCTACCGAATAGCCACCAATGCCAAATCCTTTGAAGTCCTTATGCCCCCGCGCGACGCTCTCGTTGCTTATGTCAAGCAAACGCTCAACTGATTCAAGACGCAGATCAAGATTCATGCCACCCTGACAAATACCAAACAAAGCCTGATCTTCGCGTGTATGGGCAGCAAGACACCGTTTTGCCCAGTTTGCTGATAAGTCAACGGCTCTTTGCACAAACTGGCGCGTTGCAGGATAAGGAGGACACTGATCAAGCTGCATGATGATGTCGGCACCAAGCTTTTGCTGAATATCCATATTGGTTTCTGGCGTCCACCTTACCCGCGAACCATCATAAACAGACGCAAACGTAACTCCATCATCATCAAGCTTGCGCGTATCCGCGAGCGAAAAGATCTGAAACCCGCCCGAATCGGTAAGAATCGGACCGTCATAGCTCATAAACGAATGCAAGCCACCCGCCTCTGCAATCAGGTCTTCTCCTGGACGCAAAGAAAGATGATACGTATTTGAAAGAATAATTTGTGCCCCAATATCTTTTAAGGTTTGAGGCGTAATACCCTTGACGGTAGCGCTCGTGCCAACAGGCATAAAAAGAGGTGTTCTCACTACCCCGTGTTTTGTTTCAAATTCCGCCGCTCGAGCATAACCGCTCTGAGCTTTAACCGTAAAATCAAATAAAGCCATTCGTTTACTCACATTCTGGAAGCTTCTCAACAAAACCAAGCAACTCTTTTAATGAACCGTGCTTGACTGACTGGATATTAAAATTGTTAGGATTAAGAAGGCAATCGGTAACCAAAAAAGCATCGAGCCCAAGACCCATGCAGGCAAGATCTTCCTGTGTATTGTTGCCAACCATCAAAATCTTTTCAGGTTCAAGATGAATTTGATCAACATTTTCCTGGTAATACTCAAGACGAGGCTTCGTACTTGTTGAATTATCGTAGGTAGTGATGCGATCGAAGAAGTCAGGAGAACAACCCGCCCAAGAAAGACGTTGTTCTACTGCAATACACGGAAAAAGCGGCATGGTAGTAAGGTAGAGTGGATACTTCTTTTCCTTTAGAATTTCTAAAACTTCAGCCGCTTCAGGCCGCGGAACGATATGTTCACCAATTTCGTTGAAATCAGTTTGATAGTATTCAGTAATAAGTGGTTCCATTTCTTCTTGGGATTCATTTGTCCGTGTGCAAAATGCACCCCAAAAACGGTCAATATTGTAACCGCCCACTCCTTCAGTCATACTCCGAACACCTGCACCAAGCGCTTTAAGAAAAACCTCAGGATCATATCCCCTGCGTGAAACGAATGAACTTACGCCACTGAAGTATTGATGTAGGAATAGATCCATATCAAGATCAAGAAGAGTGCCGTCAAGATCAAAGAAAACGGCCTTATAATCGCATTTTTGCATAATGGAGAGTCCTCTATTCATTATGTGTAAACAGTTTTCAGGTGTTAGTATAGGTCACGATTCAAAAGAGAAAAGATAAGCTTATGAAATTATTACTTCATGCTTGCTGTGGTCCTTGCTCTCTTGAGCCTGTCAGGCATCTTCTCGAAGAAGGTCATGACCTAACCATTGCATACATGAATTCAAATATTGAACCCAAAGAAGAATACGAACATCGTCTTTCAACGCTTTTAGCATGGGCCAAACAAGAAGGTATTCCCGTTACTGAAGGGCCTTATTGTAATTCACAGTGGAATGAAAAAATCGCTTCCGCTTGGAATGAAACAGCCCCACGAAAGATTCGCTGTCAAGAATGCTACCGCTTCCGCTTTGAAGAACTCGCACGTTATGCACATGAGCATCACTTTGAGGCCATCGGAACAACGCTTTCGGTAAGTCCGTATCAGTTTACGAGCCTTATAAAAGAAGAGCTGGAACGCTCCGCAAAGCTTTATCCTGAATTGACAGTGCTTTTTCGCGATTATCGAAGCGATTATCCAGAAGCGACAAGACGAAGCCGTGAACTGGGCATGTACCGACAAAATTATTGCGGCTGTACGTTTTCCAACAAAGAAGCACAACAAGAACGAGAAGAAAGAAAAGCTGCACGAAAAGCAAAGAAAGCAGCTGAAAGGGCGGCAAAACTAGCCATGCTAAAAACTGAGGACTTTGACTACGATCTTCCTGAACACTGTATCGCACAAGAACCTGCACCCATTCGCGATACATGCAAAATGCTTGTGATGAATAGAAAAACAGGCGCTCTTCAGGATAAGATCTTTCGAGATATTTACGATTACCTCAAACCGGGAGATTTGCTTGTTGCAAATGAAACGCGCGTTATGCCTGCTCGTCTTCTTGGAACAAAGCATGAAACAGGGGGCGCTGCTGAAGTTTTCCTCCTTCGAGAACGTTTCGATCGTGAGCCCAAAAAAGACTCGAGCGCCATTTGGGAAGTTCTCGTTCGTCCCGGAAAGCGCCTGAAACCAGGAGCACTCGTAGATTTCACGAACGCTGAAGGCGAAATAATCTTGTCGGCAGAAATCATCGATTGGGTTGAGGACGCAGAAAAAGGTGAGCGCCTCGCTCGCTTGAGCACTCCTCTCTCTTCCCTAGATGATGCCCTCCATCAGGTCGGACATACCCCCCTTCCTCCCTACATCAAAAACTATGCAGGTGATGAAGAACTTTACCAAACCGTTTTTTCCCAGGAAGAACGAAGCGCTGCCGCACCTACTGCAGGTCTCCACTTTACACCCGAGCTCATTGAAGCGATCAAGGCAAAAGGTGTTGGTTTCGAAACGGTGCATCTTGAAGTTGGACTTGATACATTCCGTATTGTTGACGAAGAAGACCCCCACAATCACCAAATTCATACCGAACGATATACCGTTCCTGAAAAAACTGTACAGGCAATTGCGAAAACAAAGGCTCAAAATGGACGCGTTATTGCCGTTGGCACCACAAGCGTAAGAAGTCTTGAGAGTGCTTGGGACTCAGACAAACAGTGCCTTATTCCGCGCGATCGAGAAAAAACGAGCCTTTTCATCCTTCCAGGATATGAATTCAAAGTAGTTGATGCGCTCATCACAAATTTCCATGTTCCTCGCTCAACCCTCATGATGCTTGTATCCGCTTTTTCCACCCGAGACAACATCATGGCAGCCTACAAACATGCCATTAAACGGCATTATCGACTTCTTTCTTTTGGCGATGCCATGTTTATTCAATAGAAAGGTTTTACATGGATAAAGAAATGCGTGTGGCGGTACTCATTGATGCCGAAAATATATCAAGTAAGTACGCTAGTACCATCCTGCAAGAAGCATCCAGCTTAGGAAATATCATTTATAAACGTATTTACGGCAATTGGACCACCCCTGTTCTCAGCTCCTGGAAAAAGCAGCTGCTCGAAAATGCCATTCAACCCATTCAACAATACAGCAACACAACAGGAAAAAACTCATCTGATTCGGCACTCATTATCGATGCAATGGATCTGCTTTACCAAAAACGCCTTGACGCTTTTTGTATTGTTTCTTCCGACAGCGATTTCACCCGTCTTGCTTCTCGTCTACGCGAAGATGAAATGTTTGTCCTAGGTATGGGAGAGCAGAAAACCCCTCGATCGTTTATTTCTGCATGCAATAAGTTTTCATACCTTGATCTTCTTTATAAAGATAGAAGCGCCACATCGGAAAAGAAAAAGAAGAAGAGATCAAAAACACAAAACAATACCCAACCAGTCGATACCCCGAAACACGCTCCCACAAAAACAACCGAAGAGCTAGCACTTACCGAAGATGCCTCTGAAACCTTTTCCTCAACAGACTGGGGGGATGGATCAAGCATTGAAGTAGTAACCGAAACACTCCGCGAGTTATCCGAAGAGTTTTGCGGAGACGATGGCTGGATTTTATCAGCTCGCTTAGGGGGATTGCTTTTAAAACGTTTGCCAGACTTCGACACTCGAAATTTTGGATTCAAAAAATTTGTCCCCTTTATAGAGTCCCTTCGCACGTTTGAAAGTAAAACTATTACTTCCGAAGGAGACCAGGGCGTAAAAACAATATATTTCAGACTCATAGAGGAATAAGGTGCTTATTTAAATACCTCTTCCATCACGCTGATTACTTTCGGAATTGCCTCTTCACTAAGACCACTATAGCTCATAAGAAACCTCGCCCTCCCTGACGAGGTTTCTTTATTTTTCGCCATAGTAGCATCGAGATAAAACTCTGACAATGAGACAATATTGACACCCCGTTTTTGCAGTTCAAGCGCCAATCGTTGCTCTTGTTCCTTTGTTTCTACATGCATAACAAAATGGATTCCTGAGTCTTGTGAGTATAAAGAAATACGCGATGAAAAAGAGCTTTTCATAAGCTCGGAAATAAGCTTATTGCGCAATGCTCGATAGTAATTCCTCATCCTATTAACATGACGCTCATAGTCACCCTGCTCGATAAAGCGTGCCAGAGCAAGCTGATCGACAGCGCTTACTGTACAGGAATAAAAACTGAGAGTTTTGTCAAATCGTTCCTTCAAAGCATGTGGTAAAACCATGTACCCCAATCGAAATGCGGGTCCGAGTGTTTTAGAGAAGGTATTGGTGTATATCACACGACCTTGTTTATCAATACTTTGCAAGGATGGAATAGGACGACCGGTAAGCCTGAACTCACTATCAAAATCATCTTCAATTAGATAGCGATCACCTTCACTCGCCCACGCAAGCAGTTCATAACGTCTACTGATCGGCGTTATAAGCCCCGTGGGGAACTGATGTGATGGCATTACATGCATAACCGACACATCACTTCCGTAAAGTGCTTCTGTTACCACTCCTTTATCGTCAAGAGGAAGACATACCAGATTAACCCTGTTTGCACGATACAACTGCTGCAGCCTTGGATAGCCTGGGTTTTCAATTCCATACGTATGCATTTGACCAAGAAGCTGAATGATCATATTGTCTAATATCTGAGACCCCGCTCCAATAACAATGCATTCAGGGTCAACCTCCATTCCACGAAAGGAATACAGATAATTCGCTAGAACTTCCCTTAAACGCCTAGATCCCGCCGTATCAGAATTTCCAACAAGAACCTGCTCAGACTCGCACGATAGAGCATCTCGAATACTTTTAGACCAACTTCCATACGGAAATCTCCCCCGCGCAACATCTGACCCCGTTAGATCGGCAAAGAAAGACGGTTTTTCTTCTCGTTTTTCACTCTTGGATTCCCGAAAAAGCGCGCCCTGAAACTTGTTTTTCAAAGAGGGTTCAAAGCTGTTTTGTCGATGTCTTTGAGTAGTTAACGTTGGTTCTGGTAATACACTATTTGCGTAGTACCCTTTTCGCTCTTTTGAAATAACGTAGCCCTCTGCAATAAGCTGAGTATAAGCCCCTTCAACCGTAATAAGGCTCACGCCTAAATGACGTGAAAAAGCACGTTTCGAGGGAAGTTTTTCCCCGGGCGCAATTATTCCCTGTTCTATATCACGCTTTATCTCTTTATAGAGATATTCATAAAGCGGCTCTTCTTTTCTTTCATTAAAGGAATAAGTAAGCACCTGCATCTGACCTTATCTAAACTGGTTATATTCTGGTTATATAAATAATTAGTTTTTTGATTATATCGACAATACCAGTGAAACGGTATCTTCTTTCCCAATACATTGCAGAAAGGAACAAAATGACAGACGAAAATCGTATTCAACTTAATCGCTCTCTTGCGCAGATGCTTAAAGGTGGCGTAATTATGGATGTCACCACCCCTGAACAAGCGCATATTGCCGAAGAAGCAGGTGCTTGTGCCGTAATGGCGCTTGAGCGCATCCCCGCTGATATTCGCGCAGCAGGCGGCGTTTCCAGAATGAGCGACCCAAAGATGATTAAGGGTATTCAAGAAGCAGTCAGTATTCCCGTAATGGCGAAGTGCCGCATCGGTCACTTTATGGAGGCAAGAATTCTTGAAGCTCTCGAAATTGACTATATTGACGAAAGCGAAGTCCTCTCCCCTGCCGATGACACGTACCACATCGACAAAACCGCATTCAAAGCTCCTTTCGTATGCGGCGCTCGCGATCTTGGTGAAGCTCTAAGACGAATCGCCGAGGGTGCTACCATGATTCGAACCAAGGGTGAACCTGGCACGGGAGATGTCATTCAGGCAGTACGCCACATGCGCCTTATCAACAAACAAATTCGCCACGTTGTTTCCCTTCGCGAAGACGAACTCTTCGAAGAAGCCAAACAGCTCCAGATTCCGTATGAGCTTATTTCATACGTTCACAAAGAAGGTAAACTTCCCGTTGTTAACTTTGCAGCAGGCGGAATTGCCACCCCAGCAGATGCCGCTCTTATGATGCATTTGGGTGCGGAGGGTGTTTTCGTTGGTTCTGGCATTTTCAAATCTGGCAATCCAGCAAAGCGAGCTCAGGCTATTGTTAAAGCAGTGACCAACTACAAAGATGCTTCCTTAATCGCAGAACTTTCTGAAGACCTTGGAGAAGCGATGGTCGGCATTAATGAAGATGAAATTCAGTTGATCATGGAGGAACGAGGACAGTAATATGACTGTCGCTATTCTTGCACTACAAGGCGCCTTCATAGAGCACCAAAAAAAGATTGAATCCCTCGGTCATAACTGCATCGAGCTTCGCTGCAAGGAAGATCTCAATAAGCCCTTTGACAGGCTTATTCTTCCTGGTGGGGAAAGCACTACGCAGGGAAAACTGTTGCGTGAACTGGAAATGTTTACACCGATCCAGCATATGATTGAAAACGGAATGCCCGTTTTAGGAACCTGCGCAGGCTTAATCCTTTTAGCGGAAACTATCGATGGCGAAAGTCATTATTTGGGAACGCTTCCTGTTACCGTAAAAAGAAACGCTTATGGAAGACAGCTTGGTAGTTTTTACACCGAAGGAGTATTTGGCGATTGGGAAGACGTACCCATGACCTTTATACGAGCACCCTATATTGCATCAGCATCAAAAGACTGCACGGTGCTTGCAACAATCAAGGGAAACATAGTGGGTGTTCGATATCAAAACCAAATTGGTATCTCGTTTCATCCCGAGCTTAATGAAGATTCGCGTATTCATGAATTGTTTTTGTCGCTTTAAATACCTACAAGTTTATATTTGAAGTTATTTTGGCGGTAATCGTTTTTACAACAAAAGACCATCGAACTCTTTAGTTCGATGGTCTTTATACTTCATTGCATCATCTGTTTATTTCAAGAAAAATTCAGTTCCTATACCAGATTCCTAATACAAAAACTATGGATTTATGATCTCGCTCAAAAATCATACCAAAGAAGCCGCAGCTTGCTTACATTGCTCAGCTGCCTCGTCGTCGGGATAATCCTTTGCAATTACCGTTCCAACAACATTCACGCCTGCTTCCTCTGCTCGCTGCTCCCAATACTCCATCCATTCACCGTTGTTCCAGTCATATGAACCAAAAAGAACCACTTTCTTTCCATCAAGTACGGGTTCAACTTCGTCATACATTGGCTCGAATTCAGTATCTTCAAGCTCTTCATCACCCATTGCCGGACAACCAAAAGCAAAAGCATCATAGTCACTCACATCAGATGAAGAAAAATTGGAACACTGAATCAAAGATGCCTCTCCTCCCGCATTCGTTATCCCTTCTTCAAACAAATCAGCCATCGCCTCAGTATTTCCCGTGCCACTCCAGTAAACGATTGCTACTTTACTCATGTGCCTAAACTCCTTTTTCGTAATTCGAAGGAAATGTTTTTGATAGCTTCTTGATAGCTTAATAAGATTTCCTTCCTCAAGTTAACCTTGTCTAACTTAATAGGAAAGAGGGTTTCTGGTCAATACTTACAAAGAAAAAACCGACCAACGGTTCGGCGTACTTAAGAAAAGTTGTTACAAGAATTCTTATTGGAGTTTAGCCCTGCGCGCTTTCCAATCAGGCATAACTTTAGTCATTAGCGCATGAAACTCCTTGCCATGATTAGGCTCCAGAAAATGACAGAGTTCATGTACAACAACATATTCTAGGCATTCGGGAGGATAAAGAGCTAAGCGCGTGTTAATGCAAACTCTCCCCGTTGATGGTTGACAACTCCCCCAACGGCTTTTCATATTTCTATAAGCAAGCGTTGTCACCGTAACCCCTAAGATAGAAGTCCACTCCTCCACCAAGGGCGGAACACAGCTTTGGATAATTTCTTTCCACTGGTTTTGCTCTTCCTTGTTTGCTGTTTCCGCATAAGCCATAGGCGAAGAAAGAACTTTCTTTCGTTTGAAGCGAATCCATTCAAGATGATTCCTGAGAAAGTTCTCTATTTCCTTCTTTGAGGTATAGATTGGAGCACTAATAAACATGCGACCAGTAGGGTATATTTTTAACCTAATCGAAGATGTGCGTTTGTGTTGCAACTCAAAAGTCAAACCTTCGTATACAAGTGTTTCACTCACTATCTCTACCCACACTTTAGTCGCATCCCTATATGTCAATCATATTGTAGCTACCAGCTAAGAATTATTGCATCTTTGCAATGAAATAAAAAAGCGATGCCCCTCAAAATGAGGGGCATCTTTTTCATTGCGTCTTTAGAACCAACGTAGATAAGTGAAGTACTGAACAAGGGGTTCTACGAAGGTATCTGGTGCACAATGCGAGTTAACGTAATTTCTCTTCCACATCTTTGAGCATTTGCTCTGCGCAAGAGCATCCATGAGGATCCGAAGAAGTAGAGCATCCATGAGAGCATCCGCCACAACCATCGCATCCAATATGTTTTCCAGCTCGACGGGATCGGATCATGCTGACAATAATTGCCGTAACAATTACAAGAAGAATCAACCCAACAACCGCTGTTCCAGCTGTCATTATTCACTCCTCCAATCACCAATCAAACCAACAAACAAAAAATCTAATTATTAAGCAGCGTCGACTGCGCGCTCACCCTTAACATTCTTCCATTTATTTGGACGGAAGAGCAAGTAAAGGAATGCAACGAACAGAACAATTGCAACAACGGTAAAGACATTGAAGGTAACTTCTCCAGTAAACAATCCCGCGAACTGGAATACCCACAAAGAAATCACCCAAGCGGTACCGATCTGGAAAGCAACCTGAGCCCAGAACCACTTCTTGGAATTATGCTCACGGGCCGCAGCGGTAAGAGCTGCAAAGCAAGGAACCGCAATAAGGTTGAATGCCAAGAATGCATAGCCTGCAGCATAGCCATAGCTCGAAGCAAAGTTGGTGTACCAACTTGCATCTTCAGATGCAAACAAGATACCGAGAGTTGCAACGATGTCTTCCTTAGCGGCCAAACCAGACAAGGAAGCTGCTGCCGCCTGCCAATCACCGAAGCCTTGTGGAACAAATACCCAAGCGAATGCATTACCAATAGCTGCCAAAATGGAGTATGAAGTATCAGATACTGCGCAGAAGATACCATCTTCCCAACCATAAGTAGAAACAAACCAAATAAGGATACATGCGAGAAGCAAGATGGTGCATGCTTTCTTAATAAACGCCCAAGCGCGTTCCCAAGTACTACGTAAAACAGTACCAGGAGTTGGCAAGTGGTAAGCAGGCAATTCCATAATGAACGGAGCAGCCTCACCAGCAAAGAAACGGGTCTTCTTTAAAATAACGCCTGAACATAAAACCGTTGCGATACCCAAGAAATAGGCACTCGGAGCAACCCACCATGCACCGCCAAAGATTGCACCTGCGAACAAGGCGATAACAGGCAACTTAGCACCACAGGGAATGAAGGTTACCGTCATAACAGTCATACGACGATCCGCCTGATTCTCGATTGTACGTGAAGCCATAATGCCAGGAACACCACAACCAGAACCGATAAGCAGAGGAATAAAGGACTTACCCGAAAGACCAAAGCGACGGAAAATACGATCCAAAATAAAGGCGACACGTGCAAGATAGCCGCAACTTTCAAGAATAGCAAGCATAAAGAACAGAATGAGCATCTGCGGAACGAAGCCTAAAACTGCACCGACACCAGCAACGATACCATCAAGAATAAGAGCCTGCAGCCAATCAACACAGTCAATAGAAGCGAGAGCGTCTTCCACCAAGACTGGAATACCCGTTACCCAAATACCATACTGTGTAGGATCAGGTTCGCTTCCTTCGAGTTCTTCAGCATATGTTGCTGCGTCAACTTCACTTTCCTCGCCATCTGCATTTACATAGGTGGCAACAATACCTGCTTCTTCGGCCTGATCAGCAAAATCTTCTGCTTCAGGATCGAGTCCTTGCTCAATTGCTGCAGCTTCAAAAGCAGCAATGGCTTCTTGGTCACCCTGGTAAGGAGCAAGTGTTTCAAGAGATTCCTCATACGTTGCCGCATCAACCTCAATAACTTCATCCTCGCCGGTATCTTCATCATATGCCTCGTAGGTGCCAATCAACCCTGCAGCCTCAGCATCTTTAAGGAAGGTTTCAGAGGAAGGATCAAGCCCTTCAGCTTCAGCCGCCTCTTCGAAAGCAGCAACATTTTCGGAAGCTTCTTCAAATGCCTCGTTTTCTTCATCAAACTGTTCCTGACCAGGGCCAAGGAACCAACCATCACCAAACACACCATCATTAGCCCAGTCGGTTGCTACCGTACCAACCGTAGTAACGGAGATGTAGTAAACAAGAAACATCACAACAACAAAGATTGGCAAAGCTAAGAAACGATTTGTTACAACGCGGTCAATCTTGTCTGAAGTAGTTAATTGCGAAGCAGAATTCTTATCACGGCAATGATCAATGATATTACCAATAAAGGTATAACGATCATTAATAACAGCACTTTCAGTGTCGTCGTCGCATTCTTTTTCTGCTTTAGAAATAATATCGCTCACATCGGAAGCGCCAGGAAGGGATTCGACAATCTTTTTGTCCTGTTCAAGCAGCTTTACCGCATAAAAGCGACGAAGATTCTCAGGAACCGAATCGCCAAGACGACCCTGAATTGCATGTACTGCCTCTTCTACAGGAGCAGAGAAGGTGATTGGCTTTGGCAAAGATGCTGAACCAATGGATTTGAGGCAGTTGACAACCTCATCAATACCTTCATTCTTAAGAGCAGAAATCTCAACAACATTACAGCCAAGTTCGTTTGCGAGCTGATCAACATAGATTTCATCGCCTCGCTTACGAACAACATCCATCATGTTTACCGCAATAACCATCGGAATACCCATTTCCAAAAGCTGGGTAGTCAAATATAGATTGCGCTCAAGATTGCTGCCGTCAACAATGTTCAAAATTGCATCAGGTTTTTCTTCAATGATAAAGTTACGGGCAACAACCTCTTCCAACGTATAAGGAGAAAGAGAATAGATGCCTGGAAGGTCGGTGATCTCAATAGACTTATCAGCCTTGAGCTTACCGCCCTTCTTCTCAACCGTAACACCAGGCCAGTTACCACAATACTGGTTTGAGCCTGTCAGAGCATTGAAGAGAGTGGTTTTGCCACAGTTCGGGTTGCCAACTAGTGCAACTCTCATATCATCCTCCATTCAGTGTTAACTATAGTTAACTCCGGTACAAAAACAATGCTGCTAAACGCAGCAAACATACACTTTTTACTGTTCGCTAAGAAACTTCAATAAGCTCTGCATCGCCTTTACGAATAGAAAGTTCATAACCACGAATGGTTACCTCTACAGGGTCACCTAAAGGTGCAACCTTGCGCACAAAAATAGTGCAACCCTTCGTAACACCCATGTCCATAATGCGACGTTTCACAGCTCCTTCGCCATGAAGCTTAACTACCTGAACCGTTTCTCCAGTTCGTACATCACGTAAAGTTTTCACTCTACCCCCTTTCAAAATTAAGAGACTAAAGCAAACCCCTAAATAACAATGTTGCGTGCCAATTCAGAAGACAAAGCAACGCGAGATCCTTTTACATTCACGATGACATTTCCCGCAATACGAGAAACAACCGTAACGCTCTCGCCCGGAACAAAGCCAAGATTCTCCAAATGACGATTCAGATCGTCCGAACCATCAAGATGTTTAACGTGGTATACGCCATTCTTCTTTACTTCTGATAAAACCATGACTTCATCCCCCATTTCTGACCTATTTGGATCCTAAAATAATAGGTCATTTGAGTTCACTTTGGTTAACTTACGAAGGCAATGTTATCTTTAAGTAACTTTTAGGTCAAGAATAAAAATGTATTTTTTTACCTACTGAAACAATGCCAAGACAAACGGTCTTGTATTGATGTGAAAGAGCCTATAGGAACGCTTATTCGTATAGAGTCAACCAATATATATTCAGCTTTTGGTTTTATTAGTTACAGTATTTGGCGCAGTTTTACGCCTATATACCGCCAGTCATTCTTTTAGTAACGTAAATTATTTAGAGCAAGTATTTTGCCGGAAACGTTTTATACATCAATAAGAGGACGCACGAACAAACCAAAGCATCAAAGTTTAGCAATAGCGTTGCGTCCTCCTATCACATCCACAAAGAGATAACGACATCTCTTTCATTTGCACTATTTGGAACAACTCTAACTGTTTTCAGGAAGAGACTCAGCAAAAAAGCTTTCGAGTGCTTCAGGCGATATATCTTCTTCACTAAGAGAAAAATCATAGGCACGAGCCAAAGATAACGCCTGTTCTTCCCGAAGCTCTGCACGTGAAAAACGCTGGGCTTGCCTCAGATACGACGACTCGAGTAAAAGCGTTCGAGAAATATAACCAACAAGAGTTGGGTCAGTATTAGATATTTGAAGCATCGAAACCATAGTTTCGGGATCCATCTTCAAGAGCAAAGACCCATCTATTTCAGTTGCATTTGATAAGGTTGATTCGAGCAATTCTGCTGAAGCTTCAGGATCCTTTTCGCCCGAAGTATTCAAAATAGTTCTACGAATAGCTGCTGCAAGCACCATAAACATTCTTACTAAATAATCCTGATGCAGCATATAATCACATCCACTTCTTTTTGCTTCTTTACTATAAAGCTATAGTCATCCTCATTGTGTTCGTTTGTCCACCCTAGAAAAGAAACGGAAAACCTATCACTGTTTCCCCGTTGGTCTCATTAATCCCAAGTGATCATACGCACGATCAGTTGCCTGACGTCCTTTTGGTGTTCGAATAAGCAACCCCTGTTGCATAAGATAAGGCTCATACACATCTTCTAATGTTTCAGGGTCTTCAGAAAGAGCAGAAGACAACGTTGACAAACCTACTGGCCTCCCCGCAAACTGCTGGCACAACAGCTCAAGTATTCGATTATCCACTGAATCGAGACCCAAAGAATCCACCTCGAAAAAGCTTAGGGCTTGAGCAGCGCAATCTTCGTCAATCACTCCATCCCCCTTCACCTGAGCCCAATCTCGAACACGCCTTAAAAGACGGTTTGCCAAACGGGGGGTTCCTCTGCTTCTCCGAGCAATTTCCAAGGCTCCTTCAACATCAATATCAACGTTAAGAATACGTGCTGAACGAATGATAATCTGAGAAAGCTCTTTGGGAGAGTAATAATCGAGTCTAAAAGCAATACCGAATCGGTCACGAAGGGGGCCAGTAAGCAAGCCCGTACGTGTTGTTGCCCCAATAAGAGTAAAGCGCGGTAAATCAAGGCGAATAGAACGAGCAGCCGGACCTTTACCCACAACAATATCGAGAGCGAAATCCTCTAAAGCGGGATAGAGAACTTCTTCAACCATCCGATTAAGACGATGAATCTCATCAATAAAAAGAACATCACCTTCCTCTAAATTAGTAAGAATCGCAGCAAGGTCCCCTGTGCGCTCAATCGCTGGTCCACTGGTTGTTTTTATCTGAACTCCAACCTCATTCGCAACAACACTTGCTAAGGTTGTTTTTCCGAGCCCAGGAGGTCCCGAAAACAGAATATGATCGACCACATCATGTCGATGCTTTGCCGCCTGGATTAAAATCGACAAACTGTCTTTGATTTTTTCTTGACCTAAATACTCACCAAGACGCGTTGGCCTCAAACTACGATCAAGAACAAGATCTTCCTCTTTAAGCTCAACAGAACAATCACGCTCTGCAGCCTGCGAGGCATTCTTTTCCGAATAAGCTTCAAAAAGTACGTTTTCTATTTCAAAATCCTGTGACACTTATTCCCCTAAACGCTTAAGTGCATATTGAAGAAGAGATGCTTCAGTGGATAATTCAGGTGCGCCCTTCAAAGCAAGCTCCGCTTCGGCCGAAGTAAAGCCCATAGACAACAGAGCCTCAAGTGCTCCGGCTCTAGCAAAAGAAGTTTGCCTCGAGCTTCCAAGAGCCAATGAATCATCTTCACTAAATTGATCTTTCAATTCTAATGCAATACGTGAGGCCATTTTTTTGCCAACACCTGGAGCTTGTTGAATAACAGAAATATTTTGCGTCGCAATAGCAGTTATTAACTCTTTTGGTTCACAGGTAGATAAAAGCGAAAGCGCCGCCTTAGGTCCAACGCCAGAAACCGCAACAAAACGTTCGAAAAGATTTTTCTCTTCAGCGGAAAGAAAACCGAAAAGAATGCAGCTGTCCTCTCTGATTTGAAGACGAGTAAGTATTTGAACCGTTGACCCTAATTCAGGGAGTTTTGAAATTGATGTAGTTGCCATTTGTATTTCGTATCCAACCCCAGAAACATCAACAATTACCGAATTGAGGCTTTTTGAAATTAGTTGACCCTTTACACAAGCAATCATCGTTGTTCCCTTCGGATTCTATTTCCAACACCAATATGTGTCGAAAAGCAAATAGCAGCTGCTAGCGCATCAGCAGAATGGTCAGGAGATGGAATTCGGTCCAACGACAAAAGATGCTTAACCATATATTGAACCTGATCCTTTTCTGCGCTGCCTGTACCAACAACTGCAAGTTTAATTTGACTCGGCGAGTATTCTTCATAATGAATATCATTATTCGCGCAAGCCGCCAGCGCAGCACCACGAGCCTGACCCGTAGCAAACGCGCTTTGGGCATTAGAGCCAAACCACACCGTTTCAACTCCAACACAACTTGGCTGATAACGAGCAACCACGGCACTCATTTGCTGATAGATCTTTTGAAGACGCTGCGGAAGCGGCTTATCATTCTTTGTTTCAATGCAGCCATATGCCATGCACGACAAGCGAGACCCCCGCTGCAAAACAAGACCCCAGCCTGTATGAGCAAGGCCAGGGTCTATGCCTAAAATTACTGTTTCGGCAGCCATTCAAAAGCCTTTCATATCAAACACTTGTTCGTATAATACCACAAAGCTTCAGGGCAGGATTTTATCTATTGATTAATTGTAAACTTCCATGCGCAGCTACACGTGTCATCAGTTATATCGGGATAACAGCTCACGCATTCACATTCAATTCGATCATCAATTGCCCGTGCAAACCCCTGATACTCAATTAGTCCCACTCGTTTACAAGGATGGAACTCCATGCCCTTACGCGAACGAGCTGCTTGAACCCTACATACATCAACGCGATAAATAAGCGAATCGCCTTCCCAAACAATACTTGTCTGATTAGCTAATGTGCTATATCCAACAATCAACGCCTTCTCAAGACCCTTTAAGCCTGGGTGTTCTTCCATGTGATAGTACTTTTTTAAGCGACGTGCTTCGGCTGGAGAATATCGGCGCCAAGCTTCTGCATCGTAATCCATTGCCTTATCCATGCCGATAGCCTCTTCGAGCGTTTGAAACCAAACGCCATCCATCGCCACAATGTTTTTAGAGCTCAATTCCAAAAGATCAACAAGTTCTTCTTTTGAGAGTTCAAGCAACTTTTCTTTCATAGTTAAATCCCTATCCAAATCACGAAAAATAAAAACACGTCTTAACAACAATATCGCGTTCAGCAATACATTAAAGCCTCATCATGCAATCATACAGCCCGACTACCAAATAGAACGACCTGCATCAACATACAAAGGGAAACCCGTAATCAGCTCAGTGCAATCACTCGCTAAGAAAACAGCAGCGGCAGCAATATCTTCGGGTTCTCCAACTTTTCTTTCATGCGGAATCATTTTGGTAATTGCCTCATAGGCACGAGGATTTGCCAACGTATCTTCCGTCATACCAGTATTGATATAACCAGGGCAAATACAGTTGACACGAATGTTAAACCGCGCCCACTCAAAAGCCAGACCACGTGTCATTTGAAGAACGCCAGCCTTAGCTGCCATGTAAGGAGCCATACGAGAAGACCCAACACGAGCCACAACAGAAGAAAGATTAATAATGTTTCCTTTTTTCTGCTCAATCATCACCTGGGCAACTTTTTTCGAAAGGAAAAATACTGCTTTTAAATCAGTATCCATTACTGTATCAAACTCTTCTTCATCACAATCAACCGCCAGACGCGTCATTCCAACGCCCGCATTATTGACAAGAATATCAATACGTCCAAAGGTGGAAACGGTATCCTGAATTATTTGGTCGACCAATTCAGAATCACGAACATCCCCTACGTAAGTTATTACATCAACCCCAAATTGATTTAGGATATCCTTTCTGGTTTGATCAAGTTCCCTCTCGAGGATATCAACAAGCGCAAGTTTGCAGCCATACCCCGCATATGCCCATGCGATTCCCCTTCCTATACCTCGAGCAGCCCCCGTTACAATGGCTACCTTGTTTTCGAGATCGAAAATAGGTACTCCTGAAACCTGACTCGCCTGCTTATTCATAGAATTCCCCTTATCCTATTTTTCCTCAAGCTTAAGAAGTCAGCACTTTACCCCACAGAAACAAATCACCATTACTTCTTAAACGTTAGAAATAAACAAAAAGCCCGTAAATTAAGTTTCAAAACTGCACACAATTACAAACCGATGGATTTGAAATACGCTAGCCACTTTTCAAAAGACTCATCACTGATAGCATGCTCCATTTGGCATGCTTCCTCTTCGGCGTCTTCTTGATCTAAGCCAATGGCTTCAACTAAAAATTTGGTAAGCATGGTGTGACGCTCCAAAACAGCCTGACCATACTCATACCCCTCTTCAGTAAGAGTAATATCACCATAAAACGGCTGATTGAGCATTCCTGAAGCTTTTAAGCTTGCCACTGCCTTAGAGACAGAGGCTTTCGAAACACCGAGCTTAGCAGCTATATCAACAGAGCGTACTGGCAGAGTAGAAGTACCTCCAAGCATAACGATAGCTTCGAGATAATCCTCGTGCGACATAGACACTTTTTCCACTACAGCTCCTTTCCTTAGCGCTCACCTTAAACAATGTTTATATTAAGTAAAGCTAAATTAACAATCTATCGAGCGTAGTATACTTACGCTGTTAATGTTACCTCTTGAAAGATAATCTTATGTCTACAAATCGATACATTGATACACGCGGACAATGCACTAATCCTGTTACGTTTACCGAAGCTGTTGTGCAGGGCTTAGCAGATGGTGGCGGACTTTTTGTTCCTGAAAATCTTCCCCACTTTTCACTAGAAGAAATACTTTCATTGTCTAATCTCACTTATGCGGAGCGCGCCGCAAGTATTTATCGTGCTTTCAATATTGATATTGATGACAAGACTATCTCCACGCTTATGGAAAAAGCTTACGGAGATCAGTTTGATTCAGAAGACATATGCCCTATTACATCGCTCGACAACAAAACTCATGTTTTAGAGCTTTGGCATGGTCCAACCAGTGCGTTTAAAGATATGGCTCTTCAATGCCTCCCTCTCTTCTTTGCTCAAAGTGCCGCGCAACTACGCAAGACAGGCAGCATTGATAACAATTTTCTCATCCTGGTTGCAACCTCGGGCGATACAGGAAAAGCAGCGCTTGAAGGCTTCAAAGATAAAGAAGGCGTTAAGATTGCCGTTCTTTATCCCGATGGCGGCGTAAGCGATATCCAACATAAACAAATGGCAACTCAAGCAGGTGACAACGTTGAGGTTTGGGCTGTCAAAGGTAACTTCGACGACTGCCAAACAGGCGTTAAAAATGTTTTTAACGATGAAAAATTTAACGAATCTCTTCTTGACGACAAACGCTATGCTCTGTCGAGCGCAAATTCAATCAACTGGGGCAGGCTTTTACCTCAGGTTGTTTACTATATCTCCAGTTATGGAAAACTGGTAAACGACGGAAAGCTTAATGCGGGCGAAGTACTTGATGTGTGTGTTCCTACAGGAAACTTCGGTAATATTTTAGCTGCATGGTATGCAAAGCAAATGGGAACTCCTCTTGGAAAACTCTTCTGCGCAAGCAACGAAAATCGCGTATTAACCGACTTCATTAACACGGGGGAATACTCTATTAGTGATCGAGAATTTGTCCTTACCCCTTCCCCTTCGATGGACATCTTAATTTCCTCAAACATGGAGCGCCAGCTTTTTGAATTAACAGGGCGCGACGGCAACACTATTTCTCAATGGATGACCGACCTCAAGGAAAAAGGTTCTTTCAAAATTGATACTCTCACTCTTCAAAAGTTGCAGGAAGATTTTGCATCTGATTCCATTGACAATGACACCTGTCTTAAAACTATTAGCAACGTCCTCAAGAACTACAATTACCTCATTGATCCGCATACCGCTGTTGCAATGAAAGTTGCCGAGAACCTGCGTAGAGACAATCAAGTACTTATTGCCTCTACAGCTCATTGGGCAAAATTTGGCGAAAATGTATACCGCGGTCTTCATGCTATTGCATCTGACGAACCTCTGCCGGCAGAGATCAGCGCTTTGTCTGGCTGTGAACTCAATGAACTCATCGCCAATGAAACAAGCACTCACAATATCCCCAAAGGACTCGCCGAACTTGATTCTCTAAACATCCGTTTTGAAACCGTTATCGAGAGTTCAACCAGCTCCATTGAATCTTCGGTAAAAACCTTCCTAGATGAGTAATTGTTTGTTTTTTACTGCGTAACTACACTCCCGTTATCTTTACGTCTATCTGAAATTTCAGACATTGATCGGAAGAAAATGGGAGTGTTTTTATTATCTCAAACGCCTCCGTGTCTTTTTTCATGAGGTCTTCATCATGACGCACATTAGCAAAATCGCATGAGTCTCCTTGAACACAAGCGAATCTACTGACGCTATGTTCCTTGCTCTCTCCGTTCAAAATCATGGTAGGTAGCTCACTTTTTTCACACTGAATACTGCTAATTTGTTCTCGTCCTTCAGTCGCATCACCAACAAACCGATGCAAGCATCCATAGCACACATCCATATCCGAAAAACAAAGTGCATGACATACAGGACACTCTTTCGTTCCGTGATTCATTGTTTGATCTTTTGTTAACATCTTTCAACCCTCTTTTCTATATTGTTTAGTGGTAACAATAATTCGATCCCCTACCTCTAACCATGTATCATCTCCCTTTCCGCCACTCCAGCGCTCCAGGACCCCATACGCTTTTCTTTCACAGCACAAACGAAAAGGCGGAACATCCTTATAAGAAGCAACTACAAAACCCTTCCGATCGAAAAACGCAACATGTATTGATCTGTCAAGAAAAAACGTATGGATTGATTTACAGGGAATAATAACCAAAACTACTTCTTCACCCTTAAAGCTAAACAGCCCTTTCAAACGGTCGAAATAATTCGCCGCAAAGCAAAGCGGAATATCACTCCTTGTCATCCCCCTCCTCCTTCGTTATCAAAACCATTGATCCAGCATTAATCGAATAAGTCTCTACAAACAACCAATGCAGCAAACCAGTCTCCTTCACAAAAGAAGCTTTACAACGTACTCCGCTCTCAATACACATCCATCCTTTTTCTTCCAAAAAGTCTTTAATCCGAAAAAAAGCATCTGTGGGATCTTGAGGCATAGTAAAACAGAGAGATCTTTCATCCTTACTCACATACACATTCTCGCAACCCGACAAATCAAGGCACTCCTCCACAAAAGCATCCGACGGTTCATTCTTAAAATCGGCAAAAAGAGAGTCGGGATATTGTTCAATAACGGATTCAAAAGACTGATTTTCTACAAGTACCGCCTCTGCTATATTTCCAGACACTTTTTGAGCTGGCAGTTGTTTAGAGCCAAAAAAATAGTCAAACAATACGCACATCAATACTAAAAACAGCAGTATCCCCATCGCTTTAGCGACACGAGAATAATGAGACGATCGCATCATATAATCACCCCTGGCTTATAACAGTCAATCACTATCTGAGATTGATGAGTCATTCGTGGGAAAGAAACACCAAAGGCGGAGTTCAGAGTACCAGCGCCAAAAAGAGTTGGCAAAAAAGAAAGCGTCCCCGTAAATGTCACGAGTCCACCTTCAACTCCAGATGAAGAAACAGACACATCGACATATTCTGTATCGCATACCTCTTCTATACTGCTCTGAATTTTTGCGCAGGAATTAGACATACCTTGTCCGTAACCAGGGGAACTTGCATATGCGCATGTGGCATCTTTAAAGTTACGATCAAACGAAGCACATTCACCAAAAAACAAAAGAGCATTCACTGCAATCAATGCAACGACGAACATTACAGGAAAACAAACCACAAATTCAATAGTCATTTGCCCTTTGAGTCTTTTTTTAAACTTAGCAGTATCAATTCTCGAATTAACAACTAACTTCATTCCCACTGCCTCCATCCCGTAACTGTTGCAGCAAGATTCCTTAAAGACTCAATTCCTGATGAAAAAAGATTGCGAGCTTCATCAGCAATAAAACCAGGAAGCGTAATAGTGATAGGAATAGTTATCGCACCTTCAAATATTTCGATACTTGCAATTTCAAATCCCTGAGAAAACTCATCAAGAAACCGCGATCCGCTCTCCTCTATACCGTCAAGAGCATCCCCAAAAATATTTCCTCCAGCTAGAAGTGAAGTGGAAGCGAAATGTTTCACTGAAAGCAGTTTTGCTGAAAAGGAGTCCTCACCCATCGACAAAACATGCTCTGAGTTAATTAATACCGGTTTCGGCGATGAGAGGTCCGCTGGCTCAAGTCCGACAGAAATCACCATCTCCTCTAAACGACTTGATGCCCAATCACCCAATTTACTCTCACTCATAAAAGGAATGGCGTTGAGTGCTTTTTGAATACCTACTAGCAGTGCATCATAACCATCGGTATATGCAGAAAGAAAAGACGACCAAACATCAAAAAGAATACGCAGGGGTCCAAAAGCAGGAGCTTCCTCTTCAGAGAACCCATCAAAAAAAGAACTGATAATGGTCTTTTTTTCGTCTGAAGACTCTTTTACTAATACCGCAGAGGAGAGCGCAACACAGGGACCAAGATTGCCAGAATCTGCGATGAATAAGGAAGCTAAATGAGAAAAGGATGATTGTGAATCTTGGTTAACTGCTAAACACACAACACCAAATTTTCCTGGAGGAGAAACTTTTATCCTTTGATTACATGCCTGATCAAAAGCTTCTTTTAAATACCCTAGAAGATCATTGGTAATTCCTTTAACCTTTTTCGCCGATGGAGAAAATTCTTTTTTAGCTTTTTGATACTCTTCTGCCTCTTTGGCAACAACAAGATAATGGTATTCGAAACCGTTTTCTATATTGGTTGAAGCAGAAGCAACACTCCCCATACTGCTCACCTTAAAATCGCATGCTGTGCAAGTTTCATATGACCCTTTTTCCAGTTGCTGGATGGATCCGGTTCCCATCCTTTCTTGGCCATTTAGCCCCGGACAACCTCCCCACGCATGCATCATTTCTTTTCCAGAACTGTTCCCGATAGGATAGATGGATTCTGTGTAAAGAATTGTTTCTCTCATTTCGTTAGTGTTTTTTGGCAAAAGAGGAAAATAAGCCTCGAAAGATTCGTCTGTTTCATATACATATCCTTTTTGAATTTCTTGAATAGCAAACTCGTAAAAACGTTTACGTAAAGCAGAATTCGATTGCTCTGCGACGGAATTGCCACCCGGTTCTTCTTGCTGTGCTCTTTTTTCGTAATAAACCTTCGCCCTATCTAAGGCAGCAGAAAAAGACCATGTTTCCACCGAAGAGAAGAACGGGTTTTCTGATCCTGTCATCCCAGCAAGATGTTCGGCTCTTTCATACATACAATAGTCCGTCTGACTACCACTATCGTGAAGAAACGCTCGCTCTTTGCTTGCTCGTCCCTTCTTTGCTGCCTCTTCGGCTTTTTCTCCCTGTTCCTTTAGCTCATCACTTTTGCTTTCAATTCTCTTTTGAGCATCATCACTTTTATCGAAAACCAGCGATCCGTCATCTTCTCCTTCCCAAGGAACCAAAAGAGCAGCACCCGAATATTCCCCTCCACGGGGCAAAGACGAATTCGCCTGAAACACGCTCTGCGCTTTTGTTAGTGCCAAAAAAGGAAGAACGGACTGAAATTTATCAAGAGAATGTTGCGCCTTTTCAGCAAAACTATCTCGAGCATCTTTTATCTTTTCAGCTGCCTTGAAAAAAGCCTCCGCGAAACTTACTGTCACGGGAGTACATAAACAGACAACTCCAAGCGCTAATGTTGAAATAAACATTAGAGACAAACTCAAAACCGTAGCATCACATAAAGCAACAACGATATAAAACTCGGCAACAACATTTTCTGCTGCTAGGGCTGCAGCATCGGCAACCTCCTGAACATCAGCAGAAGCAGAATTAACCTCATATACTCGTGCAGCAGTAAAAAGCAAGCAAATAGTGATAAGAAGAGCGAGAACCATTCCGGCCGTGCTAAATCCTCCTTCTTTATCCCAGAAGAAATCGATAAATCCTCGAAATTTCATTCTTTTTCTCATCTTTACTCCCACTGCTTAACCCAATTAGCAGGATTGTTTCCTGCCACATTTGAAGACACCCAATCATTTTTCGGAGAAAACTCAGCCTCGACTTTTATTTCAAAGAATCCGTCACTATCAGTAAGTCCTATACTCCGTGACATAAAATCAACAAGAGGGAGAGGTTTGACTTTATTAACGATTTGAACACCAACGCGGTTACTAGTCTCATCTCCCGTCAAAGAGACCTTCCAGGAACAACCTTGAGAATGAACATGAAAATGATCTTCCTCGGGAATTGAACTTAATCTCGTTAGCACGTATTCCTCATAAGGATCTTTCCCTTCACTCAATACCGGAGTTTTTGTAGCTAGCAATCGACATCCATCAGCTGCGGCATTTTTCATCACAATTCGATCAAACAGAAGAATTGAAGGCTGTAAAAGCAAAAGAAGAAGAATAAAAAGGACAGGAATTAAAGCAGCAGCCTCAATCGTAGCCTGCCCTTTTGTTCCTTCTCGCTTATCAAGGACTTTTACCCGTTTACGCATAGACCTAATACAAAAAAACATCTCGTAAAACTCCCCCCGATCCCAAAAGATGATGAGAAGCCCCCATGAGTAGATGTTGAATTATTGTCCCGTCTCTTAAGAAATCTGAATAACCCCCCAAGGCAATAACTAAGGAAAGAAACGCAACAAAAACAACTGCATATTCAACAGTCCCCTGGCCTGACTGGCGCAACATCTTTTTATTGCTAGAGCCCATTGATACCCGAGGAAATTGCATCCCATAATTCTTGGATTTTTGGTCTGAAAATCGTAATAGCCAAAATAGCAATCACCACTAGAACGCCAACCAAAATCGCGTATTCTGTCGTTCCCTGTCCGACGTACTTTTTGCCTTTCAACCTGGCATTTTCTAGTGCTAACCCAATAATTCCGCAATAAGAATTTTCCAATTCACGCCATTTTTCAATACACTTTTTCTTCACACGTACTATGCTTTCCATTTTGTCCTCCTTCTATCGTCTTTACATTCCGTTCATCAGATCCAGCAAGATTGGTCCCATAATTAAAATGAGCATCGCTGGCAGAATCAGCGTTCCTACAGGAAGAAGCATCTTTACCGGAGCTTTAGCAATACGTTCTTCAAGTGTCGTTTTTCTTACCGAACGCGCTTCCGAAGCTATTAAACTTAAAGACTCTGACAGCGAAGAACCAAAACGCAAGGACCGGTTAATGCTTTCAATAGCTCGAAAAAATAATGAGGAATCATAGGTTTCAGCTAGGCTTTTAAGCGCTTCACTTCGTATAAGTAATCCGTGTTCCCATTGACTTTGAGCACGTGAAAAAGACTCCTTTAAGCTTCCTTCGAAATATGCGGTGTACAGCTTTGCTGACCTATCAAACGAAAGACCACTCTGTAATCCCAAAATTATTACTTCTATCATTTGCGCCAGCTGACGCTCAACGCATTGAGAGCGCAACTGACTTTCCGATTTAAGAGCACGTGTCGGCAAGAGAAAACCAAAGAAGAATAAGAGCGCAGCGAGAAGAAGAGCTAAAATATCCGAAAACAAGGCTCCTGCAAACAGGCCAACAATAAAGCCAAAAAATGAGAGTGTTAACCTTATAGAGAAAATTCCCTTTTCATTGACAATACCCAACAACCCAGACTTCTGAATAAGAGTCTCTTTATTGTTTAAGCCTAAAGCCCAAGAAAAAAGTGAAGTTCCCTTTATAAGATTTACGTGATCATCTGAAAAAAGAACCATCTTCTGAATAATCCAATAATTCAACCCTCTACTTTCGACAAAGATACTCCTTGCAGACAAAAACGACTCACAACCCACTCGCTTTTTAATTTGAGTTGATATTCTTTTCCGATTCCTCCAAGAAATAATCTCCATCCCACCAATCGCGCCCGCAACACCGCCAAAAGAAAGGGCTGAATAAAGAAAAAGATCAACCATTTACATCACATCCACTCTTAACATCTTCCTCACAAGGAAAATGCCGAGTAGTTGCATGAAAAGAGCAACTGCGAGAAGAATTACCCCTGCTACACTCTCGAAAAACGGAGCAAGAAATCCTTCAGAAATGATTGAGAATAAAGCAATCATGGCAAAAGGCATAATCGTAACAATTTGTGCTGATAACTTAGCCTGGGCGGTTTGAGTTCGAAGCGTCCGCTTAAGTTCGATTTCATCACAAACCGATTCTCGAGCAGCTTCAAGAACCTGTTCGATGCTACTACCAGTCTTGTGTTGTATTTCAAGAGCGGCAGCCAAAAAGACCAGTTCCTGTTCCTCTGACTCTCTTTTTATACACTCAAGCGCATCGTCAAATGTCCCACCCGTATTTAAAACGCTTACCACTTTTTCAAAAAGCTCTCGTAGCGGCCCTTGTGTATCATTCACCAACTGCTCAAAAACTTGCGGAAGAGAATACCCAGCAAAGAAACACGTTTTCATAGTCTGCAATGCTTCAGGTATCGCTTCACGTATTTTCTCTTTCCTCTCTTCTTCCTTTCTTCTGCTGAGCATTCCAAGAAAGAGAGCGAGACAAACAAAAGCCGATATACCAACAAAGAATGAACCAGAAACGACAAATCCAAAAATCAAACAAATGAAAAATACTGATATCACTAAACTTAAAAGGGATTCTGAACAGGTAAAATAACCTAAAGATCCAAGAATTCCTACATAGCGATTGATCCATTTCTTAATAGAGAAGCTTCGAAGAAGAAACTTTGAAAAAGGTTCAAAGAAAATAACCCCATTACGCATCACATGCGCAGTAACAGAAGAAGGTAAACCACCAACTAATACTTTGCTTTTTCTTTTTCGATGACGTAAACCATTAATTGCTTCACTTGCTAGTATTCCAACACAGGTAAAACCCCCCAAAAGAGCAATTACGATAACGATGTGGCTCGTTTCCATGAATCAACCTCCTCTTGCGTAGCCATACCAAGAGGAACTAGCTCATCAATCCAAGCAGGAACAGAGTTCCACGTTCCTATCTTTTCAATCGGATCCCATTTGTAAAAAGACTGAATTATACATTTCCTACGAACCGTGTCATAGGAATAGCCAACCAGTTCGCTTACAAAACGCTTCCCACTAACACTACGTGCAGTTTGAATAACAATATCGAGCGCAGTGGCGATTTGATTCTCAATAACCTCAACAGGAAGTTCCACACCATAACGAACCATCATCGTTAAGCGCGAAATTGCTTCTGCGGGAGAGTTTGCATGCAATGTCGTAAGTGATCCATCATGACCGGTATTCATAGCCTGAAGCATATCAAGAGCCTCAGATCCCCGACATTCACCTACAACAATTCGATCAGGCCTCATTCTTAAGGAATTGATGACAAGATCTTTTATTGTTACCTCACCAACTCCTTCAACATTTTGAGGGCGTGCTTCCAAACGAACGACATGAGGATGTTCAGAAAACCGTAATTCTGCTGAATCCTCAATTGTTACGATACGCTCAGAGAGCGGTATTTGGGTTGAAAGGGCGTTCAATAAGGTTGTTTTCCCGCTTCCTGTTCCCCCAGAAACAGCGATATTACACCTTTTTCTAACCGCCCACTTCATCAAGGATTTAATTTCATTATCGAAAGAGCCCATATTTTCAAGCTCCTCGAGCGAATAAATTTTGCTACGAAACTTTCTTATAGTGACAACAGGTCCATCAAGCGCAAGAGGAGGAATAATCACGTTTACGCGATGCCCCTCAGGTAGACGAGCATTAACCATAGGAGAAGACTCGTCCACCCTTCTTCCTAACGGGCTGATAATCTTATCGATCAAAGCATAAACTTGCGCATCAGAAGCAAAAACGGAATCCGACTCAAACAGTCTTCCTTCCCTTTCGTAGAAAAACGAGTGAGAACCGTTAACCATGATTTCAGTAATATCTTCGTTATCTAGCAAACTTTCAAGCGGACCAAGCCCAAATATTGAATCCAAATATCGTTCGACAAATTTTTCACAATCAGCATTGGTATACAACCATGGCTCTTTGCTAATTACCCGTTCGCAGGCTATCTTTATTTCGCTCTTAGCCTGCTGGGGGCTCTGCTCAATCAATTTCCCCAAAAGAACAGGGGGCAATAGTTGCTGTACGTTTCTTTTCATCCTTTCATACGAAGCTGCTTCATTTAATTGTTCAGTATTGCTTTTATCAACATATTCACTACCTTCGATAATGGAGGAGGCTTTTTCTACTCTTGCGGTTAAAGACATGCTGCTCTCCTCTTTCTTCTTATTAAACGAAAGGTTTTCGATCTATCTGAAGCAGACGTATTACTTGTCTCGCTCTTCTTTTTCAATGGAATAATTTCCTGAGCAAACTCCTTTAACCCCTCATAAAAAACATTCCTTCCTCTCGTTAGTTCCCTTGGTAATCCCGCAGCCAATAGCTCTCCAACTTCCTTTCCTCCATCCTTGAGTTCATGAACGTGAACGCCCTTCAAAGCACAGGAAACGTCAATAGAAGTCAAAAGAGCTTGCCTTGAGCATCTATTCAAAGCAAAGACAAAGTTTTGAGTGGCAATTCCACAACGCGCACAAAGCGAAAGTGCATGGGAACAAGAACGAACCGAAGAGGGTCTTTGATCAATAAGGAAGAGTGACTTATCAGAATTCTCGAGTAATTGGGCGTGTAAATCACACCAGAAAGCTCCCGTGTTTACAATAATAACTTCATACTGGCTTCTTAAAAGCACCAGAAGTTCCGAAACCTGTTTACTTGCAACCTCGCTATACTCGAGATTTTTTGGCGATGCAATAAGGGAAGGTAAGGCATCGTGATTCATAACCTCATGTATTCTTTCCGGGTTTTCAATAATATCCTGAACGGTAGTTTGATCATTCAAACCCAGCAAGAAGGCCATATCGCCAAATTGAAAATCTGCATCAAGGATTACCGTTTTAAAACCTAAATCAACAGCAGCTAATCCTAGCATTGCAGATATGGTACTTTTCCCAGAACCACCACTTCCGCTAAAAACCGAAAGAACGCACCCTTTTTGCTCCTCTTTCAGTAATACCAATGCTTTCTTTAGCCTATCCCCTTTATCAGCCATGGGTTCTGATTTCTTGTTGCAGGTATTTCTTAGAACCTCAGAATCCCCCAATTTCATTTGTTCACGAAGCAAAGAAATGTCTTTTTTAGCTTCTTGTCTTTTTTCTAATGAAAACTGAGGGAAAACATTAGGAGATTCCTCTAGGTCTAATTCATCTTTCTTCTCTCCTAAAGAACAATTCACAGCTCTTAATTTCTCTTCCTGACTTTGATTTATCTCGTTATGAGGCTTACTTTTATCTCCTTCTGATTCTTCGCTCAACAAAAACGCTCGTGCCTTCTGATCCCGTTTTACTTCTTCATACTGATTGTTTTTTTTGGTTGATTTTAGAGAGGAATAAGCGTGCATAAATCCTGTTTTATTCAAGGGTTTTACACTCGCTGCTCGACATCGACTCAGCACCGATCCAGTCATATCAAATGTAACGTAATAAACGTCAACAAAAGGATTGTCTTTTCTTAAAGCAGCAGCAAGATTGATTCCCGCTACCGTATCACTTGAAACAACCCAAACAACTTTTAGTTCCTTATTTGAAAAAACAGCCAACCGCGCCTTTTGAGCGTCACAGCACACTCCAAGCCATGGCTGCTCATCGAGTCTTTCATCTGGCAATCCAATTAAAAACGGATGCAGAAGCGATTCGGTATCTAGACATAACAATGCTTTTTTATTCATTTTTCTCCCCTTTATTACTCTCAAATGCCGGCAACGTGAAATAGATATCCATTGATTGAGAGGCGGTTACATATTCCTGCGCCTTTTCAGGAGAAACGGCTAATGTAACCCAACTCACACTCGCCTTGGATCCTTTTTCACCTTCCGAGGCGCTGGTTGCCAAAACCAAAACTTTCTTACCAAGACAGGTGGTCTGAGTTCCTGTAGCGTACACATCAACATAATTTCCAGGAGACAATGAGCCACCAACAGCCTGAACGTCTTTTGCAGGAACAGAGAGAGCAACCAAACCCTCAGGTACTTCTATCTCAACGACATCGGATCTAAATCGCTTCTCGGAGACAACCTCACCTTTCACTACAAGAGAAGAGACTTGTTTTCCCCATGCACTATCCGCATTAACAAGCGCCTCATCTGGCAAAAGATCACTAAGCCATACCTTGAGTTCTACGTTTGAATTGTTAAGCGTTTCGCCAGGGTAAATATCCTTTTTCGCGACGAAAACTTCAATTTGCTCTCCCCCATACTTCTCCATCGCTTCCATGCGCGCAGAGTCTGCCTGCGTCCTAACCGACGAGACATAAACCAGAAGACAGACAACGCAGAGTAAACCGCTCAGCAAACCACCTATTATTGAGGACTTCTTCACACAACCCCCTTCTCTCGTTGTCGAAAAAGAATGAAGGAGAGTTTTAACTAAAAATTCGAAAATGCTTAATTTTTATTTCAAAATAATTTGAAATAAATTTAAAAAATGTCTTGCATGCAGATACCTGTTATGCGAAAATAACTTTCGCACTCGAAAGGGCGATTGGCGCAGCGGGAGCGCAGGTGCCTTACAAGCACAAGGTCGGGGGTTCAAATCCCTCATCGCCCACCATTTAAAATATGCACCCTCTCTGATTGGTTTCTATTCGGAGAGGGTTTTTCATTTTTTTTAAAACTCGAGTATTAGGTTCATCGACAAAACAGGTTCTTCACCTTCTAAAATATCGATAACCATTCTTTTGAGAGTTTGGGGCGCTTAGCTCAGCGGGAGAGCACTTCCTTCACACGGAAAAGGTCGCTGGTTCGAACCCAGTAGCGCCCACCATTTTCCAATTTATCTGGCATTATTCACCTAAGATATACAAATCCCAAAACTTCATATTTCTATGAATAAGTTTTATCTTCCTTTCCCCTTTACAATAAACGCGATCCCATAAACGTCGTTTTCGTATCAAGGGGGAACAATGGATTACTCATACACACCTGACCAAGAATTATTCATTGAAAGTGCAAAAGAATTCGCTGAGAAGTATTTCGATGACGAAGCGGTAAAGAAAGCGTACGAGGAAGATCATCATATTAGTCTCGAAGCAGCTATGGCATATCGAGAACTCGGCTTCATGCATTTGGGTCTACCCGAAGAAGTTGGAGGTATTCCATGTAGCAAACTAACTCAGATCATTCTTACTGAAAAACTCCATGAGTTTACCGGAACCGCTCTTCCTTTCACAACGGACACTAATTCAATTACTGATGTCATTGATTTTGGATCTGAAGACCAACAGAAGCTTATTATGGATGCAATCGAGAATATCGAAAGCACCTGTGTAGCTTGCACGGCGATCTCAGAACCCGCTGCAGGCTCAGACAACAACGCCATGACTTGCACTGCAGTCAAACAGCCTGATGGCACCTATCTCCTCAATGGCCAGAAAACATGGGTAACCCTTGGTGGCTTGTCTATTTACACCATCGTCGTTGCAAAAGACGAAGATCCTTCTTACGAAAATAACAAGTATTCTCTCTGGCTTATTCCCAATAATATCGAGGGCTATACCATCGGGCATCTCGATAAAGTTGGTCAACAGACCATTCCTTTTGTAGACTGTTTCTTTGACAATGTTGTACTTACTGAAGACATGCGTATTGGTAAAGCAGGTGAAGGCTGGAATCTTCTCATGAAGAAACTTGAGTTTGAACGCTGTCTTGTTGTTGCTCAAGCTCTAGGTCAAGCACAAGCAGTAATGAACGACGCTGGCGCCTATTGTTCAGAGAGAATTGCCTTTAAAAAACCCATTGGAAAAATCGGAGCGATCCAAGATCACCTTGTAGCAATGGAGAACATTCTCCAGAATGTACGTGCTCGCCTCTATCAAGTTGTTTCAATGCTAGATAGAAAAGAGTCGACTCGTCTCGAATCCGCCCTTCTAAAGAGCTACGCCTGCCAGAATCTCACCGACGTTGCCGACCATGCCCTTTCTATTTATGCCGCTATTGGCTACACCAAAGAAATTAGAGCTGGCAGAATATGGAATGATCTCCGTGGCTACGAAATGGCTGGAGGAACAACGGAAGTTATGGACTATATCGCAGGACGACAGCTGGTTAAGAAATATGCTAAATAACTTCTTGCAAAAAATGAGGCTGGAAGTTTTATCATCCAGCCTCATTTTTAAAATTCAGTTTACCTGTATTAAAATATAGGTAGTTAAAAGGATTTACCGCCACACCATTCAACTCAACTTGAAAATACAAATGCGCACCAAATGAATTGCCTGAAACAACATTACCCGAAGAATGTGTAGTGTAATTTCCTCTGCCACTTGCAGCTGCTGCAGCTTCTTCAGCCTTTTTAGCCGCTTCAGCCCGAGCTTCTTCAGCAGGAGCTTCTTTAACCTTAGGCTCTTCTCCCTTTGCCTCTGCCTTAGGAGCAGCTATACTAAAGCAGCCCTCGTTTATTTAAATCAATAAGTGCCTCAACGAGTTTTTCATTGTCCTTAGTAGTCAATCTACCAATATGACCAACTCTAAAAACAACGTCCGCTAAATCTCCGCCATTTGGACAAACCCAAATCCCGTATTCATCTTTTAAATGAAGAAATACATCGTTTGCGGAAACATTTAGAGGATGAAGTGGAGTTACCGCATTGGACATAGATTCAGAAAAAACTTCCAGCGGAAGATTTGCAATTCTTGAACGAAAATCTTTAGCGATAGTACTTACCTCACCAATAGCAAATTCAATTCCGCCATTTTTTACAACCTCTTGAAGCCTCTTGCTAATCTGCAATAAAACGCTTACTGCGGGTGTGAAAGGAGTTTGTCCGCGTTCGCCATTTTTAAGCGCGTTTTTTAAATCAAGATACATACATTTAGAATTCATTTTTTCAACTCTTTCTAGAGCAGAAGGAGAAAGAAGTACCGCCGATACTCCAGGATGACACGCAAGTGCTTTTTGCGAACCAACAATCATTGCTCCAATATTGGCGTTATTCATGCTAATAGGGTCAGCCATAAACGCACTAATGGCATCAACTATCAAAAAGAGGTTATTCTTCTTGCAAAATGAACTAATTAAATCAAGATCGTATAAAACGCCTGTTGAAGTCTCATGCAAATTAACAATAAAGGAGGTGTACTTTGAGCCGTCGTACTCAGATAATGTCTCCCCTGTTAGCGCGCATCCAGAATTAAGCTTAATTTGATCATACGGAATTTGATGCAACTCACACAGTTCAACAAACCTATGACCAAAACTACCACCATTTACCACTAGTACTTTATCTTCTGAAGAGAGCAAATTCATAACGGAAGATTCCATAGCTGCCGTACCTGAACCAGTCAAAAAAACCGCGCGTGAACGCACAGGAGCATCGGCCAATTCAAGAATCATCCGCTCATTGTTAAGCATTATTTCTGAAAACTCCGCGGTGCGAAAATAGGGAACCTGTTCACCAGCAACAGCTAGAACATCTTCACTTTCCATAACAGGACCAACAGTAAAATTCAGCATAGCAACGCACCTATCTATAACGCTAACAATAATTCACAAAACCAAGGAGGCAATGCATTCATGAAGTAATGTGTTCCTAGTTCTTGGATTGAGCCACTCATTGCAAATTGCAGCTAGCCAACCCCAAAACACGTCCTATATCTCAAAAAAGTCTTTCTTTTCTTCAAAATCCTGCATAACCTGAGCAATCTGGCTAGAAACTTTTCTTTCAATGTAGTAATCGAAACGACCGTTTTCAATTGCCTTAACAAAACTTACCAACATATAGCGAATTCCCTCGCCATCAAGCTGGTAGAAATATCTTTTGTTTTCTCTCGTGTCTTCAAATCTGACTTCAAAATAATCAGTTTTCCACCACGGCGAAGGAACATACACATAGCCTTCAGTCCCTGAAACAACCAAAGAACCCTCTGACTTTGCACCAACCGCAACCTTAATAGAAGCTGTAGCAGAAGGATACAGGAAGTCCATTTTTGTAAACACGTCAAACTGCTTAGCGTCCTGCAGAGGACGAGTAACAATTCTTTTGGAACAATAATCCGTTCCCAGCAACTGAAAAATAGGAAGCAAAGCGGTTGGCCCCCAAAAATGTAAACTACCCCACATGGAGTTGTTGGCAACTTTATCAAGATTAATATCCAACAAGCTAGTACACGTTGCATCAGCAGACAAAACTTCACCTATTTTTCCCGATTTAATTAAAAGCAAAAGCCTGTTATATGCCGTTGAATAAGCGGTTTTTACCGCATCCATCAAAATGCACTCATTTAATCCTGCAATACTATAAAGCTCATGCAACTGACCAGCATCAAGCACTATAGGAGACTCGCATAAAACATGCTTCCCTTTTTCAAGCGCTTTTTTAATCTGCTCATAATGAACAGAAGGATGCGAAACAAGATAAACAGCATCTATTTCATCGAGCAGTACATCATAACTTTCCGCAGCAATAATATTATTTTTTACGGCTTCCGTTTTAATAGCTTCATCTTCAGAGAAAACAGCTGTTACTTCTAGGCCATTTACCAGACTTGCCTCATTTTTTACTTTATTGAGAACTCTGCCTTCGCCAACTAAGCCAAACTTCAAAGAACGCTCTTGAGAACGCAACTCCGTGCTTGAAACACCTTGGGTTCTATCAAGATACACTACCTCACAGTATTCCTTGAGATAGTCAAAATACCCTTCCCAGTCCGATCCAACGGTGAAGATATCAACGTCATATCGTTTTATGTCGTCAATTTTTTGACCAACATATTCTTCAACAATAATCTCGTCTGCAATACCAAGATTCTTTACCGCTTCCAAACGTTCCATCAGAGGCTGCTTGACATTAATTTTTCCTCGCGTTTTATCAAAATCGTCCGAGGTTACCCCAACAATCAAATAATCACCTAAAGCTTTTGCTCTTTCCAAAAGTCTCACATGCCCGTAATGGAGCAAATCATATGTGCCATAGGTAATTACTTTTTTCATTGTTATCCAATCATCGCCGTGCGGCTACCGTGCTGCTGTATAGCTGTATGACTTCCTTATTTCGCAAAAGCAGGATGAAGCTTATCTTTATCACTCAGAACAATTTTCGACACATCAAACTCCGCATCGCCCTGCAAAGCTGGCCATTCAATACCAATTGCAGGATCGTTCCACATAAGACCGCCTTCATCATTTGGATGATAAATATCATCGCACTTGTAGCAGAATTCAGCAGTATCGCTCAAAACTAAAAAGCCATGAGCAAACCCACGGGGAATAAAGAACTGACGTTTGTTTTCTGCAGAAAGAACAACGCCCTCCCACTTGCCATACGTTGGGCTTCCTTCACGTAGATCAACCGCTACGTCAAATACTTCTCCTGAAACCACACGGACAAGTTTGGATTGTGGGTGATTGATTTGGAAGTGAAGTCCGCGCAACACGCCCTTAGTAGAGCTTGACTGGTTGTCTTGCACAAAGTCAACGTCAATACTACCGGCTACAAAATCTGGTTTTTTATACGTTTCCATAAAGTAACCGCGGTCATCCCCGTAGGATTTCACATCAACCACTATTACGCCCTCAATCGAAGTTTGCGTAAAAGTAAAGTTACCGCTTTGGGTAGTATCTCCTGCTGCCACGTTGGTCTCCTATTCCTACAAAAGCGTGATCATTTTCAACCACGCGATAAACGCGCTTAATAAACGCTTTAAACGCTTAATAATTCCTATAAACAAAAAGCTACCAGATTTATGTAACCTGGTAGCTAAATCTTACACTATCGTACCTGTCCATTAAGGCACCAAGCGGCAATATACACGTATCTTTTACTGCCCCTGTTTTGCGTATTTTGCTTCAGTAGCTTCCTTTTCTGCTTCCCACCAGCTGCGATTTTCTTTATACCATTCAATGGTATTAGCTAAGCCTTGCGCAAAGTTGGTATGCTTTGGCATCCAGCCTAGTTCTGTGCGAAGCTTTGTTGAATCAATTGCATAACGGCGGTCATGACCAGGACGATCTTTTACCCAATCAAAATCATCTGAAGCCTTACCCATACCTTCAAGAATTTCATGCAAAACATCGATGTTGTTTTTCTCACCATCGGCACCAATAAGGTAAGTTTCACCAATACGGCCCTTAGTAAGAATTGCCCATACTGCGCTGGAGTGATCTTCGGTGTGAATCCAGTCACGAACATTTAAACCGTCACCGTAAAGTTTAGGGCGAATACCACACAAAATATTGGTTATCTGACGGGGAATAAACTTTTCAATGTGCTGGCGAGGACCATAATTGTTTGAACAATTTGAAATGGTTGCACGCACTCCGTAGGTTCTGCACCATGCACGAACAAGCATGTCCGAGCTTGCCTTAGTTGAACTATAAGGGCTTGATGGATGATAAGGAGTTTCTTCAGTAAAACGAGCTGGATCATCAAGCGCTAAATCGCCATATACCTCGTCAGTTGAAATATGATGGAAGCGAACCTCATATTTACGAGCAGCCTGAAGCAACTGATACGTACCATATACGTTAGTGCGTACGAAAGGCTCTGGGTCTGCAATTGAGTTGTCATTGTGCGACTCTGCAGCAAAATGAACAATTGCATCTACACCGGGAACAATTTTGTCGAGCAAGTCAGCATCGCAGATATCGCCATGAACAAAAGTCATGCGGTCTTCCGGAATGCCTGCAAGATTTTCTTTATTTCCCGCATAGGTAAGAGCATCAAGCACCGTCACGTGAACATTAGGCTGATTATCCACTACCCAATGAACAAAGTTCGAACCAATAAAGCCCGCGCCGCCAGTAACAATTATCTTTTCAGGAATAAACTCTTCAGCCATTATTAGCCTTCCAACTCAGGGAGATTTTCTAAGTACGTTTTAAGCGCATCCTGCCAATTGCGCATTTCGTTTCCAACCGTAGCTTTCAAGTGTACATTTTCTAGCGAAGAAAATGCTGGCCTGCTTGCGCTTGCTGGATTCATTTCTTTATATTCTTTGCTCGTGCAACGGTTTACTTTGCAATTCAGGCCTGCGCCTTGCATGATTGCAGCAGAAAAATCTGCCCAAGAGCACGTGCCTTCATTGGTGCAGTGGTAAATACCATAGTGTTCAGTTAATGCAACTTTCAAGATTTCATACGCCAAGTCATTAGCAGAAGTTGGGTTGCCTAGCTGGTCATTTACTACGAAAATTTCATCTTTGGTTTTACCAAGAGAAAGCATTGTTTTAACAAAGTTCTTTCCCACATAACCATAGAGCCAAGCAGTACGAACAATGAAGTACTTGGAGCAGTTTTCCTTAGTTGCCTGCTCACCTGCTAGTTTTGACCTGCCATAAGCAGAAAGTGGACCGGTTGGATCGTTTTCTGCTCTAGGAACAGAGTCTGTTCCTGGGAAAACATAATCCGTTGAAATCTGAACAAACTTTGCACCCTGTTTTTCACATTCACGTGCAAGATTCTCTGGCCCTTGAGCGTTAACTTTAAATGCAGCTTCTTCCTGCGCTTCACAACCATCAACGTTTGTCATTGCTGCGCAGTTAATCACTAAGTCATATTCATGCTGAGCCATCCAAGATGAAACAGCAACGCCATCCGTAATGTCTAACGCGTCGTAATCAACACAGTCTACCTGAGCATTTTCGTACTCAGCAGGAATTGGTCCAATTTCTGCCATGCCCGTTTCAATTAAACGCTTAAGCTCGCTTCCTAACTGACCTTTAGAGCCCGTAACAAGAATTCGCATTTATGCACGCTCCTTATGAGGAACAATTTTTCCTTCAGCCACTTTCAAAAGATGCTTACCGTAAACCGACTTGCCATATTTTTGAGCAGCCTCAATAAGCTGTTCTTTTGAAATCAAACCATTCTGGAAAGCAATTTCTTCAATTACCGAAACCGACAAACCTTGACTGCGTTCTACCGCACGAACAAATTCACTGGCTTCAAACAATGATTCCATAGTGCCGGTATCAAGCCATGCATAACCACGGCCAAGTGTTACTACGTTTAAAGTACCGTCTTGTAAATACATTTGGTTGAGCGTAGTAATTTCAAGTTCACCACGGGCAGATGGTTTAACCTGCTTTGCAAATTCGCAAACACGACTGTCATAGAAATACAAGCCAGTAACTGCGTAGTTAGACTTTGGATGCTCTGGTTTTTCTTCAATAGAAATAGCATTGAAGTCTTCGTCAAATTCAACTACACCAAAACGCTCTGGATCGTCCACATGGTAGCCGAAGACCGTTGCACCACCTTTTGTTTCAGCATCTTCAACAGCACGGCGCAAATGCCTACCCAAACCGTTGCCGTAGAAAATATTGTCACCTAATACAAGTGCACAAGAATCACCGTTGATAAACTCTTCGCCAATAATGAAGGCCTGAGCTAAGCCATCTGGAGAAGGTTGCTCGGCATATGACAAGTTAACACCGTAGTCAGAACCATCTTTGAGCAAGCGCTCAAAATTAGGAAGATCTGTTGGGGTTGAAATAATAAGAATATCTTTAATACCCGCCATCATAAGAACTGAAAGCGGATAGTAAATCATAGGCTTATCATAAACAGGCAAAAGCTGTTTACTGGTAACAGTGGTAAGTGGATACAGGCGCGTACCCGAACCACCTGCAAGAATAATGCCCTTCATGAGGCCTCCTTAGTGCGGAGCAGGCGCTGCCGCCACGCAATCCAATACAGTGAATCATTTTTATAAATCGTATATAATCGTATGGTTAATTTTATAATAATGTTTCACTCTACCAGAAAGCCTAGTATGTTCGATAAAATAACGGCATTTTTCCAGCAAAACAAATTTGTTATTCAGTCTGCATTATTAACAGTAATTGTTTTACTCAGCTCCGTGTTCTTTTATAAATTTAATTCAATTGCCGTAGGTTACTCATCAAGAATGATTTTATTCCTTGGTATTTTATCTGCAGTCTTACTTTTCTTATTCTGCCTTTTATATAAATACTTCTCTAAAAAAGAAAGTTCGAAAACTCTTCCTCGGTTTTATTTAATCATCTTATTGCTAATGGGAACCATGTATAGTGCAGTTTTTCTTCCCGGAACTGCTCCCGACGAACCATACCATTATGAGTCCTCTTTTTATTATTCAAACCTTATAACTGGACATACCAATGAAGACTCACTGCTCGTAATGCGTGAAACCGACATTAAATTCGAAAACGATGCCCTAACAACAGTTATGGACAAAAAGAGCTATCAGTCGGTTCGTCAAACTCTCACAGACAGCTCATCAAACGACTTTGAAACAACTTCAATTGATGGACAAACAAAAAGCCTTCCACAAACAAGGATTTTTTCTGCCATAGGTATTTCTCTTGGACAACTTTTTGGTCTAAACGGAACTCTAACTTTTTATTTAGGCCGTTTATTTAATTTCATGTGCTTTGCATTACTTGCATTTGCTGCCTACAAAATAACCCCTGTTGGCAAAATGCTTTTTGCAGCAATTACACTCCTACCAATGACGTTACATATAACAAGCTCTTATTCTTACGATGCTACTATCATCGGATTAAGCTTGTTGTTGATTGCCCTTTGCTTAAAAGGCATCTATTCGGAACAAAAATGTTCTCAAAAACTCCTTGTTGCTATTCCGGTTGTGACCTTTTTCCTTGCTCCATGCAAGGTTCTTTATGCCTTATCCGCTCTTCTTGTATTCTTGATACCTAACTCAAATTTCTCTTCTAAGAAATTTGCTCACATTTATAAATTCGGGTTGATGGGACTAGCTTTATTTGCAGTATGCATTTTTAAACTTCCAGATTTGCTCAACATGGCTGGTGTCTCTCCAACTAACACCGACCCAACATCTGACGGACTCGAGCACAGAGGAGAAGAATCTGGTCATTACCACGCCCTATCAACCCTCATAAGCAGCCCTTTAAGCGCCATATTTATCTTTGTAAATACAATTAACCAAAAATTTGATTTTTATCTTAATACTTTCCTCGGCGGATTCCTTGGTTGGTTCCAGCCCGAAATTAAAACACCCTGGTTCTTTATTCTTCTTTTCCTTGGAATTCTTTTTTATACTGCAAGAAAATCTGATATTGATTCGATTATTCCATCAAAGAAAACAAAAGTCGTCTTTGCGGTTCTTTCATTCTTGATGTATACAGCTGTAGTTATGTCTATGCTTTTAGGTTGGACTTTTGATACAGAGCTTGCCGCCGAAGGTGTTCAAGGGAGATACTTCTTGCCTTTCGCTCCCCTGCTCTTTTTGTTATTCAGAACAAAAAACACGCGAAGAAGCGAAGACTCCTCTCCAATTGTCCTTCTTTCTCTATTTGCATTAAATACAATGAATTTAATCTATATTTGGGCAGCAATGGCGCGAATGTAGATCCATCAAGCTCTTTATCGTTAGTAAGTCATCGACAATTGTCTATATTAATTACATATGTAAGTACATAAAGATTGGATTTATATGAAAAAGATAGTAATAATTGGAGCAACAGGAAATACTGGAGCCTACCTCACTGAAGATTTTGTAACAAATTTACCTAAGTCATTTGAAGTATTCGCTGCAGGACACAGAGAAACTGATTTTTTCAAAAGATATGAAATAGATTATGCAAGCGTAGATATTTCTCGTAAGGAAACTTTGTCGCGTCTTCCTCAAAAAGATGTTTTTGCCGTTGTTCTTTTAGCGGGCATACTCCCCGCTTATATGAGTGGGTACGAACCATCTCGGTACATTGAAGTGAATAGCATAGGAGCATTGAATGTTCTGGAATATTGCCGAGAAGTTGGTGCAGATCGAATTCTATACGCTCAAACAATTTCCGACATTCTTGGCAATGTGTCGCCAGAAAATCCAACAATACACCCTTACGACCCCAGAAACATCATTATGACAGGAGACCATACGGTCTACGCTCTTTCAAAATGTTTCGCCGTTGATCTTATCCGGCATTATCAAGAACAGTTTGGTTTAAAAGGCTTTATCTTTAGACTGCCAACAGTATACGCATACACCCCTGACAAGACTTACAATGTTAATGGTGAAAAAAGAATATTAGGCTATAGACTCCTTATGGATAGAGCAATGGCAGGAGAAACACTCGAAATATGGGGGAATCCTAGTCGAGCAAAAGACGTAGTCAATGTAAAAGATTTCTGTCAGCTTCTTCGTAAAGCCATTTTAGTGGACAACGTTAACGGAGGCTTCTTTAACGTTGGCACAGAAATTGGCACCACTACCGAAGAATGGATTAGGGGAATAGCTAAAGTATTCAACCCTAAAGAAAAACAGTCAGAGATTATCTACTGCCCCGAAAAACCAGATGCCCCTTCCTACATCATGGATATCACAAATTGTCGCAGCGAACTTGGCTATGAACCAGAATATGATTTCATTTCTTTCTTGGAAGATTTCAAAGAAGAGATGAAGCTTGATAGATTTAAAGAATTACGAAATGACGAATAAAATCTAAGCCTCACCTCATCAGAGCAAAATAGTAAATAGAAATATTCATAAATCGCCCCTAATGACCAAAAGAGACTTTACGCTTTTCATATTTTTAGCTAATTCTCCACGGCGTCCTTTGATCGTTGCTCCGCTAAAGGACGCCTTTATTCTTTTATTAAATTTAACGATCAAAATGTGCTGCTTGATTAAACCTATAGATAGTCTCTCTCATAGCGAAATGATTCTAATTTTTCAACAAGCACTTCAGAGATACGGGCTTTTCTTCTTGTGCCCATAGCAGCATTTTCAGGAATTTCAGTCGGCATATACCGTTTATAATCGTGAGCGTTAATTCCTTCATTGATTAACGACCAATGCCCCACACCACCGCTCAAACTCCAAACGCTCATTCTCACTTACGAATAAAGGAATTAATTTAAACAGCATAATCTCTGTCGCCTTCGCTGAAGGACCTTCTTTACTTTCATCAAGCATAAATTCAAGTAGATTCTTTTCAATTGTCTCTTCCGTAAAATAACGATAAGAAAAAACATCCTTGGATGAAAAGATTTTACATCTCTACGTATGAACCCCATTTTTGGTGATGGAATATACAGATGGTCAGAAAAAACACCAAGTGTCTCAAATAATAAAGTCTGATGATAGTGAGAATTCGACTACTACACCATTGCGGGCTTTCAGAAAATGGTGCTGCGCACATATAATAATCCAGTCCTCCCCATTCTCTCTCACTATCAATAAATTTCCGAATATACGTAAATTCCGGAAAACTTCGTGATAGTAGCATGACTGAAAACTCGCATCATTCCCTTCGATAGTGTTTATTGTTATTTTCCAATCAGAAGGTCTAGCAAGTAATAAAGTAACTCGCTGTAGTGGTGCCCTATCAAATCCAAAATGTCTCCTCCAAAGTTTTTCAGAAAGAACAGTGTTTTCCGTGCTGTTAATAGGAGTATTACCATCACCATCTCTGCTATGTATCGTACCGGCTCACACAATTCTTTTCTTTGACTTATCAGAATCTTTGTGTTCAGTCTTACCCGAATAATCTTTTTCCAAATCTATGAGGAATTGCTTCATCGTCTGGTTCAATAAGCAGAACATCCAAATTAACATTTTCGAGCTTAATTGAGACTACACGCACAAGCGGAAACGTAGTTAACCAATGGCACTCTCGTAATAGATTGATTACATTTGAGTATTTTTTCGATTTTCCGCGTAGTCTTCTACATCAAAGAGCTGATGATTGCCTGAATCATCCACCCCAAAAATAATCATTGCAATATATCCTTTAGGGTTATTTGCAAGACAAATAATATCGTGAACAAGATCCGCATTATTGGCATGCCAAATACGTTTAAATCCCAATAAGTTGCTTCTCGATTTGCACCAATTAAACGCGATATAAGCAATGGAAGATTTTCATCATTAGTATAAAGAAACTTCTTGCTATTACTCATGAAAACTACTTCTCACCTAAATCTTCAGTTCAGAACTATGATTTACATAATATCAATGCAGTAAATAACCTTAAGTAAATGCGTTTTACCACTTGTCTCTCTTTAACAACCGTAAATCACAAACGCTACCCTACCCAAAATGAGGCAAGCGATAATACCTGTTGTAGGGTTCGGTCATATCAAAGTTTTCATTGATATAAGGGTCACCTGCCATATAATAAGCAGCCCATTTATTGTTCATGTAGGCAACTTCCCTATGAAAGCGAATCTTTTTCTGAAGCGAATCTTCTTCACCGCGAGAAATAGACTCATAATGATACAGTTCGACTTCGGGGGTATACACAATAAGCTTGCCAGACTCCCGCACCTTCAAGCAAAAATCAACATCATTAAAAGCAACAGCAAGCTCTTCAGTAAAGCCACCGACTTCGTTAAATACCGATCTTTGAACCATTAGGCAGGCTGCCGTAACAGCGCTAAAGTTTTGTTCTGCATCCGCTAAAGCGAAATAGCCCCAATTACCCTTTGATAAAGCGCGATTAAGATGCCCCGCAACGCCACCCGTAACACACAAGCCTGCATGCTGAATGGTGTCGTCTTTATACAAAAGTCTAACGCCAACAATACCTACTTCTTCACGCTGGCATATACCAAGCATTCGCTCTATCCAATCATCCGACAAAAGTTCAGTATCATTATTCAACAAAATTAAATACTTGCCATAAGCGTGCTTAGCACCAAAATTCATGAGCTTTGAAAAGTTGAATTCATAATCCCACTTTATTACTCGAACAAATTCATATCTGTTTGTTATTTCATCGTAATAATCAAAGGTTTTTTCGTCGGTACTATTGTTTTCTATTATTACTATCTCGTAATTTGGATACGTGGTTTTTTCAATAATAGATTTAATGCATGTATCCAAAAGATTAACCGCGTCTTTTGACGGAATAATGATAGAAACAAGCGGCTCACCCGTAACATCATAGGTAATTTTATACGTAAACGGCCTTCTAGATTGCTCTACTTTTGCCTTTATTCCCAAGCGCTCCAAGTGATCAGACACAGCCTTAATACCTGCAATAGTCGCATAAGGCTTACTGCCTGCATTTGCCGCAGTTGAGCTAGCACTCATTCGCCAGTGATACAAAACCTTTGGAACGTGATGAATCACACGAGCAACTTCTGCCACTTTTAATGTTAGGTTGTGATCTTGTGCTCCATCAAATTCCGAACCGGCTTTTGGTAAAGAATCCAACACTGATTTACGAACCGTGAGCATATGGCAGATGTAATTGTTGTTACGAAGTAAATCAATAGAAAAATCTGGCTTAAAAAATGGCTGCGAATAAAAGCCGTCTTCGAGTAATTTATCTTCATCGCAATAAAGCAAATCTATTTCAGAATTACCTTCAATAGCACGCGCATATTCGAACAGTAAATCGGGCTCAAGGATATCATCGTGGTCAAAGAAGCAAACAAAATCACCCGTTGCTGCTTCTACGCCTTTATTAGTATTCAAAGTTATGCCCAAATTGGATTCAAGAGTTACTACCTTTATTCGTGAATCTTTCTTTGTTTCTTCATTGGCCCGTTGCGCAAGAACTAAATCTTCAGGGATGGCATTTACTAAAACAAGCTCCCAATCTTCATAGCTTTGACCTTTAACGGAAGCAACCATTTCATCAAAGAAATTAAGAGGCGTCTTAAACAGCGGAACAATAATGCTGAATTTGTTTTTTTGAGAAAAACAATACTCCCGCTGCGCCTTTACATATATAGGGGTAGCTCGATGCTCAATAAACCATTGGTGATACCCAGGGTCAACCTGTGCGTTAAGAGAATAAAGCTCAGATTCTTTTTCTATCTTTTCATACTGATCATGCTCTATAGCTTTAAAACCTCTTAAAAGTTCCCCAGAATCCGTATCTAAAACTTGAAAAACCCTTAGGTGAGCATTTTTGTTAACCTTAATAGAAAAGAATATTTTTCTATACTTTCTAGAAGAATACGAAGCTAGAGTTTCTTCTCTTTCTCCCATATACACGAAATCAGAAGAAATAACCTCGCCAGTTTCTGAACAGCACTGCAGCTCAGCAGTACTTTTTATGTCATTCTGAATATGCAACGCCCCATGAAAAATATCTTTTTCGCCATCGGAAATGCACTCATACAAATCAATTCGAACTAAATCAAAGTCCCGTTCGATATCATAATTCCGTATTTCAAAAGCGGCTTCTCTGTTTGCGCGGTAATTATATCTTGATAGCCACTTAACCTTTTCAAGCGAAAGCGTTTTTTCTTGAGTGGAAGTAATATCGCCCTTTGAATCAACTAAAGAAAAAACGAGATTCTGCTTCACATACTGAGGAGCAACTACAATCCATGAAATTTTATCTATCTTGTCATTTTTCGCTTTATCTAAAAACAAAAGGCAGGTGCGCTTCTTGCCCGCAATCTGACTTTCAATTTTAAGCTCATACCCCTCTGGGATTACATTGGAAGTTGCACGGATAAATACTTTTCCTGCATCTCTGCAAATCAATCCAAACTCAATAGATAATCCCATAAAAGCTCCCTTTATTTCTTCAGTAAAATAACTGCAATAAGGCTAAATAGGCACACTGCTTTAGCGCGCAAAAGCCTCTGAGCAGAATAAACGTCTCTCCATTACATTCATTCCCACAGAACCCGCAACAAAGAAAAGAGAATCCACGTTTGAATTCGAAATATAGTCAAGAGACTGCGCAATGGAGTCCAAGTTTGTTCCATCAGACAACAATAACGGTGCATTTGCACGCGCACCAAAGCAACCGCAGGCCAACAAGTTTGGCCATTGGCCAATTGTTAAAGCGGACAAACAGAACTTCTTTTCAGCAGATGAATCACGCAAAAAAGAATCGGAAACATAGTTTGTTATATTTCGGCAAGTCTCAGAAACATTGTCTTTTTCCAAAACTAGAACCTTTTTATCAAGGCTTTCAATAGCCTTTTTAACTGCGCTGTTTTTTACTCCAGCAAAAACAATTGCTTTTTTGAAATCCACTTTGTTCAAATAGTCCGTAAGACAACCGTCATTCGACTCGTTATTAACCACAAAAATTGGACATTTTTCCTTATACAAATAAGGCGCTGCCACTAAAGAAGCAGGATTACTATCAAAATCTATTACCCCAACCTCTTCACGCCAAAAGCCTTCTTTTTTTCCAAACTCGTAAACCTCTATTGAAAAATCAAGCGGCTCTTTTCCTCTACCAAAAACCACAGCCTCTGGCGACCAAGGAAAAGCCTTTACCAACTTTTCAGCATTTGCTGCTCTACCCCAACAATCAAACAAAAGAACCTTTTTTGGCTCAACCTGATACAAATACTGCTCAACAGTATCGGGGATAGTATCCGAAGAAACAGGCAACACAGGTGCGTCATAAGCAGATGCCAAAGCGTTTGCAACAATAGTATTTACATGAGAAACATCGCACGCAAGCGCTACGGTTTCCACTTTCTCATTACCCCAGCCCTCGCGAATCATCTTAGTATTAATGCTTGCAAAGTTATCGCCATCAAATACCTTATATGAACCCGGTGTTTCTTTTTGCTTTGCAGCTTTTTCCAGAGCCTTAAATACCCGCTGTTCAGCTTCAGCACTTCCGGTACGACCACCAAGACCGCCGTATACGCGACAAACTTCTTCCGCATTGCCCATTAAACGAGTATGGCCTTTTTCAATCCAAATGGCTTTGTTGCACAAACGGGCAATTTGCTCATTACTATGAGAGACAATTAATACCGTAACGCCATGTTCTTCAATAAGCTGATTGATGCGATCTTCGCATTTCTTTTGGAACATAAAGTCACCAACAGAAAGCACTTCATCAACAATTAAGATTTCCGGAATAATAACCGTAGCAATAGCAAACGCAATACGTGCAACCATGCCAGAAGAATAGTTCTTTAACGGCATATCAAGAAACTTTTCAACTTCGGCAAAACTTACAATTTCATCAAAGTTTTCATCAATAAACTTCTTTGAATAGCCCAGCAGTGCACCGTTCAGATAGATGTTTTCTCGGGCAGTTAAATCCATGTCAAAGCCAGCACCAAGCTCAATAAGTGGCGCAATACTGCCATTGATTTCACACGTTCCCTCGGAAGGTTCCAAAACGCCCGCTACAATTTTTAAAAGCGTAGATTTACCAGAACCGTTGGTTCCCATAATTCCAAATACATCGCCTTTTTTTACTTCAAAAGAAATATCATCCAATGCCTTGAAGCCCTCAAAAAACAATTCGCGCTTCGCAAGCTTAATGGCATATTCCTTTAAGTTATTCAGCTGCTCTGACGCCATATTAAACACCATAGAAACATGATCAATCTTAATCATAGTTTCACGGTTATCAACCTCTTCAGTTTTAGGAGCGTCGTCAATAGTTAGAACAGAAGTGTTAACGTTTTCTGGCATATCTAGTTCCTTTTATACGTAAAGGATGAATTTTTTCTCTTTAGCGCGGAATACTACATAGCCCAAAACAAGAGCAGCAGCAGCAAAACCAATACAAATAAGATTTTGTTCCAAACTTGGCGTCATGCCCCAAAGCGCAATTTCGCGGAAGTATGTTACGTAATGATACATAGGATTGAACTGCATTAAGGGCGCCAAAAAATCTGGCAAAATTTCAATAGGATAAAATAGCGGTGTTGCATAAGTCCACGCTGTTAGCACAACGCTCCACAAGTGCATAACATCTCTGAAAAAAACCGAGAGCGCTGCAATAAGCAAGCCAAGCCCTAAGCTAAACGCAAACACATACAGTAAAAGCAGCGGTAAAAACAGCAGGTTAAGTGTTGGAACAACCTGGAAAAACACCATTACCGCAACAACCGCGATAAGAGAAATTACAAAGTTTACCAGCGCAAATGCAACTTTTTCTAGCGGGAAAAGAATCTTATTAATACGAATCTTTTTAATCAAAGAAGAGGAATCAATAATAGAAGACATCGCGCCCGATGTGGCGTCAGACATCAAACCAAACAGCGTTTGGCCTAAAATCAAATACAGCGCAAAATTCTCAATTTGAAAGCGAAATACCGTAGAAAATACCGCCGTCAAAACAATCATCATAAGCAACGGATTAAGAACCGACCACAAAACACCCAATGCACTGCGGCGGTATTTGAGCTTAAAGTCCTTTGAAACCAATGACCGTAATATGAACCAATCTTTTTTAAATTGAGCTTTTAAGTCACTCATGCACGAATGCTCCTGTGTATACTTAAACCCTAAGGCTACTAAATGTAAGCTAAACAAACTTATATGTTAGCATGAGGACCTTTAATTCTTCAAATAAAGGCTCTTAAAGAGTTTAATCTTCATTCAAAGCATAATATGAGCTATTCTTATCTAAGTTTGGATTAGTAAACGGATCGCCATTTTTAAATACGCTACCCCAACGGATTGTGAATTCTTGCTTTTCTTTCTCCCATCGTTCAAGCTTTTCAGGATCTGCGATTTCTCTACCACGGGAAACAAATTCATAGTGATACAGTTCCGCATAAGGTGTAAACGTAATACGATACCCTATGTGACCAACCTTCAGGCAAAAGTCAATGTCATTAAATCCAACCGCTAAAGTTTCAGTGTATCCGCCCACTTTTTCAAAAACGTCACGGCTTACCATCTGGCACGCACCCGTAACGCCCGAGAAATTGCCAGGACGAACCGCACGAGCCAAATAACCTTCGCGTGTTTTTGAGAAGTTTTGGTTTACATGAGCAACGGCCCCGTGAACGCCAACTAACATTCCAGCATGCTGAACCAAATTGTCACGGAAATACAGCTTTGCACCCACTACGCCTACCTCAGGACGTTGCAAATAACCCAGCATTTCTTCTATAAAGTTGGGCGTAATTACTTCCGTATCATTATTCAACAAAAGCAAATACTCGCCTCTTGCCTGTTGAACACCAAAATTAATTATCTTGGAATAATTGAATTCGCCCTTCCACGTTACCACGCGCACCTGACCGTGCTTATACTGCAAACGCTCGTAATACTTAAAGGTTTCAGGCTCTACACTGTTGTTTTCAATCACTACAATTTCGTAATTGGTAAACGTTGTTTTGTTTATGATTGATGAAATACAAGCATCAAGCATGTCAACGTGATCTTTATTGGGAATAATAATGCTTACATATGGGACAGGATCAGGCAGTGCATACTTTACGCGATACACAAACAAATGGTCTGTTGTAGTAACCTTTGCCTTAATTCCTCTACGCTCAAGGTGTTTTTGAAGCGCAAGTCTTCCTGCTTCTTCTGCGTAAGGCTTTCCGCCTAGGTTATCCCCACTTGTTGAGCCTTTATGTATGCACCAGTGATACAAAACGCGTGCAACATGACAGAATTCCGCGCCTTTTTCATATGCCCGCAAGGTAAGGTCGTAATCTTGCGCGCCAGAAACTTCATCCGCTGAAAGACCCATGCGAAGCAAAAGCTTGCGGTCAATCATAAGGAAGTGGGTAACACAATTGTGACTATATAAAAGATCTAGATTGAGCGGCGTTTTAAAAACAGGCTGAATGTACTTACCGGGCTTTTCGAATAAATCCTCATCGCAGTAAAATACTTCCGCGTTAGAGTTTTTCTTCATAGCCATAAAATAGCAATACAAAGCATCGGGCTCGAGTAAATCATCATGGTCCAAAAACGCGACAAATTTACCCTTAGCCGCACGAATGCCTTCATTCGTATTGCCTACAATGCCTTTGTTTCCGCTCAAGTTAACATACCGAATACGCTTATCGTAAAACGCCTTCGCTGCCTGCACTACCGTTTCTTCTTCAGGCGAAGCATCTAATAGCAGCAATTCCCAGTTTACATAGCTCTGCTTTACAACCGATTTAATCATTTGTAAAAGAAACAGCTTATTTGATTGATAACAGGGAACAACAATACTAATAAGCGGTGCATTTTTGAGCACTTTTTCCTGCTGGGCAATCAGTTCGTTTTTTTGCACTCGATGATGCTCAAACCATTTTTGATACGCTTTGTCGTCTGCGCGAGCATCTTTCATGTAAAGCCAAGAACCATACTTGTATCCCTCATAGGCTTCTTCATGCATACTGCAAAAACCTGGATAGTAATCCCCTTCTTTGCAAATTATGGAGCCCGCAACACCATAAGCAAAAGCAACGCTTTGCTCTTCGGTTTCTGCAGCAACGAGGTAAAAATATTTCTGGCTTTCTGGAAGCTCAATGGAAAGAAAAAGTTTATTGGGCTCTTTAGCAGAGCAAGCGGGTTGAAATTCAAAGAAGTATTGCTTGAAAGGAATTTGGTTTCCCTTACCATCAAACGCGTTTAATACAGGACGTTTGGCACTATCTCCCTGCCATGAGACAACCGTGCGCCAAACAACCCCATCTTCGGATTCAAAATAATTCAGAATTTTTATTTGGAACCGTTGCTTAGTAAAGCTCTCTTCGTAATTACGGATAGAAGCGCAGAGCTCTTTTTTTGTTTTGTAGTTAAACCGTGAAAACCATTTTGCCGAAGAATAGTTAATAGGCAAAAATCCTACCGGCTGTCCCTGGTACAAAAACTCAACTTCAACCGATGAAATTTCTAAAACAGGAACTTCAAGAACCCAAAACAACGTTGTTTTACTCAAATCAGCCGAGCCGTTTTCCTCCTGAACAAACGAGTCGCAATCAGCCGTTTCTTGACTCGGCATTTCCTGGTTTGATGCTTTCCGATTAAATACCTTTAATCTAGGTGGTTCAGAGTCTCCTAAGTCCCGCTCAGACAAAAAACCAGCAGGATAACAATTAATAGGGAAAAGTCTTCCTTCACCCCAAAGTTTTGCTGCAAAGTTTTGTGTGGAAACTGGTTTGGAAGTTTTTACTTTTACGTACAGTTTTCCATCGCCTCTACAAAGACCAAGCGCTTTGATCTTCATATATGCCCCCTAATTAGCGTTTTATCATATGTACTGCAAATGATCTTAGCCCATCTTGCTGTATGCGATAGGCAGCCTTTTTCTTTAGAAGGTCAATACGTGATGGTTTTTTATCCTTGAGACATAACTCAACAACATCAAGCGTTGCTTTTGGAAGCCCAAGCTGCGCTATTTCTTCCTTTGACCAAAACTCGGTAATTAAACTACCTACCGCATTAAGCACAACCCCTACCTGGTCAACTGGCAAGCTAAGCGCTTCGTACACATTAAATTCAACAACCCATTTGAGCATATCCGGCGAATAACACGCAAGAAGTCCTCCGTTTTTCCAATCGGACAAAATAGCGCGCGCAATAGGCACGTGTTCTAAACCCTTACGCTGCAAATCTGTTGCAATTGTTGCCATTAAGGAACCCTCACGCGCAACGCGATAGTCGTATAACTTATCTGCTATGAGAACCGTTTTTTTAGAACGAGGATAAATAGCAAAATGAAAAACTTGATCTTCGCCAAATTTAACTTTTTCATCAAAGAGCAAATTGTTTTCAATAATAAACGAACGCTTACACGCAGTTCGCCACGCAAACGGGCGTGACATTTCTTTAAATAAGAGGTCTTTATGGAAGGGTTCGTATACCACATTCCGGGGGCTTAAGTGCTCTTCAAGCCAGGGATACCCTGCTTCTTCTGGATAGCAATTTGCCCCAAACGTAACTACCTCTGCGTTGGTTGAATTGAAGGTATTAACAATTACCTCACACGCATTGGGAGTAAAACGATCATCTGAATCCAAAAAGCATACTATATCTGCTGTTGTGGCTTTTATTCCCGCATTACGCGCAGAAGAAAGACCGCCATTGGGTTTGTCAACTATTACAATTCGATTATCTTTTTCTTGACATCTAGAAAGAATGGCGCGCGAATTATCCGTAGAGCCATCATTCACGCATACAATTTCAATATCTGAGAAAGTTTGCGCCCGCAGCGAATCCAAACACCACTCAAGATAGTTTTTAACGTTGTATACAGGAACAACAACCGAAAGAGCAGGCATTATTCTTTTCCTTCATGCATTTTGGAAGTAATTACCTTTTTCACCAAAGGAAGCCCCCCAAGCCGGTAATAATGCTTAAACGTGTTAAGCTTTCCTGGTTTAGCAAGATTGGCACGCCCTTCTTGGAAAGCCTCTGGCGAATCAAGCATCGCACGCAAGTTAACCTCTTCAAAGTATTCAAGAAGCGACCAATCAAACAGCCCTTTTGCTTCGTCTTCGCAAAACTCTTGAGCCATACGAACTAAAAACTCATTACGAAGTTCTGGGCTTAAACGATCGTAGTTCCATAAATAACTATCAAGCTTCATACGCTCTTTTACGCCTTTAAGCTGCTCGTATTTTTTAGGGTCTTGTTTTAAGTAACGGTCCATTTCTGCGTATTCATCACAAACACAAAATACCTTTTTAGGCGAGTTAACCGAAGATTGTTCGTTGTCTTGCCTGTAAAACAAAATAGGCGTTGTTAAGAAAACAGCTCGTTCAGCCGAAGCCCATACCTTAAAGTTAAAACCTGCATCCTGATACGATGCACCCGGTGTTTCCAAAAACGTAATATTGTTTTGGTTAAGCCATTCACGGTTATACAAGCCCGACCAAATAGACGGCTTTTTATAAAAGATTTCATGCTCAATTTGCGGATTAACCAACCGGTCCGCTATTTTATTGGTGATAATACCAAAAGCTTCTTTACGCTCTTTTGGAGTTGACCAATACAGCCAAAAATCAGCCTTTACCGCTTGAGCATTATTGTTTTCTGCAGCGGTATAGAGCTTTTCAAGTGCGAACGGTTCAAAAAAGTCATCAGATTCCAAAATGGCAATATATTTACCGCACGCTTTTTCAAGCCCTTGATTCATTGAAGAGCCATAGCCGGAGTTTGGCTTATCTATAACCGTGAAACGATTGTCTTTTTCTAAGTATTCCTGAATTATTTTACGAGAGCCATCTGCAGAACCATCGTTAATGCAAATTGCCTCAAAATCTTTAAACGTTTGCGCCTGCAACGAATTCAAGCACTGACGCAAATATTTTTCTACGTTATAAATTGGAACTAGAACTGAGATTGAGGGACAATCTGTAGACTCACCCAATTAATACACTCCCTCTTAAAGTAAATAGCTATCAGCCAACACGAAACCATATCAGCATGAAACTATTTCTACAATTCAAAACTCACTGATAATTATTACTTCTCGCCGTCTTTTTTGACTGTATTTTCCAGTATTGACAGCTCCTGAACAAGAGTGGTTATTTTTCTCTGCTGTTTGCTAACAATAATGCTAAGCGAAAGCGCAATTGCTAACAAAAAGAAAATGGCAACCAGAAAAATAAAGTTCGAAGGCGCCTCAAAACCCAACCAATCAGAAAGCGTATACGGAATAATAGGGAACAATCCACAAACTATAATTACCAAAATAAGCCCAAGCCACAGAAAAGAATATTTCATTGTTAGACGTTTTGAAGCGACCAGTTTAACAATAACAACAAGAAAAATCAGTGATGCAATTAAAAGAGCTGCTCTTATTAAAGACATTTCATTTCCTTTTTCTTCCTAAGCCAACCAGAAAAACTGCTAGTGTCACCTTAATCATGTAGTACACACTTGAAAGAGGATTAATTGAAGATACGCCACCCTGGCGTTCATGCATTACCACTTGAACTTCCGAAATAGTAAGTCCTGCTTTTTTTGCGGCAACTATTGACTCGGGTTCAGGGTAGTCTGCAGGGTAATCTTTGCAAAAATACTCTAAAGCTTTTGGCCCAGTAGCACGAAAACCAGAAGTTGGATCAGTTACTTTAAGGCCAGAAGCAAGTCGAATAGAGCCGCATAGCCATTTAATTCCCAATCGACGCATAAAAGTTGATTTAAAACCTGTACTTGGCTCAAGAAAGCGCGAACCAATAGCCAAATCTGACCCTTTTTCAATTTGTTCAACCAGCAGCTTTATGCAACTTACATCATGTTGTCCATCACCATCAAACTGAATATCAACATCATAACCATGAGAATATGCGTATTTATGTCCCGCCTGAACAGCCCCACCAATACCAAGATTTTCTTTAAGGTCTAGATAATTGAAGTCATTTCTTTTACATATTTCAGCTGTGCTATCGCCTGATCCATCATTTACAACAACATAATCAAAGCCATAATCGGTAATTGATTTAACAACCTTTTCAATATTGGCTTCTTCGTTGTATGCAGGAATTACAACGAGTACCTTCAAATCATTCTCTTCCACGTATGCATCTTAATGATTGCTCCCATCTGATTGTATCGTAATGTAGTAATTTTAACTTACTAACGATAGTATATATTCCACCTCGCAATAACAGTGAAATCATAAAGTAAGTACGGAGTTTTCTATGCGAGAAACATATTGCATTTTTTCAGCCAACTATCTTCCAAACATTGGCGGAGTTGAAAAATATACCCAAAATCTTGCTTTTGCGCTTGAAGGATTAGACAAAACTGTAATCATCGTAACTAATAACTGTTTTGATTTACCATCCCATGAAAATATTTCTCCAAATATTTCAATCTATCGCCTTCCGTGTTATCCCCTTTTTAATGGACGATTTCCTCTTCCTAAAAAGAACACTGAATATAAGAAATTGCTCAAACAACTTAACAAAGAAAAAATTGACTACGTATCAATAAATACTAGATTCTACCCACACACTTTTACTGGGGTAAAACTTGCAGAAAGCAAGGACATTAAACCAATTATTGTTGATCACGGATCCGCATACCTTACTTTTGGTAATAGCTTTATTGATATTTTTGTACGTGCATGGGAGCATTTTGTTACAGCACTTTTAAAACGCCATGATATAGATTTCTATACTGTCTCAAAAGCTGGCTTACGCTGGCTAACTAATTTCAAAATCACTGGAAAAGGTGTTTTGAACAATTCGATTGATGCCAAGTTTTTTCGCGCGCAATCTTCTCAAAGAGACTTTAGAAACGAATTAGGTTTATCTGAATCTGATTTTACTGTTTCTTTTATTGGCCGATTTATCCCCGAGAAAGGCATAATCCCTTTAACAGAAGCTGCCAAACAACTCCAATCACATACCGATATTCATTTCTTATTTGCTGGCGATGGAGTCCTCAAAAAAACAATTGAAGAGTATCAATTAAGTAATGTTCATTTGTTGGGAAAAATAGATTCAGATGATGTTGCCGCTCTGCTTGAGACTTCAGATTGTTTCTGTCTACCAACTAGATCTGAAGGGTTTTCAACTTCTTTGCTTGAAGCTGCCGCATGCGAAACAACTTCTATAATTACCCATGTAGGTGGCGTAGATGAACTTATACCCACCAGTGAATATGGAATCATTATCGGAGACACTTCGCCTGAAACAATATCCAAAGCTATTCTGGAACTTTACGATAACCCAGAATCAAATAAAAAAATGGCAAAGAAAATATACAAGCACGTAGTCAACGATTTTTCTTGGGAAAAGACAGCAGAACGAACTATTGCCGCCTGTCAGGCAATCTCCCAATAAAAACACGCTATAAGTTTAAAACACGATACTCTTTTTACTTTATCAAATCAAAAGGAACAACCAAAAAATTACTTTGCTTCCCACACTGTACCATCGCCAAAATCGATTAATAATGGCAAATGAGTATGACGATTTTCTGGCTCAGGGATTTTTCTCCAATCACCATACATTAAACTCAGATAACCCTCGATATCTCTTGGACCACATAATTCATAACCTTCAAACATAATCGGTTTTGCAGGGTACATTTTTTCAAATGGGACATGACCATTTGGATAAAAAGTCATATTGGTAATACAATCTCCATTTTCCGGATTTTTTTTAAATATCGATTTTTCATATTGGGTTTTAAAGACGTCCCTATTTTTCGTAGCTACCCTGAGAAAAAGATGAGCACATTGACAAGCAGCTCTCTCGACTACACCCAAAAAACCTTTATGAGGAACAGCTACAACCCCCGAATGATATAAATAAGATTTTCTTTGCCATTGAGCCGCATTTTTAAGTTGTCTATCCTGTGTACCTAAATCAGTTGAAACAGTATCAAAGGGAATAATATCTATGAATATTCCTTGACCGCACCCAGAACTCCTTGTTTCCGCAGTCTCAAACTTTGTTCCTTCTTTATACACTTTCCCAATAAAGCCCGAAAATCCCTCCGTGTTATCAAAACAATGAAAAGAATAACCCTCGGGAAAAGAAATTTGAGCCAACTCTGCAAATCGTTCGTACTCACCACGCGGCATAGAAATATCAATATCATCATCCCAAGGGATAAACCCCCCGTGCCTAGCTGCGCCCAAAGCAGTACCAGAATCAAGAGCCCAAGTAATTGAATGCTCTTTGCAAAAAGATGCAACGACGAGTAGTATCTCTAACTCTATTTTCTGCAATTTTGATAAAGCCTGTTTTTGATTCACTTATCCTCCAAAAAGCTGAAGTTAAATTTATTTTCCAACTTCAACGTTAAGCATCCCTAGCGCTCGATTGCATTTCTCCAATGCCTTCTGTTGCGAATCCCCTAATGCCACTGCAAATGCGAAACGAGACGAATCATCGACCGCAGATTGGTATTGCTGTCCAACTTCTCCCACCACTTCAACATGCATAACTCCTGGAATCCCCTCGGCTTCCTCACTGCCATTTATTTTCTTGAGCACACCTTCTGCTGAAGGAAGAAACTTTATTGCGGCATATTTTCCGCTATTACAATAGTCGGGAATTTTCACCGAATTACCTAAAGCTAAACGAATTGCCATGCTTGTCATATCAAGACCAGAAATAGACCTATCGATAAGAAGACTAGTAATGCAATCTCCTCCGAGACGGGCCCCAAGCTCAATCATTTTGGGGCCATCTTTTGTCAGAATAATTTCGACATGGGAAGCACCGCTCTGAATACCTACTGCCCTTACGGCATCTTTTGCAAGCATCGCAATCTGCTCTTGATGCTCTTTCGTCAACGAGCTTGGTTGAACGTGACCAATCTCGAAAAAATGCGGAGCACCTGAAGTTAATTTATCTGTCATCTGAATAACATAAGGAACGCTATCAACGACTAAAATTTCAACGCTCACTTCAGGTCCTTGCAAGCATTCTTCCAACAGCACATCACCCGATGCGCCAGAAGAGGAGCTGGATTTAATCAAATCCTTTAACTCGCTATTATTGGTGATTAAATTAACCCCTCTCCCACCTGCACTGTCAGTAGGTTTTGCAATGAATGGATAAGGTAAAGAGGGAACAAATGAGCCAATTTCCTTTTTTTTAACAACCTGATAGGATGGACATGCAACTCCAGCCAAAACAAAAGCATTCAGCATCTCAACTTTATCTGTCGACTTAATTGCACATTCTTCCGTTATTCCTGATAAATTTAATTTCTTACAAAGCCATGCCACAGTGTTTACTGAAGTGTCACATGCTCCGCTCATTATGGCATCTGGTTTAAAAGAAAGGGCAACTTTCATCATCGCCTCTTTATCTTTTATGCTTCCAATAAAAAACTCGTCCGAAAATTCTGCCGCAGGGGCATTAGCATTTATATCTACCACACCTACATAAAGACCCATTTTCTTTGCTTTTTCTATAACAAATTTCTGGAATATAGGTCCACCGAGCAATAGCAAACGTTTCATGAAGTCACCTTAGAACAATCAACACTGCAATAAAACACAGCAACTGAAAACAATTATTGGAAGATTAAAACAAATACACATTTAACCACATGAAAACTTCTTTTGCGATTTTCGTCCAATACAAAGCTATCAAATGATTTGCATTATGTACTCTCTTACAATACTATCTCTCAATCAACGAATAGCTAGTCAAATAATCCTTTGTTTTCTCAACACTATTAAACATAAGCACATCTATAATCGAAAGGTTAGGACAAAAATCATTTTTAAACTGCTTATATGATATTTCGTCCGTTTTTAAGAATTTGAGATTAACATTTCTGTTACTAAACTCATCAAAAGAATACAGCTCCTGCCCCCCAATAGCGTTATAGTATTCTGTTGCATCTAGTAACTCACATATATGTAAAACTTTATCCTGTGCACGCAAAGAATTATCTTTCTTTAAAGTTGAAGACATGATGAGCTCTGTTCTAATAGAAAGATAATCCATTATGACAACAAACGAATTAAACAGAAACTTCGCGAGATTACTTTCTTGAAAAGTTAGAATCTTTTCAAGAATAGGATAAATATCTTCATAGTACGGAGCTTTTCGATAAGATGCCTCAAGCCCACGAAGACACTTACCAATAGCTCTCGAGTCAATATTTACCGAAACCTCATTAATTAACTTATTTGAACTTGCGCCTATGACAGGTAAATTAAAATAGGCAGGTTTTCCATTAACTAAGGTTCTGTTGCGGTTAATCCATCCACCTTTTATATAGTTCACATCGTCATACACAACATATTTGTCTACCGCAGCAAGAAGCTGCCAATACCCAATATAAGGAACGAAATATGGCTGCATAATACCAAGCTTCATGCATAATCCTTTCAATTCAATGTGTTATTTCCTACCTAGAATATATCCCGTAATACGTGGCGCTTTACAACGAACAAACAATCGGATTCTAAATAGCAAATCAAACTGTTTAAAGCAGTCAGAATATTCACCATGCGTTATTTCTTTCCACTTTCCTTCTTCGGAAAGTGCCGCACATTCTCTAACTGCCGCTGCTTTTCGGATTGCCTGATTATGCGATTCGTCCAATACTCCTTTTAATCCATTAATGCATCTTACCGTTCTTCTATGACCTTCAATATATTTTCTTTTATCTTTCTGAATTCTGTCACTCCAAGAACCCTCTACTCCAACACGATAAGCGGCATATAGACCAGGTAAATAGTGAACTCGACCAACACTTGCAAGGTAAACATACCGAGGATAATCCCCCATACCCCAATGGAGATATTCATCAGGTAAAAGATAGTCATCCATCCTTAGAAACATCGAATTTGTTCCAAAAAGACCGCCGCCCTCAATAAGAATTTCCTCAAGTGAAAAATCTCTCTCTACGGAAGATGGGGCAATCTTTCCCTCAAACTTTTTCTTATGATTGTTATATTTTTTTACTCCATGAACACAAAGAGAACAGTCTGGATTATTTTCCATGTAATCGAATTGAATTTGAAGTTTGTTCTCATCAATCCAAAAATCATCGCCCTCGCAAATAGCAAAATACTTTCCCGACAAATAGGGAGCACATAATTGACTAATTAGCTTTCCTTGAGAATACTGGTTTTCCTTTTGTAAAATCGGCTTAATTATTTCTGGATATTTTCGCGCGTATTCTTCGATTATGCGAGGTGTGTCGTCTGTTGAAGCATCGTCATGGACAATAACCTCATAAGGAAATGAAGTCCTTTGAGAAACCAAGCTTTCGAGAGCTTGAGTAATGTAGTTTTCTTGGTTAAAAGTTATACATAAAACACTAACTAGGGGCAATTCCACTATTAAACTTCCTTTTTACTTAATCATTTATTTTTAATTCTTCAACTTATTCTGAATTATTTAGAGAAAACTTCCTTCTCAGTTGGATAGCAATAAAAATAAACCCTATTATTATTCCAACCCCATATGCAACTATCCCAGTAAAACTAACGCCATTCATATTAAAAGCATCAACAAACACCAAACAAACAGTAAAAGCTATAACGGTCGCAATAATATTTGCAATGAATCCCCCGTTAAAGTTGCGAATAGTAATAAGAAGATCGTTGATAAACCACAAATAAGCCGTAAGAATAGCCAGAAAAACCAAAGGAAGAATCAGATATGAATACTCACCGATAGAATTGCCAAATAAAAGATTCAATAGCCACGGTCCAAATAATTCAAGTAAAACAGCACAAATAATTCCAACCGCTGCCATCCCTAATGTCGTTTTTAAAAACAGGGAAAAGAAATTTTTTCTTTCGTTGTTTTCATAGTATGTAGCAAAAGAACCTAGCAATGGACCGTAAATGTACCCACCTCCCATCTGTATAATTGCGACAGGCGCCGCAACGGAAGCGTAAACTCCAAGTGCCCATTCTCCACACGACATTGCAAGATATTGCCTCGGAATAGTAATCGCCGCACTACACGCAACATTTGCAATAGTGATTAAAAAGCAACGTTTTAAAAGACTCACGACAAGTTGCTTATTGACTACTGGTTTAATTCTATCGAAGATATGAGATTTTCTATAATCCCACACATAACCCAAAATCACAGAAACAAGAATCATAAAAATGAAGCTGAGCTCTAACGAATTCAGAAAATACATCCCTAAGCAAAAGGCAACAAGCGTCCCGATACCACGAAAAATAAAGCTTTTCCCAATAATATCCATTCTCATATTCTGCTGATCGAGGCCATGCATAACATCGATAATTGCCTCGATACCCTTATAAATGAGCCATAACGCAATTACGCCTAAAGGCTCAAAATTACACGTAAAAAGAGCGTATATCATGCATGCCGAAAAAGAAATAAAAATCGTCACGCATCGAAAACCCATATATTCACTTGTAGAATATTCGTGCGTCACATCAGATATCTGATAGATTCTCATCCTGTAGTTTGCAAAAGGAATAAAAATATTACCTATAGCCATAGCAAGCGCCAACAAGCCTGCGGCATCATACCCAGTAGATAGGCGAACAACAAGAACCGTAAGTAACCATTGAATTCCAAGGTAAATTAAAGATCCTAGCGAGTTCCAAATCATATTCATTTTTAATGATAATTTTCCGCTATTTTTCAAACAAATAACCAGCCTTCTTTGTTGTTTTAAAGCGAATAACATCGTGCAATAATAAACATTTTAAACATCATCTACTAAATCATAAATGCGCTATATAATATTGAACTAATAAAATGCACTCAGAAAGTTAATAATCGTGGACAATATTCAACATCCTATTCAAGTAACAAGATCATCTATGCCTTCTATCGAAGAATACACAGATGAAATTTCCTCATTATGGGATACCCATTGGTTAACCAATATGGGAGCAAAACATCAACTTTTTGAAAAAAGACTTTGCGAATATCTTAATGTCAGAAATATTACACTATACACGAATGGTCACTCCGCCCTTGAATGCGCATTAGAAGTCCTTAATCTAAAAGGGAAAGTTATTACAACCCCTTTTTCATTTGCTTCTACAACTCATGCCATTTCACGAAAAGGCCTTGAGCCTGTTTTCGCTGATGTTGACCCCGAAACTTTCACCATTGATCCCAAATGTATAGAAAGCTTAATCGATGAAGAAACTTGCGCAATTCTCCCTGTCCATGTATATGGCAACGTGTGCGACATAGACGCAATTCAATCGATAGCAGATAGATATAACTTAAAGGTAATTTACGACGCAGCACATGCTTTTGGGGTAAAAAAAGATGGAATATCTGTAGCAAACTACGGCGACTTTTCTATGTTTTCTTTTCACGCAACAAAAGTTTTCAATACCATTGAAGGCGGCGCATTAACCTTTAAAGATACATCTTATAAAGAAAAATTAAACCAATGGAAAAACTTCGGAATTACAGGACAAGAAAGCGTCGAATATATTGGCGGGAATTCAAAAATGAACGAGTTTTGCGCTGCTATGGGAATCTGTAATCTGCGTCATATCGATGAAGAAATTTCAAAAAGAAAGCATGTCTATAGCGTATACAACGAACTTCTTGAATCCGTTCAAGGCATAATTATCCCAAAGACAAAAAAAGGAATTCAATCAAATTACGCGTACTACCCCGTTCTTTTTGAAGATGAATTTGGAGCAACAAGGGATGAAGTTTTCAAGGAGCTAAAAGAAAATGGAATTTTTTCTAGAAAGTACTTCTATCCCCTAATCAGTGATTTTGAATGTTATCGGGATAGATTTAATTCGTCAAAAACCCCAAATGCCGTACATGTATCAAATAGGGTACTTACTTTACCGATGTACGCAGACCTACCTGACGATGCAATCCTTGAGATTTGCAAAATAATAAGAAGGTGCAAAAAATAAATTGCGATTCAGGCAGGCTGTAAGTAAGATTGTTAATTTAAATATTCTTCACTGGTAGCCTGAATTTATACTACTAAAATGCTATTTTGTCTTCCCTGTTATGCAGTCATTAGCAGAAAACGAAGACCATTTTCCATTGATATTAGCTTGAACAAGAATCTGGTAAGAAGTGTTGCTTGCTAAACCATTAATCGTATAGGAAGTGCCCGTACAATCCAGAGTATAGGTTTTATAAGATCCATTACTCTCTCTTGTTGCAATAGCATATTTGCTTGCACCAGGAACAGCTCCCCAATTTACCGTAATCGAATTATAAGTTGTCGACTTAATCTGAGGTGTTGGTTTTACTGTTCCCTGGGGAGTAGCGCTCACATGATTAATAGAGGAAAACGAAGACCATCTCCCATTGATATTAGCTTGGACCAAAAAAGTATGCTCATAGCCATTAGCTAAATTAGAAACAGTATATGAAGTATCCTTGCAATCTAGAGTATAGGTTTTGTAGCTTCCATCAATATATTCAGCGATAGCATACTTGCTTGCGCCCTCTACCGCATCCCACTTCAGAGTAACCGTTCCATCACCTGTCGAAGCAATCACAGGAGCTGGACGCCTAGGATCCGCATATGCATAATTCATATCAACATAGCCGTTGATACCAGGAACAGTGCCGTCAGATGCATACTGCCAAAGACTGTAGTTCCCTTCATACCAACAAGAGCTGTTGTACTGCGCAACCCAGCGTTCATAGTTATCAAAAACCGAACTTGTCAGATAATTATTCCACCAGTTCAAGTTTGCATAAATGCCCGGATTATACCCAGCGCTTGCGATCCTGTTGCAAAATGCCTGAGCAATATTAGCCAAATCACCGTTGCTCAAAAGCACTTCGTTGTTCGAGTTATCAATGCCACAAGGTCTATTGTTTGATTTAGATTGCTGTTCCAGGTCAAGATAAATAGGATACGCAACCTGCGAAGGACTTAAACCGGCAGCGTTCAATTGAGCTAAAACGTGATCCGCTTCACTTACCGCATAACTTGTATTGCAAGCATATGAATAAATGTACACACCGAAAGGAATGCCCAGGCGCTTGCATTCACTCGCATTTCGGAGCCAATATGCGTCATTCTGGCTGGAATCATTATTACCCCAACCACAACGAATAATTACGAAATCAACCTGACCACTGTTCTTTACCGTATTCCAATCAATGTTCCCCTGCCAAGAACTTACGTCAATACCCTTTGCTACAGGAGAGCCATTGCCTGCACGCAATGAATACATTTCAATGCCGTTATCTTCGTCGGCATAAACCGTCTCGAGTTGACCATCAGCAAAACGCCAACTACTCATTGCGTCTTCTGACTGTCCTTGTCCGCCCTGCGATTGAACAACTGCCGAACCTTCGGTTGAGTCTGTTGTACCACTGGATTCGCTGTTTGGCTCATTGTTTGGTTCATTGCCTACCAAGTCAGCGCTATTGTTTTGCGAATTATCGGTGTTAGCGCCTACTCCCGCGCCGCTATTATCTTCACCAATCACAGTTGAACCGGATATATCAACTTTGTATCCGCTATCTTCTTGGCTTGAAGCGTATCCCGCATTGTCTGACACGTCCGCAAAAGCAACTGCAGGAATAAATGCAACTACCAACAAAGCTGAAAGAAAGACTGAAATTGCTTTCTGAAAGAACTTGGATTCTTTAGATTCGGAGTTTGAAGTCATTCGGGGGAATTCTCTTTCTTGTTTTTGAAATATTTATGCATCTAATTATTGTACAGATAGTTTAATGATAGCAATATTTATTTATGTATGAAGTAGATTTAGTATAGACACATCAGATTAGCTAATTAATTAGGCTAGTCTGAGAATAAATAACTCAATAAAGCTACAATACGCAATCTAGACAAGTAACCCTTTAAATAATGAAAAGAGAAACAATGGATATTGCTATTATTTCCATTTGCGTCAGCATAGCTTCCTTTGCACTCTCTATCGCTATCACAGTGCATAATTACCTCAAAGAAAGACGGAACAAAATCACCTTTCAGGCAAATAACATCTCTGCATGGATTGGAAGCCAAAAAAAGGATGAAACATCACACTGATGAATAATACTTCTACTCCAGTCTACAACGTTGTTATAACAATTGTATTTATACAAGGAGCAGGACCAAGAGACGGAAAATCCGTTCCTTCCTCTTGGAGATATCGATACATCTCCCCAATTCTTCCTCCAGAACAACATTCTTGTTTTATTGATTTTGCGGGACTCTACGGAATGCATGCGCGGTTTGGAGTAGAAATTGCTTTTACCGATTGCTTAAATAGGAATTGGGTTAGAAGCGCTCAAGGAAAACTGATTCAAATTAAGTTTTCTCCATATACATACTACTCACTTCGTGCTCCCTATGAACTTAAGGGCCTAGTGCCAAACTAGCTTTATCGGTAATCCTTTGTCTTTTATGATGCATAAAAACTTATTTACTTTTCAATGCATCTCGCAATTTTTTTATTCCTTTTATCCACCGACTTTCCCGCTACAACCCAATCTATAGCATGTATATAAATACTCAGAAAGCAACGAGAAATATCGCATATTTAATCGCGTACCTTTTGGTTTAATGGACAAAAAAGTGTGTCCATTACCTCCAGAATTAAGCATGCAATATTAAGCTAAACTGTCAAAAAATAGACGTTAGGGAAAATATACAACAATATCCACCTAGCCCCAATACAACAACCCAGCGATTCAAGCAGCAACAAAAACTACGGTAGTTTCTAATCCCAATACAACAACCCAGAAGTATTTGAGTAACAACCCCAATTACAATGACATTTAAGCAAAAATGCCCTGTATGAGCAGAACGTCCTATCCTCCCACGGACTACACCGCAGTACTTTCGGCGATGAGAGGCTTAACTACCGAGTTCG
>JABLTK010014149.1_pt1 | contig 204747 bp, 166 predicted proteins | sample 7160131 | NCBI WGS metagenome assembly JABLTK01 (sample SAMN14651221, study PRJNA627086) | human gut metagenome | isolation source: feces | host: Homo sapiens | reverse complement strand
TAGATTACCGCAGTAGCATAAAATAGCCGTCAAATCAAGGGTGAAATAAACGCCCTCTTGCGAGGGCGCCCTTGACATGCCGGCAATTTTACGCTATATTATAACTAAGGGCTGAAAGCCGAAATCCGGCTCTCAGCCCACAAAAACTAATTAGATTATATTATCATTTTGAAGCAAAATTTGAGGTTTACACAAAATGAGGGACTGCCCCTCCGGTACAGTACCGAACTCACTCACAAGCAAGTTAATATTTAATTTTGTCTAAACTTTGGGGTTCGCTTCATTCTATCTGCCGTTTTCCAAATCTTTTGAATGTGCCTATTTTACGAGGTTTCTTGAAATAATCTCAATTTTGCAGTTTTAGCTTACAGACAAGCTTTGTCCGCAAATTATCTTAAAATTATATCGCTTCTTGCCGGGCCGTTTGAAACAATCGTAATCGGAACTTCAAGCTCTTTTTCGATAAATTCAATATAGTTACGGCAGTTTTCCGGTAAGTCCCCGTATTTTTTAATGCCTCTTATATCCGTTTTCCAGCCGGGAAGCTTTTTAAGAACCGGCTTTGCTATATCCAACAGATTCGTTGTCGGGAAATCACGGATAACCTTTCCGTTCACCTCATAGCCTACGCATACCGGTATTTCGTCAAGATAACCCAAAACGTCAAGCACAGTAAACGCAACCTGCGTCGCTCCCTGAACAAGGCAGCCGTAACGCGCCGCAACACAGTCAAACCAGCCGACACGTCTGGGTCTGCCGGTAGTTGCGCCGTATTCGCCGCCGTCGCCGCCGCGGTTTCTCAGCTCATCTGCTTCGTCACCGAATATTTCGCTTACAAACGCGCCTGCACCGACTGCCGACGAATATGCCTTTGCAACCGTGATTATCTCTTTAATCTCATACGGCGGTATACACGCGCCTACCGCACCGTAGCCTGCAAGCGGCGACGATGAGGTCGTGAACGGGTATATGCCGAAATCCGGATCTTTCAAAGAACCAAGCTGACCCTCCAAAAGAATATTCTTTCCCTCTTTTACCGCCTTATGCATAAGCTGAACGGAATCAACCACATACGGCTTAATCATTTCGCCGTACTCTCTCAAAGTCTTGTATAACTCGTCCGCATCAAGCAGCGGCTTATGATAAATGTGTTCAAGCATAAGATTTTTAACTTCAAGCACATTTTTTATTTTTTCCATAAGCTCTTCTTCTCTGAACAGCTCCCATACCTGGAAGCCTATCTTGGAATACTTATCCGAGAAAAACGGCGCAATACCCGACTTTGTCGAGCCGAACTTTCTGTCCGAAAGTCTTTCCTCCTCATACTTGTCGAACAGCTTGTGATAAGGCATAAGCACCTGTGTTCTTTCGGAAACAACAATATTCGGCTTCGGAACACCTCTTGAAACAACCTCGTTAATCTCTTTTATAAGAGCAGGAATATCAAGCGCAACGCCATTTCCGATCATATTGACAACATTCGGGTTAAACGACCCCGACGGCAGCAGGTGAAGCGCAAACTTGCCATAATCGTTCACAATAGTATGACCGGCATTTGCTCCTCCCTGAAAGCGTATTACCATATCCGCATCGGCAGCGAGCATATCCGTAATTTTACCCTTACCCTCGTCGCCCCAACACGCGCCTACAACAGCTTTTACCATATTAAATCCTCCATTCTGCCGATGTATACGGCACAAATCAAATAAATTTACTAAGTCTTGCTCTGTTATACCTCTGAATAAATACAAACTGCATATCAAAAGCCGCTGCAATAACCGACGTTATAGTGAACGGAATAAATCCGTCAAGCGGTTTTGACAGTAAAATCGGCAGAAAGCTCAATATAACAATAAGCTCATGCCCGATTTCAGCATTTATCATATTGTGCATAACAGCTTTATATGAATTGTTTTTTATATTAAACAATGCTTTATTATAGGTCGGTACATATTTTTTCCAATATTTTATTTTTATTTTTTGATAGAAATTACTCTCGGCATTGCCCAGCAAAAACGGCACTGAATCCGCCGCTGTTTTGTTTTTTCTGACAAGCGCTACAATGCACGCTACCACAACCCTCATGACAAAATGATACAGCGATGTAAATGCGGTTATTGCAAGTGAAATATAAAAGCCGTCATGAAATTTTTTATACAATATAACGCTCGTAATTCCTAACAGAAGCGAAATCAACGTACCGACCGCTATAAGCTTTTTCATCATATCAAACGTTGATTTCGACTTCTACTCCGAGTAAATCCTTGTTTGCTTCAAGAACGGGATTTACATATCCGCCAAGAAAATCATCAACCTGCTGAGGCGCTCTGCCGACAAAGTTTTCGGGCTTAAACACCGACTCTATTTCCTCCAAAGTAAGTCCGAATGCAGGGTCGGCGGAAATCAGCTCTGCAAGATTGTTCTTCTTGCCCTCCATTTTGACCGTTTTTCCTGCCTCCATCGAATATACTCTTATTTTTTCGTGCAGATCCTGTCTGTCTCCGCCCTTTTTAACGGCGTCCATCATGATATTTTCCGTTGCCATGAATGGGATTTCCTCCATAAACTGCTTCCTGATGACCTTATCGTACACAACAAGACCGTCAACGACGTTTATATAAAGGCTCAGAATCGCATCTGTCGCAAGGAACGCCTCGGGAACGCTTATACGCTTATTTGCGCTGTCGTCGAGCGTTCTTTCAAACCATTGCGTAGAAGCTGTTATCGCCGGGTTCAGCGCGTCAACTATGACATAACGTGCAAGTGAGCCTATCCGCTCGCTGCGCATTGGGTTACGCTTGTATGCCATCGCCGATGAGCCTATCTGTGATTTTTCAAACGGCTCCTCGATTTGCTTTAAGTGCTGCAATAATCTTATATCGTTTGAGAATTTATAAGCACTTTGTGCAATCAGACTTAATACGTTGAGAATCTGCGAGTCAAGCTTTCTCGGATATGTCTGACCGCTTACAGGAAATGCGCTGTCGTAGCCCATCTTTTCTGCAATCTTTCTGTCAAGTTCCTTGCATTTGTCGTGGTCGCCGTCAAACAGCTCCATAAAACTTGCCTGAGTGCCCGTTGTACCTTTACAGCCTAAAAGCTTTGCCTTTGATAACTGAAAGTCAACGTCCTCCAAGTCCATCAGTAAATCCTCAAGCCACAGTGACGCGCGCTTTCCGACAGTCGTAGGCTGTGCCGGCTGAAAATGCGTAAAAGCAAGCGTCGGCAAATCCTTATACTCCTTTGCAAACTTCGCAAGCTCGCCTATAAGACACACAAGCTTTTTCTTTATAAGCCGCATCGCTTCGGTCATGATGATTATATCCGTATTATCGCCGACATAACAGCTTGTCGCACCGAGATGTATTATCGGCTTTGCGTCGGGGCACTGCACTCCGTAGGCATACACGTGCGACATGACATCATGGCGCACCTCTTTTTCACGTTCACGTGCAACATCGTAATTAATATCGTAAATATGCTCCTTCATCTGAGCAATCTGCTTATCCGTTATATCCAGTCCAAGCTCCTTTTCACTTTCGGCAAGCGCAATCCACAGCTTGCGCCATGTGGAAAACTTCTTATCGGGTGAGAAAATGTACTGCATTTCCTTTGAAGCATACCTCGAATTTAACGGGCTTTCATAAGTATTTGAAGCCAAATTATTCACTCCTATTCAATTAGTTAAGACCCAGTCTTTTCGCAACCTCGATATAAGCCTCCTCAACATCGCCCATATCGCGTCTGAATCTGTCTTTATCAAGCTTTGCATGAGTAGTCGCATCCCACAGACGGCAGGTGTCGGGCGAAATTTCATCGGCAAGAATAATCTGACCATCCGGAGTTTTTCCAAATTCAATCTTGAAGTCAACCAGTTCTATATTTACCTTTGCAAAATAATTTTTGAGAAATTCGTTTATTTTAAAGGTAAGCTCCGAAATAGTCTTTAAATCCTCTTTTGTTGCCGCACCGATAGCTGTTATCTGATAATCGTTAATCATCGGATCGTCAAGCGCATCGTCTTTCAAGCAATATTCGAGAGTCGGATTTAAAAGCGCTTTTCCCTCCTCTACGCCGAAACGCTTTGAAAAGCTTCCTGCGGCGATATTTCTTATAATAACCTCCAAAGGAACAATGGTAACCTTTTTCACAATAGTTTCTCTGTCTGAAATTTCCTCAACAAAATGAGTTGGTATTCCCTCCTTTGCCATTTCCTTCATGAGGAAATTCGACATTTTATTGTTTACAACGCCTTTGCCCGCAATCTGACCCTTTTTCTTTCCGTTAAATGCAGTGGCGTCATCCTTGTAATCAACGATGTATAAGTTCTCATCGTCCGTCCTGTAGACTTTTTTTGCCTTGCCCTCATACAGCAGTTCTCTTTTTTCCATTACAATGTTCCTTCCTTTCTCCTCAATTGTTATTAACACAACAATCAAATAAACATACAACTACATATTATATTATAAATATCGAATAAAATCAATAAAAACATAAAAAAATATGGCAAAAGTCCAAAAAAACTTTACTGAAGGGTCGGAATATGGTATAATTGCATATGTATTTTGATAAAAGGACGTGAAATAATATGATTTACTCGGAGGATATAAACAAAATCTGCGGACTGTGCGTGCACGCAAAAAAGGCAAAAGGCAGCGAAACGCATATGCATTGCGGTATTCATAACGGCGAATATGTTGCAGTCAGCCGTGAGGCATGCGAAAAATTTGAATATGACGTTTTTAAGCGTCCTGTGCGCAGACGAAAAAAATCCGCCGGACATTTCAAGCCGGAGGATTTTACTCTTTAATCGAATGATAAATTGCTGTGTTTTTCAATAAAACCCAATTCTTCCGCATATTTTGTATAATCAATGCCCTTGTCATATTTTTCTTTTTCTTCAAGCGGAATAAGTTCCTGGCACGTTACTCCCAGCGCAACCGACAGCTTTAAAACATTCTCCGCTGTGGGAAATGTTTTTCCGCTTTCATAATTTAAAAGCGTAGTGGGTGAAATCCCCGTCATAACAGAAAGCTGCTTTACCGAGAGTTTTTTACGTTTTCTTAAAATAGAAAGCTTTTCACTTAATTGCATTATAACAAACCTCCGTTTTATTGCTTGATATAACCGAAAATTTTATCCGACAATGCGCCGAATTCGCTTATATCCAAGGTTTCGCCGCGCCTTGACGGCTCAATGTCCGCCGAAATCAAAATCTGCGACAATATTTCTTTCGGTATCGGAAAAGACGCCGAAAGGCAGTTTAAAAGCGTTTTTCGCCGCTGTGAAAATGCCGCCCTTACGGTTTTGAAGAAAGTTTTTTCGTCAAGAACCTTTACCGACGGTTCGGGAAGAATTTCCAGTTTAAGTACTGCGCTGTCCACCTTGGGCGGCGGGACAAACAAACCTGCCGGAACGTCCGTCACAATCGACGGCTTTGTATAATAACGGCACAAAAGCGTTATCGCGCCGTAATCCTTTGTTGAAGGTTTTGCCTGCATACGGCGGGCAACCTCTTTCTGCACCATAACCACTATATTTTTTATGTTAAGTTTTTCCTCCAAAAGACGTGTGATTATGGGGGTTGTGATGTAATACGGAAGATTTGCGGCAACGCTTATTTTTTTTTCGCCGAATTCTTCGCATATAAGCTTATGCAAATCCGTTTTAAGCACATCACTGTTAATAATTTTTACATTATCAAAATCCGAGAGAGTGTATCCGAGAATTTCGTTAAGTCTCGGGTCGATTTCAACCGAAACAACCTTCGGAGCATTTTCGGCAAGCGATTTTGTAAGCACGCCGAATCCCGGACCTATTTCCAACACGCCGTCAGACACATCTGCGGCATCTGTAATCTTATCTATAACCTCCTGGGATGTAAGGAAGTTCTGTCCCAGTCCCTTTTTGAACGAAAATCCGAATTTCTCACGTATGCTCTTTATAACAGCAGGCGACGTTAAATCCATAATATACCTCGATTATTCCTAAAAAAGAGCGCCGCAAAAAGCAGCGCCCCCCATTGGTTCTGATTTGGTTCTGATATTATTCCGCAACGAACGGAAGCAAAGCGATTATTCTTGCACGCTTTATAGCAACCGTAAGCTGTCTCTGATGTTTAGCACAGTTGCCGCTGATACGTCTGGGAACAATCTTTCCTCTTTCTGAAACATATCTTCTTAACTTAGCCGTATCTTTGTAGTCGATGTTATCAACTTTATCCACGCAGAACATACAAACCTTTTTCTTAGGTCTTCTTGCTCTGACGGGCTTGTCAGTTCTTTCAGCCATGAGTATATCCTCCTTATTAAATTCTTATCATTGTCAGAACGGTAAATCGTCCTCCGAACCGTCTATATCGGAGAAACCCGCATCATCAAAGCCGCCGTCGAAACCTGGCTGTTCCTGTGCCGGAGCAAAGCCGCCCGACGGTGCGTTAAATCCGCCCGGTGCTGACTGTGTCATGCCTCCGTCGCCCTGATAACCGTCCTGCTGACGTCTCGGACCGTTGAATGAGATTTCGTCCGCAACAACATCTGTCGCGTACTGTCTTTTTCCGTCCTGTCCGTCCCAGCTTCTTGTCTGGATTGAGCCGCATAACTGTATGCCGCTGCCTTTCTGGAAATATCTGCACAAAAACTCCGCCTGCTGACGCCATGCAACACAGCCTATAAAGTCTGTCTGCTGCTGACCGTCCTTGGAGTAACGTCTGCTTACCGCAACGGTAAACCTTGCCACACTCACTCCTGCCGGCGTCTGACGAAGCTCCGGATCTCTTGCGAGATTTCCTACCAAAATTACTTTGTTCATAAAACTTCACCGCTTTCTCAAAAAACGATTATCTCTCATCTTTTTTGATGATTATTGTTCTGAGGATTCCGTCTGTGATCTTGTACTGTCTGTCAAGCTCTTTCGGGAAATCCGCCCCTGACTTGAAGTTTGCGAGAACATAGAAGCCTTCTGTTTTGTCATCGATTTCGTAAGCAAGTCTTCTCTTGCCCCACTCGTCAACGGATTCGAGCTCACCGTTTGCCTGAATAAGTGATGTAAACTTATCCTTTAAAGCATTAACGTTTTCCTCGTCAAGCGTTGCGTCAATGATAAAAATTGTTTCATAGCTGTTAGTAAGTTTTTCAGCCATCTTTTGCACCTCCTTATGGACATTAGTCCCGAAACCGTATGCTTCGGGCAAGGATGTCTGCCTTGCAGACTGTAATATTATATAACGTTTTTTTGCAAAAGTCAAGCTTTTTTCGTAAAAATTGTTATTAAATACGGCAGGGGTGTATATTTATAATAATAACCACTTTATTCGGAGAGGAAACACAGGAATGAAAAAACAAAGCTTCATTATAGGCGCGGCAATTCTGATGGCTGCCAATGCTATATCGAAAATTCTCGGCGCGGTTTTTAAAATTCCGCTTACGTACATACTGCACGAAGAAGGAATGGCAGTCTTTGGTACGGCTTTTCAGATTTATATAATGTTTCTTACATTTATTATTTCGGGATTTCCGCTTGCAGTTTCAAAAAACGTATCGGAGGCTCTTTCTCGCAGCGATTATGCGCGCGCATATTCCGTTGTAACCGTTTCCACGCTGATTTTGTGCGTTATAGGTGCATTGGGCAGCGTTATACTGTATTTTAAAGCGGATTTTTTTGCGCTTGCTTTGAAAGAGGAAAAAGCGGTCAGTGCAATAAAAATGATTGCGCCGTCGGTATTTCTGGTTGCTCTCGGAACGGGATATAAAAGCTATTATCAAGGTACGTCCGATATGCGTCCCACTGCCGCGGCACAGGTTATTGAGGCTGTAATAAAGCTTGCGGCGGGGTATATGCTTGCGGCGGCTTTTATCGGATACGGTACGGAAAAGACGGCAGGCGGCGCGATTTTCGGCGTGACGACAGGTGAATTTGCTGCTACGGCAATGCTCATGTCTATGTATATGTACGACAAACGCCGTACACCGGCAGCGGGCAGAATAAGAAAACGGGAGCTTTTATCCGATATACTTAGCGTTGCCTTACCCATACTTGCGGCGGCCGTGATATCCAACGCCATGTCGGTAATCGATACCACCGTAACGCGCACGCGCCTGCTTGACGCAGGATTAAGTCCCGACAGAGCGCGTTTTCTCTACGGTGCATACACCGGATATGCCATGACCGTTTTTCACCTGCCGTCAGGTATCCTGGCAACGCTCGGAATAAGCATACTTCCCGTTATCTCCGGCGCGCTTGCTATAGGCAACACCTCGCGCGCGCAGAATGCCGCCCTCTCGGGAATACGTCTTACTCTTTATATGTCCATCCCATTTGCCGTGGCAATGTATACGCTTCCCGAGGAAATTCTCAGCTTTTTGTTCGGCAACACCGCATCGGCATATATGCTGCAATTGTCCGCACCGTGTATTGTAATGGTGTGTCTGTCGCAGATAGCTGCGTCGGTTATGCAGGCGGCAGGCGCAATCACCCGAACGGTTGTGTTTTCATTTATAGGCTCGGCAGTCAGGCTTGCGCTTGACTGGGCGCTTATCGGTAAAAGCGAATTTAATATATACGGAAGTGTTATTTCGCTCAATATCAGCTATTTTATCGTAACTGTACTGAACCTTGCCGGAACATCATCTGCGCTTAATATCGGGTACGATATTAGGGATTTTTTGATAAAACCTGCCGTATGTGCCGCGGCAATGTATGCGGTAATACGCTTTTTATGCGCTCCCGTTACCGTCCGCGGAAATGCCGGACTGATTTTTACGTGCACTGTTTCCTCTGCAGTATATGTGCTTGGCTTGATTGCAACAGGCGCTGTGAAGCTGTCCGATTTCGGAATTAAGAAAACCGCCTCCATATAATATTTTACAAAAATTTACAGAAAATATTTTTAAAAAAAGTATTGACAATTTCTATTTAATGTGGTATTATATTCAAGTCGGTTAGCGATGCGGAATTGTGTAAAGGTAGCACGAATGACTCTGACTCATTTTGTTCGGGTTCGAATCCTGATTCCGCAGCCATAAAAGCACCATAATTTTGATACTTATGCTATCAAAATTATGGTGCTTTTTCTTTGCGCTAAACTCTTTGTTTTATGCGGTTTTCGAATACTCACGGTAACGATTTGCCTTTTCTCCCGTTTCCGAATTCGTCTGAGCGGTAATATATACTTTATGAATACCTGAACAGAAAGCAGAACGCATTTCCGCATAAGGTGTAAATATAAGTTTTACTACTTTTGAAAGTGAAAACATAAAAACTTTTGAGAAGTTATAAGAATATCGCCCATAATCAAAAACACCGCAAAGCCTTGTAAAATCAAGACTTAACGGCATTTAAGAAGTTATAAAGAGATAATTAAAAATAATCTGAATTTTTGAAAATAAAAAATGTATACCAAATACATAAAAATCATATTGATTATGTAGTGGCGGCGTGGTATAATTGAGTTTGCCAAAGAAAGGAAAGGCATAAATTAAAATTATCTGAAAGGATACATAAAAATGAAAATAAAAGATAAGTTAGTAAACGGTATACGTCTGGGGGACGTTAAACCGGAGCCGGTTAAGAAAATTGCGGAAATTTCTGCCGCGGTTAATGCAGAGGGAACGGTTCTGCTTAAAAACAACGGTATGCTGCCGTTCAGAAAAGGTGACAGCGTCGCTGTGTTCGGCAGACTTATGAGAGATTACTACAAAAGCGGAACCGGTTCGGGCGGTATGGTAAATACAGAATATGTCACGAATATATTTGATAGTCTTAAAAAGCTGAACCACGTTGTTCTGAATGAAGAAATAGAAAAATTTTACGATGAATGGATTAAACAAAATCCGTTTGACGCAGGAGACGGCTGGGTTCAGCCGTGGTCGCAGAAAGAAGCGGTTTTGGACGATAAAATTGTGGAAAAAGCCGCAAAAGAGTCCGAAAAAGCAATTATGATTATCGGAAGAACAGCGGGAGAATCAAAGGACAATACGCCTGATAAAGGCAGCTATATGCTTTCTGACGAAGAATATAAGATGATTGAAAAGCTTACAAAATATTTTAAAAATGTCTGCATTGTGCTTAACGTCGGGAATATTATAGATATGACATGGGCGGAGGAGCTTAATGTTGATGCGGTTATGTATGTGTGGCACGGCGGTCAGGAGGGCGGTGCGGCAGCTGCGGACGTTCTTTGCGGAAAAAGATATCCGTCGGGAAAGCTCACCGATACCATTGCATACAGCATAGAGGATTATCCGTCATACAAAGGATTTGAAAATGTTGACGAGGTAGTGTATACCGATGATATATTTGTTGGTTACAGATATTTTGAAACCTTTGCAAAGGAAAGAGTTATGTATCCGTTCGGCTTCGGATTGTCATATACAAATTTTGAATACACTGTAAAACCGCAGGTTATCGGCGATAAATTTACTGCGGAGGTAACGGTAAAGAATGTCGGAGACTGTACCGGAAAGGAAGTAATACAGGCATATTATGAGATGTGCGGCGGAAAGCTTGCGCATCCGTCAAGAGAACTTGTTGCGTTTGCCAAAACAACGGAGCTTAATCCGCAGGAGAGCGACACGGTAAAAATTGAATTTAAAATATCCGACATGGCGTCATATGATGATGACGGAACAACAGGTAATAAATCGTGTTTTGTTCTTGAAAAGGGCGAATATAATATCTATATCGGTACGGACGTAAGAAGCGCTGCAAAGGAATATACCTATTTGCAGGAAGAAACGGCAATAACTGAGCGTTTAAATACTCTGCCGGCTCCGTCGGTATCATTTAAACGGCTGACAAATAAAAACGGAAAAGCGGAATATGAGGAGTTAAAGGCACAAAAAAGAGCCGCACATACGATTGAAACAAATGCTCCCAAATTCACAGGCGATAAAGGAATAAAGCTTAAAGATGTTTTTGACAAAAAATACACAGCAGAAGAATTTGCGTCGCAGCTTACAGATTTTGAGCTGGCGTGTCTTTCACAGGGCGAGGGTATGAACAGCGCAAAGGTACGTCCGGGTACCGGCGGAGCAATCGGCGGCGTCACATATGAACTGCAAAACTATGGCATACCTGTTGTGTGCGTGACAGACGGCCCGTCGGGATTAAGGCTTGACAACGGAGACGCCGCTTCAAGTCTGCCTATGGGAACGCTCATAGCCTGCACATGGAACGAAGAACTGGCAGAACAGCTCTATACCTATGAGGGCATGGAAATTTACGCATATAAGGTTGACGCACTTCTCGGCCCAGGAATAAACATACACAGACTGCCGCTTTGCGGAAGAAACTTTGAATATTTGTCAGAGGATCCGTATCTTACGGGAGTAATAGCAAACGGTATGTGCAGGGGATTAAAAAATGCCGGAATAAGTGCGACTATAAAGCATTTTGCGGTGAATAACAAGGAATTTAACAGAGTTAAGGTAAATACCGTAGTATCGGAGCGTGCGCTGCGTGAAATTTATCTTAAAGCGTTTGAAATAATCGTTAAAGATAATAATACAAAAATGCTGATGACAGCGTATAATCAGCTTAACGGGGCGTTTTGTTCGGCAAATTATGAGCTTAATACCACTGTACTCAGAGATGAATGGCACTATGACGGACTGGTTATGAGCGATTGGTGGGCAAAGACTTGCTTTAAAGACGGCGACGCAGCGGCGGACAGATACCTGCAAATAGATGCACAGAATGATGTGTATATGGTAAATGCCGATTCGGAGAAAGCAGCGGCTGAAATTATGCAGGCATTATCCGACGGAAAAATAAGCCGCAGCGAGCTTTTAAGAAACGCCGTAAATATACTTAATGTTATTATGACAACTCCGACATTTGAACGTTTTATTGATGGCGAGGGTATGGTAAATGAAGTGGCAGATATAGAAAAGATGTCACTTTCCGAGTCGTTTTGTGATGTGAAGCCGAACAAGGAATATAAGGTAAATACCGATGAGGGTAAAATGTATGCGGTACGTGCGGAGGTGTCCTCACAGCAGCAGGAGCTTGTACAGATTCCCATAAAGGTGTATGTTAACGGAAACAGCGCCGCACTGATTATGGCACAGGGTACAGGCGGCGAAAAGCAGACCTTTATTGCCGATTTCTATATGATGAAAGGCGAAAACAAGGTAAGCTTTGACTTTACGGAGGAAAGCGCAACAGTAAGCAAAATAGATTTGTTTTCGGAATAAACAGTTAAAAGGAACTGTGAAAATTATATTACGTAATCATCCACTGTACTGTTAGCCATTAAATCCGCCAGTGTTATACTGTCAAGAAATTCGTTAATCAGACTGTCGAGCTTCTTCCACATCGGCAGTGTTTTGCATTGGCTGATTCTGCTGCAAGGCTCTGCGCCATTTTCCAGGCAGGAAACAGGGGAGAGCGAACCCTCTGTAACACGCAGAATATCACCGACCTTATAATCATCGGGCGCACGGTAAAGGCGATAACCGCCGCCTTTACCGTGCACTCCCTCAACAAGACCGTTTTTTGAAAGCATAGTCATAATTTTTTCCATATATTTTAAGGATATTTCCTGACGTTCGGCAATGTCTTTTGTAGGTATAAAGCTTCCGTTCATATGCTCTGCAAGATCAATCATTATCCGAAGCGCATATCTGCCGCGTGTAGAAATTAACATATAAAACGAATCCTTTCCGGTTTATTCGGCAAACAATGCTGTTGAAAGATATCTGTCGCCGGTGTCAGGGAACAGCACAACAATGTTCTTGCCCTCATTTTCGGGACGCTTTGCTATTTCAACCGCCGCATGGAGTGCAGCGCCGGAGGAAATGCCTACAAGTACGCCTTCGCTTTTGCCTGCAAGTCTGCCTGCTTCAAATGCATCTTCGTTTTCAACCGGGAATATCTCATCGTATATTTTGGTATCAAGTACATCCGGAACAAAGCCAGCGCCAATACCCTGGATTTTATGCGCACCCGACTTGCCCTGTGAAAGAACAGGCGAGGAGGCAGGCTCAACAGCAACAACCTTCACATCACTCTTTTTCGATTTGAGGTATTTGCCTACGCCCGTAACAGTACCGCCCGTACCTACTCCGGCAACAAAAACATCCACATTGCCGTCGGTATCCTCGAATATTTCGGGACCGGTGGTTTCAAAATGAATTTTTGGGTTTGCCGGATTTACAAACTGTCCCGGAATAAAACTGTCGGGGATTTCTTTTGCCAATTCATCAGCTTTTGCTATTGCTCCCGGCATACCCTTTGAACCGTCCGAAAGAACAAGCTCCGCACCGTATGCTTTCATAAGCTGTCTGCGCTCAACCGACATGGTTTCGGGCATTACAATTATTATCCTGTAACCTCTTGCAGCGGCGACCGACGAAAGACCTATTCCTGTGTTGCCTGATGTTGGCTCAATGATTACAGAGCCTTTTTTAAGTTTGCCGCTCTTTTCCGCTTCGTCAAGCATCGCTTTTGCAACTCTGTCCTTTACCGAGCCGGCGGGATTGAAATACTCAAGCTTTGCCAAAAGCTTTGCCTTTAAGTCGAATTTTTTCTCTATGTTTGTAAGTTCAAGAAGCGGCGTTTTGCCTATTAATTGTTCGGATGATGTATATATGTTTGACATGATTTATCAATTCCTTTCTTATTTTACAGCCTGAAAACCGTGTTCCAGGTCAGCAATAATATCGTCTATATGTTCAGTACCTATTGAAAGTCTGATTGTGTTCGGCTTTATTCCGCCCTCTAAAAGTTCTTCCTCCGAAAGCTGCGAATGAGTTGTCGAAGCCGGATGAATAACAAGTGATTTTACATCGGCAACGTTTGCAAGCAGTGAGAACAGTTCGAGACTTTCCGTAAATTTCTTTGCTGTTTCCGCATCGCCCTTTATTTCAAATGTGAAAATTGAACCTGCTCCGTTCGGGAAATACTTATTATAAAGCTCTTTTTGCTTTCCATCGGACAGCGAGGGGTGGTTTACCTTGTCAACCTGCGGATGATTTTTCAGAAAATCTACAACCTTGAGCGCATTTTCAACGTGCCTGTCAAGTCTTAATGAAAGTGTTTCCAAGCCTTGCAAAAGCAGGAAGGAGTTAAACGGAGAAATTACCGCGCCTTGGTCTCTCATGAGAGTTGTGCGGAGTTTGGTTATATATGCCGCATTGCCGCACGCCTGTGTGAATACGATTCCGTGATATGACGGATTAGGCTGTGAAAGTCCGGGGAATTTGTCGTTCTGAGCCCAATCAAATTTACCCGAATCGATTATCACGCCGCCCATTACCGTTCCGTGTCCGCCGATGAATTTCGTTGCCGAATGAACAACTACATCTGCACCATGCTCAATCGGACGGAGCAGATACGGCGTTGCAAACGTATTGTCTACGATAAGCGGAATACCGTGACGGTGTGCAACCTCTGCGATTGCCTCAAGATCTATAATGTCGGAATTGGGGTTTCCGAGCGTTTCAGCATATAAAAGCTTTGTTTCGGGTTTGATTGCCGCTTCAAAGTTTGCAGGATCTTCAGGGTTAACGAATGTTACGGACAATCCCTGTTCCTTTAACGTGTTTGCAAACAGGTTGTATGTACCGCCGTAAAGATTTGACGAGGAAACGATGTGATCTCCCGCAACAGCTATGTTCTGTACTGCATATGTGATTGCCGCCGAACCGGATGCGGCTGCGAGTGCGCCGAGTCCGCCTTCAAGCGCTGCAATTCTCTTTTCAAAAACGTCTGAGGTGGGGTTCATCAGTCTTGTGTAGATGTTTCCGCCCTCTGTCAGTCCGAAACGTCCTGCCGCCTGTGCCGAATCCTTAAATACATAAGATGTGGTTGCGTATATCGGAACCGCTCTTGCGTCTGTTGTCGGATCAGGATTTTCCTGTCCTACGTGTATTTGTAATGTTTCAAATTTGTAATTCTTATTGCTCATGAGTAAGTCTCCTTTTTATATGTAAATTTTAGGCGATTGTAAAATTCAAAAAATCCCATAGCTACGCCATTTTTAGTGTGTTATATTTATTCGCTTTCTCCACCTTTAAACGCATAAATATTCATTAATTACAATTAACTAATATGCAAATTTATTATTATCTGCAACATCGCATTCGTCCGAAACGAAAATTCGCACGGACAAGCATTTCAAAGTATTGTTCTTTAACTGACATCGTATCACCTACCTAACTACTCTGTTGGTATGATTATACTATACACATATGAGTTTGTCAATAGGAAATTTGAAAATTTTTGAAATTTTTTTAATTATTGTGGTTTTTTGCATAAAGCTGTGGTATAATTGGGTTATCGGAGAAGCTCCGAAACATATTTTTGAAAGGCGGAATAAGTAATGAACAAACAGCCAATAAAGCTTTTGCCTGCGTTTAAGGATTATCTTTGGGGCGGAACAAAGCTTAAAACATCATACAACAAAAAAACGAATCTTGATATAGTAGCCGAAAGCTGGGAGCTTTCCACTCATAAGGACGGGCAAAGCACGGTAAACGGCGGTGAATTTGACGGACTTACGCTCACTGAATATATTGAACAAAACGGAAAGGAATGTCTTGGAGCGAATGCGCTGAAATTCAGTTATTTTCCGATACTGATAAAGTTTATTGATGCACTCGGAAATCTTTCTATCCAGGTGCATCCCGATGATGAATATGCGATGCGTGTCGAGGGTGAGTATGGCAAAACGGAGATGTGGTATATACTTGAATGTGATAAGGGAGCGTATCTATATTACGGAGTAAACCGTGAGGTTACGCGTGAAGAATTTAAGGAACGCATAAAAAACAACACATTGCTCGAAATACTTAATAAAGTACCTATTCATAAGGGCGACGTGTTCTTTATTCCGGCAGGAACGATTCATGCTATATGCAGCGGTACGGTGATATGCGAAATACAGCAGAATTCAAATACGACATACCGCGTGTATGATTATGACAGACGTGACAAAAACGGAAATCCGCGTGAATTGCATATTGACAAGGCGATAGAGGTTTCAAGGCTTACGCCGTCACCGGAAATAAAAAAAGCGGACAGAACCGCAAAGGACGCAATGCTTGCTTCGTGTGATAAATTCACGGTTCGCAGACTGCTTGTTGACGCTCCCATGACCGTAACAATCGGCGAGGATTGTTTCCATTCGCTGATTGTTACGGAGGGAAGCGGTACTCTTGAAATGAACGGCGCCGAATATTCGCTCGAAAAAGGCGACAGTATATTTATTCCGGCGCAGAACAGCGATTATACCTTAAAAGGAAATTGCTGCGTTATTCTGTCGTACGTTTAAAATGCGCTTCCGCATTCGGGGCAGAATTTGGGCGGAGCGGCTCCGTCCGCCGGCTGCCAGCCGCAGTTTTTGCATTTTGCCGGAGCAATGGACGGACGGGGACTGCCGCAGTTCTGACAGAATTTCCCCTCATTAACCGCTCCGCAAGAACACGTCCAGCTGCCGTTATTTTCGGGCTTGGGCGCGCCGCAGTTCTGACAGAACTTGCCCGTGTTTCCGCTGTATCCGCACGAACAGCTCCAGCCTTGTGCAGGAGCTTGTGCGGCTTGCTGCTGACCCATGGCAAACAGGTTTGCAGCTGAAGCGCCGCCGGCGCTCTGCGCCATATTCATTCCGAAAAATCCGCCCATAGCGCCCATGCCGCCCTGGTTTGCGGCAGCTGTGCGCATAGCATCGCTTTGTGCTCCGACAACGCGTGATGCAGCCATCATCGGGTTTGTCGTCATCAGATTTTCCTCCCATTCGGTAATCTTCTTTCTTTGATCCTCCGGAATAGATACGGAGTTAAAGCTAAGAGAAAAGATTTCAAGTCCGCGACTTTCCCTCCATTCGGAGGCAAGTTCTTCTTTAAGTGCTTCGGCAACTTCTTTTGTGTGAGCCGGTATTTCCGAATATGCAATTCTGAGTGCGGAAATTTTAGCAAGCGCAGGCTGCAAAGCGTTTAAAAGCTCGCCTTTAAGCGTGTTGTCAATTTCCGAGCGGTCATATGTATCCGTTACGTTTCCGCTGACGTTTGTGTAGAACAACAGCGGATCTACGATCTTGTATGAATATACACCGTTACAGCGTAAGTCAACCGACAGCTTGCTGCCCGAATTTTCGCCCAGTATTACGCGGAACGGAATAGGGGAGGCTGTTCCGAATTTGTTCCCGGGAATTTCTTTTGTATTAAAATAGTAAACTCTCTGATCCTTGCCGGTATCGCCGCCAAAAGTAAAACGCTTGCCTATCTGTGCAAAACTCTTTTTAATTCCCTCGCCGAGACCACCGTAGAAAATACTCGGTTCGGTTGAAGTGTCATAAACAAATTCGCCCGGCTCGGCGCATATGTCAACAACCTTTCCCGACTCGACGATAATCATGCACTGACCTTCGTTTACCGCGATAACGGAGCCGTTTGAGATAATGTTATCCTCGCCCCTCTTGTTTGAACTTCTGCCGCCCGTTCTTTTTTCGCCTTTGGCAATCAACACCTCGGCGGCAAGGCTGTCGCAATAGAAAAATTCACGCCACTGATCAGCCAGTACGCCGCCCAGTGCGCCTGCTCCCGCTTTTAATAAACCCATAAAAATTCATTCCTTTCAAATTATAATCTTAATAGCTTCCGCCCGTGCCACCGTGAGTTTCACCAGAGGAAGATGTATGGCTGTCCGAAGAAGAATCCTCTTTCGGACGTTCAACTTTATCTATTCTGCTGTAAAGATATATGTCCTGCGAATTAGTCAGATTATAGCTGTTTTCTTTTATGTAATTTTCCGCAAAATCCTCGTTTACGGCAGTGTTCATCAGACTCAGCTTGAAGTGCATAGCTGCATATGCGATTATAAGCGGCAGAAGCAGTGCGCCTGCAACGACGCATAATGTATACAATCCGCTGCTTTGAGATTCGTCATACGGCTCACCCTCGCTTGCCATCTGCAAAAGCTCCTCTGCTTTGTCCGCATATACGGTGAATGCGGTATAGTAGTCGTTTTCCTTTAAATAAGGAAGAACTTCCTCCTCAACATGGGAAAGACCGCTTGAGTTAAAGTATGCCATACCGAGACCGTGCGTTGAAAAATGGTATACTCTCGGTTCTGTTGCGACATACAGAAGTATTCCGTCCGCATCTTCGCCCGCACCGTAGCCCTGATAATCGAAAATATCGTCTGCGGCATCCTGTGCGCTGTCAGCGTCCATTGTGCTTTCCGTGTATATATCAACGTCAAAGTCGTAGAGCTGACGGATTCTTTCGAGATTTTCCGAAAGCTTGCTAAATTCCTCCTCGGTGAGATAACCGGCGTTATCGGTAACGGGGGGATTCGTAAATTCTGCCATAACCGGCAGAGCCGACGCAATGCAGATTGTCAGCGCCGAAATAAATGCAATAAATTTTTTCATAGTGCCGACACCTCCTTATGAAAGTAAAAACCATGCTATCACGCCCGTAACAACATAAGAAATAGCCGCGATTTTTGCAAAGTAAGCCCATTTTTTCTTTTTGTCAACAGGATAACTGCCGACAACCTTTCCAGTCTGACCGTTTACGGCAAACTGATACATATTACCCTCGTACTTTATATGAAGCATCCATATCGGCAAAAGCGCATATCTGATTTTACCGTCCGAAAAGCTTATGTTGGAACTTTCGGGAACAACAGCCGTATAGCCGTCGGTGGTACGTCTGAATGCGGATTCGGTCGAGTTTTTGACGCGCTCGTTCGCACGGTCGATACATTCCTCCGCCGAAACATCATACTTGTCTGCAAGATAGCCTGAAAGATAGGCTGCATTAAACTCTACGGCATCGGCATAATTGTACGGCTCTACCGCCTCTGTGTATGTATTGTCGGCTTTTTTTGAGCCGTCAACGGGAATATTTTCAAAACCGATGCTGCCGCTGCGCAGAAGCTTGTAATAATCGGTTTTTGTATAGTCGTAGTCGGAATCGCTCCAATGAGATATTTGTTCGGCGCTGTAACAGATGTTTGCGTTACAGTCGCAGTCGAACATCCAATACGGAACATAAACTCCAGTCATTTCCGAAATTTTCTTTTTATCCCTAAACGTATCCGGCAAAAACGGGGCAAATTTAAAGTCCTCTTCAAATGCGCTTACCGCGGCCTTTTTATCAAGCTTAAACGGAATTATGTAATCGGGGCGCAAAGCTCCCTCAAACTGACTTTTGACGATGGTCGAGTTGCCGCAGTACGGACATACCGTCGAGCCTAATGTGTCGTCTCCTGTGATTTCGGCGCCGCAGGACGGGCAGGTGTAGCCGGACAAATCAATACTTCCGTCTGATTCGTAGCTTCTCGGCTCGTAGCGCTGCCAGTCAAATTTCGACGCAGCCTGAGTTTGATTTTGGGCATCGCTTAACTGCTGTAAGGTGTCAAGCGAAAAATCATTGCCGCAAGCATCGCAGTGCAGGTTTTGCTTCTCGCCGCTGAATGTAAGAGGTGCGCCGCAGCACGGGCATTTGTAGCTTTGGACTGTGTTCATAAAGACACTTCCTTTCCTGAAAATATTTTTTTGTAACATATATACATAAGTATACCATACTTACAGCCGGTATGCAATTTAATTTACACAAAAGATAATTTTTTGTAAAAAATGCTTGACAAGTATTTAAAAGTATTGTATAATATTTGTGGTGTCAAGTGAAAAGCCTTTACAGAGGCGTTGGGTGGAGATTTATATGGCAAAGGATTTAAAAATCGGAGTGCTGATGGATTTTTACGGTCAGCTTTTGACGGACAAGCAGTACGGTGCGCTTGATATGTATTATAACCAGGATTTATCGCTTGCGGAGATTGCGGAGGAAAATTCGATAAGCCGCCAGGGCGTGAGAGATTTTATAAAGCGCGGCGAAAAGCAGCTTTGCGAATATGAGAAAAAACTCGGACTGGTAAAAAGATTTAATGATATAACCAAACAAATAACGGAGATGAACAGTATTATTGAACGTCTCAGAAACGATACAAACAGTTCGGATATAGAAAAATTGAAACAGATTTCGCAGAAATTATCCGAAGAAATTTAGGAAGGGAGTCCTTAATATGGCATTTGAAAGCTTGGGCGAAAAGTTGCAAGGCGTTTTCAAAAAAATGCGCGGCAAAGGCAAATTGTCGGAAAAAGACATCAAGGATGCCATGAGAGAAATTAAGCTGGCTCTTCTGGAAGCAGACGTTAACTTCAAGGTAGTAAAGGAGTTTGTTGCGGCGGTTTCGGAAAAAGCGCTCGGACAGGAAATCATGGAGTCGCTCACTCCGGCGCAGCAGCTTGTAAAGATTGTAAATGAGGAACTTACCGCAATGATAGGCGGAGAAGCGGCAAGACTGCAATTTGCGTCAAAGCCGCCCACGGTTATCATGATGTGCGGCTTGCAGGGTGCAGGTAAAACAACGGCATCGGCAAAGCTTGCGAAAAATCTCACAAAAACAATGAATAAGCGTCCGCTTATGGTTGCCTGTGACGTGTACCGTCCGGCGGCGGTTAAGCAGCTTGAGGTTTTGGGTGAGCAGATACAGGTTCCGGTATTTTCGATGGGAACGGACGAAAGCCCGGTAAAGATTGCCAAAGCAGCAATCGAACACGCCGTTAAGCACGGAAACGATCCGGTAATCATAGATACGGCAGGACGTCTGCATATAGATGAAAAGCTTATGCAGGAGCTGTGCGATATACGTGCGGAGGTAAATCCGTCCGAGATTTTGCTGGTAGTTGACGCAATGACCGGTCAGGATGCGGTAAATGTAGCAAAAACCTTTAACGAACAGCTTGATATAACAGGCGTTATACTTTCAAAGCTCGACGGCGATACGCGCGGCGGTGCGGCGCTGTCTGTAAAGCAGGTTACGGGAAAACCGATTAAGTATGCGTCTGTCGGCGAAAAATTAGGGGATTTGGAGCAATTCCATCCGGACAGAATGGCGTCGAGAATACTCGGTATGGGCGATGTGCTGACACTTATCGACAAGGCACAGGAAACCATTGACGAGAAAAAGGCAGCAGAGCTTGAAGCGAAAATCAGAAAACAGGAGTTTGACCTTGACGATTTTCTTGAACAGTTCAAGCAGATTAAAAAGCTCGGTTCATTCTCGCAGATAATCAGTATGCTGCCCGGTGTTGACAAAAAAATGCTTGACCAGGTAGATACGGAAGAAAATGCAAAGCGCATGGTGCATATTGAAGCGATAATCCAGTCAATGACAATGGAGGAGCGCAGAAAACCGTCAATTATCGGCGCAAACAGAAAAATAAGAATTGCAAAGGGAAGCGGTACGCGTGTTCAGGATGTAAATCAGCTTTTGAAGCAATTTGCGCAAATGCAGAAAATGATGAAGCAGCTTTCGGGAGCGAGACAGAGCAAGATGCTTAAACGTCTCAGAAAGAGCAAACAATTTTAGAAAATACAATCATTGGGTTGTTTTTCATAGATTGCGGAAATCCGCATATGAATTTTTTCAGGAGGTGAAAGAAATGGCAGTAAAAATCAGATTAAGAAGAATGGGCGCTAAAAAGGCTCCTTTTTACAGAGTTGTAGTTGCAGATTCAAGATACCCCAGAAACGGTAGATTTATTGAAGAAATCGGTACTTTTAATCCGCTTACGGATCCGGCTGAAATCAAAATTGACGCAGATGCAGCCAAGAAATGGATTGGTAACGGTGCACAGCCTACCGATACCGTTAAGGCTCTCTTGAAGAAGTCAAATATTATCTGATAACGGAGGGTATGGTGTATGAAACAGGTATTGGAAACAATTGCCAGAGCTCTTGTTGATTATCCCGAACAGGTATCTGTTACAGAGATAAATAACGACGATGAGACAATAACTCTCGAGCTTCGTGTTGCGGAAAGCGACATGGGCAAGGTTATTGGTAAACAGGGAAGAATTGCGAAAGCGATCAGAGCTGTTGTGAAGGCTGCTGCGAACAAGGAAAATAAAAAAGTAGCGGTTGAAATCATATAACGTATGAGGTTTGTCCTTTCGGACAGACCTTTTTCGCTATATCAGGAGGATAAGCGTATGGAAAAGCTTGAAGCAGGAAAAATAGTAAATACTCACGGTTTGAGGGGCGAAGTGAAAATTGTTCCGTGGACGGATTCGCCGGAAACCTTTGAAAATATCGAGTATGTGTATGTTAAGGAAAAAACAGGCGAATTGCGCCTTGATATAGAAAATCTTAAATATCAGAAGAATAATCTTATTGTAAAATTTGCACAGCTTGCATCAATTGAAGATGCACAGAGGCTTAAAAATAAAACCGTTTATGTGGAGCGCGATATGCTTGGCGAGCTGCCGGAGGGCGTGTATTATATTACGGATATAATCGGTCTTGACGCAGTTGATGAGTACGGGAATAAAATAGGTACGGTTGCGGATATTTTCAATACCGGTTCAAACGATATTTACGATATAAAGCGTGACGGAAAGAAAAATCTTCTTCTTCCGCTAATTGATGACGTGATAACGGTAGAGCTTGAAAATAAGCGCGTACTGGTGAAAATACCGGAGGGACTGGATGAGGAATGAGATTTGATATTTTAACGCTTTTTCCGCAGATGTTTGAGGCGGCGCTGGGTGACAGCATTATAGGACGAGCGCGTGAAAAAGGCATTATTGAAGTGAACTGCGTGGATATACGCGACTTTGCGGAGAATAAGCACCGCAAGGTAGACGATTATCCGTACAGCGGCGGAGGCGGAATGCTTATGCAGGCGCAGCCTGTGTATGACGCATATATGTCGGTTGTGAACGAATTATCATATAAACCGCTCACGGTTTATATGTCGCCGCAGGGAAAGGTGTTTGATCAGAAAACAGCGTGTAATTTGTCGGAAAATGAGCATATAATTTTATTATGCGGACATTATGAGGGTATTGATCAGCGCGTTATTGACGAAATTGTCGATATGGAACTGTCTGTGGGCGACTTTGTGCTGACAGGCGGTGAGATTCCGGCAATGGCGGTGGTGGATGCCGTATCGAGGCTTATTCCGGGGGTGCTTGCGGCGGAGGGGTCGTATGAGAATGAATCGCACTACAACGGACTTTTGGAATACCCGCAATATACAAGACCTCCTGTTTGGCACGGAAAAGAAATTCCTGAAATACTTGTATCGGGGCATCATGCGAATATAGAAAAGTGGAAGCATGAGCAAGCGCTGTTAAATACTTTGAAAAAGCGTCCCGATATGCTCAAAAAAGCAGAGCTTACAAAGGCAGACGCAGAGTTTTTAAAAAAATATTTGGACGGAGAATAAAAAATATGACGCTTAGGGATTTGGAAATAGGAAAATCGGCGGTTATAACGGTTGTTGGCGGTGAAGGCGCTTTAAGACAGCATTTTCTTGATATGGGAGTTTTGCCGGGGGCAAACGTTACGCTGATGAAGTATGCTCCGATGGGCGATCCGATGGAGCTGAGAATACAGGGATATGAGCTGACTTTAAGACTTGACGATGCGGAAAAAATTGAGATAAAGCCGATTGCATCAGTACCAACAAATGAAGAAGCACCCGATGAGGACGGCAAGTACAGACCTCACCCGGGATTGGGTGAGAGCGGAAAATTTCATGTCAAGGCAGACGAAAATCCGCTGCCAAAGGGAACAATACTGACATTTGCGCTCGCAGGCAATCAAAACTGCGGAAAAACTACGCTGTTTAATCAGCTTACGGGTTCAAGCCAGCACGTAGGCAATTTCCCGGGAGTTACGGTTGACAGAAAGAGCGGTTCGATAAGGGAATATCCGGATACCTTAGTTACGGATTTGCCGGGAATATATTCGCTGTCGCCTTACACAAGCGAGGAAATTGTATCGAGAAAATTCATACTTGACGAAAAGCCTACAGGCATTATAAATATAGTTGACGCCGGAAACATTGAAAGAAATCTTTATCTCACAATGCAGCTTATGGAGCTTGACATACCGATTGTTCTGGCGCTTAATATGATGGATGAGGTACGCGGAAACGGCGGAACGATACGCATAAACGAAATGGAGGAAATACTCGGAATACCTGTTGTGCCGATTTCGGCGGCAAAGAATGAGGGGGTTGACGAGCTTGTAAAGCACGCTGTACATATAGCAAAATACCAGGAAAGACCGGGACGGACGGATTTTTGTGACAAAAAGACTCACGGCGGAGCGGTACACAGGTGTCTGCACGGAATAATGCACCTGATTGAAGATCATGCAAAAGCGGCGGATATACCGGTCAGATTTGCGGCAAGTAAAATTGTTGAGGGCGATGAACTTATTATAAATTCGCTCAAGCTTTCCGAAAATGAAAAGGAAATGATAGAACACATCATTTGTCAGATGGAGGACGAAAGAGGTCTTGACCGTGCAGCGGCAATTGCGGATATGCGTTTTTCATTTATAAAAAGGCTTTGTTCGCGTACGGTTGTAAAGCCGCATGAAAGCAAGGAGCATAAGCGCAGCCGCAAAATCGATATGCTGCTTACCGGAAAATATACGGCAATTCCGATTTTCATATGTATAATGGCAGTGGTGTTTTATCTTACTTTTAATGTGTTTGGGGCTTGGCTGCAAAGGCTTTTGGAAATGGGAATAGACGCATTTACAAATGCATTGGACTCGGCGCTTTCCGCTGCAAATGTGAGCAGCGTGCTGCATTCGCTTATTATTGACGGAATATGTGCCGGGGTGGGAAGCGTTTTAAGCTTTGTTCCGATTATTGTGATACTGTTTTTCTTCCTGTCAATGCTTGAGGACAGCGGATACATGGCAAGAGTGGCGTTTGTAATGGATAAGCTTTTAAGAAAGATAGGACTTTCGGGCAGAAGTATTGTTCCGATGCTTATAGGTTTCGGATGTACGGTGCCGGGGGTTATGGCAAGCAGAACACTGCCGTCGGCAAGGGACAGAAAGATGACAATAATGCTTACGCCGTTCATGAGCTGTACGGCAAAGCTGCCGATTTACGGATTTTTCACTGCGGCGTTTTTTCCGGAATACAGCGGTTTGATTATGGTCGGATTATATTTTCTTGGAATATTAACGGGGATTATTACCGCACTTATCGCAAAGGAAACAGCGTTTAAGGGCGAAGCGGTACCGTTTGTTATGGAACTGCCCAATTACCGTATGCCGGGCATAAAAAATGTTGCGCATCTATTGTGGGATAAGGCAAAAGATTTTTTGCAGAGAGCATTTACGGTGATATTCCTTGCGTCGATTGTTGTGTGGTTTTTACAGACGTTTGATTTCGGACTGAATATAGTAGAGGATTCAAAGACAAGCATTCTTGCAAGAATTGCCGGAGCGGTATCGCCTGTGTTTGCACCGCTTGGATTCGGTGACTGGCGCATTGTGACGGCGCTTATGGCAGGCTTTATGGCAAAGGAAAGCGTTGTTTCTACGCTTTCGGTGCTGCTGGACGGTACGGGAAGCCTGCTGTCAATTATTTCACCTGTTTCGGCAGGTGCGCTTCTTGTGTTCTGTCTGCTTTACACGCCATGCGTTGCGGCAGTTGCAGCAATAAAGCGTGAACTGGGCGGAAAATGGGCAGTCGGAATTGTAGCAGGACAATGTGCAGTCGCGTGGGTGTGCGCGCTTATTGTACGCGCTGTGTTAATCGTATTGCACGCAGGTGTGTAGGTATGGAAGCAAGGCAAACTGAGAAAACGCACTTTCTGAAATGAAGTGCGCTTTCTTTGTTTTTACTTATCACGTGATCCTATCAGATTATATATACAGTCCAGTTGTGTTTTTGTCTTGTCCTCGTTATTCCATATAATGAAATCCAATACGGTATCAATATACATATAAATAAACGGTTTCAGCTCATCGGCGGGGAAGTTTAAAATATTTGCAAGCTTTTGCGTGTATTTTTCGCAAGCGCTGTTAAATACCTCTACCTTTGCTCTCAGCTTGTCGCCGTACATCGGACTGGTTGCAACCTGATAAATAAATTTCAGCTGATTTTGGAATTTTTTTATCCTGCTAATATTGGTATCAAAAAAATCCTTTATGCTTTTCATATCATCAAAATTACAATCAAAAATACGCGACGATATATTATCAAAACCAAATTCAGCGGCGGCGATGATAAGCTCGTCTTTATTATTAAACCAATAATAAAGACTTCCGGAGGAAATACCTGTATTTTTACAAAGTTCTCTTAATGAGGTCTGTTCAAGACCAAACTCAGACATATGCTCAAAAGACATTTTTAAGAATTTATTTCGTATGTGTAAGGAAGATTTTGCTCTCATTATAATGCTGCTCCTTGTAAGTGTTTTTATATAACATTCGTTATATTTTTCCTAAAAAAACAAAATTGAGTACATAAAATACGTACTCAAAAACTGTTCTGTTATCTTCTCATTATAAATTATACCATATCTTCCCATGTATGTCAATGAAAAAAAACAGATATTTTGACGAAAAATGGTGAACATTTTTCGTCAAAATCAACAAAAAATAACAAAAACGGATAAATTTTCACTAAAATCGCAATAATTAGCAAATAAAAAGACAGTTTTTTTGAAAGTGGGCATATCAAGCATTTTCGGTTGACCCCGAACGATGTTTGTAGTATAATAAAGAAAAACAGAGCCGTAAGAGCGTTTTTCTTTAAATTTCTGCGGAGGATATTATGAACGATACATTAAAGGACATTACAGGATATATAGATTTTCTGCGCAAACATGGGTGGTGCGTCATGTTAAGCTGCTTTGGGAATAATTTCGGAGATTGTCTGCCTGTGCTGTTGGAGTATGAGGTTCATCAGCCGAATGTGTGCGTATATTTAAAATCAAATCCGTCAATGCGCGGGAAATGTATTCGCAATAAACGTATGCTTGAAAAGAAATCCCCGTCACAGATATATTATTCGCATTGTTATGCCGGAGTTGAGGAATACGTTTATCCTGTTATATATGAAAGGAAAATGATAATCTGCGTGAGCATTTCGGGGTACAGAGGGAAAAACGAGCGTTCAGAGCTTTGTGCGGAAACGGTAAGAAAACGGTGCGGACAGAGGTTTTTTGAACTGTATTCGGAGCTTTCGGCAGACGTGCCGGAGGAGGAGGAAATAAAACGCATGATAAAGCCGCTTGAATATATGCTCCTCGAATTGTACCGCAAATGCGCGGAGACGGCACAGACGGAAACACCGCAAAAAATCGTATTCAGAAAAGCCATTACGTACATATATGAAAACTGTGCCTGTAAAATAACCTGTGCGGATGTGGCACGTGCGGCAGGATATTCGGAGGTGCATTTGCGGCATATTTTCAGGGAGGAATGCCGGAGCAGTATTATGGAATACATAAATAATGTAAGAATGGCACGTGCGGCAGAGATGCTCAGAAGTACGGCGCACGGAGTAACCGACGTGGCGTTTGCGTGCGGTTTTGAGGATTCGAATTATTTTTCGACGGCATTCAAGAAAAAATACGGAGTACCGCCCAAAATATACAGACGCAAAAATTCTGAGGCGTAAATATCGTTCAGAATAACGAAATAATTAAATTTTGGGTGATTTCTCTTTACAAACTGAAATATTTGTAATATAATATAAAATTAGTTATAAAAGAGATTTTTTCGGGAGATGAAGTATAATGATAAAGGCGGCGGTACTCGGAGCAACGGGGTACGCAGGAATTGAGCTTGTGAGACTGCTCACAAATCATCCCGGCGTAAGCATTGAAATATTAGGATCGCAGAGCTTTGACGGACAGAGCATAAGCGATGTTTATCCGAACTTTAAAGGTGTGCTTGACAAAAAGTGTGAAAAGGTGGATGTTGATGCGGTGGCAAAATGTGATGTTGCGTTCACGGCGCTTCCTCACGGCGCATCAAAGGAGGTCATTCCGTCAATAATCGAAAAGGGCGTAAAGGTCATAGATTTAAGCGGTGATTTTCGTTATGACGATATAGAGGTTTATGAAAAGTGGTACGGACAGAAACATTCGTCGCCGGAGCTTTTAAAGGAGTCGGTATACGGTATGCCGGAGCTGTACAGGGATAAAATAAAGAGCGCAAGGCTTATCGGAAATCCCGGATGCTATACGACCTGTTCGATTCTCGGAGCATATCCGCTTTTAAAATCGGGCATAGGCAGCAGTGAGAATATTATAATTGATGCAAAATCCGGCGTCACGGGAGCAGGCCGCGGTTTGACGCAGCAGGTACATTTTTGCGAATGTACGGAAAATATGAAAGCGTATAAGGTAGCAACTCACCGTCATACATCGGAAATCGAGCAGGAATTGTCACACGCGTCGGACAAGCCGGTTATGGTATCGTTTACGCCGCATCTGATTCCCGTTAAACGCGGGATTTTATCGACTATTTACATAAATCTGAACAAAAAACAGACTACGGAGGAATTAACAGAGCTGTATAAGGATTTTTACAAAGACGAATTTTTTGTACGTGTTAAGGATGCCGGAAAACTCCCGGAATCAAAGCACGTGGCGGGCTCAAACTTCGTCGATATAGGCGTTGTTGCCGACGAAAGACTTAACCGTGCCGTTGTGGTTTCGTCGCTTGACAATATTGTAAAAGGCGCAGCCGGACAGGCGGTTCAGAATATGAATATAATGTTTGGTCTGGATGAAAAAACAGCCTTGGAAAGCGCAGGTTTTTATTTATGATGAACAATACCGAAAATATTATGGACAGGTTTATAAAAAAGGCGGAAATTCTGATTGAAGCTCTGCCATATATGCAGAAATTCGGCGGAAAAACAGTTGTTGTGAAGTACGGCGGAAACGCAATGATAAACGAGGAGCTGAAAAACAGCGTTATGGAGGATATAACGCTGCTGAAATTTATCGGATTAAACCCGATAGTCATACATGGCGGCGGCCCCGATATTTCGCGCGCACTGAATGAAAGAGGAGTACAGAGCAAATTCATAAACGGTCTGCGTGTGACTGATGACATTACGATACAGACCGCCCAGCAGGTGCTTGTCGGAAAAACCAACAAGGAAATAGTGGCGCTTTTGAATGCAAAGGGCGGCGGCGCAGTCGGAATAAGCGGTATTGACGGCGGATTGATTGAGTGCAGAAAGCATTATACCGAAGTGGACGGCGAAGCGGTGGATATAGGCTATGTCGGAGATATTGTAAAGGTGAACAAGTCGCTTGTAAACCTTTTGAGCAATGACGAATGGATACCGGTTATAGCGCCGATAGGAACCGATTCGGAGGGACACAGCTATAATATAAATGCAGATACGGTTGCAGCCGCGGTTGCGGCGGCAATGCAGGCGGAAAAGCTTATTCTTCTTACTGACGTTGAGGGGATTAAAGATGAAAACGGTGAAATAATATATGAAACAACCAAGGAAGAAATCTACGATATGATTAACAACGGTGTGATAAACGGCGGAATGATACCGAAGGTTCAGGGCTGCGTCGAGGCTATTGAGGCAGGAGTTACGGGCGTACATATCATTGACGGACGTGTGCCGCACTGTCTGTTGCTTGAAATATTTACAAAAACAGGTGTGGGAACACTGATTAAGAGTGAGAAATATTGATTTGAAAGGAATATAAACTATGAGAATGTCAAAATTACTGATGCCTACTTTGAGAGAAGTACCGTCAGAAGCGGAAATCACCAGCCATAAGCTGATGCTCAGAGCCGCTATGATAAGAAAGCTTGCGGCAGGAGTATATTCGTATCTGCCGCTTGGATTGAGAAGCAAGAGCAAGGTTGAGCAGATTGTGCGCGAGGAAATGGACAAAGCCGGCGCACAGGAGCTTTTAATGTCGGCGTTGCTTCCGGCGGAGGCTTATCAGGCTTCGGGCAGATGGGAGGTTTTCGGCCCGAATATGTTCAAGCTCAAAGACAGAAACGACAGGGATTTCTGCCTGGGCCCGACTCATGAGGAGATTTTCACACAGGCGGTTATCGACTGTGTAAGGTCGTATAAGGAATATCCGATGACACTGTATCAGATTCAGACAAAATACCGCGATGAGAGCCGTCCGCGTTTCGGGCTTATGCGTACAAGGGAATTTGTAATGAAAGACGCATACAGCTTTGATTTAAACGAAGAAGGACTTGACGAATCATATAAAAAAATGTATGACGCATACTGCCGTATATTTAAACGTATGGGACTTGACTTTACGATTGTTGATGCCGACAGCGGCGCAATGGGAGGCAGCGGCAGCCAGGAATTTATGGTAAAATCCGAGGTGGGCGAGGACGGTATCGCTTACTGTGATGAATGCGGCTATGCGGCAAATTATGAAAAATGCGAATGTATTCCGCAGGAGGTTCCTCAGATTGAGGGCGAACTTGATATGGAAAAGGTTCATACTCCTAAAGCGCATACCATCGACGAACTTGTAGAGTTTTTGGGCATGAGCGCCTGCAACTTTGCAAAGACAATTATTTATAAAGCAGATGATAAATACGTAGCGGCAATGGTAAGAGGCGACAGAGAAGTAAATGAGGTAAAGCTTAAAAATCTTGTCGGCTGCATTGACGATTTGGAACTTGCAGAGCCGTATATGGTAAGAGAGCTTACACACGCAGAGGTGGGTTTTGCAGGCCCCGTAGGACTTGAAATTCCGGTATATGCCGACAAAGAAGTTGCAATGATGAAGAATTTTGTGATCGGCGCAAACGAAACGGATATGCACTATAAAAACGTAAATATCAATAAGGATTTCACACCGTTTACGGTAGCGGATATAAGACTTGTCGGGGAAGGCGATGTATGCCCGAAATGCGGACACAAAATAAAGACAGCACAGGGCGTTGAAGTAGGACATATTTTCAAGCTCGGTACAAAATATTCCGAATCGCTGGGATTAAAATACCTTGATGAGAACGGAAAGAGCAATGTTGTTGTAATGGGCTGCTACGGAATAGGTATTACACGCTGTTTGGCTGCTGCAATTGAACAGAACAACGATGAAAACGGCATAATCTGGCCGGTGGCTCTTGCGCCGTATCAGGCTATTGTCATTCCGGCAAATTATAAGAGCGATGAACAGAACGAAATGGCGGAAAAGCTGTATAAGGAGCTTACCGATGCGGGAATAGAAACGCTTATTGACGACCGCAGCGAGCGAGCCGGAGTAAAATTCAAGGATGCGGATCTTATAGGAATCCCCGTAAGAATTGTTGTCGGCAAGAAGTGCGGAGAGGGAATTGTAGAATATAAGGAAAGACGCGAAAAAGAAGCTGTTGAAAAAACATACGAACAGGCAAAGAATGATGTTATTGAATTTATAAAATCGAGCCTTGCTGAATAATGATAAACAAAAATCCGTACATCTGCACGATTTCGACAGATATACGGATTTTTTATTACATAAAGATTATATTTTTTAAGTTTTATATACTTTTTCGCGTTTTTTTTATTAAATCAATTGAAAAAAAGGAATAATAACGTTATAATATTAAACTGAGTACTTATCTAAATTTCCGCATTATGCGGAAATGGGTTATTAAACGTGGAGGAAATCGAATGAAAAAAATAATTTCTTTGCTGCTGACGGCGCTGATTGTATTTGCGCCCGTAAGCACGTTCGCAGAACCGGAAACCGATAATAATAACATAATAATTGAAAATTCGGATATGACTCCGCCCGATGTAAGCCATGCCGAGGCGGCGGTGCTGATGGATATGAAAACGGGCAGAGTATTATACGGAAAAAATATTCAGGAAAAATTATTTCCGGCAAGCACAACAAAAATGATGACAGGAATACTGGCATTGGAAAAAGGTAAGCTTGACGATGTAATCACGGCAACGTATGAGGCAATAAAGGATATTACAATCGAGGATTCGCATATGGGTATTCTCATAGGCGAGGAGCTGACAATGGAACAGCTTATAAACGGAATGCTTGTTTACAGCGCAAACGACGCGGCAAATGTAATCGCAATCAATATTGCAGGCTCGGTGAGCGCTTTCGCGGATATGATGAACCAAAAAGCGGCAGAACTGGGAATGTATAATACACATTTTGTAAATGCGTGCGGTATTCAGGCGGACGAGCATTATACAACGGCGGAGGATTTGGCGATACTCGCAAAATACTGTATGCAAAATGAAAAATTCAGAGAAATCGTCAAGCAGTCTATTTACAACATTCCGCCTACAAATAAATATACAAAGGAGAGAAATCTTCCGAACACAAATCTGTTTCTATCACGTTCGCCATATAATTTCTATCAGCCGTGTATAGGCATAAAAACGGGGCATACGAGCCAGGCAGGATATTGTCTTGTAAGCGCGGCGGAACATAAGGATATTTCGCTTATCGGAGTTGTGTTAAAATGCGCAAATCAGAATGAAAAAGAAAAAGCGTATTCATATATGGATTCAAAGAATATGTTTGAGTTTGGATTCAATAATTATACATCAAAGAAAATATCTTCGCCGGGAGATGTTATAGCGGATTCAAAGGTTTACGAGGCAAAGGACAATATGCGCGTGGCTTTTACGGTAAAAGAGGATATATTCGCACTTGTGCCGACAAAGGCGGAAAGCGAGGATATAGTATTTAATGTTGAACGTCCCGATGATGAACTGAAAGCTCCGATAGCAAAAGGAACGGTTCTCGGCAGGGTGACGTATATGTGCAACGGCGCACAGCTTGCAAGCGCAGATCTTGTTGCGGCTAATGATGTTGAGCAGGATAAAATTCTTTTTGTAATACATTTTGTTGTGAAAATTATTACGAGTCCGTTTTTCTTTATTCCGGTAATTCTTTTGATAATTATCGCAATCATATCTAATAATCAAAAGAAAAAACGCATGAGAAAAAAGAGATTAAATCAGCTCAAGCATAACAAACAGCGAGGCGTATCGCGTACGCCCGACCGCAATGCGGCTCGGACGGAAATACGTGAATCGGAGACAAAGGGTTCAAATTCACGCTACACCGAAAGGTAAAGAGACAAACTTATGTTAACAAATGAAAGTATTGAAAAGAGAGCGCGTGAGATATTAAGCGCTCTCACGTTAAAAGAAAAGATAGGTCAGCTTACTCAGGTTCACTTTTCGATAGAAGAAACAGACAAGCTGAAACAGGAGATAGCGGACGGCAAAGTAGGCTCCGTAATACTTTTCCGACACTGCATTCGCAGGCAGTGAGGGAAAAATGCTCGGCGGCGGAACATACGTGGACGAAATGCAGAAAACCGCCGTTGAGAAAAGCAAATCAAAAATTCCGGTTATATTCGGCAGAGATGTAATTCACGGGCATAAGACCGTTCTTCCGATACCACTTGCAATGAGTGCGTCATTTAACTTTGAACTTGTAAAAGAAGCTTATGCGGATATGGCGGAGGAGGCGCTTAAAAACGGAGTTGAGTTCAGCGTAACGGTTAAAAATACCGGTAATTATGCCGCAAAAGAGGTTGTTCAGTGCTATATCCGCGATTGCAAATCGTCAATGACAAGACCGATTAAAGAATTAAAAGGTGCAAAAAAGGTATTTCTGGACAAGGGTGAGAGCAAAGAAATATACTTTACTCTGACCGATAAAGATTTGGGTTTTTACGGCAGAAACGGAAAATTTACGATTGAAAGCGGCGAATTTATAATATACATAGGCGAAAATGCGCATACAGACCGCAGTATAAAACTGACGGTTGAACAATAAACATCCCCTCAAAAACTCCGACATTCTGTCGGTGTTTTTGAGGGTTTTTAATTAAAAATCTTTAATTGTGTCGGTAAAAAAACGGTTATGCCCTCAAATGTAGAATATTATAAAAAACTATTGACATTTTGAAATTTACGTGATATACTTCATTTAAATTAAAAATTATTTAATGCGTATAACGTATTATAAAACGGATAAAATAAAACAGGAAAATTTTTTAGGGGAGCCAGCTGTCTGTAGGGTAGGGCTTCCCTTTTTATATATAAATCGGAGGAGGGATATTATGGCTAAAAAGGCAATAGATGAGATTTTGAAAAAGGAAAAGGACTGTGGCGAAAGACTTGACGCGGCAAAAAAGAAAGCCGATGCAGAGTATGCGGAAATTATTGCCGCGGCAGAAAAAAGAAAACAGGAAATAACAGACAATGCAAAAAAGCAGGCTGATAAAATTCTTGCAGATGCGAAAGCGGCAGCCGGAAAAGAATATGAAAAGGCAAAGAAAACGGCGGCAGAAAACAGGGAAAGGATAGTGAGCAGTACGGAAGAACTTAAAGAAAAATCAGTCGAAGTGGTTGAGGATATGTTATTTGGTGAATAAGCAAAAAGGAGGTGGTGAATTGTGTCAAAACTTCAGATGCAGAAAATTGAGATAATTGCTCTTTATAAAGACAGTCAGAATGTTGTTGAACGATTGCAGCGACGAGGTGTTGTCGAGCTTATCAATATTGAGGACGAAAGGCTTGTCAAGATAAACACAAACGCAAGCATCGCCGCATTTGAAAGAAATATAAGTACGGCAAATGCCGCTCTGGAATGTCTTGACAAGTATACGGAATACCACAAATCACCGTTAGCGGCTCTTAACGGGCGGCAGGCGATTTCGACAAAGAAATTTGCGGAGCGCAAAGAAAATACGGATAAGACGCTTTACGTATGCAGCCGTATTCTTGAAGCCGCCAAGAAGATTAATGAATTAAATTCGGCAGCGCAGAAAGCACAGATGAGAATTGATGCCGTAAGACCGTGGGAAAACCTTGATTTACCGACAGATTTTAAGGGTACAAAAAGTACGGGTGTGTTTATCGGTGCATTTCAGGGCGAAATTACAAAGGAGAGTATAGAAGAACAAATCAATGCGGAAGAAAACCGCGGTGTGGCAGCGGAAATAATCTCATCGGGAAAGGTGCAGACCTGCGCGGTGATAATCTGCCACAGAGAATACGCAAAAGAAACGCTTGCAGCGCTTAGAAATATCGGCTTTGTTCAGCTTACACAGGTGAGCCAAAAAACACCGAAAGCGGAAATACAGGCTTTAAATGCACAGATTGCGGAAAATGTACAAAAAGCAGACGAATATGCACAAAAAATAAAATCGTTTGATTCGGAGCGCAATAACATACAATTTTTGCTTGATTTTCTCACGATGCGCAGAGATAAATACAAAGCGATAAACAGTCTCGGCATGACGGAAAACACCATGATAATAAGCGGATATATACCAAAAAAATATGTCAGCGGACTTATACGGGAATTTGAAAGTAAGTACACCGCAGCAATATCGGTAAGTGAGCCGGCGGAGGACGAAGATGTGCCGGTTAAGCTTGAAAACGGTAAATTTTCGGAGCCTGTCGAGGGCATTACGGAAATGTACGCACTGCCGAACAAGCGTGATGTCGATCCGAGTGCGGTTATGGCGTTTTTCTATTATTTATTCTTCGGAATGATGCTTTCCGACGCAGGCTACGGACTGGTAATGCTTATAGGAACGACAATAGCGCTGAAAAAATTCAGCGTAGAGGGAAGCTTAAAGCGAAGTCTTGTGATGTTCAGAAACTGCGGTGTTTCAACGCTTATATGGGGGGCGTTGTTCGGCAGCTGGTTCGGGGATTTGCCGCAGATAATTGCATCGAATTTCTTCGGAAAAACAATTGCGACAACTGCGCTGTGGTTTGAACCTCTTGACAATCCGATTAAGCTCTTGCTTTTCAGCTTTGCGCTGGGAATTGCACATTTGTTTCTCGGTTTGGGGGTTAATTTTAAAATCCTTTGGTCGGAGGGCAGGCGGCTTGACGCGGTATGCGACGTCATTCCGGTCTACATCGCAGTACTCGGTGCGGCGCCGATGGCGGCGTCGATTCTGACAAACGTTCCGGATGTATACACGGAAATAGGAAAATATCTTCTCATAATCGGTGCAGTAGCTATTGTGCTGACATCGGGAAGAAGCGGCAAGAATGTGTTTATGAGGTTTTTCGGCGGAATTTACGGATTGTATAACATCGCAACCGGATATTTGAGCGATATACTTTCATATTCGAGATTGCTTGCTTTGGGACTGGCAACGGGAAGCATTGCGGGGGTAATAAACCTGATTGCCGTAATGCCGCAGAATACGGTGTTAAAAGCTGTAATGCTGATTGTGGTCGGTATTGCCGGACATACGGCAAATCTCGGAATAAACCTTCTCGGTGCGTATGTTCATGCAGACAGACTTCAGTTTGTGGAGCTGTTTTCAAAATTTTATGAGGGCGGCGGCAGAGCCTTTAAGCCGTTAAAAGCAGATACAAAATATATTAAATTTGAAAAGGAGAATATTTATGAATAGTTTAGGTTTGGCATTGGCAATAACGGGAGCGGCATTTGCCGCATTGTTTGCAGGTATAGGCAGCGCAAAGGGCGTTGGTCTGGTAGGCGAAGCGGCGGCAGGACTGGTCAGCAATGACCCGTCGAAATTCAGCAAAGCGCTGATTTTGCAGCTGCTGCCGGGTACACAGGGGTTGTACGGACTGCTTGTTGCGGTTCTGCTTTTGAGCCGTATAGGAGTTTTGGGCGGCGGTGCGGCTGATATTTCGCTTGCGCAGGGAATTATGTATTTTTCGGCGGCTTTGCCGATTGCGTTCGGCGGACTGTTTTCGGGTATTGCACAGGGCAGAGCTGCGGCGGCAGGCGTAGGCATAGTTGCTAAAAAGCCCGATGAAAGCGGTAAGGCAATTATTATGGCGGCTATGGTGGAAACATATGCAATCCTCGCGCTGCTTATTTCAATTCTGATAATATATAACATATAACGGAGGTTGACATGAACGGTTTGGAGCAAATCATGGCAAAGATTGATAACGATACCGATGTCGAGATAGAAAGACTGTCGGCGGATAAAAAAGCCGATGCGGAGAAAACAGCGTCACAAATTACTGCCGATGCGGAAATTATCGCAAAAAAAATCATTGCCGATGCGAAAAAAAGTGCGGCACAGATTATGGAAAATGCAAAAAGCGGCTGCGAATCGTATATAAAAAAGGAAAAGCTTGCGGCAAAAACCGATGTTATCGGGGAATGTATGGAATATGCCCAAAAGCGTATTGACGAAACCGATACGGAACGATATTTCAAGATGATTGAAACGCTTATTGCAAGGTACGCACACCAAGAGAGCGGAGTTCTTTTGATGAATAGCCGCGATAAGGAAAGAATGCCGCAGGGATTTATGGAAAATTTAAATGCAGAGCTTGTATTGTCGGAGGAAAATGCGGATATAGAAAGCGGCTGCATAATACGGTATGGCGGAATTGAAGAAAACTGCACGTTTGAAGCGCTTGTTGAAGAAAAGCGTGATGAAATACGCGATAAGCTGTTTAAACTTCTTAAAGACACGGAGGGTGCGCTATGAGTAGTACGGAATATGCGTATGCTGTGGCAAACGTCCGCGCAAGGGAGTCAGAGCTGCTCGACGACCGCTTTTTTAATCAGCTGTTGTCAGGCACATCGTTTGAAGAAGCAAAAAGAATGCTTATAGATAAAGGTTTTTCGGAATTTGAGAATACATCGGATATATCGGCGGCGCTTAAAAATTACATGGAGGAAACATGGGAATATTTGCAGGAAATAACTCCCGATAAAAATGTATTGAACTTTTTGGTTGTGAAAAATGATTTTCATAATTTAAAGGCTATTACAAAGGGCATAATGACCGATACGGACGGTATAAAATATTGTTTAAAGCCATGTCTGATAAATGCAGAGGATATTTTAAATGCGATAAAAAACAAAAGCTTTTCGGATTTGCCGTTATGGATAAGCGAATGTGCAAGGGAAGGGTATGAGCTTTTGTCGTCCTCAATGGACGGACAGCTTTTTGATATGTTTGTTGACAAATGCTCTCTTGAAGCAATGCAAACGCTTGCGGCGGACGATTTTTCAAAAAAGCTTGCGGACAGCTTTACGGCGCTTACGGATATAAAAATCGCCTTGCGCATGGCAAGAGCAGGTGTGAATGAAATGCTTTACGATTACGCACTGTGCGAATGTGAAACAGTTGATATATCGGAGCTTAAAAGCGCGGCGCTTAAAGGATACGGCAATGTAGTTTCCTATATTGAGGAAACGGAGTTTGCGGAGCTTGCGGAATATGCGGCAGTATCGGCGGCGGAATTTGAGAAAAACAGCGAAAATTATATTCTTGCACTTTTGGACAGCGCAAGGCGTATAAGTTTCGGTGCGGAGCCGCTGATAGCATATTATGCGGCACGTGAAGCAGAATGCAGAAATCTGCGCATAGCGGTGAGTGCGGTGCACATCGGATTGCCTGCCGCAGCGGCAAAGGAAAGGATGCGTGAGCTGTATGTATAAAATTGCGGTAATGGGTGACAGAGACAGCATATACGGCTTTGCCGCTCTTGGGATGACAATATTTCCGGCAGAGGAAAAAGAAGCGGCAGCAAAGCTTTTTCGCAAAGTGGCAAACGGCGGTTACGGAATAATATATATAACGGAAAAGCTTGCGTCACAGATAAGCGATGAAATTGAAAAATACCGCTTTATGCCTGTACCGGCGGTGATTTTAATTCCCGGAATAAACGGTAATACGGGCGAGGGAACGGCAGCGGTCGGAAAATATGTGGAAAAGGCTGTCGGCTCGAATATTTTATAAAGCGGCAATGAAAGGATTTTGAATATGAGTAAGGGTACAATAGTAAAGGTCAGCGGCCCTTTGGTAGTCGCTGAAAATATGCGCGACGCAAATATGTTTGACGTTGTGCGCGTAAGCGAAAAACGGCTTATCGGCGAGATAATAGAAATGCACGGCGACAGGGCAAGTATTCAGGTTTATGAGGAAACCTCGGGACTGGGTACGGGCGAAATTGTCGAATCAACAGGCGAGCCGCTCAGCGTAGAACTTGGACCGGGACTCATCGGAAGTATTTTCGACGGTATACAGCGTCCCCTTGACGATATAATGAAAATATGCGGAAACAACCTTGACCGCGGTGTTGAGGTGGCGTCGTTAAAAAGGGACAATAAGTGGAAATTCAATGCGGCGGTAAAGGTCGGCGATGAGGTAAGCGAGGGCGACATAATCGGAACTGTTCGGGAAACGGATATTGTTTTGCAGAAAATAATGGTGCCTTACGGAGTTAAGGGTACGGTAAAGAGTATTGCAGACGGCGAATATACCGTTACGGATACGGTGTGTACGCTTGAAACCGAAAAAGGTACAAAGGAACTGACGCTTATGCAGAAATGGCCCGTACGGCGCGGCAGACCGTATGCGAGAAAGCTTTCTCCCGACAAACCGCTTATAACGGGACAGAGAGTCGTAGATACAATGTTTCCGATTGCAAAGGGCGGAGTGGCGGCAATACCGGGTCCGTTCGGAAGCGGAAAAACGGTCACACAGCACCAACTTGCAAAATGGGCTGAGGCTGATATTGTGGTGTATATAGGCTGCGGCGAGCGAGGAAACGAAATGACAGACGTGTTAAACGAATTTCCGGAGCTTATAGATCCGCATACGGGCAAATCGCTTATGGAAAGAACGGTGCTTATCGCAAATACGTCAGATATGCCCGTTGCGGCACGTGAAGCGTCAATATATACCGGTATAACCATTGCGGAATATTTTCGTGATATGGGATACAGCGTTGCGCTAATGGCGGATTCAACCTCACGCTGGGCAGAGGCTTTAAGGGAAATGTCGGGACGTTTGGAGGAAATGCCGGGCGAGGAAGGCTATCCGGCATATCTCGGCAGCCGTCTTGCGCAGTTTTACGAAAGAGCCGGACGCGTAATTTCTCTCGGCAGTGACGGCAGAGAGGGAGCACTGTCGGCAATAGGCGCGGTAAGTCCTCCGGGCGGCGATATTTCCGAGCCGGTATCACAGGCAACATTAAGAATTGTAAAGGTGTTCTGGGGTCTGGATTCAAAATTGGCATATAAAAGGCATTTTCCGGCGATAAACTGGCTTACAAGCTATTCTTTGTATATTGATCTTCTTAAAAACTGGTATAGTGAAAACGTTGATAAGGATTGGATGAATTTAAGAGGGCGAATGATGAGCCTTTTGCAGGAGGAAGCGGAATTGGAGGAAATCGTCAAGCTGGTCGGTATGGATGCACTGTCCGCGGGAGACAGGCTGAAAATGGAAACGGCACGTTCCATACGTGAGGATTTTCTGCATCAGCTTGCGTTCCATGAGGTTGATACCTATACAAGCCTTAAAAAGCAGCTGTATATGATGCGCCTTATATTTGGATATTACGATATGTGTAGTGAAGCGCTTTCAAAAGACGCGCCGATTGAAACGCTTGTTTCGCTGCCGGTAAGAGAGAAAATAGGACGTTTTAAATATGTCAGAGAAGAAGATATTGATGCGGAATATGACAGCGTGACAAATCAGCTGAAAAAAGAAGTCAATTCGGCGTTAAGAAAGGAGGAGTACTGATGCCTAAGGAATACAGAACGATAGAAGAAGTGGCAGGCCCTTTGATGCTCATAAAGAACGTGAGCGGAGTAACGTATAACGAACTGGGCGAAATTGAGCTTGGAAACGGCGAAACGCGCCGCTGCCGTGTGCTTGAAATAGACGGCACGAACGCATTGGTACAGCTTTTTGAAAACTCAACGGGAATAAATCTTGCCGAAAGCAAGGTACGCTTTCTCGGCAGGCAAATGGAGCTGCCCGTGTCGGAGGATATGCTCGGACGTGTGTTTGACGGTCTGGGCAGACCTACGGACGGCGGCCCGCAGATAATTCCCGAAATGCGCCTTGACGTAAACGGCAAGCCGATGAATCCGGCGGCACGCAAATATCCGCAGGAGTTTATACAAACGGGAGTTTCGGCGATTGACGGATTGAATACTCTTGTAAGAGGGCAAAAGCTGCCGATATTCTCGGCAAGCGGACTGCCTCATGCGCAGCTTGCGGCGCAGATTGCGCGGCAGGCAAAGGTAAAGGGTAAGGACGAAAAATTTGCCGTAGTTTTTGCGGCGATGGGAATAACGTTTGAGGAATCGAATTATTTTATAGATTCTTTCCGTGAAACGGGAGCGCTTGACAGGACGGTATTGTTTATAAATCTGGCAAACGATCCGGCAATCGAAAGAATAGCAACGCCTAAAATGGCGCTTACCGCAGCGGAATATCTGGCATTTGAAAAGAATATGCACGTGCTTGTGATACTGACCGACATCACGAACTACGCAGACGCACTGCGTGAGGTATCGGCGGCAAGAAAGGAAGTGCCGGGCAGACGCGGCTATCCGGGATATATGTACACAGACCTTGCAACAATCTACGAAAGAGCCGGCAGACAAAACGGAAAAGACGGTTCAATTACCATGATACCGATTCTTACTATGCCGGAGGACGATAAAACCCACCCGATTCCTGACCTTACGGGATATATAACGGAGGGACAGATAATTCTTTCGAGAGATTTATACAGAAAGGGTGTAGAACCACCAATCGATGTTTTGCCGTCTCTGTCAAGGCTTAAAGACAAAGGAATAGGCGAGGGAAGAACACGTGCCGACCACAGCGGAACGATGAATCAGCTGTTTTCAGCATATGCACGCGGAAAGGACGCAAAGGAATTAATGGTAATTCTGGGTGAAGCGGCATTGACGGATATTGATAAGCAGTATGCCAGGTTTGCGGAGGAATTTGAGAAGAAATATGTTTCGCAGGGGTATGATTCAGACAGAAGCATTGAAGAAACGCTTGATATCGGCTGGGAGCTTTTAAGAATTTTACCGCGAAGTGAGCTGAAACGTATAAACGATGAGTTCCTGGATAAATATTACGAGGAATAGGCGGTGGTCTTGTGGCAATTTTAAATGTAAACCCGACGCGTATGGAGCTTACCAATTTAAAGCGCAGACTTATTACCGCAAGGCGGGGGCATAAGCTGTTAAAGGATAAGCGTGACGAGCTTATGCGGCAGTTTTTGGAACTTGTGCGTGAGAATCAAAGCTTACGAGCGGAGGTTGAAAGCGCAGTCGGAGAAGCAAACAAAAAAATGGCGGTAGCGAGGAGCGTTGTGCCGGATGAAATCCTCGATACTGCTCTTATGCTGCCGAAACAGGAGCTGTCGCTGGAAATTGACGAAAAAAACGTTATGAGTGTGATTATTCCAAGCTATCGCGTCGGCTATAAAACAAATAATCCGAATGACATTTATTCCTACGGTTATGCGTACACCTCCGGCGAAACCGACGGAGCGATTTTATCGCTTGCAGAGATTTTGCCGAAGCTTATACGGCTTGCAGAGGTGGAAAAGTCGTGTCAGCTTATGTCGGCGGAAATTGAAAAAACGCGCCGCCGTGTAAATGCATTGGAACACGTAATGATTCCGCAGTATGAGGAAACCATAAAATACATTTCCATGAAGCTTGACGAAAACGAAAGAAGCACAACAACAAGGTTAATGAAAGTCAAGGATATGATGATAAAGGAAGTAATAGAGGAAAAACACGAGGGGGAGCAAAGGGCTGTTAAAAAAGGCACAGACCGTTCAAGGGCATAGATGCCGCTTTAAAGTGATAGCATTTTAAATAAAGCATAAATTTAAGTTGAAATCCGCAAAAATGCGGATTTCGATTTGTTTTTGCCCTTGAACTACACATAAAACGCACCACTCGGAGTATATTTATACGCCGTCGGGTGCGTTTTATGCGTTCTGCACTCTTTTTTAATAACCCTTATTTATTTTACTTCAAATACCTTATGCGCTTTTACAAAAAGCAAAACAAGTACAGCAAGGCATATTATAAGCTCCGGTATAAGGTATGTAGCCTGATATATAAGCGAGTATATCCATGGGCTTTGACCCTCCGGCGCATAGCTTGCAAAAAGAACCGCTCCGCTTAAATACGAGCTTAAAAATCTTCCGCCTACTCCGGCAATTGTTCCGCAGATAATTCCGGTAAGGTTTTTTTTGAAAAATCCCGCAATTCCGAGAACTCCGAAAGCAAGAACATAATCAAGTAAAATTGACATTGGGTGATAAATTACACCGTTTATCGCCATGGAAATCAAGCCGTATACCGCACCTGCCGCAATTCCCGAAACCGGACCGCGGCGGAAAGCGATAAGCAGCAGCGGTATCATTGTGAGCGATACGTCTCCGCCCTGCGGCATTCTGTACAGTGGTATAAAAGCGAGTACCGCCGCAAGCGCAACGGCAATGGCTGTTTCTGTAAGCTGTTTTGTGTTTTTCATATAAATAGCTCCTTTGAATTTTTTAAATATAATGAAGAAAAAAGCATACCCGAACACGGATATGCACAATTTATCTGATCCCTACGACGGCATTACCCATATCAGGTTACAGGGTCGAAATTCAAAATTTCCTCTCAGCCTGTCTGCAAGCTCCCCTTCATATATTCATTTTTTAACATTATAGCATATATTTTGCCGAAATGCAAGTGTTTTTGCAACGATATGAAATTTTATTTGAATAAAGGTTGACAATCACCGAAAAATGTAATATAATAATCTGGAAAAGTTAATAAAAGCGTTGATGAAGACAGTAGCGCAGGGTAAAAGTCAAAGCGAGCTGGTTACGGTGTGAGTCCGGCGGCGAGTAGCCTTGATGCGAAAATCACTTCGGAGCTGCGGACTGAACATATTTATATAATTAAGTCTTGCCGGTTTTTCCGCCGTAAAAAGGAACTCATATGTTGGTATGACGAGTGGTACAGCGAAGGTCAAAGCCTTTGTCTCGGCAGCGGGACAAAGGCTTTTTTATCTGTTTTTCCATACCGCACGCATAGCGTAAATTTTACAGGAGGGAAGATTTATGTACAAAAAAGTAGATCCCAATCTTAACTTTGTGGAAAGGGAAAAGAAAATCGGAGAATTCTGGAAAGAAAACGATATTTTCAGAAAAAGTATTGATGAAAGAAAAGAGGGTGAGGTTTATACCTTCTATGACGGACCTCCGACAGCAAACGGAAAACCGCATATCGGTCATGTATTAACGCGTGTTATTAAGGATATGATTCCGCGTTACCGCACGATGAAGGGATATAAGGTTTTAAGAAAAGCCGGTTGGGATACACACGGTCTGCCGGTTGAATTAGAGGTTGAAAAGAAGCTTGGTCTTGACGGAAAGGATCAGATTGAAAAATACGGTCTGGAACCGTTTATAGAGCAGTGTAAGGAAAGCGTATGGAAATATAAGGGTATGTGGGAGGATTTCTCACAGACTGTCGGCTTTTGGGCGGATATGGACGATCCGTACGTAACATATGACAATAACTTTATCGAATCCGAATGGTGGGCGTTAAAGAAAATATGGGAAAGAGGACTTTTATATAAGGGACATAAAATTGTGCCGTATTGTCCGCGATGCGGAACGCCGCTTTCATCGCATGAGGTCGCGCAGGGATATAAGGACGTTAAGGAACGCAGCGCCATTGTACGTTTTAAGCTGAAAGACGAGGACGCATATGTTCTTGCATGGACAACAACACCATGGACGCTTCCGTCCAATGTTGCGCTTTGTGTAAACCCGAACGAAACGTATGCAAAGGTTAAGGCTGCCGACGGATATACCTATTATATGGCAGAGGAGCTTTTGGACTCAATACTGGGAAAACTTAAAACGGACGATACTCCGGCATATGAGATACTTGAAAGATATAAGGGCAGTGAGCTTGAATATAAAGAATATGAGCCGCTTTATGATTTTGTAAAGCCGATATGCGAAAAACAGCATAAAAAATCACATATCATACTCTGTGATGATTATGTTACTCTTACCGAAGGTACGGGCGTTGTACATCAGGCGCCGGCATTCGGTGAGGACGATGCGAGAGTAGGCAGAAAATATGATATAGCGTTTGTTCAGTTTGTAAACGAAAAAGGTGAAATGACAAAAGAAACGCCATGGGCAGGTACTTTTGTCAAAAAGGCGGACGCACCTATTTTAGAGGATCTTGATAAGAGAGGTCTGCTTTACGGCGCGCCTAAATTTGAACACAGCTACCCGCATTGCTGGCGATGCGATACTCCGCTTATTTATTATGCGAGAGAAACATGGTTTATCAAAATGACTGCCGTAAAGGACGATTTGATAAGAAACAATAAAACAATTAACTGGATACCTAAATCAATTGGTGATGGCAGATTCGGCTCATGGCTTGAAAACGTTCAGGACTGGGGATTAAGCCGTAATCGTTACTGGGGTACGCCGCTTAATATCTGGGAATGTGAATGTGGTGAAAAGCACGTTATAGGCTCAATTGAAGAACTGAAATCAATGTCAGATAACTGCCCCGATGATATAGAACTGCACAGGCCGTTTATAGATAAGGTAACAATCAAATGCCCGAAATGCGGAAAGGAAATGCACCGCGTTCCGGAGGTTATCGATTGTTGGTTCGATTCGGGCGCAATGCCGTTTGCACAGTGGCACTATCCGTTTGAAAACGAGAAGATTTTCAAGGAAAACTTCCCTGCAAACTTCATAAGCGAAGCGGTGGATCAGACAAGAGGATGGTTCTATTCCTTGCTTGCGGAATCAACGCTGCTGTTTAACGAAGCGCCGTATAAAAACGTAATCGTTTTGGGCTTGGTTCAGGACGAAAACGGACAAAAGATGTCAAAATCAAAGGGAAATGCGGTTGATCCGTTTGAAGCTCTTGAAAAGCACGGTGCGGATGCGGTCAGATGGTATTTCTACTCAAACAGTGCGCCGTGGCTGCCTAATCGTTTCTATGACGCAGCAGTTACAGAGGGACAGCGCAAATTCATGGGTACGCTTTGGAATACCTACGCATTCTTTGTATTGTATGCAAATATAGATGAATTTGACGCGTCAAAATATACGCTTGACTACGATAAGCTTTCCGTAATGGATAAGTGGATTTTGTCAAGATTGAATACTACCGTAAAGATGGTTGACGAATATCTTAACGATTATAAGATTACGGAAACTTCAAGAGCGCTGCAAAGTTTTGTTGATGATTTGTCGAATTGGTATGTAAGACGTTCGAGAACTCGTTTCTGGGTAAAGGATATGCCGCAGGATAAGATTAATGCGTATATGACACTTTACACATCGCTTGTTACGCTGTGCAAGGCTGCCGCACCTATGATACCGTTCATGACAGAAGATATTTATCAGAATCTTGTCAGAAGCGTGGATAAGAATGCTCCGATAAGTATACATCTGTGCGATTTCCCGAAATTCGACGAAAAGCTTATTGATAAGGATTTGGAAAACAGCATGGAGGAGGTTCTTGACATTGTCGTTTTGGGCAGAGCGTGCAGAAACACGGCAAATATCAAAAACCGTCAGCCGATAGGAAAAATGTATGTAAAAGCCGACAGAGAGCTTAAAGATTTTTATAAGGGCATTATAGAGGAGGAACTGAACGTAAAGGACGTTGAGTTTACCGGTAATGTTTCGGCATTTACCGCATATAATTTCAAGCCGCAGCTAAAGACTCTTGGCAGGCGTTTCGGAAAGAATATAGGTCTGGTTAAGGAAATCCTTGCTGGGCTGGACGGCAGTGCAGCTATGAGCGAGCTGGAAACAAAGGGAACGCTTACCATAAATGTGGACGGCGTTGACGAGGAGCTTTCAAGAGAAGATTTGCTTATTGAGTCTGCGCAGTGCGACGGATATGTATCCGACTCGGATTACGGCATAACGGTTGCGCTTGAAACCACATTGAGCGAGGAGCTTATCGAAGAAGGCTTTGTACGTGAGGTAATCTCGAAGATTCAGACCATGAGAAAGGATTCCGGCTTTGAGGTTATGGATCACATAAAAATTTACCAGTCGGGAAGCGACAAGGTAAAGAGCGTTATGGAAAAGAACGCGGACGTTATAAAGGACGAAACACTTGCAGAGGAGATTGTTTTCGGTGATTATTCCGCTATGAAGGAATGGAATATAAACGGTGAAAACGTATCTCTCGGCGTGGAGAGAATATAATGATACACGTTTACTGCGGCGGCGGAAAAGGTAAAACCACCGCCGCCGTAGGCTTGTGCGTGAGAATGTCGGGAAACGGCGGAAAAGTCCTTTTTATGCAGTTTATGAAAAATGGCAGCTCGGGTGAGGTAAACACGCTTGAAAAGCTGGGTGTAAAAGTTGTGAGCTGTGACGGTGATTACGGGTTTTGGAATACTCTTGGCGAAAGCGAAAAATGCGCAGTGAGAGAAAGCCATAACAGAAATCTGAAATATGCGGCAGAGCATATGAATGAATTTGATCTTGTTGTGCTTGACGAGATATTTTCGGCTTATATGCTGAGCGCCGTTGACCGCAATGCGGTACGAAAGTTGGTTGAAAGCTGTACTGCCGAATTGGCGCTTACGGGACGTGACCCCGATGAGTTTTTTATCGGAAAAGCCGATTATATTTCGGAAATAAAATGTATAAAACATCCGTATGAAAAGGGTATAGCGGCACGCAAAGGAATTGAATATTAAAAAGCAGCGCCATGGTGAAAATCTCCATGGCGCTGCTTTTTTTAAAATTATTCTTTTTTGTAATCTTGTTTTTACATCCCGCGCTTAATAAATACGGTTCTGCTTTCTTCGTCCCAGCCGACGGTTACGCCGAGTGATTCTGCAATAAATCTGAACGGAACAAGCGTTCTGTCGTTTATAATACATGATTTTGCGTCAAGAGTAACGGTTTTACCGTTTACCGTGGCAATTGCTTTGCCTATCGGTATTTCAATTCTTGAATTATTTTTTTCAATCACCGCCGCATAGCGGTCATGATCCCACTCCACATCAGCGCCCAGTATTTCCGCAATATTCCTTATCGGAACAAGCGTAAAGCCGTCAATAATAATCGGATACTGGTCATCGAAGGCGACAAGCTCATCATTTATACGCACTTTTGCGCCGAGATATTCTATGTCGTTGTGATAGTAGCGCAGTACGTGTTCTATGTACTCCGCGTCTCCGTATTTGTCATATTTCCAGTTGTCGGCATATTTTGCGGCGTTCTTGCGTTCGTTAAGCCAGTTATCTCCGCTTGCGGAAATTATTCTGTCAAGTACCGTCTGACCGAAGTTATATGCCTGTACGGTTTTCATGTAATCGCAGTCATACGCTATAAGCGACCGGGATATAATCCATGCCGCATAAGGTACAGCCTTTTCGGGGTCAAGGCGGTCCGAAAGCGTCCATATCTTGCCGGTGGTGTCAAGTCCGAATTGACCGAATGATTTTTCATGAGTGTATTCAATCTGCATAATTCCCCATGCAGGGTATTCACTGCCGTCCTCACGGTAGCTCACGTTTCTGCCGGAGGATTCCTGCATACATATAGCCGCAAGAAGATTCGGGTCAACTCCATACTGATTTCCGGCGCTTTTAAAAAGCTTCGTATAGGATTTTACCGCCGTATTAAGCGGTTCTGTACCGGTTTTTACCGAATCGGTCGGAGTGCCGCAGTGGTCGGGAATAACACTGTCCGCAAAAACACTCATGTTAGACAAAACAGCTGCGGTGCATATTATTGCAGCAAGCCGTCTTTTCATCTGTATCAGCTCCTTTCCGGGCATATCTGCCCATTACTATTATAAAAAATCTCAAACAATAAGTCAATGTAATGTTTTTCTATGAATGAATAAATAATCAAAACACGGTACAAAATAGAAGCGGCAGTATAAAAAAGAAACGGAGGAAAATACAGTGAAACAGTATATCGAAATAAGAGATGTGTATGCCAGGGAGGTGCTTGATTCGAGAGGTAATCCGACGGTTGAGGCAGAGGTGCATACGGAGTATGGTTCGGGCAGAGCAATTGTTCCGTCCGGTGCGTCAACGGGAGCGTTTGAAGCGGTGGAGCTTCGTGACGGAGATAAAAAGCGTTATAACGGAAACGGTGTAAAAAAAGCGGTTGAAAACGTAAATACACGCCTTGCCGAGGAGCTGGTCGGCTATAATATTCTTGATCAGCGTATGATAGATATGAAAATGTGCGATATTGACGGCACGGAAAACAAATCAAAGCTGGGCGCCAATGCAATTTTGGCAGTATCGCTCGCAGCGGCAAAGGCAGCGGCAAACAGCCTTGAAATACCGCTTTACCGCTATATCGGCGGCGTTAACACCTATCGTATGCCTGTGCCTATGATGAATATTTTAAACGGCGGCGCACACGCAAACAATAATGTGGATATTCAGGAATTTATGATAATGCCGTTCGGTGCAAAAAGCTTTCGTCAGGGGTTAAGATGGTGCAGCGAGGTGTTCCATGCCTTAAAGAAGATACTTGCCGAAAACGGAAACACCACAGCGGTAGGCGATGAGGGCGGTTTTGCGCCGAATCTCGAACGCGATGAAGATGCCATAGATGCGATTATACATGCAATAACAAAGGCAGGCTATATACCCGGTACGGATTTTAAAATAGCGATTGATGCGGCGTCCTCCGAATGGGAGCAAAACGGAGAATATCTTTTACCGAAAGCAGGCGTAAGAAAAAGCGCCGATGAACTTATTGTATATTGGGAAAGATTGGTGGAAAAATATCCGATTTTTTCGATTGAGGATCCGCTTTCGGAAAATGACTGGGAGGGCTGGCAGCTGCTGACCGAACGCTTGGGCAGTAAAGTACAGCTTGTGGGAGACGACTTGTTTGTTACAAATCCCAAGAGATTAAAAGAGGGAATAGAGCGCGGAGCGGGAAATTCATTGCTTGTAAAGCTTAATCAGATAGGAACGCTTTCGGAAACGCTGGAAGCTGTACAGATGGCTCACCGTGCCGGTTACAGTGCGGTTGTTTCTCACCGCAGCGGCGAGTCGGAGGATACGACGATTGCGGATATTGCGGTTGCGCTTAATGCGGGACAAATAAAGACCGGTGCGCCGTCAAGAAGTGACAGAGTGGCAAAATATAACCGCTTGCTGCGCATTGAAGAGGAATTGAACGGATACAGCCGTTACGGAGAAGAATAAATCAAAAACGAGTTGTAAAATAAAATGGAATTTGTGCGGCAGCTTTGAACTGCCGCATTAAATTTTTTTTATGCAAATACTATAACTTTGCCTTTTTTGGCATCCCCTTTGCTTGGAAAAAATATTTGTGCTAATTATGACGTTTTTGTGCGAGTTATGTCATTTGTATTGAAATTTTTAAATTTAATATATAAAATATACTTAATTGCGGCTGCACGATGCAGTGCGGAAAGGGATGATTATAAAAAATGAGAAAAATTATAGCGGGAGCGCTTGCGGCGGCGTGCGTATTTACATCTGTTGTAATACCGCGAAACGAAAGTACGGCTCTGGCGGCGTTTGTGATAGTGGCTGATGCACAGACGGCAATGGAGAAAAATCAGGAGGCGGTTCTGGCTGCGATTGAAAAGGCGGAATTTACAAATGATATTACCCGCGATGAGCTTGAAAGTATCATTATGGGTGCGTGCGATTATTCGTCAAACGAATATGTGGGTGCGGGAGTAGAAACGGTTAATTACAAAATGACCCCGTCTACCGCATTAAAGTCCGGGTCGGTAAAGGCAGACGTAATACTTTCGCAGGATGACGGGGAGGTAGCGTTTTCGATTGAAAAAGAAATTCCGCGGCAAGGCGGCGGAGCAGCAGAAAATGTAACTGCCGATACTGCCAAGAAAGAGGTTCTAAAAGGCTTTGACAGCCTGGCGGTCTCAAACGCAACTACGGCGGAGGACATTGCCGATGCGGCGGAGGATGCAGCGCCGGACGGCGTGAACATTGAAATAAGCGATTTTTACATATCGGAAGCGACGCAGTCCTCTTACGGAAGCATCAGCGCAAAATGTACGCTGACGCTTGCAGACGATGCAGAAACTTCGTTTGTATATAAATGGGAAATTGCAAAAGTTTCGGGAAATCCTAAGCAGGAGCTTGAAGCAGCGTCAAAAGCAATCAGTGATGCGATGTGGACATTTGAGGTTTCAAACGACACTACCGCAAAAGACATTTTAGCCATGGCTGAAAATGCTTTGCCGGACGGCAGCAATGTCTTTGCAGCTCTGAGCGATAACGATTTTTCAATTACAAAAGCCACAACAACCGTGAACGGAACCGTTTCGGCTACAATTGTTCTTTCATGCAGCGGAGTAACGAAAAGATGTCCGGTGGGAAAAACGATACAGCCGGTGGTTACGGTAGATTCGACCAAGATTGCGGAGGATTGCATACTGGCAGGCAGAGCAATAGACGCTTTGACGTACTCCAATAAAATTACAAAGGAAGAGATGCTAAATGCCGCTCTTTCGGCAGTTAAAAACGGCTCGTCTGCTGTTTGGAAAGACAATTTCTACAAAAAAGACGCAACCTTTCAAGCGGACGGCGAAATTATTGGCTATTTACAGGTGACTTGCGGTGATGAAACAAGAGAGGTTCGTCTGCAAGAGAAGATTCCGATGCTTGTGCGAAAGATTCCGTCGGACAAGCTGTCGGTAAACAAAACCGAATGGGACATACTCCGTATAATGAATGTTGAGCGCGCAAAGGAAAGGGGTATACCGCTGAGAATGGTAGCGCCGCTTCAGGATTCATGTGATATCCGTGAGCCGGAGCTGGTGGAAAACTTTTCGCATACCAGACCGGACGGCAGCAAGTGCTTTACGGCAATCAAGGACTTTAATGCAGCGTCAATGGGCGAGAATATTTATGCCTGCCCGAGCGCCTCGTCCAGCCGCTTTGTTGAAATCGACAGCGAAAAGGTAATGACTGCATGGATGAACAGTACCGGACACCGTGCAAATATTTTAAGCACAAAATATAATTACGTGGGTGTCGGAGCATATGATAATAAAGGAACGGGAACGGCAGTTCAGATGTTTGCGGGACTTGCGTCAATTATTACTTCTGTTCAGACGAGCGCCGGAACAATGGACTTTGAAGATGAAGAGGAAATGCAGAAAGAATATCTGATATTTACCGATTCCAACGGATTGGTATCGTATATGCCGATTGATGTGGATTATATGACCAAAACGGACAAAGGCTATACATTGGATCTTCCGTCGGAAGAACCCATAGTCCTCACGGTAGGAAACAGCAATTCGGCAGTTAAGCGGCCGTCACAGAGCGAATCTTTGTCATTTGCTGATGTAGCGGCAGATGCGTATTATGCAGATGCGGTAAAATGGGCAGTTGAAAGAAGGATTACCACAGGCACATCAGATACAGAATTTTCACCGGCAGACACCTGTACGCGTGCGCAGATACTGACCTTTTTGTGGCGTGCGGTAGGAGCGCCGGAGTCTGATGAAGAAAATCCGTTTAGCGATGTAAAAGAAAGCGATTATTATTACGATGCTGCTGTTTGGGCATATGAAAAAGGAATGGTTAACGGGAATCAATTCGGTGCGGACACACCATGTACACGTTCGTCAACCGTGACTTATCTGTGGCAGAATGCAGGTTCGCCGCAATGGCCGGAGGAAAGTGCATTTGATGATGTTGACAGTAGTTCAGAATACGCTAAGGCGGTTGCATGGGCAGTTGGAAACGGTGTAACAAGCGGTATGTCCGACACTGAATTTTCACCGGAGGTTATTTGTGACAGAGGACAAATTGTCACGTTTTTGAAAAGAGCTTTGAATTAACAGGAGGTATAAATTATGTATAAGAAAATATTAATCACATTATCGGCTGTATGCACAGCTGTAACAATGACATTCGGAGGAGCTGCTATTACTGCGGAAAACGCGGGCGTAATGGCTGCCGAAAAAAAGGTTAATGCTGTAACAGAGGTTCAAACAGCGATAAAAACAGTTAAAACAGATAAGGACAACGTCAAGCTTTTCAATGATATGACGGCAGACGAGTTCTTGAAAGCCGTTGCAGAAATTCTTCCCGAGGGAAGTACGGTAAAGCTGTCATTTGACAAAGAGACCGATTATCGCATATGGAATGCGTCAAGCGAAAAAGACGGTTCGATTTTTGCAAATATTCTCTTTACCTGTGATACATATACTCAGCATGAGATGTATGACTTCAAAATGCCGATGCTGACAGGCGATGCGGCAGAAGCGAATGCCAACAGAGAAAAGCTTGATGAAGACGTGGCAGCGGTAAACTCACGAATGAAGTTCCTGGCGGTCAACAACGATTCAACACAGGAAGAAATGCTTGAAATGGCACGCGAGGTTGTAAAGAACGGTTCGACGGTTGAATGGGAAAACGATTTTGAAAAGGTTAATTCAACAAGATTAGAGCGAGGTTCAATAAAAGGAACGTTAAAGCTGACACTTAACGGTGAATCGGGAACTGTAAAGGTAAGCAAGCTTATAGCACAGGACATTCCGGAAAATCAAAACATTCCGAGAAGCACTCCGAAGCCTAAGACAGACGCTCCGTCAGCAGAGCCTGTACCTAAGCCGTCAGAAACCCCCGTTCCAAGTGCGGACGGCATGAAATTTGCCGATGTAACAGCTGACGCCTATTATGCAGATGCGGTAAAATGGGCAGTACAGAATGAGATTACATCGGGAACATCAGATACAACATTTTCACCGGACGATACTTGTACGCGTGCGCAGATTTTAACTTTCATGTGGCGTGCGGCAGGCAAACCGAAAGCAGAGATAGAAAATCCGTTTACTGATGTCAATGAAGGTGATTATTACTATGACGCAGCAGTATGGGCAGCAGAATGCGGTATGGTTGACGGAGATATTTTTGCGGCAGATACACCGTGTACACGTTCGTCAACGGTAACATATATGTGGAAGAGCAACGGCAAACCTGAAATAGGAGAAATAAGCAATTTTAACGATGTAGACGCATCGGCGGAATATGCCAAGGCAGTTGCATGGGCAGTGGAAGAAGAAGTAACCGGCGGAACCTCGGATACGACATTTTCACCGGATGATATATGCAGCCGCGGACAGATTGTAACGTTCTTATACAGAGCATTTTAAGCAATACCGAATAGCGGAAACGAGAGATTCACAGTCTGTGAACTTTTCAGACAGTACATTCGGATTTTAAGATACCCCAACCATCTCTCCATAGGAGAGGAAATTCCGCAAGATTAGAAAAATCTTGCGGAATTTCTTTTTTTATTGGGTTAAATATATTGAAAACGAAATTATTTATGATATAATAAAAATAAAAAATCATTTAGGGGGGTTAACTGATGAAAAAAATACTGGCGCTGTTTACAATGTTATTTTTTAGCTTTCAAATCTTTGCATTTGCCGAAAAACAACCTGTTGGAGAAACAATCATTAAGGATAATATGCTTTTTATAAACGGAAATTCCATTCCTGCGGCACAGCTGCCGAATCAGTTTGTTTATGTGGCAGTTGATGAGCTTGAATGGTATGGATTTGACGTGGACCTCAAAGAAACAAATGAAAAGAAAATATATACGGTTAAACGAAATGCAGAAAAGAGAATTTTTCCCGAAGAAGTGCCGTCAAATAACGAACCTGTCAACGTATATACAACAGACGCAGAGGTTTATATTGATTCAGATGTTCCAGCTAATGTGTTTGAACTTGAAAACGGGACAGTCGTGGTACAAAGCGATGAACTTGCAAAGTATGGCACGTATGGTTGGAATACGGAAACGCATCAAATATCAATTACACTTAAAGACGGCAAAGCGGCTTTGCCTTTTCAGCCTTTTCACAATGCAATGGGAGCCGATAATATAAATGAGATAAAACATGGTGTAATTGTAAATAACACAGAGAAAAAGTGTGCGGATATTGAATACAGTGATTTGAGAGAGTGGCTTGATATTTATTGGAATTTCAACTATGAAAGAGTTATCGCGCCGTTGGAAGCATTCGACCTTTCGGGAAACTATGTAAAGTTTTGGAATGAAGATAAAAGTCAGGCATACATTGTGTACTCAAACGGCGGCATTATTGCCGGAAAATATGGCGGAGCATATGAATCACATGGAGCAACCAAACAAAATTATGTATGGTATCTTCCTATTTTAGGTAATTCAAGAAGCGCTCTCAATAGTGCGGATATGAAATTGAATTTTACTTATTTGCTTGAAACAAACGAAGTCGAGTTTAAAGGAAATAAACAAAGAGAATTTACACTGAATGACGACATAGAGATACCTCAGGATAATTTGTTATATACAGATACCGCGAGCAATTGGGCTAAAAACGAAATAGACAAAGCAGCGGCTTGTAATCTTATGATATATGATTTGTATGAAAAGTATACCAAACCTATTTCAAGGTCAGAGTTTTGCAGTCTTACATATCGATTGATTGCAACGGAATTTTCACCGTATAGCGATTCGAGAATGGGAATTACACAGGCTATGGAGCGGGTGATTTCGGAAAAAAATGTGGTAATTTCAAGCACAAATGATTTCTCGGATTGTTCTGACGAACGTGTTAAAACCTTGGCTGCTATGGGAATAATCAGCGGTATGGGTGACGGAACATTTGCTCCCGATGAATCTATTACCCGTGAACAGGCAGCAGCTATTCTTTATAGGATTGCTGAATTTTTGGGAAACAAGACAATACCGACTGATGCAAAAATGTTATATACAGACGAAAATGAAATTTCCGATTGGGCAAAATCATCGGTTGCCTGCATGAATGGTATGGGGATAATGAATGGTATATCCGAAAAAGAATTTGCGCCTAAACAGACATATACGGTCGAACAGACTGTTGCAACCATGTTACGATTGTACGAATGTAATTAAAAAATAAGGGGCTTAAAAAAGCCCCTTATTTTTTTAATCAGAATAGTCCCATGCCGCCGTATGCAACAATAAGCGATGCAAATACAATTGACACCATCGAAAGTAATTTTATAAGAATATTAACGGACGGACCGGCGGTATCCTTAAAAGGATCGCCCACCGTATCGCCGACAACAGCCGCTTTATGGTTGCTGCTGCCCTTGCCGCCGAAATTACCGGCTTCGATATATTTTTTTGCATTATCCCATGCGCCGCCTGAGTTTGCCATCATAACCGCAAGCGCAAATCCCGATATAAGCGCACCGGCAAGCATACCTACAACGCCGCTGCAGCCGAGTATAAGTCCTACAACTATCGGAGCGATTATGCCAAGCGCAGCGGGAAGAATCATTTCTTTAAGCGAGGATTTTGTGCAAATATCCACGCACGTTTCGTAATCAGCTTCTGCCTTGCCCTCCATAAGACCTTTAATTTCTCTGAATTGCCGTCTTACTTCAACAACTATCTGCTGTGCGGCACGTCCGACAGCTTTCATCGTCAGCGCACTGAACAAGAACGGCAGCATTGCGCCGATAAGCAGACCGATAAGTACCGATGGATTTGTTATCTCCAGATTAAGATTTCCGCCTATTCCGTTTATTTTATCCGTGTACGAAACAATCAGCGCCAGAGCGGTAAGCGCCGCAGAGCCTATTGCAAATCCTTTTCCTGTTGCGGCGGTTGTGTTTCCGAGAGAATCGAGCGCGTCTGTTCTTTCACGCACGACTTTAGGCAGACCCGACATTTCCGCAATACCTCCGGCATTATCGGCAACAGGGCCGTATGCGTCGGTGGCAAGCGTAATTCCGAGCGTCGAAAGCATTCCGACCGCACTCAGACCTACTCCGTAAAGTCCCTGCGCGAAACTGCCCTTGCCGCCTGCGGTGAAAAAGCTTATTATGATAGATACTGCTATAATTATAACGGGAATAGCCGTTGAAAGCATTCCGAGAGAGATACCGTTGATTATTATTGTAGCAGAGCCGGTTTCGGACGAGGCGGACAATTCTTTTGTCGGTTTGTATGAATCTGAGGTGTAATATTCCGTAAAAAAGCCTATAAGCACTCCCGCAATCAAACCGGAAATAACTGCCCAGAATACGTTTTTGTTATTGGGGAGCAGCATAAAAATCAATGCCGCCGAGCCGATTGCCGCAATTATTGAGCTTGCATAAGTTCCGCGTCTTAACGAGCCGAGAAGCATTTTCTGGTCGGCATTTTCCTTTGTACTTACAAAAAATGTTCCTATAATAGACGATATAATTCCGACAGCCGCAATAAGCATCGGTACTAATACGCCGCTAAATCCCAGTCCTGCCGCGGTTGCAAGAGCGCCGCAGGAAATAATCGAGCCTACGTAGGATTCGTATAAATCCGCTCCCATACCTGCGACATCGCCTACGTTATCGCCAACATTATCCGCAATACAAGCGGGATTTCGGGGATCGTCCTCGGGTATTCCGGCTTCAACCTTGCCGACTAAGTCTGCGCCGACATCGGCAGCCTTTGTAAAAATTCCGCCTCCGACACGTGCAAACAGAGCCATTGACGAGGCTCCCATGCCAAATGTCAGCATTGCGGACATAATGCTGTCAACATCAAGTTTAAAACCGAATTTTAATATCATAAACCATACGCTTATGTCCAAAAGTCCGAGACCTACAACCGTCATTCCCATTACCGAGCCGGAAGCAAACGCAATTTTAAGTCCCTTGTTAAGACCTTCGCGTGCGCCGTTGGCAGTTCGTGAATTGGCATAGGTTGCAATTTTCATACCGACAAAACCCGAAAGACCTGAGAAAAATCCGCCCGTAAGAAATGCAAACGGAACGAACGGCGTTAAAAATCCTGCTGCCGCAAAAATCACCAGTACAATAAACATAACTGCAAAAAATATGCCGACTGTTCTATACTGCCTTTTAAGGTACGCCATAGCGCCCTTTCTGATCCTTGAGCTTATGTTTGCCATGGTTTCCGTTCCCTCAGGCTTGCTCTTGACAGAGAAGAATTTTGACGCTGCAAATACAAGCGCAATCACGGCGCATATAAATACCGCTATCGGTGCAATGTTTTCCATAAAGTACCACTCCTTATCATGTAATTACATTTTAGTATACCCCGTTTAAGGCGTAAACACTCACCATTGGGTTTATATATTTTATAACTTTATTTATTTTTTGTCAATAACTTTAACATTTTTGTAAATGACAATTAACATTTTAGTGCATATTATACAAATTTCGCCATGAATTTAGCGTTTTATAATATCATCGCCAAACTTTTTCCGAAGAATATCCATTGTCTTTTCAAGACGTTCTGTTTTTTCGCGTTTGCCGTCCGGCTCGTCAAACAGGCTTATCTGTTCAGAAACCTCGTTCTCTTTTATAAGATTTGCCCCTGTTACGGAAATCATGCGTATAGGCTGCTTCATATTCCAGGATTCATGTATTATTTCCATTGCTGTTTTGCGTATTTCACGGGCAATATATGTGGGCTTTTCGGTCTTTTTTTGTCTGGATATTACCTTAAAATCGGGATTTTTTATCTGAATCTGCACGGTGGTGCATTTTAAGCCCTTTCTGCGCATTCTTTCGGCTATGCTGTCGGAAAGCGCATAAACACCTTTTTTTATTTCATCCTCGCCTGTAATGTCTTTGCTGAAAGTTGTGCTGTTTCCGATAGACTTGACTTCTTCCTTTACGTATATGCTTTTAACAGGCTCGTTATCCAGTCCGTTGGCATAGATATGAAGCATTTCGCCTGCCTTTCCGAGCTGTGCCGCAAGCAGCTCCCTCGGTGCGGCGGCAAGCTCACCGATTGTTTTTATTCCAAGGTCAAAAAGCTTTTTTTGGGTGTGTTTTCCCACATATAAAAGCGTGCTTACAGGCAGGGGGAATATGTATTGTTTCCAGTTTTCATGCGAAAAAACGGTGGTTGCGTCCGGCTTTTTGTAATCACTTCCAAGCTTTGCAAAAACCTTGCAAAACGACACTCCGACGGAAATTGTAAGCCCTGTTTCTTCCCTTACAATGTGCCTTAAATTATCCGCAATTTCTTTTCCGCTGCCGAAAAGTCTTTTGCAGGATGTCACGTCAAGCCAGGCTTCGTCAAGACCGAAGCTTTCAACAAATTCGGTATAACGAAGATATATTCTTTTAACGCGTCCGGAATAGTCGTTGTAAACTTCATGCTGCGGCGGCACAATGACAAGCTCGGGACACTTTTTCTTTGCCTGAAAAATAGTTTCGGCAGTCTGGATACCGTATTTTTTCGCAATTTCATTTTTGGCAAGTATAATGCCGTGCCTGCTTTCGGGGTCTCCGCCGACTGCCATGGGAACTTCTTTAAGCTTCGGGTTTAATACACATTCCACCGAGGCATAAAAGCTGTTGCAGTCGCAGTGAAGTATTGTTCTGTTCTTCATTCCGCTCACCTCTTGAAATAATAATATCATAACGCAGACAAAAATGTCAATAATGTATTGAAAAAATAAACAAAGAATATCGCAGCACTCAGAAAACGCATAAAACCTAACTATTTCAGCTTTTTTATTAAAATAAAAAACAAAAAAATCACAAAAATTTTCATAGTGCAAATCGCTGAAAATTCCTCCTTTTCATTGACGAAAACGAAAATGTATGATATGATTTATTATGGGTTCTTGTATCGCATAATAACACATTCTGCCGGGGGAATTGTCCGGCAAACCAAACGAAGAAAGGGGTTTGTTGAACAATGGATACAACCGGATTTTATAACGACTATCTTTCAGGCGATGCAAAGGCTCTCGAAAGGCTTATGGAGATTTACGGCGACAAGCTGACGCTGTACATAAACGGATATGTGAAAAATCTTCACGATTCGGAGGATTTAATGATAGAGGTTTTTGCATATCTTATCAGCAAACGTCCGAATATTAAAATCGGCTTTGAAAGCTACATATATAAAGCGGCACGCAATCACGCACTGATGTTTTTGAGAAAAGCGAAAAGACACTTTATTCTTACAAACGAGGAAATGGATTTCTGCATAGAAGATACATTTGAAGATGAGGTGTGGCTTGCGGAACGAAACAAACGGCTTTATGATTGTATGGAATATTTGCCGTCCGCTCAGAAAGAGGCTCTTTATCTTGTATACATTGAGGGAATGAGTTACAAAGATGCCGCTGCGGTTTTAAAAAAGTCGTCAAAGCAGATTGATAAGCTGTTGCAGCTCGGCAAAAAAAAACTAAGACCTTTACTTGAAACGGAGGGGATAAAAAGTGCGTCCCACGACTGAAAGAATGAAGCTTGCGAAAAAACGGGCTGATGAAATGAAAAAGCGTCGCAGCGCAAAAAAAGATATGCTTGCGGCAGTCTCGTGCTATTCGTTTTGCATTGTTTTAATCGTAGCTATATCGGCGATTGTATGTGATTTGAATTTTCCCAGATTTGAGCAGACGCCGCTGCATGACACCGCCAGTATTTTTGCGGACAAAGCCTTTGCAGGTTATGCCGTTGTAGGCATTCTGGCATTTTTACTCGGAATTTCGGTAACCCTGATGTGTGATATTCTGCATAAAAGAAAGAAAGAGAGGGGCGGTGAAAATGAAAGAGCTGACGGATAATCTTTTGCAGCTTTTCTGCGTTTTTATCTGCGGATGCTGCTCCTGCATTTCAGCAATACGCAGCAGAAGCTACAATCGGCTTTTGGTATCACTTTTTTTTCTGAGTTTCGGAATGGGACTTGCCTATTGGGCGCTATACCTTGTATTATTCGGTACCTCTCCGCTTGTGTTCTGCGTTTCGGAGCTGAGCTGGACGGCTTCTTATATTTTTCTTGCTTTGCGTCTTTATGCGGATATTCCGAAAGAAAAACATAAGGCGAAAGCCGTATTTTGGATTTTGCCTGCGTTTTCGCTTGCTATGGGTATTTTCTTTTGCACACGCGGCAGCTATTTTGAGAACATCTTAATGGGCACGGCGATGGGAATATTGGGATTTTATGCGGTAAAAGGCATTTATCTTGCAAAAACGGGCAAGCCATGGATTTTTTATGCGGCTTTAATTTTTTATGCGGCGGAATATCTTTTGTGGATTTCCTCGTATTTTATTACAGAAAACACCTTTGTAAATCCGTATTATCTGGTTGACATATTTATACTGAATCCGGCGCTTATTCTTATAGCTGTTGCACAGAGCAAGGAGGAAAAGCTATGCCGTACAACATAGAAAATATATTTATATGCCTTGCGGCTCCGTTTCTGCTTGCCGCACTCGGCACAAATACCGGCAGCAGAAAAAACTGCCTTTTTATAGTTCTCGGATTTGTCTGCTGTATTATATCCGCGTATCTGAATACGTTTTTTTCGGCGATTTACGGTGCGCAGGGGATAACAGCCGTATTGGAAATATCTCCGGTTATAGAGGAAACCGTAAAGCTTATTCCGCTTTTGTTCGGATTGATTGTTTTTGAGATTGAGCCGCGGGAAGGGAATAATGTTATTTTTAATATTGCGGTAGGTTTTGCTACATTTGAGAATATCTGTTACCTTTTGGAAAACGGTACAGACAATTTGTTTTATTTATTCGTGCGCGGTTTCTCAACAGGAGCCATGCACATTACCTGTGCCTTTATAATCGGATACGGACTCAGAGTATTCCGTCGCCCCGCCGCATTAAGGGCGGCAGGTATTTTCGGACTGTTATGCGTTGCGATTACCTTTCATGCAACGTTTAATATGCTTATGAAAACTGACGGAATTATAAAGCAGCTGGGTTATGCCATTCCGATTGTTTCCTGTATTATTCTGCTTCTTCTGAAAGCCTCCTTCAGAAAATTGACTGCTTCAAAATAACTTTGTTTTATACAGACCGGTAAAAAATCCGGTCTTTTTTGTTTTCTTGGGGGGGAATTTTATGTTTTCAAGCACCTATATAATAAAAGGGTAAATTTAGGGGGGTGTTTGAATTGAAATCCAATGCGGAAAGAATGAGCTTGGTTTTCACCCGTGCGAAAAGAATAAAATACCGCAGGGAGACAAAAAAGCTGAATTTCTGCAAGGCGGCAACCGCCCTGCTTTCCGTTCTCTTGCTGTGCTGTACCGCATTATTTCCGGCATCGTACAAAAGTGCGGCGGTTGCCGGTTACTGCGGTGCAATTCTGCTGATTGACGGAATGGGCGGATATGTGCTGACAGCCGTTGTGACGTTTATACTCGCAACTGCAATTACCGTTATCTGTATTAAAATTAAAAACAGGAGGAAACAAAAATGAGCAAAAAAATAGTGTCGGTGATATTATCACTTTGCATCATCGTTTGCGCGCTGCCGATGAATATTCTTGCGGCACCCGAGCAAAACGAAACGCTTACCTTTGAAGTGAACGGCCTAAAAACGCTTCTTCTGCAAAACGATTACATAAGCTTTTATTTCTACGATTTTCGGTATCAAACCTATACGGCAACGGTTCCGAGGGCAATCGCAAAGGAAACAGGCGAGGTTTTTACACAGGATCTTCAAGCCCCCGGCTGCGAATTTAATGTTTATACCGGCGGAGGAAATAAGAAGACAACCTATCCGTCTGTCACACTGCAAAAGGCGGAGTTTGTGTCCGAAACGCCGAACGGGAAAAATACCGCAATTAAGGCAGACTACAACATGGACATAGGTCTGTACGATATTCCCGGAACTCCGCACGGCACAAGAATACCGGCAAAAGTAACGGTTTATCACGAGCTTGTATGTCTTGACAAAAAGGATAAAACGGCTTGGGGCGTTTTGACAACTGTTGGGGATATACAAATGAACAGAGATGCTTTATTCGGACATGATTTTTACTTTGAGTGGTGGTATGTGATAAACGGTTTCACCGGAATGGGTCACGGTGAAACCGCAAACAGCCCCGGAGGCCCGGCGATTAAGATGGATCGCACAACAGTAACCGAAAGCGGCGAAAAAACAACGAAAAGCTCGGTTGTAACAGGCAAAATCGATGATATGTCAACGAAGCACGTTCCAAAAGGGTATACCTCGTGGGGAGATATAGACGGCGTTTATGTTAATGAACTTTATACAGACGCCTATCCGTGGGCAAATCCGTTTGTCGGTCTGTCCGATTACTACGATAAGTTCGATATTGTGTACTGCGGAGATACTCCGCTGCGTGTAAGTCTGCCGCAGGTAGTTACCGTGAAGCCACACGATTGTCCTGTTCTTACATGGGTGGAAAGCAGAAGCTATAACGGCTTTGACATTGACGGAAATACGGAAATGTCGATCGGTTCGCAGTATCTGTGGGGTTATCGCGATCTGAAAACGCTGAGCGAGGAGCTTCCCACAAAGCCTGACGAAATATCGTCAAGCTTTTCCGCAAAGCGCCTTGCGGCGTTTGAGTCAAACGGCGCAATTACCGTTGAATATGTTTCTGATGACGCTGCGCTTGAAAAGCTGAAAAAGAAATACAACTCGTCCCCCGTTGCGCAAATCGGCGGAGAGTATGAAAGCACAAACGGCTCTTCCTTTGTGTTTACGGACGGCGCGGCAATGCTCACTCCTTCCGTGACGGCGACATGGAACAAAAATGCCGGCGGAAAGCTGATTATTCACAAGGACGGACGTATCGAGCAGCACGGTGTTCACCTGAACACTCCGTCGTTTAAATTCTATCAGCCGAGCGGCGGTGCGGAAGGCTCTTTAAAAATCACACTTTCAAAAGAAGGCTTTGTATTTGATATTGAGCCGGATAAAAACGATGCAATCATTTATGTTGATATTCCGTATGCAACGGCAAAGCTGGAAAAGGCGTCTGCCGACGTGAACGGCAACCTCATTTTCAACGGCGAAATAGGATTCAAAACAATATTTGACGGCGCTGAATTTTCACTTGAAAAGCTGGGCTACGGCTTAATGGAAAAGACAGCAGGCGGCAAAAAGACGTATGAATTTAAGGTTAACGGCGTAAAAGCAAAGGGCAGCTTTGACACCGCCAAGATGATGGCATTAGAGCTTGCAAAGGTTGAGGGTGAGGTCAACACCTTTAAGGGTGAGGAACGGTATGCCTTCAGTCTTGAACTGAATGCCTTTGACCTGTTTGAAACCGAGGCTTCTCTTGCTCTTGAACGCATTAAAAACGGTTCTCTCGTTCCGGACGAGCTGTGGTTTTTTGTAAAAGCGTCACCCGGAATCGTCCTTGTTCCGCCCGTTCCGGTAGGGCAGCTTAACGGCGGCGGCGCAGGCTTTAAGGATCTTGCCGCAACGATAAAAGGCAATTATTCTTACATTCCGCCCGTAAAGCTGAGAGGTGCGCTGGCGGGAACCTATCTGCATCTTATCGAGGGAACCGGTAACATTGTTATAGGACCGAGCGAGATTTCACTAAAAGCGACCGATGTTAACCTTGTAGGCGCAGGAGCGGCGACGCAGATTATCGACAGCTTCGGCTATTCCTTAAAATTAAACGGACAGGAACGCAGTTATAAAGGCAATACATATCAAGGCGTTTATTTCAGCGGCTCAAAGGAGCTTGCATTAAATCTGCCGAGTAAACAGATAGACGTTATAACGTTTGACTCTTCGATTGAATTGGGCGCTTTCGGCGGAGTGAATGACAGCAAGGATAAGGTGTATCTTGCAATCGGCGCAAACGGCACGGTTGCAGGCAGGGTGCAGATTCCAAGTGGCAGCCCTGTCCTGGCAGGCAAAGGATTTAATGTCGGAAACATCAATCTCATCGTAGGCGGTCAGACGGCATTCCAAATCAGAAACGTCACCGTCGAGGAGGGTATGAAGCAAGCCTTCCAAAATGTCGATGTATACCTCGGCGCGGTGGCTCAGGTGGGCGGCTGGTTAGCCAGCGCCCGGGCATGGGTGCTCGTGCCGAAGATCGTGGAGACCAACTTCCGCATGGGCGGCGGCTGGGGCCTTGAGTTTAAGGCATTCGGCTATATGCCCGAATGGAACTGGGCGGATAAAGGTGTGACGCCTGTTGTGACTCTGCTTTCGGAAGATGGCGGTGCGAACTTTGCGGCGGCGCTTGAGGAGAAACTCCTTGCGCCTGCAAACGTTGGCGTGAGCCGGGCGGAAATCTCAGTGGGCGCCGGCACAGACGAAGCGCCGTATATCGTACTTGCCTTTGACGGAAACCTCACCGAGGAGCAGATCAAAGACAACCTGAAGATTTTCAATGATAGCAACACCGAGCTTAATATCGACTGGATGACCGACGACAGTGAGTTTAATCCCAACGAAGCTGTCAGTGCGACAACTATCGCAGATATGGAAAAAACAAACGCTGACGGCAAAAAATATCGTCTGGCTCTTCTGCGACTTAAAGAAGGCGGCAAGTACACCGTTGACGCAGGCGGGTTGACCTTTACCGATGAAAAGGCATTTTCCGTTGAGCCGTTCGAGAAGCTGGCTCTGACACTGAACAGCAATCAGCTTTCCGGCAAGGTGAAGTATGCCGTAGATAACACGCCTTATGTTATCCGCACTTATTTTTCAAACGAAGAGGGCGGAGCGGACTATATGATTTCCGAGCAGGAAATAGGCGATACCTCAAACATTACACTTCCCGTTCCGTCATCGGGTGCGCTGGCTCCCACCGGCGAATATTATGTAACAGCCTTTCTTATGACGAAAAAACCGGCTGATATCAACGGCGATGGAGAAGAGGAGGAAGCGCTTATCGCCATTGACAATCAGGCATTTGACAGTAAGGTTTCATACATCAATATCTACGAGCCGTCTGCACCGGCAAGCGTTACCTTGCAGGCGTCCGGGAATGAAGTAATGCATGCACAGTGGGATGCGGCAGACGGCGCAGACGGTTATGCTGTGAGAATTTATGAAGAAAAAGACGGTTCATGGACAGATACGGGCTTCGGATATGATTTGGACGATGGCTCAACCTCGATAGATATGGCGCTCACAGTAGGAGGAAACGGTGTCCGCGTAAACGAAGAAGGAAGCTCCGCAGAGTCGGTTGCTGCCGAGAATCTGCTGCCGGACAAGACCTACAAGATCGGCGTTCGCGCATACAAAAAATCGGCGGACGGAAAGTATTACAGCAGGGAAACCGAATCCTTGGGCGAATATCTGCCGAAATATACACCTGTTGAAATAACGCTTTCGGTTAACGGCAGCGAGTGTACCGCCGATGAAAACGGCGTTTACCATGCGTATGTCGGCGGAGAAAATAACACCCTGACGGTAAGCGGTTCGGACAGTAGCGCATCGTTTAAGGTAACAAGAATGGATACCAATGCAGAAATACCGACGGAAAACACAGAAAATACCTTTGCAATTCCGGAATTTGAGGGTAGCCTGATGTTTAAGGTTGACGCTGTTTCCGGCAAGGACGTAACAAGCGTATTCCTGCTTGTGGATATGGATAAAGAGCCGCCCGTGCTGACGCTTTCCTCCGACGTATTCTACGCCGACAAGGAAACCGGCGAATATACGATAACCGGAATGGCGGATGCGGGCAGCAGAATCGTATACAACAAAAATGAAGAGGTTCTTGCCGGAGCAGACGGAAGCTTTGCTGTTTCCGGACAGCTCGATGAAAGCGAAACAAGCGCCGTTATCATGCTGTATGCACAGGATATTGCCGCAAATACCTCCTCGCCGCAGATGGCTACTGTAACAAAGAAAACCTCCAACACCGTAACGGTAAATGAAAGCTATGCGGAGGTTTCGGGCAGCGGAGAGTATTCAAACGGTGAAACGGTAACGATAAAAGCAGGCGAACGCAGCGGCTATACATTCAGCGGCTGGACATCGGACGACGGCATACAGCTTGCAGATACCAAAGCACAGGAAACAACCTTTACCATGCCTGATAAAGCGGTAACCGTAACCGCAAACTGGACAAAAACCAGTGGAAGTTCCGGAGGCGGAGGCGGCGGAACAACTCGCTATACCATATCGTTTGAAACAAACGGCGGCAGCAAGATTGCAAATCAGACCGTTACAAGAAACAGCGTTATAAAAGAGCCGACAGCGCCGACAAAAGAAAACTTTGATTTTGACGGTTGGTACTCGGATAAAGAACTCAAAATCAAGTACGATTTTTCCGAAAAGGTAACAAAGAGTTTTACTCTCTATGCAAAGTGGACGGAAAAGGATAATGGCAGCACAACACCGGACGGCGAATGGAAGAATCCGTTTGCCGACATTCACAAAAACGACTGGTTCTATGATTCGGTGAAATACGCATACGAAAATGACTTGATGAAGGGTGTATCAAACACGGAATTTGCACCGGACAGCGATGTTACCAGAGCGATGTTTGTAACGGTTATCTACCGTATGGAAAAAGAGCCGCAGACAGCCGCAGCCGCCTTCATTGACATAGAAAGCGGAAGCTATTATGAAAAGGCTGTTGCGTGGGCAAATGCAAACGGTATTGTTTCGGGTATTTCCCAAGAGCATTTTGCTCCGAACGAGCCTATTACCCGTGAACAGATGGCGGCAATTATCTATCGCTATGCAACATTCAAGGGATATGACATAACAACAAGCGGCAGCACAGCCTATACGGACAACAGCGACATTTCGGACTATGCAAAGGACGCCGTAATATGGGCGGCTGAAAAATCCGTTATGACAGGCAATACAGACGGAAGCTTTGCACCGCAGGCAAATACAACAAGAGCACAGGCAGCCGCAGTATTTATGCGTATGATAGAAAACTTAAAATAAATCTTAAAACCGCTCTGTTAAAATGAGGACAAAAGGCGGAATATAAGACCGCCCGGTATAGAGGCAAACGCCTTTATTGCCGGGCGGCTTTTTTTCTTTTTAATATGCCCTGATATTTTTTTCTGTTTTTTAATTTCTGCATTCGCACCGTTTAAAATTCAATTACGGCTGCTTCATACGGGCGAAGTGTACTTTCGGGCGGTGAATTGTAGTTTGACAGCAAAAGCGTTCCGTTCATGTCCAAATGGGTATGTACGTTTTTATCCGTGTAATTGCACACTACACGCATACGTTTACCCTCATATATGCGGTCATATGCACATATATCATCATTTTCGGGGAGCATAACAAAGCTGCCGTATATAAATATATCATGATTTTTTCGCATAGCAATAAGCTTTTTATAAAAATTCAGTACTGAATTTTTATCCTGCATTTCCGCGGCTGCATTAATCTCCGAATAGTTGCCGTTTACGCCTATCCAAGGCGTACCGCGCGTAAATCCTGCATTTTCGGAAGAATCCCACTGCATTGGCGTACGTGCATTATCTCTGCTGCCTGCACGCACTTTTTCGAGAATATTTTCGTCCGATATTCCTTGTTCCTTGCGTTCTTTATACATATTAAGTGTTTCTATGTCACGGCATTCGTCAATGGATTTAAAGTATGCGTTTGTCATTCCAAGCTCCTCGCCTTGGAAAATAAAAGGAGTACCCTGCATACAGTACATCATAACGGCAAGCATTTTGGCGCTTTGTACACGGTATTCGCCGTCATTTCCAAAGGTAGAAACAACTCTTGGTATATCGTGATTGTTCCAGAAAAGCGTGTTTCTGCCGCAATCGTGCATTGCGGTTTGCCATTTGTTCATAAGATTTTTCAAATCCGAGAGATTAACCTTTTTCGGATTCCACTTATTTCCGCGCAAACCTATATGTTCAAACTGAAAAACCATACTCAGCTCATGCCTTTCGGGCGCACAGTACAGTTTTGCTATGTCCGTATCGGCTGCCCAACATTCACCGACGGTAAATAAATCATTTCTGCCGAATGTTTCGGCGTTCATTTCCTGCAAATATTTATGCAGCATAGGGCCGTTGGCTGTTATTTTTTCCAGCGGTTTTTTACCTATATATTCAATTACGTCCATGCGGAATCCGCCGATTCCTTTGTCAATCCAGAAATTCATCATATCATAAATATCACGGCGCAATCGGGGATTTTCCCAGTTAAGGTCAGGCTGTTTTTTGCTGAAAAGATGTAGATAATATTGCCCCGACGTTTCATCAAATTCCCATGCGCTGCCGCCGAAGGTGGAGCGAATATCATTTGGAACGCCTCCGTTTACAGGATCTGCCCACACATAATAATCGCGATATGGATTATCTTTGCCTTTTTTTGCCTCAACAAACCACTTATGCTCATCGGAAGTATGGTTTACAACAAGATCCATAACTATTTTTATACCGCGTTTGTCTGCTTCCGAAATAAGCCGTTCAAGATCCTCCATTGTTCCGGCTTCAGGGTTGATATTATAGTAATCGCTTATATCATAACCGTTATCATCCTGCGGAGAACAGTATACGGGACATATCCATATAATATCCGCACCGAGATGTTTTATATAGTCAAGCTTTTCCGTTATGCCGTTTATATCGCCGATTCCGTCGTTGTTTGTATCGCAGAAACTTTTGGGATATATCTGATATACCACGCTGTTCTGCCACCAATGTTTTTCCATACGTTTCAACTCCTAATCTAAAATTGACTACATTGTAGCAAACGCTATGATTTATGTCAACATATATATTTAAACAAATATAATTTTCAAAGAAAAACCTAAAATTAGCTTATAGTGAATTTGTATACAAAATTGTAAAATATATATTAAGAATATGTATAATTTTTATTACTTTATATGGAAACAGGAGGCATTTATGAAAAGGATTATAAATCTGGCGGTAATCGGAATAATTGCCGTTGCCGGAAATGTTCAGGCGCAGACAATAAAAGAGGATTTTGATAACGGAGTTTCAAGCTTCGGAATTGCTTACAGTGCACGCTATGACACAAAACTTCCGGAAATTTTTCCTGAAACGGAATATGTATACGGCGGAGCGGTATCAATGGAAATGATACCGATGGGGACGTTGCCATACAATAAAAGTGCTTCCGGAAAATATTTTAAATATCAGGGGGTTTACAGCGGAGAATACGCCGTGACAGAAAAAAACGGCATATACAGCACATCTGCCTGCGTCATGACAAAGGGCAGTAATGTAAAAATGAAGTATATCGTTATGAATAACAATGATATTATATCAGTATCAAAGGAATATGAGCTTTTGCCGTCCATGTGGCTTAATGCGGAGTATACGTTTAAAGCTGATTCGGATTCCGATAAAAACAAGATAATTCTTGCATTCTATTCAACGTCAAAAAATTCATCATCGGAAAGCATATATATTGATGATTTTATGTTCAGAGATTCTTACATAAAATCAGACGGCTGGAAAAACACTTCGGGGAGCATTACCTCAAACGGCGGAGAAACGATATTTACCGCTTCTGATTTCAAAAACTACAATGAACTGACATATACAATAAATAAATCAGAGCTGCCGGAGGGGAAAACGGCGCTTTCGGGAAAAATATCATCGGATATGGAAGATACATATATAAAAATGTCATGTGATGAAATTGAAAATCAAATCGTCACATATCATATCGGAAAGAATGAAACGGTAAGTGCGGCATTTGCACTGGATTCATCAAAGGTACAAGGTGATACGCTGACGTTCAGAATCGGATTTGCCGGAAAGGCATCGGAAACCGGTACCGTAACAATGTCGGACTTTGATATACGCGGTATGGATACGCTTATAGATATAAGACAGGAAAACGGAAAGCTTGTTATAAGCGGCAATTTAAAAACCGGAAACGAAAACAGAAACATTACGTTAAAGTCAGATATGTTCGGGGATACGGGAGTGATTGCAAAAAGTGACGGCAGCTACCGAACCGAGAAAAATGCGTCGGATATAAACGCACAGTACGGTATGATTAATGTGAAGCTTTACGGTGCGGCAGGTTATCCGAACGAATTTATCGAAACAAGCGGTTATTATGTAAGTGATGAATACAGAAACACCGTTACCGATGCGGTGAAAAAGTGTACGGATACAAGCGCACTCAGAACGGCGCTGAACGATGAGGTTTTAAACAATCTCGAAATACTCAAAGACCCTATTTTCAGAAAAACGGAGTCGGAAAAAGCCGTAAATATGATAACGCCGCAAAAAATCACATCATATGAGGATTTGGAAAACGGAGTGTTCGGAGCGGCTTGTCTGTGTGCGGCGGAGAGCGGAAACGAAAACATTTACGAGCTTTTAAAAAGCTACGAAAAATATATAACAAATATCGGCAAAGCATATGAGGATTTATTTAAAGCGACAAAACAGAACGAATTTAACGAAATATATTCGGGATTTGACGTAAAGGCTGAAAATACGGATGATTTTGTTAAGAAAATTGCATGGACTCTTGTAAAAAATAAGGTAAAAGGCAGCAGCAATTATTCGGAGGGAATGTCTTTTGTGAAAAAGTATGCCGATGAACTCGGATTGAATTTAACGGTATATAAACAGATAGAATCCACAAGCAAGGGACAAAATGCGGCGTTGCAATTTGTAAATTATCTGAAAAGCGAAACCGATTATACAAAAGCGCAGAACAAGCTTAATTCACTGTGTACAAAAAGCGCCGATAATCCGGGCGGCGGCAGCAGCGGCGGTTCGGGTTCGTCAAAACCGTCGGGCGGATTTGTAGAATGGGGACAGGAAACGAAACCGTCAGACAGTACGGAAAATACAGAATATAAATTTTCGGATATTGACGGAGTAAAGTGGGCGGAACAAAGTATATACACACTTTTGGATAAGGGTATTATCAGCGAAAATGATGAAAAGCTGTTTTATCCGTCAAGACAGATAACTCGGGCGGAATTTGCAAAAATGACGGCGGTAATGCTGGGAATCAAGGCGTCTCTGTCCGACAGTGTATTTGCGGACGTAAGCAGCGGCGACTGGTACTTTGAATACGTAACGGCTTTGTATGAAAAGGGAATTATAAACGGCACGGACGAGAACCATTTTTCGCCGGAAAGCGATGTATCAAGGCAGGATATATGTGTAATTCTGTCAAGAGCGTTTGGACTGACAGGCAGCGTGGAAAACGATTTTGCGGACGCAGACAAAATTGCCGATTATGCAAGGGAAGCCGTTGCGGCAATGAAGAAATCGGGAATTGTGGGCGGCTATGAAGATAATACATTCAGACCGGAGAACGGAGCTACGAGAGCGGAAACCGCAAAAATACTTTGCGGCATAATGAATAACGGAGGGACAGTTAGATGAAGAAAATAATCAGCATTGCGGCTGCTGCAGCAATAATAACCGGAATATTTTCGATGCGTGCTTTTGCTGCGGAGGAAAATGCGGAATTTGACAAGAATGTCAGCAAGTACAATGCGCTTGAAATAACCGATATTGATATTTCACAAACATCGGTAAAACCCGACGTATACGTTACCCGAAGCGAATTTGCGGATATAGCGGCAAGACTGATGTATGCGGATTTTAAGAGCATAAGTGATGAACCGACGGGTGATTTGGGCAAGAATGACAAGGGTATTATATATCTGCACAGCGTCGGCATAATGAACGGAAACGGAAACGGTGAATATGAGCCGGACAGGAATATAAAAATAACCGAAGCCGTAAAAATACTGTCCGCAGCGGCTGGGTATACCGCGGCGGCAGAGGCGGACGGCGGTTTTAAAGATGGATATATGGGTCTGGCGTCAAGGCTTGGGCTGCTTGACGGCACAAGTCTGACAACGGACGAAATAACATATTCCGATTTATTCAAAATACTTGATAATTTCATCGAGACAAACGTAATGGAAAAAACAAGCAGCGGCTATACCGCAAACGACACGGTAACAGCGCTCGAAAAATATAAAAAGATACGCCGTGCAACGGGAATTGAAGAAACGTGCGGAGCCGCATCAATATATTCATATGACGGAAAAGGCAAGGACACTGCGGTGATAGACGGCGAAGAATTTAATATCGGTGAGGTTGACTGTTCGGACTATGTGGGAATGAGAGTGGAGTATTATTATTCTTATGCCGACGATGAGAATATTCTCGTATATGTGTCGCCTTATAAGAATCGGACTGTAACAATTATGCACCCCGATATAATCTCTTTTGAGAATGGGGAATATACATATCAGGCGGAAAATTCAAAGCAGAAAACAATACGCATTTCCGACAAAACAACGTATATGTACAACGGAAGACGAGCGGAAGCGCCGGAAAACTTTATTCCCGACTGCGGATATATTACGTTTATCGACAATAATAATGACGGACAATATGAAGTGCTTAACATTGTCAATCGGGAGATTGTTATAGCATCCTCCGTAATCACGGCTGATATGAAGATTACCGACAAATTCAATGCCGAATATAATATAAATCTTGATTCAAGCAAATGTGACGGTTATGAGATTTATACCAAGGATAATCAAAAAACGGATTTGTCGGGAATAAATGCAAATGACATTTTGGAGATAGAAAAAACAATTGCGGAAAGACCGTTTATAAAAATAACTGTTGTAAACAGTTCTGTATCGGGAAAAATAGAGAGTATAGACGGAAATACCGCAGACGGGCAAACAGCGGTTATCGGCGGCGCATCGTATCGGATAGGAAAAAGATTTTACGATGCAGTGAAAAACAGTGAGGTTAAGACAGCTTTTGAAGCAGGAAAAGAATGTATAGTATATCTTAACTCGATGAATGAAATTATTTATGCGTCAAGTGAGTACAGTACAGATTACCGTTTGGGATTTACGGTTAAATATTTTATGAGCGATGACGGTAACGATGTTATTGCGAGGATATTTGACGAGGGCGGAACTGTCGAAAATCTGATGTTTGCGTCGGGCGTAAAAACGGACAGCGGCAGAATAAAATCCAAAAATATCGGGATAAATACATTTCCGCTAAACAGCCTTATAAAATACAAAACAAATATAGCGGGAGAAATCACGGAGCTGTATTGTCCATCCGAGCAGTCAACATTGCTTAAAACGGTATGTACGGGAGAAAGCTTTTACAGAAATACGGTTCTCGGAAGAATTTTCGCACGGAAGGAAAGCAGCAGCGTAATAAGCTGCGCGGTGGATGGCAAAGCAAAGATATTTTATTTGCCGTCGGGGTATGACAAAAACGGCAATGCGGAGGATTTCAGCGTTTTAACCGCCGGGCAGCTTGTTATGTGGAGATCATACAATGTGCTTGCCTGCAATACAAAAGGCGAGTCAGGATATACCGATGCCGCAGTGGTGTATTCATCGGAAAAGTACGGCTATTCCGACAATTCAAAGCGTAAGCCTGCGCTTATAAATTCAATATACGAAAAACTGAGCGATGACGGCGAAGTACGTACCGCAATGACTGTTCTCATGAACGGCAGTGAAAACACGGTGGAAATAGACGATATGCGTACGGGCGATAAAACGAGTCTGCCGTTTAATGAGGGAGATGTTATTTATTTTGCGCCGGCATCGGACGGACGCTTTAAGCTGGGTGATAACAATTCAAATTATAATCTGCTTGTAAAGCGTGACGGCGCCGGTTTTACCTTTGAGGCTTCGGGCTACAAGTACAGCAAGAATAATTTCAGCGAGGACGGAATCGCAAGATTCGGAACGGTATATGACACGGGTTCAGGGTATATATTGCTGAATCCTTTGAACAATACGTCCGATGAAAGTACGGTTGAAAGAATAAATCTTACGGCATCATCCGCATATGTGTATATTTATGATACGGAAAACAAAGAGTACAGAATAGGAAATCCGGAGGAAGCAATCGGATATAAAAACGATAAGACGGGATATTCTTCGGCATATGTATTTGTAAATTACGAGTATGCGATTGTGATTATCTATCCCAATGCTTGAAAGGAATAATTTTAATGATAGAGTTAAAAGACGTTTCAAAAGTATACGGCAGAATACAAGCGCTCGACAATGTAAGTATGAGTATAGAAAAAGGCGGTATTACAGGCTTTATAGGGCCTAACGGCGCAGGAAAAACAACCGTAATGAACATCATTTCCGGCTGTATAGGAATGACGTCGGGCAGATGCGTGATTGACGGTGCTGATATTACCGCAGGTAAAGAGGTAAGAAAGAAAATAGGCTATCTGCCGGAAATTCCGCCGCTGTATGGCGCATTCAGCGTTTACGAATATCTTTCATGTATGTTTGACATAAAGGGCATAAAGCTTGATAAAAAGCGTCACATACTCGAAATAGCCGAAAAAACGGGTATTTCGGAGGCACTTGACCGCAGCTGCAAAAATCTATCCAAGGGATATAAGCAGCGAACAGGCATTGCTTATGCAATGATAGGTTATCCTGATTATATAATTCTGGACGAACCGACAAGCGGACTTGACCCAAAGCAGAAGCACGATATGCTGAATTTCATAAAGGATATAAAAAAGGATTGCGGCATATTGCTCAGTTCACATATTTTGTCCGAAATAGACGCCGTATGCGATAAGATTATCATGATAGATAAAGGAAAAATCGTCCGAACTGCGCAGAAAACAGCCGAACAAGGTGCGTTAAGATACGAATACAGAATAAGAGGAGCAGCCGCCGGAGTGATGAGTGTTTTAAAAAGCTGTCGGGGCATAATAAGCGCAAACCGTATCGGTGAGGATTTGTATGTCATAGAAATGTCTGAAAGCGGTATGGAAAATCTGTTCTATACGCTTGCCGAAAATCGGCTGCTTATATTAAGTCAGAGACCGTATAAAAGAAATATTGAGGAAATATTTCTTGAAGCGGTTGACGGTGGTGAAAAGGGTAAGAAAACATGAAAGCAATTTACAAAAAAGAAATGAAAGCGTTTTTCTGTACGGCATCGGGATTTGTGTATATCGGAGTATATCTGTTAATTTATTCGTGCTTTTTTATAATTTATAACGTGCTCGGCGATAATGCGGATATAGGGACTCTGCTGGATAATATTACCGTTTCATTTGTGCTGCTTATTCCGATACTGACGATGCGGCTGTTCGCAGAGGAAAAGCAAGCGGGAACGGATAAAATATATTTGTCAGCGCCGCTTGATGCATGGGAAATAGTTATGGGAAAATATCTTGCGGCATTTACGGTGTTTCTCATTCCTCAGCTTGCACCGCTTGTATCGGGAATTATCATGGTTATACTTCACGGGCAGACAGTTGCCGAAATATTTGCGGTTATGACGGGATATGTGCTGGTGGGAGCGGCATTTATTGCAGTGGGAATGTTTGTATCGGCAGTGACCGAAAAACAGCTTATATCCGCAATAATTTCATTTGCGGTATGCCTTGCGCTTTATATGTCGGATATGATATTTTCGGCATTTGGCGGAACGTTTATGGAAAAGATAGTAAAGCTTACGGCATTGACGGACTATTATAAAAATTTTACGGCCGGAATATTTGATTGTACCGCAGTTATCTATTTTATAAGCTTTTCGGCATTGTTTATAATATTTACAATACTGAAAACGGAAAGCGAGAGGTGCGGCTGATGAATAAAAATAAACTTGCAATCGCAGTCACTGCCGCTGCGTGTACTGCCGTATTTGTATTGTGTAATCTGACGGTACAGCTGGCGGCGGAAAAGATAAATCTTAGGTTTGACTGCACGGAAAACAAAATATTTCAGCTTTCGGAGCAGACAAAGGATTTTCTTAAAACCGTTGATGAAGACGTAACGTTTTATTATATGACGGATTCCGGTGAAGAATATCCGTACGTAACACAGACGATTGACAGGTATTTAAAGGAATGTAAAAATATAAGGCTTAAAAAGCTGGATATTGTAAAAAATCCGGCGGCGGTGGAGAAATATAAGACAGCCGGCAGTGTTGATAAGGGTACGATAGCAGTTGAAAGCTCAAAGCGGTTCAAGCTTGTAGACCCGGGCGCGGCGCTGATGATTATGACGGGCAATGAAAATGTTTCGGGGAACCTCGGATTTGCGCTTGAAGAAAAGCTTACGAATGCAATTGATTTTGTTATACGCGACAGCAACCCGACAGTAAAATATGCGATAGGTCATAACGGAGTGGATTTCGCAATTCCGGCACAAAAGCTGAGTGATGAAAACATAGCCGTTGAAAGGCTTGACATCGAAAACAGCAGTTTTTCGGCGGAGGATACAGACCTTTTGGTAATATTCGGATTCAGAGAGGATATTTCAAAAAAGGAGGACGAAAAAATCAGAGCATACCTTGACGAAGGCGGAAGCCTGTATATTGCTTTTAATCCGGGGATAGAGTGCGGTGCGGTAAAACAGCTTGCACAAGACTACGGAATAAAGGTAAACAATGATGCCGTGACGGAGGACAGTTTTTCAAACGTCATAAAGAACAATAAGCTGTATCTTCTTGTAAATCCTGTAAGCAATGTGTGTGAAAACCTCAGCCCAAAAGGCTCGCTGCTATTTCCGGCAGCAAGTTCAATAACCCTCGGCGGAGGCGCATATGCCGCGGCGCTTACAAAGGACAGCGCAAAAACACGGGAAATAATAAACGGAAATCTCGGACGCGACACGGGCGGCGGAAAAATCGCATTGGCTGCATTTTCAGAAAATGCAGCCAACGGCTCAAAGCTTTTTGTAACCTCTACGACGCAAGTGTTTAAACCGGAGGATAAGGCAATTTCGGGAATAATGAATTCGTTCGACTATATTAACAGAGAATATTTTGTACAGTGCATGAAATATCTGATTGACGAGGACGGAATGAATATATCCATTGCACCTAAAAGCATAATGAGCAAAAGTCTGCATCTCGGCAGTATGACAAAGCTTGTAATTTCGGGAATATTTATAATCATTCCGATTGCGGCACTCGTATGCGGTCTTTATGTAGGTATCAGGAGGAGAAACCGATGAGATTTCGGGCGGCAGCAGCCGCATGCGCCGCCGCACTTCTTATGGCGGCAGTATATATTGTTGTTGACAGAACACCTGCTGAAAAAGCGGAAAGCAGAGATGTAATTCTTAACTTTTCCGTAAATGATGTAACACGTGCGGAATTTGATTTGAAGGAGAACAGCTATTCGCTTGTAAAAACCGATGGCAAATGGAAAATAGAAAGCATTGACGCAGACACGGACGAAGGTGCGGTAAACGGATTTTTCGGCGACACTCTGCCGATGGAGGGAAAACGCATAAATAATCCCGAGGAGCCGTCGGCTTACGGCTTTGACAATCCGCGTGCAAGAGTGGAGTACACTTTTGCGGACGGTGAGAAAAAGCAGATTACGCTCGGAGCGAATACTCCCTCCGATACGGAGGCGTATGTGACGGACGGAAAAGATATATACACGGTTTATACGCAGGTGAGCAATGCGCTGTCGAATAAGATGTATAGTTTTATTGATAGCTTTATTGCAGGGTATGAATACGAAAAAACAATCAGTCTGGAAATAACCAACAGCACAGGCAGGTATACGCTTTTGCGCAGTAACGGTAAATGGACATATGCCGAAACAGGGCAGCCTGCTGATGAATTTCAGATAAAATCAAAAATCACAAGGTATCTCGGCGGTATATATATGCTTAAATGCTATGTGAAAAATGATGAAAATATGCAAAAATACGGATTTGACCAAAGCAGCGGCAGTTTAAAGATAAAGCTTTCGGATAATACGGAATCCGAAATACGGACGGGCATGACCGATGAAAATGAATTGTATATAACCATAGATGAAAAACCGTTTATATACTGCGTGGACGGCAGCTGCTTCAGCTTTTTGACAGGTGACGAAGAACGGCAGAGAATAGACAGATACGGAAAGGAATGATTTGATGAGAAGAAAATTAAGCGTTTTTCTGGCGGCAATTATGCTTGCTGCGGCAATACCGAATACGGCTTTTGCCGACAATACATATGAAATTTACAACGAAACATATGAGGACGGTACATTCAATTTTGTTTCCGATAAGGCGGAAATCAAGGTGTCTGACGGAGGAAAAGAGGGCAGCTGTCTATTCATGAGCAGATACGAAAATGAGGAAGACGCTCCGCGTATGAAGCTTAAAAATCTGAGCAGAAAGTCAAAGGCGGAAATATCCGTATCGTTAAAAGCGCAGTCGGGCAGCGCCGATGCAAGTTTAGCTGCGTATATTACCGAAAACGGCAGAACAAAACAGTATATTATTGCAAAAGGCAGAATAACGGACAGCAAATGGACGGAGCTTAAAGGCAAAATGATGCCTCGCCTTAAAAACACATCGGGAACGATAGAGCTTGCACTGATATGCCGAAACGACAGCGGATACAGCGGTGTGTATGCCGATAATCTCGTTGTTACGGCGGACAGAAAACCATTGGCGGAGTATAAACCTGTTGAAGATATAGAGAAAACAGGTGTGTATACCGTAAGAACAAGCTTTGAAACGGGAACGCTCGAGCGTCTTGAACGCGTAAATGCGGAATTTGCGATAACCGATGAAGTCCCGGCACACACGGGAACAAAATGCCTTAAAATATCAAACAGAACAGAAAGCAACGGTACGCTTTTGGTATATCTTACGGGTGTTGACCCTGACGCGACAGTGAATGTAAGCTGTTGGGCAAGAAATATGGACGGCGATTCAAACCGCAGTTATCTTTGGCAGGGAATGATACCGACGGCGGAAAAAAGGCTCTGGCCGAATTTGGGCAGCTGGGCAAAGGGTACGGACGACGGCTGGGTAAAGGTTGAGGGTAAAATAAAACTCAGCGATTATACTCTTGCAGGAACACCGTTTTTCCAGATAGTAGCAACGGACGATACGGGCTGGTTTGATTTTTATGTTGACGATTTGATCGTAACGGCGGATAAGCCCGGCGCATTTTATGACGATATGGATTATGCGCCGTCATCGCAGAGCAATCCGCTGATTTCATCATCGGCATATGAGCTTCCTCCGACAGACGAGGGGATAGAAAATGACATTCCCGCTCTGAAAGATGTGTTTAAGGATTATTTTAAAATCGGCGCCTGCGTAATGAATTCCAAGGAAAGCGATACAACGAGATACGGACAGCTTCTTAAAAAGCACTTCAATTCATTTGTATCGAACGGATATTTTCATCCCGGTGAAATTCTGAATACATCCGACTTTAACAATTACCGTTTTGCACCCGTGGATTTGCTTATGGATTTTGCATACAGAAACGGTGTTACCGACGTAGTCGGTCATGCGCTTAACTGGGAGCGTGCAGGCTCAAGAAAATATGCAAGAGATGCAAACGGAAACCGCCTTTCGAGAGACGCGGCATTGAAATGGTTAAAGGAATATATCACGAGAGTTATGACCCACTGTGAAGGTGACGGCCCTGCCGATGAATATGTAAAGGGACTGGATTATTCGCAGTGGCATATAGACACGTGGGACGTGGTGAATGAAGCGGTTCTCAATTCAAACGGATATGATGATGAAAGCGGCAAGGTGAATTACGTTAATACAGATACATGGATGAATATACTGGGTGAGGAATACGTTGACTATACCTTTAAATTTGCCGATGAAACGGGATATGACAACGTAAATCTGCGGTATAACGACTACAACAGCCAGCTTTTGCAAAAACGCAAGGGCGTGTATCATCTTGTTAAAAATCTGAAAGAAAAAGGACTTCGCGTAGACAAAATCGGACTTCAATCGCATTTCATGTCGGATTTTGTTGTAATGGAGGAATATGAGGACGCACTTAAAATGTATTCTTCGCTCGGAGTGAGACTTGACGTTACGGAGCTTGATATAAGAGCGCTTAACGCAAAGGAAAAAAAATCGGGGCAGAATCCTTTTGCAAAAGGAATTACCAAGGAACGCGAATATGACCAGGCGGATATATATGCGGAATTGTTTAATCTTTATCGCGAATATAAGGATAATGTGGACAGAGTGAATTTCTGGACATTTTATGACGGTGAAGCATGGTGGAATGAGGAAAACTATCAGAAAACGGAGTTTTCGGGAATATTTGACCGTGCATATAAGGCAAAGCCGCTGTACTGGGCAATTGTAGATCCCGATAAGTATTACGCATCAATTGATGAGGATACCGATAAGCCCCGTATAAGGATAAATAATGTTATGCTCGGCGGTGAGAACAGAGCCGATGCCTTTAATGAAAACGGAATTATCTATTCTGAGGCGGAGGAACTTTTAAAAGGACTTGGAGCGTCGGTAAAGCGGATAGGGAACAGTATATATTTTATAAGGGGAGATTTATACGGAGAAATCCTTGCCGATGAAAAAATACTTAATACAGGCTTTAAACAGCTTGACAGTAATTTTGAAACAATAGAAAGGGACGGAAAAATATATGTTCCGGTAAAGAAAACCGCGGAGGCAGCTGGAATGTATGTGAAAATTAAGGAACACCGCAATATGGCTGTTATTTTAGACAGCAATCAGCAGCCAAGCTATTAATCGTGAAAGGAATGTACATAATATGAAAAAACGCCTTAAATCAATTATATGTATCGCCGCGCTTATTGCTGCGGTAAGTACGCAGGCATTTGCGGCGGCAGGTGATACTGTGCTTCTCGGAGTAACTCCGTCAAAGCCTGTGATAGACTCATCTTTAAGCGATACGGCGCCGGACTGGCAGGAAAGCGAAGCCGTGAACGGTGTTGAAACAAATGCAGGAAATGCAATATTTAAAAATACGGTAAAAAACGGCTCGGTTTACTGTGATTTTGAAAACAGTGCGGAAGTCGGCAGCGGCGGTACGCGCGGCGTATGGGCAGGCGGAACAACCGACCGTTCGCCGGAAATAATACCGATAGATGAGGTTGAATACATCAACTCGGTAATGAAAGAAAGTAATCCCGACAGTGCATCGGCACAGCCGGACGGCTCTGCGCCGGGCGATATTCCTGTTCCGGGAAAATCGTGTCTGCAAATAGTAAACGGCACAAGTAAGTGGATAATGCACTTTGCATTGCGTATAAAGCTTTCAGAGAACGACATAAAGGCAGGACAGCCGTATAAGCTTAAGTTTTCGGCTATGGGCAATTCCTTAAACCGCGGTGTATGGGCTGATTTCAGACCGTATTCGGACGGCGAAATGTTGGGCGAGGGTAATCCGGTACCGTGGACTGCCGCAAGAGATTTGTTTGATTCGGACGCCAATCCGCTCAAACCGTGTGATGCAATGATAACAAAGGCATGGAATAGCTATGAAATTGATATAACTCCCGAAAAATCAAGCTTTAACAGCAGCGGTTATACTACCTTGTGGCTGGTTATACATAACATGAACGCATATGATTCGAGCTTTACGTATCAGTATTTGTATCCAAACGAGAGAATTTATTTTGATAACATAAGCCTTGTTCCGGCGGGCGACGAGGAAACGGCAAAATTCAGTTTCAGCTGTGAAACAGAGGGGGCGGACGGCGATACAATAACGGCAGAGGCGGTTGTTGACGGAAACAGACGGCTGTTTGCGGCGTCGGGAGTATGCGCAGGCGGCAAAACAGTGATTTCTAAGGATTTTACCATGAAAAGTGATGATGAAATAGTAGTCGGAGATGATAGGTTCACAACCTCTGCGGATACAGACGGGCGCATAAAGCTCAGGATATTCTCGGACGGCGGCAATTTTAAGGTAAAAAATGTGTCGATGTCAAAGGACATTGATTCGTTTGACACAAGACCACTGGCGGTTAAATACAGAATATTCAGCAAAAACGGCGGCAGCGTTAAAATAAACGATATTGCCGGAAACGGCGGTACGTACAGTATGGAATTGAAAAAGGGTACGGGTGATTATGTAAGATTTTTCGGCGAAGCCGACACCGGCAGCACAAAGTTTGAAATAACCGATGCAAACGGTGAAAGAGCCGGGGGAAAAACATATAATCTCGTAAAATTTTTCAGAAACGGTGCGGAGCTTGATTATACTTCGCCGGAACTGTTAAAGGAACTGGGTTCGGGACGCTATTACATGGAATTTGACATGGAGCAGGATATTTACAATACTCCCGTTACGCTGACATACTGCGGCGCGCAGAGTAAGGTTACTCTTGACGGCTGGGGAACATACGGTGCGGAATTTGATATTAACGCGGAAAATATCACGGATAATACCGAGGTAATATGCAGCAGTGACGATATAAAGCTTACAAATATAACGCTCAAAAAGACGTTTGACAGATAAGGAGGCGTATATGAAAAAGATAATTCTTTCGCTCTGTGCATTGCTGATTATGCCAAAACTGTGTCATGCGGCGCTGATATACGATATTGATATAAATTCCGTCTGGACGAACGTTAACAGCAATTACGGAGACGAACTGAAAAATCCTGTTGAGCATGAGAACGGAATGAGAACTTCTCAAATGGATTTTACATATAACATCTCCGAAATGGCGCAGGGTGCACAAACGGCAGCATCAGTTTATAATTCGGAGGGAAAGCTCATAAGCGCGGCAGTGGCAAATCCGCAGAAGAACGGCGAAAAATACACATCCTCCTGCCGCATAAGCGTACCCGAAAAGGAAGAATACAGTGTAAAAACGATGTTATGGGATTCGCATATGAAGCCGATAGGCGAAAGCACGATATTTTCGGACAACGAATTTAAAGCAATTACGCGCTATAAGGTGCAGACAATGCCGGAAAACGGAAAATATATGCGCCGAGCGACATTTGAATACGATACATATGATATGATGCAGCCGATTTCAAGCTCATCAGCAGTTATTGAACGCTGTGACAACATTGTTCCGAACAGTGGAAACTACTGCATGAAGGTAAGCAAGAGAACCGCATCATCCGCAACCTTGAAAATGCTTGCGGATGATGCTGACAAAACATCAACCTTGTCGGCAAGCTGTTATGTAAGGAATATACGCACAAGTCAGAATGTGACATTTTACTTGCAGGCGGAAATCCCAACAAAGTCTAAGACATATTATGTTGATTTTACAAAGGTAAGCGCCAGAGGAACGGCTTGGACAAAAATCAGTGCGGAGCTGGATTTGTCGAAATACTCGGATATTACGGGCGATGTCAGCTTCAAGGTGATGAACGGCACGGCGTCATATACCGACTTTTATGCTGATGATTTTGTGATAACGTCGGATAAGGACGGCAGCGCTTACAGTGATGAATGTATACAAGAGCCGGTGCAGCTTGCGGAAAACGGAAAATATACAATTCGCCAGACTTTTGAGAAGTCTACCTTCGGAAAAATATCGGTTAATTCGACGGCGGATTATTTCACATCGGACAGTATCACTCCGCACAGCGGAAAAAAATCACTCATGGTTACAAACCGTATTGAGTCGGACGGTACACTAATGATTTACCTTGACAATATTGACAAAAAATCTGTTGTAAATATTGAATGTTGGGTAAGAAACAAGAGCGGTGACGAAATACGCAGTTATGGCTGGCAGGCGAAAATTCCGACCGCCGAAAAAAACTACTGGATAGATGCCGGAGCTCATGAGACCGCATCGGATAAAGGCTGGAAAAAGATAACGGGGCGGATAGACCTTTCAAAGTACGATGTAACCGACACTCCCATGCTGCAAATTGTAGCTACCGGAACGGGAAACGAGTATTTTACATTCTATGCGGACGACCTTTTTGTAAGCGCCGATACATCGGGAGAATTGTATGATGATATGACGTATACCGAACCTGTGCGTGATGAATCAATTTCCGAAACACCTAACAGGGTTTCGACCGAATACCGTGAATTTGAAAATGATATACCGTCGTTAAAAGATGTGTATAAGGATTATTTCAAAATAGGCGCGTGTATACCTAATTACCGACAGTCGGACGTAACACGTTACGGTCAGCTTATTAAAAAGCATTTTAATTCGGTATTGTCGGACGGACTGTTCCAGATGTGCGAGATTCTGCCGGACAGCAGCAGGCTTACCGAATACGATTTTGCACCTGCCGATAAGCTTATGGATTTTGCTGTAAGAAACGGTATGGAGGATATAACCGCGCACTGCCTTGTGTGGGAAACGGGGATATATAAAAAATACTGTCAGGAAAACGGAAAATTCAAAAGCCGCGACACAATGCTTGCATTTCTTAAAGAATACATAACAAAGGTCATGCGCCATTTTGAGGGCGACGGCGAAGCAAGTGAGTACACAACGGGCCGTGATACGTCAAACTGGCATATAAACGCATGGAATGTTGTAAACGAAGCGATTGACTGCGTAGACGGCAGCGGAAAGCTGCAATATGTAAATAAAGGAGCGTTTATAAACTGTATCGGTACTGATTATGTGGACTATGCGTTCAAATACGCAGAAGAAACGGGATATGACGATATTGAACTGCGGTATAACGATTACAATGAACAGGAGGAAGGACGTTCAAAAGCAATTTATATGCTTGTGAAAAATCTCAAAAGCAACGGCAGACGTGTTGATGCGGTCGGCTTGCAGTCGCATTATTATTCGGACAGTTCACCTGTGGAGGGTGTGAGGAAAACGTTTGACAGGCTTTCCTCTCTCGGCGTCAAAACCGACATTACGGAGCTTGATATTCAGGCGTATACTATGGATCAGCTGGAAAACGGCAAGGCACTGTATGAGGACGGTATACCAAAAAGCGTAGAGTACAGACAGACGAGGATATACGAGGATTTGTTCAAACTTTACAAGGAATACAGCAGCAGTATAGACCGTGTGACATTCTGGAGTATAGACGACAGATATTCGTATTTTAACAGAGCATGGTTTAATAAAACGGAATATGCCGGAATATTTGACCGTGATTTCCGTGCAAAGCCGCAGTATTGGGCAATAGCGGACAGTGATGAGCTGCGCCGCAGATACGGTGAATACGGCAGTTATGCGGATATGAAATGGGATTTTGAGGACGAAAGCGATATATCGGTAAACGGTGATAACGGTAAATGGACATATGCGTTTGCGGATCACGATAATCGGGATATAAAAATTAATCCTGAGATTACGGAGCTTGGTAATGTATCAAAAAGCTGTGAATTCGGCTCAACGCGTCCGTATACACAGGACGAGGTTTACTACGGTGCGGACGTAAAAAGCAGCGGCAGTACAAAATGTGCCGTTATTCCGAATGACAGCGGCAAACGCTTCATGACGGCAAATGGAATGAAAGTAAGCCTTTCGGATAAACAGCTTATTCCGGGCAGAAAGTATAAGCTTACGTTTTATGTCATGGACAACCATACATCGAGAGGTATTCATGCAAAGCTGCTGCCGAAAAGCGAAACGGAATATTATCTGTCGCACGATGATAAGATTCCGTGGCTGCACACGGGCAGCATGGATGTATACGACGCAATCACAAGCACTCATTGGGCAAAGCAGGAGATTATTATTTCCCCGTCGGAGGCAGAGTTCGATTCGAACGGTTATACAAATCTGTACCTGGTGTTCACGCGTAATCCGATAAAAACCGCTGACGGATATATGCAGGATATATGCCCCGGTGAAATGTTCTATATAGACGACATAAGAATTGATGAACTGACATCGGTAAACAATATGAACTGGACGTTTGACAACACAAGTGATTACAGCGAATACCCCGAGCTGGGAAAATGGACATATGCAACGCGTGACGACCACAACGGCTATTATAATTTGCAGCCGGAATTTCGTTATAATGCTGAAAAGCGCAATATCGAGTATATAAAACGTGTTCCCGGCTATGGAACAATCGACAAAAATCCCGATGATTGGAGCCCCAATGGCGACAGATGTGCGGTTATAAGAAATGCCTATACATATGACGGTGCGCGGAACTGGCCGGCAAAAATGGGTATAAAGGTCAAGCTTTCAAAGGAACAGCTTACCGCGGGCAAGACGTATAAAATAAGCTTTTACGGTCTTACGAACAATGCGCCGATAGGAGTGTATTTTAAGCTCAGACCGTTCGGCGAAAGCGGCACAAGCGCGTATTACGAAAGCGGAAAAGCAATACCGTGGATTGACATTTATGCCGATAACGGTGCGGCAATGGTAAGCCAAGACTGTACGCTGAATCAGCATTGGGAGAAGCACACATACAGCTTTACACCGCAGAAAAGCGATTTTGATGAAAACGGTTATACGAATTTATGGCTGATTGCAGCTCCGGGCGAATTACGGTATAAGGATTCGGACGGTTATCACACCGCCACAAATACACCCGGCACGAAGGTGTATATAGATGATTTGTCAATTACAGAGGTATCAGCACAGTAAAAAGCTCTCTCTATCTGCATTTGAGCATGATCGTGCATATACAGACGGTCATGCTCAAAATCAAAAAAAAGTATGAAAAGGGCAAAATGCTCTTTCAATAAAAAATAAAAAAATGGAGGTATTAAAAAATGTTAAACAAAAAAATCGGTATGCCTGCATTGCTTGCGGCTGTGGGAATGTCGTCGATGATGGCGGCATCGGCACTTGCGGCGGATACGGACAGTTTCTATCTCACAAGCAATTTATCACTTGCCGGAACGGACGGAAATATCACGGCAAGCCTGAATCTCGATTATGACGGCTTCGGTTATGATTTGAGAGGAGCAAAGTCACTCACTGCCGTGTACAACGGTGACGGAACGTTAAGAAGTGTTAATATGGGTAATCTGAGCCAGTCGTCAACAAATGTTTCTTATGACGTGTCCATACCGTCAAACGGTGATTTCAGTATCGGATTTTACACATGGAAGATAAACAATATGACAACTGTGTGTGATGAAGTAAAAATGACCGCAGATGAATTTATGAAAAATTCATCGTTCGGCTGGGATTTTGAAAGCGGCAGCGATGTAGATAATGACAAAACGGGCGCTGTCGGCAAATGGACAATGGCAGTATCTCATACAGAAGATGACGGTTCATTAACAAAAGTTTACCCGACGAAAATGAAACTGACAGATGCTATTGATGTTACAAGCTATGCAGACAACGGAACATGGAACTGGGATGAAAGCTACCATTGGTACGGAAAGAACGTTGCAAGCGAGGATGGCGAGTCGTGTATGAAGATACCGGTAAGGAGCTTCAGTACATTTACCGGTGCGAAAGTAAAGCTTCCCAAAACTATTTTGAAGCCCGGGAATACATACAAGCTTACATATTACGGAAAGAGCAGCAACTCGTCAAGACTTGTATGGACGGATCTTACGCCTGCGGGAAGCGTTACGGCAAGAGGTGCGGTTGATGCGACATGGTTTGACAACGCATGGAGAGAAAAGAAATCTCCGGCGGAACTCATAACAAGCTACTGGACGCAGAAAGAAATTACTCTGAATCCGCAGGAAAGTGATTTTAATGAAGACGGATATGCGGATTTATGGATTATATGTACGAGAGCGCAAAAAACAGACGGATGGCTCATAGGCACATTCGGAGCGAGTGCAAATGACGATCTGCGTAAGGTTGACGAATTCTATTTTGACGATATAAAGCTTGAGCTTGCAGACAGCGCTCCGCACGCGCTTACGTGGACTTTCGAGAACGAAAACGATACAAGCAATTATCCGGCTCTCGGAAAATGGTCGTATGCGACATACTTGTGGGATCAGAAATATTATACTGTACCGGAGGTTATAAACTATAATCAGGTATCGAAAATTAACGAAGAATGGTCTAAATTTGAAGTCGCAAGAGGAAACAGTGCGCTTACCGATGACGGAAAAAATGATGATTTAAGCCCTGAACGCGGAAATAACTGCATTGTTATAAAAAGTCCGTATACCTTTACAAGTACAGACGCAAGCGTAAATCCCAGACCGTGGATAACACAAATGGGTATGAAGGTTAAGCTTTCAAAGAATCAGTTTGAGATGGGTAAGAAATACAAGCTTACATTCTACGGAATGTCAAATCAAAACACCGGAATTTATCTAAGCCTTAAACCGCATACCGGCTCGGTAAGAACTCTTTATAACCATAATACCGTTGCACCGTGGATATGCAAGGGTACAGGAGAGTTTGCGCAGAATTGCAATTTAATGCAGCACTGGACAAGAAACGGCTGGATATTTACACCGCAGGAAAGTGATTTTGACAAAAACGGATATGCGGATTTATGGTTTATGGTTGTAGAAAACAACCTTTGGAATAATTCGGGATCTAATATGGTGCCCGGTGTTATGGCATATGTTGACGATATAAAAATTGCGGAAAACAACTGACGTCGGAGGATAAATGATGAAAAATATAATTAAAGCCGCACTGTGTATAGCTGCCGTTACTGCATTGTACACATCGGCTTCTGCGGCGGCTGCGCCCGCCGCAGTCCCCTATGGGGAGAGCGTGATTGACGGAAAAAAAGACGAATGTTACAACGGATTTTCGCCGATAAAAACGGAGATTGCCTCAATCTCAAACAAAGGAAAAACGGGAGCGCAGGCTGAGGTATGGCTTGCGTGGGATTATGACGGACTTAACGTTTATGCCGAGGTGCATGACAACACGCCTGATCTGACAGGTACGGAAAGCTATTACCGCGACAGTGTGGAGATTTTTATTGATGAAGATCATTCAAAATCTGATATAAAAGACAATAACGATGTTCAGTACAGGGTGGTAAGAGATAATTCGCACGATGTCGGACTGAGCGCTAAGGATAATTTTACATCTGCCGTAAACGAACTGGCGGAAAGCTATATTGTCGAAGTAAAGCTGCCGTGGCGCGATGTTATTCCGGCGGACGGTATGGTTATGGGTTTTGATTTCATGGTAAACGACGCCGAAAACGGTGAGCGAAAAACGATGATGCTGTGGAATTCCACAACAAACACAAATTATAAATCAACATTGAATTACGGCGAAATAAAGCTTATATACGGCGATAATTACAAGCCGTGGGATAAAGTAAGACCGCTTATGATTGCGTTGGATTCAATGAGAGTAGATTGCGGAGATGTCCATCCGGAAGTGGTTGACGGCAGAACTCTTATTCCGATGCGCGCTCTGTTCGAGCGTTTCGGCGCCGGAGTTGTATGGAACGGCGAAGAACGGACGGTGTATGCGATTGGCAGCGATAAGCTCATAAAGCTTCCGATAGGCAGCCAAACCGTATATGTTGACGGTGAGGAAAAGGAGCTTGATGTTCCGGCAATGATTATAAACGACAGAACAATGGTTCCGGTAAGGTTTATTGCAGAAACCTTCGGGGCAAACGTTAAATATGACGAGTATGTCGGTGCGGTTATAATAACAACAAAATAAATAAAAAGCGGCAGCATGCCGCGCATATTTGAAAAAGGGAAAGGAAAGTGACAGTAAATGAAATATAAAAAGATATTAGGCATAATTCTGTGCGCGGCTTTGGCAGGCACATCGCTTGTCGGCTGCGGCAAAGAAGGCACGGATAAAACCGGCACGGCGGATATTGAGGATAATAATGTAACTGCGGCGGGAGAATTGCCGGTTGTAAAGGAAAGAGTAAAGCTGACGGTGGGTGTTCCGGGGGATTCAAAAATTACCGACTATGACACAAATGCGTTTACAAAATTTCTGGAAGAAAAAACCGGTATAGATATTGAATTTTATCAGTTTCCGGCAAGCGGAGGTACGGAAAAGCTTAACGTTATGCTTTCCTCGGGTTCGGAGCTTCCCGATGTTGTATCGGGATTTAATCTTTCAAAGGGTACGTTCTTGAAGTATGCGGACGAAAATATATTTGTGGATTTGACCCCGTATATAGAAAAATACGGCTACTGGATAAAGGAAATGGAAAAAAACACAAAGGTGAAAAAATTCAACAGCCAGCTGACGGCGGCAGACGGTAAAAAATATTTTATGCCGAATGTTGCGGAGCAGACGGGAAATATGTACGGCGGAAAAGCATTTATAAACAAAAAATGGCTTGATAAGCTCGGACTTGCAATGCCGGAAACAACAGAGGATTTTGAAAAGGTAATGAAAGCGTTCACAACGCAGGACCCGAACGGAAACGGCAAAAATGACGAAATCGGATTTACCGGCAGTAAGGACGGCTGGTGCGAAAAACCTGTTGATTTTCTGTTAAATTCATTTATTTATGACGATTATGATAACGGATATGTTGTTAATGAAGGCAAAGTGTCGCTTTATTATACAAGCGATAAATTTAAAGAGGGTATGGAGTATATTTCAAGGCTGGCAAAGGAGGGTGCGCTTGACGTTCAGTGCTATACGCAGGAAAACAGCACTCTGCGCGCACTTTGCTCGGGTAACGAGCTTACGGTAGGCGCATTCGCGTCGGGAAGCCCCGACGGACTTTTTGCGGCAAAGCCGGAGCTGCTTGAGGATTACGTTGCGCTGCCGCCGTTAAAAGGGTCGGACGGCACCGCATACGCAAGAAAAAGCGAATTTTCCGCAAACTGCGGCGGATTTATAACCAAATACTGCAAGAATCCTGCCGCTGCATTCAGATTTCTTGATTATATGCTTTCGGAGGAGGCTTCAATCTTCGGAAGATACGGCGTCGAGGGTCAGGACTGGAAAGAGGTTGACGAAAGCGTTCCGTGTATGTTTGAAAGTATAGGAGCAAAATCAAGAATTATGCAGATTTTGCCTTACGGTTCGATACAGAATTCACACTGGAATCAATACAATCCGTCATACAGAAGCGCGGCAATTTCAGATACGCTTGCATGGGACGGCGATCCGTTAAACGGCGAGTATGTGAAAGCAAAGGCGCTTTCGGCGTATATAAACAAAGGACCGGAGGAGGTTCTTATGCCGAACATGATTACTCTTGATAATGACGACATGGAGGAAATGACGGAAATTCAGACGGAAATCAATTCCTATGTCAAAGAGGAAATGTCACTGTTTGTTGCGGGAACAAAGGACGTTGACAGCGACTGGGATAACTTCCGCAAAACTTTGGAAAACCTTAATATCAAGCGTTATCAGGAGCTTTTGCAGAAAGGCTACGACAATTTTAAAAACGCAGAATAACGAATTTATTCTGATGACAGAGAGGACAATAAAGTGAAAAGTCAAATTGCTGTAAAAGAAAACAAAAGAAGCCTAAAAAAAAGGATTCTTGAAAACTGGGATTTATATGTTATGCTCATAATTCCGCTGGCGCTGCTGTTTGTGTTTTGCTATTACCCGATGGCAGGCTTGCAGATTGCTTTTAAGAATTTTTCGCCGTCAAAGGGAATATGGGAAAGCAGCTTTGTCGGAATGAAGCAGTTTGAAAAAATGTTTCGTACCGCAAAATTCGCACAGTCATTTACAAACACTCTTAAACTAAGTGTGTATCTGATACTCGTAGAATCGGTAATAACGGTCGTTTTTGCGCTGCTTATGAATGTAATACGTTCTAAATACTACAAAAAAACGGTGCAGATGATTACATATATGCCGCATTTTATATCAACCGTTATAATGGTGGGTATACTATCGCAGATACTTAATCCGCGTATAGGAATGTACGGTACCGTGTGTAAATTTTTCGGAACGGAGGGCATTGACCTGTGGTCAATGCCCGAGGCGTTCCGGCATCTATATGTCTGGTCGTCAATCTGGCAGGAGGTCGGCTGGAATTCGGTAATTTATCTGGCCGCACTTTCAAGCGTTGACCAGGCTCTGTACGAGGCTTCGGCGATTGACGGCGCAAGCAGGGTAAAGCAGATTATATGTATTGATTTTCCGTGTATATTGCCGACATTTGTAATACTTTTTATTATGCGTGTGGGAAGCATGATGTCTTTGGGATATGAAAAAGTATTGCTTATGCAGACTCCGCTGAATCTGAGTGCGAGTGAAATTATAAGCACATATTCCTACAAGGTCGGTTTGCAGACCGGTACGGATTATTCCTACGGTACTGCCATAGGACTGTTTAATTCGGTTATAAATCTTGCTCTTATGTGTATTGTAAACGCTTTGTCAAAGCGTATCACCGACACAAGTCTTTGGTGATATACATTGTGCGAAAGGATTTGAGAAAATGAAAAAAAACAAAAATAAAATTAAAATATCCTCAGCGGGCGAAAGATTGTTTTATGCCGGAGTAAATGTGCTTATGCTTATATCAATACTGCTTATTATACTGCCTATACTGAATGTGGTGTCATCGTCGATTTCAGACCCGATGTCTGTATTGCAGGGAGAGGTTTTCCTGCTGCCTAAGGGCTTCAGCCTCGAAGGATATAGGCTGGTATTTTCAGATTCAAGAATTATGTCGGGATTTGCTAATACGATTTTCTATACGTTTGTCACAACGGTTCTTGCCGTTGCGGTTACGGTTCTGGCGGCATATCCGCTTTCGAGAAAAGATCTTGTGGGAAGAAATATATTTATGTTTCTATTTACTTTGACAATGCTGTTTTCGGGTGGTATAATACCCCTGTATCTTCTTATACGCAGCCTGAAGCTTATTGACAGCAGACTTGCGGTGATTTTACCCGTGCTGATAAACGCATACAACATAATTGTTGCAAGATCGTTTTTTCAGTCCACAATCCCCGACGAACTGCTCGAAGCGGCAAAAATCGACGGCTGCGGAAATACAAGATTTTTAATAAGCATTGTGCTGCCGGTTTCAAAAGCAATTCTTGCAGTGTTGGCACTGTATTTCGGAGTGGCAATGTGGAATTCGTGGTTCAGTGCATACCTGTATTTAAACAGTACGTCAAAATTCCCGCTACAGCTCGTGTTAAAGGAAATACTTCTGGCAAACAGCATGGATACCGGCGCAATGGCATCCGAGGGCGGCGCAGGGGTGGACGCACTTTCGGAGGTGCTGAAATATGCGGTTATACTGGTTTCGTGTATTCCTGCGTGGCTTGTATATCCGTTTGCACAGAAATATTTTATCAAGGGTGTAATGATAGGTTCGATTAAAGGCTGATATATGAAACGGAGTTTTATTATGCGAATCAGGGGATTTCTCGGCAGGCAGATGAATAATCTGAAATTCAGAAGCAAAATTGTGCTGATATATATTTTATGTGTAATTCTGCCGCTTACAGTGATAAGTATTTATTATTACAAAGATGTTGAAATAAAGCTGAAAAAGCAAAATCAGACCGATGTTAATTATGCTGTGGACAGAACGTACTATATGCTGTCGAATCTTTTCAGCGAAATGTCGGTCATTTCCGACGGCTTGTATTATAATACGGAGCTGTATCATCTTCTGGACGCACAGCCGTTGACAAATGGCGAAAAGCTTGAAAATTCAAAGCAGATATACAGCATTATCTACGCGTTTGAATACAACAATTCCTCCGAAAGCAGTATAGCCATATATACGGATAATCCGCATATATACCGAAGCCACGGCGTTTATAAAATTAATGATAATGACGGAACCGACGGCTGGTATGATAAATTTTTGAGTATGTCAAAAAACAGCGCGGTTGTTTCATATTATGATAACGAGCGTCAGAAGTGTGTCGTAAGCCTTATCAGAAAGATGGATAATCTGAAAATGCAGTATGGTAACTGCTTTATCAAGATAGACGTATCGGGCAGAAAAATTTATGAAACATTAAAGGCAAATTCGGAAAAAGAAACAATGTACCTGTTTGATAACAACGGATGGATTATTTCAGATGGGGAATCGGCGGAATATGAGGAGTTTAGTATCGAAGATGTCAATCGCGAAATAATAGCAGAGAAAAAATTTGATTTCCCGAATGATTACAAGCTTTGCGTATTTGACGGCGGAAGAATGAAGCCGGATCTTTTAGGGGGAGGATTAAGGGTATTTATTCCGCTGATTGCACTTATAGCGCTGCTTTCGTTTATGGTTATCACAGTTGTGACACGTTCGTTCACAGGCAAGCTTACGGAGCTTACCGAGTGTACCGAAAAAATAAGAAATGACGAGTACGAGACCGTTACGGAGGAAAATATCGGCAATGATGAAATCGGTATGCTGACACGCGGCTTTAACAAAGCAATGCGGCGTATAGAAAGCCTTATAAACGATGTGTATAAGCTAAAAATAAATCAGGTTGAAATTGAAAACGAACGTAACCGCGCAAATCTGCGAGCACTTAACAGCCAGATAAATCCTCACTTTATGTTTAATATCATTGAGGTCATACGCATGAAAAATTACAGCAACGGCGATTACGAAACGGCTGCTGTCATGAAGAATATGTCAAGAATGTTTCGGCGGCTGATTACGTGGGGCGACGATTTGATTCCGATAAAGGACGAGCTTTGTTTTGTAAACGCATATATTGAGGTACAGAAATACAGCGCTGATAATGATGTTAACATTGATATAAAGGTAGATGATGCTGCGCTTGGCGCTATGCTGCCGAAGATGACAATTCAGGTTCTTGTGGAAAACGCATTTACACACGGAGCGGAAAGTATAATGTCGGGAGCAAAAATCGAACTCGGTATAGAAAAAATAAACGACAGGGTTGTTATTTCCGTTGCCGATAACGGCAGAGGAATGACAAAACAGCTGGTCGATGCAATAAACAGCGGAAAATCGGAAAACATAAAAACAAAAAGAATAGGACTTAAAAATATAATTTCAAGACTGAGACTGTATTTCGGCAGCGATTACAGTCTGTGCGCTTCAAGCGTTGAGCGCGAACGAACAGAGGTTATTATTGAAATTCCGTATAAAACCAACGCGGATTTTGAAAAGGAGCCGACGTAATGATAAACGTAATGATTGTTGACGATAACACAAACATTGTAAAGGGACTTAAAATATTAATTGATTGGGAAGAACTCGGTTTTAGTGTGGCGGCAACGGCAAAAAATGCCTACGAAGCGATTGATGCAATGAAGAAAAATAAAATCGACGTGGTCATAACCGATATAAGAATGCCTGAAATGTCGGGACTGGAGCTTTTAAAATACCTGCGAGAAAATCATCCCGATATAACGCTTATCACCATAAGCGGCTATGATGAATTTGAATACGCACAGAAAGCAATTGCCTATGGTGTAAAGGGTTATCTTTTAAAGCCGATCGAGGAGGAGGAGCTTATATCCTTATTAAAAAGCGTAAGAGAGGATGCGGAAATAAAAAAACGCGAGAAAGTAACCAGGATAAATTATTATATAAATACCTTGCTTTCGGGCAATGAAGCGGAGTGCGATGCTTACTCGGAAATGTTTAGGGGAAATATCGCATATTTTATGATATTCAGAAGAAGCGATGTAATAACCAATATTGACGATTACAATTCGGAGGTGTCGTTGGCTGTGTACAACGCTGTCAGAAAATGCCCTGGAGTGAAAGAGGAACTGGTGATAAAAAATTCCTATGGAGAAACAGAGCTTGCGGAAGTATCGGATAAGCTTGATTTTGCATCGTTTGCACAGCGGATTTATGAGTATGTGCGCGAGAGGGTAAGCGAGGATATATACATTTTTTGCGGTAAATGCGTGAAGAACATTAAAAATATAATGGAATCAAAAAAGTCAATATCGGATTTACTGCCCCTTGCATTTTATGCAGTTTCAAAACGCATTTTCATATATGATACCGCGGCGTCGGATTTCAAAAGAACATTGAGCGATGAAAGCGTTATTTCACGTATAATTTCGGACGTGGAACGCGGAGAAAGCGAAAACGCCGTTAATGCAATAAATGCGTTAAAAAAACAGTTAAGAACGGAAAATGTGCTGCCCGATTCGGCGGCGCTGTATGTTCAGAATATTTTGTTTGAATTTAATAATATGCTGCCGGAAAAAAACTACGATTTATTAAAGTATATTAATCGGCTGTCCATTATCGGCAAGCAGAGAATTGTTACTTTGGATATGCTGATTTCATTTCTGACGGAAACCGTTTCGGAAATTTGTGATGAAGTGCTTAAAACAAATCAGATAAATAAAATGGGTATTGTAGGAAAGGCAATAGAATATGTGGAGGATAATTACGGCGATAAGGAACTTAAGCTTCAGACGATAGCAAATATGTATTTTGTAAATGCTGCGTATTTCGGACAGGTTTTTAAGCAAAAAACAGGAAAAACCTTTAATAATTATCTGTCTGAAAAGCGTATAGAAAAGGCAAAAAAACTGCTTGCTGACAGCGGTATGAGGCTGTATGAAATAGCAGACAGCGTCGGATTTGCAGACCCGAATTATTTTTCGGCAAAATTTTCGGAGATGGAGGGAATGTCGCCGACGGTTTACAGGCAGATGCACAAAAAATAATGGCATTTGAGGTTAAAAGGAGCTGAAAACAGTGATAAAAAAGATAGGTAATCTGTTCAGTATTTCGGGAAAGGATATAAGTTATATAATAGCTGTTGCCGATACAGGTGAGGCGGTGCAGTCATATTTTGGAAAGAAAATAAAAGTAACGGACAATTACAGAGCAGAACTGCAAACGGGACGCGGCAGCTTCTGCACGGAAATTAACGGAGTTACATTTGAAAGAGAAATGACGGAATACACTTCATACGGTTATACGGATATGCACACACCGATGTATCAAGCGGAAAATAAGGACGGTAACTGTATTTCGCAGCTGGTGTACAAGGATTTTAAGATAAAAAAAGGCGTGTGTGAAATAAAGGGTATGCCGTTCATTACGGAGGGCGGTAAAAATGCCGAAACTCTCGAACTGACATTAAAAGATGATGTTATAGGTCTTGAAGTTGTTTTAAGCTATGTAGTATTTGAAGAATATAACATAATTGCAAGAAGTGCAAGTCTTATCAATGTGTCGGCGGATAATATGATGCTTGGAGCGGCATACAGCGGCGGATTCAGACTGGAACGCGGAAAATACGAGCTTATACATTTTGCAGGAGCTCACGCAAGAGAACGTGAGATTGTGAGAACGAAAATAGGCGGGGGAATACATATTGACATATCAAATGCTGTCGGAGGAAGCGGACATAACGTAAATCCGTTTGTTATGCTTGCTGAGGAAAACACAGATGAGGATTGCGGCAGCGTGTATTCGATGTCGCTGATATACAGCGGCAATCATTCGTCGATGATTGAATGTGACCGCTACGGATATGTACGGGCAATGCAGGGAATTAATCCATTTATGTTCCAAAAAGAACTGAAATCGGGTGATAAATTTTATACGCCGCAGTGCATACTCTGCTATTCCGATTCGGGAATAGGCGGTATATCGAGAGAACTGGCGGATTTGTACAGAAATAATCTGTGCCGCAGTAAGTGGGTGCATAAGGAACGTCCGGTTCTGATAAATAACTGGGAGGCAACCTATTTTAATTTTAATGAAGATAAACTTACCGATATTGCAAAAAAAGCAAAGGAAGCAGGAATTGAGCTGTTTGTACTTGACGACGGTTGGTTCGGGAAAAGAGATAATGACAAATGCTCGCTCGGAGATTGGACTGTGTACAAGGATAAGCTGCCGTCGGGGATTGACGGATTGGCAAAGCGTATAACCGATATGGGGTTAAAATTCGGATTGTGGTTTGAGCCGGAAATGGTAAGCCCTGATTCGGAGCTTTACCGAACGCATCCGGATTGGGCAATACGTGTGCCCGGGAGAAGTGCGGCATTGGGGCGTAATCAATACATATTGGATTTAAGCCGTGAGGAGGTATGCAGCTATATTGTAAAGTCGGTTTCGGATATACTGTCCTCGGCGGATATTTCATATGTCAAGTGGGATATGAACAGAAATATGTCGGATATGCCGCGCATGGGATATAATCATGAATATATTTTAGGCTTGTATAAAATTCTTTCGGAAATAACCGAAAGATTCCCCGATATATTGTTTGAGAGCTGTGCAGGCGGCGGAGGGCGATTTGATGCAGGAATGCTGGCATATATGCCGCAGATATGGACAAGTGATGATACAGATGCCGCCGAAAGATTAAAAATACAGTATTCAACCTCTATGGGCTATCCCGTTTCGGCTATGTCGGCACACGTTACCGACGTGCCGAATCATCAGATTGGCAGAGTTACACCTCTTGCGGCAAGAGCTGCGGTGGCATATGCCGGAATATTCGGATATGAGCTTGATATAACAAAGCTCGTGCCGGAAGAACTTGATGCAATAAAGGAGCAGATAAAGAAGTATAAGGAATTGCGGCATCTAATGATAGACGGTGATTTTTACAGAATTGCAAGCCCGTATGAGGGCAATTACTGTACATGGGAAATAGTTTCAAAGGATAGGAGCGAAGTGTTTGTCATGACTTCAAGAGTGCTGTCGCCGGCAAATTCGGAAGAAATGAGGATAAAGCTTAAAGGACTTGATCCGGAGACAGAATATATTGATAAAGAATCGGGTCTGATTTATGATGGAGATGAATTAATGTACAGAGGAGTACGTCCGCAATATGAGCGCACGGACTTTGCAGCGGTAATAATGCACCTTATCAAGCGGTAAGGTGGAGTCAATAAAGAAGCGAACCTATAATTTAATATGGCATAAATACCTAATATTAGCAACGGCTTTAAGGGGATTATTGATAATTGCAGGTTTGCTGCTGTCAGCCTTGCATTACACATAAATTCCACCAAAAGCATATTATGTAAGTGCAAAAAGTAATTTTTGCAAAAAATTGAAGGGAGAATAATATTAATGAGTGATAACAACAGTTCAGCGTCATGCCGGCATAATGCTTGCTGTTGTCTCGGTTACGGATATGTGCCGAAACAGCAGTTCGGCTGTTATGTAAGCGCAGAGGACGCTTTGGCAATGGGTTCGCTTTTTCCGGAATTGTCGCTGACAATTGACGAGTATGGAAAAATATGCAAGCAGTGCGGAGGTGCGTGTGATGGAAAGTAATAAGCTTAGAAAGCTTCAAAGCTATAATTTTGCAGCATATGATATGCTTTTGTATCTTGATACGCACCCTGAGGACGAAAGAGCTTTTCAGCTTTATAAGGAGCTTACCGAAAAAACAGAAAAGCTGAAAGCTGAGTATGAGGATGCAAACGGTCCTTTGACTCCGTTCTCGGCAGGAAGATTCGACAAGTTTAATTGGCTCAAGGGCCTCTGGCCGTGGCAGAAGGAGGAAAAATAATGTTTTCGTATTTAAAAATGCTTGAATATCCGATAAAAATCAAAAATCCCAATCCGCGGCTGGCAACAATCGTTGCAACACAGTACGGCGGCCCGAACGGCGAATTGGGGGCATCGTTGAGGTATCTTTCACAGAGATATACTATGCCGGACGATGTTACAAGAGGGTTGCTTACAGATATAGGAACAGAAGAGCTTGCCCACCTGGAAATGGTAGGAACGCTTGTAAAGCAGCTTAATAACGGTGTTGCGCCGGAGGAGTGGAAAAAGCTTGGTACATGGGAATATTATTCAGACAACGGAGCATCTGTATATCCGCAAAGTTCCCAAGGCTCACCGTTTAACGCTGCATCAATAGCGGTGACGGGTGATGCGATTACCAATCTGTTTGAGGATTTGGCAGCAGAGCAAAAGGCGCGTGCAACGTATGATAACATATTGCGTCTGTCGGATGATCCGGATGTGAATGATGTTATACGTTTTCTGCGTCAGCGCGAGGTAACTCATTTCCAGCGTTTCGGTGAAGCAAAACGGAAAGATACAAGTAAAATGGTTTGAAAAAATTATAAGTGATTTTTTTATATATTCCACATTATTTCTATCTTTCCGTCTGCAATATGAATAACCTTTATAAGAGCATTAACAACTGATTGTTTATCCTTAAAGCCGATATTATCCCAATCTTGAACGTGAGAAGAAATAACGTCAAAATTTTGTTTGTCTTGATTGCAGGTTAATGATATGTTTTCTTCCTGTAATTTTTTTCGTTCTGTGTCTAAACCCTCAACACGTTCATTTACGTATTGCATCAGAACTGCGTTAGCGCCAACAACTTTGGAAAGTAAATCATTTATCTCATTCTCAATCTCTGATATTCTGATTTTATTTTTGTTGATTTTAGGATTAATCTGTTTTTTCTTTTTTTGCGATAGCGTTTTAAATTCAGATAGCTTATTTCTTATTGCATTTAACATATAATCCTCTAACACATCAGCATAAATTGTACCGCCTGTACCCTGACAGTTTTCTTTTTTTGTAGCAAGAGCAGCAGCGCATACAAAGTATCTGTGCCATTTTGTATTAGCTTTAACAATAGTTAAACCATAACCGCATTTCCCGCATTTAACCTTGCCGGCCAACCAAGATGTCGTAGCCTTGCAGGTTTTTGTAGATTGCCGGTTATTAAGACAGCGTATTCTGCATTTAAGCCAATCTCCGGACGGAATAATACCTTGATGCGGAGCAAGTACAATTTCCTTATCCGTTAAATCAAGTTGTTTGCGTGTTTTTGAAACAGTACCTTGATATAAGTAACAGGCATTATATCCCGTATAATCAGAAACGGGATTTATTATATTGGCGCCTTGACTTTTGAAAAAGTCATAAACATCTGCATCGGCCATTACATAAATAGGGTTTCGGAGAATTTCACTTATGCGTCCTGCGCTCCACATTCCGCCCCTTAAATGTTTAATTCCGTTTTTATTAAAATATGCAATAATATCACCGAGAGAATTATCCTCATCTGCATACAGCGAATACATTAACCTTATTTGCTCAGCTTCATCGGGGATGGGAACATATTTAGATGTTTTTATTCCGTCAATTTCTGTTTTAACTTTTTCAAAACCGTACGGAATACGTCCCCCCATATAAAAGCCGCGCTTACTCCTTGAATAATACGCATCAGCAACACGTTTTTGTATTGTTTCCCGTTCAAGCTGTGCAAACACAATACAAATGTTCAACATCGCGCGTCCGATAGGTGTAGATGTATCAAAACGTTCGGTTGAGGAAACAAACTCCACATTATGTTCGGCAAATACCTCCATCATATTCGCAAAATCCAATATAGAGCGGCTTATACGGTCTAATTTATAGACAATAACTCTTGAAATTTTCCCCTGCTTTATATCTTCAAGCATTTCTTCAAAAGCAGGTCTGTTGGTATTTTTGCCGCTATAGCCTTTATCCGAATAAGATTTATACGGACTCCCTCTTGTTTCATATATGCAGTATTCAAGCTGACTTTCAATCGAAATACTATCCATTTTATCAACAGATTGTCTTGTATATATAGCGTCAAACATCGTGTACCTCCATGACAACGTTATGATATGAAACGCCGGCAATCATATTATAACACGCTAAATTATTGCTTTCAGCGCCTGCTCACATATTTTTTAAAAATATTGAATAATTTTGTTTCAATTTCGGATTTTGCAGCTTCAGCATCAGTGTGGCTGTACTTAGGGTGTAAATTGATAACTTCAAAATTCATTTTATTTAGGGATATTTTGCTTGTTTCGGTAACATTATAAGCTGTGTTGTCCTTCATAATATAGCCTCCTTTTGCAGTATATTTTATGAAAGACAGCAAGTACACTATTACAAATTTGTTTAACGGCAGCCTGACATATGCAGCCGCCTAATGCAGTGATGCGATAAAAATTCGAAAAAAATAAAGCCTCACAATTTATTTACCAATTGCGAGGCTCTGTATGTTACACCGTATTTGAAGTTTTCTGTTGTATATTCATATTTTGATTTCTGAATTCGCTGGGTGTGTATCCGGTAATTTTTTTAAAGGTTCTGAGAAAAGTGTTTCTGTTGTTGAAACCGACCGCGGTATATATATCATTAATATTTTTATCCGTTTCAATCAGCAAAGTTTTTGCAAAATTTATCCTGAGAGTTGCAAGATATGCTGTAAAATTTGTCCCAAGATTTTCCGCAAACAATTTGGAAAGATATTTAGGCTTTATGCCAAAAACGTCGGACACCGTTTCAAGACACAAATCCTGCCGGAAGTTATTATCGATGTATGAGGTTATTGTTTGGATATCAACCTTTGAATACTTCTTTTGCGAATAACTGTTTATATTACTTATGGTATCGATATAATGCAGAATTAACTCCTGATTTTCGGGAATTGACTGCTGCATGAGTTTTGTCATAATGCTGAAATCATAAGCATCGGACAAATTTTCATCAATATTCTTTGTGCGTATCACTTTAAAAACAATGGTAAGTATCTGTATCTGCACTTGTATTATCGAAGCCTCCGACGCTCCGTCGCCGATATTTTTATTTAATATACCGTTTATGAAGTTGGTTGTACCTTTAAAATCTCCGAGCATAAGCTTGTTGAATATCGCGTTTTCGTCACTGATGCTGAGCATATAATTTTTTGAAACAGTATTCTTTGACCCCGTTTTTACATAATTAAATTCCGGCAGATCGGATATTGCATTAACTGCGTTCATATGAGATTTTCTTAATCCGTTTATACCGGCATATATGCCGCCCATGGCGGTTTTTAAGGTAAGATAGTCTTTATCGTATGAGGTTGCGTTTTGAATTTCTGCAAGAATATACGATATATTATCCTCCTGTGAAGCATCCGGCAGATTAAGCAGAACGTAAGAGGTATCCGTCTCGCTGGGAATTAAATGTACATCATAATGCTCCTCAAACGAATTTTTGATTATATCAAATATTCCGGTTTTTATAATATCATATTCAATAATACTGTATGTACTGTAAAATTTCTCCGTAGGTATAAACTTTATAATAATGGAACAAAAATATTTTTGCTTAAAGCTTACACCGATATTTTCCAAATAATTGTCAGGAAAATTATAATGAATATTTGAATTCAGCATATTAATCAAATGCGCGTCCTGAGCAATAGAATTAAGCTTTGCGTTTTTTGTCGACAGCGCATGAATTGTATCAAGTATATTGCATATATTGGTCTGAAGGGACTGTATTGAATTTTGCTTATCGACATTTGTGTAATTATGATTTTTGAATATATCAAAAATATTTTCAATGGGCTTATATATCTGCTTTGAACTGAAATATACCAGCAGCATCAGCGCTGCAACGGCGGCAATAATGTATATTACGGCAGTAATAATTGCAGAAGGGGTATATGTTGTTATATCACGGTACGGGATAACGGCAAAATACGAGTATCCGTTAAGAATTTTATCGCTTGGGTATGAAACTATAAGCGATTTACGATCGTTTACATTACAAAAAAACGATGCCGCGCTGTTCCCCTGTATATTGTAAAAAAAGCTTTTATCGGGGATAAAAGGTGAGTCGTAGTTTTCCAAGAAAATATTCTTATTCGACTTATTGATGATTGCCAAAACACTGTTATCGGTCAGTTTTGAAGCGTTTGCATCACAGACTATTTTTGTTAAATCTATATTGGTAACAATAATTCTATCTGTCCCGAGTTTTTCGTTTGCAAAAACTATCGGCAATACGGTTTTTGATGTATCATATGTCGTTACAAAGCTCGGATATAAAATTCTTGCTTCACCCGTTTGGTCTGAATATTCCTCCCAAAAAATTTTGTTGTAATTGGAATATGAGTATATATTATTATAATAAATAATGGAATTATAGCTTCCCGAATCCGAATATACCGTGTTATTGCCGCGGTCAAAAAGTATAATGCTGTCAATGAGTATATCGCTCTGCTTAATTTTAGAAAGCGTATCCAGTATATGCGGAGATACATCGGTGTGAGAAACGGCTGTTTCCGTTGTGAATATTTCGTTGACTAAAAATATCTCTACGGTTGAAATTATGTTGGAAACGGTAGTTTCGCTTTTTGAGCAAATTGATTCAAGCTTTGCATCATAATTATTTTTTATGTATTGAAGTGATTTTGAATTATTAGAAATCATATTAAACATCAGAAAAAATATTACGCTTGCAGCCGGCAGAAAAATAAGAAGAAAAATGTGAAAAAAATATTTGTCTGTATTCTTTGTTTCGGGCGCCTTTGATTTCATCATAAATCCTCCTGCTATATTATATTTGCATTGATATAGTATCACAATCAAATGACCGTGTCAAGAATAAACGAACCCAAAGGGCAAAAAAGGAGCAAAAGACGAAAAGTGTTACATAAAGCGTGGGCGAGATGTTACAAAAATAGAATAATCGGCATTGAAACACAGATAACGGTATGCTATAATTAGCATGAAAATTTAATTTGAAGAAAGGCGGAGAAAGATATGAATATCAGAAAAATTACAGTATTGTGTGCGGTACTGTCCGTGTGTGCATCAATTATCGCAGGATGCGGAAATTCGTCACCGCAAAATGCAGACGGAAAGGTCAGTATTACGGTCGGAGGCTGGCCGGCAGAAACGGATAAGGTGAATGTGCAGACATTTGATATGTATGTCGAAAAACTGGCAAAAATTAATCCAAATGTAAATGTCGTGCCTGATACAACAAATTATATGGATCCGAAAATCTTTCAGATGAAAGCGGCGGCAAATCAGCTGCCGACGGTGTGGAAAACACATCTTACGGAAATCGGAAAAACTATTGATTCGGGTTATGCCGCAGATGTTACCGATATGATGAAGAAAAAGGGATTTATCGGTGAAATGAATCCTGATTTAATTAAAATCTCAACAAAGAACGATAAGATTTATGCCGTCCCGAGTAATGTATATTTGATGGGACTCACAATAAACAAGGACTTATTCAGAAAAGCGGGACTTGTAAATGAAGACGGTACTGTTATGGTTCCCGATACATATGAACAGATGGCAGAATACGCCAAGATTATAAAAGAAAAAACAGGTAATGCAGGATATGCTATATGTACGGCAGGGGGCAACGGCGGCTGGCATTTTATGAATATTGCATGGAGCTACGGCGTTAAATTTATGGAACAGGGAGAGGACGGCAGATGGAAAGCGACATTCAATACTCAGGAGGCGGTTGACGCTCTGCAATATGTCAAGGATTTAAAGTGGAAATACAATGCCTTGCCCGACACAAGCGTAATTGACTATACCGAAAGCCATAAATTATTCGGTGTGGGGCAGGTTGCAATGTATTTTGAAGCGCCGTCAAATGACTATACCGCAAAATACGGTTTTGATCCGGCAAATCTGGTCATGGCAAAAATGCCTGCCGGTCCCAAGGGGAGAGTTGTTCAGATGGGCGGTGACGTGCATATGTTTTCACCGTCGGCAACAAAGGAGGAAATAGAAGCGGCTTTTGACTGGATGGAAGCACGCGGAATAGATAAGGAGGTAGACGAAAACTATCTTTTGAATTACGAGGAGGAGTGTAAGGCTTCGTTGAAGAAGAACTATATAATCTGGCCGAGAGACGCTCTGGCTATGTGGGTCAATCCCGAACGACTGAAAAAAATATATGAGATTCGTGACAAATATACACAGGTTGATATAAAGGATTATGCTTCATATTATGACACAAGCGATGTTGAACTTCATGTAGAAGAACCAATGCTCTGCCAGCAGCTCTATTCGGTTCTTGACGGCTGTATTCAGGAGGTTGTTACAAACGAGAATGCCGACTGTGCAAAGCTGATTGCGACAGCCTGCACTGATTTCCAGGTTAATCACCTCGATAAGGAGTAAAGTATTAGCCTAAAAATCCGCATCGGCGGTATTGCAGGTCTGCCGATGTCGGATATATATTATCGGGAGGATACATAATGCAGACAGAAAATAAAAAACAAAAAACAGCATATCGGAGAAACAGCTTTAACCGGATTGTTAAACGGAATGTTTCGGGATGGGTTCTCATACTTCCGTCGGTGTTTCTTTTTGTTATGTTGGTTTGGAGACCTATATTAATAGGAATCAGCTATTCCTTTTTTAAGCTTGTAGGCTTTACACCGACCGAATTTGTCGGGTTGAAAAATTATGCGGATGTTTTATCGGATACAAACTTTATAACCGTTTTAAAAAATACATATCAATATGTGTTATGGTCGCTGGTTATAGGTTTTCCGCTGCCGATTATATGTGCGGTTATGGTGAACGAGATGGTGCATATGCAGAAATTTTTTAAAATTTCCATTTATCTGCCGGTTATCATTCCGGGCATTGCAACCTGTATGATATGGAGAATGCTATATATGGACAGCAGTACAGGACTTTTGAACACCATACGTTTGTTTATGGGGTTTGAGCCATGCACGTGGTTAAGCAATAAGAATATTGTCATACCGCTGATTGTCACATCTATGACATGGAACGGCTTCGGCAGCACACTTATTATTTATCTGGCAGCTATACAGGGAATTAACCCCGAGCTGTACGATGTGGCAAGGCTGGACGGAGCGGGATTTTTCAGGCGCATATATTATGTGCTGATTCCGCATACAAAAGGACTGATCCTTTTAATGGTTATAAGACAGATTATAGGCATATTTAATGTGACCGAGCAGCCGCTTATCATGACAGACGGCGGACCGAACGGTGCGTCGGTATCTATGGGGCTGCTGAATTACAATTATGCTTTTAAGTTCGGTCAATATGACAAATCTCTGGCAGTGGGCGTAATCACCTTCTGTTTGCTGATCGTGCTGACGTTTATATATTTCGGTTTGGATAAGCGCACGGAAGGGTAGGAGGAGATGAAATTGAAGGACAGAACGATTAATAAATTTACAGATAAAACAAGCGGGATTTTAAACTTTGCGGATTTAAAAAAGCTGCGCTATAAGCTGCTGTATTGGTGTATGTTTGCGCTGTTGTTTCTGGTAAGTCTGATATGCCTGCTGCCGACTCTGTGGGTGGCGTTGTCGGGCTTCAAGGACGTATCCGAAATGTATGCCGTTGCTCCTACGCTGTTTCCGAAATCATTTGATTTGGGCAAGGTTAAAGAGGTTTGGGAAAAGGTAAAGCTGTACAAATATTTTAAAAATTCGTTTATACTTATAGTCGGCTGCTGGACTGTGGATATTTCGGTAAACGGTGCGGCAGGTTATGTATTGTCGAAGCTCAGACCAATTGGTTCGAGGTTAATTGAGACGGCTGTGTTCTGGTCAATGCTGCTTCCGGGTATAAGTATGGTGCCGCTGTATATGACATGGTGCGATGTTCCGCTGATACATACGTCGCTTGTCGGCAGCTATGCTCCGATATGGCTTATGGCAGGAACAAGCGCATTTAACATATTGCTGTTCAGGAACTTCTTTAACGGAATACCGATTGAGTATTTGGAGGCGGCAAGAATTGACGGCTGTACAAATCTCGGTATTTTCATACGTATAATTATGCCGCTGAGCAAGCCGATTGTCATGGTTGTAACCATTTTCAGCATTACGGGTACGTGGAGTAATTTTATGTGGCCGTATATGCTTTTGCAAAACAGCGGAAAAGAACCGATGTCCGTGGCGCTGTATCTTTTATCGGGCAATTCGTCTGGCTTACTGGAAAATGAGTATATGATTCTTTTGTTTATCTCGGTTATTCCTATGATTATTATATATGCGTTTTTCTCAAAGTACATAATAGGCGGATTGAATGTCGGGGGTATAAAGGGATAAGCTTTACACTATACGAGGAGGTGGGTTATGAAAAAACATTCTTCAATTAAAATTATTGCTCTGCTGATTGTATTTGTTATTAATAATATATCCCTTGTTTTAGCAGAAAACGAAACGGATTATGCAAAGGCAGTTTTCGGAAGTGAGCGGGAATATATCAATATGTCGTGCAACGAGTCTCTCGAAGCCGTCGAGCGTGACGGCCGCGGAGGAATAAAAACCAACATCAGCAAAAAAGCGCTGTTTATCCTCTGCGATGTAGCGGACAGCTTTCTTTATGACTTACCGGAATACACACCGATAGATATTACGGTTGAATATTTTGACGAGGGTAAGGGTTGTTTCAGTCTGAATTACGATTCGCATAACACAGCGCCATACTTTGAGAACGATCCGATATGGAACCGTTCGGAGGATACGGTATATCTGAACGATACAAGGGAATGGAAATCATATACGTTTCATGTTGAGGACATGAGGTTTACGAACAGATGCAGCTACGGAACAGATTTTCGGATAGGCGTTTGGGATCCTGTTACAAAATATTCCTCAGATAACGTAATATTCGGAGCAATTACCGTAAAAAAATCGGACTATAAGATACTGATAGATTCCGATACGGAGTTTACAAATAAGCCCGGACATATTTTTTCGGGTACGGAGGATATTGTTTTAACAGATGTATCCGTTAACAAAACAGACAGAGAGGTACATTACAAACGCAGCTTTAAAATAATTGACGAACAGAACCGTGAAATCTTTACCTGCTCCGAGGAGGAGGACTTCGCGGCAAATGAGCGCATGGAAAGGAAAATCGTAATTGATAATCCCGGAAAATACGGTTATTATACTTTGCAGACGGAGAGTGTATCGGTATATAAAGACGATGAGACAAAAATATATACCGATACGGAGGCAATGGAGTTTTCGGTTTGTATTATACATGAAAAAGGCGAAGGAAACCCGAATTACGGAGTGTGTCAGCAGATTACCGAATTTGGCTGGGGAGACCCGGTTACCACAACGGAGCTTATGCGAATGAACGGCATGAGCTATATTCGTGAACAATATCAATGGAGAAATATTGAAAGAGAAAAAGGAATACTGAAAATGCCCGAAGACGCCTTGGAAAAACTCAGAAAAATTTCCAAAAGCGGTATGGAGGTTGTTTATATATGCAGCTTTACCAATCCGCTTTACGATGAAGGCAGAAACCCTTCATCGGACGAGGCAATAGCAGCATTTGCGAGGTATTGTGCTTATATGGCAAAAACTCTTAAAGGAATATCCTCTCATTTTGAAGTATGGAACGAATGGAATCTGAAAGGCTCACAGTTTAATCAGAGCGGCGAACCGCCGGAAACGTATGCAAAGCTTTTGAAAGCGTCATATAAGGCGATTAAAGAGGCTGACCCGAATATCACGGTTTTAGGTGTGGCAACCTCCGAGATTGATATAGAATGGACAAAAAGTGTTTTTGACGAGGGGGGATACGATTATCTGGATGCCGTAAGTATTCATCCGTATGACTGGTCGGGAAGCTTCAGGGAATATCAGCTTGTTGAAGATGTAAACGAGCTGAAAAGTCTGATGCAGCAGTATGGTGAGGAAAAACCGATATGGATGACAGAAATAGGATTTACAACTGCAGTCGGAAACTATTCGCAGGAGGAACAGGCGGCAAAGACTGTATTAATGTTTGCTATGATACGGGCATATGATCTTTGCGAGGTTGTTACTCAATATCAGTTTACAGACCTTGCCGACCCTGAAAGGGTAAACAGCTGCTGGGGATTTGTAAACCGCTGGGACGACGCGCGGCTGCTTCCGTACGGACCCAAGAAAATCTATCTTGCAACAGCGGCAATGAACGAAATTTTCGGAAAAAACACAGTTTTTAAAAATATTCTTACCGATAAAAGATTTTACGGCGTACATTTTTACAATGATAATTTTAAGAAAGATGTATTGCTGCTTATTTCGGGTGACGGCGAGAAAAATAAAAGCTATAAATTGGGCTGCACTACAGTTGAGCTGCGTGATATGTACGGGAATGTCATATCGCAGATTTGTTCCGACAACGGAATTTACACCTTTCCGGTAGGCGAAACGCCGCTGTATGTTATCGGTAACTTTAATTCGTTTGAGGAGTCGGAAATCAAAGGAGCGGTTGAATGTGACACCGCCGAAAAAAATGCTTCGGTGAATGATGAGGTGCAGTTTGATTTTATAAAAAACAGCAGCAGGGAGCTGACAATTGATTTTGAGGGCACTTACGGAATTGAGGTTAAGGAAAATAACGGCTTTACGGACAATAAAGCAAGGCTTGTTCTTTCAATACCGAATATTAAGCAGGAAAAAGCAGAGGTCATTATATCCGTAAAGGACAATGCCGGAAATATATATTATAAACAGCCTCATGTTATAACGATCGAAAAACCGGCTGCGGTTTCAATAGCCTCCGAGCAGGCGGTGGAGGGCAGCAAGACGCATTGGAGAATGCGTGTGACGGTAAAAAATATGAAAAATTCAGCCCCTATATCGGGAACTTTGAAGATTACAGACCCGGAAGAGGTTGCGGCAATGTCATACGACAGACAGTTTACCGGAATTGCTCCCGGTGAAGAAATCGCATTTTTATTTAATCTGCCCGAACGTGTGGTGAAAAAAACGATAAATGTCAGCATGAAAGCAAATCTGGACGACGGAAATGAAATTGAAGTAAAACAGATTTTACAGTTTTGTTCGGCAGTATACACAGACAAACCGCCCGAAATAGACGGAGTTATGTCTGTCGGAGAATGGACGGGCAGTTGGATCGGTGCGGAAAATAAAAGCGATGTGAAGCTGATTGAAAACTGGGCAGGCAAGGAGGATTTGTCTGTAAGCTCATGTATGATGTGGGATGAGGAGAATTTTTATTTCCTCGGAATTGTGACCGACGATATATTTTCGGTAAATTATTCGCCGCAGGAGCCGTCGCAGATGTGGAAAGGCGACGGTATGCAATTCGGAATTGATGACAGAGAATTTGTAAACGTCGAAGTGGCAGGAAAATTTACCGAGATAGGAATTGCAAGCGTTCCGGGTTTTGGAGATACAGTATACAGGTCTCTTTCGCTGTATGATTTGCCCGCCGGAACAGTAGCGGAAAAGGCGAAAGCGTCGGTTAAACGATACGGCGCTTATACAATATATGAATGTGCAATACCATGGTCGGAGATATTTTATGAGGGATATATTCCCGACAGGACAAAAAAGTATAGATTTTCCATGCTTGTTAATGATAATGACGGAAATTCAAGGCGCGGCTGGATTGAGTATTGCTCCGGTATAGGTGTGTCTAAGAACGTATTTGAATTCGGCGAGATGAAGCTCGATAAGTAATGTATATATCATCACGTTGATGATAAAATATAAAATTTTAAGGAGGACTTATAATGAAAGTAAAAAGAATGTTAAGTGTATTTTTAAGCTTGTCTGTACTTCTTTCAAACGCTGCATTCGGCGTAACCTCTGCCGTATGTGCTGCCGCAGATGATGGGTGGACAACTATCCTCGAAGAGGATTTTTCGGAAAACAATACGCTTAATAAGCTCAGAGAAAATGGGTTTGGGGTCGGCTATGATGAAGAATTTATAAATCTTGATAACGGAACTCTGGGATTTATAAATAATCCGTCTAACGGTGGCTCTTCGGAACTGTATTACAATTTTGACAATGCCGTAAACTCCGGAAAACTCATGGTTTCTTATTCAATTAAGCCGGAGGGCAACGCAACGATTGCAAATACTTTAAAGGACGGCAGCAGTTCATTCTGCGATACGTATTTGAGCTGGGGCGGAAATATATGTTACCGCTATTATGATGAAAGTAGCGGTATTAAGGAATTATACAACACTAAATATACATCGGGCGAATGGATAAATGTTACCTCCGTGTTGGATTTTGATGCAAAAAAGGCAGCAAGGATATGGACAAAACAGGACGGGACAATTATAAACGCAAGCTATGACGATGCTGTCAGGTATGAGCAGAATAATGCGGAATTTACGGCGGCAGACAGGATTTCATTCAGAGCTATGTACAGTCAGAATAATACAAATGTGCGTACCGGATATGATGAGATTGATAATATTGTTATCAAGTATAATCCGAACAGAAATGCGGTTTTGGATTTCAGCGAGGATTTTGAAAATTACAGTACAATCGGCGATGCGGTAAAATCCGGTTGGATTCCTTATAACAGACCGAGCAAGGCTTCTGTTGCAAATGACAGCGAAAAAAGCAAAGTTATTAAGCTTGCGGAAAACGGCGCCGGATTTATGTATAGCTTTAACTCCGGCAGCAATGAGAATTTTAAAGGAACTTATGAGATAACGGGATCGGTAAAAACAGATGCAAATGCAGACGTTGCAGTTGATTTCGGCGCAGATTCCTCCGCATTCGGAAACACGGCATTTCATTTCGGAAATAACGGTTACATATATTTATCTTCGGTAAATTCAACCTCCAGAAGATGGTATGCCGGTACTTATGAACCGGGGAAATGGTATGATTTCAAAATTATAGCCGATACAATTGAGGGAAGCTATTCGGCAGAGATTTTGTCTGACGGTAAGCGCGTTGCATACAGAAACGGAATTTCCATGTATGCCTCCGAGTCAGGATTGGGATATATCAGATTCTGCCAGAATACAGACGGAGTTTCTTCGTATTTTGACGGTTTTTCGGTAAAAGAATACACAGGCGAAACAGACAAAATACTTCTGAACGATGATTTTGAAAGCTATACTGCGCTTTCGGATGGAGAAATCGGAAAAAGCGCTTATGATAACGTTTGGAAAGCGTCCTCGGTAGCCGGTGCACCGGAGATAGATTCAGCTACATTTGAGGGCAGGACGGTATTAAAGCTTGGTAACGGCAAGGGTTTGGTATACAGCTTTGACAGAGGAACTCTGGCAAAGAGCGGTAAGCTTAAATTCAAAACAACAGTATACATAACCAATACAAATAATGAAAACAGATGCAGATATTTGTTTGAACTCATGGAGTCGGGACGCAACGACGGCGTGCTTGCGGCATATGCCGACAAGGATATGATTGCCGCAAATACAAACGGTACGGCATATAGGGTGGCAAGCGGATATAAACTTGACGAGTGGTATGATTTTATTGTTGTTGCGGATTTTGATAAAAAAACATATAATGTTCAGATAGTCAAGGGAAATGATGTCATTGCACAGCTGAGAGACATAGATATGGTAAAATGGCAGGATTCAAATAAGCCGCTCGGCGATTTTTCGGGAATACAGCTGAGGTCGTGGGGTAATACCGTATATGTAGACAGTATTTCGGTTGAGAGAATTGATAAGGAAAGTGACAGAGACTTAGCATATCTTTCATTTAATTTCAATTCCTATACAACGAAAGATGATGCGGCAAATGCAGGCTGGAAAAACGACAATTCAGGAGTGCCGTATGACATTGCCGATTCCGACAGCGACCATGGCAAATCAATTGTTTTACCCGCGAAGAATGCCGGTATAAAGCATGATATGAACATGCCTGAAAAAGGAAAAATAAAATTAACTTATTCCGTAAACTCCAACGGCAACAGAGTTGTTGTTGATGCACCCATGCAGAGCGGCGGTTCCGGTATGCTTGTATTCATAAATGACGACGGAAATATATATCACTCAAATCCGTACGCCGATAAAAATTATCTGCTCTGTACGGGACAGAGTAATCAGTGGATTACGGTAGAGAATATTATTGATACGGAAAAAATGTCAAACGAGTGTACCGTTTATAATGCCAACGGACAAAAAATCGGTTCGGTAACAGTTGACAAAATTAATAATATAGAGGAGGGAAAATCAGTATCTGCCATTACCGGTATTCGTTTCAGATGCTGGAACGATAATGCGCCCGGGGTGTATATAGATGACGTCAAGGCTGCGTGTTATTATGCCAAACCGGAGCTGAATGCGTATGATGTTACAATTACGGATTTTGCAGGCAATACGCATAATCTTACAAACAGCGTAATACCGGCAGTCAGGTCAATCAACCTGGATTTCGGATGCAGGCTGAACGGCAGCAAAGGCGCCGAAAGTATACAGCTTATACGCACAAATAACGGAACGGTTTCATATACGCCGCAAATTAACGGAGAAGTGTATTCGATGCTTTTGGACACCTGTCTTGCACAAAACAGCAGTTATGAAATAAGAATTTTACCAACCGTAGAGAGTGAAGAAGGAATGACGTTTGATACAACACTAACTCTTGAATTTAAGACGGGTACGGCAGAGGTAAGCGGAAAACTGATAAAGGCAACAGTCGGCGGCGAGGAAATCAAAGCAATCAGTCAGCTTCATACCGGCGATACCATGGTTGTGGACACTGCGTTTGCAAATCCGTCGGCAAGTACGGCATCTATGTCGGTGGTTGCAGCATACTATGCCGGAGACACATTGAAAAAAGTGGAAATTATATCAAAGGATAATATTTCCGCAGGGGCAGTACTTAACGACAGCATAACCGTTACGGTTCCGGACCTTACAGACGTAACGGAGGCGGGAATTTTCCTTTGGGATTCTTTGAATACATTAGTACCGTACTGCGGAGTTTTGCAGATTAATTAAAGAGTATATTCGGAGGAATATAATGAAAAAGGTTATACTTTGTTTACTTATATTAATTATTGCCGGGGTTGCCGGTGCACACCTTTCGGTGTGCGCCGACGAGCCTAAGCTTAACAATGAATGTGTAAAATTTTACCCCTCGGAATCGGCGTCGGGAAACGCCTATTATATTTCGGAGAATCCGCTTTCATACAGGCTTCAGATTACCAATCCCGAAACTGAAAATTACAGTGTTCTGTTAACATACGTCATTGATGATGAAAGCAATAAAACAGTATGGAGTGAAAGTAAAAGCTTTCAGCTGAATGCCGAAAGCACCGTTATAAAAAGCTTTAAGATTCCGAATGAGCTTGGCGCCGGAATATATAATGTAAGTGTCACGCTCAAAGGAGATTTCGGTACGATTAAAAAAAGTACGCATTGCTCATTGAGTGTGAAAAACGACAAAGGCTCTGACGATATGGGTATATGTACTCATTTCGGGCAGTATATTGACATTGCCGAGCAGGGAATGCCGCAGATTATAAATTCCGGTTTCGGCTGGGTACGTGATGAAATAAGATGGGAAATTGTCGAAAAAACAGCGGGAAAATATGAAATTCCTGAGTATTATGAGAATTTTGTCAACCGTGCCGTAAAGTCCGGCTCTAAGGTCGTTCTGATTTTGGCATACGGAAATCCTTTGTATGATAACGGAGGCTTGCCGACAAGTAAAGAGGGAATTAAAGCCTATGCGGAATATTGCGCTTTTATGGCGGAACACTTTAAAGGACGTGTTTCGGCATACGAAATATGGAATGAAGCAGACCTTCCCGTTTTCACGGGAGGATATGCAACCAACGGCAAGCAATACGCGGAGGTTTTAAAAGCGGCATATAATGCAGTAAGCAGTTATGCTCCGGTTATCGGCGGGACGCTTACTTCGCTGACATATGACAGTGCGGAGCGGTATCTTGGAGAAATTCTCTCAAACGGCGGCGGCAGCTATATGGATATTCTGGGCATTCATCCGTATGAAAATGACGGATATTATGCGGACGAAAATGCGTATACGGAGAATTTTAAGATAGCAAAAAGACTTTTAAACGACTATGACTGCGGTGATAAACCGATTTGGATAACAGAATTCGGAAGCTCAAGCAATACTGCGCCAACAGGCTATACCGAGAAAGCGCAGGCAATCAATCTTGTCCGCGCATCGGTTATAGCAAAGGCAGAACCTTCGGTAGAAAAGATGTTTCTTTACAATTACAGGGAATACGGAACAGAGGCTGATAAGCTGAATTATCATTTCGGAATTGTTGATTATTATTATAATGCAAAGCCGGCATATTTATCTGTTTCCTTTATGAATAAGGCTCTTAACGGCATGAATTTTGAAAAACGTTACGGTGACGGATTATTCAGCATTTATCATTTTAAAAATAATTTCAGGGATACTGCGGCGCTTTGGAAAAACACGCTTGTATCATCTTCGCCGAAGCTGATTGTGGCAAACGATAAAGCCGATGGAGAAGGTATGGAAATAACGGTGTCGGAGGATGGCAGAACGGCAACCGTTCATAAAAATCACGGCGATTTGCTGGAGCTGTTTGATATGTACGGTAATCCCGTTGAAATTTCGGAAGAAATAAGTATATCCGATACACCGGTTTATGCGGTGTGTACACGAAAACGCGATGTGAATATAAAGCTTGATAATACGGATGGCAGAATATCCGTTACAGGTCAGAATGCTGTGCCGGATTCGCAAATCACTATTCTGGTGCGCCGGGAAAATTCAATAAATAACCAAATCCATTATATCAGACAGACAACTGCGAACAAAGACGGAGAGTTCGTGTTTGGGTTTGATATTAATAAAAATGATGTTTATACAATCGGAATTTATGACGGAAGCGTAAAAACGGAGTCGAACATAGGAAATACTTATTATAATATTAATATGGAATATTTGGTAAACGGCAAAGCACCCGAACGGCTTGAAGATTTAAAAAACAATGATGTAATACGCGGCACCGCCGAGATAGTGCGCAAGGGAGAGCATGAAAACAATCTGATGTTTATTTGCGCCGTGTACGGAGAAAAGCTTATATCGGTCAATGCACAAGAGGTTAAGTGGAACGGTGCAGAAGGAGCTGCCTTAGCGGAGATAAAGCTTGACTGCGCAGATGATATTAAAGATGTGAAATTCTTTTTGTGGGATGATTTAATGAAGCCGGTTATCAGAACATCGGAATTCGAATAATAGATAGTGAGGAATGTTTATGAAAAAGATAGCGGTTATTGCTCTGATGTGTATGCTTATATTGTCCTCTGTAAGAGTATCAGCCGGAGAATTGACCTGCGGGATAGGGTATAACTATAAGGAATCAAAAATACAAATTGCCGGTGAAGCTGTAGGCGGCGATGACTATGTTGTTTTGGTAGTTTTGAAAAAAGATGTGTCCTTTGACGACTATTATAATGCGGAGGATAAACAAGACCTCATTTTATATTGTAAGCAGATGAGTGCAGAATCGGGAAAATATAACTTTGGGTTTAGCTATAAGAATGAGGAAACAGGCAGATACGGTGCGATTTTATCATCATCTTCCGACGGCAGCCTTGCGCATATAAATCTGAAACTTATTTCATACGAGGAATTTTGCGCTGCATATGATGACCTGAATAAAGCCGCGTCTGATAATAATAAAAAAGAGTTTGCAAAAATTATCAGCGAGAAATATCCTTCGCTGGATTTTGATTTTTCGATGCTTGGCAGCGAAAGCGTATCGGAGACGGATACAGAAAACTATTTTAAATTCGTAAAAGAAAATCCTCTCGATACGGCTTTTCAGGAAAAAAATTCGGCAATATTCAAAACCTTTATGCTCTGCGAACTGTTAAATTCAGGAAAGCTTGCGGATATAGGTGCATATACAGACGATATTTATTTTGAGAATAAAATGCTTTTAAACGATTATAAAAAGCTTGCTCAGATCGGAGAGTTTGGCAGTTATGCAACGGAGAAAATGTCTTTTAAAAATATAACCTCACTGAAAGGCTTTTACACTGAATTTAAAAAGGCCATTTTGCTGGGCGGAGTAAAATACAGTGTCGGATACGGTGCGGTAAAGGAGCTTTTTAAAGCTTACAATGATGTTATCGGGGTAAATACCAATGTATCGGATAGTGTTTTTAAGGAAATAACGGGAAATGATTATAAGGATATTGACGCTCTGATTGCAGATTATAACCGGAAGTTGCAGAAGAAAAACATAAGCGCTCCGTCGGGAGGCGGAGGCGGCGGAGGAAGTGCGCCGAAAACTCTGTATAGGGGGGATTCTTTGGCGGCAGGAGGCGCCGTTAAGCCTGTGGAGGATACTTTTACGGATATTGAAGGCGTCGATTGGGCTGTTGAGGCGATACTTGCTCTTTCGGATAAGCAGATTATAAACGGAACAGAGCCGGGGATATTCAAGCCTAACGATAAGATAACCAGAGAGGAATTTGCAAAGATTCTGGTAGGAGCAATGGGGTATTCTCCCGATTTATATGAGGGTAACGTATTTTCTGACGTAACGGAGGATGATTGGTTCTGCAAATATGTGAATATTGCGGCACTTAACGGGATAGTTCAGGGAATCGGAAATAATTGTTTCGGCAGCAGAAATACCATAACAAGACAGGATATGTGTGTAATGCTGTATAATGCGTTAAGGCAAAGAAAACCGGATTTAACGGGAGACGAGCTTGTATTTGAGGATTCCGGACTGATTGCGGAGTATGCAAAACCGGCAGTTGCGGCGCTTTATAAAATGGGAGCCGTAAACGGCGTCAGCAGCACGGAATTTGAGCCGGAGGGATATGCTACAAGAGCGCAGGCGGCGAAAATAATTTACAGTGTGCTTGATGATTTGAATTGAGGGATACAGTATATCAAAAACAATCGGCGTCCGGCGGCGTTTTGATTAAGCCGGCAGCCGGAAGATGGAATGGAGATTATTATGAAGAAGATTTTACATAAAATTATCGGTTTTATATTGATTTTAGGCTGTCTGAATGTGTTTTGCTGTATTTCTTATGCTGATGATACATCAATTACCGATAAGCTTAAAAATACAATAGATGTACTGAGGCTATTTAATATTATACCCGATTACTATGACTATAACATTGCGGTACGTGAGAATATAACCAGAGCGGATTTTGCATCGGCGGCGGCAAAACTGATAGGCACAGAAAAATATGACAGCGGTGAAACCTATTATTACGATGTTCCCAAAACACATTGGGCGTATAAGGAAATAGGTGCGCTGACGGAGATGGGAATACTGCACGGTTCGGATGATAGGATATTCAGACCCGATGCAGCTATAAGTCTTAACGAAGCGTACAAGATTTTACTGACTGCCATGAAATATGAACCCTATGCCGAGGCAGACGGCGGATATCCTGCCGGATATATTAAGCTTGCGGCAAAGCTTGATTTTGCCGTCCCGGAATATGGGGGCAGTGACGAGCTGTGCCGCGGTGACGCGCTTTTGCTGCTGCGCAGCGCAATGACGGCGAATATATTGGAGATAGGCTCATATGTGGGAAACACAGTTGAATATGTTGAGTCGGAGGAAACTCTTCTCAGTGCAAACCGCCGTATCTATTATGATAAGGGTGTTTTAAACGGCGCGGACGGTATCAGCGTAAATGATACTGTGACGCTCGATTCGGACAGTGTAATAATTGACAATGAGATATACGATAGCGATATACGGATTTCGGAGTATATTGCAGAAAAAATAGAATTTTTTTACAGCTGCGATAAGGCAACAGAGGAAAAAAAGATTTTGTGGGCAAAGCCTGTCGGAACAACTGATTTAAAATATGTTACGGCAGATAATGATGCAAGCTTTAATCCGTCGGATTTTGTTTTAACATACAGAAATGAGGCGGGAAACAGCAGAACGATCAGACTCAGCAGACAGCTGACTGTTATATATAACGGGGGTATAGCCGATAAGGATTTTGATAAAATCTTTAATAAGCAAAGATATACGGCTAAATTTGTTATGTCAGACGGAGAATATAAGGTGGCTGTTGTCAAAGCGTATGAGACATTTGTTGTCGGTTCGGCGGATAAAAAAAATCTGACTGTTTACGATAAAGCAGCGCCGACCGATAAGCTTGTTCTTGATGAAAGCAAATACGACAGAATGACAATAAAATTCATGGGAGCAAGCGATATTTCTTTTGATGATATAAAAAGCGGTTTTGTTCTGAATTACTATCTCTCGCTTGACAAAAAAAATCTCGAAGTTCTGGTTACGGCAGAGAAAATAAACGGAACTGTCGAGAGATACGGCAAAACAGACGGCGGTTATAATGTGGTAATCGGCGGAATTGAATATTTTATGCCGAAAAGCAGCGCAAACACGGCGCTTACTGCGGCAGCACAGGTAACGGCTTATCTGGATACTTTCGGGGATATAGCATATATAGAAACAGCAGATTCCGGTTATCATGCCGCATACATGATAAATGCTTTTTTATCGGAGGGTGAAGACGAGCTGCACTTTAAGCTTTTGAATGAATCCGGTGTAATCGAAAAAAATGCCGAATGTGCGGACAGAATTGTAATTGACGGTATAAGATATAAAAACCATACCGAAGCGTACAAGACCTTTTTTGAAGCAGGCAGCTTTGTGCAGCAGCTGGTTCTTGTAAGCAGGGATTCGGATAATCGTATTTATAAGATTGATACGGTCGGATATAATCCGAAGAATGAAAACCAGAACTCACTTTCAATAAATATACCGTATGCGGAAGATTTGCATTTTCGTAAAATGGGAATATTGGGGGAAAAATCGGTTATCAACAATAATACAAAAATATTTTCCGTACCGTCAGAGGGCAATTATTCTGATGACAAGCAGTATGTTGTGCTGACAGCAAACGATATTAATGAGGATGCAAAGCTGAATGCTGAAACATATAAAGCGGCCGAGCAAACGGGGTATGAGCAGTACGTGGTTATAAAAGGATATGATGTATCCGCAAAGCTTTCGGCAGATGCTCCGCTGCTGGTGACAAATATTAAAACCGCATTGAATAACGATGACGCTGTGGTTAAACGTATTGAGGGATACAGCGGAAGTCAGGCCGTAAGCTTTTTAGCCGATGAGGACACAGACTTTAACGATGTTTTGCCGGGTATGGTTATTCGCCTGAAAAAAGATATGGAAGGATATGTGTCGGGATATGAAACAAAATACGATTATCGTAATCCGGAACTGTATAAAAGGACTTCGTCCATAAACGATGGATATTATATCGGTTTCGGATATGTCAATAATGTTGTGGACGGCGTTGTGAAATACGGATATGACAGCGGCGCCGCAATAGACAGAGTATATTTTCCGCAGGATGCGCCCGTGTTGATATATGACACAGAGGAATCAAAGGACAATGTTAAAATAGGGAGTATTAATGACGCAATAACCTATTACAACAGCGGTGACAGCTGCTCGAAAATTTTTGTATACTCATCTTATTCATATCCGCGAATGTTTGTAATTTATATATAACTTATCAAAAGGGAGAGAATGGCATAATCATGAATTATATTGAAGAGAAATCAAAAAAGCTTCCCATATACGGAGAGTACGATGTTGTAGTGGCAGGAGGCGGAGTGGCGGGCATTTCCGCAGCTATTGCCGCTTCAAGAACAGGAGCAAAAACGATACTTATAGAAAAACAGTTTGCTCTCGGCGGACTTGCAACCATGGGGCTTGTGACATATTATCTGCCCCTGTGTGACGGATGCGGCAGACAGGTAAGCTTCGGTATTGCAGAGGAACTGCTGAAGCTTTCGATAAAATACGGGTATGAAACCCGTTATCCGAAGCCGTGGCTGGAAGGCGGCACGGAGCAGGAAAAAAAACAAATACGTTATGAGGTCAGATACAATGCGCAGGTTTTTGCGATTCTTGCCGAACAGCAGCTTAAAGCCGACGGGGCGGAAATTCTTTACGGAACCTCCGTGTGCGGCACGGAGGTCGAGGACGGACGGGTAACTGCGCTTATAATTGAGAATAAGTCCGGCAGACAGGCAGTTACGGCAAAAAGCATAGTTGATTGTACGGGAGATGCGGATATTTTCCATATGTCCGATGCGAAAACGGCAGAATTTGACGAGAAAAATGTGCTTACGGCATGGTACTATTCGCTTGACGACGGAAAATATAATCTTAATCAGCTGGGCTGGTCGGACGTTGTAACGAAAAACAGCAAGGGTTCACAGGAGCTTTTAAAGGGCAGACGCTTTGCCGCCCTTGAAGCTAAGGAGCTTTCCGAGATGACAGAGCTTTCTCATGAAATGCTTTTATTGAACTTTCTTGAAAAGGGAAATGTTTCCGATAAGCATATATTAACCGCCATAGCAACGATTCCACAGGTAAGAATGACTCGCAGACCTGTCGGAGCGTTTGAATTAGACTTAAGTCATGACCATTGCTATTTTGAGGACAGTATAGGAATGATTGCAAGCTTTCAGAAAGCAGGCCCCATTTTTGAAGTCCCGTTCAGATGCCTTTACGGTTATGATTTGAAAAATGTTGTGTCGGCGGGAAGGTGTATTTCAAATACAGATTCAATGTGGGAACTGTCACGTGTTATCCCATGCTGTGCCGTCACCGGACAAGCGGCGGGAACTGCCGCCGCAATAACCGATGACTTTATTTCACTGGATGTACAAAAGCTTCAGAATTTGCTTGAAAAAGACGGTGTTCAGCTTCACATTGGATAAAACGGACACATATGTTTTTAAAGCAGAAAACTATAACGGCGGAAGTACGGAATATGATATGTATATAAAGCCGTATGCAGATGAACATATGTTGCGGCAGATAGGGAATAATGAAAATAGAATTGATACAGCTGATGATAATTATCACATTGCGGATTGTTTGGATATGGCTTTGTCGGGTATATGTATCTCGGATAATATTGAAGTAATTAAAGATTACAGCGAAGATGATTTAATATTTTTCGGAGATAAAAAACGGCAATATCAGAAGAAATATTAATATCGGGAGCAGCAATGAAAAATGCTGATATTAAAAAATAAACAGAGAAGAAATCTCTGTTTATTTCTATTTAAATGTTACTCAGCAGTTTCCGGAAGCTTTTCATATTTGGCTAAAATTCGGCTCTCCAGCTCAGAGCGCATTGCGCTGTTAATTGGATGCGCAATATCTTTGTATTCGCCCTCGGGAGTTTTTCTGCTTGGCATTGCCGTAAACAATTTATCCTGACCTTCTATTATTTTTATGTCATGTACTACAAAGGCATTATCAAAGGTTACAGATACTACTGCTTTCATTTTACTGTCCGACGAAATCGTCTTTATACGAATATCCGTAATTTCCAAGTCACTCACCACCTTCCCCTAAGGTATAAAGAATGTAGTCTGTCCATTGATGCCCTACTATGAATATTTTAACGTAAAAAAGATTTTTTGTCAAGAAGGTTGTGCAAATTTCATTAAACTTCATAAAAAGGGGTATGGGTTTTTGGAAGATGTGTTAAAATTTTAAGGATATTGTTTCTTTTTTGGCGGTTTGGGTATATAATTAATGGTAAAATACGTGATATTTATGAAAAAAACTGTTTGTGGATTTGGCTCGGAGAGGAATGGATATAATAATGAAACGTTTTGAAATGTCTGATATGGAAAAGGGAGCGCATATACATTTTATAGGTATAGGCGGAATAAGCATGAGCGGACTGGCGCAGATTGTTCTGGAGGAGGGCTATGAGGTCAGCGGCTCTGACAGAAGCAGCAGCGGTATAACGGATAAGCTTGAAAAAATGGGAGCAAAAATATATATAGGTCACAGTGCGGAAAACATCGGCGGAGCACAGCTTGTCGTACATACGGCGGCGGTAAGGGACGATAATCCCGAAATGCGGGCGGCAAGGGAAGAAGGAGTACGTCTGATAGACAGAGCGGAATTTCTCGGTGCAATAATGAAAAATTATCGGTGTGCGGTGGGGGTAAGCGGTACTCACGGAAAGACCACGACAACTTCTATGATTGCACACGCGCTTATTTATGCGGATACCGACCCGACGATAAGCGTCGGCGGCGAGCTTGATATAATAGACGGAAATATACGCTGCGGACATTCGGATTATTTTGTGACTGAGGCGTGTGAATATACAAACAGCTTTTTGAAATTTTATCCGACAATTGCACTGATTACAAATATAGAAGAAGACCACCTTGATTTCTTTTCGGGTATTGAAGAAATACGCGAAAGCTTCCGTAAATTTGCCATGCTTACGGAAAACAAAGGAACGGTTGTGGCGATGGGCGATGATGAAAACGTACGAGTGGCGCTTGACGGAGCAAAGCTTGATATTGTTACCTACGGTTTGTCGGACAAAAACGAGTACTGTCCGAAGAATATTTCGTATCATGCAGGCTATCCGGCGTTCGATGTGTACAAAAACGGAGAAAAACAATGCCATGTAAGCCTCAATGTGCCGGGTGAGCACAATATTTTGAATGCACTTGCTACGATTGCGGTGTGTACGCTTATGGGAGTGAATGCGGAAATTGCCGCAAAGGGAATTGAAACCTTTAAGGGAGCGCACAGACGATTTGAAAAGAAAGGTTTTTGCAACGGAGCGGTTGTACTGGACGACTATGCGCATCACCCGACAGAGATTAAGGCTACGCTTAAAGCGGCGCAGGCATTTGAACATAATAGAATATGGTGTATTTTTCAGCCTCATACGTATTCGCGTACAAGAACACTCTGGAATGAGTTTACAGATGCGTTTGTCGATGCGGATAAACTGATTCTTACACATATATATGCGGCGCGTGAAAAACCTGACGGTGTTACAAAGCCCGAAAACCTTGCGCGCGATATAAAGGAAAAGCACGGAAAAGACGTTGTATATATAGAAGATTTTGCGGAAATTGCGGATTACGTGAAAAAGAATGTTTCCGAGGGAGATATTGTATTTACCATGGGCGCGGGTGATGTTACAAATATAGGCAATATGCTGATTGAGGAGTAAATTATGTATATACGTAAGGATAAGCTTGAAGCGGCGTTTAATGAGCTTGAAGAAAATCTTAACAGGTATTCGCTGCCGCTGTGGGAGGAACTGCCGGATCTGGAACTGTATATGGATCAGGTAATATCGCTTTTGAACAGGTATCTGGCAATATATTACGAAACACTCGGTACGGAAAAATTCATAACTCCGTCTATGATAAACAATTATGTAAAGCTTGGAACTGTTCCGTCCCCGGTGAAAAAGAAGTATTCAAAGCTTCATCTGGCATATTTGTTTGTTGTGTGTACGCTTAAACGAACGCTCGATATGGCAACCATTCAGCGTATTATGCCGGTGGATATGGATGATGAAACGGCAAAGGACACATATAATTCTTTTGTGAAAAATCAGCATAAGGCGGTTTTGTACGTTGCCGAAAATGTGCGAAAGGTTGCAAATCCGATACTGGCGCTTAAGGAAAATAATCAGGAGAGAATGAACGATTTGCTGATGCAGCTTGCATCGGCGGCGAATTTATGCAAAATACTTACCGAAAAAGTAACCAAAATTAATGATGAGGAATCGGATGCCGACGGAATTTAAAGAGTATTTTTATACAGCGGAACACACCCAATAATAGGCAAAGTACACAAAAAATTAAAAAAATTCATATAAAAGGGGAAAAAATTATGAAAATCGCTTGACATTTGAGGTTAAGATACTGTATAATAGTATCGTTGTATAAATATTGAAGTATTTGTACATCCCATCAAGTCCGTTTTTAAATTGACTTGCCGGAGGGAGGGAACAAAGATGTCAGAAATCAGAGTTAAAGAGAACGAAACGTTAGACAGCGCTCTGCGCAGATTTAAGCGCCAGTGTGCAAAGTCGGGTGTCATGTCTGAAATAAGAAAGCGTGAACACTATGAAAAGCCTAGCGTAAAGCGTAAAAAGAAATCGGAAGCAGCAAGAAAAAGAAAGTATTAATTTTCGCTGCAAAAAGGAGATGACTTACAATGTCGCTTAAAGAACAGTTAAAAGAAGACTTGAAGTCAGCCATGCGAGATAAGGACAATGTCCGCAAAAATGTTGTACAGCTGATTAAAGCAGGTGTATTGCAGGTTGAAAAAGACAATAAGGTAACTCTTGATGATGAGGGTGTATCGGATGTAATTGCGAAGCAGTTAAAGCAGCGCAGAGATTCCCTTCCGGATTACGAAAAGAGTGGCCGGGAAGATTTGATAAATCAGTTGAAGCGGGAAATGGAAATTTTGATGGGTTATTTGCCGGCTCAGCTTACTCATGAAGAACTTGAACAGATTGTTAAGGAAGCGGTTGAAGCTACCGGAGCGCAGTCTGTAAAGGATATGGGCAAGGTTATGGCAGCTGTTATGCCGAAAACAAAGGGCAGAGCAGACGGCAAAGAAATTAATCAGATTGCCAGAGCGTTTTTGGCAAACTGATTGGCAGACGATGTGATTTAGAGCCGGAGGAAGCAATTCTTCCGGCTGTATATCGGACAAGTTAATATTTGCTACTGTGGCTCAATGGCAGAGCAGCTCATTCGTAATGAGCAGGTTGTCAGTTCGATTCTGACCAGTAGCTCCACACAAAAACAGCAGTCTTTACAGATTGCTGTTTTTGTGTGGAATTGTAGGAAGATACATTATAACTACAGCAAATCACTGTAATCGGCGTGCAGTACGTTTGCAAGAAAAACTATCTCAATATCCGTTACAAACCGCTTGCCACATTCTATGTGCTGTATGGCGTTTTTGTCGATATCAAGACCGGCAAGCTGCAATCTGTCCGCAAGCGTGCGCTGCGATATTTTCATCGCTTTTCTGTATTCCGCAATTCTATAATATCAAGGCTGATTTAAGAAATGTGCAAGCACCTCAAGAGGAACAAGCTGCATCAGATGTATCTGCATTGATAGAGCAACTGCAAAAATCTCCCGAATTATTGCAAACGCTATCACAGTTAATTGCTGCTAAGAATTAAGAAACGAAGTGGAATTCCAAAACGGAGCTAATCGAGCTATTAGCAAAAAACAAAAATTATTAGCAAATCTCAAAAACGAGTTCGTTTCCTATTAGCAAAAAACGGAGCTGATAGACAAAAATCGAAAACTTTTAGTACAAAGAAAAAGCACCGCAAAAGCGGTGCAAATGGCGTCCCCGGGCAGGTTCGAACTGCCGGCGTTCCGCTTAGGAGGCGGACCCTCTATCCAGCTGAGGTACGGAGACATATTAAATTATAACCAATTTGGTGGCGGAACCACTTCCCCTTAGGAGGCGGTCGCTCTATCCTGCTGAGCTATAACGACACATAACAGTATTTTTATTATAACACATTAAAATAAAAAAATCAATTACCAAAACCGAAAAAAATAAAAACTTTTGAAAAAATAGATTGTACAAAATTTGCATTTACAAAATGCATTATATGTAGTATAATAATAAGAAAAACTAATATAGGACAGACTGTATTTATGCCGTATAAGACGGAGGAACGGAGGATTATTATGGGAATGACCATGACCCAGAAGATTTTGACAAAGGCTTCGGGACAGGCTTCGGTAAAAGCCGGAGATTTGATTATGGCAAATCTCAATCTTGTATTGGGAAATGACATTACAAGTCCGGTAGCAATAAGAGAGTTTGAAAAATTCGGAATAGAGTCGGTTTTCGACAAAACAAAAATTGCACTTGTGCCGGATCATTTCACACCGAATAAGGATATAAAATCTGCACAGCAGGCTCTGGCAGTGAGAAATTTTGCAGCTGAAAATGATATTTTAAATTATTTTGAAGTCGGTGAAGTGGGAATCGAACACGCACTTTTGCCCGAAAAAGGCTTGGTTGTGGCAGGAGATGTCGTAATCGGAGCAGATTCGCACACCTGTACATACGGCGCATTGGGCGCATTTTCGACAGGTGTAGGCTCAACGGATATGGCAGCCGGAATGGCAACCGGAAAGGCATGGTTCAAAGTGCCGGAGGCTATAAAATTTAACCTCACCGGAAAACTCAATAAATATGTGAGCGGCAAAGATTTAATTCTTTACATCATAGGTAAAATCGGCGTTGACGGTGCTCTTTACAAAAGCATGGAATTTACTGGAGACGGTATGCATTCGCTTACCATGGACGACAGATTTACAATAGCCAATATGGCGATTGAAGCCGGAGCGAAGAACGGTATATTTGAAGTGGATGAAAAAACGACTGAATATATGAAAGAACACTCCGACCGTGAATACACGGTATTTACAGCAGATGATGATGCGGAATATACGGAGGTTATTGATATAAACCTTGCAGAGGTTCCGCACACTGTTGCATTTCCGCACCTGCCGGAAAATGCAAGAACACCCGAGAACTGGGGCGATGTAGCTATCGACCAGGTGGTTATCGGTTCTTGTACAAACGGAAGATTATCGGATTTGCAGCACGCAGCACAGATTTTAAAAGGCAAAAAGGTTAAAAAGGGAATAAGAGCGATTATCTTCCCGGCAACACAGAAAATATACCTTGACGCATTAAAGGACGGCACTCTGCAAACTCTTGTTGAGGCAGGCTGCGTAATTTCCGCACCGACCTGCGGCCCGTGTCTGGGAGGACATATGGGTATTCTGGCAGAGGGAGAAAGATGCGTTTCGACCACAAACAGAAACTTTGTCGGCAGAATGGGACACGTTGAGAGTGAAGTTTATCTTGCAAGTCCCGAGGTGGCGGCGGCAAGCGCGGTAACGGGCAAAATTACCGCACCCGAGGAAATAATGTAAACGGAGGGTAATTGTTATGAAAGCAGAAGGAAAGGTTATTAAATTTGGCGATAATATAGACACCGATGTTATAATTCCGGCGAGATACCTTAATACGTCATTGCCGGAGGAGTTGGCAAAGCATTGTATGGAGGATATTGACAAGGAGTTCGTAAGCCGAGTAAATAAAGGCGACATAATGGTCGGCGGCGCAAATTTCGGCTGCGGTTCTTCAAGAGAACACGCTCCGATTGCTATTAAAGCAAGCGGAATTTCGTGCGTTATTGCGGAAAGCTTTGCGAGAATATTTTTCAGAAATTCAATAAATATCGGTCTGCCTATTCTTGAATGTCCGGAAGCGTCAAAGGATATTGATGAGGGCGACGAAGTGTCGATTAATTTCGATACGGGCGTGATTACGAATAAAACAAAAAATAAGGAATACAAAGCGGCGGCTTTTCCGCCGTTTATGCAGCAGCTTATAAATGCCGGCGGACTTGTAAGCTATATCAAGGAGGGAAACGTATAATGAGCGAGTTTAATATTGCTGTTATAAAGGGCGACGGAATCGGTCCGGAAATTGTAGAGGGTGCGCAGACTGTGCTTGACGCCGTTTCCGGAAAATACGGTCACAAATTCAATTATACCGATGTGTATATGGGAGGCTGTGCAATCGATAAGTTTGGTGAGCCGCTTCCGCAGAAGACTATCGATATATGCAAAAAGAGCGACAGCGTTCTTTTGGGTGCGGTAGGCGGCCCGAAATGGGATAACTGCCCCCAAAGACCCGAAGCCGGACTTTTGGGCATAAGAAAAGCATTGGAACTTTATGCAAATCTGCGTCCGTCAATTCTTAAAGCGCCGCTTAAAGCAGCATCACCGCTTAAAGACGAAAAGCTGGAAAACGGACTTGACGTGATGGTTGTGCGTGAGCTTACGGGCGGAATTTATTTCGGCGAGCGCCACAAGGCAGAGGACGGTTCATGGGCAAGCGATGAAGAAAAATACAGCGTTGAAGAAGTAAAAAGAATAGGAAAAATCGCATTTGAAACTGCAATGCTCAGAAATAAAAGACTTGTTTCGGTTGATAAGGCGAATGTCCTTGAATCATCAAGGCTTTGGAGAAAAACCATAACCGAAATGTCAAAGGATTATCCCGAGGTAAGCCTGTCTCATATGTATGTAGACAATGCCGCAATGCAGCTGGCAATTAACCCGTCACAGTTTGACGTTATCGTAACATCAAATATTTTCGGCGACATTCTTTCGGATTTGTCATCGGCTATCGCAGGCTCAATAGGTATGCTCCCGTCTGCGTCGCTCGGCGCGTCAAAATGCGGAATGTATGAACCTATTCACGGCAGTGCACCGGATATTGCGGGTATGGATATTGCAAATCCTATCGCAACGATTATAAGTGCGGCAATGATGCTTGAAATGTCGTTCGGACTGAGCGATGAAGCAAAGGCAATTAATGCGGCGGTTGACAAGGTTCTTGACATGGGATACCGCACAACCGATATTATGTCGGACGGCATGAAAAAAGTCGGATGCAAGGAAATGGCACGTCTGATTGCGGAAAATATATAAAACTTTACCGATTTTTGTTAAATAATTTTTTGCAAAAAATTGTATAAACTCCCGAGGTCTTACAAACACTAAGTTTGCGATTAAAATCCTAAAAGGCAAGAAGGAGTTAAATATATGAAGGCTACTGGAATTGTAAGAAGAATAGATGACTTGGGCAGAGTGGTAATTCCGAAAGAAATAAGACGTACTATGAGAATACGAGAGGGAGATCCGCTTGAAATTTATACCGAAAAGGACGGAGAGGTGATTTTCAAAAAATATTCTCCGATAGGCGAGCTGGGCGATTTTGCCGCAAACTATGCGGAAACGCTTGCACTTTCGAGCGGTCAATGCGCCTGCATAACCGACCGTGACAGTGTTATTGCCGTTTCGGGAATACCGAAAAAAGAGCTTATGGAAAAGCCTGTTTCGGCTGAACTTGAAAACGTTATGAACGATAAAATCACCGTAACATATGAGTCGGGCAAGATAATCAATGTTGCCGACGGAAACGACAAATATAATGCCGGAGTGGTTGTACCGATTGTTTCGGAGGGAGATACGATAGGATCTGTTTTGTTCATCATGAAGGACGGGGAAAAGCCGTCGGAGGTGGAAACCAAGCTTGCGGAATCAGCCGCAAGATTTTTGGGCAGACACATGGAGGGCTGATGGAGTTGGCTTGACTTGCGGACGGAATACGCCGAAATTGCTTGGTGTGTTTCGTCCGTTTGACGTTGAAATTTACATAAAATATTAACACAGTGTAAAGAATTCGGTCAAAAACTTGATTTTTGGGGCAGTGTGTGGTAGTATATGACGTGAAATCAGATGAAAGGATGTTATAATTATGAAAAAAGGTTTTATAGCGGCTCTGGCGCTGATTATGGCGCTGTCATTTGCAGGCTGCGGAAATAAAAAGAATACGGCAAACAGCAGTAAGAGTACGGATACACCGACTGAGGAAAAGACAGTACAGCAGCAGCTGGACGATTTCGGCAAAGATGCGTCGGATAATGCCGATATGAAAAAAGTTGACGGCAAAGAGCTGAAAGAAGAAAAGACGGAGAACAGCGCACCGACCGAAAATACAATCGGAAGCTATGATGTTTCGGTAGATGATGCAAAGGTTATAGATTATGACGGCAATAAGGTGGTGCTTGTATCTTTCGGATTTAAGAATAATTCGGACAGCGAGGTTAATTTTTCGGGAGTAACTGTTGTTGATGCCGAGCAGAACGGTTCTTCACTGGCTCCGACTGTTGTAAACAATGTAGAGGGCTTTGACAGCACTACTCTTGCGCAGAATATAGGAAAAGGCAAAAAGATAACCGTTCAGAGAGCATACAGGTTGTCAGACGAGGAAAATCCCGTTACCATAAGCGTCAGAGCGTTTGACTCAAACGCACAGGGAAAGGAAAGTGTTTCAAAGACGTTTAATGTTAAATAAATTTGAGGAAAGGACGCGCATATTATGAATATTCCGAAGGATCCGGCGATACTTTTAAGCTTTGTGAATACAAAGCTCAGGGATTTTTATCCGTCACTTGACGAAATGTGCAGTGATTTGGGCGCTGACAGAGCGGAAATAGAAAAATCACTTGCGGCAATCGGTTACGCCTATAATTCGGGCAGGAATGTATTTATTTGAGCGTGTATAAATGAAAAAATGCTTGAAAAAGAATACAAATGTATAATTGACGAAGAAACTTATAACAGAATTAAGGGGAAATATAAGTGGAATCATGTTTTTGAGCAGACAAACCACTATTATTTCGATGTATCCGGTGAACTGTCGGGGAAGAATGTAACGGTGCGTGTCCGCGAAAAGGACGGCACGAAAAAATTACAGATAAAGAAGCACAGAAAAAATGCCGATGCGCTTCAGATTTGCGAAGAAACCGAATTTGACATTGACAGCGTGCCGGAGGTTATTGAAAACGGCGAAAAATTTGTCGGAGAAAAGACGGGCAGACTTGTCAATATAGGTGCGCTCACCACTCTGCGCAATAGCTGTATGTGGAACGAAACAACCGAGATTTGTCTGGATAAAAGCGATTATGCCGGCTGTACCGATTACGAAATTGAGGTTGAATATACAGGAGAAGCGCCGACGGTCCTTGTGGAAGAGCTTAAAAGATACGGAGCTCTTTTTGCAGGAAAACCACTGGGAAAATATTCGAGATTTTTAAGAAAACTGAAAGAAAAATAGGGGGCTGTTTTTTTACAGCTCCGATTTTTTTCGGGATAACTTTTTTTGAAAAATATGCAAAAAAGGTTTGACAAAATTTTAAAATATAGTATAATATATGTAGAGCCGTTTTTCGGCAATATAGTATAAAACGAGGTGGAATTATAAGTGGACACATATCGAAGTAGGAGAGGCGAAAATTCTCCTGTACCGAAGCATTGATTACAAAGACGTAAATCTTATAGTTTTCTTCACCTTGGAGAATTTACGCCCTTCTTACAAGCAAACAATGTAAGGAGGATTTATTTTGAAAGATGAACTTTTGCAAGTCGAGGAGTTTATTTCACAGCTTCTCAAAGAAAAGAAGTACGCTGTCTTAAAGCAGACGCTTTCGGATCTTCACCCTGCGGACGCAAGTGCGATTTTTGAGGATTTGTTTGAAGAAATGACGGACGAAAAGGACTTACTTATCCTGTTCCGTCTGTTGCCGAAGGATTTGGCGGCGGAAACATTTTCGTTCATGAACAGCGATATGCAGGAGCAGCTGATGAACCTTTTTTCCGATAAGGAAATGAAAGAGGTGCTCGAGCAGTCGTTTATTGACGACACTGTTGACCTTATTGAAGAAATGCCCGCAAATGTTGTAAAGAGAATTTTGCAGAACTCCAATCCGCAGACTCGCCAGGAGATTAATCAGATTCTTAAATATCCGGCGGATTCTGCCGGAAGTATTATGACTACGGAATATATCAGCCTGCGGCCGACCATGACCGTAGATGATGCTTTCACACGCATACGGCGCGTCGGCAGCAATAAGGAGACGATTTATACCTGTTATGTTACGCTTGAAAACAGAAAACTTATAGGTATGGTGTCGGTAAAGGATTTGTTAAACTCGGAGTACGAGGACAAAATCCGCGATATAATGGAAACAAACCTTGTCTATGTCGAAACAGATACGGATAAGGAGGAGGTTGCAGCAACCGCATCAAAGTACGATTTTCTTGCAGTTCCGGTGGTAGATAAGGAACGCAGACTGGTCGGAATTGTCACAATCGACGACGTTATTGATGTCATTCAGGATGAGAACACAGAGGATATTGAAAAGATGGCGGCTATGCTGCCGTCCGAAAAGCCGTATCTGCGTACCTCGGTGTTTACAACATGGAAACAGAGAATACCGTGGCTCTTACTGCTTATGATTTCGGCGACCTTTACCGGAAAAATCATTAATTCATTTCAGGACGCGCTTGCCGCAAATGCAGCGCTGACGGCATTTATTCCGATGCTTATGGATACGGGCGGAAATTCGGGCAGTCAGGCGTCTGTTACTATTATCCGAGGTATGTCGCTGGATGAAATAGAATTTTCGGATATTTTCAGAATTATATGGAAAGAATTAAGAGTGGCGATTTTGTGCGGTGCAACGCTTGCGGTGTGTAATTTTGTAAAGCTTTTGATAGTTGACCGTGTAACGATGCCGGTTGCTATGATTGTATGTCTTACGCTGGTAATTACTGTAATCATGGCTAAGTTTATAGGATGCACATTGCCTATGCTTGCAAAAAAAGCAGGCTTTGACCCGGCTGTTATGGCGAGCCCGTTTATTACAACAATAGTTGACGCGCTTTCACTTATTGTATATTTTACGATAGCTACCAGGCTGTTCGGAGTGTAATAATTATGGGGCTGTAAAAAGTGTTTTTTACAGCCCCATAACATGAAAAAAACTACGAAAAACATAAAAAATGTTTGACAATTCATTATTTGTGTGATATAATATCAAGTGCAGTTTCGGAGGGGTGGCCGAGCGGCTGAAGGCGCAGCATTGGAAATGCTGTGATGTGAAAGCATCCGTGGGTTCAAATCCCATCCCTTCCTCCACATAATGACTTCAATTTTTATAAAAAGTTGGAGTCATATTTTTTTTTGCTTAAATCAATGGTTTCGGCCTTTTTATGCTTTCATAGGCCCGTCTTGGAGCGCTCCCGATGATGGATTTTTGTTTGTTTCAAGAAAACATATTATACGAAAAGATTTCTTTTGGCACAAAAAGTTTTCTTGTGATATAAAAAGATTTCCTATGATGGCTTTACTTGCATCTTTCCGTTTTGATGAAGCGTTAGACAGACTACAGTCAAATTTAAAGAAAGTTACGGTTTAAAATTCAAAACAAGGAGTTCATAAACTGAACTCCTTCAGACTATAGACAAAATCGGTTGCAAATCCAAAGTTGCAACCGATTTTTGCATTATTTGAGACAATGTTTAGATAAAGCTGCCAATAAATGACCTAAAAAGTCCGTTTCCATTTCGCAAGCTTTTTTAAATTCATACACGTAAAGCAGAGGAGCGTCTTTGCTGTTACTTTCGCCAATCTTCTGTATTGAGTGTACCTCATCGCATATTTTTCTTTAGCAATTGCAAATACTCGATCTATCATCTTTACAAGTCGAAATTATAAAAAGTATTGACAAATTTCTGTTTTTGATATATAATAAAACAAATGTTGCGCAACGGGTGTTTTTAATTGCCGAAGGAGGAATGACCATGCCGCCAAAGCCACGGTTTACAAGAGAAGAAATTACAGAGGCTGCACTTACACTTGTTTCCGAAAAAGGGATTGACGCACTGACGGCACGCGAGCTCGGCGCTTTTCTGGGCAGCTCTGCAAGACCGATATTCACAATCTTTCAGAACATGGAGGAACTTTACGGAGAGGTTGTAAAGGCTGCCGCCGCCCGTTTGGAAAACACTGAAATTACCGGTTCTCGCGATATGCCTCAATTTAAGAGAGAAGGCATGAAAATGATAAAATTCGGCATGGATGAGCCGAAGCTTTATCAGCTTTTGTTTATGAAAGAGCATACAGGCGCAAAAAACTCTGCCGACCTGTTTGCGCTTTTGGGACAGCCCGCGGCATTATCAGTAAAAACAATTCAAAACAACTATGGGTTGGATAACGAAAAGGCAAAAATACTTTTTGAGAATATGTGGATTTATACTTACGGAATCGGGACATTGTGTGCCACGGGCGTATGCAGCTTTACGGAGGAAGATGCAAGCAGGCTTTTGACAGAGCAGTTTAAGGCGCAAATGATGATGATGACTTCAAAAAAATAGGAGGGTATGACGATGAAAAGATTAACTGGAATTATTTTGGGCGCAGCAATGATTATATGCGGAGTTATCTACTTTTTGGTCGCATTCGGTATGATTGACATGGATATATCTTTTGACGGCTGGTGGGCATTGTTTATAATTGTTCCTGCAATAACGGGTATTGTGACAAGCAAAGATAAGCTTTTGAACATATTTTTTCTGTGGCTCGGAGTTTATCTGCTTTTGGCGGCGCAGGGCATAATCACATATGCTCTCGGCTGGGAACTGACAATTCCGGTTGCCGTTGTTTTAATCGGAATTAAAATGATAATAAAATCGGTAAATCCGAAAAAGCGCCTTGTAAACAAGCCGATAACGGACGAAAACGGCAAAAAAGGAAATATGTCTGCATTTTGTTCCAAGGAATACGATTATTCGGGTGAGGAAATCACGATTGCCAAGGTCGGCGCCATATTCGGCGGCAGTAAATGCAATCTGACGGATGCAAAAATTACAGACGGCGCCTGCCTTGATTTGTTTTGTATGTTCGGCGGCGCTGAAATCATCGTGCCGAACAACGTAAATGTAAAAATCAATACATTTTGCCTGTTCGGCGGCATAAGCGATAAGCGCATTATAAAGTCTGACAGCGAAAACGGCGTAACTCTTACCGTCAACGGCTGCTGCATATTCGGCGGGGCTGATATAAAGCAGAATTAAAATCCGTATTTGCGAGGTAAGGACAAAAGGGTGGAATTTATGGCAACAAGCAAGGAATATTTAAATTATATGTTGGAAAAATTACACGGACTTGAAAATATAACGTGCCGTCAAATGATGTGTGAATATATCATTTATTATAACGGTAAAATCGCGGCGTATCTTTGCGATATTGACAAACACCTGACAAAAAGGCAATCATATTTACATCAAATAGCCGAATACCGTAATTATGGTCTGTAAGGATTTAATACCTTGCAATCCGATTAAATTTAAAACGGAGCATATTGATTTCAGCTTGTTCGCGGTTTGGGTTAATTCCATTTCACAAGACGTTTTTCAATATGCTCTGTTATTTTTTTGTAAAGCTCTGTCAGGAACGATTAATCATGCTCATCTTTACTGTCCGAATCCACAAGCTCAATCCTGTTAATTGAAACCTCATACGCCGTTTTTGTAATCGTTTCCTCCTCCGAAACACGCTTTTGATAATTTCTCGACTGTATTCGCCCCCAAATTCTCACGTTGTCGCCTACATTAAGGTTTTTGGCAAACCTTGCGTTTCTGCCCCACGCTATTATGGGTATGTAGTCGGACTTGTTGTAGCTTCTGTTGACCGCAAGCAGCAGATCGGTTATTTCTCTGCCGAACGGCGTTGTTCTGTATACCGGCTCCTTGCAGATATAGCCGTTTAAATAAAGCTGATTGGGATTTTTTGCGTCCGCATCGCAATAAGGCGCTATATCCCTTGCGAACACCGTAAGAACCAGATGGTTTTTTTCAGGCTCGTTGCAGTTGTAGGAGCGGAATTGCCCGTTTATTTCCACTTTGTCACCGACGCTGTATGTGCCGTCCATTATAAGTCTTTCCGAAATCATTACCTTTATATCGTCATACGCACCGCTTAAACGAGGTATCCTGAGCGTAAAGGTGTAAAATTTTTCTGCGTAAATCTCATGATTCAGCTTAAATTCTTCTTCAATAGAGCCTATTATTACCGCCTGATTGTTTGATGTTGAATTATCCATGGTTGTATCCTCCTTTGTTGTCGGTCTCTGCCGGAGACAGAAATTTTCTTCTTCCAGTTATATTTATTCCCATATTCAGTTAAATATGCAGGATAATTATAATATTTACGTTTTTTTGCTCTTTATTCGGGTTTTTGCTTGACAAAACACAGTTAAAATGCGATAATATATTATTAGAAGTATATGAAAGGACGATGCAGAGTGGCGCTTAGAATAATTATATTGCTTATCTGTGTTCTTGCCGTGACGATGACGTTTCGCGGAGAGTGGCTCATAAAGACATTTACTAAGGATAAAGAACCGTCTGCAAAAAAGATTATGGCAGTCAAGTGCGCAGCGCTTTTTTTTGCCGTCGCCGCTTTCGCGGCAGTATTTACAATGATGTGATAAAACAGACACGGAAGGAATGGATATAATTAATGGAAGATTCAAAAAATATAGCGAAGAACTATAATCCTGCTGAATTTGAGGACAGGATTTACAACGATTGGGTGGATAAAAAGTATTTCCATGCAAAAATCGATAAGGATAAAAAACCTTTTACCATTGTAATTCCGCCCCCGAACGTAACGGGACAGCTGCATATGGGACACGCTCTTGACGAAACCTTGCAGGATATTTTAATCCGATACAAGAGAATGCAGGGATATTCCGCACTGTGGGTGCCGGGAACGGATCATGCCGGAATAGCGACGCAGATAAAGGTTGAGGAGGATTTAAGAGTAAACGAAGGTCTTACAAGATACGACCTCGGCCGTGAAAAATTTCTTGAACGCGTATGGGACTGGAAAGAAAAATTCGGCAGCAGAATTATAAACCAGCTTAAAAAAATCGGTTCATCATGCGACTGGGACAGAGAACGTTTTACTATGGACGAGGGTTGTTCCGAGGCTGTTAAGGAGGTATTTGTAAACCTTTATAACAAAGGTTTGATATATCAGGGTTCAAGAATTATAAACTGGTGTCCGCACTGCATAACCGCACTGTCCGATGCAGAGGTTGAGCACGCGGAGCAGGCAGGTCACTTTTGGCACATAAAGTATCCGATAAAGGGAACGGACGATTTTGTTGTAATTGCGACAACAAGACCGGAAACGCTTTTCGGTGATACTGCCGTTGCGGTAAATCCGGAGGACGGGCGATACAGGGACTTAATCGGAAAAATGCTGATACTTCCGCTTGTAGGCAGAGAAATCCCCGTAATTGCGGACGAATATGTTGACAAAGAATTCGGAACAGGCTGCGTTAAAATAACGCCGGCACATGACCCCAATGACTTTGAGGTGGGTGTGCGCCATAATCTTGAACAGATAAAGGTAATGAACGATGACGCAACCATGAACAAGTATGCCGGAAAATATGAGGGCATGGATCGCTATGAGTGCCGTAAGGCTATGGTAAAGGATCTTGAGGACGAGGGACTTCTCGTAAAGGTTGAGGAACATTCGCATAATGTAGGTCAGTGCTATCGCTGCGGAACAACGGTAGAACCGATTATTTCAAAGCAGTGGTTTGTAAAAATGAAACCGCTTGCACAGCCGGCTATTGATGCCGTAAAAAATGATGAAACCGAATTTGTGCCGGAGCATTTCGAAAAGGTATATTTCCATTGGCTCGAAAATATCCGCGATTGGTGTATTTCACGTCAGCTGTGGTGGGGACACAGAATACCGGCATTCTACTGCGATGACTGCGGCGAGATGATTGTTACAAAGGAGGAGGCGCCTGTTTGCCCGAAATGCGGAAAACCGATGCGTCAGGATCCCGACACGCTTGATACCTGGTTCTCGTCGGCTTTGTGGCCGTTCTCAACTCTCGGCTGGCCGGAAAAAACTCCTGAGCTCGATTATTTCTATCCCACAAGCGTACTCGTGACGGGATATGATATCATTCCGTTCTGGGTAATGCGTATGATGTTCTCCGGCTTGGAGCATACGGGTGAGGTTCCGTTCGACAAGGTGTTCATTCACGGCCTTGTGCGCGATGCACAGGGCAGAAAAATGTCAAAATCTCTTGGGAACGGCATAGATCCGCTTGAAATAATCGCAAAATATGGCGCAGACGCACTCAGATTCAACCTTGCAACAGGAAACGCACCCGGAAACGATATGCGTTTCTATATAGAACGTGTTGAAAACGGACGTAACTTTGCAAACAAGATTTGGAATGCTTCAAGATTTACAATGATGAATCTTGAAACAGATGAAAACAAACTGCCGGCGGTTGAGGACTTGCAGCTGGAGGATAAGTGGATACTTTCAAAGTATAACGAAACAGTCAGAACGGTTACGGATAACCTTGATAAGTTTGAATTGGGAATTGCACTGTCAAATCTGTATGATTTCATTTGGGAAAGCTTCTGCGACTGGTATATCGAGCTTGTAAAGCCGAGATTGTTCGATAAGGAAAATCCTACCGGAAAGACCGCGCAGTACGTACTGACATATGTACTTTCACATACGATGCAGCTTCTGCATCCGTTTATGCCGTTTATTACGGAGGAAATATGGCAGCACTTACCTCATGAGGGCGAAAGCATTGTAATCTCGCAATGGCCTAAGTATGACGAAAAGCTTTCCTTTGCAAAGGAAGAAGCGGATATGACGCTTATCATGGACGCAGTATCGGCAGTCCGCAACAGACGCGCCGAAATGAATGTTCCGCCGTCAAAGAAAGCGCGCGTAATTATCGTAACGGAGCGCAGCGAGGTGTTTGAAAGCGGAAAGGCATTCTTTGTAAAGCTTGCGTCCGCAAGCGACGTTACCGTACAGAGCAACAGGGACGGCATAGATGCTAATGCTGTAAATATAGTTGTTCACGGCGCAGAAATATATCTTCCCATGAGTGAATTGGTTGATAAGGAAAAGGAAATTGCCCGTCTGAATGCGGAAAAGAAAAAGCTTGAGGGCGAAATTAAACGTGTTGAGGGCAAGCTTAATAACCAGGGCTTTGTTTCAAAAGCGCCGCAGAAGGTAATTGACGAGGAAAAGGCAAAGGGTGTTAAGTACAGAGAAATGCTTGATAAGGTGCTTGAAAATCTGAAAAATACGGAGAATATATAAAGCAGATGAAAATAAACAATTATAAGGAAGCTTTGGAATATATACATTCAATCCCGAAATTCCGCCGTCCTCTCGGAAACGAGAGACTGAACCGGCTTTTGGAGAGCCTTGATAAACCGCAGAGAAATCTGCGGTTTATTCATATTGCAGGAACAAACGGCAAGGGTTCATGTGCGGCAATGACGGCGGCAATTCTGGCGGCACAGGGATATAAAACGGGATTATATACGTCGCCGTTTATAGAAGTGTTCAACGAGCGTATACAGATTAACGGCAAAATGATAGATAATGAATCACTTGTGCGGCTTACGGAGCTTGTGAGACAAAAAATGGACGAAAACGATGCACAGGTTTCGGAATTTGCATTCATAACCGCACTGGCCTTCGTATATTTTTGTGAGGAAAAATGCGATTTTGTCGTGCTGGAAACGGGAATGGGCGGCAGACTCGATGCAACAAACGTAATAGATAAATCATGCGTTTCGGCGCTGATGTCTATAAGCCTTGACCATACGCAGTTTTTGGGCGAAACAATCGAAGAAATTGCGCTTGAAAAATGCGGCATTATAAAGGAAAACGGAACTGTTGTTTCATATCCGAATGAAAAAGTGCGCAGCATAATAGAGGAAGAATGTAAAAAGAAAAACGCGGATTTGACATTTGCAAAAGCTCCGCAGCTTACGGCAGAGGGATTTGTATATGAAAACGTCGAATACGCACTTAGCCTTAAAGGCGAATATCAGCCGTATAATGCGGCGGTTGTATTGGAAATAATAAAAGCGCTCAGAAAAAATGGCGTTGAAATAGACGATAAAGCCGTAAAATACGGACTGGCACATACAAGCTGGCAGGCACGGTTTGAGTTTGTGAGGGAAAATGTGATTATAGACGGCGGACATAATCCGGACGGAATACATATGCTGAAAAAATCTCTGGAAAAACTTGACCGAAGAATTATTTTGGTTATTGCAATGATGAAAGATAAAAGTTATGCTGAGTGTATAGAGGATATTTCACGGTGTGCGGCAAAGGTTGTGGCAACGGAGCTTTCGGCAGAACGCTGCCTAAAGGCGGCAGAAATAGGACGGGAGCTTTCAAAAAACGATGTGCCGTATGAAATTGAACCAAACGTCAAAAATGCGGTTGAGCGTGCAATGCAGCTTGCGGGCGAGGACGGAGTTGTATGTATATGCGGCTCGCTGTATTTAGCGGGTGAAGCAAGAATTTTATTTAAAGGAACCGTTTAAAAAGGCATAGACCGTTCAAGGATATAGATGCTGCTCCAAAGTTATACCGTTTACTTAAAGAAGTATAAATTTAGATTAAAATCTGCAAAATTTGGATTTCGATTTGTTTTTGTCCTTGAACTACACATAAAACACACCTCTTAACGTATATGTATACGCCGTCGGGTGTGTTTTGTGCGTTTTGCACTCTTTCAAGCAGCCCCTTTTTTGTATGTTATTTTTTTGTATTTTTTTAAATCATAATAATTTTTTGTACATTTTAAATAAAAAATCCCATTCAAATTACGCTTTCTATGTACTATAATAAAGACAACAACAAGGAAATCAAAAATACAAGGTGTACGGAAAAAATGATTTCGGGAAAAATGTGTTGTGCCTTTGGCACGGAAAGGAATGATTATTATGAAAATCAAAAAATTATTGGCATCGGCAATGGCATTTGTGATGGCGGCGGGACTGGCATCATGCGGAAGTACGGGTGGTGACGGCTCGTCGGATAAGGGTGAGATTTCAGTATTCTACTATACTTACAGCGACACGTACATTTCAAGCGTTCGTTCTTCCATGGACAAGCTTTTGACGGGCAAGGGCATAAAATTCCAGAACTACGACGCAAACGGAAATCAGACAACTCAGACCGAGCAGGTAACGACGGCACTTGCAAAGGGTTCAAAGCTTTTGGTGGTAAACGTAGTTGATACAGGTTCAAATGACGCGGCGCAGAATATCATAAACCAGGCAAAGGAAAGAAATGTTCCGGTAATATTCTTCAACCGTTCGGTAGAAGAATCTGTTGTAAGCAGCTATGATAAATGCGTATTTGTAGGAACGGACTACGAAATGGCAGGACATATGCAGGGTGAAATGGTAGGCAAGTACCTGGTTGATAATTACGATAAGGCTGACCTTAACGGCGACGGCAAAATCAGCTATGTAATATTCAAAGGTCAGGAAGGAAACATGGAGGCAATAGCGCGTACACAGTACGGTGTTGAGGACGCGAACAAGATATTGAAAGCGGCAGGCAAGCCGGAACTGGAATTTTACGATTCCTCAAACAGCAATAAGTACCTTGTTGACCAGAATGGTCAGTGGTCATCGGCTGCCGCTACGGATTATATGAGCACAATTCTTGCTCAGTACAGCATTGCAAACAATAATATGGTAGAGCTTGTTATAGCAAACAATGACGAAATGGCGTTAGGTGCGCTTTCGGCTCTTCAAACAGCCGGCTACAACAACGGCAGCGGCAAAGACATTCCTCTGTTCGGAGTTGACGCAACTGATGCGGCAAAATCGGCAATATCAAAGGGTAATATGGTGGGTACAATCAAGCAGGACGCTGACGGCATGGCGAATGCAATTACAAATATTACACAGAATTATATGGACGGCAAGAGCGCCTTTGACGGTCTTGACAGCAGCGAAACGGTAGGCACATGGAGAATAAACATTCCGTATTCAACATATACGGGAGAGAATAACTGACATAATTAGTGCTGCTTTTAGCAGAGAATGTACAAGCTTCACCCGAAGGCATATAAGAATATGCCTTCGGGTGAAGTAAATGCAAAAGTACATTCTGTATCTGATTAATTAAAGAAACGGGGTACAGGCTTATGGCTGATAATGTAAATAATAAAGAAAAAAACATTCTTCTTAAAATGGAGAATATCGAAAAGGCTTTCCCCGGCGTAAAGGCGCTGGATAAGGTAAACCTTAGTGTAAAAGCAGGTACTGTTCATGCGCTTATGGGGGAAAACGGAGCCGGAAAATCCACGCTTATGAAATGTCTTTTCGGCGTGTACAATAAAGACGCCGGAAAAATATATCTTGACGGCGAGGAAATAAACTTTAAAAATTCCAAGGAAGCCTTGGAAAACGGCGTTGCGATGGTGCATCAGGAGCTTAACCAGGCATTAAAACGCAACGTAATGGATAATATGTGGCTCGGACGTTTTCCGACTGTGGCAAAGGGTATTCCGATTACAAGCGAAAAGAAAATGTACAGCGCCACAAAGAAAATATTTAAGGAACTCGGACTTAATATTGATCCTAAAACCGTAATGAGTACCATGCCGGTATCACAAAGACAAATGGTGGAGATTGCAAAAGCGGTTTCGTACAATTCAAAAGTAATAGTTTTTGACGAACCGACGTCGTCGCTTACCGAGGAAGAAGTTGAGCATCTGTTCAGGATAATAAATATGCTCCGTGACAGAGGATGCGCCATAATATATATATCGCACAAAATGGCTGAGATTCTCAGAATATCCGACGAAGTCACGATAATGCGTGACGGCAAATGGATAGCGACAAAAGATGCAAAAAATCTTACCATGGACGAAATAATAAGACTTATGGTGGGACGTGAACTGACAAATGTATATCCGCCCAAAACGAATAAAATAGGCGATGTGCTGCTTGAGGTTGATAATCTTACGGCGCTTTATTCAAAGCTCAGAGACGTGTCATTCAAGGCACGCAAGGGTGAAATTCTCGGAGTTGCCGGACTTGACGGCTCGGGCAGAACGGAACTGCTCGAAAACATTTTCGGAATCGCTACAAAAAAATCCGGTACGATTAAGATTAACGGAAAGACCATAAAGAATAAAAACGCAGGCGAATCAATCCAAAACGGATTTGCATTGCTTACGGAGGAGCGGCGCGCAACGGGTATTTTCGGAATACTCAACATACGCGATAACGCTACAATATCAAGTCTTGACAAATGCAAAACAGGGCCGTTTTTAAACAAGGCGAAATTAAAAGAGAATACTGACTGGTGCATAAAGTCCATGAGAGTCAAAACACCGGGTCAGGAAACAAAAATACGCACTCTTTCGGGAGGAAATCAGCAAAAAGTCATTCTCGGACGCTGGCTTTTAACAGATCCGACGGTGTTGCTGCTTGACGAGCCGACAAGAGGCATCGACGTCGGCGCAAAATATGAAATATACCAGCTGATAATAGACCTTGCCGAAAAGGGAAAGACGGTAATAATGGTATCATCGGAGATGCCGGAGCTTCTCGGAGTGTGTGACCGCATACTTGTTATGTCGGGAGGCAGACTTGCCGGAGAGGTAAATGCGGCAGATACCACCCAGGAGGAAATAATGACTCTGGCGGCAAAATATGTATAATTAAGAAATGGGAGGAAATACAAATGTCAGACGCAACATTAAACAGAAAAAGCCGTTTGTCTGCTTGGATTGACGATTTTAAGAGTAAATCGGGAGCGGATAAGCGGAGAGTAATAACGGATTTGATTTTCAATAACGCAATGTATATAATCATACTTATTGCGGTGATTTATATAGCGATACGTGTACCGGCGTTTCTGTCGGTTCCTTCGGTGGTTAATATAATTTCGCTTACGGCGGCAAAGCTGCCTATCGCTCTCGGTATAGCCGGTGCAATCGTACTTACCGGTACGGATATTTCGGCAGGACGATGCGTGGGACTTACCGCATGTATTGCGGCATCTCTGCTGCAAATGGTAGGATATGCAAATAAAATATTCCCCGATATGGGCGTTATGCCGCTGTGGGCGGTGCTGCTGCTGGTAATCGCGGTAGGCGCAGTTATAGGATTTGTAAACGGATTTTTTGTGGCAAAATTCAAGCTGCACCCGTTTATAGTAACGCTGTCAACACAGCTTATCGTTTTCGGTCTGGTGCTAATGTATCTTATGCTCGGCGGAAACAACGGTCAGACGCTTTCGGGTCTTGACGCGTCGTATACCGATTTTGTGCGCGGAACACTGTTTAAGATAGGCGATGTCGCCGTACCGAAATACGTGTTGTATTCGATAATACTTACCGCTGTTATGTGGGTAATCTGGAACAAAACGAAATTCGGAAAGAATATGTTTGCGGTAGGCTCAAACGAGGAGGCGGCTAACGTATCGGGAGTTAACGTGTTCTGGACAATAATAATGGTATTTGTTCTTGCCGGGGCAATGTACGGCATCACAGGTTTTATTGAGGGCGCACGTATTGCTTCATGTTCGGCAAATACAGGTCTTAACTATGAATCCGACGCAATCGCAGCCTGCGTTATCGGCGGCGTATCGTTTGTCGGAGGTACAGGTAAAATAAGCGGTATCGTAATCGGAGTATTTTTGCTGCAAATCATCTTTGTAGGCTTGAACTTCCTTTCGGTAGATGCAAATATGCTTTATGTAATCAAAGGTCTTATAATTCTTGTAGCGTGTGCGATAGATATGAGAAAGTATCTGGCACGCAAGTAACTTAAAATACGGAGGTATTGCCATGAGAAACGAAACTGACTGCGCGGTACAGAATGTGCGCCGTACGGGCGGCTTGTATGCAAAAATAAATATGTCGCTTAAAAGCGCTGATATAATGGTTGCTTCGCTTACCGCACTTTTAGTTGCCGCCATGATATTTGTAATCAGTCACAGCGGATTTACCGTTAAATTCGACACTGACGGCGGTTCGCATATTGAGCCGGTAAAGGCAATGCACTCCGAAACAGTGGCTGTGGAAAATCCGGTAAAAGAAGGATTTGTTTTTACCGGCTGGTACACGGATCGCGGCTGTACGCAGAAATGGAATCCGGACAGCGACACAGTGACGGACAGTATGACCTTGTATGCCGGCTGGGAAAAGTCGGATAAATAAAAATGTTGATTTTCCCGGGTTTTAATGATATACTTTAAGTAATATTATAAAGATACCGGGAGAATTTACGATGAAATATACTGTTCTGGTAGTAGAGGACGAGTTTGAGCAGCGGCGTGCAATCATAGAAAGAGTAAGTTGGGATGCCGCCGGTTTCGAGGTTGTCGGCGAAGCGGAAAACGGAGTTGAGGCTCTTGACTTAATCGAAACTCTCGAACCCGACCTTATACTTACCGATATAAGAATGCCGATGCTTTCGGGATTGGAGCTTGCCGTAAAAGTACGGGAAATACGCCCTGCAACGCAGATTGTCATCCTAAGCGGCTACGACAGCTTTGAATACGCAAGAACCGCAATAAACTGCAATATTATCAGTTACCTTTTAAAACCAATCTCATCAGCTGAGATGTCGGAGGAGCTGTTTGAAATACGCCGCCGTATGGACGAAAGAATCGGCAGCGTTATTTCTGTACCCGACGCAGATATTCAAAAACAGCTGCACAGAATGTCGGTTGATAATTTTTTGCTGCCGCTTATGCTCGGCAGCAATGAAGAAAAACCCGACAATATTGAACTGACGGAAAAAGCGGAAGAACTGGGAATTATAAAAAACGGAACATCGCCGCGCTTTTGCGTACTTGTTTCAAAATTTAAGGATATTGACGGCACGGCGCGTACGGGAAGTGAGCACTCCGATTTTGTGGATACGGTGCTGTCGCATTATATGTATTCCGCAAGCTTTATTGTTTACGGGCGTGTTGTAACGCTGTCTGTGACGGAGGGCGAGGGGGAAATGTCCAATATAATGGAGCTGCCCGTAAGAGAAATCGTTCAGACGGCAAAAAGAATGTTAAAACAAAACTGTACAATAGGAATAAGCCGTGAATTCTCGGCGCTGTCAGACTGTGCCGGAGCATATTTTCAGGCGGTAACGGCAAGACGATACACCACGGACGGCGCAGGCGAGGTGCGTTTTATAAACGATCAGGAGCGCAACGGCGAGGTGGAAATAGATCAGGTTGAAAAAACAATCTTAAAGCTCGAACAACTCTTAAAAGTCGGAAAGAAAGAGGAGCTTGAAGATTTTATAAAAGGAATTTTCACAAACAGCACTCCCGAGAATGCGGATTTGCTTGTCGTACAGATAATTGCCACAATATACCGTGTTGTAAGCAGCGTTACGGACGATAAATCGGAGATATTAAGACTGCTTTCGTCAAATCCTATTTTTGCACGGGTTACGTCATACAGCAGCGAAGCGGGAATGAAAAATGAACTTATATCGTTTTGCGATAATGCAAAGACGCTTATTGCAAGCCTGCAAAAGCGCGACAGCGAAATTTTATGCGACAGGGTTGTGCAGATAATAAACGACAGATTTTCTGACGAAGAACTTTCGCTTACTGTGGTGAGCAATGAGCTGGCAGTCAGTCCGAACTATCTGAGCGCGCTGATAAAAAAGACAAAAAAGAAGAATTTTATCACACTGCTTACAGAACGGAGAATGAGCGCCGCATACGATATGCTTGTATGCTCAAACATGAAGGTTCTGGAAATATCCGAAAAATGCGGGTACAGCGACCAGCATTATTTCAGCTATTGCTTCAAGAAATTTTACAGCGAGTCGCCGAATAAAATCAGAAACATGAACAGAAACGAATAAATTTGCGAAAGGGGTTTGCGATTGTTATGATAGGTAAAAACCGCCGCCCGTCCGTAAGATTGTCAACAATTACGGTGATTGCAATAACTGTTGCGGTGATAGCCGCAGTGTCGGTATGTATTGCGGTGTTTGCGCCGCTGTACAGCAGTACGCTGTTTCGCGATGCACAGGTAAATTCGGAGCAGATAATAGGGCAAACGGAACTCGCGGTAAATAATTATTTTGAATCGATAAGAAATAAGCTGACGCTTGTAAGAGATGTGGCTGAAAAAGCGGAAAATGCGCAGGAACTGGAAAACGGGCTCTCGGTGCTGACCTTTGTGCAGGACGATATTTACGCAGTGACCGTTTACGGCGAAAACGGAGAAATCATAAGCAGTACCGGCAGCGGTGCAAGGTTAAAAAAGAATATATATAAGGATTTATCCTTTGATAAGGCTTTGTTTGACGAGGGGGCGGGATTTTCCGTTTCAGAGCCGCACGTGCAGACCCTTTTTGAGGGCGAATACCCGTGGGTAATAACGGCTGCCGTAAAGGCATGCAATCCGGTAATCAGCAAGGCGGCGTATGTTGCGATAGATTTCAGATTTTCTGAAATCGCCAGATATATAGACAATGTCGGAGTGGGCAGAAAGGGACATTGCTTTATAATTAATCGTGACGGCGGAATAATTTATCATCCTCAGCAGCAGATTTTGTTTTCAGGATTAAGAAGTGAGAAAACGAATTTTATAAGTACGCTGCCGGACGGTGTGAGAAAAGAAAAAAATGTTATTTATACAGTGAAAACAACGGACAGCGGAGCATGGCGCATTGTCGGCGTGAGCTTTACCGACGAGCTTGCGGCGGAGGGAAAAAAACAGATTGCCGTTAGCATTTTTGTTTCGTTTATAAGCTGTGTGCTTATTTCGCTCGGTATACTTTTAGTGTATTCAAAAATCGTGAATAAACCCGTAAAGACGCTTATTCAGGCAATGAAAAGCTTTGAAAACGATGCGGACAATTTCAGTTTTTCGGGAGGCCGGGAGAGTGTCGGCGAGCTGCAAACTCTGTCGGATTCGTTTGGGCATATGTCCGTAAGAATAAAAAATCTTATGGAAAAGGTTCGCCGCGAGGAAAACGAGCTGCGAAAAACCGAATTAAAGGCTCTGCAAGCGCAAATAAATCCTCATTTTTTGTATAATACGCTGGATTCGATACAATGGATGTGCGAACGCGGCGAAACAGAGAACGCGTCAAAAATGGTGGGAGCTCTTGCAAGGCTTTTCAGAATAAGTATAAGCCGCGGACATGAGCTTATAACTATAAAGGACGAAATAAATCACGTAAGGAACTATCTGATAATTCAGAGCTTTCGTTATCGTTCGCAGTTTACGTACAGCTTTGAAGTTGACGAGGAACTGGAGGAATATCTTTGCAATAAAATCACCTTGCAGCCGCTTGTTGAAAATGCGATTTATCACGGCATAGACCGCATGGTTGACGAGGGCGAAATCAAGGTTACTGTAAGACGGGCGGCGGATGACGAAAACGACATTCTCATGACGGTTTCCGATAACGGAGTCGGCATGACGGAGGAACAGTGCGGCAGGATACTCAGCAAGGAACGGAGCGATTCGAGCGGTATCGGTGTAAAGAACGTAAACGACAGGTTAAAAATATATTTCGGCGAAAAATACGGTCTTACAGTAAAAAGCGAGCTTGATGTGGGTACGGAAATTACGGCGAGAATTCCGAAAATAACAAAGGAGGATTGGAATGAGAACAAATAAGCTTTTATCATTGCTTTTGTGCATACCTCTTTTAATTTTTTCGGTGTCGTCGTGTGCGGACAGCAGAGGAAAAAAAAGCAAAATAGCGGTTATCGTAAAGGCTCTGGACTCGGATTTCTGGCACAGCGTCAAAAACGGCGTGGATTCGGCGGCGGCGGAATATAATGTCGACGTAACGTTTGACGGACCGGAAAATGAGGAGGATTACGCCAATCAAAACAAAATGATTATGGCGGCGGTACAAAACGGCGCGGACGCAATCGTTCTATCGGCGATTGATTTTGAAAAATCAGCCGATGCGGTAAATAAGGCGGCGGAAAAAGACATAAAGGTAATTACGATTGACAGTAATGTTAATTCAAAGCAAGTAAGTATGTTTATAGGAACAGATAATATAGAAGCGGGCAAAAGGGCAGGCGAGGCTGTTATCGGATGCGTTCCGGACGGTGAAGAAATAAATATAGGACTGATAAATTATTACAAAAGCACAGAAAACGGTATGCAGCGCGAATTTGGCTTCAGAAACTATATAGACGACATATCAAATGCCGATATAACGGCGTCGGTGAATGTAAACAGCAATACAGAAAGCGTTGTTTCCGCGGTAACGGCGCTTTTGGCGGAAAATCCGAAGATAAATGTTCTTGTGGGATTTAATGAATGGATGACTCTCGGAATAGGAGCAGCCATACAGCGTCTCGGACTGACCGGAAAGGTACACGGAGTAGGGTTTGATACAAATACTGCGGCTATCGGTATGCTTGAAACGGGCGAAATAGATACGCTCATAGTTCAGAACCCGTTTGCGATAGGGTATCTCGGCGTTAAGAATGCCGCCGAATTAATTTCGGGGGAAAGTATTTCTCAAAAGGGAATTTATACGAATACGGTTGCGGTAAATAAGGAAAATCTTTTTGATAAGGATATTCAGAAAATGGTATTCAGATTTAACTGAAAGGAAGATGTATTATGTACAGGGCAAATGAAAACAGGTATAACGGCATGAAGTATAACCGATGCGGAAACAGCGGTTTGCTGCTGCCGACGGTGTCTCTCGGACTGTGGCATAATTTCGGCGATACGGCGCAGTATGCGAATATGAAGGAATTATGCTTTACGGCGTTTGACAACGGCATAACTCATTTTGATTTGGCAAACAATTACGGTCCCGAGCCGGGAAGTGCGGAAAAGAATTTCGGAAGAATAATGCGCGAAGAAATGAGCGCATATCGTGATGAAATGATTATAAGCACAAAAGCAGGATATGAAATGTGGGACGGACCTTACGGAAATATGGGCAGCAGAAAATACCTAATTGCAAGTCTGGATCAAAGCTTAAAGCGTATGGGTCTGGAATATGTCGACATATTCTATCATCATCGCCCCGATTTGGAAACGCCGCTTGAAGAAACGATGGGTGCGCTTGCACAGATTGTTCACAGCGGCAAGGCGCTGTATGTCGGTTTGTCCAATTATGACGGAAAACGTCTTGAACAGGCGTGTGAAATTCTTGATGAATTAAAGTGCCCGTTTATAATAAACCAGAACAGATACTCAATATTTGACAGAACTATAGAAAATAACGGCTTAAAGGATACCGCCAAAAAGCTGAAAAAGGGTATAATCGCATTCAGCCCGCTGGCACAGGGAATGCTTACCGACAGATATTTAAACGGTATTCCCGAGGACTGCCGCATAAAAACGGACGGAAGATTTTTGTCGTCGTCGGCTTTGACCGAGGAAAAGCTGTCGCAGATAAGGGCGCTTAACAAGCTTGCGGAGGAAAGAGGACAAACTCTTGCAGAAATGGCTTTGGCGTGGATATTAAAGGACGGAGTTGTTACATCGGTATTGATAGGCGCGTCAAAGGCAGCGCAGATACTTGACAATATTAAAGCTGTAAAAAATACTGATTTTTCAGCGGACGAACTGGCAAAGATAGATAAAATCTGCGGCTTAAAACAGTGAAATACAATGATTGATAAATCAAATCATATAAAAGCAGGTTTTAAAAATACGGATGCCCCAAGCTTTGCGTTTGTTTCTGCGACATCAATGTTATTATATATGATAATCTGCGCAAAAGGCTTTTATGGCACAGAACAAAAACCCTCGGCAGAGGGATGGATGCTGCGATTTTTGTCTGTGCATCAATTAATATTTTAAAAACCGAGTCTTGCGGCGTACAAAAGTACCCCGCAAGACTCGGTTTTTGCCATGCTTTCGGCAGCGGTTTACGCCAAAAGCATGGGCTGGAGCTGTCTGTTATCAAGCGCGGCTTCGCAGGCAGCATTAAGCTTTGAAAAATCAGCAACAAGGGAATTTGGCTTTTTTTCACAGTCGTCCTGAGCAAACGGCAGAAAATATATGTTCTTGTAATTCATAAGCGAGCCGATGTTCTTGGCGGCGCAGCCGAGAGCGTCGTTTGTTGAAACGGCAATAAGTATGGGTCGGGAATTTCTTAGATGTGCCTTTGCGGCCATAGTGACCGGTGTGTCGGCAATTCCGTTTGAAAGCTTTGCAAGAGAATTTCCCGTGCAAGGAAGAATTACGAGCAAATCAAGCATAGCCTTTGGCCCGATTGGTTCAGCCTCCTGTACTGTTTTAATAATGCTGTGACCGGTTATTTCTTTTATTTTGTTTCTGAAAGCCTCCGCAGTCCCAAAGCGTGTGTCCGTGTTGTAGGACATTTCGCTCATTATGGGAATTATATCGGCATTTGTGGCAGAAAGACCTTCAAGAGCGGAGATTGCCTTTTTAAATGTGCAGAATGAGCCGCACATGGCAAATCCGATTCTTTTACCTGATAAATCCAATTTTTACACCCCCAATTCCGTTAAAATATTCATAATAGTGTCTTTGATAATTATCCCCGACGTGACCGGCGCAACCTTGCCGGGGAGCGAAAGCGCCCATATTACTTTAAGTCCGAGCTGCTTTGCAGCCTCAAAATCCACTCCGCCCGGTTTTGAGGCAAGGTCGATTATGAGAGCGCTTTTTTTCACGTATTCAAGTATGCTGTCGGTTAGTATAAGCGATGGCACGGTGTTAAAAATCACATCAAATTCATGTATATACCGGCTCAGCTCGCAAAGCGGCAGCGCCTCACAGCCATGCCCTTCAATCATTGCCAAGTCGGCATATTTGCGTGCCTCCACAGCCGTCTGCGCACCCATGCCGGAAAGCATGGAGGAAAGAATTTTTCCGATTTTGCCGTAGCCTAAAACAAGGCATTTGCTGCCGTGCAGAGTTATCGGTAATTCGGACATGGCTATTTCAATCGCGCCCTCCGCTGTGGGAACGGCGTTCCTGATTGCAAGCTCCTCACGCTTCATGTAGTCGCGGAAAGCTATTTTTTTATCCTCAAAAAGGCGGATTATTCCGTCCGATATCCGTCCGCCGAAAACAAGCGACGACGGATTGAGCGTATTTATCAGTTCTGTAACGGAAAGCTTTTTATCGCCGAACGGCATATTAATGTTCTCTCCGTCAAAGCTTACAGGAACAGGCAGTATTATTATGTCCGCATTAAGCGCGTGGGCAAGCTCGGTTTCGGAGCTGCCGCTGCTTTCGGCTGCGTTTTCAAATCCGTAAAGGTATACCTTGTAGCCTTCTTTGGCCAATTCACCGGCAAGCGTCAGCTGGCGCATATCGCCGCCGATGACCGATACTGTCTCAAACATTTTATACTTCCTTTCATCGGTTTTTATGTTGTGTGAACATTATATAATATGCCGGCGGCAGCTTTTGGTGACGGGTACGAAAATTAAGTTTTTTTGACAAATATTAAAAGTACTTGACTAACTGCAAAAATCGTGATATTGTATTAGTATATAATTGTTGCGGTGTGTGCCAAAATGAGGCAAATTCAGTTAAGAGGGTGGAATGTAATGGACGTGAACAGTCATAGACAGAGAATGGAAGATATACAAAAAAGAAAAGCGGAGCGCAGAAAAAAACAGATATTCAAAAACAGGTGTATTGCACTGGTGTTTTGTCTGCTTGTGCTTTTTCTTGTCGTGTTCGGAATAAGCAGATGCACTTCAAATATGATAAAACGGCATCAGGAGAAGAAAGCGGCGCAGGTGACGCCTACTCCGGCGCCCACGTTCACGCCCATACCGAAGGATTCTTCGGGAATTGCGCAGGCATTTTTCGAGGATTCGGCATTTGTCGGAAATTCGTTTATCGATGGAATGATTATATATGACCTTGTAGACGGAGCGGATTATTTTTCAAAAGTGGGTCTGAACGTTAAGACAGCGTCAACGGATTCGACCGACACAGGCTCATGCCCGGTAATAGAGGAGCTTAATTCCACAAAGGTTTATAAGAAAATATTCATGATGTTCGGCGAAAACGAAGTTGACTGGCCGAGTACGCAGACCTTTACGGATGAATACGCAAAGCTTGTAAAAAAAGCAAAGCAGTATCAGCCCGAGGCAGAAGTCTATCTGCTTGCGATAACTCCGATTACAAAAGAGGCATCGGACGCAGAGCAGGATGGTGCGACAAATGAGAAAATTAAAAAATTCAATAAGCTTATAAAGCAGGTTGCGGACAGCGAAAATGTGATATACTGTGACTTGTTTACGGCTGTGGCGGATAAAAACGGCGAGCTGCCGAAAGAAGCGGCAACCGACGGCGTTCATTTCGGAAACGAATATTACAAAAAGTGTCTGATTTATATTCAGGAGCATTACAGTGACGGTGCGGTAGAAAAGGAAAGTTCTGACAACAGTGACAGCGGCGGCTCATCACAGAGCAGCTCGTCGTCGGGCTCCGGCAGCTCATCGTCATCATCATCATCGGGAAAATCATCGTCACAGAGCGACTCATCGAAAAAATCGACCTCCGGCAGTACATCCTCGGGAACGTCTTCATCATCATCGTCGTCGGGAACTTCGCAGAGTGGTTCAACAAATAAATCGTCATCGTCGGGAACATCATCGGGTTCGTCATCGACCGGTTCGGCAAATAAATCGTCGCAGAGCAGTACATCTCAAAGCTCGGGCAGTTCATCGTCAAGTTCGGGAAGTACGTCCTCATCATCACAGAGCAGCTCGGGAAATGCTGCTCCGGCAAAGTCACTTGACGATTAATACAGAAGGGAATGGATAGACATGAATAAAAGAATTACAGCATTTGTATGCGCTGTTGTATGCGCAATCGGACTTACGGGCTGCGGCGGTACAAAGGAGATTGATATAAATTCCACCGCGCAGCAGCTTATGTCGGCAGATATATTTGACGAAAATCTGATGGAGGTTAAGGCGGCAACTACCGAAAAAAGGCTTAACCTTTCATCGGAGGATATTGAAAGCTGCGTTTCCTATGCGGGAACAAAGGCGGTCGTTGATGAAATCGTGATAGTTAAAGCGGTATCGGCAGACGCAGCAGCGAATGTCAAAAAGGCGTTTGACGAGCATATTGCAACGCAGAAAAAGAGTTATTCGTCATACAGACCCGATGAAGTGCCAAAGCTTGATTCGGCTGTGGAGCTTGCAGAGGGAAATTACGTTGTTCTTGTTGTTTCAAAGGACGGCGAAAAGGCAGAGAAAATTGTAAAGGACTGCATGAAATAATTGCAGAGGGTGGTTGTGGTTTGTATTTTTCGAGTTTGTTATTCCTGTTTTTGTATCTGCCGATAGCGCTTGGCGGATACTATATATTGCCCCGAAAATGCCGTAATTTCTTTTTGTTGGTTGTAAATATGATTTTTTACGGCTGGGGCGAACCGGTATTTATTCTGATAATGATTGTTTCGATTATGGTGAATTACATATTCGCGATTTTAATTGAAAAATATCGGGATAATAAAGGGTTAAGCAAGCTGTTTTTGATTATTGCCTCAATAATCAGTCTGGGGCTTTTGGGGGCGTTCAAATACTTGGGATTTTTAACCGATATTCTGCGCGCATTGCCGATATTTTCGGCAATGCCGAAGATTACGCTTGCACTGCCGATAGGTATTTCGTTTTATACCTTTCAGACACTTTCATACACGATTGACGTTTACAGAAACGATGTTCCGGCACAGAAAAATATTGTTAATTTCGGAACGTATGTATCGTTTTTTCCTCAGTTGATTGCGGGCCCGATAGTGCGTTATAAGGATGTTGCGGAACAGCTTGAAAACCGCCGTGAAACGGTAGAAAAATTTGCATTGGGCATACGCCGTTTTACGGTTGGATTGGCAAAAAAAGTTCTGATTGCAAATCAGATGGGTTTGCTGTGGGATACGTTAAAAGCATCGGATGGTATAGGCACGGCAGGTACGTGGATTGGTTTGGCGGCTTTTTCAATGCAGATATATTTTGACTTTTCGGGATATTCCGATATGGCAATCGGATTAGGCAGAATGTTTGGGTTTGAATTTATTGAAAACTTCAATTATCCGTATATTTCAAAAAGCATAACGGAATTCTGGCGCAGATGGCATATATCGCTAAGCTCATGGTTTCGCGATTATGTGTATATTCCGCTCGGCGGTAACAGATGCAGTGTTCCGCGGCATATATTTAATCTTTTTGTGGTGTGGGCGCTTACCGGGCTGTGGCATGGCGCGGCATATAACTTCATTTTGTGGGGGATTTATTATTTCGTATTGCTTGTGCTTGAAAAATATGTATACGGCAAAGCGCTGTCGCGTCTGCCGTCACTGATACAGCATATATATGCGCTGTTTTTTATTATGGTGGGCTGGGCAATATTTTCGTTTGACGATATGGGAATGCTTGCTGACTTTATATGCGGAATGTTCGGAAGAAAGTACGGCGTCATGAGCGCTGATGCGCTCAGTACGGTTATTTCATATATACCGCTTTTGGCGGTAGCTGCGGCAGCTTGTCTGCCTGTCTGGAACAATATATACCAGAATATACGAGATAAAAAACTGACGGCATTGGTTGAAACGGCGCTTATATGTGCGGTGCTGATATTGTGTACGGCGGCGCTGGTTAACGAAAGCTACAATCCGTTTTTGTATTTCAGATTTTAGGAGAGGCGCTGTGATATGGCTAAATTACGTGATAAAATTTTAACTGCCGTATTTACGGTATTTTTAACCGGAATGTTATTGCTTTTGATATTTTTGCCAAAGCAGAAAACCTCGGTTAATGAAAAGAGAACTCTTGCAGACGTGCCAAAGGTTTCAATCAGCACGATATTTAACGGGAAGTTTGAAAAGGATACGGAAAACTATATAACCGATCATTTTCCGTGGCGCGATGCTTTTACTGCGATTAATGCGTATACTGCGCTTTATACCGGTCGTAACGGTTCGAACGGCATTTACAGGGGAAGCGACGGCTATCTTATTGCAGAGCCGGCAAAAGCCGATTATGAGCAGCTGGAGGAGAATGTTCGGGCGATGATGGATTTTACCGAAATGACAGGTGTTTCGTCGTCGCTTATGATAGTTCCGTCAACAGGTTATATAATGCAGGATAAGCTTCCGCCGATACATAAGGAGTATAAGGATGGAGAGCTTATAAAAACGGCTCATGATATGTCGGCGGCGGTGCTGGGGTATATTGACCTTGAAAAGCCGTTTATGCGCTTAAAGGACGAGTGCAGTCTTTACTATCGCACAGACCACCACTGGACAACGGCGGGAGCATATAATGCTTATGTGGAATATTGCAAGAATATAGGCTTTGAGCCTATGTGGGAGTTTGAAATATCAAAATATGACGGATTTTTCGGAACGTCGTATTCCAAAAGCGCACTGTGGGGAACAGGCGGAGATACTATTGAAATATGGGATTATCCGTATGATGTGTCGGTCAGAATAGATGATGAGGAGTATGAGAGCGAGCAGCTTTTTTACAGACATCACCTATCTGAGCCGGACAAGTATCCGGTGTTTCTGGACGGAAATCACCCTATTGTAAGGATTGTTAATCACGGTAATCCCGACGGCGGTAAGCTGCTTGTGATTAAAGACAGTTTTGCACATAGTATGGCGCCGTTTTTGGCAAACCATTACAGTGAAATCGATATGATTGATTTAAGATATTATTTTGAACCGGTATCGGATTTGGTGCGCGAGAAGGGGTATGACAGGATTTTGTATCTGTACGGCATAGAGAATCTGACCGAATCAAACGACATGACTATACTTCAATAAAAAAGCGGATGCCGTGACTCTCGGTTCATATTTTGACATCGGAAATTGTAAAATAGACTGTGACATTTAGCGACAGACGCATATTAATGCAGAGCAGCTCTCGGAAGAGAGCTGCTCAAACTTTTGAAAAATTTTATAAAACCGATCAGATTATATAAAAAACAGTTGTTCTTATAGGTGAAGATATTTCCGAACTGTGAAAACAGAATATTGTCAGAACGATACATTCTTCATAGGTATAAATAAAATTAATTCTATGCTGCGAGCGCCAAACTGTCCGTTTGTTCTTTATGCCGGAAATAAAAAGTTGATAAAAGAAAAGAATTTATTACACGCGCATCAACGATATAACCAAAGGAAATCAGCAAGTATTAAAAATATGTTGCTGAATATGAAAAATATGACTTCAGGTGTTGATAATTTTGAGTAAATATGATATAATAGTTACGTTATATCGGCGTTTTTTTCTCAATAGTGAATAGATATGGACAAAAATCTTAGAGGCAAAGAAAGCGAAAAATGTATTTCTCAGAGAAAGGGTGGCTTGAAAAATATTTTTCTTCGATTCCGGAAGCGCAGTATGCAGATAAACCTGATGTGTTTATGTGACTGATGAATCAATGCTGAAAGCGGTGCAGCAGTTTGAAGCAAAAGCATTATAAAAAACGGAGACGGAATAAAGCATTTAATATTTGAGGTTATGGTATGGTTATAAAAAACTAATAGAAAAAAGTTATCGGGTTTTAACGTATTTCTATATGGTTTAATGCAAAAATGGTGTAAATCACGTATACCAAACGCCGAAACATAAGTAAAATCAAGGAGTTGTGAGATAAGATGAAATTAGGTATAGTAGGATTGCCGAACGTTGGTAAATCCACACTTTTTAATGCAATAACACAGGCAGGCGCAGAGTCGGCAAACTATCCGTTCTGTACGATAGAACCGAATGTGGGAATTGTTGACGTTCCTGACGAAAGACTGGACAAGCTTGCGGAAATGTATAATCCCAAAAAGGTTACGCACGCCTATATAGAGTTCGTTGACATTGCAGGACTGGTAAAGGGTGCGTCAAAAGGCGAGGGGCTTGGAAATAAATTCCTTGCGAATATACGCGAATGTGACGCAATAGTTCATGTTGTACGCTGCTTTGAGGATTCAAACATAACGCATGTTGACGGTTCGATAGATCCGATACGCGATATTGAAACGATTAATTTAGAGCTTGTATTTTCGGATTTGGAAATGCTCGAAAGACGTATAGACAGAACAAAAAAAGCAATGAAAGGCGATAAGAGCCTGGCAAAGGAGCTGGAGCTTCTTGAACGCATAAAGGCGGCGTTAAATGAGGGTAAGCCTGCAAGAACACTCGAATATACGGAGGACGAAGAAAATATCGTAAAGGATTTGTTCCTTATTTCGATGAAGCCTGTAATATATGCGGCTAACGTTGCCGAAAATGATTTTGCGGACGGTATTGAAAACAACAAATATGTAAACATCGTAAAAGAGTTTGCAGTAAAAGAAAACTCGCAGGTTATGCCCGTATCGGCAAAAATCGAGGAGGAAATCGCACAGCTTGACGGTGAAGAAAAGCAAATGTTTTTGGACGAGCTTGGCATGAGCGAGTCGGGACTTGACAGACTTATCAAAGCAAGCTATACGCTTTTGGGACTAATCAGCTATCTTACGGCAGGCGAACCGGAGGTTCGTGCATGGACGATTACCAAAGGCACAAAAGCTCCGCAGGCGGCAGGCAAAATCCATTCGGATTTTGAAAGAGGATTTATCCGTGCGGAGGTAGTACACTATAACGACCTTATGGAATGCGGTTCAATGGCGGCGGCAAAGGAAAAGGGACTTGTACGCAGTGAGGGTAAGGAGTATGTTATGAAGGACGGAGATATAGTTCTGTTCAGATTTAATGTTTAAAATAGGGAGAAGACCAATGAAGAAAATAATCCTGGCGTTGTTATCACTGCTGGTGCTTTCGTCAGCGGCATATGCAAAAAGCGGCGATATTGCCGGAGAATATTACAGCACTGATATTCATACGATTTTAAACGGTATAGAGATAGATTCGATTAATATCGGCGGAAGAACGCTGATAAGCGCCGAAAATATGAGCTATTATTCCTTTGGGGTTTACTGGGACGAGCAGGCGCGGAGACTGGATATATCAAGGGAAGACCACCCCGATAACGGAAATCCTCCGGTGGTGAAAAAATCAAATTATCCGTCGGGCAATGTAATCGGCAATTATTATGAAACAGACATTGTTACATATCTTGACGGAGATGCGATAACCGCATATAATGTCGGCGGAAGAACGTACATTTTGGCGGAGGAAATGGCGGATTTCGGGTATGAAGTAATATGGAATGAAAATGACCGAAGCTTGTTGATAACAAGTCCCGACCGTGCAGGATATGATTATAGTATATTTCTGTCATACGGAACAAAGCCCGAAACAGAAGAATACAGCTCAGACGGAACGGGTGCATTTTCGATTTTGCGCAATGCAGACGGAATTATCGGTAAGGGAGACGCTAATCGGCTTAATGCGACGCTTTCCTGCGATGGGAAAGGATATACGCTGCATACCGCATTTTATCAGAATGCAGGGTTGTTTCATTCGCTTGGCGTTCAGGATTTAATGCAGTCATTTGTAAGCAGCGGACGCGGTATGGAACCGATAAATCCGGAAGAAAAATATGATTTGATAAATCAAAATGCACAAATTGTTATTAACGGTCATGCAGCACAGAAAGTTACGGTGGTATGCGGCGGAGGAAACGGACATTATGATTTTGCTTTTTGTATAAATGACATTCCGCTGTATAAGAAAGACGACATAAAGGAAATCTATGTATCGGTCGGAAATACGGAGGGACTTGATACATATAAAATAACAGAACAGTATAATGACTATTCGCAAATGCAGCAGATTACGGAATCCCTTAAAAAAACATCGGAGGATTATGTACAGACGACATATGACATGACAAGTGATAATTGCTTTGTTGTATTTATGAAAGAAGCAAAATCATGGGGTGTATATAAGGATTGTCTGTATTTGGTGAATTGGGAAACGAAAGCTGTATCGGAGGACGTTTTGGAGCAGATACGCCAAATAGACGGATACAATTATGACATAATAAATCCGTTTAATTTCCACATCGGAGATGTGAAAACTAACCTATTCTTCTCATGTAATTCGGAAGAAAGAACGGGTGACTTCTACGTGGAAACAGACACGGGCAAGGTACATCTTATAACGGATCATGCAAAATAAATATGATAACAAAAGCGCATTTTTGAATAAATGCGCTTTTGTTATGCTATTTACACTGGTTAAGCAGTTTGACGTACTCCGACGGAGAACTTCCCGTGTGAACTTTGAATGCGCGTGAAAAGTCATAAATGCTGTTAAATCCAAGCATTGACGCAATATCGCCGATGCTGCTGTAATCATTGCTCAAAATTTCTTTTGCTTTGGCAATGCGCAGATTATTAATATGTTTTATCAGCGATACTCCGTATATTTCATAAAAAAGCTTTCTGAAATATACAGTTGAACAGCCGGTCAAAGATGCTAAAAAATCATTTGTTATAGCTGTGTTGTAATTTTTTTATGATATAATCAATTGCAGGCAAAATTTTAGCCTGCTTAGTATTGGGAACGTATTTTTTCAATATCGACTTTTCCAGGCTTACAATTATGTTATATTCCGCTGCCATGCACTCCGTTTCGTAAAACTTCCTTTTTAAAATCATTTATTATTTAAGGCATAGAAGAAGTAATTGAGAGGAACATACAATGAAAAAAATCAAAATGGGTCAGATTGGTATCGGGCATAATCACGGCGAAGCAAAAATGCTTGCGGTGCTTGAATATAAAAAAGTGCTGGCAAGAATTTATGTTTCGTCCGTTGAGGTGAACGGCTGGGACAGACGTCAGTTTATGGTATCGGGAAGCAAGGGTACGATAAATATCATGCCTATTGAAAACGAATGTGCAATGACTTATGCAGATACCGAAATATCAGTAAAGCCTTATGAGGATAAGGTTGGATACAAGGTATTTAAAATCAGTTCGGCGGCGGAAATTCTTCTCTTTGCAGGAATACATTTTCTTGTTTGCGGTACGATAATTACGGTCATATCTCGCGCTATGGGGCAAAAAGCGGATAAGAATACAAAAAACAGCATAATTCCGATACTATTGACGGGATTTTTGCGGTTGTGCTTATCGGCACAGGGATAGTGATAGGCAGTATGCAGAAGAAAAGAACGGGAGGCCTGTAAATCGGACCTCTTGTTTTTTTTCATAGTCTGACTTTTTCACAAAAACAGCTGACATTGATTGTTGCATTTTTGTTACTATTGTAAAACATATATTAAAATACAAAAAAAATAGTGACAAACAATAATAAATGTGATATACTGTATACGTATATTTGGGATTATCTATTGCAGAAGTAAAAGGAGTATGAGTTTTAATGAAAAGACTATTAGTCAGTATTATTACGGCTTTATCCGTAGTTATAGGTACGTCGGGAGCTATGGCGGCGGCAAATGCCAATGTTGAAGTGAAGAATGACGTAAAATCGGTTACATACAGCTATACTGCGCTGGCAGGCACGCGTGCTGAAAATCAGATAACAAAGCTTTTTGAAGATATAAAGAAATTAAATAGTGAAAATCCGAATTACAGCGAGGATATTACGATAATCAGTAAGTCGGCAGACGGACTGGCGGTTGATTTCTCATTGAAAATGGAGGATAAGACAAGCGGCGGTTCATCAGAGGACAATACAATTTTATCATTGTGCAGCGTAAAGATAAAGGATGCAGACGGAAATGATGTGACCGGAACAGATTCGGCAAATATTACGACGGACGGAGATAAGGCTGTCATTGAACTTCCGTTGGGCAGACAGAATACGCAGTTTACAAAAGATGAGAAAAAATATACGGTTGAATTCAGTTTAAATTCGGGACTTACGGATAAGCAGATTACAAATCTGAAAGAAAACCTCGCATGGGGAATTATCAGCGCTGTTCCGAGAGTAAGCGCAAGTACGGTTACTCCCGCACCGACCAACAATACAACGGTAGAGGCTACGCCCACACCGTCAGCGTCGGCAACGCCGGGTACAAGCGTTTCACCGCAGCCGACGGCTACCGCATCGGCAGGCACAAAGGTAAAGTATGTCGGTGAAAATAAAGATATTGTACCGGGAAAATATGTTACTACAGGTAACGGCGCAATCAAAGTATACAATTCGCAGAACGCTCTCAAAACAGAGGTTACATTAAAGGATGATAACCATAAAAACAGTGATGGGGCGGACAGTGTGGTTTTAAACCTTGCAGACGGTGACAGAGTAGAGTTTGCAGATTACATTAAGCTGACGCCGCAGTCGACTAAAGCTACCGCAACACCGAAAGCAAGTGCAAAGGCTACTGCAAAAGCAAAAGCAACAGCTACCGCTAAGACAAAAGCAAAGGCTACTGCAACACCGAAAGCGAAAACAAATCCAAAAACGGGTGATACTGCGCCGATTGCGGCAGTTTCATTTTTAGCAGTGGCAGCGTTGGGAGCTTGTTTGTATATTGAGTATTTGAAGAAAAATAAAAACTAACAGAATATCGGGAAAGGATGTGCGGGCATGAAGAAAAGAAATCTGCTCCAAATCCTTTCTTTTTTTATATTCATCTGCTGCGCACTGTATCTTGCAAAATATTTTTATGACGGATACAAGGCTGACAGAGAGGTTGTGAGATTAAGAGATATCGCAGGGCAGACAGAAGGTGAAAGTGCACCGGAGGAGACATATGCGTCAAACGGTATGCTTGAAGAATATTATAAGCTGTACGAACAGAATAATGATATTGTCGGGTGGGTAAGGATTGATGATACTCGTATTAATTACCCGGTAATGTACAAGAATACGGATAATGATTATTATTTGCACAGGAATTTTGAGGGAGAATACCAATACAGCGGTCTGCCTTTTATGGATAAAGATTGTAATCTGACCGCTGACGGCTCAAATTTGATAATATATGCGCATAATATGAAGAACGGTTCGATGTTTGCAGATTTGATTAAATATGCAAAGAAGGATTTTCTTGCCGAGCATAAAATAATACATTTTGACACAATGTATGAGCGCGGCAACTATGAGATAATTTCCGTATTTAAAACACAAATAGGTGCGGAGAACGAAATAAAATATTATAATTTTACAATACCGAAATCGGAACAGAATTATGAAGATTTTGTAAGCGCAGTAAAACGTGCATCAATTCATAAAATAGATGAAACCGCAGAATACGGTGATGATTTGCTGACGCTTTCGACGTGTTCCTATAACCGCAGCAACGAACGTTTTGTTGTGGTAGCAAAAAAGGTCGGATGATCTTGCGCACAAAAAGTACCCCCAAAAACCGCAGCCGGCGGTTTTTTTCTTGCTTGTCGGCGAATTTTATCAAATAACAGTCAACAACAATTTAATCGGCGCTTTATAATTACTTATTTCACAGCAGCTTATAGTGGGGGCGCTCCTCGCCGAAAAAGGCATATCGCAGCCAGTCGTCGGTGATTATCGCGGCGGCAGACAGAAAAAACCATATTATCATATAAGGCAGACATATTTGTCCCAATATATTATACGGCATTCCCGCATAGCTCCACACATTCATATGCAGCTGCAAATTTACAATGCAGCCCGTTATAAATTCAAGGATCGTTATAATGCACGTACCGAAAAACATTTGAAGTACAAGAGGAATTGAGAAATCATAAAATTCGTTTATAAGTCCCAGCGCGACAAAACACGCGCCGCCGAGAAAAAACATTGTCCAGTGTGAATATCCGCGCCATAAAAGCTCAATAATAAGATAGAATATTCCGCCCATGGAAAATAAAATCAAAAGCTTAAAGGTTTGTTTCATAAAATCTCCATTCTGCCGTTATCCGGCTGTGTAAATCATAACAGAGTTGCAATCTCTTTGATTTTTTTTGAACAGTGACTGCTACGATGTTCTGCACATAAAAATACTGTACAGCATTATTATATGCTGTACAGCGTTTTTTAAACTACTTATATATCAAGATTTGAAACATATTTTGCATTTGCTTCAATAAATTCGCGGCGCGGCTCAACCTTTTCACCCATAAGAATTGAGAAGGTTTCATCGGCTGCAATTGCGTCTGCAAGCTCTACCTTTAAAAGCGTTCTCTTTTCGGGATTCATTGTTGTTTCTTTGAGCTCGGCAGGGTCCATCTCTCCAAGACCTTTGTAACGCTGAACCTTAGCGCCGCCGCCCATTTCCGCAATCAGTCTGTCACGTTCGGCTTCATCGAACGCAAAGTGTTCTTCAAGATTTTTGTTCTTGCCCTTGAACACCTTAAAAAGCGGAGGCTGGGCAATATATACGTTTCCGTTTTCGATAAGCGGACGCATATAACGGAAGAAAAATGTCAGAAGCAGCGTTCTGATATGAGAACCGTCAACATCGGCATCTGCCATGATAATAATTTTTCCGTATTTGAGGTTGTTTGGGTCGAATTCATCGCCGATACCTGCACCGAGCGCCTGGATAATCGGCAGCAACTTTTCATTCGAGTAAACCTTATCTATACGTGATTTTTCAACGTTCAGCATTTTTCCCCAAAGCGGCAATATTGCCTGAAAACGTCTGTTGCGTCCCTGCTTTGCGCTGCCGCCGGCGCTGTCTCCCTCGACGATGAACAGTTCTGCATAATCTGCACCTTCATCTGAACATCTGGCAAGTTTGCCTAAAATTGCGGCATTTGACATACCGCCCTTGCTTCGCGTTGCTTCTCTTGCACGCTTTGCAGCTTCTCTTGCACGTGATGCGGTAATTGTTTTTTCAAGTATTGTACGCGCAACCTTTGGGTTTTCTTCAAGAAACGCACTGAATTTGTCGTTTAAAGCATTTTCGACCAACATTCTTGCTTCGCTGTTGCCAAGCTTTGTTTTTGTCTGTCCCTCAAACTGCGCCTCGGTCACTTTTACCGATATAACAGCCGTAAGTCCCTCTCTTGTATCCTCGCCGGAAAGGTTTGCGTCCTTTTCTTTTAATATGTTGTATTTTCGGGCATAATCGTTTACAACTCTTGTCAGACCTGCTTTAAATCCTGTTTCATGCATACCGCCGTCAACGGTATGAATGTTGTTGGCGAAACTTAAAAGCGTTTCGTTGTATGATGTGGTATACTGCATTGCAACTTCAACCATCATATCCTTGCGCGAGGATTCAAAGTATATTATATTATCGTGAATAGCATCCTTTGAACGATTAAGATAAGCTACAAATTCTTTAATTCCGCCCTCGGCATGAAGTACATTTTCGACAGGCGTTTCAACTCGCTTGTCGGTGAATATTATTTTTACGCCTTTGTTCAGAAATGCCTGTTCTCTTAATCTTTTTAAAAGCGTATCATAATCGAACTCCGTAACCTCAAATATTTCGGGGTCGGGGAGGAAGGTAATTTTTGTTCCGGTTTTGTCGGTGTCGCCGATAACCTTTAATTTGCTGGTCGGCTTACCTCTTTCGTAGCTTTGATAATAAACGTGCTTGCCGTCCGAAACCTCTACCTCAAGTCTTTTTGAAAGCGCATTAACGACAGAAGAACCAACACCGTGCAAACCGCCTGAAACCTTATATCCGCCGCCGCCGAATTTACCGCCGGCGTGAAGAATGGTTAAAACCACCTCAACTGTCGGAATACCCTGCTGAGGATGAATACCTACCGGAATACCTCTGCCGTTGTCCGTTACCGTACAGGAATTGTCGGGATTAATATCTACGCGGATTTCCGTACAGTAGCCTGCAAGCGCTTCGTCTATGGAGTTATCTACAATTTCATAGACAAGGTGATGCAGTCCGGCAATTGAGGTCGAGCCTATATACATACCAGGACGTTTCCTTACGGCTTCAAGACCTTCGAGAACCTGTATTTGGTTTTCGTCATATTTTGTTTCAATTTTCTCTAAATCGCTCATTTTGTTACTCCTTAAAATTTTACATGATATATTAAAAATCTTCTGAAAAGTTTCCTGTCATACTCTTGCTTTTAAGTCTTTTTGCAAGAACTTTGGACGAAAGTGAGGATAAAAACACCTTGTCGCCGTCTTTGCCGTTAGCGACCACATAAGAACGCGGCAAGCCGTCTGTAGCGGCGTTTTTGATGATATTTTTGCTTTGCGCAGCGGAAAGAAAATTTCTTCCCTGACGAGATACGGTAGTGTTGTCCATATCAAATATTCCTATGATTTCTTTATCGTTAATTACGAAATCATTTCCGGCATGAAGGTACATTTTTTATTTTTCCTTTCATACTATTTTTCCGCCGTTTACGCAGAACAGCTTTGTGTCCTTTGTATCGGCTTTCAAGTCACAGTCGGTGCTGGTGATAAGCGTCTGCTTGTTTTTTATTTTTTCCGATAAATAGCTTCTGCGATTTATATCAAGCTCGCTCAATATATCGTCCAAAAGCAGTATCGGATATTCGCTTTTTATGCTCTCGATATAATCCGCCTGCGCTATTTTTAAGCTTAATGCTGCCGTGCGCTGCTGCCCCTGAGATGAAAACAGCCGCGCTTCGCGTTCGTCTACCGATATGGCAATGTCATCGCGCTGAACTCCGTACTGCGCCGACCCCATATCAATTTCACGCTCCGAATGTTTTTGTAAAAACTCCATAACCTCATCCTCGGTTATATCATCGCATTTAATTCCCGGGGCATACCTTACTGTAAGATTTTCGCCCGAAATTTCATTTTGTATACCGGCGGCAAATTTACATAAAAGCTCAATGGATTCGCGGCGGCTTTTCATAATTTTTGCTCCGGTCTGCGCAAGCTGCAAATTCCACACATCAAGCATTTCTCTGCCTTTGCCGTTTCCGCTTCTTATATTTTTCAATAAAAAGTTTTTCTGAACAAGAGCCTTGTTATAATCAATCAGATTTGCAAGATATGAGGGGTACAGCTGGCTTATGGCACTGTCGATAAAACGCCGTCTGACCGACGGAGAGCCTTTCACAAGCTCCAGATCCTCCGGCGAAAACATTACAACGTTGAGATAGCTCATAAGCATTGACAGCTTGGTTATCTGCACATGATTTATCCGTATGTTTTTTTTGCCGTTTTTGGCGAGCCTGAGCTCTGCTTTATAATCGCGTGCGTTATCGTGAAATTCGGTTTCAAGAGCCATAAATTCGCTCCCGAAACGTATCATTTCTCGATCTGCTTTTGCGCGGTGGCTTCTGCCGTGCGCAAAGAGATACACAGCTTCAAGAATATTTGTTTTGCCCTGCGCATTGTTGCCGTATATCAGATTTGTCAGCGGCGAAAACTCTATCTTTTCCGATTTATAGTTTCTGAAATTTTTCAGAGTAAGTGAGGAAATATACATTTATTCCACATCCACCGTAACCGTTTCATCATCAAACTCCACTCTGACTTTGTCGCCGGGGCGAAGTTTTTTACCGCGCATGGTACACAGCTCATCGTTAACAAAAACAATTTCTTCCGATACCATGTCCTTTGCGTCACTGCCGGATTCGGCAACGCCGCTGAATTTCAAAAGCTGGTCAAGCTTTATAAATTCCGTATTTATTTTAGTTTTAATATTTTCCACAATCAGCACCTCAGTTTGAAATTCTCTTAATGGACGTTACGCCTTTAATCTGCTTGATTTTCTTTGTCAGCACCGCAAGCTCTGCCGTACTTTTTATAACAACGCCCATCTGAATAACCGCCATATTCTTTTTATTCACAAATGCATTAACCGATTTGAACGAAATATTAAGTCCGGCAAGGATATTTGTGATTTCAAGCAGTACGCCGTCGCGGTTAGGAAGCTCTGCCTGTAAGTTTGCCACATATGATTCCGATGTATTGTCCGCCCATTCGACTTCGATAATACGGCTTTTATCCTCATCGGATAAAATATCTATATTCATATTGGGGCAGTCGCGCCTGTGGACGCTGACGCCTCTGCCGCGGGTGATAAAGCCTATTATGTCATCTCCGGCAACAGGATTGCAGCAATGAGCAAGACGAATAAGACAGTTGTCTATGCCTTTTACTATTATACCCTTGTCCGACACACCGCGGTGTTTGGGTTCGGGCTGCTCGGGCAGCTCTTTCCCCTCAGCTATATCTTCAAGACGTTTCTTTTCGCGCAGTTCGCGCTGGACTCTGAGCCAGTTTTCACGCAGCCTTAAAACCACCTTTTGAGCGGTCAAACCTCCGTAGCCTACACCGGCATACAAATCGTCAAGGGAGTTAAAGCCGTGGCGTTTTATTATAACATCTACCCATTCCGGCACGAAAAGCTGCGCATGGGTGTTTCCGACACGCTTTAATTCGTGTTCGATAAGTTCCTTGCCGTGTTCGATGTTTTCGTCGCGACGTTCACGCTTGAACCATTGGTTTATTTTGTTGCGTGCCGATGAGGTACGGCATATTTTAAGCCAATCCCTGCTCGGACCGCGTGTATTTGAGGTCAGTATTTCAACAATTTCGCCGTTTTTCAGAATGTAGTTATTCGGCACAATTTTTCCGTTAACCTTTGCGCCGCTCATTTTGTAGCCAACCTGCGAATGTATGGCAAACGCAAAATCTATTACCGTACTCTTGGCGGGGAGAGAAATAACTCTGCCATGCGGAGTGAACACAAACACCTCGTCTGCAAACAGGTCGAATTTAAGAGTATTGAAAAATTCGTCCGTATCAATAATTTCTGTTTGTGTGTCGAGAAGCTGCCTTACCCAGCTTAACGTGCTGTCCATGGAATTATCGCCGGAAACGCCTTCTTTGTACTTCCAATGCGCCGCGATACCCTCTTCGGCAACTTTGTGCATTTCCCATGTACGAATCTGAATTTCAAACGGTGTGCCGTTAGGCCCTATGACGGTTGTATGCAGCGACTGATACATATTCGGCTTAGGCATGGCAATGTAGTCCTTAAACCGCATAGGTACGGGTGTGTACAAATCATGCACCATTCCCAGAACCGCATAACAGTCCGCCACTGTGGAAACAATTATACGCACGGCAAACAAATCGTATAATTCATCGATTGTTTTGTTCTGAGTATACATTTTGCGGAATATGCTGTAAAAATGCTTTGCACGGCCTGTCACCTGACCGTCTATGCCGAGATTTTTAAGCTTTTCCGAAAGTATGGACATTATCTCGTTGATAAATTTTTCTCGTTCGCTCTTTTTCTGATTAATACTGGTTCTGATTTCCTCATATGCCACGGGATCAAGGTATTTTAGAGCTAAATCCTCCAGTTCAATCTTAATTTTTGACATACCGAGTCTGTGAGCGAGCGGCGCATAAACATCAAGCGTTTCCTTGGATATAAGCAGCTGCTTTTCGGTCGGCATAAAATCAAGTGTACGCATATTGTGAAGCCTGTCTATAAGTTTTATAACAATAACGCGTATATCCTTAGACATGGCGAAAAACATTTTTCTTAAATTTTCAACCTGCTGTTCTTCGCGCGTGTTGTATTTAATCTGTTCAAGCTTTGTAACGCCGTCAACAAGCTCCGCAACATTTTTGCCGAAAAACGTTTCTATATCCTCATAGGTGTAGGGAGTGTCCTCTACGACGTCATGAAGCAGCGCTGCGCTTATTGCGGTGGCGTCCAGTCCGAGCTGAGAAGCTATATAAGCAATCTGTACGGGATGATCTATATACGGATCGCCGCTTCGGCGAAACTGATTTTTGTGTGCGGCGCGCGCAAGAAAGTAAGCCGTATAAATCATATCCGTATTTGCTGCCGGACTATAAGATTTTACGCGCTCAACAATAGTATCAACCAGTTTGTCGGTATCCGACTCGCCATGCCGTTCTATTTTCTCGGGCTCTAATATAGCTTTGTTTTCCTCTGCCATTATTTATCCTTTCCTCAGCGCCGCTTTATATCTTTAATGTTCAGCTGAACATTTTCGTAGCCCTGATAATTATTTGTCTCCATATAAAACGCAACGTCGGCGCTGTCGCCTTCATGCATGGTATCGCATAAATCTCCGAAATTAAAACCTATGCAATTGATATATTTCCCGTCATTTTGCAGCTTGAGCCGCAGATGACGCCCATCAATGCCAACGCGGCTTATTGCCGCAATACGTGAGTCTGAAAGCGAAAATATCGGCTTTTCGTTGCCCATGCCAAATGGTTCAAGCGTTTCAAGGAGCTTTGCCGATTCGACCGATACATCTTTTGCAGAAACGCGGCAATCAATTCCCAGCTCCGGAATCATATTGCTGACGGATAATCTTCCGTCGGCATATTTGTTAATCCGCCTTGAAAATTCTTCTATATCCGCCTCGTCGATGCCCAGCCCGGCAGCTGCCGAATGTCCGCCGAATTCGTTAAGCATATCTTCACACTGCGAAAGTGCATCAAACAAATCAAATGACGGGATCGAGCGTCCCGAACCTTTGCCCTCACCGTTTTCGTCAAGTGAAATAAGTATGCACGGCTTATAGAAAAGCTCGCAGATTCTTGATGCGACAATACCTATAACGCCTTGATGCCAGCCTTTTTTTGCAAGAACTATAACTTTTTTCTTTTCGAAATTTATATCCTCTGCGATAAGGCTTAAAGCTTCGTCGTATATTTTTTGTTCTGTAAGCCTGCGTTCGGTGTTTTCACAATCAAGCTTTTCGGCAATCTTTGCGGCTTCCTCGGTGTCGCTTGCCATAAGAAGCTCCACGCCGGTTGCGGCGGCGCCGAGTCTGCCTGCCGCATTCAGGCGCGGTGCAAGCGTAAATGCAATCGAATCGGCGCTTAGTGTGTTAAGCTGCGCTCCCGCAGCTTTGAAAAGCGCCGCAACCCCGGGGCGCATAGATGAACGCATAGCCTTTATTCCGCGGTCAACGATAATTCTGTTTTCATCTGTCAGCGGAACGACATCTGCAATCGTGCCGATTGCGGCAATATCTGCATATTTCATAAAACATTGAGTTGTATTCATTTTAAGAGCCATGGCAAGTGCAAGCACAAGCTTAAACGCCACTCCAACGCCTGCAAGTCCGTCAAACGGGTATTCGGAACCGGGAGTTTTTGGGTTTATTATCGCGCAGGCGTCCTCGGGCAGACGTTCCTTGCAGGTATGGTGATCCGTAACAATTACGTCCATGCCTAAAAGCTTAGCAAACGAAACCTCGCCCAAAGCCGTTATGCCGCAGTCCACGGAAATCATAAGCTTAATGCCCTGCTTAATAAATCTATTCACCGCTTTAATATTTATTCCGTAGCCCTCGTCGCGCCTGTCGGGAATATAGAATGACGCATCGGCGCCTATTGATGTCAGAAAATCCAGCATCAGAGTGGTTGAAGTTATTCCATCAACGTCATAATCGCCGTAAATCGTTATTTTTTCCTTATTTTCAACCGCTTGAAGAATACGGTTCACGGCTTTCTTCATATCGTTAAAAAGCAGAGGATTGTGCACGTTTTTCATTGATTTGGAAAGAAAAGAGGGAATGTCATTTTCATTTATACCCCGATTAAGCAGTATCGAGGCAATAACGGGCGGTATGTTCAGCTTTCTGCTTATATTGTCAGCCGCACTGCTCGTTGAATTACTGCTGCGGTATTTCCATTTCTTTTCAATCATTCCAATTCTCCCAAACACAAACAAATTCTCATTACATTATAACATTTTTTTATAAAAATTTCAAGTAAAACAGCAAATTTAATTGCCAAACATCGGAGTATTTGAAAAAAATGCAGGAATAACGTAATTTTTGCGGCATATATATATTATAGTAAAAAGTTTGAAAGGATGAAAATACATGGGATACGATTATGAAAATCTTTGTGCGGATATAGACACGCTTGTGGGAAATTACGGAAAAATAGAAAAAACAGTTATAGGAAAAAGCATTATGGGCAGGGACATAATATGCCTTAAAGCAGGGAATGGGAGAAGAAAGCTTGTACTTCTCGGCGCATACCATGGTCTTGAATATCTGACGTCGGCATTTTTAATTAAATTTCTGACGGAATACACGGCAAATGCCGTTTTGGGGAGCGGATATTTCGGTCACAGCGCATCACGGCTTTTTAAGGATATAACGCTGTATGTAATACCAATGGTAAATCCTGACGGCGTGGATATAGCGGTGAACGGGCTGGACATAACAAATCCGTACCACAGAAGTCTGATAAGCCTTGCCGGAATACATAGCTTTAACAGTGTGTGGCAGGCAAATGCGAGAGGAGTAGATCTTAATCATAATCATGATGCGGACTGGAGTATGGTTGCGGAAAAACCGTCACCGTCGAAATTCGGAGGAGAATATCCCGAAAGCGAGCCGGAAACGCGCGCAGTGGTGGATTTTGTACGAGACGCAGACTGTGATATGATGATTACATTTCATTCGCAGGGAAAAGAAATATATTACGACTTTAACGGAACGGTACCGCAGGGCGCATACGAAACGGCACAGAAAATGGCTGCGGAGAGCGGTTATACGGTTTCAAAGCCTATGGGAAGTGCGGCATTCGGCGGATGCAAGGATTGGTTTATTTCGGAATTCGGGCGAATGGGATTCACGGTAGAGGTAGGACTCGGCAGGAATCCGCTGCCTATGGAACAGCTTGATGAAATTTACGAGGAAAATGCAAGGCTTTTGCTGACGGCAATGGAGGAAAGCATAGAGAAAAAATGTACGGGCGCTGTATAAATTAATGAAAATAAAACGCATCAACCGTGTACAAACGTATGCCGTTGATGCGTTTTATGCGCTTTTTTCGGTTAATCGAACAAAACTTAATCAAAATGATACATCAATTATAAGGTTTTGAAATAAATTTTTGTTAAAAATTTAACTTGAAAAAGCATATGCTATATGCTATAATGAGTGCGTCAAGGGAGATAAGCGCGAGGGCGGCTGTCTCTTTTTTACTGATATATGAGTATAACATTTAATGATAGGTGATATATTCATATATACATAAAGTAAAGAAAGGATTTACGGAAGGAGGGATATTATGGATAAGAAAAAGAAGAAAATAAGCATTATTGTTTTTTTGGTAATCATAGCTGTACTGCTTGTGGGAATATTCTTAACCAAACCGTCCGGCGGAGACGAAAATATTCAGACTGCAATGCGTGATGCAGTTTTGCATGAGGAGAACAGAATAAGTCTGTTCGGGATTAAGGATGTCAATCCGGGTCTTGTCTCGGCGTTTACTGTAACGGCTGTATTGCTTGTATTTTCACTTATTGTACGAATTTTCGTGATACCGAAGTTTACGTATATTCCGGGCAGGTTTCAGCTGGCGCTTGAGCAGGCTGTCGGAATGTTTGACGGTCTTGCAAAAACAAACAGTCCTCACAGAAACAAATTCCTGGGCGCATATATTTTTGCCGCAGGCGCATACATTTTTGTGGGAACGCTTTTCGAGCTTTTGGGCTTGCAGGTGATAACCACATCGGGCAGCTCCGTATCGTTGCCGGCGCCGCTGGCGGATATAAACGGTGCAATTATGCTTGGATGTCTGTCGTATACGATTATACTGTCGGGAGGAATTATCGGGAATAAGCTTAAAGGAGTCGGTCAGACGCTAAAAGACTTTTCACTTCCGATTTCTATGAGTTTCCGACTTTTTGGTGCGCTTTTAAGCGGTGCGCTTGTAACGGAGCTTGTATATTATTATAAACAGCTCAGCTTTGTGCTGCCTGTTATAGTGGGAGTCATGTTCACGCTTCTGCACGCACTTATTCAGGCATATGTCCTTACTATGCTTACGGCTTTGTTCTACGGGGAGGTTTCCGAGCCGAGCGAAAAAACAACAAAGTGACTTAATGGAGGGTTATAACGATGAAAAAAATAGTAAAATATGTTTCGGTACTTTTTGTAATGATGATAATGTTTGCCTCGATGGCATATGTATATGCAGCGCCGTCCGCTCCGGCTACCGATGCGGCACAGACCGCCGTGCAGACCGCAGACGACGCAAAGGGAGATAAGGCTCTTGCGGCAGGTATAGCAATCGGTCTTGCGGCAATGGGCGGCGCAATCGGTATGGGTCTTGCGGTTGCAAAGTCAACCGAGAGTATTTCGCGTCAGCCGGAGGCTGAAAGCAAAATCCGTACAACTCTTATGCTGGGTCTGGTATTCGTGGAAACAGCTATCATATATGCGCTGATTGTAGCAATACTTGTTATATTTGTACTGTAAAGGGGTGAGTGAAGCATATGCCGTTAAATATTGACTGGCAGCAGATACTTCTGCATCTGCTCAATTTCGTGATTTTGTTTGCAGCGCTGTATTTTTTGCTGTATAAGCCGGTTAAGAATTTTATGGATAAACGTGTTGAATACTATAAAAATCTTGACGATGAAACAAAGAAGAAGCTTGCCGAGGCAGAAACGGCAAGAAAAGACTACACCGAAAAACTGAACGCAGCGGACGAGGAAATTAAAAAGAATAAAGAATTATCGCGTAAAAAGCTTGACGAGATGAGCAGCTTGAAGCTTGAGGAGGCGAGAGCCGAATCCGCAAAAATAGTTGCCGAAGCACAGGAAAGAGCCAAGAAGGAATATGACAGAATCATAAGCGATGCACAGACGGAAATCTCCGATATGATAGTTAATGCAACGGAGAAGCTTGTGTTGGGCGAGAGCACCTCCGAGGCGTATGACCAGTTCCTGAACGCGGCGGAAAGAGGTGACTCCGATGAGCAAAACGGATGATGTAAAAACAGCTGTATTGTATTCTTCATCAGAGCCTGATGAAGCGCAGGAAAAACGTTTTAAAGAATTTTTAAAATCAAAGTACGGCGAAGATATTGAGCTTGTATGGAAAAGCAGCGAGGCATTTCCGGGAGGATTTCGTCTTGAAGTCGGTGCGGAGGTGTATGACTGGAGCGTAAACGGACGTTTTCAGCAGCTTAAAGATACATTGACTCATGTACCGGGTAAGAATGGCAATATCATGCCGCTCTTAAAAGAGACGGTGAAGAGCTGGACGCCAAAGGCTATGTCGCAGGAGGTCGGTACGGTACTGACTGTCGGTGACGGAATAGCTACGGTAAACGGTCTGGATAATGCGTCATACGGAGAAATTCTTATGTTTTCTTCGGGCGTAAGAGGAATGGTTCAGGACTTAAAAGAGGATCGTATAGGCTGTATTCTGTTCGACGGTGATGATGAGGTGTCGGAGGGCGATACCGTAAAAAGAACGGGAAGAACGGCAGGTATACCTGTAAGCGATGACTTTTTGGGAAGAATTATTAATGCGCTCGGTGCGCCGATTGACGGCGGCGGAGAGATTAAATCAGAGGAGTATTATCCGGTTGAATCGCCGGCGCCGGGAATTATTGACCGTCAGCCTGTAAATAAGCCGCTTGAAACAGGTATTTTGGCAATAGATTCAATGTTCCCGATAGGCAGAGGTCAGCGTGAACTTATAATAGGCGACCGTCAGACCGGTAAAACAGCCATTGCTCTCGATACTATCGTAAACCAAAAGGACAAAAACGTAATTTGCATATATGTAGCAATAGGTCAGAAGGCGAGCTCCGTAGCGCAGCTTGCGGAAAATTTGAGACAGCACGGCGCTATGGAATATACGATTATCGTAAATGCGTCAGCATCGGACAGTGCGCCGCTGCAATATATCGCACCGTATGCGGGTTGTGCAATGGGCGAATATTTCATGAATAAGGGCAGAGATGTGCTTATCGTTTACGATGATTTGTCAAAGCACGCAATAGCGTACCGTTCGCTTAGCTTGCTGCTGGATCGTTCACCGGGACGTGAAGCATACCCTGGTGACGTATTCTACCTTCATTCAAGACTGCTTGAACGTTCGGCGCATCTGAGCGACGATAAGGGCGGCGGCAGCATGACTGCACTGCCTATTGTTGAAACGCAGTCGGGAGATGTTTCGGCATACATACCGACCAATATTATATCCATTACTGACGGTCAGATTTTCCTTGAAAGCGACTTGTTCTTTGCAGGTCAGCGTCCGGCGGTAAACGTAGGTCTGTCGGTTTCGCGTGTCGGAGGCGACGCACAGACAAAGGCAATGAAAAAGGCGGCCGGAGCAATCAGACTTGACCTGGCACAGTATCGTGAAATGGAAGTATTCACGCAGTTTGCAAGTGATTTGGACGATACAACGAAGCGTCAGTTAAAATACGGTCAGGGTCTTATGCAGATGCTGAGACAGGATCGTTTTAAGCCGTATAAGCAGCATGAACAGGTAATAATCCTTGTTGTAATGCTTAATCATCTTATGCAGGACATTGAGGTTTCAAAGGTTCGCGAAACAATAGACGGTTTGCTGGCGTATTTTGAACAGAGCTGCTTTGAAATATGCGAAAAAATCGAAGCAACGGGAATGCTTACAGAAGAAGATAAACAGGAAATTATTGACGAAGCAAAGAAGTTTATAGACGGGCAGAAACAGGAGCAGTGATAGCATATGGCAGGAACAAAGGAAATAAAAAACCATATCAGCAGTGTAAACGATACACAGAAAATCACTAACGCAATGTATCTGATAGCCTCCACAAAAATGCGCAAGGTAAAGGCGGACTTGGATTTGACAAGACCGTATTTTACGGCGTTAAAGGAGGAAATCAAGCGTATTTTCAGAATATCGGAGGATATTGAAAATAAGTATTTCTATCCGGTAACTGGGGAGCATGAGCTGCCCGGTTCTTACGGGTATCTTGTAATCACTGCCGATAAGGGACTTGCCGGAGCATATAACCAGAACGTAATCAAGGAAGCAATGCGGATTATGAAAGAGCATGAAAATCCGAGGCTTTTCGTTGTCGGAGAATGCGGCAGACAGTTTTTTGCGTCGCATAATATACCGATAGAAAAGAGCTTTCTGTATACGGCGCAGAACCCGACAATAGGCAGAGCAAGGGAGATAAGCAGTTATCTTCTGGACTTGTTCAGCCGCGGCGAGCTGTCGAAGATTTTTATTGTATATACGGATTTGAGTGGCGGCATGAACGCGCAGGCTTGTTCGACAAGACTGCTTCCGTTCCACCGCGCGCAGTTCATGACTCCCGATATACATGAAAAAGCTGTCAGCGTACCGTTTGAGTTTGTACCGTCAATAGGAACGGTACTGGATAACCTTGTGCCGAGCTATGTTTCGGGATTTATATACAGTGCGCTTATAGACAGCTTTTGCAGTGAACAGAATTCGCGTATGACGGCTATGGATTCGGCAAACAAAAACGCACAGGAGCTTTTAGATGAGCTTTCGGTGCAGTATAATCATGTGCGCCAGGGCGCAATTACACAGGAGATTACCGAAATTTCCGCCGGCGCAAAGAGCATGAGAGATAAAAGTAATAAAAAAGAAGTAATTCAAAGGAGGCACACGACTGACATGGCAGGAAAAATAGTACAAATATCCGGGTCGGTTATTGACGTTGCGTTTGAGCCGGGGCAGCTGCCGAAAATCAGAGAGGCACTTACTGTCACTTTGAATAATAAAAAGCACGTAATGGAGGTTGCCCAGCATATAGGAAACAATATGGTACGCTGTATCATGCTTTCCGGAAGTGAGGGACTTTCAAGAGGAATGTCGGTTACGGCAACAGGTTCGGGCATAAGCGTTCCGGTCGGAAAATGCACACTCGGAAGAATGTTTAACGTTTTGGGCGATCCGATTGACGGAGGAAAACCGATTGACGACCGCATCGAAAGATGGAATATTCACCGTAAGGCTCCGTCATTTGATGAACAAAGTCCGGCGGTTGAAATTCTTGAAACGGGAATAAAGGTTATAGATTTGCTTGAACCGTACCCAAAGGGCGGAAAAATAGGTCTGTTCGGCGGCGCCGGCGTCGGAAAAACAGTTCTTATCCAGGAGCTTATACATAACGTTGCCATGGAGCACGGCGGTTACTCGATATTTACGGGAGTCGGCGAGCGTTCGAGAGAAGGTAACGATTTATGGCGCGAAATGCACGAAAGCGGCGTTTCGGATAAGACGGCGCTTGTTTTCGGTCAGATGAATGAAGCGCCCGGCGTAAGAATGAGAGTGGCACTTTCCGGACTTACCATGGCGGAATATTTCCGTGACAAAGAGAATAAGGACGTACTGTTATTCATAGATAATATTTTCCGTTTTGTACAGGCAGGCAGTGAGGTTTCAACACTTCTTGGACGAATGCCGTCCGCTGTCGGCTATCAGCCTACGCTGGCAGAAGAAATGGGCGCTCTGCAAGAGAGAATAACGTCCACCAAAAACGGTTCTGTTACCTCCGTGCAGGCAGTATATGTGCCGGCGGACGACTTAACAGACCCGGCTCCGGCAACAACATTCTCACATCTTGATGCAACCACGGTTTTGAGCAGAAAAATTGTTGAACAGGGTATTTATCCGGCAGTTGATCCGCTTGAATCCACCTCACGTATTCTTGAACCGACCATTGTCGGCGAGGAGCATTATACGATTGCGAGAAAGGTTCAGGAGCTTTTACAGAAGAACAGCGAATTGCAGGATATTATTGCAATTCTCGGTATAGAGGAATTGAGTGATGAGGATAAGCTGATTGTCGGACGTGCGAGAAAAATTCAGCGTTTTCTGTCACAGCCTATGCACGTTGCGGAAAAATTTACGGGTATTCCCGGCGCATACGTACCGCTTAGCGAAACGCTCAGAGGATTTAAGGCGATTGTTGACGGAAAAATGGATAAATATCCCGAAGCTGCATTTTATAACGTGGGAACAATCGATGACGTTGTCAAAAAGGCAGAAAAAATGGAGGCGGGCGAGTTCTGATGAATACCTTTCATTTATCAATTCTGGCATCCGACAGACCGTTTTTTGAGGGCGAATGCGAGTCGCTTATAATCCCGATTGCAGACGGTCAGTACGGCGTTCAGGCTAATCATAAAAACGTTATTTCCGCAATTGTGCCCGGGGAGGTGCAGTTCCGTGCGAAAGGCGAAAACGCATTTAAGGTTGCCGCTGTTTCAAACGGCATGATAAAGGTTGAGGACAATGACGTGTTGGTGCTTGTCGATACTGCCGAATATCCGGAGGAAATCGACGAAAACCGTGCAAAGCGTGCCGCGGCGGCAGCACAGGAGGCTATTCTGCAAAAGAAGAGCATTCAGGAATACCATGCCGCACAGGCAAGAATGGCAAGGGCGATTAACCGTTTGAGAGTCAGAAAAACAATCGAACCCAAATAAAAAAATACACCCGATATGGCATTTCGTAAGCCGGACTTTCAGTTCGGCTTACGAAATGGTTTTTATGCCGTTGGGTGTATTTTTTTATGAAAAAAGCCGCAGACGTTTCGGATAATGATTTTTTAATACGCCGCCGGAGCCTTTGCCCCAGCCTATGGGGTAGCCGCCGGCGCATACTGCGCACCAGCCGGATTTACCGGAGCTTATGACGTTGCCGGTAAGGTAAGTTTTTATGCGTTCATCATCACAGTCAAAGCTTTCATAATTTTTAAAATCATCTTTATTGAGCGCAAGAGCCAGTGCGTGTGACGGCTCAAAGCGATTCTTTTTACACTGCCCGAGCAGCAGTCCGCAGCGGATAACCTTTATTTTATCAATGTCAATACCGAACGGTTTTAAATATAAATTTTCACCGAATATTACAAAGTCGCCGTCAAGGGAGGTGTTAAGAAATTTGCTTTCAAAATCTTTCCATAGCTTGACTTCATCCGGCAACTTTGACTTTTTTTGCGGATAATCATATATATTGCCGGAAACCTTTCTGAATAATGCCGTAAAATGCCCCTCACCCTTTTGCTTGTGCGGAAAAATTCTGCGTGTAAAGGACATATCAATATCCGTACCAGACCATTCGGTATGGCCTGGGGAAAGCATATCAAGTTCCGGTATGCTTAAAAGCTCCATGCCGTGGTTTTCTGTAAGATATGCGGCGATTACTTCGTTTTCGCAAGGCGCAAATGTGCAGGTTGAATATACGAGCAAACCGCCTTTTTTCAGCATTTTTACGGCACAGTCGAGAATGTGTTTTTGTCGTGTTCCGCAGGATAGAGTGTGTTCTTCGCTCCATTCGGAAACGGCCTGCGGTTCTTTGCGGAACATTCCCTCGCCGCTGCACGGTGCATCAACAATTATTTTGTCAAAGAAGGACGGGTATTTTTCGGATAGTCTTTGCGGTGTTTCATTTGTGACTATTGCGTTTGAAACGCCCGTTCTTTCGATGTTTTCCGAAAGAATATCCGCACGCTTTTTAACTATTTCGTTTGCTACAAGCAGCCCTGTGCCGCCAAGCTTTGCTGCGGCTTGCGTGGATTTTCCTCCGGGCGCGGCACAGAGGTCGAGAATTTTGTCGCCACATTTTACAGGCAGACCCGAAACGGCGCACATAGCGGACGGTTCCTGGAAATAGAACAGTCCGGCACAGTGATATGGATGATTTCCCGAAATTAAGGCTTTATCTGCATAAAATCCGTTTCTGCACCACGGAACACCATTAAGAGTGCCGGTAACGGATTTGACGGCATTTTCTGCATTTGGTTTCAGGGTGTTGATGCGTATTGCGGAATATATGGGACTGTCGGTTAAGGCAGTGTAAAAATCAGAATATTCATCTTTCAGCATAGCTTTCATCCGCTCGGTAAATTTTTCGGGCAGTATCATGTTCGTTTCTCCTGTTATTAGTATATAAATATTATAGAGCAAATTGAGAAGAGCGTCAAATATTCTAATAAAATTTTTATTATAATTCTTGACATTTCCAAACTGACCTCCCGATCGTTAAACTATTTGGTTTGACTTTTGGGGCGGTTTAAAGTTTTACAGTTCCTCTTTTATATACCTAGTTGCTGCTTTATATCGGCAAGTACTGTTTCAATGGTATTTTCTGCGCTTTCGGTATTGTCGGCAAAGGTTCCGAGATAAATTTTGATTTTCGGTTCTGTGCCGGACGGTCTTATCATGAAATATGATTTATCATCCGAAAGATTGTATTTAAGTACATCGGCTTTCGGAAGTCCGGTAAGCGGTTTCACGCTGCCGCCGGCATCTTTGATAGTCTGCGACAGATAATCGGTGTAGAGAACCACATACATACCGGCAACCTTAACGGGTGGATTATTGCGTAACTCGGAAAGCATTGCCGCCATTTTTTCCATTCCGTCTTTTCCCGGCATTGTAACCGAAACGGTTTTTTCGGAATAATATCCGTATTTTGCATAAATATCCTGCAAAGCTTCATAAAGCGATTTACCTTTTGTTTTATAATATGCCGCCATTTCAGCAATAAGCATTGACGCAACAACGCCGTCCTTATCACGTGCATGGTCTCCGACGAGATAGCCGTAGCTCTCTTCAAATCCGATGAGATATGTGTGTTCGCCCGTTTGCTGGAATTCCGTCATTTTTTCTCCGATATACTTAAATCCCGTAAGAACGTTCATTATTTCTATACCGTAGCTTTCAGCAATTGCAGCGGCAAGTTCGGTTGTAACGATGGTTTTTATAACAACGCCATTTTTGGGAAGTGTTCCTTTTTCCTTTTTGGAACGCAGAATATAGTCAACAAGCAGTGCGCCGGTCTGGTTTCCGGTAAGCGTTCTGTATACGCCCTCAGCATCGCGCACGACAATTCCAACTCTGTCGCAGTCGGGGTCTGTTCCGATTATAACATCAACGTCGTTCTCTTTCGCCATTTTAATGGCAAATGTAAAGCCCTCTTTGTTTTCGGGGTTGGGTGACACAACAGTCGGGAAATCACCGTCCTCAGTATCTTGTTCCTTAACAACAAGCACATTTTTAAAGCCTATGCGTTTAAGAACCTCTTTGACGGGGCGTGAGCCTGTGCCGTGGAACGGAGTGTATATAAGCTTGAACGTATCGGCTACGGCTTTGACCGCCTCAGGATTTTGCTGCTGCTTCATAACAGCTTCGATAAATTTTTCGTCAAGTTCATTTCCGGGTACAATCAGGAGATTTTTTTCAGCAGCTTCTTCAAGCGAAATGTACTTTACATCATCAAATACGTCATAGCTGCTGATAGCCTTTACCACAACATCGGCCGCTTCGGGCGGCAGCTGACCGCCGTCGGAACCGTAAACCTTGTATCCGTTATATTCCTTGGGGTTGTGGCTTGCGGTAATCATAACGCCTGCCGCGCATTTTAGTTCTCTTATGCCGAACGAAACCTCGGGAACGGAATGTACAATCGGAAAAAGGTAAGCCTTTATGCCGTTTGCCGTAAGTACCTTTGCTGTTTCTTCTGCAAAAGTGCGTGAAAAATGACGCGTATCATATCCTATAAGTACGCCTGCACTTGCTGCGGAAACGCCCTCTTTATTAACATATTCCGCAACGCCCATGCTGGCGCGGCGAACGTTATATATGTTCATGCGGTTTGTTCCCGCACCGAGTATACCTCTCATTCCCGCTGTACCGAATTCAAGTTCGCGGTAAAAACGTTCCTCAATTTCTTTCTCATTATCAGCTATTGCTTTAAGCTCTTCTTTTGTGTCGTTGTCAACAATCGGCGAATTAAGCCATTTCATGTAATTGTCTTTATAATTCATTAATTTCATTCCTTTCCGATTCAACAAATTCTCATACAGCCGATATACGGCAAATTTATATGACTTCTATATTATATAGCATATGACGAATTATTTCAATCTATATTTTTACCAAAAAATAATTTTTTTCATACCAAAAACGTCATATAACAAAAAAATTCCGCAAACAGAAACAAAATATGATTTATGATATGTGTTTTGGAAAAGGTATGATAAAAAACATGAGAAAATGAAAAAAAATGTTGACAAATATACTCATATATGATATAATGTTGGATAATGAAAATAAATTAAGGGTAAACCTATTGAAAGATAGGGGCACAAAGCTTAGTGTCTAAGGCATATATGCTATGATTGACTGGCCGCAATGATTGATAAAAATCAATTTTTGCGGTCTTTTTATATGTTTAAGAAAAGCGGAGGTGAGAGCATGGGGCATAACAGAGCAAAGATAAGGCGTAATTTGATATCGGGAATTATTTATCAGGTGGTTCTTATTGCTCTGGGATTTCTTTTGCCAAGGCTTTATCTGGAAAATTTCGGCTCGGAGGTTAACGGAGTGCTTTCCACAATAAAGCAGATATTTACATATATGTGTCTTTTGGAGGCAGGGGTTGGATTAGCAACGACGCAGGCTCTTTACAAGCCGATAGCAGAAAATGACCGAAAACAAGCAAGCGCAATATTGTCGGCAACGAATATATATTATTTCAGAACAGGTGTGATTTATGCCGTTATTGTTCTTGTGATTGCGGTGGCGTATTCATTTGTCATACCGACAGGCATAAACAGCCTTGTCGTATTCGGGATTGTAATTTTAAACGCAATTCCATCGCTTTTCAGTTATTTTATTCAGGCGAAATACAGAGTTTTAATGGAGGTTGACGGGAGAAAATATGTAATAAACGGTTCCGAAACGATATTGCAGCTTGCGGTTAATATATGCAAAATACTTGTACTTTTGTTTACCGATAGCCTTATACTTATTCAGCTTGCGTATTGTATTCCGGCAATTATACAGCTCGGATATTTATATATGTATGCAAAACGCAGATACAAATGGCTTGATTTTAAGGAAAAGCCGGATTATAAAGCCATATCGCAGAAAGAGTCGGTTCTGGTTCATCAAATATCGGGTATGGTCTTTAACAATACGGATATAATTCTTCTGTCTGTACTATGCGATTTTAAGGTGGTAAGCGTGTATACGATTTACAATATGTTTTTCTCGCAGGTGCAGGCGTTTATAACAAGCATAATATCGGGGTTCAGCTTTGCTCTCGGACAGATTTTTCATATAGATAAAGAAAGATTTGATAAATATTATAATATGTATGAAACACTGTACATAATGTCGACATTTATAATATATACGCTTATGGCAATCTTTTTGCTGCCGCTGATACAAATATATACCGGCGGAATTAATGACGCGAATTACACAAATGCGGCTTTGGTGTTCTTGTTTGTGCTGATGAATTTATTTTCAAACGGCAAGCTGCCGTCAAACCATGTGCTTGAATATTCCGGCAAGTTCAGGGAGACGCGCTCACACGCAATCATTGAAATGACAATCAATATAGCTGTTTCTGTATTTGCTATAATGAAATGGGGAATCTGCGGTGCGATTATCGGAACGATTGCGGCTCTGGTGTATCGCGGAAATATGATGATTTATTATGCAAATAAAAAGGTTCTCGGAAGAGGGCCGTTTAAAACGTATAAATTATGGATTGTTAACGGAGCGGTTTTTGCGCTTGTAATGCTGATATTCTTTGTTGATACATTCAGCGGAATCTCGTTTGGCGAATTGCTTGTAAAGGGAATCATACATTCGATTTGGATAACGGTTCTTTATGCAGCGGCAAATTTTGCGTTCGGAAAAGAAGCGTTTAAAACGTTTTTTGAGCTGTGCAGGAGGGAGAAAACTCTATGAGTATTCCTAAAAAAATTCATTATTGCTGGTTCGGAAATAATAATTTGCCAAAGCTTGCCCGAAAATGTCTTAAAAGCTGGAAAAAATATTGTCCCGATTATGAAATAGTCTGCTGGAATGAAGAAAATTTTAATTTAAACTGCAACAGGTATGTACGCGAAGCCTATAAGGCGGAAAAGTGGGCGTTTGTAAGCGATTATGTGCGCTTAAAGGTCGTTTATGAGCATGGCGGCATATACCTTGATACCGATGTGGAGCTGATAAAACCGATTGAACCGCTGCTTAATTTTAAGGGATATATGGGATTTGACGAAAAGGGAATTGTGGCAACGGGATTGGGTTTTGCCGCTGAGGCAGGCAATGAGGTAATCGGTGAAATGCTTAAAGATTATGAAAAAATTCCGTTTGTGTTGCCGGATGGTGAATATGATATGACGCCGTGCCCCGACAGAAATACGGCAACTCTTGAAAGACTCGGAATGGATGTAAAAAATACAAATCAGATTTTTATGGGGATACAATTTCTGCCCTGTGAATATCTTTGCCCGATGGATTACTGTACGGGAAAAACAAAAATAACAAAAAACACATATTCGATACATCATTATTGCGCATCGTGGACGTCACCTGTGACAAAGCGCACAACACGTATTAAACGTATTATCGGCGTGAAGATGTATGATAAGCTGTATGGAAAGTTTTTACACAAATTTAGTTGGCTGGAGTGGTAATTTTGCCGGAGAATATAATAGACAGATTAAAAAATAGAATATTGCCGCAGTGGAAAATATGCTTTTTTGCCGCTTTGTCTGTCGGTTTTTTCGCGCATTTTTATAAAATCACGAACTGGCTGCCCAACTGGGATTCGCTTGTATTCCGGTACGATTCGCAGGATATGCTATCACTGGGAAGATGGCTTTTGTCAGCTGCGTGCGCAGTAAGCTCTTATTACGATTTGCCGTGGCTTAACGGAATTTTGGCAATTGTATTTCATGCCCTGGGAACTGTGTGTATATGTGAAATCTTTGATGTTAAAAAGGGCGTTACAGCAGCGCTTATAGGAGGTGTGGTTATCACCTTTCCGACAGTAACCTCAGTGATGATGTATAACTATGTTGCGGACGGATACGCTTTTGCGTTTCTGCTCTCGTGCGTTGCGGCATTGTATCTGACGCGTGAAAAATACTTAATTGCGTCGGTTATGATAACGCTTTCCATAGCAATATATCAGGCATATATAGCCGTCACGGTTATGCTGCTTTTGATGTATCTTACGGACGAATTGGTATTCAAAAAAAGAGAAACGCTGCATCTGGTAAAAAAGGGCCTTAAATTTCTTGCCGCCGGAGCGGCCGGTGTGATTTTGTATTATGCCGTTATGGAAATTTTATTAAAAATCACAGGCGTAGAAATTCTTGAATATCAAGGCATGGATACTGCGGCAGAATTTTCGGGAATTGATATAGCAAACTCATTGTATGTGTGCGTGCATAAGTTTATAGATTCTTTTTTCGATTTTTCAAAGGGATTGAATGTATTTGTCTTATTGAACTGTGTGATATTGGCGATAACTGCGGCGGCATATCTGTTAAGCGCACTTGTAAAAAAAGAATTTGTAACAATCGGCAGAATAATACTTCTTGTAATATATGCTGTACTTCTGCCTGCCGGGGCGATTGTACTTGTGTTTATAAATTACAGCATTGATTATCATAATCTGATGAAAATGGGCGACTGTGTGTTTTATCTGCTGTTTATACTGCTATATGAAAGAATGGATTTTCTGAATATAAAAATGCGCAGTATAAAATCGTGGACGGTGCTGACACTCGGTGTTATGCTGATATTTAATCAGTCTGTGATTGCAAATGTAAGCTATCACAAGCTTCAGATGTCTTATGAAAAATCCTACGGAACGCTGATACGGATTGCCGACAGAATAGAACAGACCGACAACAGCGAAATTTGTAAAAAATTGCTTGTTATAGGCGCATTGCCCGACAGCAAGGCATACAGTGCAAATCTTCCGCCGGATATGACGGGAACAACGGACGGTTATATTTTAAGGGCGGACGACGAAATTGTGGGGCAAAGCGTTTTGTGCAGTGCAATCAACGATTATTGCGGAAAAGAATATAAGTTTCTTTCCGGCGCTGAAAAACGCGAAATGCTGAATAAAGAAGAAGTAAAGGGAATGAATTTCTGGCCGCAGAAAAATTCTGTGGCAGTGGTAGATGATGTTATTGTGGTAAAGCTTGGAGCGGAGAGTGAATAGTACAATGATTTATGTCTGTGCGGACGACTTCGGAATGTCGGAGGAAACCTGCGAAAGAATAAGGGAATGTGCGGAAAACGGCGCGTTAAACAGAATAAGCATATTTGCAAATTCGCAAATGCAGGATTTGGAAAAGCTTATTCCGAAAAACGTTTTCGTAGGCGCGCATATCAATCTGGTCGAGGGGAAACCCGTTACAAGTCCGGATAAGATAAGCTTGCTGGCAGATGAGAGAGGATATTTTAAACATTCGTTTTTCGGCTTGCTGATGCTTTCACTGTCACCCAAACGATTGGAAATGCAGGAACAGCTTTACCTCGAAATGAAAAATCAGATTGCGCATTGGAAAAAAAACATAGCGCCCGAAAAAAGTATTCAGCTTGATTCGCATCAGCACACACATATGATACCGCTTATATTTAAAACGCTTATGCGGATAATTGAAGACGAAAAATTAGACGTAAGCTATATACGCATACCGTCAGAACCGATTTTACCTTATTTGTCGGTACCGTTATTGTATAAACCGGCAAATATTATAAAGCTGCTTGTGTTGAAAGCCTTAAATGTTTTTAATAAGGGAAAGCTAAAAAAATCGGGAATAAAAACCGCTGTGTTTATGGGAATACTGTTTTCGGGAAAAATGGACGTGGACAGAGTAAGCAGAGCGCTGCCGCATTACCGCAAAATGGCAAAGAACAGGGATATAGAACTGCTGTTCCACCCGGGGTATGTCAACAGGGGCGAAAAGGTAATGGACGAAAATAAAAAAAGCTTTAATGAGTTCTATTATTCGGAGGGACGGAAAATCGAATTTAATGCGTTAAAGCATTTGAAAATCAATAACTAAAAGGAAGATGAGAACAATGCCGTATATCGAACATGAAAAGGTTGACGAAAAAACAAGGGCAAGACTTGAGGATTTGCTCGAAAACTCCTATGCGTCGTATTGGAAAAAGAAAAGGCTGTTTGATATTTTCTTTGCCACGCTAATACTGCTGTTCTTTATTCCGCTTATGATTGTTATAGCAATCGTTATTTATATTGACGACCCGTCGGCAAGTCCTATATATAAACAAACCAGAGTAGGGCGGCACGGCAAAGCGTTTGATATGTATAAATTCCGAACTATGCGTAATATGGCTGACCGATCGATAGATGATCTGAGCGATAAAAACGAGATGGACGGCCCGGTGTTTAAGATGAAGGAAGACCCAAGAATAACGAGGGTAGGCAAGTTTTTGAGAAAGGTATCTCTTGATGAGCTTATGCAGTTTTTTAACGTGTTAAAGGGAGATATGACGCTTGTAGGTCCGCGTCCGGCGCTGCCGAGAGAGGTAAAATACTATACTGATTACCAAAAACTTAGATTGCTTGTCACCCCGGGAATAACCTGTACATGGCAGATTCATAAAAACAGAAACGATGTTCCGTTTGACGAATGGGTGGAAATGGATTTGGATTACATACAGCACAGAACCTTTTGGAACGATATAAAAATAATGCTTAAAACGCCTGTCGTGATGTTTTCTGCGACAGGGAGATAACGGAGAGGGAATAAATGAAGGTTGCAATGATAGGACATAAAGTAATTCCGTCGCGCCGGGGAGGCATTGAAAACGTACTCACGTCTTTGTGCCCGCTGCTGGTACAATTCGGAGCGGAGGTTACGTGTTATAACCGCTCGTCGGATAAGGTTGAAAACGAGTATGTCGGTATGGTTAGGAACCGGAAATACAAGGGCGTAAGGCTGAAAAAGGCATGGACAATTAAGGCAAGGGGAATATCCGCCATGCTGTCGTCATATACGGCGGCGCTATGCGCGGCTTTTGGCAGATACGATATTGTCCATTTTCATGCGGAGGGACCTTGTGCAGCGATGTGGATTCCGAAGCTTTTCGGTAAAAAGTGCGCCGCTACGGTGCACGGTCTGGATTGGCAGCGTGAAAAATGGGGCAGCGGCTTTGCGGCAAAATATATAAAACTCGGCGAAAAAACACTTGTGAAATATGCGGACGAAATAATAGTTTTAAGCAAAAGCGCCGCGGATTATTTTAAAGAAACATACGGCAGGGAAACAAAAATAATTCCTAACGGCATAGACAGACCGCAGATAAGAAAGGCGAAGGAGATTACAGAAGCTTTCGGACTGCATAAGGACGAATATATCTGTGTAATTTCAAGGCTCACGGCGGAAAAAGGAATACATTATCTTATAGCTGCTTATAACCGCATAAAAACGGATAAAAAGCTTGTCATTGCCGGAGATACGAGCGATACTGACGATTATGTGGCGCATATAAAGGAAATGGCGGCAGGAAATAAGAATATTATATTTACAGGTTTTGTTTCGGGAAACATGCTTGACGAGCTGTACAGTAACGCATATGCAGCGTGTCTGCCGTCGGATATAGAAGGAATGTCGCTCAGTCTTTTGGAGGCTCTGGCATATAAAAACGCACTTATATGCTCCGATATACCGGAGAATACGGCGGTGGCAGAGGATAAAGCGATATATTTTAAAAGGGGAAATGTTGATGATTTGCTTGTAAAGTTAAAGGAACTATGCGATAATGAACAGATAAGAAATGATTTAAGAAAAGACACGGACGAGTTTATATTGAAAAAATACAGCTGTACTGCTTCGGCAAAGGCAACGTATGAGCTGTACGAAAAAATGATGGGAGGAATGACTTGAAATGAACATAAATCCTTTTGAAAGCACGGAACAGCAGATAAGGGCAAATTTAAAAAATGTTTTGCCGGAAGATGTTTACGATAAGTGGATTGATAATTTTGTTTTTGAAAGCATAGGCGCAAAGCGGATTGTTATAGGGTACTACGGGCAGGCGCCGCTAAAAGAATTTAACGAAAAATACAGAGAAAATGTCTGGCTTCAGATCTGCGCGACAATCGGCAGTACAAAAAAGCTTAAAATACATAAAAGGAAAAACAAGGCGTCAAAGCTCGGCGCGATAAAAGCAAATAAAAATGTACGTGCCGCAAAATGGTTCGGGTTGAGCGTTGCGGCCGCTGCGCTTATTTTAGCGGTGGCGGTAATGGGCGGAAGCTATATAGTAAACAGGAATTTCAGGGAGACATTTTACAGCGTAGGCAGCCTCAAAGTGAATAATAATGTTCGCGTTATACAGATTTCAGATCTGCACAGCTGCAAATTCGGAAAAGATAACAGCAAGTTAACATCGCGCATTGAAAAGCTTAATCCCGATTTAATTGTGCTTACGGGAGATTGTCTGGATGCTGGGGCTGCGTCAACGGAACCGGTTGTGAATGTATGCTCGCAGCTTGCCAAAACAGCCCCAACATACTATATATACGGAAATAACGAGGTTGAACGTTTTTACGATACGCCACTTACACAGGAGGCTCTGGACGAAAAATTCGGATTTAACGATGATAACCGTGATCCGTCAAGGCTTTTGAAAAACAAAGATGATTTTGAAAAAGAGCTTGAAAAGAACGGTGTAAAGGTTCTGAAAAACAAAAAAGATACGTTAACCGCCGGCGCTACGGAGGTTGATATTTACGGCGTGCTGACATCAAATCCATCGTCGTTCTGGTCATACTCGGGAGAAAGCTTTGACGACTATATTTACAATAACACGAATAACTTAAAAATTACGGCAGTTCACGAACCGTTTATTTTTGAAGAATACGAGACAAGTTCGTGGGGGGATCTTCTTGTGTGCGGACATACGCACGGAGGCGTTGCAAAAATTCCCGTACTCGGAGCGATGTATACGCATGAGGGAGGATTGTTTCCTGAAAAAAAAGGATTTTATGTATACGGAAGATACAATGCGGAGGGAAGTCCGCTGATTGTAAGCTCGGGATTGTCAAATAGAAATATTTTAAGAATTAACAATCAGCCGGAGCTGGTAATTATCGATATTAACAAATTTTAGTACGAAAGGAAAGAATAATAATGTCTGTTTCAATGTTGCAGAAGATACCTGCCGCCGTTGCGGCGATAATTCTTCTTGTCGGATTGGCGATTATATATTTTCGCTCCAAAAACGTTACGAGAAGCGAGTTTATAAATATTTTCAAAAGCACAAAATTCATACAGGCAAGCGTGATAATTTTCGTGTGCGTGCTTACGGGAGTATTTGCGATATTAAATCATATAAATTTAAGAAAATCAGCAAATGCCGTTATCGCACTGAATTATTCCGAAGCGTCACAGGCGCAGAATTCAAACGGCACGCGTTACAATATGGCTGAAATAATAAGCGATGAGGTCTTAAAAAGAGCAATAGAAAAAGGTGCGCTTCCGGATGTGAGCGTTAAAGACTTAAAGAAATGTGTTTCGGTATATCCTCACGTAGAGGGCGATGTCAAAGACAAGTCTGAGTATCATATATCAACAGAGTTTGTTGTGGAATATCATGCGTCGAAGAAAACGCAGCATTTGGATACCGAAAATGTAATAAAGCTGCTTGCGAGCGCTTATAAGGATTATTACATAGATACTTACACCGATAAATTCAATCCCGATAATATTGAGGACAAGCCGGATTTTGAAAATGCGGAATATATGGATATAGTGTCGTATTTTGATGTAAAAGCGGCATCAATTCTCAACTATCTTTACGGAATGGCGGAAAAAAGTCCGAGCTTTGTAACGAAGAATAACACGACGTTTCATTCAATAGCAAGTGAAGTGAGCCAGTTTAAAAACTCAATAATTGATCAGGATTTAAGATCTCTGATTTTGCAGCAGGGTGTTGTAAGGGATAAAACGGGATATATAGACAGACTTTCATATCAGAATACAAACACAGATTTTGAACGCAGTAAAAATAAAATATCATTTGATGTAAGCAATCGGGCAATTGCAATGTATTCGCCGGAAATGACGAGAGTGGTTCTCGTTCCGACATGGGACGGCGCCGGCAAGTATTATATGGGAAGAACAAAGGTCGGCATAGATGAGCTGTCAGTAAAAGCAACGGCGTACAGTGATGCGGTTGCCGCAAACGAGAAATCAATCGGCGATAACAATTTGATTATAGATAAAATGCAGGCGGTTTCTGGCGAATCATGGGCGAAGGAATCGGCAGAGGACTTGATTAAATCCATAGATGAAAGTCTGAAAAGCTTTGCGGTTGAAGCAATTGCGGCGGGAAGAGAATTTTCAAGCTCCAGAATGAATCAGTGTATAGCCGTAAGTATTTCGGGAGTTTCGCTTATGAGAGAGTTGAAATCCTTAATATTGTTTGCAATATTCGCATACGCAGCTATGCTGATTTATGTAACAGCGAAAAAAATTCCGGAAAAAGAATAACAAAAAACGTAAAGGAGAAGTGAATGATGAGAAATTTTAAGGCTTTAAAATATATCAGAAAAATTTTGCCCCTTATACTGATTTTGTGTGTTCTGTTAACGGCGGTAATACATTTTAAATTAAAAGCGTCCGATACATTCGTTGCTTCGGAGGTGATTCATTATAATGATGAACAGGCAGAAAAAGGAAAAACGCCTACTGGGGATAAGCTGGACGTAAACGAAATCAAATCTTCGGCGGTGCTGTCTAAGGTTGTGGAAAGAATGGGACTTACGGGAACGTATTCCGTGGACAACCTTATTTCAAGAATTGACATCACACCGCTGCCGGATCAGGACAAGGTTGCGCAGAAAGAAGCCAAGCTTGAAGACGGCGAGGAGTATGTTTACGAGCCGAGCACATATATTGTGTCGTTTACCGCAACAAGCGGGGAGAGGGAAGATTTTGCAAGAGCAATTCTTGACGAAACCTTAGATGTGTATTTTTCGGAATACAGTCAGAAGTATGTAAATGTTGCCCCTGCGAGCAATGTCCTCGAAAACCTGAATTTAAGCAATTACGATTACCTTGAAACAATGGAGCTGATAGATTCGGGGATTGATGATACGGTAAAAGTTCTGAATCAAAGAATGGAAAAAAGTCCGTATTTCCGCTCGACCAAAACCGGAGAATCGTTCGTTGATTTATCTGACGAATTCAATTATATTCAGCAGATACGCGTATCATCGCTGTTTTCTAAGATATACAAATATCAGATAACAAAGAATAAATCAGTCCTTATTTCGGACTACATAACAAGGATTGACAATAACAATATATCGAACGCAAAAGAAGACAGCATTATAGGCGATATTGTTACGGTAATCAATGAGTATGTAAACAAAATGAGAGAGTCGGGAAATACCAATATTACTCATGAATACATTCTCGATGATCTGCATGAGAGAACGCTTACCGATGCGAACGGAAAAAAAATACCTGCCGAAAACGCTACCGATTCGGGAGACCAGACGGTAACATATGATGAGCTTATATACGGCTGGCGCGACCATAACGAAACAAAGGAACATTCAATAATAGATTCTGCGTACAGTCAGTACATACTTGATACGTTCAGCAAATGTACGGGCGCTTGTGCGGCAAACGAGTGCGCTGCTTCGGACAAGACCTGTTCGGAGCTGAATAACGAATACTATCCGCAGATAAAAGAAGAAGTCGACGCCGAAATGAAATTACTTGTTGAGGACCTGACAAAGCTTTACAACGCAACAATGGAAACAAACGATGAATACAACGAATATCTCGGCGCAAGCTATATTTCGGTGCTGTCGTCATCGTCGGTAAAGGAAAGCATAAATGTAAAACTGTATACATTTATTGCGTTTTTCTTCCTGATAGTGCTGTGCTTTGGCGGAGCGTTTGTTTTGGGAAGAATCGTCGATATTGTAAATTACATTTTCTATACCGATCATATGACCGGATTGGGAAACCGTGCATACTTTGACAAATACTTAAAATCAATGGATAAAAAGCTGCTCGATAACGGCGTTGTTTACTGCATGGTTGATATAGCAAACCTTGTTGAGATAAATTCGGAGCACACGCGTCAGACAGGCGATGAGATTATCAAGCTGTTTATGCGGCTTTTGAAAGAGACATTCGGCAAATCGGAAGCGGAGTTTATTTACAACGGTAACGGTAGCTTTGTAATTCTTGTAAACAATTCCGATTATATAACCGTTGAGGATATAATTAATCTCTTTAAGCTGCGGCTGGACGAAAGAGAGGATTACAAGGATATAAGTATTGAATTTAATATCGGCATAGCGGAATCTTTCAGCGAGAACCAAACGGCAAGAAAACTTCTTGCAGATACGATAAAAAGCAAAAAACACTACGTTTCCGAGAAACAGTAAAAAAGGAGGGCAAAAACATGGAGAATAAAGCGGCAGAAGCGGTCAGGGCGTTTTACTTTATTGCCGTTGCGGTACTGATGTATTATTTTCTTACAGAAGTTATAGATTTTGGATTGTTCATTACATACCGCCATGTATTTGCCCTTGTAATTGCCGCTTCGGGAATAGTAAGCTTTTTGTATAAACCGGACATCGCGCGCGGTGCAGCGGCTGCCGAATCGGTTTTTGTGTATTGCCTGCCTATGCTTGTGACTATTGTGACGTCGCTTTTTATATGGTTTGTAAGACAGGTGGATGTGGCGGTTATTTCGAGAGGCTTATCGGGGACTTTTGTTTATAGTAATATGCTTTCGTTTACACTTGCCGCCGCCGCGTTTTTGTATATGTTCGGCGAAAAGGGGATATGGTATAATCTAACGGCGATTCTTATAGCAAATATATTAATGATTTTAACTATTATGGCGCAGTACGGCGTGGGAAACTATTTTTCCGAGCTTGCAACGCTTATAAGAACCTTTGCGGAAGAAACGGGTGAAATAATCGTTAAGGCAGAGGTGCATGAGCTGGCGTTTTGTATAGGCGCATACTTAATTTATATGATATTAAAACCAAAGAAAGGAATACCTTATCTGATTTTATTTATTTTGGCGGTGTTCTGCTTTCTTTCGGCATTTAAAAGAATTGCAATGTTAGCGATAGTAATTTCGCTGTTTTTCGGCGGTGTTTTAAAGCTTATAGCGTTATACAAACAAAAAGCGGCACAGAAAGCTGCGGAATTTTTTTGTATAATAACGATTTTGATGTTGATCGGATATATAGCTCTTATAAATATGGACGCCTTTGAAATTTTGGAAAGAATGGGCATTGATACAAGCGGACGTGTGGGAATTTATAATGCGGTAGATAAGTATTATACCTTTTCGCCGGAATTTCTCGGCAATGGAATAGGCTTTCTTACATATCAGCTCAATACAAATACTCATTTGGGTGTTGCAGCGGTGCATAATGACTTTTTGCAGTATTTTATTGATCTGGGATTCTGGGGATATATTATATGGCTCATATCAATGACTTATATACGAGTTCGGTATTTCGGTAAAAACGGCAAAACGGAAAATTCAATTGTTGCGTTTTCGCTTATCGTTTATCTGATTGTAGTATCAATGACCGATAATACCATGAATTATCCGCTTGTTACGCTGGTTATAGCAATTCTTATGATGGGACATGGATTTGACGAAAAAGTGCGTGATACGGAAATGAAAATATTCGGTTATGTATCTGAGAGAAACAGGACGGTGAGTGACTGATATGAAAATTTTAATGGTTAATAAGTTTCTTTATCCGCGCGGCGGTTCGGAGAGTTATATGCTGAAACTGGGAGAATATTTGCAGTTGGCAGGTCATGAGGTGGAATACTTCGGAATGTTCGATGAGAAAAATACAGTAGGCAATTCATTGAATCTGTATACTCAGAACATGGATTTTCATTCAAATTCAATCGAACGAGTGCTGTATCCGTTTAAAATAATATATTCGGCGGAGGCAAAAAGGAAAATAGGCAGAGTGCTTGACAGCTTTAAGCCGGATATTGTGCATATGAACAATATAAATTTTCAGCTTACTCCGTCAATAATATATGCGGTTAAAAAAAGAAAAATTCCGCTTGTACAGACAGTGCATGATTATCAGATGATATGTCCGGACCATTTAATGTACAATTTCACAGAGGATAAGCCTTGTTCAAGGTGTGTGCACGGCAGCAAGCTGAATTGCTTAAAGTACAAGTGTATTCATAATTCGCGGATAAAAAGCCTTCTGGGCGTGATTGAAGCATGGCTGTATTCGGCGCTTAAAACTTATCGCAAGGTGGATTTGTTTATATGTCCGAGCCGTTTCCTTGAAAAAAAGCTGACCGATGCGGACAGCAGCTATAACGGGCGTACATATACCATACATAATTTTATAAACAAACCGAAATATGTTAATAAAGAATATGAGCAGTATATTGTATTTGTCGGAAGATTTTCAAAGGAAAAGGGCGTTGAGCTTTTATCAAAGGCGGCAAAGCTTTTAAGGGAGTATAAGTTTGTTGCGGTCGGGAGCGGACCGGATGAAGCGGAGCTTTATAATACGGAAAATGTTACGCTTACGGGATTTCTTACGGGAGATGAACTGTCTAAGGTAATGTCAAAGGCAAAGGCCTTGATTGCACCGTCGATTTGCTATGAGAACTGTCCGCTGTCCATTCTTGAAGCACATTCAATGGGCGTTCCGGTTATAACGATGAACAGCGGAGGAATGGCGGAACTTGTAGAAGACGGTGTGACGGGTACGCTTATCAATCAGCCAACGCCAGAGGGGGTTGCCGATGCCGTAAGAAAAACCATGGAGGATGAAGAACATTATAAAATGCTCAGAGAAAACTGCAAAAATCAGGAAAATATACTTTTCGCAGATAAGTATTGCGATATATTAATCAACAAATATAATGAAATTATTGCGAGGGGGCAAAAAGGGTGAAAAAACCTAAGGTCAGCATTATTGTTCCAGTGTACAAAACAGAAAAATATCTTGCAAGATGTCTGAAATCTTTGCAGGAACAAACTCTGACGGAGATTGAGATAATACTTGTGGACGACGGTTCGCCGGATAATTGTCCGGAGCTGTGCGATAAGGCAGCCGACGAGGACAAACGCATAAAGGTTGTGCATAAAACCAATGCCGGCGCAGGCATGGCGAGAAATTCGGGAATAGATAACGCCGGCGGTGAATATATCGGCTTTGTGGATTCCGATGATTATGTGAAAAAAAATATGTTTGAAGAGCTGTACAATGCGGCAGAAAAATATAAGGCACAGCTTGTAATATCGGGAATGTGCTTTGTCGGAGGAAATGTATTTAAGAATAGCGGAGGATATACGGAAAACGTGTATTTTAAGGACTATACACTGTTTGAAACACAGGAGGATATAAAGCAGCTGCTTTTGGGAACGACAGGGGCGCCGCCGCACGAACCGCAGGACAGCCGCTACGGAACAAGTGTGTGGAAAAATTTGTATAAGAAAGATGTAATAGAAAAAAATAATATCCGTTTTCTGTCAGAGAGGAAAATTTTATCCGAGGATCTGCTTTTTGTAATGGATTATATAAGGAATACGGAAAGAGCGGTCGGAGTACCGGCAGCGTACTATTATTATTGCAGAAACGATGAGTCTTTGTCAAAAGCGTATGACGCAGATCGTATGGGAAGCTTTGGGGCATTCTTAAATGAGCTTGAAAATCGTCTGAAGGTAAGTATGCCGCAGTCGGAGTATAAAATTTATTTTGACAGAATGGCACAGGCATACGTCAGAGTGTGGTGCTCGCAGGTAATAATGTATGCGCAGGAAAACGGCGAAACATATTTAGAGTTAAGAAAAAAATTAAAGGATATATGCACAAAAAAAGAAATTGCAATTTCTCTGAAAGATTACCCATGGTATAAGCTTCCGCCCAAACAGGCGATATTTGCGTTTTTTGTAAAACACAGACTGTATTTTATGCAAAAGCTGGCTGTAACAATGCGCAGCAGATAAAAAAGGAGACGGATGATGTTTTTTTCGGTAATAGTTCCGGTTTACAAGGTGGAAAAATATTTGGTTCGCTGTATAGAGAGCGTGCTCAAACAGAGCTTTGAGGATTTTGAACTTATTTTAGTAGATGACGGCTCGCCCGACAGATGTCCCGAAATATGCGACGAATATATGACGCATGACGGCAGGATAAGGGTAATACATAAAGAAAACGGCGGACTGGTAAGTGCAAGACAGGCAGGAATAAAAACAGCCGCAGGCGAATATGTGTTTAATCTTGACTCGGACGACGCAATTACGCCAGACGCGCTTTCGAGCGCATATGAAATAATTATGAACACATCTGCGGATATTGTATCGTTTTCGTACAGATACGGCAGCGAGATAAAAGATGATGTTGTAAAAGAGGGTCTTTATGATAAAGAGGGCATTGAAAAAAACATTTTCCCCAAAATGCTGTCCGATGAAAATATGAGGCATTTGTTTTATTTCTTAGCGGGAAAGGCTGTAAAAAGAAGTATTATTACCGGGCCGCAGCTTAGTGTTGATACGGAGATTTCAATGGGTGAGGATATATGCTGTGCCGTGCCGTGCTATCTTCGGGCAGAAAGAATTTATATGAGCCGAAAGGCAGTATATTTGTATACTGTAAGAAATGATTCTATGACGACAAGCTTTGCGCCCGAACATATTGTTCGGGCGGGAACGGTGGTTAAGTATCTTAAAAGCATCGATGCTGCAAAATGTAAGGATTTTGACGAGCAGATTTCACGCTATTTCTGTTATATGTGCTTTGCTATACTTGCTGCGGCGGCAGAGGGAAAGCATTTTGATAAATTAAAGGAAACAAAAAAGCTTATATTAAATTCCGAATACAGGACAGAGATTAAAAAAGCGCAATTTTCGCATATAACATTAAAGAGCCGTATAAGTATATTTTTAATCAAAAAGAATTGTATCGGAACGGCATTTTTGTTTTTATACTTATGTAAATGTATAAAACGCATTTTGGGAAAGAAAGGGTGAAAGGATTGAAAATTCCTGAAATATCAGTGATAATGAGCGTGTACAACGGTGAAACATACTTGGAAGAAGCAATAAACAGCGTTTGCAATCAGACTTTTACGTACTGGGAGCTGATTGTGATTAACGATTGTTCCTCCGATAAAACCGCTGAAATCCTTGACAAATACGCAAAATCGGATAAGCGTATCAGAGTGTATGAAAATGAAGTAAATCTGAAGCTTCCGTCATCGCTTAATAAAGCGGCGGCTTTTGCAGAGGGGAAATATATTGCAAGGATGGATGCGGACGATATATGTCTGCCGGACAGACTGGAAAAGCAATATCGGTTTATGGAGGATAATCCCGATACCGTGCTGTCGTCATGCCGGTTTATGACGCTGAAAAACGGTGTCATTTCTTCCGGCGGCGGAGGCGGAAGATGTGATTTTGAGGCAATAAAGGCGCTTTTATTGTTTACAAACCCTATTCTGCACCCGGGAGTTATTGCAAAAAGCGAAGTGATAAAAAGACTCGGCTATAATACGGCTTTGACCTGTACGGAGGATTTGGAGCTTTGGACGAGAATTGCGGGAGAGGATTTGAAAATGCAGATACAAAGAGAATATCTGCTGCTGTATAGAATCCATGATAAGCAAATAACGGGCACAACTCTTGAACGTCAGCGCAAGGAGGTTATTGAGATAGAGCGAAAATACTATTCAAAGCTTCTTGAAACAATGAGCATGGAACAGGAGAAAATTTATATAGACGGAATATATTTTAAAGGTAAGGCTGATATGGATAAATTTATCGGATTTTACCGCCGGGTAAAATCCATAAATAAGCTGACACAAAAAATTAATGATGATGCCCTTGATTATGCGGCATTAGAGATGATAGCGGAATATAAAAGGCAGGGAATGTCAAAACCGGAAATTATAAAAGGAATGATGTGCTTTAAAATGTCGTTTTTACTGCCGGAGCTTTTTAGAAGAAAACGGGGTGCGCGCGATGACGGCAGACGCTGCATAAAAGCTGCGGAGAAAATCGGTTTAAAGCAAATCGGGAAAAACATTGAATTTCCGTCTTTTTCAAAATAAGGATAGAGGTGAGGCGAAAATGAGAATATTTGAATACCCATATATAATTATAACGTTATTAGTGTTTTTCTTTGTGGTTTTCTGTATAATAAGTATATATTTTGCACTCAGAGGAATCAAGGAAACAAAAGGAACAGAGCAGATAGGCTTTTCAAACATAAGCAGGCTGGAGGGAATATTCGGGAAATTATGCAGACTTCGTACAAACCGAAGCGTGGTCTATATCAGTGTGTCGCTCGAAAATGCGCGCAGCTTATATTCGGATTCAAAGGCATGGCGTATATATTCCGAGATTAAGCCTGTTATACTGAAAAATTTTGTTTCGGAGGAAAACAGCGCCGCAGCAGTATATGACCAGCAGAATTTTATTGCGCTTAATACGCACAGTGTTGAATTAAATGTAAAAATGATTGAAAAAAGCAGCGAGGAAATAAATCAGCTGTTGTTAAAATTCAATGCAGTGAATGTTGCAGATATAAGATTCGGATTGTATTCGGCAGCAACTACGGAGGTGGATTTTGACGAAGCGATAAACCGGGCAAAGCAGGCTTGCATGATTGCGGAGAATAAGAACGCTTTGTATGTTGAATGGAACAGGGACGGCGGTAAAACTCTTGAAAAAAGGATTGAAATAGAAAACAATATTAAAAATGAAATTGATAACAATAAGTTTTTCCTTGAATATCAGCCGGTAGTTGATGCAAAAACCAAGAAAATAGTCGGAACGGAGGTTCTGGCACGCCTTAATTCGCAGCAAAACGGTATAGTTGCGCCGGAAGGATTCTTATCAGCGCTTGATTCGGTGGGACTAAGCGGCAAATTTGACTACTACATTTTTGAAAAAAACTGCAAATGGGTATCGAATAATAAAGAACAGCGGGAAAAATACGAATATGCAATAAATTTTTCTCGGACGACTCTTTGCGATCCGATGTTTGCCGAAAAAATAATTTCAATAATAGAAAAATATAATCTGAGTTATTCGTCTGTGGCGATAGAGGTTCTGGAGGATAAAGAAGTCGGAGACGACGCAAAAAAACAAATAATAATGAATTTATCCAAACTGCGCCAAAAGGGAATTTCCGTTTTGCTTGATGATTTCGGCGGAGGATATACTTCATTCGGAGATTTGCAGAATTTTCCTGTGAATATAGTAAAAATAGACCGTTCAATTACGCAAAATACGAAGACTGAAACAGGTTTGGTTATTTTCAGAAATATTGTTAAAACGGCAAAGGATATAGGCTTAAAAACTATTTGCGAGGGAATAGAAACGGAGGAGCAGGAGCGCATAGCGACAGAAGCGGGCTGTGATATGCTCCAAGGTTTTTATTACTACCGTCCGATGCCTGTTGCCGGACTGGAACAGGCTTTCGGCAGAGACACCGATAAATTATAAGGGGGCGGTAAAAATGTTGTCGGTTATTATACCTGCTTTTAATGAGGGAGAATTGATTGAAAAAGCGTATTATACAATATCGGAGGTTTTGAAAAATGCCGATATTGATAACGAAATTATATTTATTGATGACGGTTCTTCCGATGAGACATATGCAAAAATTACATATCTGTCAAATAAAGAAAAAAATTTAAGAGGTATGCGCTTTTCGAGAAATTTCGGTAAGGAAGCGGCAATATCTGCAGGGCTGGCTTCGGCGGAGGGCAGCTGTGCGGTTGTGATAGACTGCGATCTTCAGCATCCGCCGGAAAAGATAGTTGAAATGTACCGTTTGTGGCAGCAGGGGTATGAAATTGTAGAGGGAATAAAGAAAAACAGGGGAGAGGAAAGCAAAATACATAGTTTTGCGGCAAAAAGCTTTTATGCTGTTCTAAGCAGGGTGGTGGGCTTTGATATGTCGCACGCTTCCGATTTCAAGCTTCTGGACAGAAAGGTAATAGATATTTTAAATAAAATTCCCGAACGCAAGGGATTTTTCAGAGCGATTTCATATTGGGTAGGCTTTAATAAAACAGAAGTGGTATTTGATGTAAATAAGCGGGCAGAGGGGGATTCAAAATGGTCGGCAAAAAGCCTGGTTAAATATGCACTGTCAAATATCTCCGCATATTCGGCGGCCCCTATGCAGATAGTACGGTTTTGGGTATTTTAATGTTTGTAATTACTTGTATTTTAGGTATTTGGGCATTGGTGGATAAAATATCGGGGCGTGCTTTGGAGGGAATTACTACGGTTATACTCATTACAATTTTTATCGGAAGTATTATAATGATTAGTTTGGGAATAATCGGATATTATGTTGCGCGAATATACGAAGAAATAAAGGGCAGACCGAAATATATCATTTCTTCACAGTGCAGAAGCGGTAAATAAAACGAAAAGAACTATTTTGAAAAAGCTGTAAAAAAAAGTGTTGACAATAATAATGATTTATGGTATAATTATATTCGTTGTTAACGGATTGCCGATGTGGCGGAATTGGCAGACGCCCAGGATTTAAAATCCTGTGGGAGTTATTTCCCGTGCCGGTTCGACCCCGGCCATCGGCACCAGTTTATACAAAAAAAAATCCTGCAAAAACTTTTGTTTTTGCAGGATTTTTTTGTATAAGACGCAGAATGGGCAATCAGTATCTGATTGCCTCAGACTGCAGATAAAATACTGCACAAACTCTTGAATATGTTATTCTTCGTATCTTTCAAATTTATTGTTTTTTTCGGAGAATAGTCACTATTCATATATTTCTTAAATGCTGAGATGCTTTGGACTGTTATGATATCTTTTTTTGTCTTTTTATGAATGTAATAAATTTAATTTGTTATAGAATATTTTAATTGACATATCCGTCGGTTTGATATATAATTAGTTATTATATGCAAAAAACGGAGGTAAAATAATGTTATATATAGGAATAGACCTTGGCGGAACCAATATTGCGGCAGGTCTTGTTGATGAAAACGGCAAAATTCTTTTTCAAGACAGTACGCCCACTCTTGCATCACGTACCGGTGAGGAAATTGTAAAGGATATATGTATGCTTTGCAAGAAACTCGTTGACGAAGCAGGGTATACAATGGACGATATTGCGGCAATCGGTATGGGCTGCCCCGGAACGGTTGATAATGAAAACGGTGTAATCGCATATTCAAACAATCTGCCTTTTGAGCATTTTAATATGCGTGATGAAATTCAAAAATACATAAATAAGCCGATAAATCTCGAAAACGATGCCAATGCGGCGGCATACGGCGAATATACCGTAAACGGAAACGGCGCAAAGGATTATATATTTATTACGCTCGGAACAGGCGTAGGCGGCGGAGTTATTATAGACAAAAAGATTTACCGCGGCTTTAATTTTGCAGGTGGTGAATTGGGACATATTTCGCTTGTAATAGACGGTGAACAGTGTTCATGCGGTAAAAAAGGCTGCTGGGAGGCATATGCTTCCGTAACGGCGCTTATTCGCCAGACAAAGGCTGCTATGGAGAAAAATCCCGACAGTCTTATGCACGAAATTGCGGAAAAAGAAGGCAAAGTAAGCGGGAGAACCGCTTTTGACGCTGCAAAGAAAGGCGACAAAGCCGGCGAAGAGGTAGTAAAAATGTACGAAAAGTACGTTGCGGAGGGACTTGTAAGTATTCTTAACATATTCCAGCCCGAGAAAATCTCAATCGGCGGTGGAATAAGCAAAGAGGGCGACTATCTCTTAAATCCGGTAAAAGAACTTGTATACAAGGACGATTACAATAAATATATGCCGAAAACAAAAATTGAAATAGCAACACTGTTTAACGATGCCGGAATAATAGGTGCGGCAATGTCGGCAAAAAAATAATTCATAGAATAAACAGAACCTCTCGTTGTTTAAATTGAGAGGTTCTGCTGTATTCAGAGAAGTGAATTTGGTTCTGCAAATAACGTCATTTCTCCGCTCTTTACCTTGGAAATAAAGTCATTTTCATTATTAATTGGGTCTTTGGACATCATTCCGGCAAGACGCTTTATTTTTTTGCCGACATGATTATCGCTTCCGGCAGTTTTTAAAAGTTCGTAGCTGTCAGCGTACCAATCCGCCATTTTGTTCTCAAAATCCGTGCGGCAGGCGTTTATAACCTCCGCACCGTGCACGCAGCGCGGAAACAAACGTATATGGTCTATATATGACGCTTCGCGGAACGGATGTGCCTGTATTACAAGCGCGCCGTTCTCTGTAAGATACGGCAGCTCCGAACTTTTTTTCATATCCATAATCTGTGGGTGTGAAACAAACCATGCCTTGTCCAAGCCGTACACGAGAAAGTCAGTACCGCCGTAAGACATTTCAACACCGAAAAACACTTTTAGTCCTATTTCTTTGCCTATCTGCACGCCCTCCTCGTAATCCGAAAAATAGAAATCAATAAGCTCGCGATATGACGGCTCATGTGAAAAAACATCTCTGTTTATATTCCCGTCCAGAAAATGATTGGTGATAAATACTCCGTCATATTCGAGCCTGCGGTAAAATTCAAGAGTGCTGCGCACTCCGCATTTACCGCATTTGCTCACGGGTGAGGTATGCAGATGTGTTTCGTATTTATACATAGTAAAAAGACTCCTTAAATTCTATTATATGGATTATTATAATACGAATATCATATTTTATCAAGAAAAAATTTAACTTCTATGTCTTGTTTTATTTCTTCCGCAGTTCAAACGCCGCGGTAATTTCAACATTACCTCGTATAATAAATATAGTAGTTTTTAGAGTTCCTCTCCAAGAACTATGGTATAATTGTTTAGATGCTGTGGATTGGTTAACATCTCCT